>ENA-UPAD01000005-UPAD01000005.1-bioreactor-metagenome-genome-assembly--contig:-NODE-5-length-441318-cov-21.343707_pt1 | contig 441318 bp, 359 predicted proteins | sample MGYA00238179_ERZ772710 | MGnify/ENA primary metagenome ERZ772710 (study PRJEB29004, sample SAMN07631245) | bioreactor metagenome | isolation source: Switchgrass digestor | place: USA: Dartmouth...
TGTACCCGAGCGCGGTGGCTGTGGACTATGGGCTCCCGGCTCAGAGAGACGTGTTTAGAGACGCGTTTGCAGGCCGCGACCCCTTGAGTATCCTCCTCGATGATGCCCATCTCCGTGGTCTGCGCGTTCATGCGTGGCTGGATCTGCTTTACGTGGGGTACAAGGAGCGAGGTCCCCTTCTCGATCGCTACCCATCCTGGGAGACCGTGGCTCGCGATGGGTCAAGGGGCTACGGGCCCCCTGCCAACCAGCAGCACTGGCTTTCTCCTGCAAACCCCGAGGCGAGGCGGTTTCTCACCGATTTGGTGGGGGAGCTGGTTTCCCGCTACAACGTTGACGGGGTTCATCTCGACTACATCAGGTATCCTGACCCGGTGGGCGGCGATTGCGGGTACGAGCCGGATTGCGTGCGCGGGTTCGTCGAGGAGTTCGGGGTGAACCCTTTCGCCATCAACACGGGCGAGGCTGAACGTGGTGATGCAAAATCGCTGCACGAGCTGTCCCTCTGGAATGCGTGGCGCGCGGCCAAGGTTACCGAACTCGTCAGCGCCCTTGCCCAAGAGGTTAGAACCAGGCGCCCCGAGGTCCTCGTGTCCGCGGCGGTCGCCCCCACAGGCGTTCCTGACGGCCCGTATCCCGGCCTCCTGCAGAATTGGCCCGAGTGGGTGCGCTCCGGCATCCTGGATTTCGTGGTTCCCATGACCTACACCTCAAGGCCCGAGGAGCTTCGAGGGCTTGCCAGGTGGACCGCGTTTCTGCTGGACTGGGCCAAGCCACCCACCTGCGGAGTGCAGATGTGGAAGCGGAACTCGCCAGCGGACGTCGTGCGACAGCTTGAGATCCTCAGGGAGGAGGGGGCTGCCGGGGCCGTCCTGTTTGCCCAATCATATCTCAGCACTGATGTGGCCGCAGGCGTGAGGTCTTTTCTCGTTTCGTGCGATGGCGGCGACGCCGCGGAACCGAGGCCCGGCCCCACCCCCGGTGCCCTCGAGGACCGCGGGTCGCCTCAGGCATCGCTGCCCATGACGGTGGTTCCGTTCGTGAGCCCACCGCCCCACGTCGACGGCGACCTCTCCGATGACGCCTGGCTCAACGCCACTCCCATCAGCTTGTGTTACGACGTAATGAAGCCAGGGCGCGCGTGGCCTGGCGAGAACCCGCAGGTGAGGATCGTTCATGACGAACACGGGCTGTACATGGCGTTTTCCGCTGTCCTCGTCGGGCGGCCACCCTCTGGCAGGCAGCCGGTGGCGACTAGAGACGGGCCCGTGTTCTACGATGACTCGTTCGAGATCTTTGTCAACCCGACCCCCTCGGAAAGCCTGTTCTACCATTTCGCGTTCAACCTTTTGGGCACGCGTTACGACGCGACCAGGCTCAGGGGGCCTTCGTGGGACCACGACTGGGAGGTTGCGTGCCGGGTTGAGAACGACATCTGGCACTCAGAGGTTTTCGTGCCCTTCGAGGCCTTCGGAAGGCGCCCGGACCAGCGCGAGGAGTGGCGGCTCAACGTCTGCGTGAGTTTCCCAGAGGCTGGCAGGTTCGTGAGTTGGGCCCCGCTTCCCGGCATCTATGCGGCCCCGCGCCATTTCGGCAGGATAGAGATAGAGTAAGGTTGGGGTCCTGGTGTACAATTGGGACGACAACCGGGCGAAGGATCATTGGTCTCCTTGAACAAGCAAGCCCCGCCGCAATCATCTCCGCGACGTCAAGGAACCCGGGGATGGCGGGTGGCTTGCATCCGTTCCCAATGTTTGAGGATGGCGATTTCGACATTCCGTCGGTCTACCTGACGGAAGAAGAGGGGCAAAGACTCGCCAGGCACATTGGGGAGGACGTCCTGTTGAAGTTCGAGTCCCGGCGCATTCCCTCTCGGGGCTGCAACGTCATCGCCAGAAAAGGGGTCGCTCAATCCCCCAGGGCGGTCTTTTGCGCGCACATTGACGCCAAGAAGGGAACCCCTGGTGCGCTGGACAATGCCGCGGGCGTCGCGGTGTTGCTTGCTCTGGCAGAGACCTTAAGAGACTACTCCGGCCGCCTCGGGCTCGAAATCGTGGCCTTGAACGGCGAGGATTACTACGCGGCGCCTGGCCAACTGCAATATGCGAGTTCGAACGCGGGAAAGCTCGGCGAAGTATTGCTCGGCCTCTTCGTCATGTGCGAGAGACCTACCGTGGCCATCACTTCAGAGAAGGCCATGGGTCTGATGGCTTCCATCATCCACACCGGCAAGGACCAGCCGGAGCTCGTGGACTGTCGAAAGCTGGCCTTCATCGCCCAAGGTCTGGCAAGCCTGTTCTTGGATGCAGAGAACAGTCTCCCCTAAAAGAGGACGGACGTCTGAGTCGTGCTCATCGCGTCAGCCCTTGGGCTCCGGAGAAGTTCAAAACGGTGATACGCCTACCAATCCAGCGACTAGGACAGGAGGACACTGGCAATGCTCCAGATAGCTGAAGCAATCGTCATCGCCCGGCAAGTCACCGAGGCACTAAGCGGCAAGCGAATCGAGAGGGTTGTCGCAAACCACTCGCCACGCCAGTTTGCGTGGTTCTACGATAATTCAGAGGCATACGACAGCGCGCTAAGCGGAAGCGACCTGCTATCTCCGCCTCCTAGGCGCTTCGAGCCGGACCTTGCACCTTGCTGGGTTCCCTGTTTCCGGTCAAGTGTTCAAAGGTCGCCGGCATCGAAAGCTCGATCGTCTATCTGGCGTGTTCCGCTGAGACCGACTGAATGCCCATGCTGGTAAGGACGTAGTTTAGACACTGGGTCACGCCTTCCGATGGGTCTGCCAGAGCTGGCAGAGTCAGATCGAAGTTGCATAAAACCGCGTTGGGAGTCATACCGCTATCACCTCTAGTAGCAACGCCTAGCGGATCTGCACATCAGCGGTCTATTCGGCCCCCGGGATCGCCCTGGCCGCCCAGTTCGCGGTGGCCAGTGCAGCAAAGTACTCTACTGTCACAAGGCCCAGGCCACCAATGAGTGTGACGACGCGAAGCAGGCCCATTGTGGGTTCGAATGGCAGTCCTAACATGTGCTGCACTTGACCAGTGATCGTGGGCTCCGTCAGGGCTAGCCACGCGGTCATACAACATAGCACAAACATGATGCCCGACGCAACGGCTGCGGCAATGTGAGCGTCTCGTTGCGCCTCCGAGGTGCGGATCTGTTCACCAGTATGGCGACGCCCGACGACAAAACCGCCGAATACTCCCACGACAAGATTCGGAACGGGAGAACCCATGAAGAAGCCATAGATCATGACCGAATAGAACGTCGCGACGCACACGAGAGCCGGCCACGAAAGGGTGTACAGCGAACTCAACCGATTGCGCAGCAGCGTCGCGTCCAGCCCGATTCCGATAGCGAAACCAGCCCCGGCCGTCCACGGAATGGCCGGGCTATCACCGAGAAGCCCGAGCGTTCCCCACCATCCGAGGAGCATGAGCGCAACAGGTGGGATCCCTCCCAGCACGATCTTTGACACAGTTTCATCCACGGCTCGCATCAAAGTGAACCTCCGCCTCGTCAACTTCCGTCGACCGCAGTGGACGCGACCTACGCCAGCGCAACCAGCTGTGAGCACGCGGTCGTTCCAGCGGACCTGCGTATCGCGACCCTCAGAGGTCTCAAATGAACCGCGGCACCCCGTGTGTCCGCTGGATGCGCTTGCAAGACCAAGGTCTCTCTCAATCCGCAGTACCATTGGGCATGGTCATCCCCCGCAGTATCCTAGCCACCGGAGTCCATCCGATATACTGCGGTCTCTCAAACCCCGGCCCCGGAAGCAGCTTCTCGATACCCAGGAGATGGTCAATGCGGACCTGATCCCACGCATGGATGACTCGCCCGTCGCCAAGGGACAATCCGACGTGCCCCCAGTTGCGATACTCACCCTTAAGGGTCCCGGAGCAATCATAGAAAACGTACGCCCCTCTGGGCGGCACCCCTCCACAACCGCGCGCACCGTAGGCGTCCGCTGCTTCCCCGGCCGTCGATCCCTTGTACTTGTCCTCGGTACACTCACTAACCTCTCTCCGACCGTCGTGGATCGCAGGCCAGGCCGGGATGTTCCGATCTCGAAAGGCCTCGAACAGCACGTACGCAGCTTGCTCTCTTACGTCTGGACTAGCCCTACAAAGGTCCACGAACACGCGCCCAACCTCTCTTGCTTCAGCCTGCGTCAGCCTACGCACTCGCATTCGCTAGCCCGGATCCGCTGTACGGCCGCTAGTTCTATTGCTTCGGTATTGTCTCCGATGCTCCTTCTTCTCAATGTCCCAGATGCGTCCATCTGGCGTTTGATACCTCATTGCTGCGAGACCATGTCGTCATTGGGTCTTGTGGCATGCGAATCCCGCCCCTCACAGCGTTCCTCCCCCGGGTCGTTCTATCAGCGTGGCAGCCGAGTTACCCGCAACGCAGGTCTCATCGCCATATCGAGAGACCCGTGGCCCTTTCCATTGCGCCAATGGGATGCATGGCCACTAGCTTTCACTGCCCATTCATCCCGTCTCCTCTTCTCCTTTCATGTGACAGGCAGCAGTGCCCCGGGTCTCTCGTCGTTTCAGGACGGCAACTGCCCCAGCACGTAGCTACGCAAGCTCGCGGAGGAGCGCTCCGCTCCGGATGGACGGTTGCGCTAACGGACAACCACCTTGTACTCCCGCAACCACGTGTCAACTTGTATGAGGTAAGCGAAAAGCTGGGCGCTTCCCATGAGCTGGCCGAACCAGACCGGGCCGAATGCCTGTGCGTCCGAGCGAATGAGGGAGCGAACAGCCTCAACATCGATTAATGGAACCAGCGGCGACCCGGGGTCCTCCAGGATGCGTGCCAGCCAATTCCGTGTGGCGGCTAGGTATGCGGGGTCATGGGTCTTGGGATAGGGGCTCTTTCTGCGTTCCAGCACATCTTCGGGTAATACTCCCGCGAGTGCCCGTCGCAAGATGCCTTTCGGGCGCCCGCCGTCGAACTTCATCGCCCACGGTATGTTCCAAACGTACTCGACAAGACGATGATCACAATAAGGCACCCGCACTTCCAGGCCAAAAGCCATTGTCATACGATCCTTGCGGTCCAGCAGCGTGGGCAGGAACCTGGTGATGTTCAGATAAAGCATCTCCCGCATCCTGGCCTCCCGTGGGTCCTCCCCCTCGAGCCGTGGCGCTTCCTCGAGAGCCTCGTGGTAACGCCGTGCCACATATTCTTCGGGCGATACATACGTCCGCAGGTCCGGCGACAGCAAGGCCGCCCGCTGCGAGGTCTTCAGCGACCAGGGAAACGTATCGGCCGCCAGTGCCTCCGGCCTGTAGAACCAGGGATATCCGCCGAAGACTTCATCAGCGGCTTCACCCGAAAGCCCCACGGTGGCACCTTTCTTGATCTCACGAGAAAAGAGGTAAAGCGACGAGTCCACGTCAGCCATGCCGGGCAGATCACGCGCACGGACCGCTCCCTCCAGCGCATCGACCAGTTCAGGAGTGTCGAGCACGACATCATGGTGGACCGTGCCGAGGTAGCCAGAGACCCTGCGTACCCACGGGGCGTCCGAGTCAGGCTGGTATGAATTGGCATGAAAGCAGCGGTCGTTGCCTGCATAGTCAATCGAGTAAGTATGAACGGGCCCGCTCCCTTGCTGCTTGAGAGCATCAGAAGCAAACGCCGTTACACCGCTAGAGTCCAGGCCTCCCGATAGCAGTGTGCAGACAGGAACGTCCGATATGAGTTGGCGTTCCACCGTGTCCCGCAGAAGGTCGCGCACATGTGCCGCAGTAGTGTCTAGATCCTCCTCGTGAGGGTGGCTGACTAGGGACCAGTACCGCTGTAAATGAATCCCGCCGCGATCATACAGAAGGGAATGCCCCGGCCTGAGTTCGGCCACACCCCGAAAGACTCCGTGCCCGGGCGTTCGGGCGGGCCCCATGACGAAGATCTCCGCGAGACCCTCCTTGTCTATTTCCGGGTCGACTTCCGGGTGGGCCAGCAGCGCCTTCAACTCTGAGCCGAATACGAGGGCGCTGTCTCGGAGGGCGTAAAACAACGGTTTGACGCCCAGCCGGTCGCGGGCGAGGAACAGAGTCTCGTCGCTATCGTTCCACACAGCGAAGGCGAAGATCCCGTTGAGGCGCTGGACACACGCGGGACCCCACTCCATGTACGAGGTCAAGAGTACCTCGGTGTCGGAGTAGGTGCGGAAGGCATTGCCGCGAGCCACAAGTTCCTGGCGCAGTTCCTTCGTATTGTAAAGCTCACCGTTGTAGACCAACACGAAGGTGGTATCGCCCCGCTGCCGGGCCATCGGCTGAGTGCCGCCTGCGGGATCCACCACGATGAGGCGCCGGTGGCCGAGGGCGGCTCGCGCGGACACCCACATGCCCTCGTCATCCGGGCCGCGCGGGATCTGCGTGTTCATCATGGCTCGCAGGACAGAGCGTTCCTGCGTAAGGTCGTTCTCCCAATCTACCCAGCCCACAATTCCACACATATCAACTCATCCCCTTCGAGGGAACCGCTTTGGAAAGCCGGGGCGCAGTGGTGAGGAGACTGCGGTCGAGGTTCAACTTCCGCGCACTCAGCCGAGATCTGCTCACCCGGACGAACAGCGCGGACTGTCAGCGGTGCGGCAGTTGAAGATGCCCCGGTTTCACACCTACCCGCGTCCGCCCGTGTGACGTTAGTAGCAGGTAGGTGTCATACTTTTGTGATGTCATCATACTACGTTGACCACAGCAGGCCGTGCCTGTCTGCCTGCGGACGATGATGCGTTAGATGCAATATGAAACACGCATCCCAGCCCGCCAGAAACAACCAAGCCGTCCTGATAGACATCACAGGACGGCTTGCGTTGGGGTCCACGGCCCAACCCGTGTGGGTTCCGAGCCGAGCCATGCGCAGGTTTCGATTGAGAGGGGCTTGCGGGCGAAGCGGCGACGCCCTTGCCCGGTCATGGCAGCAAGACGTCCCCCACCCGGCTATGGAGACGAGCCGCTGCTGGTGTCGAGTATCGGGTGTCACGCATCAGGCCAGGAGTTCCGGCGCAACCTGGGCAACGGGAGGGCAGCGCCGCTTGTGCTCGCTTCTGGCGTGCATGCTGGCAATGCGTTCACGCACTTCAGGCGAAGCCTGACCGGTGAGGATGAACCGGTCGAGATCCCTATAGGCGATGCCCATCTCGCCCTCATCTGTCTGGCCCTGCCAGAGGCCGGCAGTGGGTGTTCTGGAGATCACCTTCTCCGGCACACCTAAGAACCGCGCAAGCTCCCACACCTGCGTCTTTACCAGTGCACCGATGGGCAGGATATCAACCCCGCCATCTCCGTACTTGGTAAAATAGCCGATTTCTATCTCGCTTCTGTTGCCGGTCCCCGCCACAATGTAGTTCAGCTTGTTGGCGAAGTAATAGAGCGCGATCATCCTGAGCCTGGGCTTGAGGTTCGCCACCGCAACCGAAAGCAAGCCCGAGTAGTGTTCCGGTGTCCCTCCTTTTGAGCTCTCACGTGCAGCCCCCGGGTCAAAAGACTCAACAGCCAGGTCAAACAGGGGCGCTAGGTCGATGACCTTGGTGGGCACGCCAAAGGTCTGAGCTACGGCCTTCGCGTCGTCCATATCCTGGGGATTGCTGTGGGCCGGGAGCAAGAGTCCCAGGACCCTTCCTGGCACCGCACGCCCTGACAGGCCGGTAACTACTGCGGAGTCGATCCCTCCGCTTATCCCTACTACAACCCCTTGGGCCCCGGCGCTGGAGACCTGATCCCTGATCCAACCCGCAAGGTAGTTCGCTACGCCGGCACAGTCCATGGTGCTCGCCTCCAACTGAGTATGTCGCCAAAAGTTAGCGCTACTTTTCAGCGAAGGGAGGTCCTGCCTAGGTTTGCCGGTGTTGGGTTCCGGGGACGGCGCGCTTGCGGCGTGCCTCGTTCGAATTCGGCGCTCAAGACAGCCGAATTCTCTACGCCCCGTCGTGCAAGCACCGGCAACCCTAGCGCCGTCAAGAAAGGAGACGAAAACTTATGGCACATACCTAGAACACTGTGAGGTATTGATCGATCTCCCATTTGTGGACTTGAGTCCTGTAGACATCCCACTCGAGGGTCTTGGCCTCAATGAACCGTTCCAGGATGTGAGGGCCAAGCGCCTCCATGACCACTGGGTCTTGCTGCAGTTCCTCGAGAGCCTCTTTAAGCGAACCCGGAAGGCTTTCAATGCCCATCTCTTTGCGCTCAGCTGCAGTGAGAGCATAGATATTCTTGTTGACCGGCTCGGGCGGCAGGATTTTGTTCTTGATGCCGTCAAGCCCCGCTTTGAGCATGACTGCCAGAGCAAGGTATGGGTTGCACGACGGGTCCGGGTTACGCAGCTCAACCCTGGTCGCGCTCTTTCTTGCGGCGGGCACGCGCACGAGGGGGCTTCTGTTTCGCTCGGACCAGGCGATGTAGACAGGCGCCTCGTAGCCAGGGACCAACCGCTTATATGAGTTTACGGTGGGATTGGTGATCGCAGCGAAGGCACGCGCGTGCCTCATAAGGCCTCCGATGTAATACAAGGCCTCGTCGCTCAACTGGTATTCCCCTTCCGGGTCGTAGAACGCGTTTTCACCGCGGCGGAACAGCGACTGATGCGTGTGCATTCCCGACCCGTTCACGCCGAAGACCGGCTTGGGCATGAATGTGGCATGGAGGTTATGCTGTCGGGCCACGACCCTCACGACGAACTTGAACGTTGCGATGTTGTCAGCCGTCTTCAGCCCATCGGCATAGCGGAAATCTATCTCGTGCTGCGCCGGGGCAACTTCGTGGTGTGAGGCCTCGATTTCGAACCCCATTTTCTGAAGGGCCAGAACCATGTCGCGCCTTGCCTCTTCACCCAGGTCTATCGGCGATAGGTCGAAGTAGCCGGCTTGGTCAAACGTGTTGACGGTGGCTCTCTTCATCTCATCTGTATCGAACAGGAAGAACTCCGGCTCCGGTCCAGCCATCATGGTGTATCCCATCTCGGCGGCTTCTGCCAGGACGGCTTTCAGTGTGTGCCTCGGGCACCCGGCAAACGGCGTGCCGTCCGGGTTGTGGATGTCGCACATGAGCCTGGCGACGGTGTCCTGTCCCTCCGTCCAGGGGAAGACCGCAAACGTAGCCGGGTCGGGCCGCAGGTACATGTCGGATTCTTCGATTCTCACGAACCCCTCTATGGAGGACCCATCGAACATCAACTCGCCGTCGAGCGCCGCCTCCAACTGCTCTACTGGTATCGCCACACTCTTTAGGACACCTATGATGTCCGTAAACTGCAGGTGGACGAACTTCACCCCAAGTTCCTCAGCTTTCTTCAGGACCTCTTCTCTGGCGGGGTTCGGCATTGTGTCTCCCCTCTCTCATTCTTTTCTGATGTTGTCCAACGCCCTGGACAACGCGGCCTGGTTAGATACGGGGTACAAGGAACGCAAGACAACAGGCTCTTCACGTTGTCCTCCACGGCGTCGAGCTTTGAACCTCTCCTCTTCGAGCTTTTCCTTCACATCTTTCACCCGGAATCCCCACTGCATCATCTCGCCGATCCGCTTGAGCGTCGCTATGTCGTTTTCCGAGTACATCCTGGTGCCGCCCTCTGTTCTTTTCGGGCTGATCAGCCCGAAAAGCTCGTAGTACCTTATCTGCCTTTCGGACAGATTCGTAAGCTCCTTCACAACCCCTATGCGGAAGGCCGGGAACTCTGGTCCTGCCTGCAATCCCGTCACCCCCCATCCCGCGCGTTTTATGGCACGATTATATGCCCGGTGGAGCGGCACGTCAAAGATTGTGTCAGATTACCTACCATGAATCTCTTGCTGATCTCTGTCCCCACAGGTGCCTTGACAGGCGCACGCCGATTGACCGATACATGGTCAAAGGGTTTTCGTCGTGCATGGGATACTTCAGGCGCGTCAACGGGTTTGCGCTCGCCTGCGGACAGCCCGGCTAAAGGGAGGTAACAATGATGCTCGACCAAACCGGCACCAGATTCAGAATTGCCCCCGACCAAGCCGTCCGGGTCATCGGAGCAGCATACTTCAGCGCCTGGGATGGCGACCGCCAAGCCAAGGTGCGCATCCTCGGAGGCGCGTATGAACACGTAATCGAGTGCAGCCAGCCGGAGGATCTCGAGGTCATAGCCGATGTCATGCTTGGCCTCGCGCGCACGCTCGGAGAGCCAAACTACGCAAGGTGCGACAACCTCCACAAGTATGTCTCCTTGCGGCCGAGGGCAGCGCCGAGGCCAGCGCAGCGCGCTAAGGGCAACAAGCGCAACCCGCCACCGCCACCCGCTACCAACATGAAGGCCGCCCCGTTGGTTGGGGCGGCCCCACCATATCCCCGCCATCGCTGCGTTCAGGCACACAAATGGCTCGACCAAATCCTGGTCATTTGCGGTGACGCGGAACATTATTCGATAGCTCTCAGGGTCATGGCGTACTCATAAGATATCGGCTCACCGAGCTGCGTTTCTGTGTAACCCCGCTCCTTGTGACTTATCTTCCCGAGTGCGGCAGCACTGCAATCCTTGAACCTCCGAAACACGTCTTCCAGAACCTTCAATTCCTCAGGGCTGAATAAACCACCATCAAACTCCACGAGAGGCTCGGCCCTCTCTCCTTCGACCTCTCCGTAACTCTGTGGCTTTAGAGCAATGAACTGCATCCGCTCCATGTATGCCATAACCAAGTCATGGGCCAATGGAATAGGCCCAAAGTAGTTGTGGCAATAGACCGCGCCGCTCATGGAGCACAGCGTTCGTCTATAGCAGAGGAAATCCGAATACCACAGCATCTTAAGCAACTTGGACTTCGCGATGCCAGGACACTTGACTGCAAAGAACACTGCCATACTAGCTAGTCTGTCCAGATCAGGCTTACGCCTTCCCCTCAGCGGCTCTTCATACCGCGAGTACAGCCCCAGTAGGATTCGCGAGATCTTCTCTGGCACACTATCTGCCCGGCAGGAGCCAAGCGCTCTCTCCACTCGCTTCCTCTCAAGGTTGCCCAGCTTAGCAGCAGACGCTTCAAAGAGACTGCGCGCGTATTCCACGTCCTTGTTGAACCGACAAAGCTGATCGTTATGAGCAACGCTGGGGATCGACCCAAGCTCGTATCTCGCTATCGTCGCGGGACTCCATCCCAGAAGAACGGCTATGCCTCGCTGTGAGAGACCATATCTCTCCCTAATCCTCTTGATCTCCTGCGGGCCCAACAGACCCTTTTGCTTCCGGTACTTGGAATAAGCCAGAGACAGGTTCTCATCGTCCAATGTTTCGTCAAATACATCAGTCCCACAAGTTTCGCACGTCAAAACGTTGGCCATGATGGTGACGGGCTCGCCCTTTACCGGATAGGTCTCCTCCCTCTGCGTCTTGACCAATTCCCTTTCCGCTCCGCACTTCGGACAGAAGCCTCTCATGGTTTGTTCTCCTCAATGCATGACGCCTCGACTCATCTGTCAACACGAACTCCCTGATCGCTCTACCGATAGGGCAACCTGGGGGCGCGGTCAGACTCGTGGAACGACATGCATACGCGGCCGCGATCGTTGTCCAACTTGAGCTTTATGTACACAGGCCTCCCGTCCATGTCCCTGATAAACTCCCATATCATGCCCCCTCGAACGCGCTCTCGTGAGTGGTCCACTGCCGGACCCCTGTAATAGTCCCGATACGTAAGGCCGAAGATTTCCTGCTTCGCTGCGCTCACCGCGATTCCCAGTTCCGCCAAGCTGTCAAGGTTCTCCTTGCGTGGGATGAAATCAAACTTGCACTGCGTAAGTATCACTTCCCTAACCCGCTCCAGGAACTCATCCACCTGTCGAATTGGGGCCACGCTGCCGTAGTTTGAGTCTTGCGGGTCGGGGCACTGATGTCTGTTCCTCCCTTATTGTAACATCCGCTCGCCCAACATGCTATCATTTGATAGCATTCTCGTCAAGAATGAATTTCCACCAAATGAATCTCTTTCCAAGCCGACGGCCCGCAGGCTAGCCAAATTGCAGGCGCCTCGCCGTGGAAGCACCGGCAAGCGCGGCGCCTTCGGGAAAAGGAAACGAAGACTTGTGGCACCATACACCATACCTAGAGGGTCTGTCAGGCAAGTGGGACGACATTGATTTCGAGGCGGGCACCATGCGTGTTAATGAGACACTTCAACGTGGCGGGCCGAATCCCGTGTATGACCTGGTAAAGACGGAGCGCGGCGAGCGCATTCTGAGAATGCCGGAGCACCTCCAGGCCGTCCTCCAGGCCCACCGCGTCGAGCAAGCCAAGACGCGGCTTGTGCTCGGGCCGGAATGGTGTGAGCTTGGGCTCGTGTTCATCACGTGGCGGGGGACCGCAATCACGCCGCGTAACCTCCAGCGCGAGTTCAAAGCTATGCTGAGAGCGGCGGGACTTCCCGAGACACTACGGGTCCACGACCTGCGGCATACAAGCGCGACCTTGCTCATCAAAGCGCGGGTGCCGATCAAGACTATCTCAGCCGGCCTCGGGCATTCAGGGACCGGGATCACCCTCGATCTGTATGGACACGTGTTCGATGAAATGGAGGATGAGGCGGCGGCTACGACGGACACCCTCTTCCCCGAACCTGCCGACCCAAGAAAGAAAGCGCAGCCTTCGTAGCTGCGCTTTTGTAATGCCGCCAACGCGTTTTCACCCGATTTGCACCACGTCCGGAGCGCCCGTGCCACATGCTGGCAAGGAAAGCCTTAAATAGCTGGTGCGCCACGGGGGACTCGAACCCTCGACCCGCTGATTAAGAGTCAGCTGCTCTACCAACTGAGCTAGTGGCGCACCCAAACTTTGGACTATTCATTTTTACACGGCCGGGAAATCCCGGTCGTGTCGCGCTTACAAAATGGTAGCGGCGACTGGATTCGAACCAGTGACACCGCGGGTATGAACCGCGTGCTCTGACCAACTGAGCTACGCCGCCGCCTGAACCTATATGGACTGCGCGTGGGGCGTCGGACGCTGTCGCCTCCGCACGTCCCACGCTAAGAAAAATGGTGGCGGGGGCTGGATTTGAACCAGCGACCTCCGGGTTATGAGCCCGACGAGCTACCAGCTGCTCTACCCCGCGACGTAAACTTTGTCGTCGGCACCGCGCCCGTTCTATGCACGGCGCCCCGCTACATTCGTTATTATAACACACGAACCAGTGTCGTCAAGTGGTAAATGCGGCCTGGCCGCGCTGCCGCCCCGGCCCCGCCCGACGCGTCCTGCGCTCGTACGGCAGCCATCACAGCGTCACAGCCGATTCAACGCAGCCGTCACAGCGGCGTCGCCGCGGCGGCGGCGTCAGCGTATGGCGTCGTCAGCGCGCAGCATCCCCGAAGCCGCCGAGGCCACCCGCCATCGCCGCCAGCTCTAAACCGCTCGTCACCGCTCGATTATGCCAAGCTCCCTCCCGACCTTCGCGAACACGTCCAGCGCGAAGCTCAGGTCCTCCTTCGTGTGCTCAGCCGTCACGATCGTCCTCACGCGCGCCGCGCCCACCGGGACGGTCGGGTACGCTATGCCCTGGGCGAACACTCCTTCCTCGAAGAGCCGGTCGGACAGTTTCATCGCGAGCGGCCCGTCCCCTACTATGACCGGTGTTATCGGCGTCTCGCTGATGCCTGTGTTAAAGCCGAGGTCCTGCAGGCCCTTCTTGAAGAACCTGGCGTTCTCCCACAGCCGCTCGATGAGCTCGGGTTCGTTCAGCAGAATGTCGAGCGCTGCCAAGGCCACCGCAGTCACCGCCGGCGGATGGGACGTGCTGAACAGAATGGGCCGTCCCCGCTGAAGCAGGTACTCGATGAGCGCCCGGCTCCCGGCCACGTACCCGCCCAGGCACCCGATGGCCTTTGAGAGCGTGCCCACCTGGATGTCGACCTGCCCGTGGAGGCCGAAATGGTCCACGGTGCCGCGCCCGTTCGCGCCGAGCACGCCGCTGGCGTGAGCGTCGTCGACCATGGTGATGGCTCCGTACTCCTTCGCCACACGCACTATGTCGGGCAGCGGCGCGATGTCGCCGTCCATGCTGAAGACCCCGTCGGTGATGACAAGCACGCGCCTCGCACCCTTGGACTCCTCGAGGAGCTTTCGCATGGCGTCCACGTCCCGGTGCGGGAACACTTTGATCTCCGCGCGGCTCAGGCGTGCGCCGTCGATGATGCTGGCGTGGTTGAGCTGGTCGCTGATGATCACGTCTTCGCGCCCGAGGATGCACGACACGGTGCCGGCGTTAGCGGTGAACCCCGACTGGAACACGAGCGCAGCCTCGGTCTTCTTGAACTCCGCCAGCTTCCGTTCGAGCTCCACGTGAAGCTCCATCGTGCCGGCGATGGTGCGGACCGCTCCCGAGCCTACGCCGAGCTCATCGATGGCCCTCTTTGCGGCCTCGCGCAGCTTCGGATGGGTGGCGAGGCCGAGATAGTTGTTGGACGAGAGGTTCACGACGGTCCGTCCATCGAAGACGGCTCTTGCCCGCTGTTCTCCCTCGAGGACCCGCGGGAGCCTGAAAAGCCCCTGCCTCTTTAGCTCGTTGATCTCTTCTTGCACGAAAGCCAGTGCGTCCTGCATGGAATTCCGTTCCCGCACGACCCCGCTACACCCGTTCCCAGCGCCGCCCGCGGCAGCCGCACTCGGCGCAGCCTTGCACGGCACCACCTGACCCGACGCGGGCCGCCCGGCGCCCGGCACCCGGCCCGGCCCCGCCCTGCGCCGACGGCCTCGCTCCGCGCAGCTGCTTTGCGTGTCGCGCTTCCGGCTTCAGGGTCTGCGGCGTTCCCTCCCTCCGATTAGGTTATTCGGATACGCCATTGAGACTGCCCGTAATCTCATCTGCGCTGTCACCCGTCCGCGTCACCACAACGGGACCGCCATGTCACCATTGGCACGTTGCGACCTTAGTGTTGCCAGGGCGCCACCGCACCCGCGCTCTGTTCGGCTGTTCGCCCTCACCCCGCCGGACCAGAACCCACCGCGCCGCACTGGAGCCCCCGCACCGCCCGCCGCCCGCCACGTGTCACGCGCCGGGCGCCAAGCAAGCGCAAGGTGCAACGCACCGCGCGCCATGCTACGCTACTCGCGTCAGGGGAAGAGCACGATCTTGCCGCAATTCCCTGAGCGTGCAAGCTCCATGGCTTGCTCGAATTCGTCCAGCGGGAACCTATGGGTGATGACGGGCGAAACGTCGAGGCCCGCCCTCAGCAGGGCCGCCACCTTGTACCAGGTTGCGAACATCTCCCGGCCCGAGATGCCCTTAAGAGTGGCGCCCTTGAATATCACACCGTCCGCGAGGTCTATCTCGACCGGCCGAGACGGCAACCCCAAGAGGCTCATCTGCCCGCCTTTTCGCAGCGCCGCAAGACCCTGCCTGATGCCGTCGGGATGGCCCGACATCTCGAGCACCACGTCCACGCCCATCCCGTCAGTAGCTTCGGTCATCGCCCTCACGGGATCTTCGCGCCGGGAGTTGATGACGAGGTCTGCTCCGAGCTTCCTCGCGAGGTCCAGTCGGCACTCGTTGACATCCGCGACGAAGACGCGAGTCGCCCCCGCCATGCGGGCTATGGGGATCGCGCACAGGCCTATGGGACCCACACCAACGATGGCAACCGTGGCCGCCGCCACGTCCGCCGAGAAGACCGTGTGCACAGCGTTCCCCAGGGGATCGTGGATCGCCGCGATCTCGATCGGCACGTCAGGCGCGACCTTCCACACGTTTTCTTCGGGCACTACCACGTATTCGGCGAAGCACCCGTCCCTGTCGACGCCTATGATCTGGACGTTCTGGCAGATATGGCCTTTCCCGGTGCGGCAGTGGAAGCATACCCCGCACGTGATGTGGGTCTCGGCGGAAACGAAATCCCCCGGGGCGGTGGACCTTACTTGCGGCCCGACCTCGACCACCTCGCCGCAGAACTCGTGGCCGAAGACCCTCGGGGGATGGATCCTTGACTGCGACCATGGATCCCAGTTATAGATATGAATGTCCGTGCCGCATATAGCGGTGGCCTTCACCTTCACGAGCACATCCCTCGGACCCACGCCCGGGATCGGCACCCTGGTCATCGCCGCCCCGGGCCCCGCGGTCGGCTTGATGACGGCCCTCATCTCCCCTGTCATTACGCTTTGCGCCTCCCTTTTACACCTTAGCCAACCCGGCAGCACACCGACCTGACCCGGCTTGCCGCCCGCCACATCACCGCGCCGCTCTCCTATCGCCGCCCCGCCGGTCGCCCCCTAAGGCGCCGCGCGGCCGCCCGCTGGCATCGCCGCTGCCGTTCAGCCCCCTCGGACGGCGACGCCCTCTCCGACGGCCCGAGGGGCTAGGACGACGAGACGCAGACGTTCCCGCGTCTGTGCCCCCTTTTGTATTATTCGCCGCAAGGCGCGGAACTCCTCGCTTCGCGTTAAGGATGCAGCCGAAAAGGACAAAGGGCAGCGAGAGCGCCCTCCCACCAGCCCACTAGCCCACCCGCCCGCCCCGCTCGCCAGCCCGCCGCTCGCCCAGACCCGTCCCACGCCGACGCCCAACGCCCCTTCCCGCGTGTGCTACGCGCTACGTGGCAATGCGTGGGACGCGCAGCAGCTCAACGTTTTGACATACTTTCTCCATAGAATCCTGAAAAGAGGTAGGTATAATCATTCTTGAGGATGATTGACAGCGCAGGTCTCCTGCCCGAAGATTAGAGAGACCCGTTATTGCCGTCTCTCGGGAGGCGTTGAGGAAGTGAGCACCATTCTCGTGGTTGAAGACGAGGAGTCCGTGCGGGAGCTCGTTCGCATGTACCTCGAGAACGAAGGCTTCCGCGTCGAAACCGCGAGCGACGGCGAAGAAGCCCTCAATAAAGCCAGAATCGATCCGCCCGACCTCATCATTCTGGACATCATGCTGCCCAAGTTCGACGGATGGACGGTATGCAAAGAGGTGAAGAAGACCTCCAACGTACCCATAATCATGCTCAGCGCCAGGACTGAAGAATTCGACCGCGTGCTCGGCCTGGAGCTTGGCGCGGACGATTACATCCCCAAGCCATTCAGCCCCCGCGAGATGGTGGCCCGCGTGAGGGCGGTCTTGCGAAGGGCCGGTGCCAGCCCCGGGGCGAGTGGCCGGGTGCTCACCTACCGCAATCTCACGATCGACCGCGACGCCAACCGGGTGACCATAAAGGACAAGGAGATACCCGTGACCCCCAAGGAGTTCGACCTGCTCTGGTTCCTGGCGTGCCACCCGGGCCGCGTGTACAGCCGCGAACAGCTCATCGCGGAAGTTTGGGGATACGACTACATGGGTGACGCACGCACGGTCGATACACATGTCAAGCGCTTGCGCGAGAAACTCCACGCCGACGGCGACGTTACGTACATTAAGACGGTCTGGGGACGCGGCTACAAATTCGAGGCGGGCGAATGAATGTCTAGAAGCCTTTTCGGCAAACTCCTGACGTCGTACCTTGTGGTGGCGCTGCTGACATTGCTTGCCGTAGGCATCGTCATGTCGCAGCTTTTCGCCAGCTACTACTACTCCGTCAGGGAGCGTCAGCTCATTCAACGAGGCAAGGCCATCGGGGAGCTGATGGAATCGCACCTCGAGAATGGCGAGACCCTCGCGTCGCTGGACAGCGTACTTGGGCCCCTCGCCTACGCCCAGAACGTGCGCATGGCCGTGGTAGACCGACGGGGGTTCATACTCGCGGGCGGGGCCCGGCTGCCTGGCCCGCCGCACCTCCAATTCGAGACCGAGGAAAACCGCCGGATCCTGCAGGGAGAGGTGGTCTCAAGGCGTGACTATAATCCCCGCTTCAATCAGGTCGTGCTCTCGGTGGCCGTCCCCCTGAAGGCGCGGGGCCAGGTGGTAGGCGGGCTCCTGCTCTTTACGCCCGTCGCCGACATCGCGGCCACGGTAAGCGCCGTTGAGCGCATCATCGTATACGCCGCAGGCATCGCGATACTTGTGTCGGCGGTCCTCGGTTATTTCTTCTCCCGCTCCATCTCCCGTCCCATCAAGGAGATGAGCAGGATAACCCTGGAGATGTCCAAGGGCAATTTCGAGCAGAAGATACAGGTGACCTCCCAGGACGAGCTGGGCGAACTCGCCCATAGGTTCAATCATCTATCCGACGCCCTCCAAGAAACCATTAGCACCCTACACCAGGAGAAACTGAGGATCGAAAACATCCTGTCCAACATGTCAGAGGGAGTCGTGGCCACCGACGACCGCGGGAAGCTGATCCTCGCCAATCCCGCTGCCGCGCGCATGTTGAGATACCAAGACACCGGCCTTCTCGGTCTGTCGCTCAAAGACCTCTCTGCCTGCCCTGGGATGGCCGAGATCTTCGGAAGCGTGTTGGAGTCCGGCCGGGAAGAGGCGGCCGAGTACAAGCTTGGTGATGGCAAGACGTTCGTTCTCGTACATGTCGCTCCGCTGAAGGAGACCGATGGCAAAGTGTACGGCGCGGTCGGCGTATTCCAGGACATCACCGAGCTTCGGCAGCTTGAGCAGCTTCGCCGCGATCTCGTCGCGAACGTGTCGCATGAGCTGCGCACACCTTTGACTTCAATCCAGGGCTTCCTCGAGGCCATGATGGACGGGGTGATCTCCGACGAATCCGTGAGGAATCAATACCTCGAGCTCATGCACAGGGAGACCCTGCGTTTGAACCGCCTCATACACGACCTGCTCGACCTTGCGCTCATGGAGTCGGGCAAGGTGAGCTGGGACCTCAATACCGTTGATGCATCTGAGGTCGCGGCGCGCGTGGTGTCCAAGCTCACGCCGCAGCTCCAGGAGCACAAGCTCCGGGTTGAGAGGGATATTCCAGAGGATCTTCCCCTCATACTCGCGAACGAAGATCGAGTGGAGCAGGTCCTCATCAACCTCCTGGGCAACGCCGTCCAGTTCTCCCAGCCGGGGGGCGTGATCGCGATCCGTGCCCGGTCCTCGGGCAACGAGGTCACCGTGAGCGTCCAGGACCACGGCCCCGGCATTCCTGCCGAGGACCTCCCTTACATATGGGAACGCTTCCATCGGGTTGACAAGTCGCGTGCGCGTGCTCTGGGCGGGACGGGCCTCGGCCTCGCCATCGTCAAACAGATAGTTGCTAGCCACGGGGGCCGGGTCGCCGTAGAGAGCGAGCTGGGCAAGGGTTCTACGTTCAGTTTCACACTGCCGGCGGTGCCGCCGGATGAGGCGGGCGGGACCTGCGAAGCCTACGGCGCAGCACGGTGCTAAGTGGGGGTACAGGAGACGGCTGGCCTTTCCCCAAGCACCCCTCACCCCTGCCAGTCTCTGTGACACGGCGTCGCAGACCGAGACCGCGCCGCTCGTTTACACGCCAGGCGGACGGGCGTTCACAAAACGTTGCTTTCTCTGTCACAATTTCTTAACATCCCGCGCGTTATACATAGTGAAGAATCCAACCTCAGGGAGAAAACCCAATTCCGCGGCCTCCCGACAAGGTTTGGCCCGGGATGGCAGGAGGTGGGAGCTTGGGGCCGAGCGGCCGATACCTGAATCCGCTCGTCCGAAATGCCGCAATGCCCCGTGAGACACGCCGCGTCAGAAAGAAGGTTTCACGTTCGTCGGGGGCTGCCTCCGGGCACCCCCCTCTTTTGGGCGCGGAGACGCAGGCGCGGTATAGGCGAACCGCTGAGGCGGATTGTTGGGAAGTCCCGTGGAAAACATCATATGGAACGTCGGGTGTTGGAGGGAGGAGTGGTTCAGGATGTCGCTATCCAGACGTCGCTCGGAGAACAGGTTATGGCTCGATTGGGTTGCTGTGCTCGCGCTGTCCCTTGTGACGGGTGTGATGGTGCTTTCGCCCACAGCGCTGGCGGCTGATGACGCAGTCCAATCCGCTCAGTCCGCGGTGAGGGAGGTGAGCCTCCAGGAATGCCGTGAGCTCGCGCTGAAATCCAGCTCAAGCGTGCTCCTTGCCGCGAACGCAGTGAAGGATGCCGAGCTCGCGCTGGCGCAGGCAGAGGCCAGCAACCTCACAAAGCCATCTCCAACGTCACTCTATCAGGCTCGTGTGAACCTTTCCGTCGCACAGAAGAATCTCGAGATAGCCAAGCAGGACGCCGTGCTCAACACAGACCAGCTTTATTACTCTCTTCTCAAGGCCGAACACCTGGTGGACATCTCCGAACAGGCGCTTACCCTCGCAGAGAAGCAGCTCGAGGTGGCGAAGGCCAAGGAGAAAGTGGGCATGGCGACCAAGCTCGACTTGATGAGGGCGGAGAACCAGGTCGCCTCAGCGCGGAACAGCCTCGAGAGCGCCACGCTCAACAGGGATCTCGCGATGGTCTCGCTGAATCAGGCCATCGGGCTCGCGCCGGAGACAGTCCTCCGTCTCAGCGATGAGTTCTCCTACGAGAAGACGGGGGACCTCGACCTCGAGGCGAGCATTGAATTCGCTCTCGCCAACCGCGTTGAGGTCGCGCAAGCGCAATCGAGCGTCGATGTGGCGGACATGGAGGTCAGCCTCGCAGACAACGACTTCACGCCTAGGCTCACATACGAGCGGGCCAAGCTCGCAGCGGACGATGCGAGGGTGAGACTTGCGGACCAGCGCAACAAGATAGCCATGGCGGTCCGCCAGGCATACGTCTCCCTTAAGCAGGCCGAGGCCAAGGTGGCCCTCACGGCCAAGAAGGTCGACGAGGCAAAGGAGAACCTCCGCGTGACTCAGTTGCTTTTCGACGCGGACATGGCCACGAACCTGGACGTCCTGACCGCTCAGAACCAGTATACTCAAAGCCAAATCGACGCGCTCCAGGCAATATACGACTACAACGTCGCAAGATCCCAGTTTAGGCGGGCTTGCGGTGATACGAACGTCGGGAACACCAACACCACGAGCGCCGAAAACGGAGGTACCGCGTCGTGACGAACATACGAACGACAGTCAAGCGCCTCCCCAGGCTCTTGCTCCCGCTCTTGTTCATTCTCGCTGCGATCGCGGCGGGGACCGCCTTCCCAGCTGCGCCGGGCACCGGGTGGGTCGAAGCTGCAGACAGCGCCGCGCCGCCGGCACCTGCGTCCGCGTCGACGCCGACGTCGACTTCGCCGTCGACGTCCACTCCAGCGCCGCGAGCGTCGCAACCGGTCCATTTGACGCTGGCTGAGGCGCTCGACCTTGCCGCCAGACAAAACCCGGACCTCGTCAGCAGCATGCAAGCGCTCGAGCTCGGGCGCTCCAAGCTCCGCGAGAGCAGCGGCGGCAGGCAGCCGAAAGTTGCCGTCCAGGGCTATTATGGTAACACATTCCTCGACTCGGCATCGGACGCGAGTTCGTCTGTAAGCGTCACGGTGAGCCAGACGCTGCCTGGTGTCCTCCCGGCACCGTTCAGCGTCGGGCTCTCGGCCACCCAACTCGCCGCCATGGACCTGGACGAAGCAGAGCTGGAACTTGCCAAGGCCAAACAGAACACGATGTTCAACGTGATCTCCGCGTACCTCGGCGTGCTCAGGGCCCAGCAGATGAGGTCTTTGAGCGACGGGTCGGTGGAGTCCGCGTCCAACCTGGTGGATGAGGTGAACACCAAGTTGGCGCTCGGAGTGGCGACTAAGCTCGACCTCATGAAGGCGGAAAGCCAGCTCGACCAGGCGAAGTTCAACCAGCTCAAAGCACAGGACGACCTCAATGCCGCGATGCGATCCCTCGCACTGCTCTTGGGTCTGCCTGCCGAGACTGAGTTCGACCTGGTCAACGAGTTCCAGGTCGAGACGAACGACGAGAGCCTCGAGGAACTCGTGCAGCTCGCCTTCGAAAACCGGAGTGAGGTGAAACAGGCGAGCTTGTCAGTGGAAAAGGCCCGCGCCGCCGTGGACACGGCACGGCGCGCCCTGTGGCCCTCGGTTGGCCTTTCCGCAAGTTACTCTAAGCCCGGGGACGTTTCCCTCACCGCCACTGGATCGCTCGGCCTCACAACAGGGCAAGCAGGCTGGACGCTCACGCTCTCGAAGGGGGACGCCGAAGACTCTCGCTCTGCCGCCGGCGCAGGCGCGGGCGCAGGCGCAGGCGCGGGCGCCGGAACTCCCGGGGGTGGGTTGGGGTCCAGGTCATCCGAGCCGGTGACGAACGTCGGCATCGAGGTGTCGTGGTCTCTCTGGGACGGTGGAGTGACCCGCGAGAAGCTCACGCAGGCCGAGACGACCTTGAAGATGCAACAGGACGCGCTGGAGCGTCAGAAGCAGGCGGTGGTCGAGGACGTGTACGCGGCCGCAGTGGGATTGAAGCAGGCCGTGCAAAAGCTGGAGCTCGCCGGGAAAGCGGTGGGCGAGGCGGAAGAAGCACTCCGCGTGACCAAGGCGCGTTTTGATGCGGGAGCGGCGGTCATGGCGGAGGTCATCGACGCCACCCAATCTCTCGCCAGCGCAAAAGTCGAGCAGATCCAGGCCTTGTTCGATTGCTACCTCGCACGGGCCCGCTTGGGCAAGGCGGCGGGATTGTTGGGACATGAGGAGTGGAAGCTATGACTGCAACTCGCACAAAGAGCAGGGGCAAGCGCCGCCTGGCAGTCGTCGCAGTCGTCGCCGTGTGCGCGGCGGCGATAGCAGGGTACGGTGTCTATAGAGCATTCCTCGTCGGCAATCGGGGTGCCGCAAGCTCGCAGCAGTTGTACCGGCTCGTCCCGGTGCAGAGAGGGTCGATCACCCTGAAGATCACGGCCTCGGGCACCGTGAGCGCAGGTTCGACCTACGAGGTCACCCCCAAGGTGAGCGGCACCGTCACGCAGGTTCTGATTAAACAGGGAGACGCTGTGAGGAAGGGCCAGGAGCTCGTCATCCTCGATGACACCGATGCCCGCCAGCGTCTCCAGGAAGCCAAGGATAACCTGGCAGTTGCAGAGGCGAAGCTCGCACAAGCTCAAACGCAGGCGAAGCTCGCCCCCACGCAGAACCAGCTCGCTGTCGAGCAGGCCAGGGTAAACCTGCTCAACGCTGAGGCAAAGCTGGCACAGCTCAAAGAGGGAGCAACGACCCAGGACATCGAGCAGGCCAAGTCCCAGGTCACCCAGGCGCAGCTCTCGGTGGATGCCGCGAATAAGGAGTACGAGCGCAACAAGACCCTCTTCGAACAGGGCGCGGTGACGCGGCAGCAACTGGAGAGCGCTGAGAACAAGTATCTTACCGCCGTTGAATCGCTGAAGTCGGCGCAGCAGAAGCTCGATTCGCTGCTTGCTGGGCCAGATCCTGACGAGCTTGCGGCGGCTGAGGCGGCGGTGTCCCAGGCCAAGCTGAACCTAAGCCTCGCCGAGGCCAACGCCGATACAACGAGCGCCCAGCAAGAGCTCCTCACCGCGCAGGCTCAGGTAGTGCAGGCCAGAAACGCTGTGAGCGCGGCAGAGCGTGACCTCGCTCTCACGCGGGTCGTGTCTCCCATAGATGGAACGGTCACGCAGGTCGCGGCGCAGGTAGGACAGGTTGTGGGACAATCGAGCGTCCTCGCGACCGTGGCGGATCTCACGCACCTTCAGGTCGTGGCGAATGTGGATGAGACGGATGTCCACAGCGTTGAGGTGGGTCAACAGGCCGATATCAAGGTGGAGTCCCTCCCGGACAAGGTCTTTAGCGGTGTAGTCGAAAGCGTTGCTTCCCAAGGCAAGGTCATCAGCAGCGTGGTTTACTTCGAGGTAACCATCAAGGTCACCGACGACACCAGGACCTTGAAACCCGGGATGACGGCCGACGTCGACATCGTCATGGATCGCCGCACAAACGTGCTCACGATCCCCAACGCGGCGCTGGAGGAGCGGCGAGGGCGCCTGATGGCGCGGACCCTGGATGAAAAGGGTGAGCCGTTCTTCAAGCGGGTGGAGCTCGGCATAACTGACGGGACCACAACCGAGGTCATATCGGGGCTCGCGGAGGGCGACATGGTAGCAGTCAGAAGCTCTGCTGCCGCCTCCACGGGTACTACCGGAACGAGCAATCAGCGGAACTCGAACCGCACGACTCGTGGCATGCCGGAGGGCCCGGGAATGTTCATCATGGGGGGACCTCGATAGACGCGAACGGCACGCCGGGGCCGCGGGCCGCGCCGGCCCGTGACCCGTCCCGGCGGCGCACGTATGGGGTGAGTTGAGCGTGATCAGAGTTGACGGGTTAAAAAAGACATACAAGCTCGGCAGCGTCGAGGTCGAAGCGCTCCGGGGCGTGTCTCTCAGCATCGACGAGGGAGAATTCGTCGCTATCATGGGCCCGTCTGGCTCGGGGAAGACGACGTTCATGAACATCCTCGGTTGCCTGGACCAGCCCACGGAAGGGACTTATTCCCTCGATGGGGTGCTCGTGAGCGACATGAACGACACTGAGCTCGCCCGCGTGAGAAACCAGCGCATAGGGTTCGTGTTTCAGACGTTCAACCTCCTCCCGAGGCTGGATGCTGTGGCCAACGTTGAGCTGCCGCTGGTTTACGCGGGCGTCCCGAGGCACACCCGGAGGCTCGTTGCGACGAAGGCTCTTGAGGCGGTGGGGCTCGCGGAGCGTCTCCATCACAAACCTTCGGAGCTCTCGGGCGGGCAACAACAGAGGGTCGCCATAGCGCGAAGCCTAGTGACGCGGCCAGAGATAATCCTTGCGGACGAACCCACGGGGAATTTGGACACCAAAGCGGGCGCGGAGATCATGGCGATATTCCAGGCGCTCAACAACACCGGCATCACCGTGGTCCTTGTCACCCACGATGCTGACATTGCGCAGTACGCCAAGAGAATCGTCCGCTTTCGCGACGGCGTCATAGTCGCGGATGAACCGGTCGCCTCGAGGACGATAGCGGAGCGGGACGAGGCGCTGGACGCGTCGATCGCCGGCCTCACGCGTGGGCGCGCCCCTGAGGAGGAGGTGAAGGCTGGATGAACCTGCTCGAAAGCGTCCGCACCGCACTCCTCGGCATCACCAGCAACAAGATGCGTTCGGGCCTCACGATGCTGGGGGTCATCATAGGGGTTGCCGCAGTGGTCATCATGGTAGCGATCGGCGAGGGAGCAAACCGCCAGGTGTCATCGCAGATAGAGCGACTCGGCTCTAACCTCCTCGTCATCATGCCTGGCCGGACCCGGGAGCCGGGTGCACAGGTAAGGGGAGCGTTCGGAAGCCTGGACGTCCTCACGATGGACGACGTCCAGGCGATACGCGACGAGTGCCCATCCGTAAGCGCCGTGGCCCCGGAGGTTTCACGAGGCACCACTGTAAGGTACGGAACGAGCAGCCTTCAGACGCAGGTCGTGGCCACGACCCCGGATTACCTGACGGTCAGGGCTTTCAACGTCGCCTCGGGCTCGTTCTTCACAGAACAAGACGTTGAGTACGCCACGAAAGTTGCCGTGGTGGGGCAAGGCGTCGTAGACGAGCTCTTTTCAGGCGCTGACCCCATCGGGCAGGAGCTCAAGGTCGGCCAGGTACGCCTGAAGGTCATCGGCGTCATGGAGTCCAAGGGACAAAGCGGCATGACCAACATAGACGATGCCATATACGTTCCGATAACGACCGCGCAGAGGCGCCTCCTCGGGACCAAGTACGTGCGCACAATCTACGCCCAGGCCAAGGACGCGAAATCCATGGACGCGGCCAATGACGAGATAAGCGCGGTCCTCGCTGCCCGCTTGGGTAGCACCGACGCTTTCTACGTGAGAAACCAGGCCGATGTCCTCAGCGCCGCCCAGGACGTCACGCGCGTGTTCACGGTGCTTCTCGCGGGCATCGCCAGCGTGTCCCTGCTTGTCGGCGGGATCGGAGTCATGAACATAATGCTCGTGTCCGTTACCGAACGAACGAGAGAGATAGGGCTCCGCAAGGCCATCGGCGCGAGGACCGTGGATATCCTGATGCAGTTCCTCATAGAGTCGATCGTGCTCAGCCTGGTGGGGGGAGTCGTCGGGATCATCGTCGGCATCGCAGGGTCGAGGATCGCGGCGCGCGTCGCCGGATGGCCGTCGGCCGTCTCTGTCGGTGCCGTGTTGGTGCCGTTCTGCTTCTCGCTTGCCGTCGGCCTGTTCTTCGGGATTTACCCGGCAAGCAGAGCGGCGCGTCTGAACCCTGTCGAAGCCTTGCGCTATGAGTGAGCACGAAGACCAAACGCAAGTGACTGGCCGGATTCTCCCGATCCGTGGCTGGCCTCGCTCCCTGGAGAGGAGGTGGAACACGAAGTGGAACGCGAAGTGGTTGGTGCGAAGCGTGGCTTGGGCTCGGAAACGGCGGGAATCACAGACCTGCCGCGTTGCGCGCGAGGACGGAAATTCAGACGCGAAGCCGATCGGGCGCTGTGGGCACCGCCCGCCCCTCGCCGCCCTCGCCGCCGCCAGCCCACCGGCCCCGCCGCCGTCGCCTGCGCTGCCGAGGCGCGTGCGCTCATGACCGCCTTGAGCGCCGCAGGCCGCATCAGGTGCATTACTAGCAGTAGCAACGACAGCAGCCTGGGTGACGGCTGCGGCCACGGCTGTGGCCATCGCAGGGGCAGCGCTGGGGCCAGGGCCAAGGCCAGGGCGGCCGCCGCCGGGGGGGCCGCGACTTGGGGCGCCGCGCATGCGATGCTAGTGGCCCTGGCGCTGACCATGACAGCTGTCACGGCAAGCGTGATCGCCGACGGGCCCGGCGCGCGTGCCGCGGCCATGGGGTTGGCCCAGACGGGCGCCCAGACAGGCGTCCAGGTCCAGGCTCAAGCGCCGTCGACGCAAGGCGGCCAGTTGGCGGCGCAAAGAGAAGCCGTTGAACAGGACCTCGTTTGGCTTCTTGCCGGCATCATGGACATGGACCGCGACAAGAAGCTCGCGCTGACCCGGAAGCAGGCAGCGGACATCTGGCCGACCTTCAAGGCGCTCGTTGACAAAGGCGTCATCCGCCTGGAGGTTGACCCGGCCCTGTTCGAGTTCGGAAATCGTTCGGGATGGCAAGGCCCGGTGCCAGGACAGACACAAGGTCAAACCCAGGGGCAGGGCGGCGGCCCGTCGCAGGTGGACAGCGCGAGAGCCCAGGAGTTTCGCAAGCAGCGCAAGGCACGGGAGGAGGCCCTCAGGCAGGCAATCGATGACATAGAGAAGGTCCTCTCGGCGAAGCAACTCTCGTACGTCGACAACTTCGACTTCAACCCAGCGGACTACGGCCTGGCGCCCAGGCTGGGAGGGGCTCGCCCGCAGGCGGTGCAGAACCAAAACCAGGGGCAGTGGAGTCCGCCGAGCCGAGAAGAGCTGCAGAAGTTCATGAAGACAGCAAGGGAAAACGCCCAGAGGCTCGCGGATTTCTATAAGAAGTTCCAGACCTTCATACAGAAGAAGGCGGGCATCAAGGCATAGGTCAGGGGGCGCTGACGCGCACGCGCAGGCACGCGTGGACCCTCGCGCCGGCGTCGGCACCCTCGTCTGCGGGACACCGCGGTGGACAGCGACAGGCCTCGCCCGCCAGGGACGGCGCGCTTTCGGCGCGCCTCGTTCGAATTCGGCGCGCAAGATAGCCGAATTCTCCATACCACGTAGTGCAAGGCCGGCAACCCCGCTGCCATCGCTGTATCTCGTTAGCCATTGTCGGCTTCGGCAACCTTCAGTAGGGGGGGGTAGCAGGTCGGTACATGAAAATGGTGCCGGAGGCGGGGCTCGAACCCGCATGGGCCTAAGGCCCGAGGGATTTTAAGTCCCTTGCGTCTGCCTGTTCCGCCACTCCGGCACTCGTGTACCCTAGTTTCGGTCTGTTGCGCCCGAGACCTCGGGGACCTCAGCGCCGCGCGGTCGCACTCCCGGGGCCCGGGCGTTCCGCCGCCCCTCCTGGCCCTCGGGTCGGGTTTACGCCACTACGCCACGTCTAGCTCCACCTCTAGGTCCGAGCCGCCTGAACTATTCTACGTAATTATACCACGTGATCCGGGCATCGTGCTAGAGCTTGCAAGCCCTTGACCACTCTCACGCGCCGCTCACGCGACGCATGTGTATGTATATATGCCCGCCGGAGGGCGATCTCTCGGCCGCCGACGGCAAGATGCCTCTAGACGCGCATACGGGTGCCCTCTTTCGAGCAGACTCCTAATTGGCGAGGCACCGCGCGGGCCTGGTGGCAAGACATGCCTGACCATGCGGTCAACCGGGCTGCCGCCTCGGCCGCCCCCGGCCGCCCCGGCCCCCGGCTGCGGTCGGCCGAGGCTGCATGCACCCACCCGCTCGCGCGGCGCCCGGAAGGGATTTTGCCACCGGGCTCGTCCCTTTCGTGCCTGCAGAGCATGACGCGAGGAGAAATGAGAACGAGCGATGAGACTCGTCGAGGGAGAAGAGCGCAGATTCATGACGGGGAACGAGGTTGTGGCATGGGCCGCGGCCGCCGCCGGCGCTGACATGATGTGCGGCTACCCGATTACCCCGCAGAACGAGATCATGCACACCTGGGCCGCCCTTGCCAAGGAGCACTCCCTCGGGTTTCTGCAAACCGAGGATGAGCTCTCCGCGGGCTTCGCAACTATCGGGGCGGTCATGGCCGGGAGAAAGGCATTTTCCGCAACAGCCGGCCCGGGCAATATCCTCATGCAAGAGCCGATCACCATGGCCGAGATGATGCGCATTCCCGTGGTGTGGATCATCCAGCAAAGAGGAGGTCCATCTACGGCGACGGTCATCTACAGCCAGCAGGAGGTCCGGCTCACATGTACCGGAGGCAACGGTGAGGGACATCGCATCGTGTACTCTACCGCCTCCCACCAGGACCTCTTCGACTATACGATCAAGGCGTTCGCCACGGCGTGGAGGACGCGATTCCCCACGTTCGTGCTGGGCGACGGCTATCAAGGCAAGATGTTGGAGGCCCTTACCCTCTACAACCCCGAGGACAAGGGCCTTGCCCTTGCTGCGGCCCAAGAGCCCTTCGTTGGAAGACCTGGCATACCGGGCCGGGACAGGCCGCCGGCGCATTTTCGGAACACCTTCAGCATCGAAGAGGAGTTATACGAGGCCCTCATGCCCAACATCCGCGACTATGAGGAGATGGCCCCCACCGTGGCTGAGTTCGAGCAAGAGGGCTGCGAGGACGCGCACGTCATACTGGTCGCCCACGGCATCGTTTCTCGAGCCGCCCGCGAGGCCGCGAAGACGCTGCGCGCTCGGGGCGTGCGGGCCGGATACTTCAGGCCCATCACCTTGCGTCCGTTTCCTGCAACAGCGCTCGCCGACGCTGCCCGGCAAGCTGACTGGCTGCTCGTGGTAGAGTCGGCGTGCGGTCAGCTTGCAGGCCTGGTCCGCGAGGGACTGTACGGGCGCGCGGCTATAGATGTGCGAACTTACTTTAAGCCGGGCGTTGGGATCACCGCGGAGGAGCTCGTGGACTCCGTCAAGGATGGCCATCGGTGAGCCCTCGACGGGCGAAGAGGATGTGGAACGCTTGGATCACACCGACGCATTGGACGGACCCGGCGGGACGTTTCGTGAAGCGCTCTCGTCAAGAGCCGCGGCACAATCCCTGGCGGGCGCGGCGGCGCCCGGCCTGGGCAGCGGCGGCGCAGGCGGCGGGCTCGTCGACACGGCCGCGATGCGGCCTGGACGCATGCCGCAGTCGTGGCGCGCCGAGACCAAGCCCCACCCGTTTTGTCCAGGCTGCGGGCATGGGATCATCCTGCGTGCCCTCGGCGAGGCCGTCGACGACCTTGCCATAGCGGAGAGGACCGTGTACGGTTGCGACATCGGGTGCTCGCTCCTGAGCTGGAACCTTTTCAACCTCGACACGGTCCAGACCCATCACGGCCGCACCATCCCCGTGATAGTCGGGATCAAGCGCGCGAGGCCGGACCTCGTGTGCATAGCATACATGGGCGACGGCGGAGCCTACGCCATCGGCGCGCAACACCTGGTGAGCGCAGCGATCCGCAATGAGAAGATCACGGTGATCGTGTGCAATAACACGGTTTACGCCATGACAGGCGGGCAACTCGCACCCACCACGCTCGCCGGCCAGAAGACGACCACCACTCCGGACGGCCGCGATCCCAAAGAGACAGGGCTTCCCGTGTCTGGTCCCGAGCTCGTGATGTGCATCCGCAAGGACGGAGTATACGCAGCCCGCGGAACCGTGGCCAACTTCCGCCAGCTCAAACTCTTCATAAGGCGCGCCCTCGAACACCAACTGTCCGGATACGGACTCGCCTTCGTAGAGGCCCTGTCCACGTGTCCGACCAATTGGCGGACGGGTCCAGGCGAGACGTGGCATTTCCTGCAACACGAGATGGCGCGAACATTCAAGGTGGGCGAGTTCGCCGGCGAAAAGGGCCGGGACCCAGGGCAAGATGGGGCCGCGAGCTCGGATCCCAGATCCGAACGAAGCGCGGGGCGGTGAGTGGCGGCAAAGTGCCCCCGTCCTGAAGAGGAGCGGCCTACCCAGCGACAGGCCCGTTACCGCCACGAATCGCCGCCACAAAGAGGCGATATCCCGTGTCACAACACCCTTTAGCACAGACGGAAGAACGCTCCCGGGGCGACGAGCCGGATAGGATCCCGGCCCTCAACAACATGAAGATCGCCCTCGCCGGGGAGGGAGGTCAAGGCGTCCAGCTAGTGGGCGAGGTGCTCGCTCTGGCGGGGTTTCTCTCCGGGCTGCACGCCCTCTATATCCCCAATTCCGGCGTGGAGCAGCGCGGCGGGGTGTCGCTCGCGTACGTCCAGCTCGGCCGAAACCCCATAGGCTCCCCCAAATTCAGGCACGCCGACGTCCTGGTCGCTTTGAGCGACCGGTCCATCGAAAGGACGAGATCACTCGTGGGCCCGGGCACGCTTCTCGTTTACGATAGCTCCAGCGTCCGGCCGCCCGTGATCGACGACGACGCCATCGGGATTCACGCTTGGGACACGGTGGCTCCCGAGGCCTTCGCGAGCATGACGGGAACGGCTGCTGCCGAGCCAGCCCATGACGACGGAGGGCGTGGCGCAGGCGGGCGCCGCGAGTGGACGGGCGCGGCGCCGTTTGTGGTGGGCCTGCCCGCCGCCGACATCGCGAGGCGCGAGTTTATTCCACGGGCGTTCAACGTGATCGTGATGGGCGCGGTAGTGGAGGCCATCGGGATGCTCGGGATGGACAAGGTAAAGGAAGCACTCGACCTCAAGCTGGGGCACAAGTTCAAAGACGACCCGCGCCTCCGCGACATCAACCACAAGGCCCTCCAACGCGGAGCGGCAATCATCCGGGAGGAGCGCAGCCGCGGGGCAGCGGCCCCAAAGGCAAGGCCGCGGGACGTGCCCGAGGCTGGAAGCCGGAGACTCGAGACCGGAGACTGGTGAGAGGCTGGTGCACATATGGCTCGCGACAACCCTCCGGGCACGGATGGACCGACCATGGACGAGAAGACGTTTACCGCAAAGATCTACAAGGTCCCGCGCGGAAGATGGATCGTCTTTCCTGAGTTGTGCAAGGGGTGCGGCTTCTGCATCGAGGCGTGCCCGGAGGACGTGATCCATTGGTCGAAGGAACTCGGCGCGTACGGCACTCCCACGGTAGAGGTGGACGCGTCAGCATGCACCGCGTGCCGCACGTGTGCCGACCGCTGTCCGGATTGCGCCCTAGACGTCGACCGAACGACCCCCAAGGCCGGGGTGCGTACCGATGGAGAATCCCGGAAGGGCAACGGAACCCGAATAAACGCGGGGGTTTCGGGAGCAAACTAAGCGCGGTCCCACGCGCGTCTCGCGCGACCGCACACGAACCGTCACATGAAGGGAGGCTGATACGGTGGCTCAGGAGAGATTGACCACGCAGGAGTTGATGTTCATTGAGGAACACCTCAGATCCTCGGCGTCCGTGACCAAACTGCTCGACTATGCCTCACAGGTGAGCGCGGACCCGGAGATCAAGTCCCTTTGCGACCGGCTCGCGAAGGACCACAGGGCCGAGATGAACGCTTACTCGGCGCTCATCGGGGCTCGTCCGAACTTGCAGTAGCATCTTGGTGGCGGCACCCTGGGTGTCACGACGCGGACGAACGCGGACGCGGACGAACCGGGGCCACAGCGCAGCCGCCCATCAAATCCAGCATCCAAGGGGGGAACCAGCTTGAACATGCCGAATATCAACGTTCGCAGGGGTGACGCCGGCTTCACCGACCGGGACCTCATGCAGGTGCTCCTAGACGAGCACAAGCTCTGCATAAGCAACCTGGCGAAGGGCGCCATCGAGGCGTCAAGCCCCGAATTGAGGCGGCAGATCATGAGCAGCCTCGATACAGACCTCAAGCACCAGAAGGAGATCTGGGATCTCATGAACAGGAAGGGCTGGTATCAACCGGCCATGGCCCAGCCCCAGGACGTCGCGAGGGTTCAGAACTTCGTGAGCACCATGCAGCAGCATGTCTAGCTAACTTGTCACGGGACCGTTGAACTCCCCCATGACGCGGTGACATAATGTGGGACGGTTCAACGGCCTCGTCTACATGTGACCGCCTGTTCCAGAGAGCACCCGCGGCTCAGCGCAGCCGGGTGGCGCGCTCGGGAACTGCATCCGGGCGGGGCGCACCTCGCCAAGAGCCGGCCATTTGCGGTGAGCGGCCGGCTCTTCTGACACCCATGATGCCGCCACCGCACGACGTGTGGCGTCAGCGGCGTCCCGTCACATCCAGCCTCAGTCGACTGGCATCGCGATATCCGCGAGGAAGCTCCTGAGCTTTCGCGCAGCTTCTCCCCGGGTTTCGGGCGTGACCTCAACAACCTCCGTGTCGTTCCGGGCGCGGATGGCGTCGAGGAACGGATTGGAATCGGCCTTGAGGACGCCGACCACCGGGACCGGCCCGTCAAGCGCGTCCATGACTGCTTTGATGAAAGCAGGCGCGCGAAGCTCGAAGCGGCCGAGCTCGTCCATGACGACGACGCGTGCGGCCGCCAAGGCACGTTTAATCGCCCTAACCCCCACGCGCTCGAAGACATCGGCGTGAACATCCCAGCCGCCCCGGCGCGCGGACGCTATGAGCCCCGCCTCGCCGGACATGAGGTCCACAAGGCGGAACGCACGGAGGCGTCTTCCCTCAAAGACCCTCTCGACGCGGAAGCCACCGACCGGCCAAGGGAGAGCGCCAAGCACGTCCGAGAGGATCGTGGACTTCCCCACATGCTTGCCGCCAGTCAAAAAGAAGTTGCGGGCCAACCTGTTCCTTCCTTTCCCGGACGCTCGTCCTCCCGCTCGCCAGCCACACGTAAGGGTGGCAAAGGAGCGTTGCCGTTGCGCGCCCCGAGGCGGCGGCGCATGACACGTCAGCTCTCGCGACGCTTGCTCAGGTCTGACAGGCGCTTCACAGCGCCCGTGCGAAGCAGGGCCTCGCTCACCACGAACGCGATGGCGCCGCCGGCGAGCGCCGTCACGAGCTGCGGGGTCTGCATCATATTCGCGATGGCTGGCTTTACCTGAACCACGAACCGAACCGCGCCCGACAGGACGAGGAACTTCAGCACCGAGGCGGCCACTATGCCCACTATGGCCGCGAGCCTGCCGCGCCGCTCGAGTAGACCGAACACGATGACGAGCACGGCGTTTCCGATGGCTATGAACGGTATCATCGGCCCCAGGGGCGGCGGTAGGATCCCGCGCCAGAAGGCGATGACCGGGGTCACCACGCCGATGGCCACCCCGCCACCGATGCCTACGAACGTGGCGGCGATGTAGAGCATCGTGTTCACGAGCGGCCCCGTGGCATACTGGGGCATCCCGATCATCTGAATCGCAAGCGTGAGTGCCAGCAACACAGCGGTCCGAGTAAGAAATACAACGCTTCTGTTCATCTCTTCATCGCGCCAGTCTACGGTCTATCGTGAGCCCCGCGCCCCACGAGCCCGCCGCGCCGGCATGCCCTACGGTCGCCGTTGGGCGGTGGCTCAAACCAATCACCCTCATGCCAGGCCATACGTGCACAGGCCTGCGTTTCGCCTGGCAGTGCGGTATCCCAGCCCGGGCGGCGCCGGCGCCACGCGAGGCCGCCTCCCCGACCGGCGCTCACTCTCCCTTCCTGCCGACTGCGCCGTCCGCGCTCGCCGCGGCAGCGCACGCGGCCACGAGGAGGCTCCTGGTCGCGCTTTCCACACATGTGATCTTCGACGCCCGGCGTCTGCCTCCTCCCTTACGAAGGCAGGCTTTCGGGAGACAGGCTCCACCGCCGCCCAACTGCGCGCCGTGCGGCCCGCACGCGTCGCCTCTTGCGGCCGTCCTTCGGTCCTAGGTCCGCCCACTCGCTGCGAGCCTGTGTTAAGCCACCGACGCAGCGGATAGACTATGAGAGGCGGATGAAAGATAGCGCACAAAGATACCTACGTCCAAGGGCGATCCACAGTAGGCATCTACAGTAGGCTACACGATAATGGGCGCTGGCGTAGCTGATAGGAGGTGTTGTTCGATGCAGGATGAGATGCGTCGCCCGATGATGCGACACCGGATGCACCACTTCGGCCCGGCGATGATGGGGATGGGCGGACCGTGTCCGATGTGCGGGGGAACGGGCGTGGCTCACCGCCGTTACCTGAGCGAGCAGGAGGAGAGAGAGTTCCTTCAGGAGTATCTCAGCGATCTCCAGGCTGAGGTCGAGGGCGTCAAACGCCGCATTGCTGAGCTTGGGGGCGCGGCAACCACGTAGCCGCGAACCGGAATGGCCGACAAGCGCGTTTCCACGTTCGGGGTGGCGGCCACTTACATTGGCACGGTCGTGGGCGCCGGCTTCGCCTCGGGACAGGAGGTGCTCCAGTTCTTCGGGCACTTCGGCCTGAGAGGCATCCCGGCCATAGCAGTGGCCGTCGCCCTGTTCTCGCTATACGGGTATCTGATCCTGGAGCTCGGCAGGAAGCTCGGCGCTAAGTCGCACCTGCCCGTGGTCCGGGCGGCAGGCGGGCGCATAGTCGGGACGGCGGTTGACGGCGTGATCACGTTCTTCCTTTTCGGCGCGCTTGTGGCCATGACCGCCGGCGCTGGGGCCGTTCTCGACGAGCAGTTCGGCCTGCCGTCCTCCGTGGGAAACGTGCTCCTCGTAGTCGCCGCGCTCCTCACCGTCCTCGCGGGGATCCACGGGGTCGTGACCGCCATAAGCCTGGTGGTTCCGCTTCTCCTCGTCGCGGTCGTAGGGATAAGCGCGGCCACCCTCCTGCGCGCGCCGCTCAACCCAGCCGCGATCGGCGCCCTCGAGGGGGCACAGGCCCCCGTGCCGTCGTGGCCGCTCTCCGCGGTAGTGTACGTCTCGTACAACATCGTCCTCGCGGTGGGGGTGCTCGCCCCGCTCGGCACCATAGCGGCGAGCCCGCGTGCCCTCAAGCTCGGCGCTGTCCTCGGAGGCCTGGGCCTTGGAGTGGGGGCTCTCGCCATCCAGCTCGCGCTGCTTGCCACACTCCCGCAGTCCGCAAGGCTCCAGGTGCCCATGATATACATCGCCGGGCGCTTCCCCGCGCTCGTCCAGGTGGCCTACAGCGTGGTCCTGCTCCTCGAGATATACACCACGGCCGTCGGCAACCTCTACGGGTTCGTCGTCCGCATCGCGAAGCCGCGCAGCGCGGCCTTTCGGTGGCTCGTAGTCGCCACCAGCGCCGTCGCGCTCCTTGCGGGCCGGCTCGGCTTCAGTAGCATCGTGAGGACGCTTTACCCAGCCGTAGGGTACGCCGGCCTCCTTCTCTTGCTCGCTCTCACATACGCGCTCCTGCGCGGCCTGCCTGAAAACGCCCGGCCCTGAATGCGCGAGCCCGCCCGGGGGCAAGGCGACCCACCTGGCGTTTGCGCCATCTTTCCGGACCGTGTTGAGGTTGCCGGTGCTTGCACGACGGGGCGTCGAGAATTTGGCTGGCCCGTGCGCCAAATTCGAACGAGGCGCGCCGCAAGCGCGCCCTCCCCGGAGGGCAACACCGGCAACCTTGGACAGCGCTCACCCGCTGAAAAGTAGCGCGAACTCCTGATGATCTACTTGGTCCCCTAAGCCGCGTTCGAGATCATACGGTTCAGCTGCTGCACGAGCGGCTTGACCCTCCCGTCCACGGCCTTGCGTGCGAGTATCGAGTCGGCCGCCACCTTGGCGCCCCAGTAAAGCTGGTTCGCGGAGTCGTCCGTGGCGATGCGCGCGCCCTCCAGGGACGCCCCGGCAAACACGCCCTTGCTCATGGAGTAGCTGTATACGGCCGCCTTCAGCTCGACGTCGGTGCCGGCCTCAGCATGGCGACCTACCGGGCCGGCCGCCACCGAAAGCTCGCCTCCGAGCGTGATCTTGCCCTCCTGGAAGCCCTTCAGGCCACGCTCGTTCGTGATGACGAGCACGAGCGACGTGGACTGAACGCCTATCTGAGGACCCCAGGAAAGGCCGGTTATCGTGACGAAGCTCGGGCCGTACCACGTGCCCGTGCGCGGATCGCGACGAAGCACGAGGCCTTCCCCGTGCCTCGCGCCGATCATGAGGCCGGCCTTGAACACTGAGGGGAAGATGGCCACGCCGTGCGCTTTTTTGAGGATGTAGGCCATTGCCTCGTAGTCTTCCTGCGCGGACATCTCCCTGAGGACCTGCACGGCCTCGTCGATTCTTTCGGTGGGAGAGCTCGCGAGCGCCGTCCCGGCGCAGCCAACCGTCGCCAGGACCGCGACACAGAGGATCGCCACAAGGCTCCTCGCAAGGCCCCGTGTGCTCCGCTCCATCATGATCTGCCCCCTTTCAGAATGAAATCGGCTCGAAGCGGCCCCGGTCCAACATGGCTTCCGGCTCGAAGGCAGCCTCCTAGTCAATTGTATCAGATCGGGGGTTTTGCGGAAACCAGTTCGGTCCCTGCGGGCATGCCGCGACCTTTGCCGGCGGGTCTGGGCGGAAAGGTGGTGGCTCGAGAGTCGAGGAGCGACCAACATGCTCGCCCGTCAGCCGCTTCGAGGACGCACGGCCGCGGAACGACGCAAGTCCTCCCCGATCGTCTCGAGGAGGACTTGCACCACTCGCCCGTGAGCTCTTCGTGCCGTGCGGCGAAGCGCACGTCATCGTCATCACAGAGCCTCGGGCCACCATGAAACTGTGAGTCATGAGCCTGCGTCTGGTCGCGGTTGCCCCCGGGCGCCCCGCCCCGGACAATGGCACGGGACCCGGCGCACGCAGGCGCAGGCCCGCCGGCACACCCCGGCAAGGATGGCGGGTTAGAAGGCCAGCTTTATCCCGAGGCTCGCCGAGCGGCCGTCGCTGAAGCTGCCGAACTCGCTGTCCGCGGCGCCGCCGGGCACCGCGAGACCCAGCCATACGCTGGTGGATTCATCCACCTGGTACGTGTATCTCGGCACGACGACGTAGCTCCGGTCGTTCATGCAGTAAACGGCGGAGAGCTCGAACTTGTGGTCCTGCCCCGGCTGCCATCGCGCCGCGCCGGCCAGGTACTGCTTCGCTTCCCTCTCGCCTGGCGCGAACTGGTAGGGCGTGAGGATCGACCCGCTCGAATTATAAATGTATTCGGCCATCACGTACACATCGTTCGAATCCCCGAACGATCTATCCGCTCCAACGACCGCCTGCCAGTGCGGGTCGTTGGACGAGAGCGAAAACACCGTGCTGTCTGAATCGTCGAGCCCGGCCACCTTGTCGGGCCACGCATAGCTGCCCTCGCCCCAAAGCGTGTACGGGCCCCACGTGCAGCTCGCGGCAAGGCCCGCCTTTGTCTCTTTCCTGTAAGCCGCGTTTGGATCGACCGTCACCTGCGTAAGGGAGACCGGCGTCGCACTCACCCAAAGCACGGGGTAGTCTTCCCATCCCCTGTACCCACTCAGGTAGAGGTCCCATCTGCCGATCCTTGCACCAACGCGCGCCGCGTACTCCAGCCTATCGGAGAGCGACTCGGGCGGCTCCACGGTAAACCGCAAAGATGATGGGATCGCCTGGATGCCCGGCCAATCTTGCATGATCTTACCGGCGGCCATCTGCATGATGACGGCCTGCGTGTCCCCGGGGACGGGTATGCCCTGCAGTCTTGGGTTAACCACAGCGACCAACCCCACCTCGCCCCAGGACGGGTACAGGGTCGCGCTCGCCGCGGGCACGGCAAGGCGTGTAAGCTCGAGGCCGGTGCTTCCTATGACCCCCGCTAGGCTCGTGCCGCCTGCCTCCGATACGGGGTTAGGCACCGGGTTCACATAGCTTGTGGGGTTGAGCCCGTAGGCCGTGCCCCAGCTCACAACCTGCTGCCCAAGGCGCATGTCAGCGCCGGTGAGGTACAGGTCGACGTATGCCTCGTCGAGGTCAGCGAGTTTGCCTGATTCGTTCTGGAGATCGTACGAGCCCTTAAGAGATATGTACGCGTTCCCAGAAGGGAGCCACCCTGTCCCCCCGAAGCCGGTTGATAACGAGAGATGGTAGCCCACCGTGTTGGCAGTGACGCCGTCACCTCGCAGGGAAACCGCGAGACCATACTCGACGTCCCCGGACACCGTAAGCCCAGGCCCGGCCTCCTCCGCCAGGACGATCCCCGTGCATGCGCCGCAGAGCGCGAGCACTGCGGCAAGCACGAAGCTGCCGACACTCGCCCACTTGGTCCACCCACCGTTCCTACGTCGCATCATGACACTCAACCTCCTTGGGACCGGCGGCGCCCCCGCCCCAGGCGGGGGACGCCGCAAATTCGTCATCGTTAGCACCATCAGCCTTCGACTGACGCGGGTACGCGCAAAGCCAGGAACACTCTACACGCACAACCCGAATCACTTCCCACGCACCAGCGGAAGCGCTCCCGACGCGCAACCGGAGCCGCCAATGCGTCGTCGCAACTAGCGTCGCCTCAAGTAGCGCACGGTGAAGTATTCATCAGACACAGGCTTCTCCGAGATCTCCAGGATCTTTATGATCGTTTTCGTCCCCGCAGCAACATCGCTCATCTCGAGCGTCGAGGGCTCCCACTTGCCCTTGCTGTTCTTCTTGAGGTCGAGATTCGAAAGGACCTTGCGCACCTTGCCGTCTTTGTTGTAGAACTCGATCTTCAGCGGAATGAACTCGTCACGCCAAACCCACATCTTCACGTAAGCGTAGTCACTCTCCGTGGAAGGCGTAAGGCGCAGCACGTAGCAGCCACGGCCGCCCAGATCCTCATCCGCCAATCTCTCGGCCTTGTAGTTCTCTTTGTATGTAGAGCCACCAGATATCTCCTCATACGTGAAGTCCGTCCCCATGAACTTGGAACGCGTCTCGGTGCCAGCGATCCTTCGCTCCCTCCCCAGGGCGGGCATGAAGAGCCAGATCTGGCTTTCCTGGCCGCCTCCGGTTATGCTGAGGAGCTTGGTACCCGCAACGTCCGCAGGCGACAGGTACTCGAGGAGTTGCTTATCCGTGCCGTCGGAGTCCTTGGCCCGGTAGACTTTGAGCTTATTGCTTCTCTGCTGGCCACGCTTGTTCTCGGTGATAAGCTCGATCGTGGCCGACCCGTTCCCCGTGAGCATGGTCGTGCCCTCGATCTTGTCCAGGATCTGCTGAGCGGTCAGATCCGCCGCGCCCGCCCGGCCCGAGGCCAGAGGGACACACGCCACAGCCAACAACCCGGTCAGCAGTGCGCAGGCCGCCACCCGCGCCAATGCTGCCTTGGCCGATCCCATTTGTTGCCGTCGCATCTCACAGAGCACCGTGAATCACCACCATCATTCAGATGTCACCTTCCTCTGACTCGCCCCGCGTGAGGGTGCGCCAGTGATCGATTCTCCAGTCCTTCAGTGCGCCGCGCCTCCGGCTGCGCCCGGCAGCGCGCGCCCCCGCTTTCCGCCGAACCCTGCGTCACGCACGCTCTCGGGCGCCACGAGCCTCAGCACCGCGGGCAGCACGAGCAGGGCACCGAGCGCGCTCGTGAACATCGTAGCCGCCACCAAAAGGCCGAATATGGAGATCGCCTTGAAGCTCGAGAAAACGAGGAGCCCGAACCCAAGGACCAAGGTAGCGGCATTGAAGAACACGCCCCGGCCCGTGGACCCCACAACCTTTGCGAGCGCGGCCTCTCTCCCCATTCCACCTCGAAGCTCCAGACGGTACCGGCTCAGGACGTGGATCGAGTAGTCGACGCCCACACCGATGGCTACGCCCGATATCATTATCGTCACTACGTCGAGGGGGATGTTGATGAAGGACATGAACCCAAAGTTCACGATCACGGTGATGAAGAGAGCCACGAGGCACAGGAGCCCGAGCCACGCCGAACCTGTGATCAGGGCAACGACAGCCCACACGCCCACCATGGACACGACCAGGCTCTTGATCTGGCTGTCCATGAACCTGTCCATGAGCCTTTGCAGGACTTTGGGCAACCCCACCACCGTTGTCTTGACATTCGTGCCGTCGAAGACCTCAGCCACGACATCCTCGACCGCGCTTATCACGCGGTGCAGCTGGGACGTGGGAAGATTGACGATCCTCGTGCTAACGAGCGCCTTCTGAAAGTCGTAGCTCACCATCGTGTCGAGGCCCGAGCCGCCCTGCATCGTGAAGAGCAGGAGCTCCTGGGCCACAGCCTCCCGGCTGTCCGGGATCTTGTGGTATGCCGGGTCGTTGCCGTTCAGGGCCTGGTTCACATCGCAGATAAGACCCGCCACTGAGGTCGGCTCGCTTACCTCGCGCAGCTCTCTGAGCCTGTCCTCCAACTCCAGCATGCGGTTGAGGATCGCCGGGTCCTTGACGCCGTCCGGCTCACCCGTGTCCACCATCACGGATAGGCCGAGGGTCCCGCCGAAATACTTTTCCACGGCCTTGGTGCCTTGAACTACAGGACTATCCTGCCTGAAGTACTGGAGGAAGTTCGTCTCCACCACAAGCCCGGGGATCCCGGCGGCAAAGACCGCGGTCACCACGACCGCTCCGCATATTATCGCCCATGGATGCGTCACGACAAGCCTTCCGGTGGCGTCAAGCAGTCTTTGGAGTGGAGAACGCCTATCGCCCTCGCTGTCGCTACACGCCCTGCCCTCACTGTGCGGCGCACCGCCGCCCCCAGCCGGCACGTCTCCCCCGTCTCCGGCAACCACGACCCCTGCAACGTCCGTGCGGAGGGCCGCGGCACTGAGGTCAGGTCGCTGGCAGGGCTGCTCCTGCCGCGCGTGAACGGCCATGCGCTTCGCCCGTATCGCCAGCACCGACGGTATCCAGGTAAGCGAGATCAGCATGTTGAGGATGATGCCGACGGCACTGAAGCCGCCGAACTCTCTAACAGGGGGCACGAAGGACGTGACGAAGGACGCGAAGCCCGCGGCGGTGGTGAGGGTCGTCATGGATATCGGGCTCGTGAGCTGGGTTACTATCTTCACGATCGACTCATCGACGGGCGTCCCCAACCTCGTTTCCTCGTGGAAGCGGTTGAGGATGTGGATGCCCGCGGCGCTGCCCATGGATACGAGGATGGTCGGCAACATCATGGACACGATTGTGATGTCGTAGCCCAAGGCAGCCATGAGGCCTACGGTCCATATGACGCTCATCACGATGCTCCCGAGGAGCGCACCGACGTCGGACATGCTTCCGAAGCTCACATAGAGCGAGGCCACCACCACGGCGATGGCGAGCGGGAACAGGAATTTGAGATCTCGACGCATGTTCCGGGACGCGCAGTAACCCATGTAGGCCTCGCCGACTATGTATATCTTCTGTCCCTCGGTCTCCTCCGATCTCACCAGGGCCTCTATCTCGCCTGCCAGTTCTTGAGCCCTGTCGGAGGCCATCACATCAGGCTCAAGGGTTACGAATATGGCCATGGCCTTGTCATTAGAGGCGACCATAGCAGAGCCCTGCGCTGTGGACGCGAGGGCTTCCCGAAAAGCCTCCACCTCCTCCGGCGTTTCAGGTACGTGGTCGGTAACGGGAGCGATCTGGAGGCCGAATTCGTCCCCGCGGACGACATCCGCATCAAGCGGGGTCATCACCCGGTCCACCCCGTCCAGGCCCGCGATGCCGTCTGCGAGGCGGCGGACCTTGGCAAGGGCCTCCGGCGTGAAAACGTCCCCCTCGAGAACGACCATCATGACATCCTGCGAGCCGAAGTCCTCCACGGTCTCGGTAAGCTCTTTGATGACTGGGTCGTCATGCGGAGCAAACGAGGCAGTGTCCGTCTTCAGGTGCACTCGCGGTAGGAAGCAGGCAAACACCAGCGTCAACGCACAGAGCGCGATAACAACCCTCTCGGGGTGTCTCACAATAGCCCGCGCAAGTCTTTCCACAACTATGTACCCCCTGAAACCCGCTTTCGGAACCCCGATCCGCCAAGCCGAATCCGGCGACTACGCATATCGCCGGAAGTTCCCGCTGCTATTCGGCGCGGTGGCCCTGCCTAGGGCAACCGGCCCTGCGCTCCGGGGACGGCGCGCTTGCGGGCGCCTCGCTCGGATTTGGCGCGTGAGATGTCCAGCCAGATCCTGCCTCACACGCGCGCATCGCCCTCCTGAAGGGCTATGCCGTTGAGACAGAGGTCCACCACTTGCGAGATGTGCTCGTCTGACATCTGGGCACCCTGTCCTATGGTCAAGCCCATGGCGCCGTGTATGATCATCCCTTCTACGGCATATGAGGCCAAGCGCGGGTCTATGTTCCGGAACTCACCGCTACGCATCCCCTCACTGATGATCGCCTCCATCACGCCGACGAACGCACGCCGCGCGTCTTTGGTGCGCTTGTCAAGCTCCTGCCCGAGCTCACCGATATCCCCTGACATCACGGTGAGGAAGTCCTGCGACTTCCGGAGGACTTCCATCTGAAACAGGATCGCCTGGCGGAGCTTCTCAGTGCATGTCCGGAGGCCAGCCGCAACAGCTTCGACGCGTTCCTTGAGCTCTCTCGTGAACTCCCTGAGCCGCTCCTCGATCATGGCGACGAGGATCTCTTTCTTGCTTGGGAAATACAGATAGACCGTGCCCTTCCCCACGCCTGCCGCATCCGCGATCTCCTCGACGGTGGCCTGGTGAAAGCCTTTCTTCGAAAACACCTGCTGAGCCGCGTCCAGGATGAGCTCGCGCTTCCGCGCATCTTTGGGTTCGCAAGAGGGCCGCGCTTCCTCCGCGCCCATGCCCACGTCCGAGCGCTCGCCCGTTTCCATGTCTGTGTCCATGTCCATCTATACGGCACTCCCTCTCCGTCGGCCGCTCGGATAGTTCCCTTAGGCAGCCGGCAGGCAGGCTTGAGCGTCTCGCGGCAGCTGACTGACCGGTCAGTCATTCGCCACACTTGGTAAATTACCATGCTCAGACCGCAGTGTCAAGTCTGGCCGCGGTGTCCTGCCCACTAGGCTCTACACTAGCCCGTATTTGAACACAGTCGTGAACGGCACGCCGACGCATGGGGACGTCCGCGCAGGATTCCATTGGAGCGTGGTGATGGAGTCGGGTGACGTCACGTGGGAGGCATCAGCAGCATCGTCGCGCTGTAGTGCTCAATGATACTCGACGACCACTCTCTTGCCCATCCCCCTGAGGACTTGGGCCAGCTCGTCGACGATCTTCTGCTTCAGCGCGAGGGTGACCGGCACGTCGGGGCTCTGGTGCGCGGGGTTGATGGCCCGCCCCACGATGATGCGGACGCTGTCGGCCTCCAGAAGCGCGGCGGCAAGCCGACTCGCCCCGTCCTTCTTCCACGCTACGTCGCGCAGCCTCGTGCCCGCCTTGAGTTTCTCCAGCGTGTACGACAGCGTGAGCATGCCCTCGGTGACGAGGTCTATGCCCTCGATCTCAGCGGTGGGAGGCACGCGCCTATCCTCGGAACTGAGGTCCACCGTGATGGGTTTCCCGAGGATGCGCGCGACCATATTCCCGGTGGTGCCGCCGCAAACGACCTTCTTCCCCGTCTCCTGCATGAGCTCGGCCACAACCTCGGGATCGTCTCTTCGGTCAACGGGCGGGCCCACCAGCATCGTCAGGCTTCGCGCCCGCCTCACGCGCACTGCCACGACCGTAGCGTCGTCGCCGGGTTTCTCGCCGTACAGCTTGCCGGTGACCCTGGCGATCTCCTCGGCAAACTCCTGTGCCGTCTCGGCCCAGCCCGCCACGGACCTGACGTATTCCGCCACCCTGTCCCATCCCCAGCCGATGTTCCACACGCCGCCGATGCCAGCGTGCAGGACCCCGTCGCTCACCATCACGATCCAGTCCCCGTCCTGGACGGAGAAGAAAGCTTCTTTGACCACGCGCCCGCCGACCACGCGGTCCGATCTCGGCACGGACACAAGGTCGCGCCCCCGCCCGATGAACGCGGGCGGGCCGTCGTACTCGGCGATGTGAGCGGAGCCATCGCAGAAGATCTGAAGGATGCTGAACGTGGAGTATGCAAGGTGCCGCTTCTCGCACACGGGAAGCGTGCGGGCAAGCGCATCGATGACGTCCTCGAGGGCAAGCCCGCCCTTGAGCATCGTGGCGATCATCCTGACGGTGAGCGAGGACAGGATGTTGGCCTTGACCCCGCTCCCGAGCCCGTCAGATAGGACCACGATGGTGGAGTCGGGCCCCTCGCCGATCTCGACGCTGTCGCCGCAAAGCTCCTCACCGTGCTTGTTCAGCTGGCTTACTCCGAGCTCAACCCGGAGCTTTGTGCTGAGGTCCACCATTCTGCGTGCCTTCCTCCCTGAACACGTTCATCAGCCGCGTCAAGAGGACCTTGGTCTCAGCGGTGGTCTCGCCGAGAAGGCCGGCGATCTTCTGCGCGACCTCCATCTGCTTGTCTATCACACCCTGCGCCTTCTCCAGGGTCTCGGCGCGCAGCTTCTGAAGGTGAGCCGCCTGTCTCTTCTCGTCGGAGATATCCGCGATGACCCCCATCGCGAGCCTTTCGTCAGGCTCGTAGAATATGGTCTGCCTGGTGACGAGGCCAAGCTCGGGATAGGCGACCTCAACCTGAACGGCGGTCTTCTCGGCGAGGACCTGCCGGAAGGTCGAGGGGTCCATGAGCGTGGCGAGCTTTCCACCCACCACCTCGTGCCTGGACCGCCTGAACATCCGCTCGGCCGCCATGTTTAGGTCGCGGATCACCTCGTCCTCGTCCACCACGATGATCCCGTAAGGCGCGGAAGCCACGAAGACGTTCGCCATGGACTCCGCCCGCTCGCGCATGTACGGGATGCACATCTCCGGATCAGCCATCCCCTGAAGAACCGCGATGGCCTTGTCGCGGCAGGAATCGTAGCCGCACGCACCGCAGTTGAGCTCGTCCTCACGCGTGAACTTCCCGGTCTTGGCGAGGACCGCCTTGATGGCGTCCTCGTCGGGGACGAACGCCTCGGGGCGAAGGTCCCGGTACGACCTCTGGAGGAGGTGTCTGGGTAACTCGATCGCCGGATCCGTGAGAGCCCGTACGCTGGACCCCGCCCGCCGCTCGTCATCACGGCCGAGATCGCCGGGCCCGCAAGACTCGCTCGACCGCGAGTCAGACCGCGACCTCACGTACTCGAGCACCCTCGCCCTGCGGGCGTAGATGTCCTCGCGGGCCGGGTTCATGGGCCCGTTGATGCACCCGCCTTCACAAGCGAGCATCTCCACCAAGCGCGGCAGCTCTGAGCGCGATTGCCGGGTCGCGCCGCGGACCGCTTCGTAATCCCCGCCGTGGAGGGTTTCGACGAACCAGCGCAGCACCTCGCGGCAGTTGTTCACGCCTGACACCGACAACACCCCGCAGTCGAGCATGTCCGTGCTGAGGAGCGAGGCCTTCAGGAGGCCGCCGCCTACGGGAAAGAGGCGAGCGAGGTCGGGCAGTGGCCCGTCGAACTCTCCTGGCGGCACCCGCGTGAGGTCTATTCCGTCCCGTTTGAAAAGCCCCGCAAGCTCGTCGAAAGTGAGCACGAAATCCACGGCGTCGTCGACCCCTGGCACCGCCCGCTCTTGGTGCTTGGCGATGCACGGGCCGATGAAGGCCACCTTCACGCCAGGCACGAGCCGTTTGAGAAAGCGGCCGTGGGCGATCATGGGAGACACGACGGGCGCAAGGTATGTAATGGCCTCGGGATAATGACGCTCGATAAGGTTCACCACTGCCGGGCAGGAGCTTGAGATGAGGGGGCCGCCGGCCTCGCGGAAGAGCCGTGCATGCTCGGCGCTCACGAGTTCGGCGCCCACCGCGGTCTCCTGCACGATGTGGAAACCCAGGCGACGGAGGGCCGCCGGGACGGCCAGCGGATCCGCTTCAGGGAAGGCGGATGGAAACGAGGGCGCGACGCTTGCGGCGACTTTCACCCCGCTTGCGATGAGCGATCGCACCTTGTCGAGGTCGCTTGCGACCTTCTTGGCCTTCTGCGGGCAGACGAGGACGCACGTGCCATCAAAAATGCACCTCTCCTCGGCAACCCTGGCGTGGAGCTCGTGGGGCGCACTTCCCCGCTCCATCCTGATTGCTTTCACCGGGCAAGACCTGAGACACTTGTAGCAGTCCTTGCACTTCGCCTCTATGGTCTCGATCACGCTCATTCTACCACTCTCCCAGCCTTCGGCTCATAGCGCCCGGTTCCCGGCTGCCGGCTGTCCGCCGGTCGCTCCATCGCTCCCAAGCTGCCGGTTCCCAGGTGCAGGCCCCCGGTTGACGGGTTGACGGCTCGCAGCCTTTACATCCCGGTTCGGATGACGCGCATCACGAGTCCCCCAGCGGACCGCCACAGCTCCCTCCGCAACCGCCTTCAATGAGGGGCACGACTTCCTCGTCGAACAACCGGGGCACATCGTCAGGTCTTACGGCAGTAAACACCTTGCTCCCAATCCTCACCGTGACCCCCATCGTGCAGAGCTCCTGGCAGAACGTGCCTTTGAGCTCCACCTGGTGGGGCGCCCTCCGCTCGATCTCCGCCTCGAACGCCTTGATCACATCGGGGGCGCCCCGCAGGAAGCACGAGCTGCCAACACAGACCCAGATCGTCACCACAGAGACGGCACCTCGCATTCCTTCGTCGCCGCGTCGCCCGCCCGCCGGGCCCGACGGCCCTCGTCAACGGCGCGCGGCCAACGATACGCAGCCAACGACACGCGTACGACCCACGTGCATCACGCTCGACATGCCCGGCATGTCTCGCCCGGCAGCCGCGGCGCGACCTGCTCCATGAAGACACGCTCCGCGCTTTCCGGAGTGACCCCGGTGATGATCTCGTCGCCAACTTTGATTGAGACCCCGCGGTCACAGTGCTCCAGGCAGAACGTGGCCCTCAGGTTGACCCGCCCCGCGAACTCGTCGCTCTCGGCAAGCCTCGTGAACGTGTCGATCACGTCGTACGACCCCCGCAGGTAGCACCCGGTGCCGACACACACGGAAACGTCGAGGGCTCCCGGCACCGCGCCATTCAGCCTCATGTCGCCGGATATCCGCCTGCGCGGGCCGTACGTCGTGTGGAGCGCCTCATGGGCCGCCTCGCTTCCGGGCTCCCCTAGATATCTCTCATAGAGCCGCGTAACCGCCAGGTTCTCGCTCGGGCTGCGTAGCTGCATGGTCCTATCCGCCCGGTAGAGGCCTTTCCCTCTTGCCTTTCGGGCTGCGACGTCGTTCGGGTACGGCTGCCCGCCGCCTCCGACGCACCCGCCCGGGCAAGCCATGACTTCAACCAGATTGTAACATACTTCTTTCCTCCGCACCGCCTCGACCAGCCTCCGGGCGTTCGCGAGGCCATGGACCACAGCCACACGGATCTCGACGTCTCCCAAGCGCACCGTCGCCTCGCGCGTGCCCTCGAACCCGCGCACTTCCTGGAAGTCTACCCTGCCAGGCTCGACCCCGAGGCAAGCCGCGGCCGTCCGCAGGACCGCCTCGGCCACGCCGCCGGTCACGCCGAATATGACCCCGCCGCCGGTCGTAAGGCCGAATGGCTGGTCGAAGCCTTCCTCCTCCAGTTCGTCGAAGACTATGCCGGCCTGCTTCAGGAGCATGCCCAGCTCGTTCGTGGACAGGACCGCGTCCACGTCACGAACGCCGCCTTCCGACGCGAACTCGGGCCTCGTGGCCTCGAATTTCTTCGCCGTGCACGGCATGATCGAGACCACGAAGACGTCCTCCGGCCGCACGCCGAGTTCCTTCGAGTAGAAGCGTTTTATGACCGAACCGAACATCTGCTGCGGTGACCTGCACGTGGAGAGGTTCGGCAGCATGTCGGGGTAATACTGCTCCATGAACTTGACCCATCCCGGGCAGCACGACGTGAACTGTGGGAGGTCCTGCCCCTTCTCGAGCCGGCCCAGGAACTCGTGGCACTCCTCCACAGCGGTGAGGTCGGCCCCGAACACGGTGTCAAACACCTTCGCGAAGCCGAGCTTCCTCAGGGCGGCCACCACCTTGCCCGTGCCGATGTCGCCCGGCTTGCCGCCGAAAACCTCGCCCAGCGCGACGCGCACCGCGGGGGCCACCTGCGCCACCACGGTTTTGGACGGATCGTGAAGCGCGGACCACACAGCCTCAGCCTCCGGTTTGCCGGTGAGCGCTCCCGTGGGACACACAGCGACGCACTGGCCGCAGTACACGCACTCGACCTCGGAGAGCTTTCGCCCGAACGCCGGGCTCACGCACGTGCGCGACCCGCGCCCCGCGAAGTCCAGGACGCCTATGCCCTGGATCTCGGAGCACACTCTCACGCAGTCCCCGCAGAGGATGCACTTGTTCGGGTCCCGGACGACCGAGGGGTTCGCGTCGTCTATGGGAAGCATCTCCTCCCGCTCCCCGAACCTGACCTTTCTCACGCCCAGCCGGTACGCGAGGCTCTGCAGCTTGCACATGCCGTTCTTCTCGCAAGTGGTGCAATCCCTATGGTGATTGGCCAGGAGGAGCTCGATCACCATCCGGCGCAGCCTCAGCGTCCTTTCGGTGTTCGTGTGAATCACCATTCCGTCCGCTGGCGGCGTGGAACATGCCGCGACGAGCCCCATGCCGTCCACCTCCACGGCGCACATCCGGCACGCGCCGTAGACGGAGAGCTCCGAGTGGTAACAGAACGTGGGGAGCTCGATTCCCGCCTTGCGCACCACCTCGAGGATGTTCTTCTCGCCGTTTATCTCAACCTTTTGGCCATCAACCGTCACATACGGCATAGCCTGGTTCCCTCCTTCAGTCCGTGTTGGCAGCCACCCGTCGCGGGTGGCGAGCCTCATGTGGTTAGCCTCACGCGGCTAACCTCTCGTGGCTGACCTCCCGCGACTAACCCCACGGCCCTTGACCGCGCTAGGGTTGGGCGATGTGCTCAGCCGTCCGGGGCTAGGCGCGTATGGCGCCGAACCTGCATTTCTCAGCACACGTCCCACACTTGATGCACTTCTCAGGATCAATCGCGTGGGGCTTGCCCCGCTCACCAGAAATGGCCCCCACGGGGCAAACCTTCGCGCACAAGGTGCACCCGCGGCACTTCGAGGCGTCAATGGAATACGCTCGCAGAGCCTGGCACGCCCCGGCCGGACAGCGCTTTTGGACGACGTGGGCATCGTACTCCTTCCGGAAGTACCTGAGCGTTGTCAGCACAGGGTTCGGAGCAGTCTTGCCTAGCCCGCACAGCGAACCGTCCTTCACCGCAAGCGCCAGTTCCCGGAGGAGGTCCACATCCTCAGGCGTCCCCTCGCCCTTGGTGATCTTCGTGAGGAGCGCGAGCATCTGTCTCGTGCCCTCGCGACACGGGACACACTTCCCGCACGACTCGCTCTGAGTGAACTTCATGAAGAACCGCGCGACCTCCACCATGCACGCGGTATCGTCCATGACGACCATGCCGCCCGAACCGACCATGGCGCCGACCTTCGCCAGCGACTCATAGTCGAGGCCCACGTCAAGGTGCTCCTCGCCGAGGCAACCGCCCGAAGGGCCGCCTATCTGGACGGCCTTGAACTTCCTGCCGCCCCTTATGCCGCCCCCGATGTCGAAGATGAGGTCCCGCAAGGGAAGCCCCATGGGGATCTCGACGAGGCCGGTGTTGGCCACCTGTCCCGCGAGGGCGAAGGTCTTCGTGCCCGGGCTCTTCGGGGTGCCGTACGACCTGAACCACTCCGGCCCTTTCGTGATGATGGCGGGCAGGTTAGCCAACGTCTCCACGTTGTTGATGACGGTCGGCTTCCCGAAGAGGCCGCTCGTCGCGGGATACGGAGGCCTTGGGCTCGGCATTCCGCGCCTGCCCTCGATCGACGAGATGAGCGCGGTCTCCTCGCCGCACACGAACGCCCCTGCGCCCTCCTTGATCGTTATGTCGAACGAGAAGCTGCTCCCGAGGATGTTCCGCCCGAGCAGGCCGTGCTCTCGCGCCTGCGCGACCGCCTTCTTGAGGCGGCTCACGGCGACGGGGTACTCCGCCCTCACGTATATGAATCCCTCGTCGGCGCCGATGGCGTACGCCGCTATCATCAGGCCCTCTATGACCTTGTGTGGGTCGCCCTCCATGACGCTGCGATCCATGAACGCGCCAGGATCGCCCTCGTCACCGTTGCAGATCACGTACTTCTTGTCGGAGACCGCCGCGCGCGCGAAAGTCCACTTGCGCCCGGTTGGGAACCCGGCTCCGCCGCGTCCTCGAAGGCCCGACGCGCTCACCGTGTCGATCACCTGCTCCGGCGTCATCTCCCTGAGGATACGCGCAATGGCCTGGTACCCGCCGTGGGCGATGGCCTCCCGGATGTCCTCCGGGTTCATGCGCCCGCAGTTCGCCAGGACCACCCGCACCTGCCTACGGTAGAACGGGATCGAGTCCTCCGTGCGGGCGGGCTCGCCGGTGCTCGGGTCGTGGTACAGGAGCCGTTCGACTACCTCGCCCCGGACGAGGGTCTTCTCGACGATCTCGTCCACGTCCTCGGGCTTTACTTTCACATAAAGGATGCCTTGCGGTTCAATCCGGACGAGCGGGCCCATCTGGCAGAACCCGTGGCAGCCGCTGATGGATACGCCCACCCCGGCTGTGGCCTCGGACGCGGCTCCGGCCGCGCCACCGCATGCGTCGGGCACCATGTCGAGCTCGACCAGGAGGCCTCTCTCCCTGACCGCGTCCTTGAGCTTCTCGTACACCTTAAGTGAACCGTTAGCCAGACACCCGGTTCCCGCGCACACGAGGGCGCGCACCCTCTGGCGGTCGAGTGCTGTCTTCATGTCATTTGCATACGACTCTACGTCCTGTGGCGTGTTGAGCCGCACCGTCATCTCCGACCCCCCTCTTCTCTGCCGTCCCGGGCTGCGCTGTCCCGGGTCGCATCGCCCCGGGTCACGTCGTTCCCCGCCGCGTTACTCGCGGGCGACTTGTTACCTGCCGTACCGTGCCCAGCTGGACCGTCCCCACCTGCGTCGCTCGTTTTCTCCTTCGCTATTAGCTGGTCAAGGACTATCGAAAGCGCCTCCGGAGTAAGCTGACCGTATACGTCGCGATCGTTCACCATCACAACCGGCGCCAGCCCGCAAGCTCCGATGCACGACACCGTTTCCACGGTGAACTTGAGATCGTCTGTAGTGTCCTTGGACTCGTCGAGGCCCAGTTTCTCGCGGATCACGTAGCGCAGCTTCTCGGAGCCCCGCACGTGACACGCGGTCCCGTCGCACACCTTGATGACGTATTTGCCTTTGGGCTTCAGAGAAAACTGCGCATAAAACGTGGCGACCCCGTACACGGTCGCGGGGGGGATCCCCAGCGCCGTCGCGACGTACGTCAGCACTTCCTCGGGAAGATACCGGTACTCCGACTGGATCTCCTGGAGGATGGCTATCAGGTTGGATACCTTGCCGCCGTGCCTTTCGATGATGCTGTTGACCTTGTCAAACTTGCGCTGAAACGCCTCTTTTTGCGCTGCTGGCATAAGCGCCACCTCCGGACCATTCACGTTCTTTCCAAACCCCACCCGAGATCCGAACCCTTACCTGAAACCCTGAACCTCTGCACCCGCATCTTCAGCCTGGGCTCTTCAAGAACCCGGACACCGGGTCACATCCCAAGCTGCGATCCCGTATTTGTGAAACCGCGCACAAAGTTCGGCATGAGCACGCGTCCGCCAGGCCGAATCACCCATCTCCCGGCGCTCGAGCCAGCCCACAGGCTGAGTGAACCCGCGACGCATCAACTGTCGAAGCCCGCCTCGCAGTCTCCTAGCCGTGCCGATGGCCCGGTCTGCCGGGCCTCGCGACGCGCACCGCTGCTCGCTACCGGCATACCGCAGGCCGCAGGCCCGCCACGGCCTCGACGTCGTGACCCGCAGCCGCGCTGTTTCTCTCTGTGCCCTCATACTCCTGAGGGTGAGACCACCCACAGAGCCGCGGCGGGCACGTTGTCTACGTTGCGGAGGCCGTCCAGACTATGGATGGAGAAGTGCGCGGCGTCGCCAGGTCCCAGCTGGTACCATTTCCCTCCGCTCGACACCTCGATAGCGCCTTCGAGCACGTACAAGAAATCGTCCCTCTCATGGGTGTAAACGAAGTTCTCCGTAGAATAGCTGGCCCGAGGCTCGAGACAGACGACACACGCCTGCATCCGCTTGCTGCGCGAGCCAAGGAACGCAAAGAGCTCGATTTTCACACCTTCGCATTCCGTGACGAGATTCCGCCGCCCGTTCTTGCGCACCACCACCCATTCCTCCGGAAACTCGTCGTCCGTGAGCATCGACACGCCGGTTCCGAGAACGGCAGCGATGCGCTTCAGCGTAGAAAAGGACGGGGTGGCCTCGTTTCGCTCGAGCTGGTAAATGAAGCTTGGCGACACTCCTACCTTTTCCGCGAGGGCTTTCGCGCTGATGCCGGCGTTCGTCCGCATCCTCCTCAGTCGCTCTCCGAAGTCCATAGGATCACCCTCCCATCAATGCCGCACGTGTGGCTTGGCTCCGATGTCCGGCAGGCCTATCCGTGCCTATCCGCGGGCTGGTTGCCGCGCCCTTCCGGACCGTGCGGCGCCGCGATCGGGCACCCGCTCCCGCGAATCGCTCGCACGAATGGCTCGCACGAATCGCCCGGCTGGGGCAAACCGCAGGTCCCGTCACAGGGCGCTGCACCGCTGAGGAGACCGATGGTTCAAGCATCGTTTCTCAAAGTGCGTACCAGGATAGGTCTGCTACCCTATGTAGAGTTCTCCACTACGACTATAGAGCATCACTTCACAAATGTCAAGTGGCGGTTTCGGAATTTGCACGATGGCGCCCGTGGCACGGCACGCTCGGGCCCGATCCAGCGTGGTCGGAATGCGAGGATGCCTGGAGGATACCTCATCCTCGTGGTCCGCCGGGAGGGTTCCGCAGACGGGCGTTGAATGTGTCATTCGCGCGGACTTGTCTTCCCCGACTGGTCTGGGTTCTCGAGAGCCCGCGTCGTTCATATCGTTATATCCAATCCCGGAGAGGTTGCCGTGGGAGGTTTCTATGGAGGCTACCCGATACAAGCACAACCCCATCATCCGTCCCGACGATGTCGCGCCAAGTTCCGAAGCGCTGAAAGTCGTGGGGGTCTTCAACCCGGCAGTGGCGCAGGTAGGAGAAGAGACGATTCTCCTGATGCGGGTCGCAGAGGCGGCCCGGGAAACCGACCCCGGCTACGTGAGCGTCCCCGTCGTCGACCCGGCTTCCGGCGAGGTGCACGTCGTGAGCTTGCCCCGAAGCTCGCCGGATGTAGACGCGTCGGACCCGAGGCTGGTGGTGCACAGGGGGCGGGTGTACCTGACATCGGTGTCGCACCTACGCATCGCGAGAAGCCGGGACGGGTGTCGTTTTCAGGTAGACAGGCGTCCCGCGCTCGCCCCAGCCACGCCGTATGAAACGTACGGCGTCGAGGACCCACGAATCACCCGAATCCCCGACGGCCGCTTCATCGTGAGCTTCTCGGCGGTCTCCGAACACGGGGTGTGCGTAGAGCTCGCTGAGACCCGTGACTTTGCTGAATTCAGGCGCCTCGGGATCGTCCTTCCCCCCGAGAACAGGAACGTTGCTCTGTTTCCCGAAAAGATAGGCGGACGCTATGTGATGATGCACCGGCCGAATTCGGAACCGTTCGGATCATCCGGGATATGGCTAGCCTTCTCGGATGATCTGATGCACTGGGGCGACCATCGGTTCCTCGCAGGCACGCGTCGCGGCGCCTGGGACGGCGCGCGCATTGGGGCGGGCGCGCCTCCGCTCAAGACGCCCCACGGTTGGCTCGCCATATACCACGGCGCGGCCCCCGGGACCAACGCGTACTCCCTCGGAGCCTTGCTCCTGGACCTCGACGACCCCACCAGGATCATCGCCCGATCGCACGAGCCCTTCCTATCCCCCAAAGCCCCTTACGAAACACACGGTTTCTATCCCAACGTCGTATTCGCTTGCGGGGCCACCTGCCGTGCAGACGGCCGGGTACTCGTTTATTACGGGGCCGCGGACCATGTGGTTGCACTGGCTGAGATCGGGCTGGACGAACTAGTGGATTCCCTCCGGTAATCCGCAAGAAAAGAAGGATTTTCCGCGAGTGTTGCGAATTCTTAGCAGTGGGATGTGCAACCGATTGCGCAACAGCGGCGACAGCTGCCGCGCAATGAAGCGCCCTCGCTAGAGGCAGTTCCCTGCGGGTGCGTTCAACCGGTTGCACATGTCGGTGCTGAACGTAGGGTGAGCGTCCGGGGCCGCGGACGACAACCAGGTCGTTTGGATACGTCGTGCGGATGACAAGACGAATGGGGCCAGGGGGTGGTGTCGCGATAGGGCTGAAACGTTGGCGGTTGCACACGGACTAGGCATGCAGTGACGCGCGATTTCGAAGAGGTTATCGAAATCCACGGTGGGAGGAGGCCTATGACGAATGTTCAGGAAGGTCGCGTTTGGCGTACTGATGGTGCTGCTTTTGGGGACCTTAACCGTCTCTGCCGCGGCCAGCAAGACGCTGACATGCATATCTGGCTGGTCCGGTCCTGAGATGGAAGCATTCCTCCCGGTCTTGCAGGCATTCGAGAAAGAGACTGGCATCAAGGTCGACTACCGTATCTACAGGGCTGAGGACCTCGCAGCCCAGTTGCCAGCGCAGTTTGCCGCCAAGACGGCGCCGGGCGATGTCATCTTCATGTGGGCATGGTTCATCACGAAACAGGGTGAAGAAGGGCACGTGCTCGACGTCACCGGACTTCTGCGCGACGAGGACTTCCTGCCTGGCGCCCTAGACCCCGTGAAATCCGGCGGGAAGCTCTACGGTGGTGTGTATACCGGCAAGGTCAAGCCAGGATTCTGGTACCGCAAGTCGTTCTTCAAGAAGCATGGGCTTACGGTCCCCACCACGTGGGAGGAGTTCAACAAGCTGCTTGACAAGATCTCGCAGATCCCCGGCATCAAGGCACCGATAGCGAGCGGGGATGGCGTCGGCTGGCCGTTGTCAGATGTCACCGAGCATTTCATCGCTACCTTCGGCGGCCCGCAGCTTCACAAAGAGCTCACTGCCGGCACGATAGCGTGGACTGACCCCGTGGTCAAGGGCATCTTCGAGGGAAGGCTCGTCCCGCTCCTCCAGGCCAAACGGTTCAGCGAGCCCATCGAATGGACGCAGGCCCTCGAGCTCTGGTGGCAAGGCAACTACGGCCTCTACTTCATGGGAAGCTGGATAACCGGCATGGTAGAGGACCCGAGCGACCTCGGTGTGTTCTCGCTCCCGGGCGCGAGGGGAATCGTGTTCGCACCTGATTTCGCGTTCGTGCCTGCATATACCAAGTATCCGGAAGAGGCGAAGGCACTCCTCAAATTCCTCGCCACCAAGGGACAGGAAATCCAGGTCTCGAAGGGCGGGCACATCGCCACCTACGCCCGCGTGGACCTCGACTCATACCCGCCCGTGGACAAGGAAGTGGCCCAGCTCCTCCAAGGTCGAGTGGCCCTCGCAGACCTCGATGACACCGTGGGCGGCGAGTTCCAGGCCACATTCTGGGATCAGCTGAAGCTGCTTTGGGTAAGACCAGACCGCGCCGCGGAGGTCCTCGAAACCCTGCAGCGGAAGGCACCAAAGAACAAGTGAGGCACCGGTTCTAGCTAGCTTCGGGCGACCACCTCGACACCTCAGGGGCATGGGCATGGGCGCGGCCGACGGCACGCGGCGCAAGCTGCATGGTGGTCCGCGCCCGTGCCATGCGGTGCGGTGAGCCGAGGCGGCGAGGCAAGACGATGCGAGGCGACGTGAGGTTCTCATGTGTAAGCGCGTAACTGCAAGGTCGATCAAAGGGACACACCCCGGGCGGTGGCGGTGCAAGATTCTTGTACATGAGCGCGTGGCCAACAAAGAAAAGAGCCGAAAGGCGCCTCCAGGCGTTGACGCAAAGTTGTTGCAGGTGAGTATGGGGTCAACAGAGAAGGTCGGACCACACAGAGGCTCGCGCGCCTTGGCCCTTTGGCCTTGACATGCGGCCTATGCTCTGCTATCATCAGGGTGCGTGGTCGAGACAACTGAGGTTTGTGTTCGTGCCACGGAGTCCCGAGAAGCGAATACGGGAGCCCGACGCGGGGCGCGGCTTTGGGCCTGTTGGGTCGGTGGCGCACACGGCCGCGGTCAGAATCGGGGTCCCAGCAGAACGAGTGCCGAAGTGGCGGAAATGGCAGACGCGCTAGATTCAGGGTCTAGTGGCCATTACGGCCGTCGGGGTTCAAATCCCCGCTTCGGCACCAATCATTTCTATGGGCTGCACTTTTGCGAGCCGATGGCCTCCTCCGGACCGAACACTAGGCCCGCTCTTGAAAACGAAGGCTTCGGCAAGCCCTTCACTTGACTGCCTGTGTCAGCGCCTTCGTCTCGTTCTATCGCAAGAGCCAAGTCAAGCCCGCAGGAGTCTATGCAGGGTTCGTCTTTTTTTCTCATCACGCTCGGAATGTTTCTCGAGTGGGCGACACTGCCGCTGTCGCTCATGTGACCAACCTTGGAAGTGGTGTAATCGCCTCGCGCGAAAAGAGGAGCAAGATATGAAGAAGGAATTCGGCCAGCGATACGTCGATTACAAACGACGCACGTCGATGTTCGTGCCTTCGCTATCTCGCATATCCGCCTTACTGCTTTCCCGGTGAGGTGACCGAAGCGCGGAGTTGGTGGCGGAGCTACGCCTGAATCGTGGGACTGCGCTCAAGCCCCCAGGGCAATGGCCCAATCGTGCGCCTGCGCTCGGTCTTGCCGTCATTTCTCGTGCTTCAACCACTCCTTGGGGACGTGAATACACGCGTCCCGGCCCACGGACTTGCCGTATGCCGCCAAGGTGTTGGAGAGCTTGCTCATGAGCTGCTTGCCGATGCCAGACTCCCTAGGCAACTTCAGGAACCACCTCGGGAGCACTTTTTCTGTATCCCTTCCGTCCTTGCTATGCCCGTGGTTGTAACGGGTTGCGCGCATGTTCTTGTACCCGATGAACTTGCGAGGTCCGAAGGCGTCTAGTTCAGGGATGTAATACCAGTGGCGGAATAGGCACAAGGAGGTGATCCCGGGCTCTCCTCTCGACAAGTCAGCGTTGAATTGCCGGACATTCTCAACGATCTCATCGTATGAATTGACGAGCTCGAAGTATGACACCAAGCGTCCCCCCCTTCTCCTGTCATGGGTCGCCCGTCTCACAGCTGCATGGCCGAACCCTCGAAGTCCATGCAGCGGCGCCCGCTGCCAACGAGCCTCGCTCTCCCGCGGTAGGCCACCTACCCTCGTACTAAGATCCTCGGACCATGCCCAGCCGCTAAGCCCGCGTACGGCAGCACGCGCTGTTCAACGACGAGGGACTTCCCCTGCCTTCAGCTGTTCCAAATCGTAGAACTTCGCGGGCAGCGCGTCGAACTTGTCTGCATGCGACGTCAGGATGACTATCTGGAGCCTCTTGGACGCGTTCTGGATCAGGTCGAGCATTCGATCGTGCCTGTAGCGATCGGTGAATACCAGTGCGTCGTCAAGAACGACCAGGTACCTGTTGTCTTGGGCGAGAATCTCGCCGACTGCCAGACGCGCCGCCACGTATAGCTGTTCTCGAGCCCCGGCCGAGAACAGATCCGCGGACACCACGAGGTTACCGTCCACTTCGATGTCGTCCAGGGTCAGGTCCTTGGAGAACCGGACTCTGGCACCGCCCTTGCCGCGAACGCTTGCGAAGTAGGCGGTGATCTTGTCCTCGACCGGCTTTACAAGAGCCTCGCTGCTCCTGGCCTGTCTCAGTTCGAAGAGGCTGCACAGGAGACTCAGGGCCTTTGCCCTCGTCTTCTCACGCTGCAAGCGCTGCTTCTTCACGGCCAGCCTCTCCTCGAGGCGGGCTTTCTGCGAGTACAGCCCCTGCACGCCAGCGGACTTCAATCTCTCATCGACTCTGGCCATTTCCATGCTGGCGGACTTGTGTTCCTCGCTGACCTTCTCGAGTGCCCGCTGCAGGCGCTGCTGCTTCTTCTCGGGGTCGTCCATCTCATCTGGGAGCTTGGCCTTTATCCCGTTGACCTTTTGTCTCTGGATATCGATGTCGCGGCCGACAGCCTCATAGATCTCCTCGAGCTCGTTCTCCCCGCCTTTGTACTTCAAGAGCAGCCTCTCCAGATTGAGTCTGGCACTGCTCAGCTTCTGCTCCGCACCTGCCCTCTTAACTTCGATATCGGCCTTCTTCTTGTTCGCAACGATTAACGATTCGTTGCATCGCTTCAACTCCGTCTCGAGGTTGTTCACGGCCTTTTCAAGCCGAGCCACTTCGTTCTTAAGCGTCGCGTCTTCCTGCACTTGTATGCCGGACAGTTGATCCTTCCCGATTTCAAGTTCCTCGAGCAAGTGATCGAGAGCGGTCTCCATCATCGCGATGGCTTTCTCCAGCCCGCTCTTGTCCTCTTTGTCACCGGCAAGGGCCTTTATCGCCTCTTGCAGATGTAAGATGCGGTCGTCCGCCGCCTGCGCCCGGACCCTCGTTTGTTCGAGGGCCGTCACATCCCGGACGCCGTACCTGCCCAGCAGCTCTCGGAATTCTCTCTTGGCGGCTTCAAGAGCGGTTTGGGTGTTCACAACCTCCGAGGCACCCGTGGTTGCCCTGATGGAAACCACTCCAGGTATCAGCAGTGTCGCCTCGGTCGCGCCGGCGAACACCGCCTTCTCGCCCTTGTGAACGCGTGCGCTCTGCTTCTCCGTCTTCCCCGTTCCCACAAAGCAGCAGACGTCTACTTCCTGCTCTGCCTCCACAGACAACGTGAGCCCCGTGGCGCGCAGCTTGGCCTCGAGGTCGCGTATGCTCTCGTTGAGTTTGTGCGCTCTCTCCAAGTCACCCTTGTTGACAACCAGCATCGACCGGCGTCGCTCTCGTTCCTCGTCAAGCTGCCGGGTCAAGTCCGCTACTTTGTCCAGCTTCTGCTTGATGGAGCCAAGTTCGGCCGCCATCGCCACAGCCTTGGACAATTGCTGGTTTCGTTCTCGCTTGTTGCGTGCCGCCGCAAGACGATCCTTCTCGGCACCGAGTTCTTCGCGCAATTCAACTTCGCGCTGTCCCAGGCTCGCCACCAGATCATCGACGCTCTTGAGCTCGCTCACAAAGTGGGCTATGTCCTGCTCGCTGAGGCCGATCTCCTTCTTGAGGTCCCTGACGGCCTGCCTATCGTTGTACAGAGCTGCGTGCCTCTCGTTGAGCCGCCCCAACTCCGTCTCAGCAACCTTGAGTTCCGCACGTAACCGCTTGACTTCCTCTACACTCGCGCTGATATCTTCAAGCTCTTTCTCAATGTCCCGCTTACGCTCCTCCAGATCCCGAATATCAGTCGCCAACCGCTCCAGACGCGCCACATCTTCTTCGATGTCCTGCAACTTATGCTCGGTATCACGGATCTCCTTCTCAGTCTCATCGATCTCGTCCATGAGGATCTTGATGTCTGAGCCCGCCCTGTAGCTGCGGCGTTTCTCGGTGAATATGTCGCCATACCTGCGCCCTATGGTTTCTATGAGTTTCGCCTCCGTCTCGTCGATTCCGGTTACCCCAAGAATGCTGCTCAGCCGATCTTGCAAGCTCCCTTCCAGCGTCGGCTTGCTGAACCGCTGCTGGTCCTGGGGAAACCACAGGAGTCGAGCGATCCCCCAGTGCTCGAGCTTGGTCGGTCCTCTTCCAGGCAGAGTGCTGCCGAGCATTTCTCTTATCGCCGCTTCGGCGCGATCGCCGTCGGCAAACAGCTGATAGCCGTTATCCGTCATCTCGTATAGTCTGGCATACGGGTTATCGAGAAAGCCCTTCTCTAGCTTGTACTGCTTGTCGAGGACGAGTTCCACGGCGATCTCCGGCGCCAGCCGGGTGTTCCATGGGCGCATTTCCTCGATCTCCCGGGCGACGGTGGTGCACTTGTCGAAGAGAGCCCTGGCGAGGGACATTATCAGCGTGCTCTTCCCGCACTCGTTGGGACCATAGATCACGTTGATTCCGGGGTCCATGTCATCGAGTCTGACCCTGTTCCTGAAGCACTTGCACCCCTTTACCTCGATGGACAGCAGTCTCATCTTTCCACCTCCCCGAGCGCTCTCGCCAGCTCAAGCAACGCTGCCGTTATCTCTTCTCTGCCGAGCGTGCGTTCTTCGTCGTTCGGCGGAATCGATTCCTCCGCAATCCTGCGGAGTTCAGGAAGGCTCGTGGCAGTCATCTGCGCGTCGGCGTCAAGGCCCCTGCCCTCCGCGTCTGCGAGAAGAGCTCTGAGGTCAGCGAACACTCCGCCCGTGACTGGGTGACTTCGCGCGAACTCCTCCAGCCTTCCCGTCAACACCTCAGGTAACAGCCTCTCTTCTCTCAACTCGAAGTACAGGAAACGCCCGCTCAACGCATCGGCGACCCTGTGCAACTCCTCATATCCCGTTGCCGAGAGAGAGCCCGCCACGTGCAGGCGCAGAAGCGTCCGCTCCGGGTTCGCGATGCTTTCCAGGTCGTGGCGCAAGGAAGCAACGGCGACATCGTATGGTTCATGGACTTCAGTGGAACGTTCGAGCCAGGTGAGATGCCTTGTCGGTTTCGAGCGGACTCTCGGCAGCACACCCGGGCCGTCTATCTCGACGAGGAGCACATTGCCGCTGTCTCTTTCGTTGAAGGCTGTGGGTTCAGGGGTGCCGCTGTAGAACACTCTCTCTGAGCACTGACGCACGCTGTGCCAATGGCCTAAAGCTAGGTAGTCCAGCCTCTTCTTCTGCTGAGCGCCTAAGGCGATGGGGTTGTCACCCTGCGAACCTGTCTGCGAACCAACGCCTTCGACTGAGCCGTGCGCAATACCTATGCGTATCCTGCCCTCATACCCTTCCTCCGGAATCCACTCCGTAGGGTCGATCATGGTGAACTTCTGGGTCACCGGGCACGGAAACAGGACGCAGTTGAGGGGCGGAAGCTCCACGGGCTTTCGCTCAGTCAGCACGTGTACGTGCTCGGGGAGATTGGCGAAGAGCCTCGACTGGTAGATGGAGTCGGCCCCGAAGTGGTCGTGGTTTCCGGGGATTATGTACACATCCGTCGGCGAGGCTGACAGACACCGGACGACCGCTTCCACGAGGTCTCTATGCACGTGATTGTCCTCAAAGAGATCGCCCGCAACGATGATGAAGTCCGCGTCTTCCTCGCGGGCGAGCTCCATGATCCGCTCAACCGTGGTCAACCTGGCCTTCCTGACCTGATCCGCCGCCTCCGCCACATGGACTGCCTTCATCCCCAACTGCCAATCGGCAGTGTGCAAGAACTTCATTTGGGCTCCCCCCGCGTCAACCGCATACACTCGTCTTCTTGGTGGACTCGCTCACTTGCGCTCCTCCAAGAGAGACACCAGGCTATAGACGCATCTTCATGAAATCGGACATAGGCTTTCTCCAGCGATGTGTCGAAATCCTTCCAGTAGTTCCATATTCTTCGCCTATTTGGAAGGGCATCCGCAAGCGCTCAGGGGACCGCTGTTAGTCCACGGCTGGCCCCACGACATGACCGACGCGATGTGCTCCTGCCTGGACGTGAAGACCTCTTCACTAGAGCGCGGGGTGGGCTTGATCTGGTCTTGTGGGCACATTCCACAGACGAAACCACCATGTCTGCCACAGTTCAGGGCAGAGGCAGTCTGCCTGATACGCGAGAGCGGGAAGCATATGGCTTAGATTGCGAGAGACATCGGGTATCACGGGAGTCACTGCGTAACTGGACCAGGCACGCTGAGATCGATGCCGGGGAGCGTGAAGGGATATAGACCGCCAAGCGTCAGGATACATCCGTTAGGCCCCGGTCGCCGCGCCGGGTTGGGACGGGTCGGGGCGGAGCACTTCGCGGTAGTCTTACTAACCTCCTCGGAAATACGGAACCACAGACTCGATAACGTTGACCACGTTACCAGAAAGGGCAAGGGCTGCAGGCCCTTGCCCTTCTGCGCTCATCCGCGAACCCCAACCGTAGGCCCGGGGGCTCTCAAGCGATCTGTGTGTCCCCACCGCGTCGAGGTGCCTTCTACTCTTCTGCCTGTTGCTCGGCCCCGAGACGCCGTACCATGCGTCTGAGAGCGCTGTGAAGTCGGGCACATCGTTCGGCGTGCTAAAGATGGGGTGCGCCGCCACCCATCTGTAGATCGGATATACGTCACCGTCTGGCGCTGCACCTGACGTTGACCCGAGCGCTCCCCACAGGGTATGAGCCGGGGACGAATCAGATTGCCATGTGGATATGGCAAGATGTCCTCCTGCCTTGACGAAATTCTCGATATTGGTCAAGAAGTCCGTGTCGGAGTCCGAGGGGTCATCCACTACTATGAGCTGCCACCCTTGAGCGGCCATCGCATCGTTGAAAGCCGTGAAGTCATTGGTTTCCGTGAACGGATATCCGAGGTTCGTCAGCGCTTCCGTCGCGAAATGGTGCTCGCCATCATCGTAGACCAGTATCTTCGCCTTTCTCAGGCTGAAGTCCACCTGAGTAGTCTTGCCGGACGTCACAACCACACTAGATTTCACCTGCGGAACGTAGCCCTCCTTCTGAACACCCACGCTATACGTCCCTGGGGCGACGCTCACCGTTTGGTGTCCGGTTGGGGCGACGCGTCCTGGAGTCCATACAGCATACAGCAGGGGCGGTTGGGCAACCGCCTTGGCTCGCCGTGCTTGCTGCGTCGGATATCTTAGTCCTGCGGGCTGCGAAAGGAGATGGGCTATCACAGAGAGAAATCAGAACGAGACGAAACAGTCCGTCGCGTAGCCCTGACGTGTCCACAACACCGGAGCAACTCCCCGCTCAAGTACGAGATGGCGGTCGCGGGAGAGAAGACTGGTCGCTGGGGAAGATGAAGAGTCGTCCACCTCGCGTAAGATGATAGGAGGGGGCACAGGGTGCCTAGCAAGCCCAGTGGTGATCGTTACTACGCCTGTCTTGCTGCGATGCGGCGCTTCAAGCCACACAGTGCCTACGCAAATCCGTCTGGGTATTTCCGGGTCGGTGAGGACTGTCTTAGAGCATTGCCTGACGCGATCTCTCACTGGCGCCTGCAACACATAGAGGTCCCGCCTTGCATCCCTTGCAGAGATGAACTGCCCAATGTCTACATGCGATTTGGGCGTTGGGACGATGCCATCCGTGTCGTACACTCCGTTCTTGAGGCCGGTGCAATGGACCCTGAGCAGTATGATGAGACAAGTGCGTGGATAATGAAGTGCAAGGAGGCTGCAGAGGGGGCCCTTCAATGCATCAAGGAGCACCCTGGCATTAGCTCAAAACGGTTGTACTCCTTGCTACCCCATGTCGATCGAGAGGCCCTCAAATGGTTCACGAGGTACTCATGGCAGATTGAAAGAGTCAAGGACGGTAGCATGACTGCGCTCTACGCCATGGGGGAAGCCCCTGGACAGCCCCCAGAGGTGCCCGTGCTATCCAAGGATTCCATTGACCCTTCGTGGGGGATCGCTGCTTGTATAGACGTAGAGACTACTGGGCTAAGCCCAGCGAGCCACGAACTCATAGAACTGGCCATCGTGCTATTCGCCTTCGAGCGTGAAACGGGCAAAATCATGGGAATCGTTGACGAGTACGTCGGACAGCGTGAGCCGAGGCGTCCGATCCCGCTGGATGCCACCTGGGTACACGGTCTTACGCGAGAAATGCTCAAGGGCAAAACCCTCGATGAAGACAGAATAAAGTCTGTTGCTAACCGTGCTGAGTTCTACATAGCACACAATGCCGAATTCGACTGCGGTTTCGCCCAACGGTACCTGCCGAAAAAACCGTGGTTCTGTTCGATGTCGTGCGTGGACTGGACGAAGTACGGATGTAAGCGACGGAGCTTACCTTACCTCTTGGAATACCACCGGATCAGGACAGATGAGCAACACAGAGCGGCCTCGGATGCATGTGCTGTCCTCCAGTTACTGTCTCTGACGAATGCGGATGGGGAAACGTACCTGAAGACAATGCTCTCAGGAAAGCGTGTTAGCATCCGCGCCAGCGAACCAATCCCGCACAGCCACGAGGAGGCCGGAGCAAAACCTGGGAGAACCGGATGTGCGGCCAGCATCATGGCGCTAGCCCTGCTAGGGGGCCTTGCCGCATGCGCGATAGCGTGCATGCTATCGGGGAATTGAGCCAACGGAAAGTCAGCGGATCCGCTGACGGCAGAAACGTTATTCCCAGGGGCGCGGTGATGGCTGGGAAAAGGAAGAATCTCCGTCCCCTCCGCGCTTTCCTTTCAGATGCAGTCTCGTTCGGAGGTCGTTTGATTAGAAGAAGGAGAACGGATCTCATTGCCTCCGGGGCGACATGCCGGTACAATCAAGCCGTAGGCGGGACGTGACTCATGAGGCTCCTTCTGAGGTCCGGGAGTCTTCGGGAGTCTTTTGGGGCCTCCTGAACGAAAGGTTCGGGACCCGTAGGCGGTGAGTAGACCGGTGAGCGCGCGCGAGTTGTCAAGTGATGCCATCGCGGCGAGAGCACACGAAGGCTGCACAAACGACAAGATAGGGCTGGCCGAGGAGCCGTTGCAGATTGTCGGCGCACTCAAGCGGTACTTCGCCTTGAGAAATGACGTCGTCCTGGTGTTCCTTTTCGGGTCGCATGCCAGGGGCAAGGCAACACGACGCTCAGACGTGGATGTGGCAGTATACTTCGCCGACGCACACGATTTGACCTCAGTCAACGGCATCACAGCAGAGCTCGAGGCGCTCCTTCGCAAAGATGTCGATCTCATCGTCTTGAACGAAGCAAACGCATCAGTGGCGTGGGCAGCTCTGAGAGGCATACCCCTCGTCGTTCGCGACAGGGCATTCTATCTGCAGTACATGCTGGATGTCTCGCGCGAGGCGGAAGACTTCAGCGAGTTGCTCAATGACCTGTGGAGGCTCCGGCGGGCACACCGTCGGACTGCCGAGCACAAACACGTGGGGGCTTAGACGTGGACCGGACTTCCAGGGACAGCATAATCAGGAGGCTTGAGTTTGCTAGGACAGAGCTCGGGGACCTCGGAGAATTCAGCGATCTCGAGTTCTCTCGTGCATAGGCTTTCTTAGACAGGATCGAAGACTGGATGGCTGCCGGAGACGCACAGGTCTAGCGGGTCGGTATCGGGCCTCGTGCCCAGCGCCTCTTTGCCATACAGCATCCAGCTTCGTCCTCCGGGCCCCGTTCGGTATTTGGCTCCGACCCCAGCGCGCCGTCCAGCATTCTACCCCGGCCCTGCGCGTCCCTTCGAGCCTCGTTCCGCGTCCCCCTTCACCCCGCGCGCCATCAGACGTTCAGCTCTCCCTCCCGTGTGTCGTTTAGAATTGAGCTTCGCCGAATAGGGCTTGGCCCCAGAGCCCCGTCTTATGCAACTTGCGCTTGTGCAGGTTGCTCTCGCGGAAGCCATGCGTGTGCACGTCATCCTTGAGCGAGTTGCGTCCGACCGAGCCACTTCGAGAAGGAATCGGCGCCTCCCTGCTGAACGTCTCAACAAAGCGAGACGTTCAGGGAGGGGTGGGCATGCTGACCACGAGAGAGCCGATTACGTTTGTGAACGAGGGCCAGAAGCTCATAGGTGTCCTTCATCGTCCGGCTGCGGCAGACCGGGACAAGACCCCGGCAGTGGTCCTATTCCATGGGTTCACGGGAACCAAGGTCGAGCCACATCGCATCTTCGTCAAGGCCGCGGAGGCGCTGGCGCGTGCAGGGATCGTCGCCTTGCGGTTCGATTTCCGTGGCTCGGGCGACAGCGAGGGAGATTTCGAGGACATGACTCTGCCGGGAGAGATCTCGGACGCCAGGGTTTCGCTGGACTACGTGTCCGGCCTTCCGGGGGTGGACGGGAACAACATTGGGATACTCGGCCTCAGCATGGGCGGCGCTGTGGCCGCGTCCGTCAGCGACGATCCGAGGGTCAGGTCCGTGGTGTTGTGGTCCGCGGTGGCGGACTTGGAAAGCACGTTCCTGGAGCCTGCGAAGTCGGGCGCATGGCGGGAAGTCTCCGGCGTTGGCGACGCGGACGCGGAAAGCTCGGACCAGGCGACCGCAAATCGAGCCGGTGACGGGAGCGGCGCGGGCGGACCCGGTGGAGTGGACGCAGCAAGTGGAGCGGGTGGAGATGAACGAGAGAACCGCACGCAGTCTGAAAGTTGGGGTAACGGCCAGATACCCCCGTTCGCGATACCGCGAAGGGCGGACGTGAGGGGCAACGTGGTTGGAAGGGACTTCATATTGACCCTCACCGAGGCGAGGCCGCTGGAGACTGTGCGCTGGTGCAAGGCCCCGGTCCTCGTGATCCACGGCGACCAGGACGAATCTGTTCCGGTCAGCCATAGCGCGATGTACGAGAGGGCTATAAAGGAGGCTGGCGGGACCGTCGACGTGCACATTGTCGCCGGGGCGGACCACACGTTCAATTCGGCGGTGTGGGAGGCCGAAGTGATACGCAAGACCGTCGAGTGGTTCAAGAGATGCCTGCTCAGGTAGCAGGATGGTCGGCAAAACAAGTGGCCGCCGCGCGCGGCCCCCGGCGGCGGGCAACAGGGCCGGCCAGCAGCACCGCCGGCTGCCGTGGCATACCGCAGCGTACGTGACCCAGCGGGGGGCACGGCTGGCGCAACGGCGAGCGACCCGGCTCGCAGCACGACGTGTTGCCCGCCGGGCGGCACCGCTGGCGAACAGCATCGCCGACGGCTTCGGCCGGCGGTTGCGCGCATGGCCCAGCAGGCAGCACGGGTGGTGGCTGCGGCCGCCTCGCCTATGACACTAGGGACGCTCCCGCACGACGGTCCCGATGATCGCCGAGGACACCCTACGGCATCCGAGCGCCTCACACGAACCACTTGTCCACGATCGGGCAATGCCCAAACACGAGGAGACGGAGAAAGGGTTTGAGTCATGGGGTGTCACAAGGACCCGGAGCTTGGGTGGGCCAGATATCTTGGTCTACCACGAAAGACTTCCCTAGCGTGCCATTCCATAAAGTGATGAGCAGGGAAATACTCTGGCCTTTGAGGGGGACGAATGGGCTTTCCGTGGTACTTGAGCACCCATTCTCTGAACCCGACGGTGCCATGGGCCTCCTCGGACACTTGCACCATGACATTGCCGATGTCGGTGAGGGCAATCGTGAATACACCGCGATCGAACAGCTTGTGGTGCATGGCACACAAGGCTAAGCCGTTGGACTCAACGTCCGGCCCACCTGCTTGCCACCATTTGATATGGGCGGCGTCCAGGCCCACAAGTACGTTCCCTAGCCTCACATTGAACCCGCAGACAGCACACGTGTATTCGTACGCGCGAAGGACGCGTTCGCGAAACTCGGGGTCCCGCCGCGCCCTCTGTGCCCTGGCCGAGGTCGATTCCTGCGGCGCTGCCCAGGAGAGATCCAACCCCACAGCTGCAAGGATATCGCCGTGCATAGTATCCGGAAAGTGCTGCTCCAAGAGCGATTGTGCCAGCTCTCCGACCAATGCGGGGTCTTTGACCAGGGCGTCATAGACCTCCTGGACGAATCCGCCGGTAACTCCATTGGCGAGAAGCTCCGAGTCGCTATAATCGCGCCTCGTGTCCAGCGGCTTCGATAGCTCCCAGATACCGTCGTTTGCCAGACGCACGAAGGGGTAGTTGGTCCTTGGAGGCCGCGGCGGACCGAACTCCGCCAGAAGGTCCGCTAGCTTCTCTTTCACTTCTTCGTAGGACAGCCAACGTACCCCGTCGCGCTTCAGACGTCCGAGGGCATACAAGACGAGGAGGGGTTTGTGAGGCGCCCTCTTGTCGCGGTAGGTCCAGATTGTGAGGTTTTCGAACTTCGATTTGATTTCTCGCCCGTTCACGGAACGCCTACTTCCATTCGAGACACGGCGCCGCGGTGCGCAAGATGCGGTGAAGACTGCATTACGCGTAGACAACCTGCACGGGTGTGGCTAGCAGGAAATGTCGAGAGCCGCCGCCCGCCGCACATCGTCAATGCCGTCAATACTAAACCACGCGGTCTGATACATCGGAACTCAGGCCCGGTGACAATTCATGAGCGTTCAAAGCAGCGAGGCCGGTCACGTGACGAGCGTTGTGCCATGGCTGCAATAGCTATTCTCCAATTGTCCCGGAAATCCTTTACGCAAGCCGAAGTGCCCGGGAATGACACGGGCGCGACAAGTCGCAGGACCCGTACTTACACACGCCAAAGGCTTCATATTTCGGTAGCCGCCTCGTTGGCGAGGAGATAGTTGGTCCCAACGGGCACGCGGAGGATCCTCAGATCTGAGTATAGGATGGGTCAGCAAAGAGGATCTCTTGATCATGCCGTCTCCCAACTTGACTTCCAGTATGTCAAGCCATACCCCTATGCCTACATGCCTCCATTCGGTTGTTCTGTAGTAGCTCTTGAGCTCTTGCCCTGACATCTCTTCCGGCGAGCCGACGACTCTGGCTCTTGCAATGATCCCTCCAGTATCCTTTCGGCCACCGTCAGAACGCCATATGAACACCTCATCGCCTTCCTCCATCCGGTCGACAAAATGCCTCTGCCTGATGAACCAGCCCAAGAGATCGTCGTTCTCAGCCAAGTACCGGTCGATATCAAAGCGCTCGGGGTTGCATTGTAATATCCAGCTTACGGAAGGAGAGTATGACGTGGCGGCGTACTCCGGCATGAAAAGCTCACCGATTCCATTGAAAACACACGGAACTGGATTCTGCTAACGGCTCGCCTCAGGCGGCTCCAATCTTCACTCAGTCAGCTAACGCCTTTAGGAGCGCATCCCGTGCGTCTGTGTAGTAAACAATCGCCAATCGGGCCGCCAGATCATCGGAGATCTCGTTGAGCTGTCGCCGGCACGAGACTGGGACGACAAGGGTTTGGACACCCTTCTCAGCAGCAAGCTCTGCGAGGTCTACGGCGTTGTGCAACGGTTCAAGAGAACCCCCTATTGTCAGTCCTCCGACCACCGCCAGCCCGCCTTTCAGGCTCTTTCCAAGAATTGCGCTGCACAATCCTAGGAGGAGAGGCACACCGAGGCTGTTGCCGCTTTTAGCAGCGTCCATGGCCCTCACTTGCACTACAAGTTCCCTTTGCCTTGCGTCACGATCCCCGACGAGCTGGCGGTTCTGAGAAATGAGATTCTGATACGCCGCAGTCACGCTCTCGCGGAGGGGTGCCGGAGCCTGAACATTCGCAAGGCGGACGCCCGTCCCTGGGGTATCGTTTACCTCAATCCGATAGAGTCCGCTTCCTTCATCCTGTCCGCCGGGGCTGATGGCCCACACGTGCCCGGGAGGCAGCGGGTCCGACCCGACTGTGTTCTCGCTGTGCAGCTCCGGGGTGGCAACAAACTGCTCCACGGAATCAAGCCCTATGCGGTAACTGAACATGGTATTCCGGAACTCAGCGGACCCTATTCGCTTCTGCTGCTCCTTGACCCTGCGCCGACATTCTAATGCCAGCCTTATCGCCCACTCAGTATCTGTATCCGGAATCTCCGCTTCTGGCGAAGGGTAGAGCAGCTTGAGGAGCCCATTCGCGGTTCTCAATACAGCGCTTGTGTCCCGCCCGCTCAAGGCCGGCCCGAGAGCAACCCGCTCGATGATCTTGGATATGCGGTTGTGGCTGCGAAGACGCGTCCAACACTCGCTCAGGAAATCGCTAACAAGGCCGAAATGGTCTGTGAAGAGCGAGCGGTCCATCTTCTGGACATCCCAGCCTGGCAAGTAAGCATGGATTCGGTCCATGAATGCTGTGTCGTTGCGCATTTCAGGTGGCAAGGGTCCGAAGAGATGCCCGATCCTCTGTTGGTGCTCCACATCCACATCGAAATTCCCGACTATAACAATGCTGCCTTCTGCCCTGATGCTTTCGCGGCCGCGGCTGAACTCCCCGCTTTCCATGTATCCCTTCAGGATATTGACGCCATCTTTCTGGTCGAAGCTAATGCCGCTCACCTCGTCAAAGCACACCACATCGTACTGACAGACGAGGCCCCGTTGGCCGTTGGAATTATTGACAAACATGCGCGCCACGGTAGCCTTCCCGCCGCTTACCAGGTGAGAGTACGGACTTACCTGCTGAAACAGATGGCTCTTGCCTGTGCCGCGCGGTCCAAGCTCGACCATGTTATAATTCCGCTCCACGAATGGGACCATCCGCATGAGAATGATGTCCCTAGCCCTCGGCGAAAGCGCCTCCGGCTCAAGGCCGATGCTGCGGATGAGGAATGCCTTCCACTCCTCGGTTGTGAACATCTCCCGCCCCCGGGCCAGATCGGTCAGCACCTCACGTTTGCTGAGCTGAATGGGCCGGAGGCTCAATACCCCAAAGGGCCTGCCGTTCTTCTGCACTGCTATGGCAGGATCGTATTCCAATTCAAGTTCGGCGTAGAACCCGCCCGTCAGCATACGCTGATGCGCGCTGACGAGCTCTGGCGCGATACGTACATTGCTGAGGCGCAGGCTCGGTAGCGTCGCTAGATAGCTGTCAGTATTCTCATCCAGGCGGGCGGTAATAAGGTCTATGACCTTGACCGATCCGCGTTCCCGGGCATTCGATTTGAAAAGCTCCTCCTCGCCGGCGCGGACCACGCGTTCGCGGAGCTGCCTTTCGACGATCTTGAGGCCCTCCTCGATCTCCGCCTCATCCGTTGTGGCGCAATAACGGCCCAATAGGAACTCGCCCACATAGGTGGGGACAGCGTATTGCCCTTTGAATGCACGAGCGAGGTCTTTACGTACGATGAAGCCGTCAAAAGCCTCGGCGGCCAACCTATCCAAATGGTCCAGCTCCACTAGCCATCCACACCTCCGCCACCGCCGACTATTGTTGGTTGCTGAACCCAAACCCTATCGGGCCTATCCGGGGCATAGACCACTGCAACAGCCACCGAGCCCTCAAGGGAATCATCGGGACAGAGGAGCGAAACTGAACCGTCCTCCCCAACCGGTTTTGGCTCTTCCACCACTGTCGAACGTGGATCCGCTGGTTTTGTCCTGAGGTCGGCCATAAGTCCCTGGAATGCGCCAGATAAAGCTATCCTGCACCTGAGTCCCGTCCACTTACAGTCTTCGAACCGAACCGCACGCGCAACCGTCGATGATCTCACTGAAAGAGCCGGAACCACGACCTCCTGTGGGCTGACGCCACCATGTTCGTATTCCCTGCTCGCCACAAAGCAGCTGATGCCCGGAGCTACTGCGATGCGAACCGATGAATCCCAAAACCATGGTACCGTCATACAATCCACCATGGCCTGCGGCTTTAGCCGGGCCGCGCGTCCTTTCCGGATTTCTGTGGCACGTTCTGGCAGTCTATGAACTGGGAGGCCTCCCGGAACCAGTAACCAGCCATGATCGGTGACAACTCGGACTTCGCGCCAACCGGCGTCCAACAGGCTTTTCACACGAGCTAATATCTGTTTGAGTTCTTCGAACGCCCTGTAAGCGAGACGCCACCCTTCTACATGGCCAATCTCATCAAGCCTCCCGCACTCAGACCAGGCCGTCTCTCCGGGGTTGCCCGTCTGTGGCTCCGGCAGCACCGTGAAGCCTGATTCGCCCAGGACCTTACGCAGGACATGGGCGTTGACCTGCGTACCCTGGTTTGTTGCAGGTGTGAGCTCTGGCCCGCTGAAAAAGCGCCCGGCAACCGGGCAAGCAGCTGGCTTGGCAGTCTCAGTGACAGATGGAAGCGGAGCAAAACGATAGGCTAGGTCGCACGAAAGCCCGTCATCCTCCAGAGTTGCCGCGAGAACGTGCGCAAGATCCATCCGTAACCCATCCACAAAGAGGAAAACAACACCCTTCTCAGGCTCTCGATCGCACGTGGCGAATTCGGGAGCGGCCCCTTCCCACGCGGACTGGAAGGATTCGCAAAGGTCGCGCAGCCACGGAACATAGATGGCATCGAGGACCGCTGAAACAGCCTCCACGTCCTTGCCCTCGCGAACAGACGCAAGCGCCCGCAAGGCTGCCAGGTCAGCCTTCCAGCCATCCGTGAAATACTGGCCGGCAATGTCCGTCACCGTGCCACCATGCAAAGGGTTAGCCACCGAACCCGAAAGATCAAGGAGATGCTGAAGTGCTAGAGCCAAAGGGGCTTTGTCGAGTTTTGCCCAGACCCATTCTCTCCGGCGGCGATGATACTCATCGAGATGTGCGATCTCGAGACGGGCATCTGCCGGGGATTTCTTGCGCAGTTGCAGGAGAGCAGCCCGTAGAATTGTCTCTTCAAACTCGTTATCCTGCGGCCACGACTCAACAGATACGTTTTCAAAGAGCGTTAGGTTCCTCCCCTTTTCTTGAGGCTTGGCTCTCAGCAAGAGATCGGGAACGTTGGGATAGTTCGCCGGTGCCTCCTTGAAGCGATCCCAAACAAGTGCCCATCGTCCTGCCTTCTCTCCCAGTTTCCTGGCAGCCGTCAGAGCACCGTCATGCTCAGGATCCAGACCAAGCTCCCGTCTGCACTGAGCAGAGAAGGCCTCCCATTCCTCCGTGGACAGCTTCGCCTTCTCGTCGTCCGGAGAATTCATCCACAACAGCACTTGCTTTGTGACATCCGGTGCCAGAAGAGCGTTGAGGAATTCGGCTCGGAGGGGGGCACTGGCCCGGAGCCAATCTACGGGCTCGCCGAGCAAGGCAATGGCAGCCCGCTTTAGGGCCTCGGAGGTCTGAGGATCAGATGCTACAGCTATCCCAAGGCCGCCTGCCTGGGACTGCAAAAACGCCGACAGGGTCCAATCGCGGCCGTTCTTTTGGCTCCAGATGACGCCAAGGTACTGCAGCCCCGCCAGGGGCTTGATCTCCGCCGGGCACTCCTCAACAGCGCGTAGGCTGGCTCTCGAGTGGCCAGGAAGGTACACGATGGGAATCGTCCTTTTCTCCCAGTTAGCGCCATCCAGTTTGCGTGCCAGCATGCAACGGACCCATATGGCAGGTCCGGTAAAGTTGGCCGCGTCATAGGATCCAAGTGTGAGAATAGGAACCTTTTCCCTCAAGCGGGGAACCACGGCCTCCCACTCTTTAGTTGCGTCCGGCCAGAATACGGCCAGCGGGGCCACCATGTCATTGCTGTTATAGTCGGCCGCGGATTTGAGGGCGGCCACGATGGCATCAAGAAATGTCAGGCTCATCTGGCACTCCCCCTTGCCCTTCGTTTCTCTTCGAGGGTCAGGTGACGGTCATTGATCCTCTCCATGCCGTCCGGGTTGCGGCCGCGGTCCTTGTTCCAGTTCACCGTAACCTTACTCCGTAAGACACCCGCTAGCACGAATGGGCGGATATTCAGCCTCACGCCATCATTCAAGTCCGGTTCCCAACCGAGGGGTTGTTTTTCGATGGGTTTCCACCGAACGTAGATGTCGTAAGGCTTTTCGCCAATCAGTATTAGTTCGAGCTGCCTCTTCAAACCCTCGGCGGCACCGATTCTGGCATCGGCCGCAGGCTTTCCGGCTGCGGCTTCTTCCTTCTGCCTGGTAATCCAGTCACCGAGATAGGAGTATATCAACTTCTCCAGCTTTGCCCGGTCCAGACCATGGTAGTTGACTAGCGCAGAAAAGCCGTCTTTGCGCCCATCCCAGATATGCCAGATGAACGGCCGGTTGTGAAAGAGTCTCGCATGTTGTGCGAAAAAGCCGTCCCGGAGCCACACATCAAGCCCTTTGCCGCCGTACCCAACCGCGGCAAGGAGGCTTTCCTCTACCGCCATGTACCAATCATGGCCATACGCGGCGGCGAGAAGCTCTCTCAGCCTGTCCACCGCCGGAAGTTCCCCCAGCACCGGCGGCAAGCATACAATCCCGTCTGAATCTGCAAACCGTGTCAATTCATCCTCGGCCGGCTGGCCGGGCCACTTGTATCCGAGAAGCCGGGCCACCGCAACCTGCAGTGGTGCGGTGCTTCCCTTCACGTTACCCCTAAAAAGCCACTGCGTCGGATCATCGCTGTGTGGCTCGGGAAGCGGACCGGCTTTCTCTGCCTCAGCCTGCCAGTACTGCAGATCAAACGGCACTTTGACCAGGGTGCCGTTAGTCACCTTCAGCGCTTGATCAATCTCACGCACGGCCCGCGCAAACTCCGGGGACTTGCAGAAAGCCCAGATGGCAGGGAGATGGGCGGGGTCTTTGGGGATGATGACAGCACAATTGGTGTCGAACTTCTCGCCCGTGTAAAGGGTGACGGGCAAGTCGCGCATGAGGCTTACGGCCACACCGGCTTTTCCCCATGCCGCATACCCCCGAATTGGGGCTATTCCCTTATCAGCCAACTCCTTCAGTAGTCCCTTGCCTTCTTCCCACAGCAGGATATGTTGTCGACCACCGTACGGCATGGTTTTCCTGACAGTGCTTTGCTGGAACTCCCAGTCTTTCGTGCGCCCAGGCAGTTCCCAAAATAGACGGCCTAAGCGAGGGTAATCAGCGGTCGATATTCCCTGAAATGCATCAGCCCATGTGACTAGTGGCTTCCCGGCCCCAAGTTCCCCCAGCACCACTCTACTATCCGGATTCTTCATCTGAGCAAGTTGACTGAGCACCACTCCCTGGCCTGACCGCAGCAGCGCGGCCTTCTCTTCCGGCAATTGCGGCTCCGACGCGTCCAATCCCAAGAACTCCAAATCCTGATTGGGAGTCCTGTTCCGAAAGGCGACCAGGGCGACCTTTACCACCTCTCCGCCAATCGTTTCAAAAGCATGGGCCCCCAGACGCGCAACAAAGAGCCAGCTCTGTTTCTTAAGCATGTCGGAACGCAGGGCCTTGTCCGAAGTAAGGAAGAGCCAGTTGTGCGGATTGACAAGGGCATAATACCCGCCGTCTTCGGTGAAAGCCCAGCAGCGCTCGAGGAAGCATGTGGCGAGATCCTTCTTCGCCTTCGGAAATTGGCTCAAGCAAAAGTCCTTCAGGAATTCGCTCTGTTTGCTCCGAAGCAAGAACGGCGGATTCGTCACCGCCAGATGGTATTTCTTTGTCAGTATCTCAAACGCCCTCACGGTGCCCTTGGCAAAGCCTCCGAAGACCTTTGCAACGGGGTCCGCGATGTTGCGTTCGCGAGATAGAGCCTGCTCTATATGGGTCATAAGCTCGTCTGGCTTAACAGCATAGAGGCCGCGGAGCCCAGCCTTGGAAGGATCGATCAAACTGCCGAGCTCCTGGGCGTTGGAGAAAAGCCTGTGCAGTTCACTAAGGGCTTCCGCCAGCGCTGTGTCGCCATTGGCCATAGCACGCCAATCGTCGAGAGAGCCTCCGAGCGGCAGACCGGAGCAGGCGATATTCGGAATCGGCAGCTTCTTGTCGACAGGCCAACCGGCCTTCCAGGCGGCCATAGCAAGGGCGAAGGCGGCTATCTGCACGCACCGCGGGTCGAGTTCGAGGCCGTAGAGATTCTCGCGGAGCACGCCCCCCACGGCGTCTGATGCGGATTCGCCTTCCTCCTGGCGCATCTGCCACAGCATCTGGAAGGCTTCCACCAGGAAATGCCCGCTGCCGCAGCACGGATCGATTACGCGCACTTCCGCCGCCTTCGTAGGCCAGGCTGAGAAATCATGCTTTACTTCGCGCCGGTAATACAGCCATTCGTCCTTGAGAGGGCTATCCGGATGAACGGAAAGCCACCAGGCCCCAAGCGTGTTCTGAAGAAGAAACTCAACCATGTAGTGCTCGGTGAAGAGCTGGGTAACAGCGGGGATTTCCTCGGCTAAGACAGGCCTGTTGGCCGATTGCACTTCGCTCTTGCGTTTCGTTTGCCAGAACTGATAGGTCCACCCCAGCCCGTCGTCAGACGTGAATATCCCTTGCGGCAAGCTCTCTAGCAATTCCTCTAACCTAAGCCTGTCCTCAATGGCAAGGCGTACTTCCAACAACGGGTCATCCTGCGGAAATATCCCAGGTAGCGTCTCCGCTGCAAAACGCGAGGCCACGACCCACCGATCTTGCTCCCCTTCTTGACATGCGATCTCAGCGCATTCATCAAGCGTGATGGGAACGCCAAATCCCGGGTGAATGAGCAGGCCATTCTCCGCCAGGAACCGGGCAAAGAGCATCCGGTGCCAGTGCTCATGGGCGCAAGCCTGCTTCAGAGCCTCATCGCCGCCCAATCGCCGGCTGAGCGTCCTCAGTCGCACTCTCAAGTGTCGCTCAGCCGGCGACATCGTTGGCCGCGGGTCTCGGTCCGATACCGCCAGCATCTGGAGGGCCTTGCCGGCAGCCCCCTCAGCAAGCTCTCGGGCCTGAAGCACCGCCTTTTCAAGCAGGTTTCGTTCGGAAACACCGAGCAGGCTCATGGCAACACTACAGGCCTCCCGCTTTTGATGATGTTCAAGGCACTATCCCTAACCTCCGCCAGGTACAAGTCGAGCTCCTCCTCGGAGCGGATGGTCGCCCGCTTCAGAATGAGCCGTTCGGCAGCGGGTTTCGCCTCCCTCGCCGCATCCAAGAGCGCCTGGGCCACACGCTCCGCCATAGCCGCAGTCTTGTCCTCCCAGGCGCTGAGAGGAGTCTTGTCAAGCTCGCGCAAAAGGTCCTCGTCAGTATCTACTCTGAGCAATGGGAGAGGGTCCAGACCGCGGCGCACTTTGATCTCCTGTTGCTTTTCCGCTGGCAGCCTGCACCAGGCCTCGCTCTCAAGCAGGTCAGCCATCTTCTCCTCATAGGCACGAAGATGTCGTTCTCTTGCCTCCTTTAGCGCCGTCCTTAACGCCCCACTCACCCTGGAAAGCAGTGGTGGCACCAGGTCAGGCTCCGCCAGCAACCTACGTTGCTTCAGTATGGCCTCTGTCTCCGCAGCTACTTCCTCGTAGACTGGCAGGCTACGGGCATGACTGAGCAACGCTTTGAGCAGCTCCCACCGGGGAAGCCTCTGGTGAGCCTTGTCTTTGGCCCGCTCCCATTCCCTGTAATCCCTTAACAATTCAGCGCGCTTTTCATGCACTGCTGCTAGACGCTCGTTGCCAACAAGATCCATAAGATCCTTTATGTAATGAGCTTGCGGTTTCTCTGGTAGCGGCGGCTCACCACCGGCCGCTTCCGAGAGGCTACGCATCCGTGTCAGGAGCTGCAGCACCGCCTCTGCTTCCTCGCCCGACCTGAATGGGACTTCAAGGTCCTGAAGGAGCCTCCTGATCTCAGCTCGCTCTGCAAATGTGATGATCCTCTGCTCTGCACGAAACTCCGTCTGCTGGATCGTCGTGCCTGTGAGCTCGGAGACTCTGATGGGCTGATTCTTGTAAATTGCCCTAAGATACCCGGACGCAGCAAGAGCAAGAAGGGCTCCGTCCACCGCATCGCGAGGCCATCCGTATGGAGGCGCCTCGAAATGCCTGCGCACGTCGTTTCCCTGCTTTCCCGAGACCCCGATGTACGACAGGACCTCTTTGCACACGGGATGCTGTGCGGCATCGCCCTTGTAGTCAATGGCCCCCAGCGGGTCCGGATCTCCGCGCCGCGCCCTGTCGGCAACGCGGCTCCATGTGGTGAGATCAGCCTCGGGGAAACGAGGGTAAAGCCGCAAGAGCGCATCCTGGCAAGCTCTTTCCAATGAAGCCTTGAGGTCAGCGCCCTGTACCTCGACCCCACCGCCTTGAAATACTTTGGCACTCGCAAGGACCTTCTCTACGATGTCCCCTATATGACGCTCATGCGCGTCGCGGTGAGCCTGGATGTTGGATCTCGCTGCTCGCCCATCATCGGTCGTTGGCGCCGGCCGAGTAGCAAGCACCTCCTGTGCTGCAAGGTACCCTGCGATCTGCGATCGTAACGCCTCTGCTTCCAACCTGGGCAGGAACACAAACACGACCGGGCTTTCCGAACCCGCGCCAACAGCTTCGCGCTGCGTGGCGGATTCAGTCACATCCCAGCCAGTCTGAACCCATATAGGCACCTTTGCATCCGCCGTTGGGCATTCGGGTCCAAAGTGGAATGCTGCCTGCCTCGGGGTTTTGCTCGTTCCTTGCGTTAGGGACGTCTTGAAAGACGCCCGGATGGCTTCTTGAAGAAACCGGTGCCGTTCTGCGCCTATCTTGGCATCGTCCCCTTTAACAGCGCCCAATCGGTTTTGGTAGTCGCGCCCCCACTCTGCTCCCTCGGGCGTTTGCAGGAGGTATTCGTCCCCCACCTGCATTATCGCGCCGTGTTTAATGAGATCATCGAGCAGTTCCGGGATTCTCTGGCGAAGGGAAGCACTACCTGCATTCAGGTCTGTTACAAGAAGGTCTGCAAGGGTATCTGCCGTCCCCCGCAGTCCTACGCTCTTATCAACCTTGCTTATGAGGAAGAGCAAAGCACATATTCGTGACTTGAGTTTACCGTCCTCGGAGCCATCGTTTGGTTCAGAGATCCTTTCGTCAAACTCGCGTGAGAGAGCTGCAGTCTGAAGTAGGGTCGGCCGTTGTTGATCAAAAATGAAGTCACCGCCAACAACACATCCGATGGGGAAGTCGGCCACCTCCCTCGCAGCTTCATGGGCCAGCCGCAACTGCGTCCGAAGCCGGGCTGCAGTTCCGCTCTGGTCGAGCCCTCTTAGGACCCTCTGCCAGAAACGCCGCCTCGTCGGAAGGAGAGGATAATCGGCCATGAGGAACCCGGCATCTCCGCTCTCAGGACCTATCCGCGACCCACCCAGATGACGGTCGATCTCTCCCCGCGCGCTTTCCAAAACCCTGCCCAAATCGGCTTGAGCCGAAGGCTTTTTCCGAAGGACCGTCTGTCGCAAGACTTCCTCCGTATCTTTGTCCTCCAGAGCAATGTGAATCGTAAAGCGCGCCTGGAGCTTCTGGAGAATCGAGTTTGCTACCAACGCTGATTGCCCTGTAGCAGCGAAGAGGACATTGCTTTCAAAGCGGCTGACGACGGCCTGTACGGCTTCCTGAACCACATCTACCTTATCAACACTGTCCCCGAGGTATTGCTGCAGCTCATCAATGACCAGTAGGACGCAAGGCAGCTTCCCGGGTTTATTGCTTTGCATCCCGAAAACCAGACGCATGATGTCCACCATGAGTTCCGTCGTGACCGTTGTCTCCGCAGGGAATTGGCTCCGAATCTGCCGCAGCACCTCATCGGGTGATGAGCCCAATTCCGGGTTAACCCTGATCAGCTCTCTTGCTAGAGCGGTGGACACGAAGAGATTCTGTAGCTCCGCATCGTACCTTCGACCTTGAGCTGCCAGCCCCGCGCGGAGCGAATCCAGCCAGCCCTCCTGCCTCACCCAAAGGTCGAACTGAGCTAGATTTACACGTTCAGGGAGCCCAGCGGCGCGAAGGACTATCCCGAGTAACGCGGACCTCGGATCGTTTGGACTGCCAGCACTCAGCGTACCCGCAGCCGACCACAGCCCGCCCCTCTGACGCCCCACACTGGAAAGCTCCATCAAGGGATCTCGGATGTCGTCGGGCAGGTTCGCTAGGCCCCTAGCTGTTGCACCGTCGGGGAAGCGGATATCACGCCAGAGGAATTCGAGCATCCTCACCAGATGGGACTTACCGCATCCGTAGAACCCATGAACCCAAACGGCTGGCTGAGTAGGCTGACTAAGGTTAGCGAGGTATGACTCGAGTATGCGCCTCAATCCTTCTCGGTATGAACCCTCGCAAACGAACTGCTCGACTTCGTAACGCGCCACTTCCCACTCTGCCTCTGTTCGAGGCTCGACGACCTTGGCGACGCCATCGTTGGGCAAGGAGTATGTTGTCGGATCTCTTTGAAAAACCTGCTTGTTTATGGTCATGTCCCTTTCTCCTCCGCCTCAATGGGTATCGCAAGATAATTCCAGCCATCCCTAGCGTCAAGCAGCCTATAATTCGACCCTTCTCGAGTTCCTGGGAAGAATACCACCAGTCGGCCCCTGATGTCCCCCGCGACTCGCCCAACTAGAGTTGATACCCGCGTTATTCCAAATAGGGCGCCGACACCGATGACTGCCACCACCGTGTTGCAGTCTGATGATCGCAGTACGTCCCTCATGCGATCTGATAAGGAGTCGAGAAAACTATCGAGCGCTGGGGTGATGCACTTGGGTTCGGCGAAGTACCCTTCTCTATACTCATGGGCGGCCATCCAGTCCTCAAACGTCATAGACACATCGATAACGTTCCAGCCATGGCTTGCTTGCCGCGTGACGACAGCGAACTCATCTAGGCGAGCACGGATTCGACGTTCATCACGCGGTTCATAAAGGCAAAACCATACCTTCTCAGGCCCTGACAGGCCTGTCTGCCACGGGACGCGCACAAACGCCTCATATGCCTTGAGCAGGGAGGCGATTCTGGACATCTTCCGCCACCACCCCTAAATCAGGGAGTCCGCTGCTTTACCAATTCTGCCAACACACCATTAAAGCCAATATCTGTGACACCGCCGGCACTCCCGTAGTCTATCCACCCAAGCTTCGAAGCCTCGAAAGCGTTCCGGTAAACCTGATCCAAGGGTGCATCTAGCAGTTTCACCCATAGCGTGTCAAAGAGGGCATTTCCCTGCCCGCCGGATAGATACCCCAAGAAGAGGGCGTACACCGTTGACGCTGGTCCCGAAAGCGCACGGCACCGGATCTTCACGCTGTGGCCCGAGAGATGCCCCGATTGAGTCCAGGAGGACAAGAGATTTCGAGTCATCCTTCGGATCACGTCGGGGCTGTAGCGTCCAGGATACGCAGACCGTAGAGCATCCTCCATCACGTTCTTCGGAAGGGAAGTTGCCACCGGCCACGGCAGCACGACGGATGCCGATTCCCGGAGAACCGGGTCACGAGCGCATGCACAAAGGAGAGCAAGAAGAGGTTGTTCTCTTACGTCGTGATCCCAAAGGAACCTAAGCGCGGAGTACACAGGAACCTCCGGACGTAAAGCATAGAACTCCCGGAGTATCCGCAAGGTCTTCTCGCGCGACGCCTGGGTTGCCTTGCTAAGAACGTTTTCGTCGAGCACCAGACGTCGAACCTCCTGGTACGGCGCAAACGGCTCAACAGCAGCGGCCAGTTTGCGTAGCTCGCCCAAAGCAATGCTACGGTAAGTATGTGTCCCCATGGGGTTGTCCACGAAGCCATGTTCAAGCAACTCAGCATAATCTACAGGGTTCATTGGGTCCCACCTATCGTTGTCGTGAGCTGAACTGGGTAAGCTGAGCGCAGCCCGCTTATGTGCAGGAATGCGACGATGCGACGAAAGCCGATTTGGTTTTCCGGGAATCAGTCCCAGGCTCCCTGCTTTCATGTACCGGCCAGGACCTTGAAACCGTCCCGGATCACCTGAGCCATGGCTTTCCTGCGCGCGACCAGGAATTCATCATATGACATGGTTTCCCATCCATCTGGCAGCGCATGCCAGTAGCACATCTTCTGAAGCTCATCGCCAGCTATCTTGCGATCTTCAATGAGCTTGGGGAAATACTCAGCAGGAGGAGCCTCCCGGATGTTGATGTTGTCCGACCACTCCACTAGAGCATAATTCGCGATTTGATTCGTATCTCTCAAATCCGTTACCCCAAGCTTCCTGAGGTAGGCCTTTGGAAACAGGTGGTGTCGCTCGAGCGACGCCTTGTTTGCCTTGAGCGACGGATCGAGCAGCTCAGACACCTTCATTTTGGAGAATAGGACTTGCGCATCGAGTAGGTTCAACGCGGCATAGTACGCAAAGAGCGACGGGCTTCGAGCGGAGGAGGTAGCGAGGTTATTTGGTAATTCAATGTTCCAGAAATCCTCTGTAAGCGTGTCGGCAATCACCGAGTCAAGCGTGGCCACAAACGAACTCGCGTCCTTCACCTGGCGGAGTCGAAGTAGTTGCTCCTCCATCGCCGTCTCCGGTGACGAAGAATAATACGCGGTCAGGGATGTCATGAAGAACCAACGGGCCATTAAGTCCTTGAGTTCATACAGATCGACTCCGTAGTCTCGCTTGCCGATGAGGAAAAGCGCGTAGTTGTAAATCAGGCCCGCCTGAGAGCTAATCATTGCCGCGCTCTTGAATCCAGCCCGGGATACGCTCTTTAAGAATTCATGCCAGTTCTGCAGGTCAAGGACCTCATCTTGGGCCTCTTTCAAAAGCCCAAACTGCCGTATCCTTTGTTCGTCACTGAACTGTCCAGTGTCCAGGTCCTTGCCACGAAGGATCGAATACACGTGTTGGAGCCTGGCACGACGAAATGCTAGGGCTACCCCCGTTCTCAACAACTGGTCCGGGTCTGGTCTTATGATGTAGTTGAATGGAGACGGTTCGGCGAGCGAAGGTTGTTTGGCACCATGACAGAAACGTTCGAGCGCAGCGCGCCCCTCGTCCCAAAAGACAGACATGAGGGTAAGGATGAAATCTGCCTGATTCAGCGGGGTGCCTTTGCTGTTTATTCGGACGAAGACGTCCGCGACGTCCTCTTCGTTCATGGTCGATGACAGTTCTAGAGCAGTCAACGGGTAGTTCTGCAGATCGTAGAGACGGTCAATAGCCTCTTCAAGAGAGTCCGCCTCCTCTGCGCCTACCTCCCGATACTGTCGTAGCCGTGCAAGGAACCCCCGGACGACCCTTTTCCTAGCAAGTGCACCAACCCATAGCTCAGAGATATCGGGGATATACTCAGGGTCACGCTCAATGGCGGCATCGGTTACCTCGAACTTGGCGTCTTTGGGGCGGAAGGCGATGCGAATGCGTTCACTCGTGTAGTCGTCCCGAATCACCGGTCTACCCTTCAACACGGCATAGAGCGACGTCAGTCTCTGCTGCCCATCTACTATCAAGAGACGTGGGACTTTTTGCTTAGTATCGGTGCCGATTTGCCGAACACCGTTGCCGACACCGTTCGACCAGAACAGGAGGTACCCTATAGGGAATCCTTTGTACATAGAGTCAAACAGATCCCTAACCTTGGTCGCCTTCCATACGAATGGGCGTTGGATGTCCGGCAGACCAATCTCGCCAATGTCGATGTCCTCGATGAGTTTCGAAAGCGTGTAGTTGACTTCCTTGAAGAGTGTTCCTGCCACAGCCCAACCCCCAAGAAGCCTTCAGGTATCCCACACGCATGACTGGACGCCGCTTCGGAGGAACCCAGGAACGGAACGCCTGCGTATGAAGTATGAAGTCCCAGGGTTCCCTCCTGTCCGCCCTGGGAACCAGGAGACGGAACCGCTCAGCGCCTAACCTCGCGCACTGCCCCGGCATGCTGGAGTCTTTCTCTTTGCTGCGGTTCACCCGGAATCACTGCAATGACGCCGTTCTCTCCACATTTCCATATTCTCCACCATTGCCCATGGTCCTCCTCGTCATGGGCCATAGTTGCCCAGCGCCCCACGCTGCGCCACGGAGGTTCATCTAGCTGGCTGCCGCTGACCGGGAATCACGCTATCGTACGTAGTGGCACTCGGTCGAAAGGTATTATCGGTCGGACTTGGTCCCAACCCTACTCGCTGGCGACTGTCCCGAGGACTAGTGGCCCATTGCCACGCGGCCGCAGGCCGACTGCGCATCGTCAACTGTCAAGTGATCTGAAGTCGAGTAGCACACAGCCGGCCCGGTGGATGCTGCTCGTGCAGACTGGAAGTGGGTTTTCAGGTTCTGATTGCAAAATGATCGTAGCCGGCCGGGGACAGGTCCGTAGTCTCCCCGCTCGCGGTGACGAGCTTTACCCCTCTCTCGCTGGGCACGACCTCGCCGACGACGTGAAGGCGCCCCCCTACCGAGGCCAGGCAGCGGGAGGCGGCTTCCGTCTGATCGCGCTTGAAAGTGAACACGAGTTCGTAATCCTCGCCGCCGAACAGCGCCCAGTGGAGAGGATCGCGGCCGAGCGCGCGCCCCGCCGCAGCCGTGGCATCGCTGATGGGTATCTGCGCAGCGAATACCACGGCGCCGACGCCGCTTTCCTCGGCAATGTGATTGACCTCGTTAGCAAGGCCGTCGCTTATGTCCATCATAGCGGTGACCGCTCCGCTCGCGGCGAGCGCGCGGCCCTCGGGCACCCGCGGCATCGGCTCAAGGTGCGCCCTAACAAGCTCCTGCGCCCACGAGGGGTGGACGCCGACCGCCGGGCTGCCCGTCCAGGATGATGGGTGGGAGCCCCCAGTCACGCCGCCTTCCGAGGATGGATGGGAGCCAGCCGCCCCGCCACACGCCCAAGATGGTTGAGAGCCGGCAGTCGTGCTCGACCAGGATGTGTAGTAGCCGTCCATCTCCGCGCCTGCGCCGGCCCGGCCTGCGTCCTCGCCGCCGACATCTCGCCGACCATGTCCCTCCTCCCTCTCCAGGCAGCGACGAAGCCACGCGAGTCCCGCCGCGGAGGCGCCCAGGGGTCCCGTGACGGCCACGAGATCGCCGGGCCGCGCGCCCGCCCTGGTGACAGGCGAGTCCGCCTGCCCCATGATCGCAACGTCTATGACGATCGCGTGAGGGGACTTGACCGTATCTCCGCCCACGATCTCAACGCCGAAGCGCTCCGCGACAGCCAGCATGCCGTCGTACACGGCGTCCACATACGCGTCGTCGACGCTCTCGTTGAGCCCAATCGAAACGAGCGCGTAGAGCGGAACGCCGCCCATGGCGGCGATGTCGCTCACGTTCACTGCAAGCGCTTTCCATCCGAGCTGCCAGGGGGTGATGAGCCGTCTATCGAAGTGAACGCCCTCGACGAGCATGTCAATGCTGGCGAGGAGGTGTCCGCGCGGTGGTCGCAGCACCGCAGCGTCGTCGCCGATGCCCAGGATCACTGTGTCCAGCAGGCCCGCCCCAACATCATCGGTGCAGTGACGATCACCGTGACCGCCGGGGCCATCACACACATGCCGCTGGGCATCGCGCTTGGCAAGCCCACTGAGCCCACTAGGCTTGCCCAGGCTGCCGGCCTCTCCCAAGTGCGCCGCGGCCACGCGTCGCCTTATGCGGCCGATGAGGCCGAATTCGCCCCCCGCGATGCCACCAGCACCGCGCACGCCACGTTCCCGCCCGGCTTCCCCTCTGCTTCCTCTGCTTCCTCCCGCTTGCGCCTCACGTTCCATCCTAGCTCGACCACCTTCCAAGCCTTTCAAGCCTTCCAAGAGCTTCATCCACGATTGCCCGAAGATCGCGGGCCGCGCCCATTATGTCGTCAGCGGCCACGACCGCCGATACGACGGCGATTCCAGCGACTCCCGTGGCCATTACCTGCGCTGCGTTGCTCTTCGACACCCCGCCTATCGCGACCACGGGCAGGCGAGTGGCGCGCACGATCCCCTCCAGGCCCGCGAGACCGAGAGGAGCCACTGCGGCGTACTTCTTGGTGTCGGTCGGGAACACCGCCGCGGTCCCGAGGTAGTCCGCGCCGAGCCCCTCCGCCTCCGCGGCCTGCTCGGCGTTGTGCACGGTCAGGCCTATTGTCTTGCCGGGTCCCAGAAGCTTGCGGGCGAGCGGCACGGGGAAGTCTTCCTGGCCGAGATGGACGCCGTCGGCATCCACGGCCATGGCCACGTCAACGCGATCGTTCACGATATACAGGACACCCGCGTCCCTCGTGATGCTCCGCAGCCTGAGCCCTACCTCCACCATGCGCCCGGCATCCCAGTCCTTCGCGCGGAACTGGATGGCTGTCGCGCCGCCGGCGATGGCGAGCGACACGACCTCCTCCTCTTCGCGTCCCTTCGCAAGGTTTCTATCGGTTACCACATAAAGCCTAAGGGCCTGAAAGAGCCTCGCCCGCATTGCCTGCATCGCTGCGGTAGCCTCAGCCTCTACCGCGGGGGCCGGCTGCCCTGGCCCTCCCTGCGCGGGCGCTGGCACCCCCGGCAATCGTCCCTGTCCGCCTGGTGTGCCTTGGCCTGCCGCCCCTTCCCCGCCCACGCCTTGGCCACTGCGCCCTTGGCCTCTGCGCTGGTCGGGGGACCACCCGCCTCGGCCTCCACCTCCGCCGCCGCCTCCTCCGCTGCCCCACTTGCCGTTCTCGCTTCCACAAGGCCTCATTTCTCGCACCCCGCTTCCATCCTCACCTTGAGGCCATGCGCGAGCTCCTCCGGGGTCATGTTGAATAGGCAGTCGAACAGCGCCGCCTGGAAGCTCCCCGGCCCCTCGCTCTTCGCCGCTGCTCGCTCGGCCGCGTAGCCGTAGTAGGCGAGACCCGCCGCCGCGGCGACGAGCGCGTCCTCTTCGACCGCCGCGAACGCTGCGACGACAGATGTGGCCATGCAGCCTGTGCCCGTCACGTGACGCAGCATAGGATGGCCGTTTTCTACGAGTGCCAGGCGGCGTCCGTCGCTTACGAAATCCGTCGCTCCCGTAACGGCCACGACGCACCCGAGCTTTCTAGCGGTCTCGCACGCGAGGGCGGCTTTGTCGTGGTGCCCGCTCACGGAGTCCACACCCTTGATCGTGCCGCCGAACCCGCCTATGACCGAGACCTCGGCCTCGTTTCCGCGGAGGACGGAAACCCTCACTTCGGACAGTATGCGCCGCACGCTCTCGGTGCGCATGGGCGTCGCGCCCGCGCCCACCGGGTCGAGCACTACCGGGACCGAGCGCTCGTTCGCGGTCCTCCCCGCGAGGATCATGGCTTCGACGAGCTCAGGGGTAAGGGTGCCGATGTTGAGGACGAGCGCCCTCGCCGCGCCTGCCATGTCCCGGACCTCCTCCAGCGCATGCGCCATCACGGGAGACGCGCCCACGGCCAGGGTGACGTTGGCCGTTATGTTCGTGACGACGACGTTCGTGATGTGGTGCACGAGCGGAGCCTGCTCCCTCACCCTTCGAAGGACTTCAGGAGCACGCTGTCTCAGATCGCTCGTCGTTACGGCCTCGTTCATCCTCTGCGATGTCTTCTCATCTGCATCTTTTGCATGCTTTCCCACGTCCTCTCGCACCCCCTATCGCATATCCCCAACCTCATCTCGCACATCCGACCTCGTCGAACCGTCTCGGGTTCATGTGAGATGTCTTGCCGAGCCAGCCACGGCCAAGGCCCGGACCCTCTTCAACGCCGCTGCCACCTCCCCACTGCCAGGTGCCTGCCCATGTCCCCGTCCCCGTCCGCTACTGCCCGCTCACCGACCGCTCCCTGCCCGCCTCCCATCTGCTCCCGAAGTGCTCGCAACCCGCTCCGGACCTGCCTCCTTGCCTCGTGCCTGACCTACTCGCCGCTCACCTGGCCTCCCGCCCCCGCCCACCCTCTCGCCCGGCCGACCGCCCGGCCGACCGCCGGAAGTAGAAGTGGTTGGTGGGCCCGCATCCGTGGCCCAATGAAAGCGAGTTCGCCACCGCCCAGGTGATGTAGTCCTTGGCGGCCCGCAGCGCATCCGGGACCTCCAGGCCCAGGGCGAGATATGCCGCTATGGCCGCGGAATACGTACATCCGGTGCCGTGTGTGTTCGCGGTGGCGTAACGCCTGGCGCAGAGCTCGATGAGCTCCTCGCCGTTGAACGCTATGTCCACCGAATCCCCGGATTGGTCCTGCAGGTGGCCGCCCTTCACCACGACCCACTCCGGCCCCATGTCTTTCAGCCTCTGCGCGGCAAGCCGCGCGTCCGACGTGCTCTTGATCGCAACGCCCAGGATAGCCTCGGCCTCGGGAATGTTGGGAGTGATCACGGTGGCGAGCGGCAGCAGGCGCCGGACGAGAGCGTCTCTCGCGTCGGGTGCCAAAAGCGGCGCGCGGGTCTTGCTCACCATCACGGGGTCCACGACCAAGTTCCGCACCGAGTGCCGCTGGATGGCGTCTGCTACCGCATCTATGATGGCTGCGGTGGCAAGCATTCCGGTCTTGGCAGCGTCCACCTGCAAGTCGGTCAGGACCGCGTCCAGCTGGGCGACGACGAAGCCCGGGTCGAGCACGGAGACCCCCGGCACGCCGAGGGTGTTCTGAGCGGTCACGGCGGTGAGCGCGACCGCCCCGAACACGCCGAGAGACGTGAATGTCTTGAGGTCCGCCTCTATCCCCGCTCCTCCGCCGCTGTCCGACCCGGCGATCGTGAGAGCCACGGGGACTCGCTCGGGCTCGGTGCGCGCGAAATCGGGTGCCATGTATCTCGAGATCCTCACTGTGAAGTCACCTCGGGCTTTCCTAAACGAAAATACGCTCTGTTTCAGCGCGGCATAGAGTAAGATGCGACAGCACTATCCGCTGGCGTACTAAACCTGGACGCCCACCGGATCATCCCCAATACATAAATCACACTAGCGGCTGTAAGGCTCGGTATCGATGCCCCCGTGGAGAGGCCGTTCTCAGTACACGCATAGTACGTGACCACACCTGTGACCCACGCAATCATGGCAATGGGGTTCACGCCGTGGACGTACCAGTATGCGCCTCCGCGTTTGAAGAGCTCCTGAACCGACAGCTTCCTCCGCCTAAGAAGGAAATAGTCCGCCAAGACGATCCCGAACAAGGGCACAAAAACGCCCCCTATGAGCAGAAGGAAACTTTCATAGCGCTCGATGGGAAAGACGGCCGCCACCAGGGTGCCGATGAACCCAGCCGCAAGAATGAGATGCCCCTCGCGCAACTGCGGGAATAGGTTCTGAGTGGACACGGCAGTTGAGTACACATCGAGGAAAGCGGTTGTGATCGTAGAGAAAGCCACTATGACCAACGCAACTGCTCCAATCTCCAGCCCTGTGAGAATCTCGACTACATCTGCTGTCCCCGCGGCTAAAGAAGAGATTAAGCCAATCGCATACATGAGGAAGCTCGAGACGAAGTATCCTATCCAGCATCCGAAGAACGACCCTGTCCCCCCTCTTCCGAACCTTGAGTAGTCGGCGACTAAGGGAAGCCATGATAGAGGCATCGCTATTACCAGGTCAGTCGCGTACCCAAAACCCATGCCTCCGCCCTCGTTTGCCGCCTGGAGGCCACCTAGACCGCGCGTTGACAGGAGCCTGTACCCCACATAGAGGCTTAGCACGAGAAGCAGACCAGAGACAATAGGCTCGAGCCATCTCCAACCCTTACGGCCCGACCACGCCCAGGCGGTCGTCGCCGCGCCCATCGCTACCACCCACGTCAGGTAGCCTGAGAAGCCCCAGAGCTGCGAGCTCAGAGCGTTCAGTGCCTTAGCCGCGACGACCAGCATCACGGCCGTCCATCCTACGAGCTGGACCACGTTCAACACAGCCGCCAGATACGAGCCTCTGACTCCGAAAGACGGCCTCACCGAGACCATCGACGGGATCCCGTGATCCGTGTCAACCACACCACCGAGGGCGAGGAGCGTGTTGCCCAGAAGATGTCCCAAGAAGTTCGCCGCTATTCCCGCCAGAAGACCGGCTGGAGCCAGAAAGCCGCCTGCCAGCACCTCGGCAAGGGATATGCCCGCACCCACCCATATGAAAAAGAATGCCCCCGGACCCATGGTTCGTTGGTCCACAGGAATTGCTTCAACCTCTGTTGCCACGCCTGTCCCTCCTTATTCAAAGACTTGCGCGACCCTTCTTGCAGGGTTCCTGACCCGATGGCCGGCAATCAGTCGACGAACACAACAAAGGAGCCGTGCCACTTGGGTCACGGCTCCTAGACTTGCAGTCTCGGCGACGAGCTCGGCGCCACGCTCGGACCATAAACCATAAGAGGATGTGAAGCAAGGGCCGCCGGCTGTCTTGCCGCCCGCTTCCCTACGGTGGCATTACCCACATCAGGTTCAAGGGGTTCGGGTGCACCCGTCTCAGCTCAAGCCACCTCAAACCGCCGCGCCCCACTCGGCACCGTCGCTCTGTCGCGGTGCTGCTGGGCAGTGCCGCGCGCTGCGTCGCTTGGTCACTAGAGCTCCGCGCGGCCGCCCTGGCCGCCGACTAGCGCCGCCCGTTGGCTTGGTGGTGGCTTTCGCTCCCCCACGGAACGGTCACGTATGCATCTTTCACTAGGATTATAGCCCGGCGTTTCCTCTCGCGTCAATGATTCCCTCGAGAAGGCATGGGACCCCGTTTGCATAACACGCCGGCGGCGTGAGCACCACGCCATGGGGGCTCGGGTCGCCGCCACGAGTACGTTCCCCCGTGAGCCAACGAGCCCCCTCCGAGCACGTCTTCGTGCGACCGCCTTCTCACGTTAGCAGGCAACAGGCGGTTCGCTCGACCGAGCCTCCCTCCGTCCCCTCCCTTGCTTCAACCCTCCCTCGACGCTCGACCTCCGACCTTCGACCCTCGATCTTGCTACAACGGCAGAGCCAGGACCGCAGGGCCCGAACGGAAGAGGAGGAATCCGTTACCCCGCGTCGAAATTCCAGAAAGGTTGAACAAGAAGTATCTAGCAAGAGTTACATGCTTCTCCGAGTCCCCCGGCCTAAGGTTCGGCGTATAGCTCCAGCTATGGCGGGCGGACCGGCAGGGTGTGTCGGGAAACGGACACGCCTCCCATCACGGAAAGGAGAGCAGGCAATCCTGACTGGGTCGCGCCTTGTGTTTCGGCCGGGCCCTGCCGCCTTTTCGTGGGACCCGGCCTTCGCTATTCCTGGAGTGAGCTCGTTGTCTCCGGAACGGGGACGAGAGAGCATGGCTGTGCGACCTTTGCGCCGGTTCATTATGCTACGCTGTTTCGGGGCTTCAAGATGCTGTTCCGAGGAGGCTGCCAGATGCGACGTCATAGCGATGCGGTATTCCAGTGTCAACCCACGATGTTGATGTCGCGGGCACCGGAGGGAGTCGTACGGAACGGGGCCGGCTTTTCCTGCAAGAAGGCCACGAGGCCAGCGCTAGTCTTGCTGGTCTCATTTGCGGTGCTCGCAGCGTGCGTCCTCGGCGTGGCTCTGGTGGGACACTGCGCCGGCCTATCCGGTCTATCCGGCGCATCCAGCCTGCCCGCCCTGTCCTGCCTACCCGGTCTATCTGGCCTTCCGGGCTTGTCCGGCTTGTCCGGCCTGTCCGGCCTACCCGCCTTCCCTGGGCTTCCCGGCCTCTCGCAGGGCGGCCTCACCTTCGCCGTGGTGGGTGACAGTCAAGGGAGGACCCCGGTCTGGGAACGCATCGTGGACGCCCTCAACGCGGCACGCCCCGCTTTCGTCCTGCACTGCGGGGACATGGTCGCGTCGGGAGCGCGCGAGCAGTATGAGGAGTTCGTTAAGCAGGTCGAGAGGCTCCGCATGCCCTGGTACGCCGTGCCGGGGAACCACGACGTCCGCGGGGAGGGCGCGAAGCTGTTCACGGAGTTCACCGGCAAGAACCGATATTACTCGTTCGTGGAGAAGGGTTACCGTTTCATCGGGCTGGATAGCTCCGCGGCGGCGCTCGACGCCGAGCAAATGGCGTGGCTCGAGCGAGAGCTCGCGCAAGGCGGCCCGAAGTTCGTATTCATGCACGTCCCTCTCTTCGACCCTCGTCCGGGCGGCGATCATTGTTTCCTTGACGCCGAACAGGCGCGCCGTCTCCAGCGCCTCTTTCGGGACCACGAGGTGCTGGCGGTCTTCAGCGGACACGTCCACCTCTTCAGCAGCCGGACGCTGGACGGCGTCACGTACGTGACGACAGGCGGCGCCGGCGCGCCTCTCTATGCGTCCCGTGCCGAGGGCGGGTTCTACCACTACGCGCTCGTCCGTGTGAGCGGCAACCGGGTGAGCGTCGAGGCGAAGCAGGTCGCCGTCAAAATAGAGGAGCCTCGCGTCAGGGTGATCGGGCCGAAGGGCGAAAAGGAGTTTACCCTCGGTGACCTGGCCCTCCTGCCGTCGGTGGAGGCCGCGAGCGCGTTCGAGAACCAATTCGGAAACGTGTCGGGCGGCGGTACTTACAAGGGCGTCCTCGTGGCGACCCTCCTCGAGCAGGTCGGAGGCATCCGCCCAGGCCAGACCCTCGTGGTCCGTTGCACCGATGGCTATTCGCAGGAGTTCGGATACGAGAACGTGCATGTCTCGAAGGATTGGGCCAAGCTGCAGGGCCCCATGGTCCTCGCTTACGAGAAGGACGGCAAGACTCCCCCTGAGTGGGCCGAGGGACCGCGCTTGATCTTCGCGCCGCCTGACGGCGTGTACGGCAACGACGACTGCCGGTTGACGTCCCTCCCCGGGCAGGGATGGAACGTCTACAAGTCGGCGGGCGGGCGCTGGGCGCGCAACGTGTCGGTGATCGAGGTCAGGCCGTGACATAGAATCACAGAGCAAGTCTCACCAGACCAAAGGAGGATGAGGGATGAGAAGGAATCGAGCGAACCGTGTGCGTGTGGTGCTTGCCGCGACCCTGGCGTCGGCCCTCGTGACCCTCGTGGCGACGGCTGGCGCACTCTTCCCAAGCGCCGCGTTGGCCTCGGACGACGCCTGGCAGGTCGAGGTCTCAGGCGGCGGCAAGACCGTTGTGCTCACGCAGTCCGATCTGGAGAGTATGTCGGCGGTGACGGCAGAGGCGGCATTCCTGAAGACCACGGGAAAGATCGAGGGACCGTTCGAATTCAAGGGCGTATACATGGAAGACATCCTCGCGAGGGTCGGGGGCATCAGCCCGTCCGAGGCGATCCGCGTCACCGCGCGCGACGGCTACGCGATGACCTACACCTACGCCCAGGTCGGCGGGAATGTCCTGTCTTATAATGAAAGCGGCGACGTCCTCCGCACGGGCGGGTTGGCCATGATCCTCGCGTACGAGTCCGGCGGCGATGCGGCGGCCGCCGAGAAGCTGCCGCGAATCGTGTACATCGCCAAGGATGGCTCTGCGCGCCCGCCCATCACCGACGGCCATTTCTGGACGAAGGCAGTGGCGAAGATCGAGGTCGTCTCCGGCGTGGACGACTGGGCGGTCAAGCTCAGCGGCGTGGAGCAGGCGCTTTTGGACAGGTCCACGTTCGAGAGCACTGTGACCTGCCCCTCGACTCCTCACCCTAGCGTCGTGTGGGAGACCACCGACAAGGCGGGCAACAAGGAGGTATACGAGGGTCTCCCGCTTTGGATCGTCGTCTCCATGATAGACGGGGGCGACGCGCCCGGAGGGCATTACCTGTTCAACGACGACCTTGCGCGCCAAGGGTACAAGGTGCGGGTGATCTCGAGGGACGGCTACAGCGTGGACCTCGAGGCTTCGCTCGTGGCGCGTAACAACAACATCATCCTGGCCTATAAGAAGAACGGCGAACCTTTGCCTGAAGAGGACGCGCCTCTCATGCTCGCCGGCAAAGACCTGCCGTCGCGAAAGTACATGGTCAAGCAGATCGCCGAGCTGTCCCTGGTGGACCTGCCGGTCGGGAAGTAGCTCTGCGCTGCACAGGCGCGGCGGTGCAGCCCGCGTTCTACAGGGAGCGCCGCCAAGTTCCATGAGGGCTGCGGCATGGTCTCTCCCTCCCCAAGGAATCGCCGGGCCAATGAAGCCAAGGAGGCATACGGGGCAGTGACGTCCAGAACATCTGTGAGAGGACGGGACTACTATTTCAGCACGCGCGACCTCGTCCTCATCGCTGTGGTCAGCGCCGCGGGAGGGGTCCTCAGTACCTACGTGGGGTATCTGGGGAACCTGCTCAACAAGGCTTTCGGCGTGCCGTTCGGCGCCGGGCAGTGGATGGCGGGGCTTCACGTGTTCTGGTTCGTGCTCGTGCGCGTGGCCGTGGGACGGACGGGCGCCGGCACCCTGGCAGGCGTCATCAAGGGCGTGGTTGAGATGTTCACGGGCAGCACCCACGGGCTGCCCATAGTGTTCATCTCGGCCGTCGAGGGCCTCCTGGTGGACGTGGTGCTTCTTCCGTTCCGGAGACCGTCGCTCCCGGCGCTCTGTTTGGCGGGGGGAGTTGCCTCGGCATCGAACGTCCTGGTGTTCCAGGCGCTCTACTTTTCCGGCGTGTCCTGGGGCTACATCGCCTTGATGACCCTGTTCGCATTCGGGTCGGGAGTTGTGTTCGGGGGCTACTTCGCCGACGGCGTGCTGGCCATACTCGAAGAAGCGCACATCATACGGCTGAAGGCGAAGTCGAGCGCGGCAGGTATGCCACCATCGCGCACGCAGGGGCCCGCGGCAAGCACCGGGGCCCCTGAGGCAAATGCCCCCGGGGCCGCAGCCATGGCTCCGACCGCGTCCGGCGCGCCTACCGCGGCCGGTGCGGCCGCCGGGACCGGGGCGGAGGCGTGGGGTGCGGCCGGGACCCGGGCTCGGGCCAGAGCTGAGGTCGAGCCTATCGCAAGGCGATCGTCCAGGCGGTCTAGCAAAACCCGACTCGCCCTGACGCTCCTCATGTCACTGGCGCTGGCTGGAGGCGCCGTCTACTATTACGTCGAAGTCTTCGAGCCCTTCTGGACCGACCCGACATGCTCAGTCGAAGGCAAGGTGGCCAATCCCTATGTGTACCGGCCTGCAGACTTCGAGAATGAGGCCGTCACGGTGATGGCTGAGCTCAAGGGGCAGGTCACCTACGTGCCACCCACCGAATACACGGGTGTCCCGCTCGCTCGGATCATCGAAAAAGCCCGCCCCGACGTGTCAGCTGCACGCGTGCGCGTACTGGCGTCCGACGGGTACGAGGCCGAGTTCGGTCTCGATGACATCATGAAGAACCGCGCCGTGATCCTGGTCCGGGACGCCGAAAACCTGCGGCTCATCGCCACGGGCTACGAGGGCGGGTGCTGGGTACGGATGGTAACGCGGCTGGTGGTAGAGTGAACCGTGCGATGACGCAGCTTGCGCTGAAATGAGGCGCGTGGTGACCGGCTCATCCCGGATCGTGGCGGAATGAGGCGTTTTGAGAGCATGGAGAAGGTTGTCAGAGTCTCGAACCTAACTGTCCGGTACCCAGGGAACGCCGCACCGGCACTGAATAGCGTCGACCTAGCGCTCGAGGCCGGTGAATGCATGGTCGTGAGCGGTCCGAGTGGCTGTGGCAAGTCCACGCTCGCACTGTGCCTTGCGGGCTTCATACCGCACGCCATCGACGCGGACGTGACCGGCTCCGTGCGTGTGGCCGGTCTCGATCCAGCGCAGACCAGCGTTTATCATCTTGCCGAGTTCGTTGGTTTGGTGCAGCAGGACCCAGAGGCCCAGTTCTGCACCATGCGTGTGGACGACGAAGTAGCCTTCGGGCCGGAGAACCTGATGTGCGCGCCTGATGAAATTGCTCGCCGCGTGACGTGGGCGCTTGAGGCCGCGGGCGCATCTCACCTTCGCGGGCGCAGGCTCGCGGAGCTATCCGGGGGCGAAAAGCAGCGCGTCGCCCTCGCGGCCGTGCTCGCCATGCGTCCCAGCGTGCTTATTCTTGACGAGCCCACCGCCCACCTCGACCCGAGGGCCACCGGGGCGCTCGTGCGCCTCCTCGGGGAGATGCAGTCGCAGCTCGGCCTGGGGATCATCATCCTGGAACATAGGCCGGAGCGGTTTTTCGGCATCGCCAACCGGGTGGTGCGGTTATCCGAGGGCGCCGTCGCTTTCGACGGCCCGCCGCGCGAGCTCGCCGGGCCCGGGCGATGGGGTAACCCCGCGTGCCTCTCATGCGGCGACACTGCATCTGGCAGAAGGTCGCCAGGTGGTGGCGGGCTCCTCGCTCGGCGTACTGGACGCGCCGCGGTCGCCGAGAAGGGCGGCGAAGAAGACGCCGAAGGACCGTGCCCCTGGACCAGCCACCCCTCGTCGGTTCGCGCTCCGGTTCTGGGCGGCGTTCAGGGCCGCCCGCAAGGCCGCGACGCGCAATGCCTCGCGCACGACGGCGGCGACGATGCGCAGGGCGCACCAAGCCCGCGCCCAGGTGCGGGCCCGGCCTCAGGCACAGGCGCAGGCCCAGGCCCAGGCGCAGGTGTAGGCTCAGGCTCCGGGCCAGGCCAAGGGGACGCGCGGCAAGACACGGGACTTGGCACGCCTGGCCCGCCTCTCCTGCAGGTGTGCAGCCTCACCCAGAGATACGGGAACAAGATCGTCCTCCAGGATGTGGACCTGGAGGTCCGGAGCGGCGAGATCGTCGGAGTGATGGGCGACAACGGGAGCGGCAAGACGACCTTGCTCCTCAGCATAATGGGGATCCTCCGGCCCGTTTCCGGGAGGGTCATGCTGGAGGGCGAGGACATCACGAACGTCCCGGTCTCGGCGCGCGCGAGGCGGATCGGGATGGTGTTCCAGAACCCCAACCACCAGCTTTTTACCGACCAAGTCTGGCGCGAGGTGGTCGCGGGGCCGCTCAGTCGTGGGGTGCCGGAGGCGGCGTGCCGTCCCGCGGCCGAGGCGCTTCTCGACCGGTTTGACCTCCTCGCGCTTCGCGCGAGCCACCCGTTGACCCTTAGCTACGGGCAGAAGCGCAGGCTGAACCTGGCGGCGATCATGGTGAGCGAACCTAGCTTGCTGCTACTCGACGAGCCGTTCGTAGGACAGGATGCCCCGCGGGCGCGGGACTTGGCGCGCCTCCTCAATGACCTGGCGTGCTCGGGCAAGGGCATCCTCTTGGTGGGGCACGAGCCGAGCATCATGGCACAGTGTTGCGACCGCTTGATTTTCATGGACGGCGGGCGGATCGTGGTGGACGCGCCTGCGCGGGAAGCGTTTGCTGATTTCGAGAGGATGGGCTTGTGTGACTACGTGCCAAGGGCGTGGGCTTAGTAGGCTCAACCCGCTCGCCAATCTGACGCTACTGGTCTCCTTCTGCGTGCTCGCCATTTGCGCGCAAAGCCCTGCACAAGCAGGAATTCTATTTGCGGCGGTCCTCGCCGGCCATGTGGCGAGCCGAATCCCGCCTTCGATCCTGTGGCGCAGAGTGCGCGGGATAGTTATCTTTGCGCTCGTGCTTTTCCTCAGCCAGCTCTTCCTCGCAAGCGGCGGAGAGGCGGCGTGGGGCGCCCGCGCTGCAAGCGGGATCCAGATGTCCCTGCGCTTCCTCAACATCGTCCTAGCGAGCCACTTATTCGTTAGCACAACCTCAGCGGAGGATCTCGCCTATACCCTCATGCGACTGGGGCTTCCTTATCGGTATGGATTTACCCTCCTCATCGCCATGCGCTTCGTCCCCTATTTCCGGCTGCAATCGAACACGGTGTTGCAGGCCCAAATGGTGCGCGGCATCGGCGTGGACCGCCCGTCCCCTAGGGGCATTTGGTGCATGGCCAGGTACACGTTGGTTCCGCTTGTCGTGACTGCGCTCAGCAAAGTGGAGAGCCTGGCCATCTCCATGGAGGGCCGCTGTTTCGGCCTGCACCCACGACGGACGTTCCTCCGCACCGTGCCGTTCCGCCCGGCCGATGCCGTCGTCATGGCAGCGGCCATCGCGGCCGCCGCGGCTGCAGCCACAGCCACGCTGCTCACCAGATGAGTGCCCCAAGACGCGCTCGCCTAGGTAACAGGCGGGGACGGACCGCCGATCTCCGTGTGCAGACCGCGTTGGGGCCGAACCAGCCGGCTCTCGCGGGCTATAGCTATAGCCATTCGAGGGCCCGGTCCGCGATGGAGGCGATGACACCGCGGCGCAGGGAAATGGCTCCCTCAGGACACATTTCGTGGCAGCAGAAACACCGTATGCACCGATGGCGGTCTATCATTGCAGTCCCCCGCGCGATCGCCGCCGTCCCCGCCGCCGTCCCCGCGGAACCCACAGTGATGGCGCCGGACGGGCACGACTCTGCGCACACCCCGCACGCGACGCACTTCGCAGCGTCCACCCAGGGGATTGCGGTGACGTGCTTACGGACAGCCCTGACAACCGTGAATATGCCCGAAGTGGCTCGCGCCGCGGGCGGCAAGGCGAAGCCCGTCACGTGGAACTCTTCCGGGGGCGCCCCCACCACTTCTATCTCTTCAGGCCGCGTGCTGCCAGCGCTAACCTCCCGCGCCGCGCGCAGGTACGGCACGCGCATGGGGTCCACCCCGGCGAGCCGAAGGGCCACGACATCCAAGGCAACCGGGTCCTCCGACGCCAGTATGGCTCCGATGTGCCTCGGCCGCCCGTGCGAAGGTCCGTCGCCGTCCATGGCTACGACCGCGTCGAGGATCGACAGGCGGGGCTTCACGAGGCCGGCAAGGTCCAACAACATCAGGGAAAAGGCGCGGGGATCGTTGTACCTCAGATGCATGCGCAGTTTCTCGGCCCCTGGGATGCACCCGAAGAGGTTCTTCACGGCGCCCGTGAACGTCATGAACCCATGGGTCTTCATCTTGCCGATGTTGATGACGGCCGAGGCGTCAACGATCGGCCGGGCAAGGACGAACTCCTTGCATACCCGGCCGGCCGGGTGCTTGCGCGCGACCCCGTCGTCGAAGGACACGAGGTCCACGCCCGCTTCACGGCAGACCGCGGCTATCCCGCACTTCGCCGCGACGCCGGACACGCTGCCGTGTCCGGGGCTGTCTCCCACCACGACCTTGGCCCCGGCCTGCTTGAACAAATCGAGAACGGCGCCTACGACAGCGGGATGGGTCGTCACCGCCCTCTCGGGCGGGTAGGGCGAGAGCATATTCGGTTTGACAACCACAAACCCGTCACGCGGACGGGGCAAGAACGCCTCGGCGCCGCCGAGGAGGTCAGTGGCCAACCCAACCGCGTGGGAGACATTGTCCTGCGAATATGACCTGCATGTGGCCAGAGCAACCTTGATCTTCAGCGTGATCCCTCCAGTCCGCATCCATGGCAATTACTGGCAGAGACTCATCTGCATGTTCTGCAGTATTCACAGAATCACGCCTCCTCAAGCACGATCCTCGGGACACGCCCAGGCAGGACGCCTCAGCCGAAAAGCAGCGCGAACTTCTGGCGAGAGCGACATGCTCAGTTGGCGCGATCCGTGGCGCCACGATAGCCCTCGACGAAAGCCCCCCGATAGCCCCGATACCAGTTCTTCACGAAGGACGTAATACCTCCAACCAAGACCAGGCTCATCTTGTCTGACATGCCTGACATGAAGAGAGCCCGCTCCCCAATGGGAACGAGCTCTCACGCATGACCCGGGGTCGTGATGGGGACACCCGGGATGGAAACGACCCCGTTTGCGTTACCCGACCGCCACGCCGCCCTCTAGCCGGAAGGACCTTTCCTCGTCGGAAGACGGGCCTAGAACGCGATGCTGAGCGACAGCCTGTGGCTGTCGGGCAGCACGTTGTGGGCCTGGTAAGCGTAGTCCGCGGAGAAACCGCTGAACCTGACGCCCAAGCCCGCCGTGAGCGAGGTTTGCCCCGCGCCCCAGGAACACCCGCCTCGCACGGCTACGTGGCCGATCATGTACTCCGCGCCGGCGCGCAGCTCGTAGTCGCCTTTCACGACAGCGTCAGCAGCGAGCAGGAGGCCTTCGATCGGCTTCGCGGAGACTCCAACGCCCCACGAGCGATCGAAGGCGTCATCGCTGCCGCTGCTGTAGCGTACGCCTCCGACCACGTTGCGGGCAACAGCGCCAACCTTTACCATCCCTGTGTCGTACACAAGGCCTATGTCTCCCGTGAACCCGGACCCCGCATTGTCGGGCAGGGTTTGTGAGTAGTACTTGACGGACCCGCCCACACCCAGTCTGGGGAGCACCTCGGCGCCGTACGCGGCGACTGCCGTGTACTCGCGCATCCCGAAATAACCGGTGACGTTGGCGAATTCGTCGGTGCTCTCTATGGAGGACGCGTCAAGCAGAAGTGCTCCCGCCCCTATGCTCTTCTGAGCGTATCCGAAGGCCATGTAGTTCACCGCTCCATACTGGCTAGTATAGAGCGATGTGACGTGATGCCCCTCCACGAACGCGAGACCAGCGGGGTTGTAGTAGAACGCCGACGCGTCGTCTGCCACGGCGATGAACGCCCCGCCCATCCCGAGGGCTCTCGCGCCCACCCCGATGTCCATCATAGCAGCTGTGCCGACGGGGTCTTGCTCGGCCCACGCCACCCCTGCGGGCAACAGGGCGAAAACCACCGCAAACACCGATATCGCTATCTTGACTCGCATTTGGTCGCCCTCCTCATTGCCTGAAGCCTCAGGAGATCCCGGGTCGCATTCATTCATATCGAGTCAACCGGCCAGTGGTGCTGCGCCGGTCGCGTGGCCGCGCCGCATAGCGCGTCAGCGCCAAGTCACGCCGGCGCGGCACCACTCACCTGCGCTAGCGGCTTACGACAAGCCGTCCTACTTCGGACCTATCGCCGTCCTCGGTCACGACCAGGTAGAGGTATAGCCCGTTCGCTATCGGCCTTCCGCCGGACGTGAGGTCCCATTCGTATACGTTGACATTGCTAGCGAGGTCTGCGGTGTGCACGAGCCTGCCGGCGATGTCGTAGACGTACAAGGTCCCGTTGCTTTGAATGTCGTAGAAGAACCTCACGCGGTCCGAGACCGGATTCGGAGAGGCGACCACCATGCGGAAGAGAACGACGATCGTGAACTCGCCGCTCGTCGCCTGGCCGGACGCGCCATCCGGGTCGACGGCGACGACCCTCACTTTGTAAAGGCCTCCCTTCTTGACCTGCGAGGTATCCCACTGGAACTCGCCGGTGTTGGGCTGGTCTTTCGCAATGAGGTTGAAGCCCTCGTCGTCTCCGACGCGGTCGTACTCGAACCTCATGGTTATCTTGTCAGCGCTGTCGTCCGGATCGGTGACCTCATACCTAATCGCCTTCGTCCCCGTCCACACCACGCCTGCCTCCGGCTCGAGGATCTTGACAACCGGGCCGGTGTTCACGACGTCGATGGTCTGCTCCGTGCGACCCACGAGGCCGCCGTCATCGACCACGCTGAGTCGCACCGTGTACTTGCCCTTCGCGGAGTACTGGTGAGCCGGGTTCTGCTCGATGCTGGTCCCGCCGTCACCGAACTCCCAGAGCCAGCTCACTATGTGCCCGTCGTCCGTGGACGCGTCCGTGAAGTGGACGATGTCCTGCACCGTGGCTGGAGACGGAGCGAACGTGAACGCGGCGACAGGAGTGGCGTTCGCGATCGCGAAGGGCTCGCTCGTGTCTTCAGACACGGCACCCGCCGGGTCAGTGGCGACGACACGTATTCTGAACGTGTGGCCCCCTTCGCCGACAGAGGCCGTGTTCCACCGGTACGTTCCGGTGTTCGCGAGGTCCTCAGCGATCACGTGCCAGTGTTCCCCGTCACGCGTATAGTATAGGTCAATCACTAGGCTTTCAGCAGGATCGTCCGCGTCGACCGCCGTCCACGTGATGTCTTGCTCGCCTGACCACTCCTCGCCGCCCACCGGAGCGGTGAGCTCGACAATGGGGGCCTGATCGAGCTTGATCCTCACCGGAACGGCAATGACCGGACGGAACGGATCGTCGGCCGACACGTGCAAGTACAGCGAGTACGTGCCGGGGGCCGCTTCCGGTGACCCGAACGTGACCATGACCTCCTGTTGCTCGTTCGGGAGCAGGTAGCCGGAGGTCGGATTCACCGCGATGACTGACCCCACGGGCGAGAAGGCGACCGCAAGACCGTTCTGGATGTACGGCGCGTTGTAGGTCACCTGCAATCCGACGCTGCCGGACGCGTTCTCGATGCCCACCGTCGCGCTGCTCACATTCCCGTTCATCGCGAGGTACTGGTAGACGATGGTCCCGTCAGGCTTCAGGATGACTTGGAACGTGTTGCCCGCCGAGCTGCCCCACTGCGGCACGTTCTCGAACTCGACTATGAAGCGCATGTTCGCCGCGTCGTAGTAGTAATAGACGTTGCCAGCGCTGCCCGGATCCAGGTCGTCCCAGAACACCGCCACGAGGTCGTTCGGGTCGTTGGGATCCGGAATGGGCCCGTTCGTCCAGTACCCTCTGAGCGCGCTCGGATCGAAGGTCAGGTACCCGTTGGATGCTATCCCGACCTGGGTCTTGACGTCTCCATAGAACGGGAACCCGAACGGAAGCGCCACTGTGCGGCCTGACTCGTCTTCGAGCGGCACGCGCGTTCCGACCCCGTTGATCTCGAACCAGTCGAAGACCGGGCCGTTGTCCTCAGTGCTGTCCATCCAGATATACCCGAATGCGTCGGGCCCGCCCGCGCCAGCACCCGCGAACCCGCGCGGCTCGTTCGCGAAGTCGCCTTTCTCGTGTGCCTCAGCGGCGTACCGCTGCCACTCCGGGCTGCCCGCGAAGCTCGGTGCGAGACTCACCCAGAAGTTCATCGGTGCGTTGCCGGCATTGCCGATGGTAAGGCGCTCTTGGTCCTGAGTGCCAGCAAGTATGACCTTGTCAAAGCTCTCGGGCTGCACCTCGAGAGCCGGCAGCCACTTCACCTGGATCTCAACCGTCTGCACAGCCTCGACTCCGTACTCATCGAGCGCGTGGACGCTGGCCGAGTACGTTCCCGGCTCCGTATACGTATGGGAGACCTCGAGCTGGTGTACCGGCTCGCTCCCGTCGCCGAAATTCCACCAGACGTCTGTTATCGGTGCCGCGCCGGCTGTCACGGTGGCGTTGAACCTTACGTCGAGCGGCGGCTCACCTATGGTCGGCTCGGCCGTAACGTTCGATATGGTGGGACCGGCCAGGATGTGAGTCAGCACGTTGACGAACGCTACCTGGTTCCTCGGGTCGTTGGTCACTACCTCCAGGTAGTTCGCTACGCTTTCACCTGGCGCGCCAAGTTCAGCAGCATCGATCGTGACCCTCAGGTCCATGCTATCGCCCGGCTCGACCGTGCCACGACTCGGCTCAACCGTTATCCCTCGTGCGATCGGCATCTCCGTGCTGACGAGCCAGGCCATGTTGTCCTGGGTCACGGCCCAGAGATTCCCGTCGCTGTTGATCTCAAGCCCGGCGCCCAGGTAGCTCCCTCCAGCCGGACCAGGGAACTGGTACACGATCTCAAGAGCCTCGAGATCCAGCCCGTAGATGTAGTCTCCCGGTGAGTTCGTGGACACCCATAGGATTCCGTCGGGATGCCACGCAAGCCCGCTGATGCCTGCTCCTGTTAGCGTCCAACCCTCGATGACCTGCCCCGGGGCATCCCAGTCAAGGCCTTTCACGCGGTAGATGACGTCCTCGTTCCAGCCGCCGATGTAGAACGTGTCGGTGTTCGGGTCATACGCCACTCCGCGCTGCGAAACATACGTCCATGGGGTTCCGCGCAGCGTCGCAACGACCTCGCCGGTCTCGGGATTCAAGCCGTAAAGGCCGTTGTCGCCGCCCACGTTCACCTGCCACACGAGATTGTGGTTGGAGTCGTACGCCATGTCCGCTGGCCATGCCCCAGCCCAGGGCGTGTTGACAGAGCCGAGCAGAGCGCCGTCCTGAGTGGTCCAGAAGTCCTTCCGCTGCTCGGGATCGGAGATCCAGAGCTTCTCGTCATCGAACCCCACGCCCCATCCGACCACAATCTCCGAAGGCAGCGGCCACGACATGAGCACGTCGCCCACGGCGTCGGGCTTTACGTTCGCGGCTATCCTCTCAGCCGCTTCCGCGGCAAGAGGCTCGTACAGGCCTTCCGCAGTGCGGGCATTCGCGTCCGCGACCTTGCCTTGCCTCTTCGGCAGAGCGATAGCCGGAGCAAGCCCACCTCGCACCTTCACCCGGAACTCGAGCGCCGCGTGGCCTTCCACGTTGCCTATCGTAACCGTGCGCTCCTCGACCCCATTGGAAGGCAGGCTGACCTCGAGGGACTCAGGCTCAACCGTCGCTGCCGGCAGGAGCCTGACCTCGATGGGAATCGTGACAGTCGCCGTGCCACCTAGCTCGTCAGTTACGTGGAAAGTGGCGAGGTACGACCCTTCAGCGCTGTACACGTGTGTCGTGTCAAGCTCGGATGCTTGAGCCCCGTCCCCGAAGTCCCATCCGTAGCTCGTGATGGGCGTTTCAGGAGCTTGCACCTGAGCATGGAACGTGACCGTCAGCGGAGGCTCCCCCAGGGTTGGCTCGGCGTATGCCTCCGTGATGATCGGCGGGTAGGCTACACGAGAGTGCACCGGCACCACAATCATCGGATACTCCAGGTCGTTCGTGAACAGCACGACGCTGCCCGTGTAGTCGCCAGGCAGTAGGTGCGAGGCGTCCACTTCCACATTGATCGGGATCGACCCGCCGGCGGGAACCATGCCGCTCGCAGGCTCCCAGGTGAGCCAGCCGCCGATCGAACCGAGGCCGGACTCCACGAGATACATCGAGTTGTCGTTCTGCGAAGCAATCCAGAGGTTTCCGTCAGCATCGAACTCCACGCCCGCACCGCTGTAATCGCCGCCAGCTGGATGCGGGAACTCGGCCATGGCGGCGTGGCTCACCGGGTCGACGAAGTACACCATGTCGGGTGCGGCATTGCTCGTCACCACTAGGACGTTCGCATTGGGGTGATACGCGAGCCCGGCTATGCCCACTGGCATGGACCATTTCTCGAGCAGCCCGCCAGGGTCATCCCAGCTTAGGCCCTTTATATGGTAGATGACGTCCTCGTTCCAGCCACCTACGTAGAAAGTGTCGTCCTCCGGGTTGTAGGCGACACCGCGCTGGGAAGTCGTCCACGGCACACTCGTGATGGAGCCGACGACCTCGCCGGTCTGCGGATCAAGTTGATACAGGCCATTGTCGCCGCCCACGTTCACCTGCCAGACGTACGTCCCGTCGAACGCCGCGTCCGCAGGCCAAGCGCCTGCCCAGGGCGTTGTCCAGCTCGTTCCGGTGTACTGCCCGTCTGGCGTGACCACGAAGTCCTTCAGCTGTTCTGGATCGGATATGATCACGTTCCCGGTGTTCCAGTCGACAGCCACACCCCAAGTGAGGCCGATGGGCGATGGAGAGTGCCAGGACGTGATCACGTCGCCGACAGCATCGGGAAGCCATGGCGACGATTTGACCGCATCGCGTTCCTTGTACACGCCCGTCGATTTGATGGCGTTGGTGTCCTTGATCTCTCCGGCCGCTATCTGTCGCTCAAGCAGGCCAACCGCGCTTTCGAGCCCCTCGTCGCTGAACACGAGAGGCCCGGGGCCTGCGTTGGAGAGCGTGAAGGCACCAGACGCCGACTGGCCCTGCGCCACCGTGAAGAAGAGCTGGGTGGGGGACCAGCTTGCTGATGGCGGCTGCTGCACGCGGACGGTCACTTGCGTCGTGGTCTCGTAACCGTCGTTGTCGATGGCGTGGAACGTCGCGACGTACGTTCCTTCCTCATCGAAGGTGTGCAACGCCACGAACTCGTGCACGCGCTCGCTCTCGTCACCGAAGTCCCAGTACTTGTCGCTGATGTACCCATCGCTGTCGCTGGCAGCCGCGACAAACTGGAATTCGGTCTCGACCGGACCCTGCGCCGGGTTCACGCCGCAAGCTGTGATCACTGGCGGCCGGTTCGGAAGCACATCAACGTGAACGGGCACGTCGACACGCGGCGTCAGGAGGTCGTTCGTCTCGACGACTACCATCCCGTCCAGAGCGCCGCTTCCGATAGGCGTCAGGTCGAACGTAACGCCTATGTCCACGCTCTCGCCCGGAGCGACTGTGCCGGTCTCGGTACCGACCGACAACCATTCGAACGGGCAGAACTTGATGGCAAGTCCGTTATGTATGTAGCCTGTTGCGTTGAACAACACCTCCAACCCGTCGGTGCCAGTGGCATTCTCGATCCCGATGGTAGCTCCCGCTTCGTTCGTCGCCGGGCTGAACACCATGTTCAGGTACTGGTAGATGATGGTGCCGTCTGGGTACAGTATCGCTTCGAATGTGTAGGCTCCCTGATTGGTGGTTCTGGGCACCTGGTACCATTCCACTATGAATGCGTCTCTAGCTGCGTCGTAGTAGTAGAATACCCGGCCAGATTGTGGATAAAGGTCATCCCACCACACAGCGAGGAGATCGTTGGGCGAGTCTGTGGCGGGAATCGGATCGTTCGTCCACTCACCGCCGCTTGTTCCGAACGTGAGGTACCCGTTCGCGCTTATCGTGACAGCGGTTTTCGTCTCGCCATAGAACGGGAACTCCCATGGAAGCGCGGCCGCCACGTATCCGTCGTCACCGAGGCTCAGGGCCGTGCCTATGCCGCTGATTTCAACCCAGTCGAACGCGGGCCCGCCCGGTTGATCGCTGTCGACCCAGATGTAGCCGAACCCATCAGGCCCACCCATGCCCTGCGGGTGAACGCGGCCTTCGCGAGGATCCTTGTCGTCTTTGGACGCAGGCTCCCATGGTTCGACAGCCGAACCCACATCATGGCTGGGCTCGGACACGGGGCCGGTAGCGGCATGCACAGTGAAGCTCAGATCAGCATCACCGGTGTTGCTGATCGTGAGAGTCTCTGTGCGGGTCCGGTGGGCTCGCACCGTTGCCGTGAAGGACCGCGGACTCACACCCACCGTCGGAAGCGGCTCGGCAACGATGTGTACCGAACGGGACGTCGACAGCCCCTCATCGTCGGTCACGGTGAGGGTGGCATCATACTCTCCTTCTTGTGAGTAAGTGTGCGTGGTCTCAAGCGTCCCCGTCACGGGATCGCTTCCGTCTCCGAAGTCCCATACGATGTTTGTGATGACCCCATCGGGGTCCTCCGCTGAGGCTCGGAACCGCACCGTGAGCGGAGGTGTGCCTGCCCAAGGGTCGGCTATGAGAGAAACGATCTGGGGCGGCAGGATCGCGTTCACGTGCAGCACCGTGTTGATGGCGACCTCAGGCTCGTCGGCGTCGTCGCTGTGAACGATGATGTCCGCGAGCCAATCCGCCTCGGGGAGGCTGTCGGCTCGGAAGGTCACGTTCACTGTCTCGGTAGCGCCAGGAGCCACGGTGCCATCCGTAGGCGATACTTCTATCCACTTGGGCACGAAGAGCACGGAAAGCTCGTTGTGCACGTACTCCTGGTTGAAGGCCACCTGCAGGCCGTCGTCGCCAGCTGCGTTCTCGATGCCGATGGTGGCTTCGTCAAGCCTGTCACCTTGCATGCTGAGGTAGTTGTACATGATCGTCCCGTCGGGAGACAGGATGACCTGGAACGTGTACGGCCCCCCGCTTGAGAGACGCTGCACGGCCTGGTACTGGACTATGAACGCGTCTTGTGTGGCGGCGTAGTAGATAGTCCCTCCCCTAGTGGGATCAAGGTCGTCCCAGAACGCAGCAAGCAGATCATTGGGTTGGGCCGTGTCCGGGATCGGATCGTTGCTCCAGTCCCTACCGGTCGTGCCGAAAGTCAGGTACCCGTTGGAACCTATCCGCACCTGGTCCTTCGTCTGGCCGTAGAACGGGAACGCGAACGGGAGCGGAACTACGATCTCATCGTCGTCGCCGAGGGCAACCGGCGTCCCGAATCCTGATATGTCTCGCCAGACGAACGGCGGCCCGGTGGGGCTGTCGCTATCGAACCACATGTACCCGAAGAGGTCGGGTCCGCCAGAACTCAGCGTCTGCGGCTCGCCACGGCGCGGATCCTCCTCGCCCTTGGCGATCTCCATGTGGGGCCACGCAACCGCCGCCGAAGGTGCTCCCATGCCGGCGAGGGCCACCTCTATGTTGTAGTGCAGGTCCCCCTCACCCGTGTTCCCTATCGTGAACGTCTTGGTCTCCATCTCGCCCCAATCAAGCGACGACTCCAAAGACAGCGGGTTGACCTCGATCTCGGGCGGGTAGAAAACGTGTATGGTGATGACAGCGGTAGTCTCAAGGCCGGAATCGTCCACCGCGTGAAACGAGGCGTCGAAGAAACCCTGATCCTCGTATGTGTGGGTAGTGTTGTATTCGTGGACCACGGGGCTCCCGTCGCCGAAGTCCCACCAGTAATCCGCGATCTCGCCATCAACGTCTGTTGCTGAGGCACTGAACGTCACGAGGAGCGGCGGTTCACCCTCTCGCGGTTCCGCGTTTGCCGACGTCACGATAGGCGGAAGCGACATGGCGAAGGCGTTTGCAGCATTCAGCCTGCCGCCCGAAACGCACAGGCCCTCGAACGCCGGCTTCACGTCCACCGTGTCAAGGATGATGCCTTTGATCGAGGGGCTCCCCTCAACCCAGCCCGGCGCACCTGGATACTGCGGGAGGTCCGGGTACATGCTCACGAGGCCCGCGGCGACGCCGGACACGTGCGGAGTCGCCATCGACGTCCCGTAGAAGAACTCATACGCCTCCTCTGGAGGCTCGCCCGGCGCTGGGGGTGGGTCCGGAGGGATCGTGGACAGAATGAACCCGCCCGGCGCGAAGAGGTCAACGCTCGTGTCGCCCCAGTTGCTGCTCCACCAACCAGGGTAATAACACCTCTGGTCGTTCTGCGCGCTGGCACCGACGGCGATGATGTTAGGCGAATCGTAGCTCGATGGATAGTGCGGCGACACATCGTTGTCGACCCCGCTGTTGCCGGCCGCTGCGACGAAAAGGATTCCAGAAGCCTCGATGGCGTCCTTGAGCGCCTGGCTGAACGGGCCGCCGCCCCAGCTGTTGCTGGTGAGCTTCGCGCCTTTGTCCACGGCGTACTCCAGCGCGAGGATGGCGTCGGAGGTGTACCCGCCTTCCGGGCCAAGGAACTTCAGGATGATGATCTGGATGTCCCAGTTGATGCCGGACACCCCGGTGGCGTTGTTCGTAATAGCCCCTATAGTGCCCGCGGTGTGTGTCCCGTGTTCGTCATTCAGGTATCCCCACTGGTCGCGCTCGTCCCGGTCCCACACCGTGTTGTCGTTGTTAAAGAAGTCCCAGCCGTGGATGTCATCTATGTATCCGTTCCCGTCGTCGTCCACACCTGGAGTGCCGTTGAATTCCTCGTCATTCACCCAGATGTTTTCGGCGAGGTCCGGATGCTCGATGTACGCGCCCGTGTCGATGAGGCCGACGATCACCTCTTGCGAGTTGGTGTGCCTTGCCCAGGCCTCAGGCATGTCTATGTCCGCGTCATCCACGGGATCGCCGGACATCATTGGATCCTTGAGCTCGGGCGGAAGGTCTTGGTTCTGTAGCCCCCACATTTCCGGAAACCGGGGGTCATTCGGTATCACAGGGGACTGGTCACGATAACGCATGAAGTCCTTCTCCGCGTACATGATCCCAGGGGCAGCCCCCAGCTTGCCGAGGGCGTTTTCCACGCTCTCGCCTTTAGGAAGCTCCACTATCCCGAACCGGACGCCGTTCGGGAAAGCCGCGCTCGGCTCGAATCGAGCCGTCCTCAAAAGCGAGTAACCCAGTCGCGAGACTGCGTCCTCGGCGTCTTGGGCACGTACGGCGTCGGCAAACCGGACTATCACCCTTGACGGGTGGTATGCTTCCTCATGGGTCTGCCATCCGCCGCGGCCCGGCTGCGCGCCCTGCCCTTGGGCCGATACACTCGCGGCGATTGCTGAAAGCACGGCCGCGACCATGAGTGCTGCCATGACCAGAAGATGAATCTTCCGGTGGCTGTGCGCCATTCCCGCATCCCTCCCAATCTTAAGACTCGGTCCGCGTTCATCCGGAACGGTTCCCTAAGCACCCCTGTGCTCTCGGCTTGTTCATCACCTCCGTGGAAGTGTAGGTCCTGCGAAAGGCGACGCTCCTGAGCGGCAGAGGTGCCGCCCCAGCCACGCGACGCCGCCTCTGGCGGTCTTGGGGCGTATCTCGAGGACACCTGGGCCACGCGCCCCGCGGGCGCCCGCCGATACCAGAGGGCGGAATCGGCGCTTCGGGCGCCTTCGCAGACTCGGACAGACTCGGCAGTGTCCTAAGCACTGTCCTACCGCCTGAGATTACCACCCGCGTCGTGTCGATCCCTTCAGTGAAGCGCGTCGATTCACAATTTTCTTTTTGTTACTACTAAATGCTTAGAATCGAAATGCTTGGACTGATGCAGACGGAACTAGTGGGTTCGTCACGCGTGTCGTCGGGACCGCGATTGCAGAGTGCAATACGGATTTAGTGTCGAGAAGCAGACAAAGGTGGCGGCCGATCCCTTTTCATGCCCTAGCAGACTTAGGTATTGACTTCCTCTATGCCTCAGGATATACTTCATACGGTGATGCGTATGATGAAGTCACATGATGGTTCATTGAAACCGATCACAGTACGTATCCCGCGGGACGAGTATGAACGCTTGAGAAGGCACGCTGCTGCTCGCGATATTTCCTTGAACTCCGTAGTAGCTGAAGCCATCGCCGAATATGAGGCGAGGGTCGAGCGTCGCGAGGCCATTGACCGGATACGTGCCTTGCAGCGTCGGCTTCGCGACGCTCACAAACAAGGCACCGACTCTGTGGAGTTGCTTCGCCAGATACGGCAGGTCCGTGCTGATCAGCAGCCGCTCGATGGCAAGCCGCGCGCAGCCCACGAGGAAGCCGTGAACCGCAGGCCGCACGCTGGCGGGATCGATGGCGCAAGCGGTGGCGAAAGCGACAACGCGAGCGAGGGCGGGAGCAATGACGGGACCGATGTCGGGAGGCGGAAACGATGATGGTCTGCGTGGACGCGAGCCTGGTCTTGAAGTGCTTGACGTACGAGGCTGGGAGCGACGAGGCCATCGCGTGGCTTGCCACACATGCCGACGTTCAGTTCATCGCGCCGGCGCACCTCCCTATGGAGGTCGCCTCGGTTCTACGCCAGAAGGCGCGTCGGGGCGAGATCACCCGCGAGGACGGTGTGGAAGCGCTGCGACTCCTGAACTCCCTCAACATCAGCCTGGCGTGGGACCAGGAACTCACAGAGACAGCCTTCGCTCTGGCCTGTGAGCTCGACCAGCCGACAGCCTACGACACCGCTTACCTCGCGCTAGCCGCCAGGGAGCAATGCGAGCTGTGGACGGCAGACTGTCGCTTCGCCCGCGCCGCGTCACCGAGATATCCGTTTGTCAGGAGCCTATGACCGTTTGCACCGTTCGACCCGGATTCTGGAGCGGCACCAGCTGTGGATTTGCGGCATGAGCTGGCCGTCGCCGAACTCGCGGGCGGTTTACCGTTTTCGGGGCATGCTTCCGGGACGCTTCAGTCTTACCGTCCGGACGCGGCACCGTTCCCCTTCTGGAGCTTGGCCCACTCGTCCTTCAGGTCCACGGTACGGTTGAACACCAGCCGCCTCGCCGCGCTCTCGCCACATGCGCGGTCCCCAGCAGCGCGTCCCCCGGCCTCCGATGAATCCGGGTCCACGCAGAAATAGCCGAGGCGCTCGAACTGGAACCGGTCGCCAGGCACCGCCCCTGCCAGCGACGGCTCGACCTTGCACCCGGTGAGCACCTTCAGGGAGTCCGGGTTCACACACGAGAGGAAATCCTCCTGGGCCCCGGGGTCCTCCTTCGCGAAAAGCCGGTCGTACAGGCGTACCTCGGCCTCCAGCGCGTGCGTCGCCGACACCCAGTGCAGCGTGGCCTTGACGCGGCGCCCGTCAGGGGCGGAGCCTCCGAGCGTGTCCGGGTCGTACGTGCAGTGCAGCTCGGTCACCTCGCCCGTCCTCTCGTCTTTCACCACGTCCGTACACTTGATGAAGTAGGCGTACCTCAGCCTCACCTCGCGTCCGGGCGCAAGGCGGTAGAACTTCGGCGGCGGGTCTTCCATGAAATCGTCCCGCTCGATGTAGAGCACTCGCGAGAACGGCACCTTTCGCGTGCCCATGGACGGGTCCTCGGGGTTGTTCACGGCCTCAAGCCACTCCACCTTGTCCTCGGGGTAGTTGTCGATGACCACGCGGAGCGGGCGGAGGACCGCCATCACCCGCCGCGCCCGCCGGTTCAGGTCCTCACGGACGCAGTGCTCGAGCAAGGCGATGTCCACGACGCTGTTGGCCTTGGCGACGCCGATGCGCTCGCAGAACGTGCGGATCGACTCCGGCGTGTAGCCGCGCCGGCGCAGGCCCGAGATGGTGGGCATCCGGGGGTCGTCCCACCCAGACACGATCCCACGCTTCACAAGCTCCAGGAGCTTGCGCTTGCTCATCACGGTGTAACTGAGGTTGAGCCGGGCGAACTCGATCTGGCGTGGGCGGCTCGGGACGCTCACGTTCTCGATGAGCCAATCGTAAAGCGGCCGATGGTCTTCGAACTCGAGCGTGCAGATGGAGTGGGTGATTCCCTCCAGCGCGTCGGAGAGTGGATGGGCGAAGTCGTACATTGGGTATATGCACCACTTGTCGCCAGTACGGTGGTGAGTGGTCCGCAGGATGCGGTAGAGAACCGGGTCGCGCATGTTGAGGTTTGGCGACGCCATGTCTATCTTCGCCCTCAGGACCCGCGAGCCGTCGGGGAACTCCCCCGCCCGCATGCGCCGGAAAAGGTCGAGGTTCTCTTCGACCGAACGGTTGCGGTATGGGCTCTCTCTGCCCGGCTCGGTGAGCGTGCCGCGGTATTCCTTGATCTCATCGGGGCTCAAGTCGCACACGTATGCCTTGCCGGCCTTGATGAGTTCAACCGCAAACTCGTAGAGCTGCTCGAAATAGTCGGACGCATAGAAGAGCCGGTCCTCCCAGTCGAAGCCCAGCCAGCGTATGTCCTCTTGGATGGATTCGACGTACTCGACGTCCTCCTTTGTCGGGTTGGTGTCGTCGAACCGCAGGTTGCAGAGGCCGCCGTACTTGGCCGCGATCCCGAAATTGAGGCAAATGGCCTTGGCGTGGCCTATGTGCAGGTATCCGTTGGGCTCGGGCGGGAAGCGCGTATGGACCCGGCCGTCATTCCTGCCGCGTTTCAAGTCTTCCTCGATGATGTCCTCGATGAAGTTGGAAGGAGTCGCAGAGGGTGTCGTCACGATATGAACCTCCCCGAACGTTCCAATGGACGCATGGCCGCGCCCAGCGCTCAAGATGGGCTCTCCCACGTATAACATGTGGCGCTGCCTCGGGCTAAATTCTACCATACCGCTGCAGCGCGGTCCAGGTGGCGGCTGCGGTGGCCTCGGCTTTACACCCGCTCGCAGTCAGCGTATACTCTTCTCAGGTACACTATCCGCCCTATATCTGGCACAAGAGGTCCCTGAGCGCCATGTAGCTGCTGTGGGAGGTGTCCGTTCGTGCCCCGTGTTAGAGTCATCACCGACTCCACGTCCGACCTTTCCCCGGAACTCATCCAGAAGTACGGGGTCACCGTCGTCCCGTACGTGGTCAATTTCGAGTCCGACAGCTTTCAGGACGGGGTGGACATCTCCACCCCCAAGCTTTTCGAGATGGTCGCAAGGCGGGGAATGCTCCCGAAGACCTCGGCCCCAAGCCTCGGGCATTTCCGCCGCGTCTTCGAAGAAGCCTTGAAGGATTCGGACGAAGTCGTCTACATAGGGATCTCCAGCAAGTTCTCGTCGGGAACCCCCACCGCCAAGCTCGCTGCGGCCGACCTTCCGGATGGGAAGGTTACAGTCATCGACTCGGCCAACCTTTCCACCGGTATCGGCCTCCAGGTGCTTCTCGCATGCGAGCTGGCGGCGGCCGGCAAGACGGCTCGCGATATAGCGTCGGCCGTCACCGCCGTCATCCCTCGCGTGAGGACGTCTTTCATCATCGACACCCTTGACTACCTCAGGATGGGTGGAAGATGCTCCGGCGTTCAGGCGCTCGTCGGAAACCTGCTCCGGATCCGGCCGGTGATAGCCGTGGTCGACGGGGGCATGGTCGTAGCGGGGAAAGTGCGAGGCACGAGAAAGAAGGCCCTCGACACGCTGCTCGGCGACTTCAGGGCCAACTCGTCCCACCTCGTTCCGGACCGCGTCTTTGTGACCCACACCGGCTGCCACGAAGACGCGCTCTACCTGATGGACGGGATCCGCGAAGCGGCTCCGGCGGTGAGGGAAGTGCTGGAAACCACCGCAGGTGCTGTCGTGGCGAGCCACTGCGGCCCGAACACCATCGGTATCCTCTACATAGTCGAGTGACTTCCGTAACGCCCAGGTAACGCCCTCAGTTCAGGGAGGGCCTGGAAGAGGGCATGAGCAGGATACGCCGCGAGGCACGGCGAGGCATGCAGCCGAAGGGCGCCTCCGTTACCTTGGTGCGGTGGGCAACACGACGGTGAACGTAGCGCCGGCTCCGGGAGAGCTCTCCACCCGGATCGTGCCGCCGTGTTGCCTCACTATCTGCATGGATATGGTAAGCCCCAAGCCTGTCCCATGCTTCTTCGTGGTAAAGAATGGCCGGAAGATGCGCGACATGATCTCGGCGCTCATACCCGGCCCGGTATCACGGAATTCGACCTCGACGAAACGCCCATCCTCCGCGGTCCGGGTCGAAACTCGCAGCTCGCCCCCGCCCAAGGGGGCCATCGCCTCGAGGGAGTTCCTGCAGAGATTCAGGAACACCTGCTCCAGCTTGCCGCCGTCGCCCATCACCTCGGGCGTGTCCTCGGCGTAGGCCCTCACGATTGTTATCCCGATGTTCGACGCCTGAGGCTCGATCACTTCGAGCACTTCTTCAAGCAAGCCTGTGACGGAAAGCGGCGCGAGCTCCCCGGTGAGAGGCTTGGCGATCTGCGCAAACTCCTCGACGACCGCGCCGATCTGCTCGATCTGGCGGAGCAGACGGTCTATCCGGTTCTTGATCGCCTCCGAGGCGCTCTCATCAGACTGCATTACCTGGAGGTAGCCCTTCATCACAGACAGGGGATTCTTGATCTCGTGGGCAGCGCCCGCGGCGAGTTGCTCGAGAGTCGCGATCCGCTCAGCCATTGCCTCCTGCGCAGTGTCTGCCAATGGACGGGTCCTCAGCGCCATGTTCTCCCAGAGCTCAGCGATGGCTTCGCGCACACCGTCGAGGCATTCCAATTCATCCTGGGAAAACGGATCCGCGGCCGTCCTGCCCAACACCAGGACAGCTCCCGCGGAGCCGGCGCTTGTAAGCGGCACAACGAGCCCCACCTGCCAGCGCGTGTGGGGCAGATACAACCGCCTCATCCCCACGGCATTCCCGAACATTCCCGCGCGTTGCAATACCTGGCGCGTCCACGCCTCCGCATCAGGCCCGTCGGCCACCGCCTGCGGAATGCCTCCCCGCGGTGCAGAAGCCCTGGAACCCACCGTGCCTCCAGGGGCCTCATGGTGCTCTGGCCCGCCATTGGCCCGCCCCGGCGCGGCAGGGAACGAACACGACTGCAGGACCGCGAACTCTCTCGCGTCGATATCGCCGAGGCGCTCCGCAATCGCGCCCACGTCGAACGGAACAGCGGCGCGGAGCAGCGTGAGAAGGACCTTCGCCACGTGAGCGGGATCGCTTGATGTCTTGCTGACAACGGCGAACTTCTCTACAAGGTCCGTTCCGGCCCCGGACTCAAAAGTCGTGCCCCCGACGACGCCCGCTTCGGCGAAGGCCCTCCCAATGGCCGTGGCAACCGCCTCTACAAGGCGCACGTCCCCTTCACCCGGCATCTCTCCGAGAGGCATCCAAAGCTCCAGGACGCCCACGACGTCCCGTCCACACCGCACCGGCACACAGAAGACCCCGTCGTCCGCATGCCTCTTGTGGCTGCACAGCAGCGGGCACCGCGGCCACTCACCGCGGCCCGAGACGCCGACGCCGCCGACGCCTCGCCCCATACCTGAACTTGCAAGGCCCGTGATTGCGCGGCAGCGGGACGCCGGCACCGGATCCGTCGCCTTTGGAGAACGCGGTCGCCCTGACGAAGCCACGACCTCGAGTTCCCCTAACTCGGAATTGAAAACTCGAAATACGGCAGCCTCGCCGGCCCCAGCCCTTCCGAGGAGGAGCACAGCCGCGTCTAGGAGACAGCACAACCGGCCGGCGGTTCGAAGAACACCCAACGCCTGCACGAGTTTCATGAAGCGGGACGCTCTCGGGCGGATCTCCGCGTCATGAGTTGCACGCCGCACCATGTCCGGAACCTGATCCGCAAGTGCCCGCAAGAGTTGGCTCGCCTCGGTCCCGAACGGCGGCGAGGACGTTCCACGAAAGACCGCGATGGCGGCACAAGATCCGCTATCGGCGAGGACGGGGACGACTACCATCGACCCCATATCCAGCGCGTCCTTGAGATCACGCGGCAGACGCGCCTCGCCGCCCTCCCGGACGGCGGAGGCTATGTACCCTGCTGCGTACGCCCATAGCCGTCCCTCTCCTTCCGAAGCAGGTTCGGGGTAGACATTGAACACAGGCCGGCCTGCCGACACCGCGGTGGCATCGACCTCCACGAGCAAAGCGTGGTCTGCCTGGCTGGCTAGGACGACGATGCGGAGCAGCTCACGGTACAAGACCGCCCAGTCTCTAGGGCCATCAAGTGCGAGAAGATCTCTTGAGAGAGGAACCCAGCATAACTCCAGGGGTTGGCGCACTGCTCCCGGGAGCACGGCGCGATGTACACCCGGTTGTCCCCTGTCTCGGCGTCTAGCAGAAGTCACAGTGGCATTACCTCGCTACCTCTCGAACCCCCTCTTGCCGTCGTTCGGCTGGCGGGGAGTCCGGGCGTGGAGTACCCGAACCTCAACCGAGAACCACGCGGTCGCGGACGCGAAAGGCGTAAGCTCCACACGCGAGAGCCCGTGCCGGCAAACACACGACGACCATCAGCATCCAGGGCCTCTGCTGCAGCATCGGACCAGGACCACCGATGGTCGTGGATTTCGCCGCTACCGGTCCAAGCAAGCGCTGCCCGGAAACCTTTCGCTTTCACCCACTGCTCGGACAGTGGTGCTCCAGGCTCTCCCCGCCAGCCCGCCTCTGGCCGAGAGCGATTATCCGGGCCCAGCGGTAGCTGTGACTCTTGACGCAATTCAAGGGGTGACTATGCCGCCCCATCCCCACGAGCAACAAAGGTGGTGGCAGCCGGGCTCAACCACAGCGAGAACAGAGCATGTTGCTTTTACCAGGAAAGAGTATTCGACGGTGCGTTAGTATTTCCTGCCATCGCCGATATTTATATGCCGCCCGTGAACTGGCCTGTTCTGCCGCTTCCCGCATGCGTGTCATCCGAGGAGAAGTCTCGCCCCCGCCGCGAGGAGCACGAGGCCCAGGCCCTTCAGCCACGTAAAAGGCATCGCGCGGAGGCCAAAAAGGCCGAAGTGGTCTATGAGCAAGGCTGTAAGGACCTGACCAACGATTATCGATGTGGTCGCCGCCGCCATCCCCAGCTTCGGTATGCTCGCCATCACGCCCCACACGATGAGCACGCCGATGATGCCACCGAGCGGGGTGTACCACGGGCCCTTCATGATCCGTCCGAGGTCGCCGCGTCCCATATTCAGCGCGAACAGGAGGAAAGACACGCCCGCGAGCCCGACGACGTGCACCACGAATACGGCCTCCCACTGGCCCACAACCTTGCTGAGCCTGGTGTTGATCGACCCCTGGATCGCCATGGATACCCCGGAGATGAGGGCTATGAGAAGGGGAATGACTTTGGCGGTCATGTTCCGAGTCGACACCCCACATAGGTCCCCGTTTGCCAGAGTTCGCGCTGCTTTTCTGCGGAGGGGTCCTACCCAGGGTTGCCGGTGTTGCCCTCCGGGGACGGCGCGCTTGCGGCGCGCCTCGTTCGAATTCGGCGCGCGAGATAGCCGAATTCTCCACGCCCCGTCGTTCAAGCACCGGCAACCCTTTCGCCGTCAAGAAAGGAGACGGAAACTCATGGCGCCATACTTAGGCGTCGAATTGGCGGGCTCGGCTCGAGTAGCTCCCACCGGCACCGCGGACGGTCACATCACCCGAGACCAACCGGACGTCGCCCGAAGGTGTCTTTATCACCAGCGCACCGTCGGCGTCGATAGCCACAGCCGTTCCGCGCAAGAGGCCTCCCCCCGGGCACGTGGCCTCCACCTCGCGCCCAAGGGTGTCGCAGTAAACCCTGGCCTTCTCAAGTATCCCCAAAAACCCAGCGGATAAAAACTGCCTGTAGAAAAGGCCGAGCTTGTCCAGGATCGCTTCGAGGAGTCTTTCGCGAAGACTCGCGCCCTCTGGATCCGAGGGCGGCACGAGCGTGCCTGCGATGCACCGCGCTTCCGGCGGCAATGCAGCCACGTCAACCGCAACGTTCACGCCTATCCCATCCACGATGTAGTCCAGCGTCTCTCCGGTCCACTTGCTCTCCACGAGGATGCCGCCCACCTTCCTGCCGTGCAGGACCACATCGTTCGGCCACTTCATCATCGCAGGCAGGCCCGCCACCTCGCGGACGGCCTGGGTCACGGCTACGCCAGTGACAAGCGAAAGCTTGCCAGCGTCGCGCGGGGGAAGCGCAGGTCGGAGCACCGTCGAGAGCCACATCCCGCCTTTGGGCGAGTGCCACACGCGCCCCATCCTGCCGCGCCCTGCCGTCTGGACCTCGGCCACGACGCACGTGCCCTCGGGCGCTCCCGCGTCCGCCATGCGCTTAGCGACCTCGTTCGTGGAGTCGACCTCTGCGAAACGAAGCACGTCCCAGCACAGGCCGACGGGGCCGGTAGGGTCGGCAGGGCGGGTGCGCCCGCCGGCTGCCCGGCACGCCGCCTGAGCGAAAGCCATTTGTTGCGTCGTGCTGCTCTCTTTCAGCCACCATGGGCCGGCCATGCGGAGAAGCACTCCCTCACGCATCCTCGGGTCACGGGCGAGCTCGGCGGCGCTCCGTCCGTCGGGGCCCGTGAGGTCGGGGGCTAGCTCAGCTAGGGGCACGATGACGAAGCCCCGCTCCCACATGCGGGGATGAGGGATCTGAAGGCCCTCGTCGTCGCCCCCCGGGGCTGGAGGTGTCGAGGACGGCGAGGAGGGCGGTGATTGCGGTGATTGCACCGTCACGGAACGTGCCGGCCCTGTCAGGCCGCGCCCGGCGAAATCACAGAAGTAAAGCAGGATGTCTATGTCGATGGTCCTCGGGCCCCATCTTCTGACCCGCTCGCGCCCGAGGCTCGCCTCGACCGCCTGGCACAGGCGCAGCAGCTCGGTGGGGGGAAGGTCACACGAGACTGCAGCGACGGCGTTGAGGAAGCGCCCCTGCTCGGTGTAGCCAACAGGGTCCGTCTCGTAAAGAGAGGATACCCTCTCCACCCTAACGCGGCCGGATTCGCCGAGCATTCTCAGGGCGCGCGCGATATACCCGCGGCGGTCGCCCAGATTGGAGCCAAGCCCGAGATACGCGACGGCTGCCATCAGCCCTCGGGCCTCCTAACGATCTCCACCTCGACGCAATCGAGCACGCCTCCAATGGCGACTTCGGGCTTGCGAACCCTCACCGTGACCTCGTCCACGTCATGAGCTGACAGGATCTCCTGCGCGATCGTCTCTGCGAGGGCCTCGATGAGGTTGAACTCCCGCTCCTCTACGATCTCCTTGACGAGCGTGTACACGTCCACGTAATTGATCCCGCCCGCGTCGAGGTCGTCAGCCTGGGCAGCTCTGGAGAGGTCGGTGACCAGCTCGACATCGACCTCGAACCTCTGGCCAAGCTCCTTCTCCGCCGGGAAAACCCCGTGATACCCGTAGAACACCATGTTGCGCAGGACGATCTTGTCAGTCGACACCGCCACGCCAAGCCCCTCCTCTTACGATGGCGTCCGCCATCCGAGCCACCCTTGCCATATATCGCACATCGTGAACGCGGACTATGTCCGCTCCGGATGCCACAGCGAGCGCCACCGTAGCGGCGGTGCCCTCCGCCCGCTGGTCGACGGGGAGGTTGAGCACCTTTCCGATGAAAGACTTGCGTGACGTCCCCACGAGTAAGGGGAGGCCAAGGCTGCGAAACTCCCCCAGCCGCCTGAGGATCTCAAGGTTGTGGGCTGCCGTCTTCCCAAAGCCGATGCCGGGATCGATGACGATGTTTTCGCGGCGTATGCCGCACGATTGGGCCCGCGCCACGGCATCGCGCAGGAAACCGAGGATCTCTCCGATGACCGAGTCGTACCGCGGATTCTCCTGCATATTGCGGGGAACGCCTTTCATGTGCATGAGCACCACCGGGACCCCCGCCCGCGCGATGACCTCGCCGAGGCGCTCGTCCAGGCGCAGCGCGGAAATGTCGTTTATCATGTGGGCTCCCGCAGCAACGGCCGCCTCGGCGACCTCGGCTTTGTAGGTGTCCACCGATATCGGGACGGCAAGCTCTCCGGCAAGGCGTTCGACCACGGGGATGACGCGGCGGATCTCCTCCTCAAGCGGGACCGGGTCCGCGCCGGGCCTCGTCGACTCGCCACCTATGTCAATGATGTCCGCGCCCTCATCTACGAGACGCTTGGCGTGACACACGGCCTCATCGACCGTCGCGTGCTGTCCGCCGTCGGAGAACGAGTCGGGCGTGACGTTCACAATGCCCATGATGTAGGTCTTCCTGCCCAGCTCGAGCGCGTGCCCCCGCAGCCGGAGCACGCGGCGCCGAGCACGAACCTCGGGCCCTGCGGCCCCCGGGGCGCCGGCCGCATCATCGTGATTGAGATTGAGATTGAGATTGAGACCGAGATCAAGATCCGGGTCAAGATCGAGCACGTCGAGGATCTCGCGGGAGATCTCGCGAAGGCCGAACGGCTGCCGCGCGAGCCCTTCCGCCGCGCGCCGCAGGACAGCCACGGTGCCCATGAGGAGGACGTCAGTGGAGTCTGTTGAAAGCGACGCGACCCGGTCGCTTACGGCTGCCTCCCCGCCTTTCGAGAGCATCTCCTCCTTGATCAGGATGGCGGCCTTGAGCGGCACCCGCTCTAGGCGTATGACCCGGAAGAGGCCCTTGGGCGCCATTATCGATATACCCTCAGGCGCGACGCCGATATCGCGCATCTCGCGCACGAGGTCGCCCGCGTCGTTCACAAGGATGAGACGCGCATTGTGGCTGTGAGACGTCGATTCTCCTTCATGACCCAGTCCGCAAGCCAAGCCAATCACTCCACACTCCGCGTTTGGACCACCTTGAGCCCGTCAGACCACCCTGACCCCGAGGGTGCGCTCCATTTCCTTGAGCGCGAATTCGTGCGCGGCCTCGTCGAACGACGCCACGCAGTCGCGAGGCACCGTGACCTTGTAGTTCAGCATCCGCGCGTCGGCCGCGGTATAGAGATCGCAGATGTTCGTGCACACGCCAACGAGCACTATCTCGTCGACGCCGAGCTCGCGCAGGGTGAGATCGAGGTCCGTCTGGAAGAATCCGCTGAACCTGCGTTTCGGGATCACTTTGTCGCCGGGGCGGGGGCGGATCTCGTCCACGACGTCGGCACCTGGAGTGCCAGCTATGCAATGCGGCGGAAACATGGCGAACTCGGAGTCGTCCTCGGTGTGCCTATCGCAAACGTAGATGACCGGCCACCCTGCCGCGCGCGCCTCGGATATCTTGCGCGCGACCGCACTGACGACCTGCCCTGCAGCAGGGCCGATGGAAAGCTTCCCGTCGGCATCGATGAAGTCTCTCACCATATCGATGACCACAAGCGCCTTACCAGGCATATCTAGCACTCCTTTCGGAACGAAGTATCGTCCACAACACGCCTGTGCAATCTCGTTTCGGGAGAGCCACAACTGTTTCAGGAGAGCCATAGCTGGCGCTCCGGCGATCGCCTGGCGCAGAGGCCCCCCGCGGTCGGGCTGACACGGTCACACCCCTCAGGCCCAGGCCCCGGTCCAGCCCAGGCCCTGGCCCATATCCCCGGCCGGCCCCGTTTCATGGCACTCAAGGGCCTTGTGAACCAGACCCATGACTTGGTCGCGGATGGCCTCCCCAGATCTCACGGCCTTCGCCATTTCCTCGCGCACGGCCGCCACGAAGGCCTGGTCCTTGATGGACCCGAGGTTCATGAGGACATTCAAATACGCTCCGTGCAGGGCGGCATCGGCCGCAAGGCAGGCCACAGCAGCGTCCGAGAGCGCGCTTTGTACACCTTCCCTCGCCACGAGGTCGGACAGGCGCAGCACCTCTACAGCGCCCTTCGCCACCTCAGAAGGGACGCGACAGGCCTCCTTGAGGGCTTCCTGGATAGCCGCGCTGCGCGATTCCCTCTCTTCGCTCGTAGACCTGGGCAGCCGGTAGGCGGCCATTACGGCGTCGAACGCCGCCGCGTCCTCGTCCACGAGCCTCTCGAAGTGGCGCCTGAGGTCGCCCGCGATCTCCACGGCCAGGGTCATGTCGGCCTCGATATCGGGCTGCTGGGTGCGCGCGCCGTTCCGCTGCACCGTGCCCCCCGCTTCCGAGCTTTGCAGGTCTGTGCAGGCCATCTGAGCTTGCGTGGCCGCATCGCCGGTGTGCCGCACTCCCCTCAAGTCCAGCTTACGAAGGGTGAGCGACCCGACCATGCTCACGAGAGCGGCGGCAAGCGCGGCCGCCAGCGCCGAGACGCTACCTCCACCGGGTGCCGGTGAACTAGCCGCGACCTCGTCGACGAAGCCCTTGACGGTCAGGTCCATGAGCTTCATGCGATGCGCCTCCCCTCACTCACCACGAGCTGCCCGCGCTTTATCACCTTGTCCACGAAATTCGTGCCGAGCTGATACGGCAACTTGAGATATGTGTCGACGTCGGCGATGACGATGTCAGCGATCTTGCCGACCTCGAGGCTGCCCACCTCGCCCGCGCGCCGCACCGCGTGCGCGGCGTTGACGGTGCACGCGCATATGATCTCGGCTGGGTGAAGCCTCATGCCGGCGGCAGCCAAGTTCATCACGAACTGCATCGAGAGCGTCGGCGAAGTGCCGGGGTTGAAGTCGGTGGCGAGGGCGACGGCGCACCCCGCGCCGATGAAGGCCCTCGCGTCGGCGTATTTCCCGACCATGAGCGTGAACGACGTGGCCGGGAGCAACGTCGCCACGACGCCCGCCTCCGCCATCCGGCGAATCCCCGCGGGCGACGCGCACAAGAGGTGGTCCGCGCTCACAGCGCCGATCTCCGCAGCAAGCTCCGCGCCTCCCATGGGCGCGATCTCGTCCGCATGCAGCTTGGGGGCAAGCCCGGCGGCCTTCCCCGCCTCGAGAATGCGGCGGGCCTGTTCTATCGAGAAAACCCCCTCCTCGCAGAACACATCGCAGAACTCCGCGAGCCCTTCGGAAGCCACCCGGGGGATCATTTCCTCGATGATGCGGAGCACGTACCCATCGGCATCCCCGCGGTATTCAGGCGGCACCGCGTGCGCCCCCAGGAAAGTAGCGGCGATATCCATCGGGTGCCGCTCGGCGAGCTCCCTGGCGACGCGGAGGCACTTCAGCTCCTCGTCCGGAGACAGCCCGTACCCGCTTTTCACCTCCACGGTGGTCGTGCCGTGGCAAAGCATTATATCCAGGCGTCTCAAGGCAGCGTCCACGAGCTCGGACGCGGGGGTAGCCCGGGTCGCCCTCACCGTGGACAGTATGCCCCCGCCGGACGCCAGTATGTCCATGTACGGGCGGCCCTCAGCCCTCTGGATGAACTCGTGCACCCGGGAGCCCGCGAACACGAGGTGCGTGTGGGGATCGACGAACCCGGGCAGGACCACCTTACCCGAGGCGTCAATCACTCGAGCATCGGCGGTGAGGTCCACCTGTGCCGTGACTTCATCGGCCGTGCCCACGGCGACGATGCGGTCGCCGAGCGCGGCCACGCTGCCGTTCTCGATGATGCCCAGCTCGCGCATGGCCCTGCCCACGCGGGGACCCCCTGCAACGGTCACCAGCTCATTCGCATTCTCCACGACGAGGTTGGCCCGGACCTTCATTTCGGCAGCCTCCTACCTTATTCCCACACGCCCTATTCCCACACGCGGGTCTCCAAGACCTGTTTGCGGCCGAAGTTTTCGATGCGGAGGTAGTGCTCGGCAGCAGCGAGGAGCGCATCAAGCGGCACGAGGCCCACGATCTCGCTACCGACTATGGGCACGCCGTATCGCTCGGCCTCGGATTTCACAAGGTTGAAGACCACATGCATGGGTGTTTTCTTGAAGTTGGTGAGATTCATCGAGACCTGCGCCAGGTTGCGGTCTTCAAGTTTGATCCCGAGAGCCTTCACGTACATGAGCCCGCCGCTCGACGCCCGGACAGCGCGGGCTATCTTTTTGGCGATAGACACGTCCGGCGTGCCCAGGTTGATGTTGAAGGCGATGAGGAACTCACGCGCCCCGATGACGGTCGCGCCGGCCGTGGGGTGCATGACGGGGTCCCCGAAGTCCGGACGCCTCTCAGGCAAATGGATCTCCTTCTTCAGGCCCTCATACTCGCCTCTCCTGATGTCCGCGAGATTTCGCCGGTCCGGGCGGGTCGCGGCCTCCTCGTACAGGTATACGGGGATGTGCAGCTTCTCGGCGACCTCGGCGCCCAGTTCGCGAGCGAGGGCGACGCAGTCAGCCATGGTCACGCCGAGGACGGGCACGAACGGCACCACGTCGGTGGCCCCGATGCGCGGGTGCTCTCCCCGGTGCTCTTCCATGTTGATGAGGTCCGCGGCTCTCGCGATAGCCCGGAACGCCGCCTCCTTCACTGGGGCGGGCTCACCGATGAACGTCAACACCGACCTGTTGTGGTTGGGGTCTGATGAGTAATCAAGCACCTGCACACCAGGGACGCTCTCGACGGCCGCGACGATCTCGCGCACGACCTCGGGCCTCCGCCCTTCACTGAAATTCGGGACGCATTCGACGATCTTCCTTGACACGGACACGCTTCTCACCCCGCTGCCATCCCAAGCCAGGTCATGCCTGCTACACCTTGCCACGCCACGCCATCAGCCGCCGCGCCAGCCCGCGCCGGGCTGTCAGCAGCCATCCTGGCCCATTGCCATCAGCCGCATGGAGCCGCATCGCACCCCACGCCGCCGGCCGCCCGCACCCGTCAAACATCTTGCCAGGTTGCGCCTTCGTTCAATGGCGTATTCGCCAGCAACAATAGTTTTCCTCCCCGCAAGCCCGCACCCGCCGTGTCGGGCGCTCTTGCGACTCTTGCGTCACGAGGGCTAGGCTGACCTGGTCCTGAGACACGAGATGTGCAGATAAGGAAGGGTAAGTTGATGTCTACCAGAGGACTGCAGGAGTGTGTTCCCGGCAGCAACGGAGGGGGCGCCACCAAAGGGGCGCTGGGATAGGCGATCAGGCTTCGTCGTCGCTTTCAAGCTGATGGATCATCTGGTCCAGGACGGCCAGGAATGCTTCAACGTCCGCTTCGCACGACTCTAGGAGGTTCTCTTTCCAGGTCCGCGGGACGAGCTTCCGCAACCGCCTCGTCGAGCCTCGTGATCGCCCGCAGGTCGCTTTGGATCTCCGCTTTCAGGACTCGGAGTTGCCTTGCGTCAACAACCACGCGACAGGTCCTCTCCCTCCAGATAGATTCGGTGGCGAAACTCGGGCGAGGCGTCTTCAAGCACAACCAGGTCGACGCCGAACGAGGTCAGCTTCGAAACCTCAGAGAAGACGCGCCAGTAATCGGACCAAGCGATACCCTCCACTGCCAAGTCGATGTCGCTCAGGGGCGTGAAACCGTCGCCGCGCGCGAGCGACCCGAAGAGCATCACCCGGGTAGCACCAGCTTCCATCAGGCGCAGAGCGATCCTTCTGGCATCCGCCCTGGCTGCCCGCTGCGCCCTCTCGCATTCTTTGGCCCACAGCCGCGCTCTTCGCCTTACGCCTGCTACATATGGCGCAACGTCTACAGCGGAGCGCGTTTCTCTCGACGAATCGGAGCCTCTCTTAACGCTCACCGCCTTGTCCCCCCACGCCTGCGCGCGCATCCTTGTAACCTGATTCTACCAGATGAGCACCAGGCGGTCAACGCTGCCTGGCGGCTTAGCCTCGCGGATTGCCGCGACCCCCGACCCGAACGCCCCCGAACGCCGCGCCGCCACACGCACACGGCTTGAAGGCATCGCGCGGCCTGTGGTAGAATCTGCTCAAACCTGCACGCGGTGCGGCGCCGGTCGGGCGGGCGCCGGACGCTCCCCGTGACCACGAGTCCGCCCGGCGGCAGGTCGCCCAGCCAACACGCAGGGCAGCGCGCGGCCCGAACACGCGCCTCCGTCCGCAACGAGAGAAGGGTGGGTAAAGATGGAACCGGCGATCACCGTAAAGGATCTGACGAAGACCTTTGCCGTCAGGCAAAGGGAGGCCGGGCTGCAGGCGAGCATCCGCTCCGTCTTCCGGCCCCAGGTATCACGCGTCCACGCCGTGCGCGGCATCTCGTTCACCGTGGACCAGGGTGAAACGGTGGCCTTCATCGGTCCTAACGGCGCCGGCAAGTCCACCACAATAAAGATGCTTACGGGGATACTGTTCCCCACATCCGGGGAGGCGGACGTGCTCGGGTTTACGCCATGGCGAGAGCGGGAGCGGCTGGCCTTTTACATCGGCTCGGTCTTCGGTCAAAAGTCTCAGCTCTGGTATCATCTACCCCCGCTGGACACCTTCGACCTCTTGGCGAGGATATACGAGCTCGACCGCAAGGAATACCTGGCTCGGCGGGACTACCTTATCGGCATGTTCGAGATAGAGGAGTTTCAGCGCACGCCCGTCCGGAAGCTCTCGCTCGGCCAGAGGATGCGGTGTGAGATCGCTGCGTCCCTTCTGCACAGGCCGCGGCTCGTCTTCCTGGATGAGCCCACCATCGGGCTGGACGTCGTGGCACGTCAGAGCATCCGAACGCTGATAAGGCAGGTCAACGAGGAAGATGGAACGACGGTTTTCCTGACGTCTCACGATGTTGGAGATATCGAGGGTCTCTGTCGGCGCGTCATCGTCATCAATCACGGCGAGCTGGTCCTCGATGAGAGCACGTCCACGCTGAAGAGGAGCTATCTCAAGAGCAAGGTCGTTGACTTGAAGCTCGCTTCTCCCGTTGGCGACGTGGACCTTCCGCTGCCGGGGGTGCGCGTCCTAAAAGCGAAGGGGTACGGCCTGAAGCTGCAAGTGGACACGAGGGAGCAGCGAATCGAGGGCGTGGTCAGTTCCATCCTGCAGCGCTTCAACGTGGTGGACATGAACATATCGGACCCGCCGCTCGAGGACATCATCGCCGCCATATATCGAGAGGCGGCCCCAGGCCCTGGCGTCGCGCCTGCGTCTGCAGTGGCGGAGGGGGCCTCGATTGCGGTCGCGGCCAGGGCCGGGAGTGACAGCCGAGACGAAGGTGGAGGCGGGAGCCAAGTTGGCGGTTCAACAGGCGACAAAGCAGCGCCGCGCGCTCCGGCAACCAAGCGCAGCGCATCCGACGGCGTGCATCCTTCGGTCCATCCTTCGAGCGACGGAGGTGGCACCTCATGACGGTCCGGCTGAGCGGAGGCGCAGAAGCACAGGGCTTGCGCTGCACGCCTGGCGACTGTGCTGAACACGGTCGTGGCCAGGGCCGCGAGCGTCGTTGTCAGCGCAAGGCCGGGCATGGGCACTGCCCCGGGAACAGAAGCGGCGGCAGGGGTGGCGACAAGGGCGGCGGCGAGCGCGGACGCGAGGGCGGAAGCGGAAGCGGGAGCGGGATCGGGAGCGGGGGCAATGGCGTCAGCGAGAGCCAGACCGGCGCGGTCGTGGTCGCGGTCGTGCCGCGCTCCTTCCGGTCCGTGAGCAAGTACGTCGCCGTGCTCGCACTTTCGGTGGAGAACGCCGCCGCGTACTTCGCGGACACTCTTGTCCGCACCATCTTCATGGCGGTCGTTATCTTTGTGTTCGTCCTCCTATGGCGCACCACCTACTCGGTGACCGGCCATCCGACCATAGCGGGCTTCTCCGTAGCGCAGATGATCTGGTATCTCGTCATAACTGAGAGCATCATCAACGGAAGGGTCCGCTATTGGCGCAAGATGGACGAAGAAGTCCGGTCGGGACAGATCGCGTACTCCTTGAACAAGCCGGTGAATTACCTCGTCTTCCACTATGCGACCTTCCTTGGCGAGTCCGTGGTCAAAGTCGGGGCCAACCTCCTCATCGGGAGCGCGGTAGCCCTTCTCATGGTAGGCTCCATCAGCGTGCCGCTGGAGGCCGCGCCGTTCGTGATCGCGTCCATGTTGCTGGGCCTCACCGTGGACTACATGACGGAAGCGGCCATCGGCCTCTTGGCCTTCTGGGTCGAGGACACCGCCCCGTTCGGGCTCATATACAACTGCCTCGCGCTGATCCTGGGCGGGACCCTCCTGCCTCTCGACCTCTTTCCGGCTGCACTCCGCAGCGTGGCTGCGGCGCTGCCCATGAACCAGGTGGTCTACGCGCCCGCCAGGATGTTCGCTAGCTTCTCAAGCTCGCAACCGTTCGCTATCCTGATGGGCCAGGTCGCCTGGGTCGTCGTGATGGGCTGCGCGCTGTCGTGCGTATTCCGCCTTGGAAGGAGGCGCCTCGATGTCAACGGCGGATAAGGTGGACAAGGTGGACAAGGGGGCCAACCGGCGTCGCCGTCCTGACGGCGTGGAAGGCCTCATAAAGGCCCCATCCAGCGACGGGGCTGAACCTGCGAAGGCGGGCCTCTTCGCGGACGTGCGGCTCATAACCGCTTATGCGCGGCTCAACCTCCAGGCCGCCATGGAGTATAGGGCGAGCTTCATATCCCAGATCTTCGGCATGTTCCTGAACGATGGCATATGGCTTGCGTTCTGGTGGTTGTACTTCACGGAGTTCCCGGTGCTCGGGTCGTGGCAGCGCGAGGATGTCGTGGTGCTGTGGGCGGTGCTTGCCACGTCCTTCGGTGTGGCCACGGGCCTGTTCGGAAACGCGCTGGGCCTTTCGGGCATCATCCTCCGGGGCGACCTAGATTACTACCTGGTGCTCCCCAGGGACGTGCTCCTGCACGCCCTCGTAAGCCGCATGAGCACGTCAGCCTGGGGCGACATCGCCTTCGGCACCCTGGTCTTCATCGCTTTCGGCGGCGCGACCCCGGGTCGGCTCGCCCTTTACATGCTGTCAGTGCTCATCGTCGCCGTCTTCTTCGTCAGCTTCTTCGTGATCGTGAATTCGCTTGCGTTCTTCATCGGGAGCTCTCAGGGGATCTCGGAGCAGCTTCAGATGACGCTGGTCCACTTTGCGTCTTACCCGACCACGATCTTCCAAGGGGCCGCGAGGGTAGTCCTCTTCACGTTGATCCCGGCTGGGTTCATCAGCTCGGTTCCAGTGCACGTCCTGCGCCGTTTCCACCCGGGCTTCTTCGCGGCGCTGGTCGTCGCGACCCTGGTCCTGGCGGTCGCCGCGCGCGCCGTCTTCAACTGGGGTCTCCGCCGCTACGAATCCGGGAACCTCGTGACCGGGAGGATCTGAACATCATTTCGGCCGAAATGACAGGACCTGTCTTCACCGATGCGAACATGCCGACGTACGCGGCAGGACGCCCCCACCCCTGCCTCCCCATCCCTACCGCCCGCGGCATCGCCAACGCCCGGACGCGCGCCGCGGGCACAGCCAACAAAAACGTAAGGGAATTACGGGTGGATCTCGGCTGTTGCCCGGCTTGATTATCCGACATCAACCTTGGCCCATACCCGGCGCGCCGCCCGCGGCGGCGATGCAGCCGATACTAGCCACCGCCGCGGCTCCATGCGCCCCACCTCCGGTCCTCCGGCCACGGCAGGAATCAGAAGTGGCTTACCGAATAACGCTATGAACGGAGGAAAGACACGCTTGGCTCGTGGCCAGCCCAGGGTGCGCGGAAAACCCGCCCACTGTTCCGCCAATCGCACTTGAAGTGCACTTGGACGATCGATCCGCGACGAACGGCAAGCGGCGAAAGGTCGGCTGGGGCATCACAGAGTGCCCTCGCCCTCTGAGGGTGCTCACGGGGGTTTACAGGAGGCATGAGGAAGGAGCGATGACACCTGAAGCTTTGCGCAATCTGATCGCACGCGGTGAAACCCTGGACGTGGAGTTCAAGGGTGAAGAGAGGGCTCCCCTTTCAGACCACGACTTGGTTGAAGCAGTGGTGTGCCTGGCCAACCGTCCCAGCTCGCAGGCCGCCTGGTTGTTGATCGGAGTCGAAGACGACGGCCGCATCACGGGTGCGCGCCCGCGCCACGAAGCCGGACGCACGGACACGGCACGCCTCGCAGCTATGATCTCTAGCCGCACCCGGCCTTCGTTGACAGTATGTGTGCAACTCGTCTCGATCGAGGGCAAGGAAGTGCTCGCCATTGAGGTTCCGCCAAACCGCACCCCGGTTGGCACAACCGATGGTCGTTATCTACGACGCGCCATTAGCGGCGATGGCCGCCCCGCATGCGTACCCCTGCACTTTCACGAAATGCAGGCCCTTCAGGCCGATCGCGGGCTGCTTGATTACTCCGCGCTAGTCGTCTCTGAAGCACGCTGGGAAGACCTAGACCCACTCGAATTCGAGCGCTTCCGGCGCAGCATCCGAGAGAGACGAGGGCGCAGCGATGAGAGTTTGTTAGACCTGCCCGACCTTGAGCTTGCGAAGGCTCTTGGCGCCGTGGAAGCTAACGGCCAAGTCAGCGCTGTGCGCGTACTCGGGCTACTGCTCTTCGGGAAGGAGGCGGCGCTGCGACGCCTGCTGCCCGCCCATGAAGTGGCATTCCAGGTGCTGCACGATCAAATGGTGGAAGTCAACGACTTCTTCCGCTGGCCGTTGTTGCGCGTAATGGAGGAAATCGAGGCACGGTTTCGCGCCCGCAACCGCGAGCAGGAACAGCTCGTGGGCATGCTCCGGATAGGCGTGCCCGACTACCCGCCTGCGGCCTTCCGCGAAGGCGTGGCGAACGCGTTGATCCATCGTGACTACACCCGGCTTGGCGCGGTGCACATTCAGTGGCACGATGACCGCATCGAGATCTCCAATCCCGGCGGCTTCCCCGAAGGCGTACGCCTGGATAACCTTCTGGTCACCGCCCCGCGCCCGCGTAACCCCTTGCTGGCCGATGCCTTCAAGCGGGCCGGCGTCGTCGAGCGAACAGCGCGCGGGATCGACACAATCTTCTACGAGCAGCTCCGCAACGGCCGCCCCGCGCCTTCCTATGCACGCAGCGACGCGACAGCCGTCGTACTCGTACTACCGGGCGGCGAGGCCAATCTCAACTTCGTGCGCTTGCTAGTGGAGGAGGCGCAAGCCGGCCGAGACCTGAGACTTGATGATCTGCTCGTTTTGAACGCCCTGTGGCAGGAGCGCGCCGTCACGACGGAGAGGACCGCGCAGCTGATTCAGAAACCTGAATCCGACGCCCGCGGCGTGTTGAACCGTCTCGTGGAAGCCGGATTGGTGGAAGCCCGGGGCGAGAAAAGAGGGCGCGCCTGGCACCTTTCCGCCTCCACCTACCGGCGGCTCGGCGCAAAGGCCGCCTACGTGCGGCAGCACGGCTTCGAACCCCTGCAACAAGAGCAGATGGTACTGCAATACGTGAAGAAGCACGGCCGCATCACTCGCAGGGAGGCGGCAGAGCTGTGCAAGATAGCGTCCCACCAAGCCCGCGCTCTGCTCGCTCGACTGGTTGCCCGAGGTGACTTGACCATGCAAGGACGGCGCAAGGGAGCGTTTTATGTGCGCGCCTCCAAAAATATGGACAACTCCAAATGATTTTTGGATCACTCCAAATAACTCCAAATACCGACCAAAACCGGTGTGCGAAGCGCTAGTATGCCGTGGGACCTGTTCCTCAAGCCCGCTCGGACGAGCGATGTCCGCGAGTCTATTGGACGATTGCCCTGATTCGCTTTGCAATGAGGATACGGTGACTGGGGGTTACACTGCATAATATGGATAGCCTGGACCGGTTGAAGGATCTTCTTCGAGAGCTGTTTCAACTCGACATGGCCGATCTTGACTTCGGACTTTACCGACTCTTCCGCCTCAAGCGGGGGGAAGTTGAAGCCTTCCTCAACGAGCAGCTTCCTAAGGAAGTAGACCGGGCATTTGAGGCGATCACCGACTCGGATCGCGAGGCGTTGAAGAAGTTGGTCGAGGAGTGCGCGAAGCAAGCCCGCGCATCTGTCGCCGACGATGCGATCCTTCCCGGCGGTGAGCCCAATCCGAAGTACACAGAGACCAAAGCCGTCAGGGAGTATGTGGAAGCATGTGGGCGGCTTGCGGCCGTTGATGCCTCCGAGGCGCAGAGGGCTGATGTGTTCAACCTTCTCTACGCATTCTTCTCCCGATACTATGACGACGGAGACTTCATCCCTCGCCGTTTCTTTGGCGCGCGCCCCGGCTACGCGGTCCCCTACAACGGAGAGGAAGTGCTGTTGCACTGGGCAAACAAGGACCAATACTACGTCAAAAGCGGCGAGGCTTTCCGCGACTACGCTTTCACCGTCTCTACCCTCCATGGTGAGTACCGAGTGCACTTCAAGCTCGTTGAGGCGACGGCGCCGAAAGACAATACGAAGGGCGACACTCGTTTCTTCTTCCCCCTCCCCGACGCGGCTGCATTCGACCCGTCCTCGCGAACCTTTACCCTTCCGTTCGAGTACCGCCTACCTACCGAGGTGGAGGCGGCCAGCTACGGGCGGAATTCGAAGGGTCAGGCAGCGATCCTTGACCGCGCTGAGCGAGAAATCCTCGAAGCCGTGCCAGACGAGCTTCTGCGCGCCGCTCTTGCGGCACCTTCTCCCACGGGGAGGGAGAGTCAGAGCGAGCCGAGTCCGACGCTGCTACGGCGGCGATTGACACACTTCACCAAGAAGAACACTTCCGACTACTTCGTTCACAAGAACCTCGGAGGGTTTCTCCGGCAAGAGCTGGAGTTTTTCATCCGGGATCAAGTGGTCCACGAACTGGACCTTGAAGGGGACTTCCAAGCCAAACGGCGGGTGCTACGAGTCTTCCGCAAGCTTGCCGATATCATCATCACCTTCCTAGCCCAGATTGAGGACGCCCAGAAGCGGCTCTTCGAGAAGAAAAAGCTCGTCTTGCGGACGGACTACCTGATCCCGGTCCAGCACATACCGCGTGAGTTCTGGCTAGAGATGCTACGGAATGAAGGCCAAGTGGCAGAGTGGCGTACATGGCTAGCGCCAGAGCTGCAAAAGGATCTGTTCAACCAAGAGGGCACGGTGAACGAAACATGGCTGGAAACCCATCCTACTCTGCCAGTTCACACCAGACACTTTGACCGCGATTTTGTCGACCACCTACTTGAGGCTTTGCCTTTTGAGGACCTGGACGCAGCAATCGACGGACTCCTAGTAAAGGGCGAGAACCATCAAGCCCTCAATTTGCTCCTGGAGCGTTACCGGGGCTGGGTGAAGTGCATCTACATCGACCCGCCGTACAACACTGGCAATGATGAGTTCATTTACAAAGACCGCTACCAACATTCAAGCTGGTTGGCGATGATGGAGTCACGGCTTGTCTTGGCCAGAGAGATGCTATCGGACAAGGGAGTGTTCTTTGCAAGTATCGATGATAGTGAAGACGCGCACTTGCGTGCTCTGCTAGACGTGATCTTTGGCGAAGGCAACTTCGCTGCGCGAGCGGTATGGCAGAAGGTCTACAGTCCTCGGATGGACGCAAAGGGCTTTAGTAAAGACCATGATTACGTCGTGACCTATACCAAAGTTACAGCGCAAGGCACGGAGAGAATAGCGGCCCAACAGGATGTTAGGCAGTTCAATTTCGTGGATGCGTTGACTAACCGGAGATACCGGAGGCGGTCTCTGCGGAAAGAAGGCAAGAACTCCCGGAGACTGGACCGCCCCAATCTGTTCTATCCGTTGATAGCTCCCGACGGCAGCGAAGTACTACCGATCCGCCCTGACGGTTCAGAGGGTCGTTGGCGCTGGGCCCGGGAGAAGTACGAGGACGCCGCAAGGAAGGGTTTGATTGAGTGGGTCAGGACAGGGCGACGGTGGGAGGTTTATGTCAAGCAGTTCTACGATGAGCAGGCTACGAGGCCACCAAGTAGTGTGTGGTTACACACCGAGGTTGGTCACAATCACGAAGCTGCTGAGGAAGTCAAGGGCTTATTCGGAAACAGCGTTTTCGGGAACCCCAAACCTACTCGGCTGGTACGACGAATGCTGGAAATCGCGGGTGGGGCTGACAATGAACCCGAAACTGTCGTCCTTGACTTCTTCGCTGGCTCAGGCACCACCGGCCACGCCGTCATCAACCTCAACCGCGAAGACGGCGGACGGCGCAAGTTCATCCTGGTGGAGATGGCGGACTACTTCGATACCGTGCTCGTGCCACGGATCAAGAAGGTCATGTTCGCGCCGGAGTGGAAGGACGGGAAACCCAAGCGACTGCCGACGGCGGAGGAAGCCGAGCGGACACCGCGGCTGGTCAAAATCCTTCGCCTGGAGTCCTACGAGGATGCGCTGCACAACACGTTCTCGGACCACGCTGTCATGCGCCTGGCAGAGCGAGAGCAGGCGTACCGACAGGCGGTCGGCGATGAGGAATACCGGATCCGGTACCTAGTGAAGCTACCCCTTGAGGCCAGCGACTCGATGCTGAACTTGGCCAAGCTGGAGCACCCGTTTGACTACACACTGGAGATCCTCACTGACCATGGCCCCAGAACCGAGACCGTGGACCTTGTTGAGACGTTCAACTGGCTCTATGGGCTGCGCGTGCACCGGCTACTCACGTGGGTAAACCCTGCGGACACAGCGGGGAAGGAAGATGGCGGCCGGACCTACCGAGCGGTCGTGGCGACCGACCGCGAGGGCAAGAAGCGCATCCTCGTGGTCTGGCGCGACATGGCAGGCCTCGACCCAGCGATTGAGCGCCCGTTCTTGGAAGCCAAAGCCCGAGAATTCGGTCCGTTTGAGGAACAATGGATCAATGGAGACTCGGCAGCCAAAGGTTTCTCATCTCTGGACGGGCTCTTCAAGCGCCTCATGGAGGAGGGCGCGCGATGAACCTGGAGCGCTCGCTCGTCCTAAACCGTTTCATCCACAGCCTGTTCGGCGCGGACAGGTTCGACGACCTGCGCCGGAGCCTGAGAGATGTGGAAGAAGGCCCGGGGCCTGACGGCCACAGTCACTTCTTCTACGTGCTTGCGAGCAGGGCGGGACTTGATCGCGAGCTTTCCCGGGACCTACCTGATTACGACCTCCGCATCGTGGAATATGAAGCACGGCTCGGAGGGAATCGGCGTGCTGAGCCGTTCCGCGCCTTCAAGTACTTCCAGTATATGGCGCTTCTCTTCACAGAGATTTACCTTGACCGGCTGACCCGAAACCCGGCGGAATTCCTGAGCAGACTCAACGCTTTCCGCGCCGACCACTTGGATTTTGCCAACATCCCAGAATTCGGACCGGATGACCTGCGCAGGCTGGCTTATTTCATGGCCACCGGCAGCGGGAAGACCCTTGTCCTTCATGTAAACATATGGCAGGTCATTCACTACCTGAAAACAGGCAAGCATCCCGAAGCGTTGGTCCGACGATCCGACGCACGTGCAGAGTTTGACAATATCCTTTTGATCACCCCAGGCGAGGGACTCTCTGCCCAGCATTTGACTGAACTGGCCGACAGCGGCCTGGATGCTGCGAGATTCGACAGGTCCTCCACCGGCGGGCTCTTTGGCCCCCGTGTCCACGTCATAGAGATCCACAAACTGGTGGATGAGCCTACGGGTGAGGGTGTAAGCGTGCCCATTGGTGAGCTCGGCACCCGCAACCTCGTCATCGTCGATGAAGGGCACAAGGGCGCAGGGAGCGAGGCTCGGACTTGGAAGACCCGCCAGGAGGCGCTTAGTCGAGACGGGTTTCTCCTGGAGTACTCGGCCACTTTCGCCCAGGCCATCGGAGCGGCGCCTCCGAAGGCTCGCCAAGACCTCCTCGGCACGTACGGAAAGTCGATCCTCTTCGACTACTCGTACCGCTACTTCTACGGAGACGGCTACGGCAAGACGTTTCGCGTCCTGAACCTCAAGAATGCCCCCGCAACCAAAGCCCACGAGCTCATGTTGGGTGGCCTCCTCATCTTCTACCAGCAGATGATGCTGCACCAGCAGCACTACGAAGAAGCACGTGCGTACAACATCGATAAGCCACTATGGGTGCTGCTGGGGACGAGCGTGAGCCGGAAGCGACCGGACGAGAGGGATCCGTCCAGGACAGCGGAGGAGGAACGCACTGATGTTGGCGAGGTGGTGGCGTTTCTCCACAAGTTTCTTGATGACGCCGAGTGGGCGGTCGAGCACATCGCCAAGATTATTGCAGGCAAGAGCGGGTTTGCCGAGCTGGAATCGGGGAACGACCTTTTCGAAAGGCATCTCCGGTACCTTACGGGACAAGACGCAAGTGCTCTCTACGGCCACATCTGCCGGAGTCTGCTCCATGGCCAGGGTGGCCTCGAGGTTGTCGAGATCAAGCAAAGTGGCGAGATTGGGCTGCGCGTCTCTGCCCCAGCACACAGAGAACTTCCGTACTTCGGAATCATCAACATTGGCGACGTGGCAAGTTTCAAGAAGTACCTTGAGCTCAAACACGGGATCCAGGTGAAGGAGGACGTTATCAACACCTCCCTTTTCGACCGGGTCGGCCGCGCCGACTCGCCCATCAATCTGCTCATCGGCGCGAAGAAGTTCATCGAGGGCTGGTCGAGCTGGCGGGTGTCTGCCATGGGCCTCCTGCGAATTGGGAAGGGCGAGGGGTCACAGGTGATCCAGCTCTTCGGGCGCGGCGTGCGCTTGAAGGGAAAGGACAAGTCGCTCAAACGCAGCCACGCCATGGGAGGGGCGCCTGAGTGGCTCGAGAGCCTTGAGACCCTCTACGTCGTCGGTTGGAACGCCGACTACATGCAGACCTTCCGGCAGATGCTCGAGAAGGAGGACCTCGCCAGGGAGCTGCCGCCGCTTCGTGTTGTTCAGCATGAGGAGATCCCTCTGTGGGCCCTGGTTCCACAAACACCTGAGAGCTTCGACCCCTCGGCGGAGATATGGGTGCTCGACGACCAAGGACCTCAAGCCATCGTCGATCTTGTTCCACAGGTTGTCACCTTATCCTCGGAGGCAACAAGCGTTTCCGAGCAAAGCGGCATGGCTGGGAAGGCGGTCACGCTTCTGCCCGGTGAGCCGCGGTATTCACATCTGCTTGATCTCGACAGGCTTTACGTTGAGCTCCTGGAATACAAGGCCGCAAAGCACTACGCAAACGTGTTCATTCCGCGTGAGTCGATCCGCAGAGTCCTGGCCTCTCGTTGCGAAGTCCGCATGCTGGCGGAGGACATAAGGGATCCCGACAGGGTCCAGCGGGCGGTGTCAAGGACTCTCAAAGCATACCTGGACCGTTTCGTGCGTCTTCGCGAGCGAGAGGCGGAAAGTGCGCATGCTGAGCCCAGGCCCCTGGTACGTGAGCGCCAGATCGCGTATGAGTACCGCATCACGGTCCACGCCGAGGGACCTGGCGAGAAGCTCCTCCAGGAGATCGAGCAGCTCCTTCAGAGGCCGATCCAGGATCTCCTGCAGGATGCCGGTGAGCCTCTGCCTCGCCTTTACTTGGACTGGCATCTGTTTAATCCTCTACTTGTGGAAGGCGACAAGGAGTGGCAGGCGCACGTGAACGTTAGCCCGCCGCCGCTGGTCGCGAGCGAGCGGAAGCTTGTCGAGGACCTACGCAACTTCTGGAAGCAGAACGGTGAGAGTCATCGCTACCGTGACACCGAGGTGTACCTTCTGCGAAACCTGCCCAAGGTCGGCGTAGGGTTGTTCATTCGGAGCGGGTTCTACCCCGACTTCATCTTGTGGGTCGGAAACCCTAAGAGAAACACGACCCATGTCATTTTCCTGGATCCGCACGGACTCCATCATGAAGGCCTTGAGAACAATGATCGGTTCGAAGCGATCAAGAAGCTCCGGGAAATTGGGGCGGATACGCGGTTTCAGTCCAAGGGCATCTGTCTGGACGGGTACATCCTCGTTCCGGGGACCACTCCGCTCGAGAATATCCCGGGGGCGAAAGGCAAAACGTGGGCCGATCTCGAGCGCGAGTACCCGCTCCTCCGGCAGGACGAAGAGGGGCTCTATGTTCAGAGAGTGCTCGCGCAGGCGGCCATTGAAGAATACCAAGAAGGCCACTGATGATCGGAGAGCCAGAACCAAATCAGATAAGCTTCTGTTCGCAGGACTAGCCGCAAGAGGTGCGTGGGGACATTGTGGGCAGCCAGGCAAGCGATGTGCAGAGCCTGCGCGTGCCTCGGCGACGACAACGATTGGCAGTGAGGCGCGGGCAGCGTTTTCCCGGCGCGACGAGTTTCGACCATTGGCTTATTAAGCGTTGCGCCGGGATCGCTAAATAGGCCGTTTTGTCGCTAAGCAAAGCTAAATACGGTGAGGTACGCCGCAGAAAGGCTTGGCAAGACGTTTCCGGGCCCTCTGAGCCCTGGGAGCGGTCAACTGCCCTACCGCCTCGGCGCGCACCGTTCGCAGAACTTAAGCGACATGCCGAGCCGCGAACTTGGAAAGGAACGGGGCAAAGATGAGTTCGAGCCGCGATGCGGACGTTCCGCGACTGACACCCCTTCTCAAGGCTCCCCCCGTCGCCGAGTGCTTGGGCCTAGCAGTATCAGAAATCCGCCCACCATAATCGCAACAGGCAGGAGCCACCTCCCGATCTCCCGGCCGAGCGTTGCTGCGAGCCCAACGATGCCCACGCCCAGCGTCGGCACGGCGGGTATGAGGAATTCCACACGTCGCCCTCCGAAAAGATACAACTCAAGGAATCCCACCCCCACCGACAGCGGAAACACGGGCCAAAGGTATTCGAGGATACCCCACCCGACAAGCTGGCACGCGAGGAAGAGCACTCCCAAGGTTGTGAGGAGCCCGCCCGGGACCAAGAGGCCTTCCGACCCCTTCTCGGTAAACGCCATCCAGTGCAGAATCACCCCGACCCCGAGCGGCACGAGCGGCCACCAGAACCACGGTAATGAGGACACGACTCCGATGTTATAAAGGAGCAACCACACCCCAATGAGCGCAATCCCAACGCCGAGGAAAATCCGGAGCCATTTCACGACCCGACGCCCCCTTTTTGCGGCACTCCCGGGATGAGACCGCCGGCGCTTCCGTCCCGTCTCCACTCTCATCTCCACATGATATGTGTTCATTCGCGCCAAGACACCAGGATACCTTCCACAACCGCGCCGGGTCCCGGCGGAAAGCGAGGCGGGGCAACGTCCTGGGCCCTGGGCGGGCGCCCCAGTGCCCAACGCCCGCCGCATGCGGATCGCGCCACATGGGGATCGCGGCTGCTGCAATAAGCCATGGCTGCAACCGGGGCCATGGCCGCGACCGGGCCGCGGCCGTGCCAGCCACAGCCGCGGCCGGCCGCGGCTGGCACGGGTCGCACCCCGGTCGTACCCGGCTCGCGCGAGCCGCGCGGGTCAGACGAGTCACCGCAACACAGGCCGAGACAAGTCAGGCGCGTCTGGAGCGCCCCAGTCATGCGGTCTACAGGACCGCGTCTATCCTCCGCGCAAGCTCATGCTTGGGCATGAATCCCACGAACTTCTGGACGAGCTGACCCCCTTTGAACAGCCCCAGCGTGGGGATGCTCATTATGCCATAAGTGGTCGCGGATATCCTGTTTTCATCCACGTTCAGCTTCGCGACCTTCATCCTGCCCGCATAGTCCGCGGCGATATCCTCGACCACGGGCGCCATCATCCTGCACGGGCCGCACCATTCCGCCCAGAAGTCGACGAGCACAGGCTCCTCCGATTTGAGCACTTCTTGGGCAAAAGTGGCATCGCTGACCTCAATGACTCCCTTTGCCATGTCGAACCCTTCCTTTCTGTGATTTGCCGTGTGGCATCTATGATCCGGCCCTAGCGAGCACGAGTCGAGTATATCTGGAGGATCCGCTGTGTATATGGTCGCAGGGGAAACTCAAACCTATGCCTCGAATTTTGCAACCACCACCGTGGCGCAAGTCACGAGCCGCGAGCCCACGGCCAAAGGTCATGACAGCTTGCTGAAGATCTTGACGAACCTCGCAAGCGCAGCACGGCTCGCCGGGCTTGCTCCCATGTCCCGTGCCACGCAGTCCACGAGGTGGGATCCGGCTATCGCTATGCCGACTTGCGCCACCGCCGCTTTGAGCGCGGCCACCTGGATGACCACCTCGTCACAGCTCCTGCCGTCTTCGATCATCTTTCGGATGCCCCTCGCCTGGCCCTCTATACGCTTCAACCGCGACAAGATGTCGTTGCGAGCGCTCTCGCTGAGCGTGAGAGCATCGAGGTCAAGTGCGTCGACCTCCCTGTTCTCCCAACCAGCAGGGGCTCCGAGGCCTCTTTCACCAAGCCCATCAGGCCCATCGGACTCGCCCGCGTCGGGCTCACCGCGCGGACCTGGGCTCGTCAGCTTGGTTCCCCGGTCCATTGACTTCTCGGGCACGTCCTCTGCCATCCGGCACACCTCGCATCGGTCCATATTACCCTGCCGGGTATAGTATACGGCGCTCATCCGTGGTGTGTCAAGGAGAACCAGCAAGGTTTTCGAGGTGGGTTCCAATTCGTCCTCCGAGGGGTCATACACATGCATAGGCGAGCTGGAAGTCAGACCGCGCATAGCAAAATGAGCCGGCGCCATACGAAGGCATTGAGAAAGCGCCAGATGCTCGTTTGATTTCCAGGTTGGCATCTATAAAGAGCCAACGTCAAAAAGGGCGCGGCTGCCCCTGCCCGAGGCCCCTGGTGGGCGTGCCAAGCGGTGGTGCACGTGTCAATCATTCTTCATTTGAAGAAAACGTGGTTGCCGATGATGGCGGTCACGGGCCGCGTCCGAACCCACGGATCATAGCTCTTGGACGGGTTATAGAAGCCGATCGCGCCCAGCGACGGATCCTCACCGGCCAGCGCCCGGTCGGCGGCCTCGATCGCCTGCTCCGTAGGAGGCAGGTTGATGGTTCCGTTCGCAACAGGCGTGAACTGCACGTAGCCCTGATCGACCTGGTAGATCACGTCCGTGATGGTGTTTGGGTACTCCGGGCTCTCCACGCGGTTGAGCACCACGGCACCCACAGCCACCTGCCCCTCGAACGGCTCGGCTTCCGCCTCCGCGCGGATCAGCCGCGCGAGGAGAAGGCGTTCCTCGGGACTGGCATCGTAACCCTGCCCAGGCGGCGATGGCTCGGCAGGTGACGGTTCTGGAGATGGTGACGGCTGGGGCGACGGAGACGGAGACGGAGACGGGGACGGGCTGGGCTCGGACGGGGCAGGCGACGCGCCCCCCGGGCCAGGATCAGGCGCGGGTGCCGGTTCCGGTGCGAGGCCTGGCTCGTTCCCCGGGGCCGTGACGGGCCTTCCGGTCGCGCTCACCGCAGCGAAGACCAAGACTAGAAGCAGAATCAGCGAAACCGTGTTCGTGCTCATGCCTGGTCATTCGACAACACGCGCCCGATCCATTCAAGTAAATGTTGGCTCGCTTGCCACGCCTGCCTGCCTTGCCCAGCCTCCCCTCTTACCTGGGCTCCGCTTTCTTCTGCTTTAATGGAATCACCGTGAGACTCCTGGGCTCTGCCACGTTCTCAGTCTGTGGACACGGTGAAACCCCACACCGCCGACGCAGATACGGACAAGACTTGGGGCTCATACCCCTCCAGGTTGAGCGTGCCCGAGGCGGGCAGGTTCGGCTCGAGGCTCAAGGCCATGACTCCCCATACGTATTCGCCCGGTTCCAATGGCGGCGAGGGTGGCTGACCTATGAGGCTGTTGTCCCCATACGTGATCGAAGTCGTGGCGCCCCCGCGGACAAGGCCTACCCACACGAGTTCACGGGTCCAGAACGGGTCGTCTGTAATGGCGGCCACGAAAACCGCGTATGCCTCCGCCCCGGACACCGGCTCCCAGTCAAAGACCGGCGTAGCACCGACTTGCTTGACATCAGCGGCAATCACCGTCTCATCAGCCGGATTCGTCAACGAAACCCCCCTCAGCGGCGCTATGGGGGTACGCGACACTGGTGCGCTCTTCGGCCCCTCGCCGGCGCGGTTGTACGCAGACACGGCGTACTCCACTCGCTGTCCCGGGGTGAGCACGGGCGAGCCGTCCATCCACTCCTCCCATTCGCCCCTCAGGACGTCGGCAACGAACCGGCCGTTCCGATACACCTTGAATCCCATCGCGTCGGCTGTCTCATACCGCCAATAAGCGCTTGCGAGTATCACGGCATCGGAACCTGAAGGCGTCCCACGCGCTTTTGGACCGGAACCCTCTCGGAACGCTTTGGCCGTCCCGGCGGGCGCAAGCACCCTGGCGAGCTCGTCGCTCGAAGCCGAGCCGATGTCCCCGGGGCTCCAGGGGAACGTGAACAAGGAATAGTGCATCGTAGTCACCGTGCAGCGGAGGTCTGACGGAGCCACGGGCAACGTCCCTTGAACGGCCTCGTTCTCCACGGTGGCCGTGACTATCCTATACGCTATGTTGTAGTTGGAATCAACGACCATGGCCACGAGCTTGTGCTCGCCGTTGTTCCATCCGGTTTCGTTAGGCGAGCCGCTCACCGTGTTCCACTCCCAGACAAGGGGCTGTCCGGACTCCACGACTTGGCTCCCGAACCCCCAGGAGCACTCCGGCTCCGAGTCCTCGTCCAGGAAGAGCAGTACTCCAAATATGCCGCTTTCGTCGCTGGGCGTGACAGTGACTTGGACGGTGCCCGAGACCATCGAGGGGCAGTCGACCGTCACGGTCGGCGGCGTCGTCTCTTGCAGGCGACTCGCAATTTGCGACCCAGGTTTCACCATGCGCAGTGAAACCTCGCTGGTGCGGCTGGCCTCCACTTTGACCCCGTACACGATGGTACAAGGCCGGCCCGTTTTTTGGAGCAGAAGGTCATACGTCCCTGGGGTCACGCTGGTAATAGAGAACTTGCCGACCGACGACGTCTGGGCGAGCTTGCTCGTTCCGACGAGCGTCGCGCTCGCGCCCGCCACCCCTGGAGAGGAGGCCAAGAATGTGGCTTCCATCCTCATTCCATCAGACATGTCGATCTCCGAGACGTACCCTACAATCGTTCCCTTGGACGAGGTGGTGCCTCCGCCACCGCCTAAGCCCCCGAAGCAACCCGCCGTCGCCGTGGCAAGCAAGACGCACAACACCACTAGTCCGCACAGAGCCACCGTCCTCCTCGTCATGCCCCACACAATGTCATGGTGCATCCCTCTTCCCCTCCTATCCGTAATGATGCTGCTGGGTTCCGTTCGACAGGGCTTCTGATTTGCCCTGTACCTGTTCCGACCAGCCGCACCGAGGTGACACTCCAGGCGTTACCCCGCTTGCCTGCGTGTCAGCCTGCCTGGTTGCGGACGGTCGCCGGTCCACCGGCCACCAGCCACTGGCTATGAGGGCACGCGGTCCCTTCGGCGACTCGACTCCGTATGCCTAAACCCAACGCGGAACGTGGCACACCGGGGAGCCCCGAGGCGCTCAAAGACCCCGACGGCGCGTGTCCGGTAAACCGTACAGATCTCTCAAGGGTATGTTACGGGGCGGGAAGTGCCGGATGCAGTACCGGAAATGGTACCAAATACGCCTGAGACTGACCGGGACTGTGCAGGTTTCTGCAAACGGACGGAGAATTATGTGGCGTGGGAACCTCCAATGGAGTCGGCGCCAGGCGCACTGGGGGGAGTGCTGTGTATGCCGCCGGGGGATGGTAGCTTCACTGGCAGCGCGTTCGTGTTCGTAGGTCGCACCAGGGAGCTTGCCGCTCTCAGAGGGGCGGTCTCTTCCCACCCAGACTATCAGGTGTTGAATATCTATGGTCCGGGAGGAATCGGCAAGACACACCTCCTGTACCATTTCGCCGAGGAACTCAGAGGCCAGGGCGCGGCCGTCATCTGGCTCAACGCCCGCGAGATCGAGCTTTCCAGGAAAGGCCTCGCCAAGGCGCTGCACTTGTCGCTCGCGAGGACGGCCCACGTCTCCCCGCTCTCAGTGCCGCGCGTGGGCGGACCCGCAACGCCCGGCTCGCCTCCACCGGCCGTCCCTGCCGTTCCCGCGCAGGTCCCCCCCAAACCGCAGGGAGATGACTTCCCACGAAAGGCGCGGACCGCCGCAAGCGACACGAGCCTCCAGGACACCCTCGTCCTGCTGAGCGCGGTGGCAGACGCCAGGCAGACCGTGGTCGTCATCGACGACTACGAGACTTCTCCTCTCTTTGATGATCTCTTTCGGCGATCGGTTCTGCCGTCACTGGACATGCGAATCCTCGTTGTCATCGCGTCTTGGCACCCTCTCAGCCGGCTCTGGGAAAGCGACCCCGCAACCCTCGCAAGAACCCGGTGCTTGGCTCTGCGATGCCTCGCGCCCCAGGAGGCCGAGCAGCTTTTGCGACAGCGAGGGATCGCGGGGCAGGGTGTCATCGACCGCATCATTCTCTTCGCCGGAGGGCTTCCGCTGGCGCTCGTCCTGGCCGCAGACGCGGAACTTGACCCGGGATCCGCTGGCTCGGCGGATGGGAAGGCGACGCGCGATCGCACTTACCGGGAGATCTCCCACGAGGTCTTTCGGCGCGTCGTCCTGGAGGTCCCCGATGAGCACGTCCTCAGACTTCTTGAGACGGCGTGCGTGATTCGGCGCTGCAATGAAGAGCTCCTCAGCCATCTTGCGGGCACGCGCGTGACCGCGCTGGACATCAGCAAGCTTACCAGCCTCTCGTTTGTCCACGTGACCGAGGAGGGGCTCACGGTCGACGACGAGATCCGCAACGTCGTCCTGGAGGACATGCGCTGGCGCGCGCCCGAGCGACTGGCATCCCTGAGGCGACTCGCGATGGATTGGTTCAAGAAGAGGCTAGGCGGCGCCGGGGGGGATGACAGCGTGGAGTACCTTTTCTTCACCCCCGACCCGCTCCTTCGCCGCTATTTCTTCACTGAATGGGACGACGCCGGCCTCTCCCGCGATGCCGGCGCGCCCAAGATCGAGGAACTGACGAGCGTCTGCGAGGAGTGGCTGCGTGATTACCTTGGTCAGAAGGGTGATCGTCCGGAAGAGATCCACCAGATCTCGAGGCTTTTCGAGCTTTACCCGGATAAGTTTATAGCTGTGAGGGAACGAGACGGTCGCCTCGCGGGCTTCACTTGTCTCATCCCGGTGGAAGAACGTTCCCTGCCCGTCCTGCGGGCGTCAGAGGTAACGAGGCTGTGCGTGGACCATCTACCGGGCCCACGCGGCGTACCTCACATACTTCTCTTCCCGTTCATCACGAGGAGCGCCTACTCTTACCAAGCCAGAGCCGCGTTGGTACAGGCGGTCTTTGAGTGGCAGACCGAACACGACGCGAACGCCGTGTTCACGACGTGGGTCCATGAAGAAACGGCCGCCTCAAGGGCGGAGAAGCTCGGCTTCAAGCGGCTTCAAGAGCCTGTTTGCACAGCGTACGGGCCGGGCATGCCTGTCACCTATTACTGCCTCGATCTCACCAACAGGTCCGTTCAGAGCTGGCTCGCAGAAATGCTCGGACAGGGGGAGGTCCCACGGGCAACGAGCCTCTCCTACCAGGAAATCGTTCAAGAGACAATCTTCTGCCTTCGCCACTTCTGGGATGATGAGAAGCTGGAATGCAGCAAGATATCCCGCCTCCGCGTTGTGGCGGACCGTCTCGCTCGCAGGGACACGCCGGGGAAGTCCGGCGACGCCACGACCGGTGTGCGTCCGGCCACCGTGCCAGACGCCATCCGTTCACTGCTCAAAGACGCCATCGCGCTCTTGGCCCAAGGCACGGGACGTTTCGCCTTCCGTTCTGGAGCAGACCAGGCAAGGCTCATTCGGCTGGCCTATATCGAACGGGCCGGGTCCCATGAGCGCATGATGGAACGACTCGGCTTGCCGCGGACCACTTACTACAGGCGGCTGCGCCGCGCCCTCCACAACATCGCCGCCATAGTTGCGTCGCTGGAACAGGATGCGACAGGCTCGTGACACGCACCGCCAGTCGGCTTACCTTGACACGTCCCCCTCTGCATGCTACACTGCGGTTAGCAGCTCATATTAGGAGCAGGTGCTAATCGTCGTTCCCGGTGCGCGTGCTCCCAACGTGCCACCGCAACAAGCACATGCCACCGCATCGAATGGGCTTCCACGGCTCATGCTTCATGGCACGGCTTCACGCTGCGCAAGCGCCGCGTCACGCCGGCCACTGGCGTGGGTGGCCCGGCGCCTCTCTCATCCGGGAGCCGCGTTGACGTATTGTGATTGCTAGATTGCTTGGGGATTGCCACTCTATTGCCACGCTAAAAGAGGAGGCGGGAGCGATGAATTACTTCCTCACTGAAGAGCAGCAGATGATCCGCGACCTTGCGAGGAAGATCGCGGAAGAAAAGGTTGCGCCGCGCGCAGCAGAATTCGATGAGGCCGAGGAGTTTCCGTGGGAGCTCATCAAGGTCCTCGCCGACGCAGGCCTGTTCGGTGTCTGGGTCCCCGAGGAATACGGCGGCCTCGGGGGAGGCGTGTTCGAGCAGTGCCTCGTGGTCGAGGAGCTTTCCCGAGCATGTGGCGCCGTGGCCGTCTCGTATGCGGCGAGCGCGCTCGGAGGCTTCCCCATCCTGCTCTTCGGGACCGACGAGCAAAAGCGCAAGTACATGCCGGACATTGCGTCCGGGGCGAGGCTCGCCGCGTTCGCCCTCACAGAGCCCGGCGCGGGGTCGGACGCGTCGAGCATCCGCACCACGGCGACGCGCGACGGTGACTACTACATACTGAACGGCACCAAGCAATGGATCACGAGCGGGGGCGAGGCCGAGATATACACGGTCATCGCCACGGTCGATCCGTCCAAAGGCGCGCGGGGGATGACCGCCTTCATCGTGGAAAAGGGCACCCCCGGCTTCGAGTTCGGCAAGAAGGAAAAGAAGATGGGCATAAGGGCCTCCGCCACGCGCGAGCTCATCTTCCGCGACTGCCGCGTTCCCGCCGCGAACATCCTCGATCGCGAAGGCAAGGGCTTCATCGTAGCCATGCGCACCTTCGACCGCACTCGTCCCGGCGTGGCGGCCCAGGCCGTCGGCATAGCCCAGGGTGCTCTCGACAAGGCCGCGAGGTATGCCACGGAGCGCGTCCAGTTTGGCAAGAGGATCGCCGAATTCCAGGCGATCGAGCACATGCTCGCGGACATGGCAACTCAGGTGGAGGCGGCGCGCGCTCTCGTCTACGCGACCGCGCGCATGATCGACGCCGGAGAGCGTGATTTCTCCAAGGAGGCTTCGATGGCGAAGGTCTTCGCGTCCGACGTCGCCATGCGCGTGACCACCGACGCGGTCCAGATATTCGGAGGATACGGCTACATGCGCGACTACCCTGTGGAGAAGATGATGCGGGACGCCAAGATAACCCAGATCTACGAGGGCACCAACCAGATCCAGCGCTCCATCATCGGGGGCGCCGTGATCAAGGAGGCCATGAGGGAGGCCGCGAGGCGGAAATGAACATCGCCGTTCTCATCAAGCAGGTCCCTGAGACCACCGACGTGAAGATAAACCGGGAGACGAACACCCTCATGCGTGAGGGTGTGGCGTCCGTCATAAACCCGTTCGACATGTACGCCATCGAAGAGGCGCTACGAATCCGTGAGAAGCACGGGGGCAGGGTCACCATCATCACCATGGGCCCTCCGCAGGCAGAGGAGGCGCTTCGCCAGGCCCTCGCCCTCGGCGCGGACGAGGCCGTGCTCCTCTCGGACCGCGCGTTCGCGGGCGCAGACACGCTTGCCACGTCTTACACGCTGGCGAAGGCTATAGAGAAGGCGGGCGGGTTCGATCTCATCGTGTGCGGCAAGCAGGCCTCCGACGGTGACACCGCCCAGGTCGGCCCAGAGGTCGCTGAGAACCTTGACATCCCTCACGTAACGTATGTCCGCAAGATCGAAGAGCTATCCCCTGACGCAGGAGCCGCAGCCGGGCCCGGCGGGGACGGCTTGGGAGGCGCCAGCGTCGGACCAGGGCGCGATGCCTCTGCAGATGCCTCTGCAGTCCGCGGAGGTTCTGGCGACCGCGACCGTGGCTTCATCCGGGTCCAGCGTATGACAGAGGAGGGCTACGAGGTCATCGAGTCGCCCCTCCCGGTGCTCATCACGGTGGTGAAGGAGATAAACGAGCCCAGGATGCCCTCGATAAAGGGCATGCTCAGGGCGAAAAAGGCGGTCATCACTACCTGGAGCGCGGCGGACCTCGGCGCTGACCCCGGCCGCGTGGGCCTTGCGGGCTCACCGACGCGCGTCATCAAGGTTTTCACGCCCGAGCAGAGACGGGCGGGTGAGATAATCGAGGGCGCAACGGTCCAGGAGAAAGTGCGAACCCTTGTGGCGAAGCTCAAGGAAACCCACCTGGTTTAGCGCCCCATTACACGCCGGGGGCCCATGCATGGGAGCAGGCTCCCGGTGCTCACCGGCTGCTCGCAGGCTCGCAGGCCCGCAGGGTCGCGGACCCGCGGGGCCGCGGGCTCGGGGAGGCCTGGCGGGTGGTGGAGGCTGAGCCGATGGTGGATGCCGATGGTGGATGAGGTGCGTTCGGATTGGAGAGGAGCGGTGGAAGTGGCTGTGCGTGTTGTTTCGGATAGATGCACAGGGTGCGAGGCGTGTGTCGCCTCGTGCCCGTACGGGGCCATTGCGGTGCAGGACGGCGTTGCTGTCATGCTCGAGAACTGCATCCAGTGCGGGGCGTGCGCCGGGGCGTGCCCGGCCGAGGCTATCGAGATCGATGAGATGAGCCCTGGCACCCGGCCCGAAGCCGCCGGGGAGAGGGACAGCCGGGCGGCACGGCGGGCCAGCGGTGAAGAGCTTGGGGATAGTGGCGACAAGTGGCACGACGTTTGGGTATTCGCGGAGCAGCGCAAGGGAAAGCCTTCGAGCGTCGTGTACGAGCTCCTTGGCGAAGGCCGAAAGCTCGCCGACGATCTGGGCGAGGAGCTTTGTACGGTGCTCCTCGGCCACAACGTGGACGAGGCCTCAAATGATCTGATCGCGCACGGAGCGGAGAAGGTGTACGTGGTCGACGACCCGGCCCTCGCCGATTTCCAGGATGAACCTTACGCGCAGGTGATAGCCGAGCTCGTCAAGGAGTACAGGCCATCCATCTTCCTCCTTGGCGCGACTACCATAGGGAGGTCCCTAGGCCCGAGGGTGGCGGCAAGGCTCAGGACCGGTCTCACCGCCGACTGCACGGGGCTTTCCATCGATAAGGAAAAGCGCTTGCTCCTTCAGACGCGTCCCGCCTTCGGTGGGAACATCATGGCCACCATCATCTGTCCGGACAGCCGCCCGCAGATGGCGACAGTGAGGCACAAGGTGATGAAACGCGCGGCGCGCGACAACGCCAGGCGCGGCGACATCATCAAGCTGGTCAAGGAGGTCCTGCCGCCAAGGGCGAGGCTGGTCAAGGTGGTCGAGGAGACTCAGCAGACGGTGAACCTCGCCGAGGCCGACATCGTCGTCTCCGGGGGCCGTGGTCTCGGAAAGGCGGAGAACTTCAAGCTCATCGAGGACCTCGCGCGCGTCCTTGGCGCCGCCGTAGGAGCGTCCCGCGCCGCGGTGGACGCCGGGTGGATACCGTACGCGCACCAGGTCGGGCAGACCGGCAAGACCGTGTGCCCGAAGATATACATCGCGTGCGGCATCTCCGGTGCGATCCAGCACTTAGCCGGCATGGGGTCCTCCGATATCATCGTGGCCATCAACAAGGATCCGTCCGCACCCATATTCAATGTGGCAACTTACGGTATCGTGGGAGACCTCTTCGAGGTGGTGCCCGCGCTCACGGCGGAGCTGAGCAGAGGCAGTAGTGAGTGACCTATGGGTATGGTATGGGCTGGGTATGGACCGACCACGCCGATGCGGTGCCATGATGCCATTGAAATCGCTGGAAATACGCCTGCCTCCCCTTGACAAACCTGGAGACTCGTAATAGCATCGTAGAAAATACATCTTCAAGGGACTTTGAGGCGAGTGAGGTGATCCTATACAGCTGTAGTAACGGGTTCGACTTGGGTCACGATCTCTTTTCGTTGATGGCATGGCATAGCGTGGCTACAGCAGCTTTTCAGCCCACATCTGCAGCCTGATTGTGGAACGCGAAGCACTCGAGGAGGGAGAAGAGTTGATCATACGCAGTATACAGCTACTGCCGTTCAAGATTCCTTGCGTCGCGCCTTCATCGACTGCCCCCGAGCCGGGGCGCTCGCTCCCGGGAGCAGCCCGCATCGTTCTCGTAACCTAGGCACGCGTCTTTCTCATTTCCGCGGGCCCTTATACAACCGACATCGCGGCGCGCTCGCGAGCGCCTCGATGCCCCGCGAGTCTTGCTAACCAAGGCTCCTGGTGTTCCTTTACCACCTGGAAGGCCATTTGGTCACCCATAGGGTACCCGTAGCACGGCTCATAGCACGGTGTGAGCTACGCACACACGAATTCACGAACCGAGGAAGCAGAAGGGGTTGAGAGATCGTGAGAAGCAGAGCACGGATGAGATGGGTCAAGTGGATCATGCTGACAATCATTTGCGTTGCGACCACAGCCGGGACGGCCGCCTTCGCGGCGGGCGGCGGCGCGAGTGACACCGCTGAGAGGGTCATTCGGCCGATTTACATTCTGACGAGGCCGCAGTCGTCCTCGCCGGACGAGTTCGAAAGCGCGACGCTCATCGCGAACGCCATGAAGCAGGTCGGCCTGGACGCCCGCGTAAAGGTCGTGCCCTGGGAGCAGATGGCCGACGTTGTGTGGTACCAGCGGGACAAGTGGGACATGAGCGGCTGGCAGATGACCGCCCGCCCAGAGAGGCTAGACCCGGACGAGTTCATCTACAACCTGTTCCATTCCAGCACCGCACAGGACGGCTATAACTTCGTGGGCTACATAAACCCGGTGTACGACAAGGTCGCCGAGCAACAGCGGGTCACCATGGACCCCGAGAAGCGCAGGCAGCTGGTGCTAAAGGCTCAGCAGATACTCGCGGACGACGCCGTGTATGATTTCCTCGTGCACCAAAAGATCGGCTTCGTTTACAACAACAAGGTATTCGCGGCTAACTCAATCAAGAACATGGCAGGCCTGGGCATCAAGAACTTCTGGACATACATCTACGCCACCCCAATTGGCTCGCAGAAAAGCATGATCCTTAACAGCAACGACACGGTCCAGGCAGTCAACCCGTTCTACATCAGCGGCACGGTGGACTCGTGGGTGACCGAGCTCATCTGGGACCGTTTGATGCGCATGGGCACGGACGGACTCCCGAAGCCCTGGGCGGCCGAGTCCGTTAAGTGGCTGTCCGACACCCAAGTCAAGGTGGTCCTCCGCAAGGGCATGAAATGGCACGACGGGAAGCCAGTGACCGCGGAAGACGTCAAGTTCTCCTTCGAAGCTCCCATGGGCGACAAGGTGCCCATGTACAAGCCATTCGTCAGCAATATAGACAAGATCGAGATAGTAGACCCGAACACTCTCATTTTCAGACTCAAGCAGCCTTCGGCAACCTTCGAGACCGCCTCCCTCGCGAAGATCAATCTAGTTCCGAAGCACATATGGGAGCCCGTCCTCAAGGACCTTGCTAACAAACCGGAGACCGCCGAGAGCTACCAGGAGAAGGTGCCCATCGGGTCCGGGCCGTTCAAGTTCAGCAGCTGGAAATTCTCGGAGGAGATCGTTCTCGAGGCCAACCGCGACTACTTCCAGCCTCCGAAGATCGACAAGTGGATCTGCCGGTTCATCCCGAATATGGAGGCAACCCTCGGCATGCTCCAGACAGGAGAGCTCAACTTCCTCGCCACCTACGTGGGTGACCCGCAGATTCTGGAGCAGAAGGTCAAGGCGAACCCGAACTTGACGATGGTGTACGCTGTGGACCTCGGGTTCAGGTTCTTCGCTATGAACCTGCGACGTCCGCCATTCGACGACGTCGCGTTCCGGAGGGCCATCCTGGCGCTGACCGACCGGCAGCTGATCGTGAACGCTGTGTGGAAGGGATTCGCCGTGCCCGCAGACTCCGTGGTATCCCCAGCGCTGGACTTCTGGAAGAACAAGAACCTCAACTATCCGCAGGGCGGGGTGAAGGCCGCGAAGGAGATCCTGAAGTCCGCGGGTTACGAGTGGGACAGCAAGGGCAGGCTGCTCTATCCGAAGGGCAGAAAGGAAGAAACGCCCCCAGCGTCCTGACGCTCGTTCGGGGTCTTGCTGCCGCCTGCCGCGGCCCTCGCCTTGAGCGCAGGGCCGGGGCCGCGAGCCTTTGCCGTTGATGCAGAGGATGTCGGGCGCGTCAGGCTGTCAAGGATGTCGGGGTTGCCGGCGGTTGCGCGAGCGGCGTCAATATCCGGCCGCTGGCCTGATGGGCGATGGGCCGGGTTTTGGCAGGGCGCCCGCCCACCTCGGAGCGGGGCGGGGGCGCCGCCCGCGAGTGCAACACCGGCAACCCTGGCCGAAAGAGCCTGTGGAGGCTTTGAACCTTCCGGGTTCCTCGAGGCGCTGGGAGACGCTGGCAGAGAGGGATACGTCATGAGGTTTAACTGGAAGTTCTTCGCGCAGAGATTCGCCCAAATGCTTCTTACCCTGTGGATCATCGTCACCATTCTGTTTTTCCTGTTCCGTCTGATGCCCGGCAACCCTCTGGTAGCGTACATAGATCCGACGTTCACTCAGGAACAGCAGGAGATCCTCATACGCCAGTTCGGGTTGGACAAGCCACTATGGCAACAGTACTTTGTTTACCTGGGCAACCTCCTCAAGGGAGAACTCGGTGACTCGTTCTTCTACAAGGACTCTGTCGTCGACGTGGTGTGGAAGGTCCTACCGAACACCGTCTATCTAATGCTCCTTTCCCTCGTGATCGCGTATGTCATCGGGGTGCTCGGGGGCATTGCCCTGGCGTGGCGGCGCGGGCAGAGGTCCGAGACGGTTGGGATCGTCTTAACCCTTCTCACCAGGTCCAGCCCGGAGTTTTGGGTAGGGATGATCCTTCTGGCGGTCTTCTCGTTCAAGCTGCACTGGTTCCCGTCCGGGGGATCTTCGCCTGCTGGCATCGTCTACGGCTCCGAGCTTGAGAAACTGCTCTCGCCGTCGTTCTGGCATCACATGTTCTTGCCGGCGCTCACGCTCGCTTTGTACCTGCTCGGCCTTCCGCTCCTCCTTATGCGTTCCAGCATGCTGGACGTCTTGGGCGAAGCGTACGTAGACATGGCGCGGATGAAGGGCCTGAGCGACAGGCGCATCATGTTCAAGTACGCCGCGAGAAACGCCGCCTTGCCGGTGGTAACCGCGATGGCCGTTGGTGTGGGCTACGCTATCGGCGGGAACGTGGTCGTAGAGACCGTCTTCAGCTGGCCGGGACTGGGGAGGCTGCTGATAAAGGCGGTATCGGCCAGCGACTATCCGCTCTCCCAGGGGGCTTTCCTGCTTATCGCCGCGGTGATGGTGCTCATGAACTTCGTGGCTGACATTCTTTACAGTGTGCTGGATCCACGGGTAAGCCTCGAGAGCAAGGGGGCGAGCTTGTGAGGGCACGTCGACTTGCTTTCTTGAAAAAGGCTCTAGCTGATACGTATGGGTTTTTGAGGCGAGACAAGTTTGCGATGGCTGGCGCTATGATCTACCTCTTTTTCATCCTGGTTGCCGTGTTCGCGCCATACATCGCGCCTTACGACCCTCACGAGCTGATCATAGAGGGCAGCGACCTGGCGTCAGACCGCCCGCCGTCTGCGCAGCACTTGCTCGGGACGACCAACATGGCGAGGGACATTTTCTCCCAGCTCGTGTATGGGGCCCGTCCCGCCCTTACCGTCGGGTTCAGCGCCGCGTTCTTCGTCGTGGTGCTGGGGACCCTCGTAGGGCTCCTCGCAGGATACTTCAGGGGATGGGTCGACACCGTCTTGATGAGACTGGCGGACGTCGCCTTCGGAGTGCCGTTCGAGCCCTTCGTAATAGTCCTGGTCGGCTTCCTCGGGCCGAGCACGTGGAATATAGTCCTGGCCATGGCGCTCCTGCTCTGGCGAGATACCGCGAGGGTCATCAGATCTCAGGTCTTGACGATCCGGGAGCGGAGCTTCATCGAGGCCGCGAGAGCGTCCGGCGCGTCTCACCTGCGAATCATGTTCGTATACATAGCGCCGAACATCCTTCCGCTCTCGCTCCTCTATGGGTCGCTCGCAATGGGCTGGGCCATCCTGACCGAGGCCGCTGTGAGCTTCCTGGGCTTCGGTGACCCTAACGTGATAAGCTGGGGATACATGTTGCACGACGCCTATGTGTCGCAGGCTTTGTCCCGAGGCGCGTTTTACTGGTTTGTCCCGCCCGGCCTATGCATCATGCTGACGGTGATGGCCGGGTTCTACCTCGGACGCGGTTCGGAGGAGATCCTCCATCCAAGGCTGAAAAACGTTTGAACCATTCGATCAGCTGAGAATTCAAGTGGAGATGGACAGGATGCCCTTACTAGACGTCAGGGAACTCAAGATCTACTATAGGACGACCCGGGGATGCAACAAGGCCGTGGACGGCGTCTCCTTCAGTCTGGACGAGGGGGAGAGCATCGGGCTCGTGGGAGAGAGTGGCTGCGGCAAGAGCACGTCGGCAAGGGGAATCATCCGCGTCATGCCGCGCAACGCCTATATAGCCGGCGGCGAAGTGGTTTTCGATGGCGAGGACCTCGTGCGGCTGCCCGAGAGCCGGATGCGCGAGATTCGCTGGAACAAGCTCTCTCTCATCCCGCAGGCCGCCATGGACTCGCTCAACCCGGTGTACCCGGTGGTGGACCAATTCGTGGAGGTGCTGTGCCTGAAGGGTGGCATGAGCCGGAGGCAGGCGCGCGAACGGGCTAGAGAGCTCTTCCGTATGGTCGGCCTCGACGGAGAACGCCTCACCTACTATCCTCATGAGTTCTCGGGAGGCATGAAGCAGCGCGCGGTGATCGCCCTAGCCCTCGCGTTGAACCCCAAACTAGTAATCGCCGACGAACCCGTGACCGCACTCGACGTCATAGTACAAAGCCAGATCCTTCGGGAGTTGAAGAGGCTGCGCAGGGACCTGGGAATCTCGTTGATAATGATTACACACGACGTCTCGGTGGTTGCGGACATCTGCGAGTCCGTGGTGGTGATGTACGCGGGCAGAGTCGTGGAAAAGGGAGCGGTCAGGGATGTGCTCAAAGGCCCGGCTCATCCCTACACGATGGGATTGAAAAACGCCTTTCCCGACCTGCGAAACCCACGAAGGACTCTCATATCCATCGAGGGGTCGCCTCCGGATTTGGTAGACGCGCCCGAGGGGTGCAGGTTCGCCGCAAGGTGCCCGTTCAGAGAAGCCTCGTGTGAGGAGAGAGCCCCGGAACTAGTCGAGGTGTCTCCCGGCCATTATTCCGCCTGCTTCCGTCTGGACGACATCGACTCGCTGCGGCGGAAGGCAGAGGAGGTGGAAACGTGGCAGAAGGTGGCTATCTCGTAGACGTGCAGGACATCACCAAATCCTTCCCCATCCGGCAGGGATTGTTCCTCAGCAGGCAGAAGGGCAGCGTCCTCCATGCGGTAAATGGAGTGAGTTTCAGACTGAAGCGGGGCGAATCCTTGGGTCTTGCCGGTGAGAGCGGCTGCGGCAAGACCACCACAGGCAGGATACTGTTGAAGCTCTGTGAGCCCACGGGCGGAAGGTACTTCTTCAACGGCAAGGACGTCACACACATGAATCACGGCCACGAACTCAAGGAGTTCAGGAAGCAGGCTCAGCTCGTGTTTCAGAACCCCTTCGAGGCCTTGAACCCAAGGTTTACGGTGTTCCGTTCCATAGCCGAGCCGCTCATCATCCATAACATAGGAAGCAAGAGCGAGCGAGCGGACTTGGTAAAAGAGGCGCTAGAAATGGTGAACCTCAAGCCCGCTGAAGCGTTTTTCGACAAATACCCGCACCAGATGAGCGGCGGGCAGCTTCAACGGGTCGTCCTGGCCCGGGCTCTCGTGGTCAAACCAATGTTCATCGTGGCGGACGAGCCCGTTTCAATGCTAGACGTCTCCATAAGAGCGGGCGTGCTGAACCTCATGGGTGAGATCGCGCGGAGCATGCGGCTCACCACGGTGTACATTTCACACGATCTTTCGCTGATCCGGTACCTGTGTGACTACACGGCGATCATGTACCTCGGCCAGATCGTGGAGATCGGGCCGACCGAGAAAGTGCTGTGCGAACCAGAGCACCCCTATACTCAGGCCCTGATCTCGGCGGTGCCCTCCCCCGATCCCGATTTCAAGGGGGGCGAACTGAAGATAACGAGCCATGTGCCAAGCCCGGTCGACCTGCCCCGCGGGTGCCTGTTCCAGGACCGTTGTCCTTACGTCGAGTCCATCTGCAGGCAGGTGCAACCAGACCTTCGCGAGCGCGGGGCGAGCCACGCGGTGAGGTGCCACATGGTAAGTGGGGCCATAGAGGCGGCAAGCACGGCATAAGGACGCGTGCGCAAGTCTCATGCGCCGCGTGTTGCGCGGTGCGCGGCAAGACGTCGCACTTACTTGGAACCTGGGAGGAGGAGTTCAGGATGAAGATCGTATACGTCGTGCCCGGCACAATGGACGAAAAGGAAATGGCAAGAAGAGGAAAGTTGCTTCGCGAATGGGCCGCCCCTGGCGTTCAGGTGGACATCACCGGGGTGACGGAGGGGCCCGCGTCCATCGAATCGATGTATGAGGAATACCTTAGCGTACCAGCAACCGCGAAGAAGATGTTCGAGCTCGAGCAACAGGGGTACGATGCTGCCATCCTCGGGTGCGCAGGGGACCCCGGGCTCGACGCAATGCGGGAGATCACATCAAAAATGCTGGTGGTCGGCCCCGCTGAATCGAGCTTCGTCGTGGCGGCGATGCTCGGCTACAAGTTCTCGCTCCTCACCGTCACGGACAGCATGATCCCGAGCAGCTACGAGCTGGTGCACAAGGCGGGCGTAGCCGCCAAGCTGGCCTCCGTCAGGGCGGTCAATGTGCCCGTCCTGGAGCTTGCCGCCAATAGACAGGCTACCCTCGAGAAGATAATCGCGCTTGGCCGCCGGGCCATCGAGGAAGATGGGGCGCACGTGTTGGTCTTGGGCTGCATGTCCATGGGGTTCCTGAACGTCGCGGAGGACGTTCAGGCCGCTCTAGGCGTCCCGGTGGTGAACCCGTCCAAGGTCGCCTTGAAGGTAGCCGAGGCCCTCGTCGGGTCGAACCTGCGCCACTCCAAGAAGGCGTTTGCGCTTCCACCGAAACTTGCCGCGGGCAAGGTGGGCTCCATCGATGACCTGTACGTGAGGCTCTGAGCGGGAGAAAAGCCACCAGGGTCAAGGATCAGGGTCAAGGATCGACTCGCTGCGAGAGGCTAGTGCGATTGTCCGTCCCGTGAGGCCGCGCAAACCCCGGATAGGCTCGTAAGGCACTGCTTTCCGTAAAGCTCGAGAATGAGCTGGGCTTCGCCACGGCCTATGCCCGCCTGTCTCGCGATCTCAGACAGCGTTAATCCCTGGTCGGCGAGGCTGAGCACGAGAGCGTGCTTCCCAGAAACCCTGGGGCCGCCCGTCAGCGCCTGGTCCGCCCCTGCCTGCTTCACCCGTGCGCAGGCGGCCTCCGGTGCCGCGCTCGCATCCCGCTCCCCGCCCGCTGCCCGCCCGGCGCTTGCGGCCGGTCCGAGAGTCAACGCCTCCGCTACGGCCGGGCCTGTACCAGCGACACCCGTGTCGGGCTGGCTCGCGAGCTGGCGCGCGCCTTGATCATCCAACGGAGCGCTGGCCATCCCACACGTGCCCGGAGACGGCGATGCCCCTTCCTCCACCTGGGAGCCGGACCGGGAGCCTTGTTGGGCTTCGCGCTCGAGCGCGGCCACAGCCCCCTTGAGCTGGTCAATCCTATCCTCCGCCTCGTCAAGGAGCCGGGCGGCGGCCGCAGCCCTCTCCTCGAGGTCTTGGATCGCCCTTGCCGCGGCCTCCTCAATTGCGCGAGTGGCCTCGCCAACGGCATCCTCGAAACGTGCTGGATCGCCGGCGCTCTTCACGCGGTCGCGCCTGCCGCGCCCGTGGCTCCCGCGCCCGCCCCCATCACGCCCGCTTGGAGCGGGCGCGGCCTGCTGCGCCGCGCGGCGCTCGCCGAGCATCATCCCCAGGGAGAACACTATGAACAAGATGCCCACCACGATGACGGCCAGGGCTGCAAGGACGTCCCAGGGCACCCGAGATAGCACTAAACTGTCCACGCTCTATACCTCCACGTCGATTATGCGCCCGGGCAGCGGGGATTCGCCGCCCGTCCCGGTCGGAGCGGTTCTGGCCAGAGCGGTTCCGGGTGCGCCGGTTCCGGACGCGCCGGTTCCGGCTGGCGCATCCGACGCGTCTCCGGTTCCACGCTCCCGTCGCGCCCCTGCCTGCTCGGAGCCGGCCCCTCCCGAACCCTTGCGACGCCGCTCTTTTTCGTCGCGGATTATCCCTTCTTCTGCCCTGGGCGACGATGTCACCTGAGAAGACCTCTCATCGGCGCGCTTCGAAAGCTCCGCCGCGAACGCCTGTTGTCCCGTGGCACCCGCCTCGTTCTGCACTCGCTGGACCCGTTCGGCCTCCGTAGCCCGGGCCACAGCGTTCTGGACGTCAACCGAACGCACGGACATCTTCATCGCCTACCCTTGATCCCCGCGCGGCACCAGCCTCGACCTGAGCCTTAACACCGCGCGGGTGTGGAGTTGCGAGACTCGCCCCTCCGAAACCCCCAGTATGTCTGCTATCTCCTTCACGGTCAGCTCATCATAGTAGTGCAAGGTTACCACGAGCTTCTCGCGCTCGGGCAGCTCATCGATGGCCTTCGCGAGCCGCGTCTTCAGGTCCTCGACCTCACACACGGCCAGTGGATCGGGGCTTTCCAAGTCCGGGACGGCGTCCAATAGGGTTACGTGGCGCCCGTCCTCGCTCATCTGTATCATCTCATCAAGGGAGAGCACGGCGCCGCGTGAGGCGTCTGCTACCATCCTCTGGAACTCTTGCAGGCTCACGCCGAGCTGCGCCGCGGCCTCCTCGTCGGTGGCGGGCCGGCCGAGCCGTCTTTCGAGGGCCGCGTACGCTCGCGCAATGCGCCTGGCGTTCTGGCGCACGGACCTCGGGACCCAGTCCGCTTCCCTCATGCCGTCGGCCATGGCGCCCTTGATACGCGTGGTCGCGTAGGTCTCGAACTTCACGCCCCTGCCGGGGTCGAATTTCTCGAGAGCCTCGATGAGCCCGATGACACCCCACCCCACCAGGTCCTCGTATCCGACCACCGCCGAAAGCTTCATCGCCATCCTCCCGGCGAGCACGGGAACCATAGGTAGGTAGCGGGCGATGAGTTCGTCCTTGGCCCCGGGGTCCCCTCCCGACTTGTACCTATCCCACAATTCCTCTGTAGCCACGGTGTCACAGCAACCCCTTGCGACGGAGTTCGATTTGCCGCTGCAACACATACCTCGCCAGCATGTCCCGCTGCCGCTCGTCGATCTCCTTGAACTCCACTGCTATCTCTTGGACCCTGCCGTTCTCGGTCTGTCCGGTCGACAACCTCACCACGACGCCCTTGACGGAGACCTTGCCGCACGGGAGCTCCAGCTCCACATCGACCTCGGAGCCGATCTCCAGGTCATGTCTGGACTGCCAAGTCACGATGAGCGCGCCGCCCCCGGACACGTTCATGACCGTTCCCTTGTGCGGAACGAGCCGCCCCTTGGTCCTGTCTCCGTGGTCGACACGCCGATACCGCGCCGGAAGCGAGACGTCAACCCGCGCGTACCGCCGTCTCTGGTCGCGGACAACCTCCACGGGCTTTGTCAACTGCAGCATCGGAAACGGATACACGATCACGGACTCCACTACGGTATCCAGCTTGTACACACCGTCCTGCCGCACCAACTGGATGCGCACGGGGTCTCCCTCATCAAGCCTGAGCACTGCGCCCCTGTGCGTGGGTGCCGCCACCACGACCGCATCAAGCCCGATGTCTTCAACCCGGCTTGGGTAACTGCCGGCGTTACGCCCTTCGAGCACAACAAGGGTGATCTTTTGGTTCACTCTGAGCACGTCCTCGACTTCCACGATGGTTACCCTCCCGGGCTCACCTTCTCGCCGCCATAACAGGCTGGACGGTCATGCCGTCGCCTGTCGCCTGTCGCTTGCCGCCTGCCACTTGCTGCCCGCTGCTTGTTGCGTGCTGTGTGCTGCGTGCCGTCGCGCGGCGGGCAAAGCTCACGAGCGCGCGGCGATCCTCCCGAGGAATCCCGCAAGACCGTGACCGGCGAAGCCCCGGATCGATGCGCCGTCCAGACGCCTCGCCATAAGCCTCTCCGCTATCTCGCCGACGGCTCGTGAGGCAGGGCTTGACGGATATCTCACCACGAACGGCGCCTGCTGCATCACCGCCTTAGCTACGAGCGGGTCGCGCGGCACGAATCCCAGCAGCTTGAGATCCACCGAGAGAAACCTCCCGGCAACGAGGGTTATTTTCTCGGCCGCATCTTGCGCATCCTGCAAGTCCCTCGCCATATTCACTATGAGCATCACCGGCGCAGCAGGGTTCTCGTAGGACACCACTTTGATGGTGGCGTATGCGTCCGCTATGGAGGTCGGTTCGGGCGTCGTGACCACGATGATCTCCTCGCTGGCCGCGAGAAACCCCACCACACCTGACGAAAGCCCAGCCCCCGTGTCGACGATGATAAAGTCCGCTTCGTTCTCGAGAGCGGCAAGCGCGGAGACGAGCACCGCCCGCTCCGACTCGGGCAGGCGCAGGAGGGAAGTCGCTCCCGAGCCGCACGGAATTATCCTTATCCCGGCCGGACCCGCCACCTCGATGTCGGCAAGGCTTACTTCGCCGGCAGCTACGTGGGCCAGGTTGTATCTGGGGACGATCCCGAGCATGACGTCGATGTTGCCGAGACCCAGGTCGGCGTCGAGGACGACCACCCTCGCGCCGTCCGAAGCGAGCGCGATCGATGTGTTCAGCACTATACTCGTCTTGCCGACCCCGCCTTTGCCGCTCGTGACCGCGATGACCCGTGGCCGCGGGGCCGCGTCGTCATACGCCCCGTCCCAACCCGGGTTCCCGCGCACGAGCCCCCCGTTCCGCGCCCCATCCCGTGTAATGCTGCGAAGGCCGCTCGCCTGGTCGTTCATGTCATCTCCCACCCGTTCCCTTGAGTCTATCTCCACCGTCGGTCTTCACCGCGATTTCGCCGTCCGCCTCAGCGTCGTCCACTCCGCCGCCGAGGATCCACCTGGCCAGCCTGAAGGGGTCGGCCACCTCGATGTCCTCAGGCACGTTCTGCCCGTAGGTCACGTATGAGATCGGCACCTTTACTGCGCTCGTCACTCCGAGGATCGGACCAAGCCGCGAGGTCTCGTCGAGCTTGGAGAAAATGAGCCTGTTGACGCCGCACGGGCTGAACCTCTCCACTATGTCGAGAAGGTCACGTGGTCTCGTGGTCATGCTGAGAACGAGATGCGTCTCATCCACCTGCGCGGCTTCGAGAAACGCCCGAAGCTCCGCCATGTGCATGCCGCTCCTCGGGCTTCTCCCGGCCGTGTCAATGAGCACGAGGTCGCACCCTTCGTGGGCCGCGAGAGCCTGCCTCATCTCGGCAGGCGTGTATACGACCTCGCACGGCACCCCGATTATCTCCGCGTACGTGCGGAGTTGTTCGACAGCGGCTATCCTGTATGTGTCGGCCGTCACGAACGCCACTTTCTTTTTCCCAAAGAGCGCGGTGAGCGCCGCTATTTTGGCGAGGGTCGTGGTCTTGCCCACACCTGTGGGCCCGACCAAGGCAACTACCTTGCGCGATCCGGAAGCGAGCGCGACTCCCCCCGCCACGGGAAGCGTGGCGGTGACGAGGTCCTGTACAAGCTCGTACGGGGACTTTCCCGCCACCTGTGCCTCACGCCATTTCATCTTCGCGGCCTGAATGAGTGCCTCCGCGAGATCAGGATCAACGTCCATGTCCAGGAGACGTTCGTGGATCTCCACGAGGCGCGCCGCTGGCGTGCTTTCGTAGGCGCGCCCGGCGGCGGCAACCGCAACGCCGGCTGGGGTGGCCTGCGTGGGCGCGGCGGGCTCCACCCGGGAACGGGCACCGGACCCGGCGGAGCTTGCACCGGCATCCCTACGGTCGTCACCGGCCTGGGGGTCGCCACCACCGCGGAATGCACCGTCCCGCTCCGCCCGCTCCGCCCAGCCCTCGTCGCTCTGCCCGGCCACCGCACGGGCGTATGCGCGGGCCGCGGCACCGGTTCCCATTCCCTGCCACGTTCCAGGCCCGGCGGCTCCGGTCCCGGCGCTTGCACGGCTCGTTCTTGCGAGCCCGTCCATTTCAGGGACATTTACATCGAGCGCGGCGATGACCTCAAACCGCTCCCCGCCGAGGAGCCCCGCGAGCCTTCCCCTGCGAGCTTTCCGGGTATGTAGTATCACTGCATCGGGCCCGAGATCTTCGCGCACGGTGTCGAGCGCCTCCTGTATGGTGCGGGCCACGTACCGTTTAATCCTCATTCAGGCTCACCGTCCCGACAGACCTAACCTTCTGGTCCCTGGTGATCTCGTTATACGACAGAACCGCCACGTCCGGCAGCACTCTTTCCACGATCCTCCTTATGTACGGGCGCACTCCTGGCCGGGTAAGGAGTACCGGCTGGTATCCCTCGGTTGCCATCTTCTCCACCGCACGAGAGACAGCTCGGGCGACGGATTGGACGAGCCCGGGTTCAAGAGCGGGCGGCTCGCCCACGCCCGTGCCCACGCCCAGGCCCGCACCCGTGCTGCGCCCCTCGACGGCTCTCGCTATTTCCTCTTCGATCTCCGGGTCGACCGTGGACACCACGAGCTCCCCGTCGGCGTTACGATACTGCCTGCATATCACCCGGGCCAACGCCGCTCGCGCGTGTTCCGTGAGGACATCCACATCGCGCGTCTCCCGCGCGTGGTCGCCCAGCGCCTCGAGAATCGTGGCTACGTTTCGGATAGGCACCCCTTCCCGGAGCAGGTTTTGGAGGACCTTTTGAACGTCGCCCACGGTCATGAGGTTCGGAATGAGCTCCTCGACCACGGCGGGCTCTGTTTTCTTCACGTTATCTATGAGGTTCGCCGTGTCCTGCCTGCTGAGGATCTCCGCGGCGTGCCTCCTGATGACCTCCGTAAGGTGGGTCACGATGACGGATGTCGGGTCCACCACCGTGTAGCCCGCCATCTCAGCCCTTTCCTTGTCCTGCTCGGATATCCAGAGCGCAGGAAGCCCAAAAGCCGGCTCGGTCGTCTCGATGCCTGACACCGGCTCCACCACGATCCCCGGATTCATGGCAAGGTAATACCCGATCATGACCTCCCCGCGCGCCACCTCCACGCCGCGGATCTTGATGGCATAACCCGTGGGCCGGAGCTGGATGTTGTCTCTGATACGGATGTGGGGAAGCACGAGCCCCAGGTCCACCGCGACTTGACGCCTCACCATCGTAACCCGCTCGAGCAGGTTTCCGCCCTGGCTTTCGTCAGCAAGGGAAACGAGGCCGTATCCGATCTCAAGCTCGAGCGGGTCCACGGCCAGCAGAGACATGACGTTTTCAGGCTGCTTGGGTGCGGGAGGTGCTTTCGCGGCCTCCTCGGCCTCGCTTTTCGCCCGCGCCCGCTCCGCGCCGGCCATCGCGTACGAAAGCGCGCCAGCCGCGGCAGCTATCAAGAAGAACGGCACCTTCGGAAGGCCCGGCACCATGCCGAACAGCACCAGCATGCCCGCGGCGATGGCCACGGCCCTCGGTTGTGCGAGGAGTTGGGTCGCAACCTCCTGGCCGAAATTCGATTGCGCCGCGGCGCGGGTCACAATGATGCCTGTGGCCGTGGAGATGAGGAGCGCCGGGATCTGCGACACGAGGCCATCTCCCACGGTGAGGAGGGCGAAGGTCTGAAGCGCCTGCATCACGGGCATGCGTAGCTGGACCATGCCGATTATGATGCCGCCGATGATGTTAACGAGGGTGATTATAACGCCAGCGATGGCGTCGCCCCGCACGAACTTGCTCGCGCCGTCCATGGCGCCGTAGAAGTCCGCCTCGAGCTCGATCGCCCGCCTTCTGGCCCTCGCGGTCTGCTCGTCGATGAGGCCAGCGTTGAGGTCCGCATCGATGGACATCTGCTTGCCCGGCATCGCATCCAGGGTAAACCTCGCGGCTACTTCGGCGACGCGGCCTGCGCCGTTCGTGATGACCACGAACTGGATGATCACGAGGATTATGAAGACGACCATGCCCACCACGTAGTTGCCGCCGACGACGAAATTGCCGAACGCCTCGATGACTCTGCCAGCATACCCGTGAAGCAGGATCAGCCTGGTAGACGAAACGTTGAGCGCAAGGCGGAAGAGGGTGGCGACGAGGAGAAGCGATGGAAACGAAGAGAAGTCAAGGGCGTCGCGGGTGTACATGGTGAGCAAGAGCACCACCAGTGAGAACGTGATGTTGAACGTGAGAAGCACGTCAAGGACGAACGTGGGCACGGGCACTATCATCATCACGAGGATGATGACCACTGCCACCGCCACCAACACGTCGCTGTGTTTCGACAGCCTGTTCATGCTCACGCCCTCAACCCTGCCAACCGCCACTTAGAAGCGTCACCTCCAGCTTCCTGCGCGCCCGGCTCTCTTGTTGAGGTAATAAACGTACGCAAGAATCTCGGCGACCGCCTTGTAGAGATGCGCCGGGATCTCCTTGCCGACGTCCACGGCCTTGTACAGCGCCTGCGCAAGGGGCTTGTTCTCCACGATCGGCACACCGTTGGCTGCCGCGATGTCGCGGATCCTCTGGGCCATCAGTCTCGCGCCCTTGGCCACGACCTTTGGTGCCTTCATGGTGCCGGGGTCATACTTCAGCGCAACAGCGAGTCGCACCGGGTTCGTGACCACGACGTCCGCCTTCGGCACCTCCTGCATCATCCTGTGCGTTGCGATCTGGCGCTGCCGCGCGCGGATCCGCGCTCTCAGCAACGGGTCACCTTCAGTCTGTCGCAACTCCTCTTTTACCTCCTGTTTCGTCATCCTGATGCTCTTCTCGAACTCCCATCTTTGATACATGTAGTCGAGCGCCGCCAGCACCGCAAGCGCCACCGCCACACGAAGGCCAAGCTTGAAAGCGAGGTTGCCCAGGGTCGCGAGTATCTGGCCGGGCTCCATGGCTCCCGTGGCGACGAGCGCGGGATATTCCTGCCGCAGCGTCACGTAGCCGTAGTACCCGACGATGGCTATCTTGGCGCATGATTTGACGAGCTCCGCCAGCGCCCGCCCCGAGAAGATCCGGGCCATTCCCGCCACCGGGTCGAGCCGCGAGAGCCGCGGGGCAAGCGGATCCAAGGATAGGACCAACCCGACCTGAGCCAGGTTCGCAACGAGCCCGACCACGAAGCCGGTAGCGATAGCCGGCCCAGCGGCCTTCGCGATGGCCACGAGGACATTCAGCGCAAGCACGCGGAGACCCTCCTCGGAGACATCCGGGTGTGCTAACGTGTCGCCGAGCAGCTGGGTCATGAAGCCTCCGAGCCCGGCATAAATGGCCCCTCCCGACGCGCCGAGGACTCCGAGCGTTGCGAGGAGAATCGCCGCAGAGTTCACTTCGACGCTCCTCGCCACCTGCCCGCGTTTTCGCGCCTCCTGGCGCCGTCTTGGCGTTGCGGCCTCCGTGCGGTCATCGCGTGGCACCGCCTATTTCGCACCTCCCAACACTGCGAGGATGCTCCGTTCGAGCCCGCTGAACGAGCCCCTCATGACGAGGACGAAGAGGGGCAGCGCAACCACCAGAGTGAGGAGCCCCACCCCGATTTTGAGCGGGAAGCCCACGATGAAGATGTTCATCTGCGGTACGGTCCTCGCGAGCATGGCCATGACCACGTCTGTCAGGAGCAGCGTGCATGTGACCGGAGCGGCGATCTTGAGAGCCACGACCAAGGTGTCGCAGAAGAGCCTCGTGACCCCGGCCTCAAGTCTTGCCGTGAGAGCGAAGCTCGAGATGGGCACGACTGCATAGCTCTCCACGAGTCCCGACAGGACCATGTGGTGGGCGTTGAACACGAGAAAGAGCAGCATCGCAAGGAGGTACTGAAACTGGCCCATGACGGTGACCTGCGTGTTCGCCACAGGATCCACCACGTTTACGAGGCCGAAACCGACCTGGATGTCCACGAGCTGCCCGGCGAGCTGCACGCCCACCATGACGAGCGATGCTATGTAGCCCATGACCGCGCCGACCAGGATCTCGCGGCCCACGCATACTGCGTACGCGACCACGTCCGCCGGGTAGCCGGTCGCAGGGGCTTGTACCAGCGGGAACGTCACCAAGGCAAGCAGCGCGGATAAGCCCGCCTTTACCTGAAGCGGCACGTTACGGCTCCCGAAAACAGGCGCGAACCCGAAAACCCCGCCTATCCTCGCGAGCACCAGGAGATACGTTTGCACATTGGTGATGGCCGCATCGACGACGCTCACAAAAAGGCACCTCCGCAGGCAAACAAACGCTGTGGCCGCGCTCCGGCCCCGTCCTCCCTGTCCTCGCCCCCCGTCCCCACGCTCCTTCGCGGACGGGGGGAAAGGCGGCGTTCACGGCACGTAATTTGGCAGGTTGGTGAATAGCTCGCGCGTGAACTCGACGAGCGTGCGCATCATCCATGGGCCGAACACCACGAGCGCCACGACGACCGCGAGGATCTTCGGCACGAGGGCCAAGGTCATCTCCTGGATTTGCGTCACGGCTTGGAAGACGCTCACGATGAGGCCCGCCACGAGCGCCAGCACGAGCACGGGCGCGGCCACCTCAAGCGTCACGAATATGGCGCGCTGACCTATCCCCGCTATGACTCCCTCTGTCATTTCCCGTCACCCCCGAAGGCTTGCCGGCTCCCCACTCAGTGGAAGCTGCGCAACAACGAGCCGATAACCAAGTTCCACCCGTCAACCATCACGAACAGCAACAGTTTGAAGGGCAGTGAGATCATCACAGGCGGCAGCATCAACATGCCCATGGACATGAGGACGCTCGCAACCACCATGTCAATGACTAAGAACGGCACGTATATCAGAAACCCGATCTCAAACGCGGTCTTGAGCTCGCTAATGGTGAATGCCGGTATGAGCACGAGCATCGGCACTTCCGACGGGTTTGCCGGCCTTTTCGCCTTGGCCAGCGCGGTGAACAGCGCGAGATCCTTCTCGCTCGTTTGCTTCAGCATGAACTCCCGGAACGGCACCGCCGCCCGGTCGAGCGCAACCTGCTGCGAGATCTCGCCGCGAAGATAAGGCTGAAGCGCTTGCTCGTTCGCGGTCCCCAGCGCGGGCGCCATGACGAAAAACGTAAGGAAGAGCGCAAGGCCGATGAGGACTTGGTTCGGCGGCACCTGCTGCGAGCCCAAGGCGCTCCTGACGAATGAAAGGACAATGACGATCCTCGTGAACGAGGTGAACATGATGAGAATGGCCGGCGCGAGAGTAAGCACCGTCAACAGGATGAGGATCTGAAGAGAACTGGACACGTCTTTCGGGCTCGTCGCGGGCTCGACTCCGATGTCGATTCGCGGGAGCGGCATGAGGCCTCCGACGTCGACCGAAGGCACCGGAGCCACGGGCGCCTCTGCGGCCTGGACCGTCTCTTCACCGGATGACACGCATCCGCCACCCGCAATGAGCGTGACAACGGCACCCAGCGCCACGCCCAGCATCACGATGAATGCCGACGCTCCCTTCTTGGCCGCGGCGCTCCTACTCAGCACCGCCACGCCGCTCTGGCGACGCGACCGGCAACGTCTGTCGCATGCCGAACCGTGGCAGTGCGCGCGCCGTCTCCCGCGAACGTCACCCTCGCCCTGGAGGCTTTCGGTACGTGTTTTGCTACAAATCGACGCCTTGGTCATCCGGGCCCTCTCCTCGAGATCTTGCGCCTTCGAAACGACGCGTGTAAGCTTCGAGAATCTCGTTGAACCTCCGCCCCTCCTTGGACTCCACCTGCGACCCGCGGTCCTTTCGACCTCCGTCCTCCCTGCTTCCCAACGATCGCGCGTCAATCTCCGCCACCACCGAGATTTGCGAGCCTGTGGCACCGAGCACGAAGAACCTCTCGCCGAGCCGCACGAGGTGCAGACCCCTGCCGGGCCCGAGCGGCAAAGACTCCCGCAGCTCCATAGCCGGACGGCCGCGCACGCCCACTCGTCGCTGTTGCAGAGAGCGCAGAACCAGCCCGGTAAGGTATATGAGCGCGATGACCACAGCAAGGCCTACCACGAGCCGGATTCCCAGAACGATCGGGTTCACTGCCGCCGCCATCCCCTTTCAGGCGATCCACTCAGCCATCTCAGCTCTTCGAGCTGCTCAGCCTATCCGCAGGGGCCACGATGTCCACCACGCGGACACCGAAGTTCTCGTCGATGACCACAACCTCGCCTTTCGCGACCAGCTTCCCATTGACCAGGATGTCCACGGGTTCACCGGCCGCCCTGTCGAGCTCCACCACGGAGCCGGGGCCAAGGTCGAGGACGTCTCGTATGGTCATGGTAGTCCTGCCCAGCTCCACCGTGATCGGGAGAGGCACGTCAAGCAGCAGATCAATGTTGCTGTGTCCTGCCTGGCGTGACTTCTCCCCGAACGGCGCGAACTCCGCCTTTTCAAAAGCCCTTTCCAGACTGCGCTTGCCATCCTCGGCACCGGAACCCGACGCCCTGGCGCCTGCGACACCACCGGGACCGGGGTCAGGCCCTGTCCGGGCGCTGCCTTCCCCGCTTTCGGCGTCATTTCCGGATATCGTGCCAACGTTTCCCGCATCCGCCGCCTCTATAGGCCCTGGTGCGCCCGGGTCAGATGGGACGCCGAGGTCCTCATCGAAGAGATCGTCGGTCATCACAATGTCCCTCCCCTGTCGTGAAGCACGCGCGATACCTGAAAAGCGAGCCTCTTGCCGATCACCCCAGGCCGCGCGAGGAACTTGGCTCCGCCGCCCACACGCACCAGGAGATCCTCGCCGCGCCTGGAGTCAAGCCTTATGATATCTCCCGGCGCGAGGTCGAGGAAGTCGCCCACGAAAATGGTGGCTTGGCCCAGCTCAACAGTCACGGGCACCTGCACCGTCGCAAGACGCTGGCGGATAGCTTCAGCGGATGCGGCTTCCGTGCCCCGTCCGACTTGTTTCTTGAACCACCGCGTCGCCACGAGCCTTGGCAACACTGGCTGGAGCACGGGGTACGGCAGGCATAGAGTCACGTTTCCATCAACGTCCCCTAAGGCGACCTGGAGTGACACGGCCGCGACGGTCTCGGTCTCAGCCGTGACTTGAGCGAACTGCGCGCTTGCGACGATATTCTCCAGCCGCGTCGAAAAGGCGATTACGTCAGCCCAGGACCGCGCCAGGATGTCCAGGACCCTGCCTGCAAGGTCCTGCATGAGCCGTTGCTCGATGTCGGTAAGCTCGCGCGGCTTACCCTTCGCCTGCCCGGGTCCCCCAAGCACCCTATCAAGGATCGCGAAGGCCAGCAGGGGATCGAACGCCAGGATGGCCTCGCCGTCCGGCGGGCTTACATTGAAAACCGCGATCACGCCGGGACTCGGCAAGGACGACGAAAACTCATCGAAGGACAGCTGTTCGCACGACGCCAGGCTGACCCGCACCGGAAACCTCAGGTACGTGGACATCCACGTCGAAAGCGACCGGGCGAAGGTCTCGTGGATTATCTCGATGGTGCGAAGCTGGTCCTTGGAGAGCTTGTCGGGTCGGCGGAAATCGTATGGTCTTACCTGCTTCGCCCTGCGACCTTCACTTTTCACGGCCGGCTGCTCTTCCTGCTTGGCGAACGATGAAAGCAGCGCGTTTATCTCTTCTTGCGAAAGGATCTCGTCCAAGTTCCCGCCCCCGCATCTCGGGTTGCCGAAGCTACTGGATAACAAACTCCAGGAAGTACACGCCCCTCACACGGGGCGGCTTCAAGCCGTCGCCCGAAAGCGCCTTTTCTATGGCATCGGCCACGCGGCGGCGTATCGCATCCCTTTTCGAAACATCGCTAAGGTCCTCGAGGCTGTACGAAGACAGCACCGCAAGGATGGCGTCGCGAACTTTGTACTCCACCGCCCCGATCTCGGTGCTGACCTTCTTGTCAGCGCACTCGACGCTGATGGAGGCCTTAAGATACCGCGTGCCGTTCGTGCCCGCCACGTTGACTATGAAAGGCTCGAACGAATACGTCGGGCCCGGCTTGGTCGCAGCCGACTCCGAGGTGGTTGCCTCTCCAGCACCTGTCGCCGCCTGCCCGCGCAGACTCCAGGTGTAGAAGATCGCGCCCCCGGCCGCTGCAAGACAGAAAGCCAGGACGGCTACCACCAGAAGCGGGGAGACCCTGCGCCTCCGGCCGGCTACCCTCCGCTGTTGGTCCTGCATGGCGCGAAGGTCGCGTGCCGATAACGTGCCCCCGGGCCTCTCTGGAACCTCCCAACCCTCTCTCACCGGCGGTTGTGGTCCGGACGCGGGGACCCCAGCCTGGCCTCGCACCGCGTACCTCCCCCCCTCCGGGCTCGCCTCTCCAACGACGACCTTCCCGGTGGGAGCGGTGGGCGTGCGGCTCGGCGCGCTCGTAGTTACGGCTCGGCTCGGCCCGGACCTCTGATAGTTCGCGATACCTGTAGGCAAGCTCAATCCCCCTGTTCTTTGCTCGACTCATTCGGACCCAGTAACTTCTCCTTTTCCTTCAAGATGACTATGTCCACTCTGCGGTTAAGCGCCCTGTTGGCCTCGCTTGTGTTGGGTACCTTCGGCCGGTATTCGCCGTACCCCATCGCGGTAAACCTTTCAGGAGCGAGGCCTGCTGCCTCAATGAAATACCTCAGGACCGTGCACGCCCTCGAAGTCGAGAGCTCCCAGTTCGACGGGAATCTTTCGGTGCGTATCGGCAGGTCACATGTGTGTCCCTCGATCCTGATATCGTTCGGGATCTTGCGCAAGATCACCGCCACTTCCGAAAGAACGCGCTTCGCCTCGGGGCGTAGGTCTGCCTGGCCGAGGTCGAAAAGGACCTTGTCCATGAAGCTTACCACGAGACCCCGTTCCGTGACCTCCAGATGCACATCGTCTGTCAACGCCTGATCCTTGAGAAACGACTGAAGCTCCTGCATGACCCCCTCAAGGTCGATCTTGGACTTTCCCGAAGGCTGGAGGTCGCTCGGCGGGTTCGGAAGCGGCATCTCACCGGGGTTCAGGACCTGCGGCCCTCCGGTGAGCACGCCGAGTGCACCCTGAAGCGATATGACCGCCTGCCGGAACTTGATCGCGTCGAGGGACGAGAACGCGAACAACAAGATGAAGAAGGTCAGCAGCAACTGGGTCATGTCGGCATATGATGTTATCCACGGCGGGGCCCCTGAGGGCCCGTCATCAGCGGAGCTCCTGCGTCTCATGTGTTCACACCAGCGCTTTCGTTCTCTGCCGCAGCTCCTGCCTCCGCGGCACCGCCCGCTGTCGCAGTTGCAGTTGCCTGCGAGCCTTTCTTGTACGCTACTTTCGCTCTAGTCGCGGGCGGCAGGAAGGCTCTGAGCTTTTCCTCTACGATCCTCGGGTTGTCCCCTGACTGGATCGCCAGAATGCCCTCGATGAGGATCTGCTTCTCGAATGCCTCCTCGGACGCCCGAACCCCAAGCTTTCCCGAGAGGGGAATGAATACGAGATAAGCGAGGATCGCCCCGTAGAACGTAGTCACGAGAGCCACGGCCATCCCGGGACCAATGGTGCTTGGGTCGTTTATATTTCGGAGCATCTGGATCAGCCCAATCAGGGTCCCGATCATGCCGAACGCGGGGGCAAAGAGCGCCATCTGGTCGAACAACTTGCGTCCCATCTTGTGGCGTTCCTCGATGGCGTCGAGATCGGCCTCGAGAATCTCCCGTATCACAGCGGCGTCCACGCCATCCACCACGAGCTGAAGGCCGTGCCTTAAGAAGTCGTCCTTGACCTTATCGAGGTTGTTGTCGAGCGCGAGGAGGCCCTCGCGCCTTGCAAGTTCGGCGAGGGATATGATCTGCATGATCGTGGCCGTAAGCTCCGATGGACGCCGCGTGAACGCGATCTTGGTGACGCGCAGCACGTTTTTGATGTCGTCCAACCTGAAGTTTATAAACGTCGCGCAGACGCTCCCGCCGATGGTGATCATCACCGATGGGATGTCGATGAAGCTTCGGATCGACCCACCCATCTGGATGGCGGTGACGACGAGCGTAAATCCCGCAATGATCCCAATGAAAGTGGCAAGGTCCATGTTACGCCCCCGCAAGTCGCATGGCACTCGTGTGACGGTGCCGTTCTAGTGATGCATGTCTTGCTCGCTTTACTCCCAAGCGCCCTGGCGCAAGACGTCCACGTCCGTGTACGCGTCGTCGCGCCGGAATCCAGGCTCCCGGCTGACGCTCTGCCGACAATTTCCGCGCCTACGTCGCCTGCTCCGCGCCGGAGGCGGGAGCCTGAGGCCCGAGAGCGATCGCTCTCTTATACCCGACCACCGCCGTCACCACGTCGTCCACGGCGTCCTTCACGACAAGCTTCTTGCCCGTTGTGAGCGTGATGATGGTATCGGGCGTTGCCTCCACCGTTTCTATGAGGTCCGCGTTAACCACGAGCTCCGAGCCATCTAGCCGGTGTACCCTGATCATCGCAAGCGCCGCCTTTCCTCTCGCGAATGCTGTCTTCGGATCTGCGGTCCAGTCCTCCGCTCATACGAGGCCGCTTGCTCAAAACCAAGAGCAGAACGCGAATCACCCACGCCCAAACAAGGCGGCCCGCGGGCCCACCCCCCGCACCGTGTCCCATAAAGCCCTGGTTAAGGGCCGGAGGCGGAGCAGCCGGGCGGGCCCGCCTCAACCCGTGTTAACGCTTGAGACTCAAGAGATCCTGCAACATCTCGTCCGCTGTGGTAATCACCCTTGAGTTCGCCTGGAAACCGCGCTGCGAGATGATCATGTCGGTAAACTGCTTTGCAAGGTCGACGTTGGACATCTCCACCGCGCCGCCGATGATCTTGCCCTTGCCGTCCTTCATCGGCTCGCCGATTATCGGAGCGCCCGAGTTAGGCGATACCTGGTAGAACCCTCCACCCATCCGAAGGAGGCCGCCAGGGTTCGCGAAGTTCGCGAGCACGATCTGCGCCAACGTCCGATACTGACCGTTAGAGTAGATGCCCGTGATTATCCCGTCCGCGTCCACCGCGAAGGTCTCGAGAGTCCCAGCCGGGAAGCCGTCCTGGAAGCTCATGGACACCGACGATGGCTCCGCGTATTGAGTCAAGCTTTCAAGGTCCAAGTTCACCGTCTGCGCAGCGGACCCATCCGTTGGCAGGATGTCGAACTGGGGAGGATAGTCATAGCCTGCAGCGGCACATGCCTGCTGAGTGGCCGACGGGTCGAACTTGCCGTTCTCGGTGAAAACCAAATACCCTTCACCTACCGGGTTGTCCGCTGCGGCGGCCAAGGGGTCTGTCACCTCCCACTTCCAGGCACGTTCCCCAATTGCCGCGGAAGCGAGATCTGCGGGATTAACTGGCGTGGTGGGATCGAGTTTTTCAAACGTGATCGGCAGCTTGTGCAAGAGGCCCAACGAGTCGTAGACTTGGAGCAGTCCTGAGAACTTCCCACCTGTTCCTGAGGTCTCGTCGTAGGGATCCGCCTGAGAGTCCAGGTTCCCGCGCAGAATCGCGTTCTTGGTCGCCGCAGCCTCCATGACCTGGCCTATGAGAATCTTGATATCGGTCGGTGGTTGGGTGCTGTCGATCTCCCCGGTAGCGGGGTCAACCGGCTTCCCCTGCACCCTGTAGCCCGTTGCGGGGCTCACGAGGACACCATCAGCGCCGATCTGGAAGCTGCCATCCCGGGTGAAGTAAGTCCTGAGCCCATCGCTTAAGACGAAAAACCCGATCCCGTCTATGGCAAGGTCGCTTGGCACCTCGGTCACCTGGATATTGCCCTGAGTGTGCCAGGTATCTATGCTCCTGAGGCTTGTCCCGAGGCCAACCTGCATGGGGTTTATGCCGCCCCTTCCGCCCTTGACCGGCGCGCCGCCGCCGCGAATCGTCTGTACTAGAAGCTCATGGAACGTCACCCTCCCGGCTTTATAGCCGGGGGTGTTGATGTTGGCGATGTTGTCGCCTATCACATCCATCCAGACTTGATGCGCCCTTGAGCCGGATACTCCGGCAAACATCGACCGTAGCATTGTCTCACTTGACCTCCTTCCTTCTGTGGCCGCCAGTGTCGCCGGCGGCCCGGGGCCCCCTCGGAAGAGGTCCAGCCCCATGGCGCGGTCTTTGGCTTCACACTATCACCGCACTATCAATGTTGGTGAAGACGTTCTCCTTGATGTGCTCGCCGTCCACCGCCGTGATGACGGTCCGATTCCTGATGCTCACGACGAGGGCGAGATTGTCCATGAGGATGAGCGACTCCCTCGCACCCTTGGCCGAAGCCCTGTCCACCGCCTGGGCGAGCTTTGCCATGTCGGCCTCTGAAAGCGAGATGTTCCTCGTTCTCATGCGCATCTGGGCGTGGCCGGAGAACCTCACGCCCTGTCCTTCGATCTCCTTCTGGAGGACCTCTCCGAAGGACGGGGCCACGGCCGTCCCCAGATCGCGAACGGCTTCGTTTCGAACCCTCTCCACGCCCCCGGCGGGCGCCGTCACCCCGGCGCGCACCTGGAACTCGGGCGATATCCTTTCAACCAAGGCAACCACTCCTCGCGGCAACGTCTCTCGCGTCTACGATATCTCCGTCACGTCGGTCACGAGGACTTCCTTCCCTTCGACAACGAGGTATGCCACGCCGTCCTCGAACTTCACGCCGGAGACCGTGCCCGTGATGACCTCGTCGTCCACCGTGGCAGTCACTTTCCTGCCGATGAGCGCCGTGGCCTGCGTGGCGTGCTGCATCTTCGCGAGGCCCTCCATGGCGAGGCTCAGGTTCTCCATCTGTTCCAGCGTGGAGAACTGCGCCATCTGGGCCACCATCTCCTTGTCGTCCACCGGCTGGAACGCGTCTTGATAACGCAGCTCGGTGAGGAGCAGCTTCAGGAACGCGTCCTTCCCCAGCTCGGTCCGGGTGGCCTCGTCCGAAGAGGTCTGTGTAGTGGTGTCGTACGCACGCGTACTGGATGTAGCTGCAACGTTCATCAGAAACCCTCCTTTCCTTCTGGAAGTGAATTCACCCGGCCGCCTGCCGCGTCTCTCGGAAGCGTGCGGGCAGGTGCCGCGCTCGTAATCCGCTATGCTACGCAGTCCACAAGATGGGCGCTTGCCGTAGGTGCCCTTGAGGCGGTGAAAGACGTCGCCCCGCGCAGCGCGCTTGACCTCCCGCTTCTAGGCACTGCCTCCGCGGGCCCGCGCCCCACGCTCTCGCCCGGCCACCGCGAACCGCCCCCGCTCCACGCGACCCCCGCTCCGAAGCCGCTGGAGACGGCGACCGCCCCGAGGTCAATCCCTTTCTCGGCAAGCGCGGCCTTCAGGTCGCCGAGCCCTGCCTCGATGAGCTGCCTGGTCGCTGCGCTCTCGGCCCTGATCTCCGCCACCACCCGCCCTTGCTCACTGGTTACCTTGAGGTGCACCTTGCCCAGGACGTCGGGCTTGAGGTCTATCGTCATCTCCGCCTCGGACCTTCCAAGGCGGAGCTGGGCCCGCTGGACGATCTGGTCGATAACGGCCCGCGCCGTGACCGGTGTCTCGCGCTCGTGCGCCTGAGGACCGTGAGTCACCTGACTGCTTATCTGCTTAGCCTCGTGCGACGCAGACGGGTTCGGACTTACGGGCGTCGCAGACGGCTTGTCCAACGCTGTTTCAGAGTTCTCACGCTCCGCGGCCCGTCTTCGCGCCGTGCCCACCGAGTCCTCGGCCGCCCTGTGCCCGGATGCCCCGAGACGCTCGGACGCGGGTCTTTCTGTTGACACTTCCACGTCGGGAACGGCCGTCTCTTGTACCGGAGGGCATTCCTGCCGGAACAGCGCGTCGCTCCCCGCGGTATCCTCATGCTCCTTCCGGGTCGCCAGCGCGTTGCGCTCTCCGGCTGCGGCATGCGGGTGATGCGCGCCATCCACCCGGGCATCCCCTGGACTACACGGCTCAGTATGGGGTGCTCGACTCGGCTCCTCCACCCTCGCCTTCGCCTCCACCTCCGCTCCCGAGCGGGACTCCGCCGGCGTCTCGCAGCGGATGGCCTCCTCATGGCGCCCGTCACCAACATCGGTCTTCCCGCAGGCCGCATCATCCGCCCGTCCCGCACCCGCCACGGCTTGCCCGGCTGGAGCTCCGCGCGGGACAACCTCATCCCGAATGGGGACGTCCCGGGCGGCCGCCTCTCTGGGAGTCGTGTCCTGGCCCCCCGGAGGTGTAGCACCCAGCGTCTGCGTTTTCGCGCCAGCGTCGCAGTCGCCGGATTCAGCCTGACGCGGCACTGACATGCCCGTGGGAGCAGCGCCGACACCCTCCTCCCCGAGCCGCAGCACACGCGGCACACGCGCTATATGCCCCGCGTCACTCGTGTCGTCGCGCGCGGTCTCGACCCCGCCTCCGGCCAGCGCTTCCGCAGTGGCACTGACCATTGTCCTCTCGGCTCGCGGCGGACGCGCGCCCGGCTCTGCGGCCGAGCCACCAGGCACAAGCCTCATCGCTCGTGTTCGCGAGCCAAACGAGGCTGTCCTTTGTGCGCTTCCGACGACCGAACCGCGCCCGGAGGTGATCTCCACCCCCGCGTCAGCCAGGAGGTCGTCCGGGAAGCCTCTCGAGGAGCTGGCTGCTCGTTCCGACGTATCTCGCCGCCCGGATCCTGGCAGCCGCGCCGGTGCTCCGTCTGACGAGACGATCCCCAGCCCTGTCGTGGCCTCCGGGCTTTGTCCGCGTCCAGGTCCCAAGCTGCTGCTTGTTCCTCCGAGCTTCGCGGTAGGCTGCTTCGGGTTAGCGGTTGCCTCGGGACTCTCGCCCGCTCCCGCGCCCGCGCCTAGATCGGCGCCGGCGCGTACATCCACGACGCCGGCATTTTCGCCTGCCGCAAGTTTCCTCGTGTCCCCGTTCTCACGGCGCCCCAGCCGGTGGGCAGCCTGGCCGTCACCGAAAGATGCGGCCTTCGATGCGCCATCGGAGCCCATGGGAGCCACCTGGGAACGGGCACCCTCCACTGCCGCCTGCCCGCGTTCAGCAGCGCTTTCGTCGAACGAACCGTGATGATCCGCGCCCACGTCGTTGCCTGGGGCGAGCTCATCTCCTCGCGCCCCCCGTACAGCCGCGACGCCTCCCTCCTCCGCCTGCTCGCCAGCCCGCGCCGGCGCCTCCTGCCGCGCGTGCCAGGAGAACCTCTCGTGCGTCTCGCCCACGTGCGCGTCACGGGAGGAAACCGCTTCTCCGGCTCCCGCCGCCGGTCCCTCCACGGGCTGCGTGCCACTCGAGGCCGCACCTACTGCACGCGCACGCCGGGATTCAGGAAACGCCGCCGCCGTAGACGCAGGACGTCCACCCACGCGCCGCGCGAGCGCCTCGGCTCGCCTGGTCTCGGCTGACCGCCCCGCAGAGCTCGCAGGCATGGTTTCCCGACCAGCCGCCCCCAGAGAGGCCGAAGGCATGGCCGCGGCCGCTTGCGCGGCTTGCGCACCCTGCACCTGCGCCTGCCCCTCTCCCTCTCCAGAGTCACGCCGCTGCACCTCGGCTGATCCACTGTCAGCCACACCGAGCGTAGCCTTCACCCCCGCTTCGCGCAGGCCGAGGCCTGCGTCTACGGGCGGGTCCTCCTCCGCGCCGCCCTTCCCACGGGCCGTCGCGCGCCCACCGCGCCCACGCGCCTCGCCGGTCCCGGAGACCTCGCTGGCCTCGTCCGGCCCTTCGCCGGCTCCAGAGGCGAGACAGCGTCCCGTACCGGGGACCACGGAAACCTCATGACCGTCAGGATCTGCTTCAGTGCCGCGCCGCACCGCCGGGTCCGGCGCCTCCCCGGGCGCGGCCGCCGCCGGGCCCGCGAGCGAGCGCCCCCGGGCGCGGGTTTCGAGCTCCGCCGCCAGCTCCGCCGCGAAGTCCGCACGGGCATCGACCCTTTCCCCCGTCTCCGGGTCCTCGGCCGTAGCCACGCCGGCCGCTCCTGCCAGGCCCTCCGCGCTCGTCACGAGTCTGCCCACGCCTACCGGGCGCGGCTCAGGACCGATCGCCTGCGCCTCGTCCAGGCATATGGAAAACATCATCTCCACTCAGGTCTTCACCTCCTTTCCGCGCGTATCTAATGGTCCCCACCTCATCGAGGAACGCCTGTTCCGACCGGGATACCTCCTCGCGGTAGCGCGCGTATGCCCGCTCCCTCAGCTTCTCGACGACCCTGCGCGCGCGCCGCGCTGCAATGAGCGACTCCCGCTTCAGAGCCTCATCGCGGATCGCGCGATCCACGGCCGCCCGTTGCTCCTCGATGCGACAGGCCAGAAACCCTAGATAGCGGTGGTAGGCGGCGATCCACTGGACGTCCAGGGCGCCGTCGACGTTCGCCCGCAGGCCCTCGAGGGTCGCGCCACGAGCGGCTCTCAGCTTCTCGAGCACGGCCTTCTCACGCCGGACCGCTTCCTGGGCCCGTGCAAGCTCCTGCCGGAGCGCATCCTCCCTCAGCCGTCTCACTTCCAGCAGCTTCTGCAGGCGAAACTTGAATCTCTTCATCGTCCGAACATGCTTCGCAGTCTCGAAACGGTCTCCTTATAATCCGCCTTCTCGTTGACCCCTTGTTTCAGGAAGGCGTTTATGTTGTCGATCATCGTCATGGCCCAGTCGATCTTCGGGTTGCTCCCGGGCACGTAGGCCCCGATGTTTATGAGGTCCGCAGCCTCCCTGTAGATGCTGAGCGCCTCGCGCATTTTCGCGGCCGCCTTTAGGTGCGCCTCGTCTGTGACATCCGGCATCACCCTGCTCACGCTGGCGAGGATGTCTATCGCTGGATAGTGGTTCAACATTGCGAGCTCCCGCGACAGGACAATGTGGCCGTCGAGAATGCTCCGCGCCGCGTCAGCCACAGGCTCGTTCATGTCGTCCGCCTCGACCAGTACCGTATAAAGGCCCGTGATGCTGCCCGAGGATGAGTTCCCGGCACGCTCGAGCAATCGAGGCATCATGGAGAACACCGACGGGGTGTAGCCGCGGGTGGTCGGCGGCTCTCCGATGGCCAGCCCCACCTCGCGCTGGGCCATGGCGAGGCGGGTCAGGGAGTCCATCATGAGCAGCACGTCCCGCCCGGTATCGCGGAAGTATTCCGCGATCGCCGTCGCGAGCAGGGCGCCCTTGAGCCGCACGAGGCTTGCCTGGTCCGACGTGGCGACCACCACCACAGACCGCCTGAGCCCCTCGGGGCCAAGGTCCTTCTCGATAAACTCGCGGACCTCGCGACCTCTCTCCCCCACCAGCGCTATCACGTTCACGTCGGCGGAGGTGTTCCTCGCGAACATGCCCAGGAGCGTGCTCTTGCCGACACCACTCCCCGCGAAGATCCCCAGCCTCTGCCCCTTGCCGCACGTGAGCGCCGAGTCGACCGCCCGCACGCCCAGCGCAAGAGGCTCCGAGATCCTCGCCCGCTCGAGCGGCGGCGGAGGCGAGTTGAGGAGAGGGTACTCGGCCTCTGGCTTGATAGGGGGTTTCCCGTCTATCGGCTGGCCGAGGCCATCGATGACGCGCCCGAGAAGCCCCTCGCCCACAGGTGCCATAGCCTCGCGCCCGCTTGCGACGACCTCGCTTCCGGGTTCGATGCCGTTCCTGTCGCCGAGGACCATGAGGAGCGTTTTTCCCTCCCTGAAGCCCACGACCTCCGCCTGGACCGGCATCCTCTGTCTTCTCGTGTAGATTCGGCAGACCTCGCCCACGTGCGCGGGCGGGCCCATGGACTCCACCACAAGCCCAATGACCTGCACGACCCTGCCGCTCACCCTGAGCGGGTCGCACGCCCTGACGGCCGTCTGGAATCTCGATATGTCCACGCCCCTTCCGGCTCCGCCCCTAGAGGGCGAAGCGGAGGTCACGGCGGGTTCAGAAAGGAGCGGCATCGCCGTTACCAAAGAAAGCCCTCCTCACCTCGCGCAGCTGGGTTCCGAGCCGCGCGTCCACCGAGCCGAAATCCGTCTCCACGATGCATCCGCCGGGCTCCACCCTGGGATCCTCCACGATCTCGATGGACGTGACGTCATCGGCGATCCTCATGATCTCGTCGCGGAAGTCCTTCACCCGGTCGAGATCCCACGCGCTCACCCTGATCTTGATGGGCCCGCCGGCCTTTGCCTTCTCCACAGATTCCCGGACCATCCCGAGGACGACCGACCCATCCAGGGACACCTCGTGCTTAAGGATCTTCTCCGCCACCTCGATGGCGAGCTGGGCTACAGTGTCCTCCGCCGCTCTTACGGCGCTCTCGGTGGCCTGTGCCACCCCGCGCGCCAGGGTCTCCAGGTACTCTAGAAGATCCCGCGCGTGCTCAGTCACCCTCGCCGCGGCTTCCGCTCGCCCTTCCTCGTAGCCCTTGTCGTACGCCTCTTTCAAGATCCGGGCGCGCTCCCGCTCCGCCTCCTCAAGCCTGGCCCTGGCGGCCAGCTCCGCCCGCTCGATGATGGAGCGGGCAAGCATGGCGGGATCGTCCTCCGCGTCCTCCGGCCTGCGCCCGCCTCCCCGCGCAGAGGCCGTGGGCCCGGACAGCGTGCCGAGGAAGGCTTCCAGCCTTTTGTCGCCAATGAGGGCCGGGTTTTTCCGAACTTCCTGTGCCTTGATGATCCTAGACAAGAACCTCGTCCTCCGCGCCTCTTGCGATGACAATGTCGCCCGCTTCCTCGAGCCTGCGGATGATCGTGACTATCCGTTGCTGAGCCTCTTCCACCACTCTCAGACGCACGGGCCCCATGAACTCCATGTCCTCGCGCAGCATCTCCGCGGCGCGCTCCGACATGTTGCTGAAGATCCTCTTCTTGACCTCCTCGCTTGCGGCTTTGAGTGCGAGCGCGAGGTCTTTCGTGTCGATCTCCTTGAGGAACGTCTGTATCGCCCGGTCGTCGAGGAGAGTGATGTCCTCGAACACGAACATGAGGTTCTTGACCTCCTCAGCCAGCGCCGGGTTTTGTTCCTCCAGTTCCTCGAGGATGGTCTTCTCAGTTCCCCGGTCCACGCGGTTCAGCACGTCCACGAGGGCCTTCGTGCCCCCCGCGAAATTGTAGCTCTGGCCGCCGATGGAATAGAGCCGGCTCTCGAGGACCTTCTCCACCTGCGCGACTACCTCCGGAGCGGTCCTGTCCATCTCGGCGAGCCGCACGGCCACCTCGGTCTGAAGCCCCTGGGGGAGCGCTGAGAGCACCACCGCAGCCTGCTCTGGACGAAGGTAAGCCAGGATGAGCGCGATGGTCTGAGGGTGCTCGTTCTCGATGAAGTTCACGAGCTGGGCCGGATCAACTTGTCGGGCGAAGCTGAACGGCTTCTCCTGGAGCGACGCGGTTATCTTCTCGATGATCTCGGCGGCGCGGTGCGGGCCGAGCGCACGCTCCAGTACCTGCTTCACGTACTCGATGCCGCCTGTGGCATACTCTTGAGCTTCACATTTCTCGTAGAATTCATCCAGAACTTGCCTGCGGATCTCGGGCGGCACGTTGCCGAGGCTCGCGATCTCGAGAGTAAGCTGCTCGATCTTGGCCTCGTCGAGGTACTTGAACACCTCCGCCGACATCTCCGACCCAAGAGCCACGAGAGCTATGGCTGCCTTTCTCTTTCCGCTGAGTTCAGTGGCTGGCGCCAAGGCCGGTCACCTCTTGTCCTCGTCCATCCACCCGGATATCACCCTTGCGGCCGTCTCAGCCGCTGGCGCAGGGCGCGTGGGGAACTCCTGCGGGGCCCGCGCCGGCTCGGCCGGCCTCCCACCCTCGGCCTCTTCGCCCGCGGCGGCCACTGGAGGAGCCGCGACCTCAGCCCCTCCGGCTCCGGGCCCAGGCGCAGGCGCAAGGGCTGGCATTGCGGGAACGGGCACTGGGATAGGCCGCCCCGGCCCTCTCTGACGCACCACGGATATCACGAACCCGATGAGGAAAAGCGCGATTATCCCCGCGAGGATGTACTCTATGTTGGCCATGAGCACCTCGCCGATGTTCAAGGGCTCCTTCGCCCCCTCTTCGCCCGCAGCCCCCGCTGTCCCGCTTTCCGCGGCCAGCGGCGCGCCGAACTCCATGGGCTCCACGATGAGCGAGTCGCCCCTAGCAGGGTCGATTCCCACCGCCGCACCCACCGACCTTGTGATGGCCTGAAGCTGCGTATCACTTAAGGGAGCCGCCACTATGGCCGCTACCGAAAGCCTCTTCACCTCGCCGGGGGCCTTGACCGTGTGTTCGACCACCCGGGATATCTCGTACCGCGTGGTCTCCTCGGACCTCTCCTCTCCGCTCACCTCGCCGGGACGTTGCCCAGTGCGGTAAACACCGCCCGCGACCGCCTGGGTGCCATCAAGCACCGCGCTCGCGCTGGTGCCGGATGTCCCTGCCACTCCTGCTGACCCCGCTGCCGCACCTGCCCCTGTTGCCCCTGTTGTCCCCGCCATCCCTGCCGACCCTGCCGCGACCGAGCCAACCGTGGAGAGCGTCCCGGCCCCGGAGGCGCCTGCCGCGTCCACGTTCGACGCGGTGCCCGGCACCCCGGCCGCGGCCGCGGATGAAGTCGAGCTAACCTCGTGAACCTTGGTCTGCTCGCGGATCACGCCAAGCCCCGTGGGCATAGGCTGGAAGAGCTCGCTGTTTTGCTCCCGCCGGTCGAAGTTGATCTCGGCATTCACGCGCACCACGACTTTCCGCGGTCCGAGCACCTCTGTAAGCATGCTCTCGACGCTCTTCTCGAGATCCTTTTCGTAAGCCCTCTTGGCCTCAAGCTGGGTAAGCGTGAGCGACGTCGCCACCCCTGTGTCGGAATCGTCGCTCGCGGCGTAGAGAATGTTTCCGTCCACATCCAGCACCGTCACGTTGCTGGGGCTCAAGCCTTCGACGCTCGACGAGACCAGCCTCACGATCCCCTCCACCTGTCCCCTGGACAACGTCGCGCCGCTACGCAGTTTCACCATGACTGAGGCCGTGGGCGGCTTTTGCTCGTCGGTGTATAGTTCGGGCTCCGGTATGGCGATGTGAACCCGGGCGTCCTCGACCTCGCGGAGCTGGAGTATGGTGCGGGTAAGCTCGCCCTGGAGCGCCCGCTGGTAATTCATCTTCTGGGTGAACTCGGTGACGCCGAAACTCGTCCTGTCGAATATCTCGAATCCTACGGTGCCGCCTTTGGGCAACCCCTGGCTCGCTAGGCTCATGCGCGTCTCGTACACGTCCGAGACGGGCACCATGATGGTCGCCCCGCCATCGGAGATCTCGTAGGGAACATTCATCTCCCGCAGCTTGGCCACGATGTCCGCGGCGTCGCTCGCCGAAAGGTTCGTGTAGAGCGCCACCATCTCAGTCTTGCCCGCTCTGCTCAAAAGGAGGACCATGGCGATCACCCCGAGGGCAACCGCCAGCAGGACCATGAGTTTTTGCCCGGATGTCATTTGGTCCCACAGCGAGCGCGCCTGGCGCCCGAGGTTCTGCCCGATGGCTGCCATGGCTTACACCTGCATCCTCATTACTTCCTGGTAGGCTTCGACGATCTTGTTCCTTATCTGCATCGTGAGCTGCAGCGCGACGTTGACCTCCTCGACCGCGATCATGACCTGGTGAAGGTCTTTGAGCTCGCCCGTGGCAAGCTGCTGGGTGAGCTTGTCGGCGTTTCTTTGAAGGTTATTCACCGTATCGATGGCGCTGTCCAGCATCTCCTTGAAGTCCTCAAGGGTGGCCTGGGCGCCCGTCGCACCGCCGCGGCTGAGCTCGTCGAGGGTCTTCCTCAGCGTTGAGCTGACCTTGATATCCATCGCACCACACCGTCCTCAGAGCACATCCGTGTTCCTTCACTTACTAAGCCCTGCCAATGTCCAGCGCCTTCATGGCCATCGTCTTCGCGGCATCAAGGGCCGTGACGTTGGCCTCGTAGGCTCTCGCTGCCGATATCATGTCCACGAGCTCTCTAACCGGGTCGACATTGGGCATCGCCACGTAACCCTGGGCGTCCGCATCCGGGTGGCCGGGATCATACACCATCCGCGGCGGAGACGGGTCCTCCACTATCGCGACCACGGCAACGCCCCGGCCCGGGGCTCCGGAACCAGAAAGCCGTGCCCCGACGCTGCCGCCCGTGCGCGTCGCACCGCTCTCACCTGTGGCCTCGCTCTCGAGGGCGCGGAAGACGACCTCGTGTCTTCGGTAGGGGCGCCCGTCCTCTGTGCGCGTGGTGTTGACGTTCGCAATGTTGTTGGCAATCACGTCCATGCGCAGACGTTCAGCGGCAAGCCCGGTTGCGCTTATCCTGAAAGAGGAGAAGATACCCACGTGTTACCGCCTCCCCTCACTTATGACATACTTGAGCAAGCTGAATCGGCTCGAGACCAATTGCGAGATGGCACTGTACGTGATGCTCGTCTCGGCCAGCCGCGCGTTTTCGAGGTCGATATCCACGCTGTTGCCATCGGCCCTCACGGCAAGCTGGTCTTCCTCGATAACCGGCCGAAACGCCGCAAGATCACCGCGGGACGCTGCCGCCTTGAGCTCATCCTCAAACCGCACGTACTTGGCCTTAAAGCCCGGTGTATTGACGTTTGCAATGTTGTCCGCTATCACTTCATGCCGAAGAGACAGCGCGTCGAGAGCTTTCGACAGGATCGTGAGGGTGTTGTCCCCAAGAATGGGCTTCATCGTCTCCCTCCTGTTGCCGTCTGCGCACGGCGCACGGCGGCCTAGGTCGTCTGGGAACACGAAGAGACATGGACTCGCTTAAGGCACTAGCAATTGTGATGCCAGCTTGAACGAGGACAGCATTCGACAGGAACCGCGCAGCACACCAAAAATGGGGTAGGTCGAGAGAGCCGCTTCGCCGCTCACCTCCGCCGCACGAGCAAAATTTGCTCACATCCATGTATTTCTTTCGCCGCAGCGCCGGACACTGTTCGTCATCGCAGCATCGGACACCGTTCGCCATCGGGCGAGTGACAGGACTACTGTGCTCTCTTTTTGAGGGGACGAGGCTCGGAGGGCGGGACTTGCACGCTGGAAGGCATCGGAGGTTCATGGCGATCTACTTAGAGCCGGGCGCCCCAAATAGACCCTGACATCTTCCGACTGGACCGGGGGACACTAATGATGGAGGTGGAGCTATGGGTCGAAATCGCAGCATTGTCTCGGATGAGGTGAAGTACGAGATCGCGCGCGAGCTCGGCTTCGCCGACAAGATCCAGGTGGACAATGGCGTGTACGACTATGGCAACATCACCACGCGAGAAGCCGGGCTGATAGTCCGAGGTCTCATTCAAAAGGCCGAGGAGCTCATGGCCAGGCAGATCGGGAGATAGGGGCTAACGCCCCTACTCTTCCTTTATGCCTCGTGTTCAGAGCTTCAGGAGAGTGATTCAAAAGCGGCGGGAAAGAAGATGCGCAGGCATAGGCTTCGACCTGCGGTTATGTCTGAATCATGGCCGGGCCGCGCACGGTTTCATTTTAGCCCTGAGCCTCTCCAGCGGGCTGGGACGCGCTTGCCGCATCGGGGTTCAAGTCTCCAAGGGGACGGACTATCGTCTCCTGGACCTCAGCGAACAGCTTGGCGAACGCAACCTCAGCATCCAGGAATTCCCTTATATACGGATTGTATGAGATTATCTCGAGAGACCGATTGAACGCGTCCAGTTTCTCTTGGGGGACCTCCTCGCCCTTCCGGGCGAGCGCCTCGATATCCCGTCTCATTTTCTCGAAGTCCCGGAACATGATCCTCGCGGCCTCGTGAGACTCTATCTCGTTCCTAGCGTTTCGCACCCGCACGAACTCTGGACACTGCTTCAACGCATCCGCGAGCTCTCTCGCTTTCTCAATGACGGACATGCATTGCCCCACCACCATCGAGCAGCAGAGACTCTCTCGCCCGCCGCATGGCGGACATCATCCCGTTGTTCATGAGCCGTTGAACCTGTTCATGGCCTCGTCGATCCCGGAGCTCACCCAGACTTCCACGGCGTCGGCGGCCCTGCCGAACGCCTCTGAGACCGTGGGAAGCTCATCGCGGGTAAACCAGCCAAGCACGTGGCTTATGGCGTCGTCGGCAGGGCCCGGCTTCCCTATGCCCACCCTCAGCCTCGGAAACTCCTCGCTGCCGAGCAGGGCGATTATCGATTTCAGGCCGTTGTGACCTCCATCGCTGCCTTTCGGCCGCACGCGTATGCGACCCGGATCCAACGCCATGTCATCCACGACCACGAGGATATCCGGCAGCCCGATGCCATACCAGCCCGCGATGGCGCGGACGGCATAGCCGCTGCGGTTCATGTAAGTAATGGGCTTGGCAAGGAGCACCTCTTCGCCGGCGATCTCTCCCTGCCCGAGGAGCGCGTGGAATCTCCTCTGCCCGACCCTGATGCCTTTTCTCCTAGCAAGGAGGTCGATCACCATGAAACCCACGTTGTGCCTGGATCCCTCGTACTCGCTGCCCGGGTTGCCGAGCCCGACAACAAGCTTCACGAGCGTCCTCCGCCTCTTATCGTTCTTGCCTCTCGTCAGCTTGCCTCGCCGGGGGTTCCGGCCGCTCCGGGCCCGCCGGCCCCGCCAGCAGCAGCCGCCGCCTCGCCAGCTTCAGCCGCAGGCTTCTCCTCCGCGGCCTTCGTGGGCGCCGCCACGGCCACCACAGCCTCTTCCGCGTGCGTAAGCGCACGGACGCCATGCGGTAGCTTGAGATCGCCTACCTTAATGGAGTCCCCGATCTTCAGGCCGGACACATCGACCTCGATCCTGTCAGGCATTTCGGTCGGCAAGGCATGGAGCTGGATCTGCCAGAGCAAGTGCTCCAGAACGCCGCCGTCGTTCGGGCGTCTATCCTCGCCCACAAGCACCACCGGGATCATGGCGCTTATGGCTTCAGTGAGGGACACCTCCTGGAAGTCTGCGTGGATGATGTCACCTTTTATGAAATCTCGCTGAACCTCCTTGAGCACGGCGGTCTTCTCGACGCCGCCCCCGTCGGCGCCGATGACCAATTTGACCAGCTTGCCGGCGCCGAGACCCGCCTGCACGGCCCTGTGAAACTCCCGTTCATTCAAGGTGATGGGAGTCGAGCCTTTCCCTTTGCCGTATATCACCGCCGGCACCTCACCCTTTGCGCGCGCCCTGTGCGCCGCGCCTTTGCCGGTCTCACGTCTCAGGTTCGCCTTCACAACTACCTCTTTCACGTCGTAACCGCTCCTTCCGAACTCTTCCTTCACCTAATCAAAGAGGATCGACACCGAAAGCTCCTCGTAAATGCGGCGGATGGCCTCAGCCAACAGAGGCGCGACCGAGAGCACCTCCATCCGCTCCGGGCGTCTAGACGCGTCGATGGGTATCGTGTCCGTCACGATGGTCTTCTTGATACCGGACGCCGTCAAGATGTCTCGGGCCGGCCCCGACAGGAGCGCATGGGTGCAGGCCGCGTAAACCTCGCGCGCGCCCGCGTCGTAAAGGGCGTCAGCCGCCTGCACTATTGTACCGCCGGTGTCTATTATATCATCAATGAGGATGACAGTTCTCCCTTTTACATCACCGATGATGTTCATCACTTCGGACACGTTCGGCTCCGGCCGCCTCTTGTCGATGACCACGAGGTCTGCGCCAAGCTTCCCGGCCATCGCGCGCGCCCTCGCCACGCCTCCGATGTCCGGCGACGCGACCACGCAATCGGCAAGCCCGGCCTCCTCGATGTAGTTGGCCAGGATCGGCATGGCGAGAAGGGGGTCCACGGGGATGTCGAAGAACCCTTGGACCTGGCCCGCATGAAGATCCACCGTGAGCATCCTGTCGCACCCCGCCGTGACGAGCAGGTTCGCCACAAGCTTGGCGGTTATCGGGTCCCGGGCCTTCGTCTTCCTGTCCTGCCTTGCGTAACCGTAGTACGGTATCACGGCTGTGACCGTCTTGGCCGAAGCGCGACGCATGGCGTCGATGATTATAAGGAGCTCCATCAGGTTCTCGTTGACAGGTGGGCAGGTGGGCTGGACCACGAACACGTCGGTGCCTCTGACACTCTCCTCTATTGCCACCCTTATCTCGCCATCACGGAACCTGTCCACCTTCATGGCCGCAAGGCCTACTCCGAGGTGGGCTGCTATCGCCTCCGCCAGGGCGGGGTGAGCACGCCCCGTGAAGATCTTCATTTTCTTGTAGGACGGAAGCATCATGTGGATTCCGCCTAGCTCACTCATCGCGCAAACCTCCTGACTCCCCTCTGGATGTGTTCTTCCGCCGTTCGAGGCGCTTTTGTACCCAGCCCGGGATCTCTTTCTGCAGGCCGCGCGCGATGCCGAGCGCGCCTTCCGGGACATCCCTAGTAATCGTGGACCCCGCAGCGACGTACGCACCCCTCGCGATCTTGACAGGAGCCACGAGATTCGAGTTGCTGCCGATGAACACCCCATCTTCGATTATCGTGGGATGCTTCTGCCAACCGTCGTAGTTACAAGTGATGGTGCCTGCGCCGATGTTCACCCCTTCACCGACGGTGGCATCCCCGAGGTACGTCTGATGAGGCACCTTGCTGCCTTTCCCTATGGTAGACTTCTTGATCTCCACGAATGTGCCGACCTTCGCCTTCTCTTGGAGCACGGTCCCGGGACGCATGTAGCTATATGGTCCCACCGTCGCGCCCGGCCCTATGACGGACTCCACGACCACCGCATTCGACACGGAGGCCCCGTCAGCCACCTGGGTGTCCACCATTCGCACGAACGGGCCGATGGTGCATCCCTCGCCAATGACCGTCTTCCCCTGAAGGAACGTGAACGGAAGGATCACGGTGTCGCGCCCGACCTTCACGTCGGCGTCTATGAACGTCGACTTCGGGTCCATCAGCGTTGCGCCTTCCAGCATGACGCGCTCGCGCACCCGGTCACGGAATATGCCCTCCGCCTCGGCGAGCTGCACCCGCGTGTTTATGCCGCGAGCGGAGAGGGGGTCGCGGGCCCTCACAACCTCCACACGGAGCCCTCTTGATATCATGATGCCTATCACGTCGGTGAGGTAGTACTCACGCTGCGCATTGTCCGGAGCCACGTGTCGGAGCGCGTCGAAGAGAGCCGGCGCCGAGAAGCAGTAGATGGAGCTGTTGACCTCGGTGATCGCCGCTTCGTCGGGCGACGCGTCCTTCTCCTCGACGATCCTCACTATCTCTCCCCGTGGCCCCCGCACGATCCGGCCGTACCCGGTGGGATCATCGAACACGGCGGAGAGCATGGTCGCGGCCGCCCCGCTCTCGTTATGCTTTCGCACGAGCGCAGCGAGGTCGTCGCCGCTGAGGAAAGCCGCATCACCCACAACCACGGCGACGGTGCCGTCATAGTCGCCGAGGGCGCTTCTTGCAGCCATGACCGCATGCCCGGTGCCGAGCTGTTCGGCCTGGAGGACGCACTCCCCCCGAGATCCAACAACTTGCTTTACCAAGTCAGCGCCATGGCCAACCACGACTATGGTCCTCGCAGCTCCGGCGGCCTCCACCGCGTCGAGCACGTATAGCAGCATTGGGCGTCCACATATCTCGTGCATTACCTTTGGAACCCGTGATTTCATCCGGGTTCCGAGGCCGGCGGCCAGCACGATCCCGACGAATCTCTCCATAATCACTCCCCCGAAGATGATTCGGCCCGGTACAGTCCCGGTACAGTCCGGAAACATATTCAACGCTAATACAAGGTTTCCTCCCGAGCGGGCACACAAAACACGGCGAGAGGAGTCGGCTTCCACCCCCCTCGCCTGCAAACAGCAACTCACGGAAGAAAGGAGCTAAGGATACCCGGTGCTCAGTCGTTGGCGCCGTACTGCCCGCACATCTCCTTGACCTTGGCCGCGACGATTACCCCGTTCTCCACTGTGAAAGTCAGGTCGTCAAAGGGCTGGAGCCCAAGACGCCTCCGCACCTCCTCCGGCAGGGCGATGGTGCCCCCCGGCAAGACGCTCGTGACCACCCGCAACCCATTCTCACTCAACTCCTGTCCCTCCTTCCCTGCCCACTCATGGCATGAGTTGCCATTCCCATTCTATAACAGTTCTGGGCGGAATTCAAGGATGGAATGTAGAAAGCCTCGAAGAACTTCGATTTAATGCCGAATACACACTGATAGCGCGGCTTTGCGCGCAGAAGCGGCGCCCCGCGTGTTTCCTTGCGGTCACTCGCCGTGTTCACCAGACGGCGCGGCCTCTGCGCCGTCTGGGTCACTCCCTCGCGCTTCACTCGAAGAGACAGAGCCCGAGGGCGTCGTAAGTGTCTGGGGTCACCACCCCTGTCACGCGCAAGCCTCTCGACTGCTGGAACGCCTTCACTGCGTTCGCGGTAGGCTCCTCGTACATTCCGTTTTCAGGCCCAGGGTCGAACCCCAGCATCCGCAGGCGCCTCTGAGCCGCAAGCACGTCCGTTCCCCGCTCTCCAGGGCCGAGCTCACGCCGGGGGTTACGGAGGGGTCCGAACGGGTTTCCACATATCACGACGGGCGTGCCGATCTCCACCCAGTCGAAAATGAGTTCCACGTCGTGATTGAACATCCTGATGCACCCGCCGCTCACTGCGTCCCCGATGTACCACGGCTTGTTGGTTCCGTGGATGCCATACTTGCCCCAAGGCACGTCAAGGCCCATCCACCTCGTCCCGAACCCGCCGCTCCACGCGCCCTTCGACACAACCTTCCACTGCCCTTGCGGCGAAGGTGTCGACGGCTTGCCCACCGCGCAAGGAAACCGCTTGTAGGGTTTCCCGTCGGAGAGCACGGTGAGCGTCCGGTCCACAGTATCTATGACGATCTCCACGCGGCCTGGCGGAGGAGGGACGGGTGCCTGCGCCACCGGAGAGGCCACGGTCCTTCCGAGGGCAATCCAGGTCCGCGGGCCGAGGACTCCGTCCGGCTCAAGCCCCCTGCTCCTCTGAAATGCGGCCACGGCCGCGGCGGTCAGAGGCCCGTAAACCCCGTCAACAGGGCCCGGATCGAACCCGAAGCTCGCAAGGTATGTCTGGAGACCCGCGATGTCGGCACCCGAAGGGTACGGGCGCACGGGTCGGATGACCTCGTCCTGCTCGCACGAACACGAGTAGAAGGGGGTTTCCTCCGCCTGTCTCACCCAGCGTGCGGCTTGCGCCTTTTCAGTGTCACGCTGCTCCTCTGCCGCGCCTTGCGCCTTGGGCATTTGAGGCGCTCGCGACGCCAGCCCGGCTCCACCGGTGGGCTTCGCCACGAGATGGCCGAGCGTAAGCGCCACGGCAAGCGCCAGTGTCAACACAAGCCAATGGCGGTGCATGGATCGACCTTCCTCCGTCTACAGCCAGCCCCTAGCCCCTACCAACGCCCGGGGCGTCACCGACGCCCGGGACGGCCATCGTCTTTCGGCCACCCGCCGAGCGCAGAATCGCACATGTGTATTATGCCCGGTCCCGGCCCGAGCCCCGCAGCACTCGCCGTGCCGCGCCCCGCTCCCGGAATCCGGAGGTCACGCGAGCTAACGAAGCGTGTTGACGGAGTTTGAGCGGCCTGGGTATACTTGGGGTGGTCCTAGCGGTGCGCTTAACGCCCGCGCTCATGGGGCTGCGTGAGACCGCTGAGCTTCCCCAGTGCGTGCCGGTCTGGCCGGGCACGGCGATGGTCTTGCGCGATTCAGCTGACCCGTGTTGCCGTAATAGGGTTAAGGGGGCGACTCTGATCCGTGGCGAGAGCTCACTTCGGCGACCAAGGCCGTAAGCCCCACGAGCGCGTGGTCAGCATGAGCATCGATGTGCCGGAGCACGTCGCTCTCGTGGTCCGGGAGCTGGAGGCAAGGGGCCATCGCGCGTACGTGGTGGGCGGAGCCGTGCGGGACTCCCTGCTCAATAGAGTACCGAAGGATTGGGACGTCTGCACCTCGGCCATCCCCGACGAGGTCGAGCGGATCTTCGGGGGAAGCGCGGTATCCACGGGCAAGCGCTACGGCACCATCACCGTCCTTGCGGATCGACATGAGGTCGAGGTGACCACGTTCCGCCGGGACGGCACGTACAGCGACGGGCGCAGGCCCGATGTGGTCGTGTTCTCGTCTGACCTCAGCGAAGATCTCGCCCGCCGGGATTTCACAGTTAACGCCATGGCTTACGACATCGGGCGAAGGGCCGTCATCGATTGCTACAACGGCCTCACCGACCTAGAGAGGCGTGTTATCCGCACCGTCGGGGACCCTCGTACCCGCTTCCAGGAGGACGCTTTGAGGATGCTCCGGGCGATCCGACTCGGGGCGGAGCTCGGATTCGCCGTCGACCCTGAGGCCCTTAAGGCAATCGAAGACGGCCATGAGTCTATCACCAGGATCTCGTGGGAGAGGATTCGCGAGGAGCTCTCCGCGATGGTCGTCTCACCCGGCGCCGGAAACGCCCTGCGCATGACCGAGAGGACGCGCCTCCTGCGACACATCCTGCCCGAGCTGCAATCGTGCCTCGCCGTGCCGGCAGCAGGATGGGCCGGCTCGGGGCCTTGCGTCGAGAACGTGTTCGAGCACAGCCTCAAGGTGACCGACCTCATAGAGCCGGTCCTGCATCTCCGCCTCGCAGCTCTCCTTCACGACGTCGGAAAGCCCTCGACCATGGCGCGCGACCACAGCGGCGCTCTAAGGTTCTTCGGCCACGACAAGGTAGGCGCCTCTCTCGCGCGCCAGGCGCTCGAGAGACTCCGCTACCCGGGCGAGCTCGTTCGAAGAGTCGCGTTGCTCGTTGAGAAGCACATGTTCTCCTACGACCCGGCCACCAAAGACAAGGGCATCCGCCGCATTGTTGCGGCCCTCGGCATCGACACGATCCGGGACCTAGCCAAACTGCGTGAGGCCGACAGAGCCGCGTTCGGCGCAGGGCCGGGGCCCGGCGCCAACATGGCAGCGTTCCTCGCGAGGGTAAGGGAAGTGATGGCCAAGGGCCCGGCGCTTTCAGTGCGCGACCTCGCAGTGAACGGGCACGATGTCATGAGGGTGCTCGGCGTGCCTGAAGGCCCAGAAGTCGGTGAGGTCCTTGCGAAGCTTTTCGACGCCGTGCTGGACAACCCGGAACTCAATTCGCGCGACCACCTCTTGGGTTTTCTGCATGAGATGAAAACGCAGGGAATGAAAACGAAGGACGTGCCCAGGAAGGCCTTGCAACGCAGCGAGAGAGAGCCAGAGGGGAAGGAGCACCGGGGGAGTACATGACTTGGCTGGGGCGGGAGGATTCGAACCTCCGGATGCAGGATCCAAAGTCCCGTGCCTTACCGCTTGGCTACGCCCCAGCGCGAACCGGCAAAACCGCATATCGCTTGCGGTTCCCAGCATTACGAGTATAACAAACCGAGTAGGAGACGTCAAGACGAACGCGAAGTCTGGCCCCGGCCGCGGGGCGGACGTCATCCCGCGTTGGCGAGCCCCGGCGGGTGCGATTCTAGCTCGCCTCACCCTGGAGGCCCGTTTCGCTCTGGTACGCGGCCATGACAGCCCTATTGATCTCGTCCCGCGCCTCCTTCGTTATTGGATGCGCGATATCCCTGTAACCGCTCGTGCCCACCTTGCGGCACGGCATCGATACGAAGAGGCCGCTGGGCCCCTCGACCACTTTGAGTTCCTTGACGACGAACGCGTTGTCGAAGGTTATGGACGCTATCGCCCGCGTCTTCCCATCGCTCTTCACCGGCTTGATTCTCACCTCTGTGATGTTCAATCCCGGTCACCGCCTTCCATAAGCAAGTACTCATAATGGGTTGCATGGGGTTATTCCACATGTTGGCATGAATTCCTGCTTATGACATACGAGATCTCGTCTGATTTGGCGGCTGATCGGGTGCCCCCCGCTAGGCCCCCGGCGGGCGTTTCCCGGCGCGGCCCGTAGAGGCCAGTGGAGGCGAGCGCAGAAAGCCCTCAGGCCGGTGAGGTCACGAGCCTCCTGACAAGCTCCAGATCGCTGGGCTTGTCGACGTCCACAGCGATCTCCGGAAACTCCGAGATTATCGCGACGCCCTTGACGCCCGCGATTTCCTGGAGCCTCCTCTCAACGTCGTGAATGGAGAGCCGCTTCAGAATGAACTTGACGGTGCACCGGAGGCCGAGGAAGGCCGCCATCATCCAGGGCTTCTTCCGCGTGGCGACGGCCTGTTCCAGAAGCCTGCCGCACGCCTCAAGCCCAGAGGGCGAGGCGAGGATCACGTTCCCGCCGGTAAACGTCCCTTCCGCCACGGTGAGGTATGTGCGCTTCATCCCTGGGAACTTCGACTCGTTCGTCTCCTTGCTGAGAAGCGGATAATGGATCTCAGCGGGGTTCGCGTCGGCTTTCTCGAAGAAGTCCTCCAGGGCTTCCGCCGTCAGAAGGGGGAGATCCGCCGTAACGATCAGCACCTTATCCCGCGTCGCTAGAGCTCTGATGCCCGCGTTAAGGTTCTCGACAATGGAGCCGGCCCGCTCCACCAGAATGGCCTCCTCGGATGGTATGACTTCCTGGAGAGCCTGCTTCGGACCTACCACGACGACCCGACCGATCCTCGAACACCCTTTGACAGCGCGTAGCACATAATGTATCATCGGCCTTCCCGCTATGTCGATGAGCGCCTCGTAACGCGCGCTGTCACAGCTTGCAAGCTTTCCGTCATTGTCCGCTCCCGCCAGGATCACCGCGTCTACCACGCACACCGTCTCCTTTCCAGGTCCCCCCATGGCCTCCCACAGTTTCACGCCCCCGCCCCCGTTAGCGTCAGGAGGCGGGGTCTGTCGGAGGTCACCTGCACGTTACCGCGACGTTTGCGTTACCATCACGAAACCGCTGTGTATGCTGCCGCCGCTGCCCGCCGCTGCCCGCGGACGACCGGTCTCGCAGGACGAGCGCGGCCTATCACTCGCGGCCTATCACTACTCATTATAACGCTTCCATCGCCGCACCGGGACACGCTCGAGCCCGCTCGGAGCCGAACAGCACACGAACGTCGTGTCGTACGTTTCGCGGACCATTCGCCTCATCTGCCTCGCGCTTTTCTCGTCCTCGGCTATGCCGAACACCGCGGAGCCGGAGCCCGACATACCTACGCCCAGCGCCCCCGCGGCGAGCAACGCTTGCTTTACCTCTTCTATCTCAGGAACCATGCTCGTCGCGGCCCGTCCTAGGTCATTCGCGAGCCTAGCCGCGATGCGGCGCACGTCGCGAGCGGACACGGCCTCCAGCATTGCCGGGGTCGCGCGCCCGACGTTGCCGCCGCCGGACGAGGTCCCCTCGCGGGCTCCCACCGCTTCGTCGGTAACAAGCTGGTCGTAGACCGCATAAGCCTCAGCCGTGCTTATCCTCCGGCCCGGCACGACCACCACGAACCAGACGCCCTCAAGGGCGGGAAGCCTCTCCACGAGCTCCCCCTTGCCCCTCACCACGCCCGTTCCCCCTGTGAGGCAAAACGGCACGTCCGCACCCACGGTCGCACCTATCCTGGCAAGCTCCGCCTCATCGAGGCCAAGCCCCCACAGCTCGTTAAGGCCGAGGAGCACAGCAGCGGCATCGGCGCTCCCGCCGCCGAGCCCAGCCCCCGTCGGGATCTTCTTTTTTATGTCCACCCATACTGCGGCCCCGACTCCTGCGAAGCGCGACAGCGCTAACGCGGCTTTGAAGGCAAGGTTCTCGTGGCCGAGGGGCACGAGAGGATCGTCGCAGGCGAGCGTAACTCCGAGCTCCCTGCCCCGCCCTGACACAGGACGCACGGGGGTGGACCCGAGAGCCACGCCGTCGTACAAGTCAATGGACTGCACCACCGACTCGAGCTCGTGGTACCCATCAGGTCGCCGGCCAACAATGTCGAGAGTGAGATTGAGCTTGGCCCGCGCAACGATGAGAAGCCTTTTGTCATCTGCTTTTGCCATTGCGTTCTAATAGATTATGCGAAACACAGCGAATTCCTGCTTCGTTTGGACTTCGCCTGCACCTCGCCCGACCTCGCTCTCGAAGCCTCGACGGCACGCCGAGGACGCCGCACGCACAGCTCACAAGCCCCGCAGGCCGCCCCCCGGCCGCGGGGCTGCTGTAAGGCAAGGCCGGAGCTGCAAGGCCCGAGCTCATCGCGCGAGCGAGTTGCCGCTTCGCCTACCTGCGCAGTCCGAAAAGCCCCCGGAAGAAGTCGCGAATGGCACGGATGATGACGGTAACTATGTTAGCCCTTGGCACGTCCTCCGTGGCCACAAGGTCGACTCTCGCGAGCTCGCGGCCGTCCAGGGACGCCACGACGGCGCCGAGCTTATCGCCCTTACGGATGGGGGCGCGCCGCTCGGCCGATTCGATGGTCGTTTCAACAAGGTCCTTTTTGCCCTTTTCCACGAAAGCCACGAAATCCGTGCTGGCCGCAGCTGGGACTTCCTCGCGCTGGCCGTTCGGCACGCGGATCTTTCCCACCACGTCGCCCTTTTTGGCCACGGCCACCCGGTCGAACTCGCGGAAACCGTAGTTCAAGAGCTTTATCGTGTCCTGGATGCGGTCCTCGTTGGTGGGCAGGCCCATGACGACCGAGATGAGCCTCACGCCGTCCTGCTTCGCCGTGCCGGCGAGGCAGTACCCGGCTTCGTCGGTCATGCCGGTCTTGAGGCCGTCCGCCCCGGGGTACCGGAGTATCAGCTCGTTGGTATTCCTCAGAAAGGATTCCTCCTGCCGCACCCGCGGGCCCGTGCGCGCCAGAGTATCGGTCCAGACGCTCGTCCATTCAAGCACCTTGGGGTGTTTCGTGACAAGCTCGCGGGACATGATCGCGATGTCCCTGGCCGTGCTGTAGTGGTTCGGGGCTGGGAGGCCGTCGGGGTTTTCGAAATGCGTGTTGTTCATTCCCAGCTCCTTTGCTTTCTCGTTCATCTGGTTCACGAAATCCGCGGCGCTTCCGGCGATGAATTCTGACACCGCGTAGGCGGCGTCGTTTGCGGACACAACGGCGATCGCTTTCATCATGTCACCCAGCTTCATCTGCTCGCCTTCTGCGAGCCAGATCTGGGAACCGCCGATCTGGCTGGCCTCGGTGCTGGTCGTGACCACATCATCCAGGCTCACTCTCTTCGAATCCACGGCCTCCATGGTGAGGAGCATCGTCATGACCTTCGTTATACTCGCGGGTGCCACACGAAGATCAGCTTCCTTCTCGTACAGCACCTGGCCCGTCTCAGCGCTGGTGAGCACCGCGGAGCGCGCCTTGAGCTCCGGAGGCGCTGCCGCTCCTGCCAAGACCGGCGCAAACGCCAGAGCGGCGGACGCCATGATGAGCGTCGCGGCAAGGCCTGCGACGAAACGCCTTCGATGCCCTTCCGGCCGTGGATCTCTGGAAAACAACATCTCTCTAACCACCTCGCAAAGCATCCCTTCTGAACCCAATCTGCTCAAGCACACGCGAAACATCCGCCCGCACCCTGCGGAAAAGCGCAGGATTACAAATTCTCCACTTCGACCGGCCTTCCTCTCCCTTTCGATGCGGTTTGCCCTTCCATAATATACCCATTCTGGACGGATTGTACACCCCGGCAGGGACGCGCCCCGTTCTGCCGGGTCCGACCGGGCCCGGGGTGCCCCACACGGCCGCGTCAACAGCAGCATCGCCGCTACTCTGAGCGCCGGAGAGCGCTTGTCTGTGTATTCGGATGTTTCTTGGATTAGAGGAAATGTGTGGTCAATAGCGTATATTCATCACCAGCAAAGTACAGAAGGAAGTGGGGGTGTGTCTGTGAACTATCCCAAAGCCGACCTTGGGAAACGCTTCGTAGCGGCCCTTGTCGACGGCGTCATTGCGGCGATCCTCGGCCTCGGCATCCCGATTCTCGGAGGGTTGCTTGGAGCCGCCTACACGCTTACAAAGGACGCTCTCATGTTCCAGTTGACGAAGGATCCGCAGTGGAAGAACAAGAGCGTGGGGAAGAAGATCCTTGGCCTTCAGGTGGTCAATCTGGGCGGCGGAGACATCGATATCGCAGCCTCAGCGAAACGCAACCTCACCCTCGCGGTAGGCTCGCTGTTGTCGGTGATACCACTCGTGAGACTTGTCGCGGCCCCGCTCATTGGCGGGGTCCTCGGGCTCATAGAGATCGTGCTGGTGCTGACCGACGCCGCGGGCCGGAGGCTCGGGGATAGGTGGGCGAACACTCAAGTCATCGCGGTGGAGGAGCCGCAGACTTCCGGCGGAGTCGGCAGCAAGGGCTGAGACGGGCTCGACCTCGAGAGCCGTCTTTGGGGCGCCCGGAGTCCGCCACCGTGTTCATTGAACGCGGTCATCAGGACTCACTCCTCACGTTTTCGGGGGCTCAGTTCCCGCGTTGTCGGACGCCCTGCCCGCCCGCCTTCTCGGCGGTCTAGGTATGGCGTCGGAGTTTTCGTCTCCTTTCTTCACGGCGCTAGGGTTGCCGGTGCTTGCACGACGGGGCGTGGAGAATTCGGCTGCCTTAAGCGCCGAATTCGAACGAGGCGCGCCGCAAGCGCGCCGTCCCCGGAGGGCAACACCGATAGCCTTAGGCAGGACCTCCCGCCGAAAGGTAGCGCGAGTTCTTGGCGACATACTTAGTTGGGCAAGGCGTCCGCGCGCGAACCACCGTGAGTCTCCGCAACTCGGAGAGCAGCCGTCAGAACACGTTCAGGTACTGCTCGATTTCCCACGGGTGCACCTGAGTCCGGTATATGTCCCACTCGATCTCCTTGGCCTCGATGAACCTGTTGGCTATGTGGGGTCCAAGGGTGTCCATGATGACCTCGTCCGCCTTGAGGCACTCGATCGCCTCCATGATGCTGCCGGGAAGGCTCTGGATGCCCATGGCCTCACGCTCCGCCTGGGACAGCCCGTACAGGTTGAGGTTCACGGGGTCGGGCGGAAGGGTCTTGTTCTTGATCCCGTCGAGGCCGGCCTTTAGGGTCACGGCAAGCGCCAGGTACGGGTTGCAGGACGGGTCGGGGCTCCGGAGCTCGATCCTCGTGTACTTCCCACGGGCGGCAGGGACTCGGATGAGCGGGCTTCGGTTCCTTTCGGACCACGCAATGTAAACCGGCGCCTCATAGCCCGGCACCAACCTTTTGTAGGAGTTGATGAGCGGGTTGGTGATGGCCGTGAAGCCTCTGGCGTGTTTCATCAGGCCGCCGATGTAATACAGCGCGATCTCCGAGAGGCCGTTCGGCGAATCAGGATCGTAGAACGCATTCTCTTCGCCCCTGAAGAGCGACTGGTGCGTGTGCATCCCAGACCCGTTTATGCCAAACACCGGCTTGGGCATGAATGTGGCGTGCAGATTGTGGGCGAGGGCGACCGTCCGCACCACAAAGCGGAACGTGGCCACGTTGTCCGCGGTGGTAAGGCCGTAAGTGTACTTGAAGTCGATCTCGTGCTGGCCGGGCGCCACCTCATGATGGGACGTCTCGATCTCAAATCCCATTTTCTGGAGGGTTACCACCATGTCCTGGCGCGCCCGCTCGCCACGGTCAAGGGGGGCGAGATCGAAATAGCTGGCCTGATCGTGAGTCTTGGTCGTCGGCGTTCCATTCTCGTCCCTCGTGAAGAGGAAAAACTCCGGCTCGGGACCGGCCACGAACGTGAACCCCATGCTCTCTGCCTCGGCCAACACTTTCTTCAGAGTATGCCTCGGGCACCCCTGGAACGGCGTCCCGTCAGGGTTATAGATGTCGCAGATGAGCCGTGCCGTCACGGCGTCCCCGCCATTCCACGGGAATATCGCGAATGTCGACGGGTCAGGGCGTAGATACATGTCGGATTCCTCTATCCGGACGAACCCCTCGATGGCCGATCCATCAAACATGATCTCGCCGTCCAATGCCCTTGCGAGCTGCTCAACGGGAATAGCGACGTTTTTAATGACGCCGAGGATGTCGGTGAACTGCAGATGCACGAACTTGACCTTGAGTTCCTCCGCCTTCTTAAGCACGTCTTCCTTCGTAAGACTCGGCATTCCTCTTCCTCCTCATTCCCCACGTTTAGGAGCGGGATTCCTCCGGGTATCGATCATCCTGAGAAGCTCGGGGCGATTGGCCAGAGGATAAACGGACCTGAGCGAAACAACCTCCCCGAAGCGCATCGCAGCATCGCTGGACTTAACGAGGTCATCGCGGCCAGTCGCTTGCGGACCGCGCCTGGCGGCAAGCATCGCCCGCACTTCGTCGATCCGCCACCGCTGGGCCAGTAACCGCTTCACCTCCTTCAGAGCCTCTACGTCTGCCTCGGAATACAAGCGCTGGTTCCCGGGGGTCCGCGCCGGCACAACGAGACCGGTCTCGTCGTAGTACCGTATCTGACGGTCCGTGAGGCCCGTGAGACGCCGGACCGCTCCGATGGTGTACAGAGGCGCATCGCGTGGCACGTCCACTACTCCCACCGCCCCTTCTCAGTCGCCGTCCATGTAAGGTTTCCTGACATCACCCGTATTTGGGGTCATTCTATAACCCCACAGGGCCGTTGTCAAGTGCCGCGCTCGCGTCCGCCCGCCCTCACCCCCAGAGGCCTCGACGCCCGCTCCAACTTCACACCAACCTCGCCCTCCCGTCCGCGAAGGCCGCCCTCGCCCCCCTCGCACCCCGTCTTTCGCCCGGGCAGCGCCTCGATGGCCTCGATATGTACGTGGTACGTGAATGTGTGGGGGATCGGTCACTTGGTCTAACCTCACGAGCTTGGGCATATTCTGTAAAGGGTTTACCTATACTGGTAGCGGGAACCATGACAGGAGACGCCGACTGAGGAAGGAGGTGGCATCTTGACGCCTCTGCTCAAGCTTCGTGAAAAGGCAGGCATCAGCGCCAGGGAGCTTTCTCTGAGGACGGGGATACCTGTGGACACGATAATCAAGGCTGAGCTCGGCCTCATCAAGCTGCGCCCCCAGCAGCACAAGCGGATCGTGGCGGCCCTTCGGTAGACCCCGCACATATGCCGCGCAGCCCGCAACCCCGCAGCCCGCGACCGCTCGCTTGCGGGTGGTCGACGCCGCCCTGGGCGCCGCCCTGACCGGGGCTGCCGGGGAAGGTCCGACAGAATCGCTGGGGTCATGACTAACCATGCTCAGGCCGGCGGGCCGAGGCTCACGAGAAAGAGCCCGCACACGATGAGCACCGCGCCCACCACCTGTGCCCACGTGGCAGTCTCGCGCAGGTACAACACCGCTATCACCAGCGTGAACAGAGGGGCGGCGGACATCACTAATGCGACCTGGGCCGCCCCTCCCCATTTCAAAGCCGCATAGTATGCCAGGTCGCCCACAAGCGTCGCCAGCACAGCCTCAGCCGCGATGAAAAGCGATGCCCTGCTCGATACGGTTTCGATCGTCCTTAGGCCGCCGCCCACCAGCAGCCAGCCTGCAACGATGCCCGACGCTATGAGCGTACGAAGACAAAGCCCGGCAACCGGATCGACTCTCGCCAGCCCGATCTTCCCGAAGATGGGCGCGATCCCCCAGCACAGAGCCCCGAATAACGCAACGAGAACCGTCCACATCGTGGTTTCGTCCCCCGTCAATCTCTTATTCGTAGCCCGCCCGGCATATACATCAACAGAGGTCCGGCGGGACTGGTGCCCCGGCAAACAGGACCAACCAGCGGAGCGAGGAGGAAGCCAGCCCGGCCCGCCGTGTGGGAGAGGGTGTGCCGCATGAGGTTCTACGTAGTCAGCCGTAGGCGCGTCCTGGTCTGCTTTGCGGCTATACTGACCTGCGCTTCCGCAGCCGCGGCCGTGCTGGTCGAACCCGTGGCTGGGCCCCCCGTGGTGCTCGACAGGGAACTGGTAACGAGACTGAACATGATATTCTCGGACAGGGCCGAGTCCGTGATCCACGGCGACGCTGAGGCTCTCACCACCCACTATGACCTCGAGTCCAGGTACGGCCGCTGGGCGCTCGACCGCGAGCAGCGGCGCATCAGGTACATCGACACGTGGAGCGCAGCACGCGGGGTGCGATTCGTGGGCACAGCGGTCGAGCTCATAGTGGATTCCGCGGAAATCAAAGGTAACGTGGCATGGCTTCGTCTCAAGCAGAGCGCGGATTTCGCTTACGTCTATGACGCCGACCCAATGGCTCCACCCGACCACTTTGGGATCGGCACCCGGCACTTCGTCGAGCTCGTGCGGCGGGACGGCACGTGGCTCATAAGGCGTGATTGGTACACCGACCCGCTCGACGAGGACTCCGTCGTCGGGACAGTGAGACCCGCTCTCACCCCACCCGGGGTCCCACCTGCGGCGAGGATCCAAGGGAACGGGAACAGCGTCGGTCCCCCCAGCACACTCGTGCCTGCCGCCACCAGCGCGTCTCCGGGCGAGCCAGGGAGCCCAAGCCCTTCACCAACGATCTGGTACAACAGAGACAAAGCCGTCGCCTACGCGGACGAATACTGCGGCTCGGCCTGGGGCTGCGGCAACAACCGCGAGTATAACCCCAAATACAAGGACTTCACAGGCCTGGGAGGAGACTGCACGAACTTCGTGTCGCAGGTGCTCGGGGATCCGGAAGCAGGGAACCTCCCCATGGACTGGACATGGCGCTACACGTTCAGGGGTTCGGGAGCGGGCGCAAGTCGTGCGTGGGCACAGGCTGAGGCGCTCGTCGCATACCTCATGAATAGCGGGCGGGCTCGGAGAATTGCCCGCGGCACATATCCCGACGTGGTGACACCCTCGGCGGAATTCCCGTACGGGGCGATCGGCGCCCTCCACCCAGGTGACGTGATAGCTTACGAGGAGCGTGGTCGCATCGAGCACCTGGCTGTCGTGACAGGGACCGACTCCCACGGCTACGTCGTGGTCAACTCCCATACCGCCGACCGGTACCACGTACCCTGGGACCTCGGCTGGGACCGCGGCACCGTGTTCTGGTTGCTGAAGATGTTCTGACAAACGAAGGAAGCTTGGCGTCACGATTCTCTACGCGACTCACGATCAGGACACCGCACTGGTCATCTCGGACCGCATCACGGTGATGTCCCACTCCCACAGGTGACCGACCCCAAAACCACAACGGAGCTTCGCGCATTCCGTGCTTTTCCCAAACGGTGGGCCGCCGAACCGAACGCAGATCCATTTTCCTGGTTCCAGTTTGGACATCTATGGATCCCATCAGATCGCGCGTCCCGTAAACCTGCATCGCAAAACGATCCCAAAGGGGCACCTGAACGGGAGGAATCCGGGCTTCCGTGGCGAATCATCGTTTTGTGGTTTGTGCAACCGGTTGTATCAGAATCGAGCTCGTCCTGGGTCAATGCCGGGAAGGCAGCGAGATCTGGCGGATTCTGCGCCTGTGCAATCGGTTGCAAGCACCCGAGCCGCATCCTTGCGGGCCCCAGCGTCTCCCACAACCCCAGCTCCGAGGGAGAGCGGGCGCGGCGGCGGGCATCATGGGAACGACGTCCCGATTTCATGGGAAGGACATCCTGGTTCAGGGAGGTGACGCCAGGGAGGGCGCGTGTTCTCAGAGCGGTCATAAGTCTCGGAGCCGGTGGTCGTCGCATTGCCATAACACCCGCGTCTCAACGAAGGAGGAGGGCGAGAGAGCGTGTTCAAGAGGATTGTGCTTGTGGCTTGCATGGTATTCCTCGTGGCTACGTGTGGGGCTTTTGCCGCCGACACCAAGACTCTGACATGCATCGGCCCCTGGTCAGGGGCGGAGATGGAAGCGTTCCTGCCTGTTCTTCAGGCATTCGAGAAGGAAACGGGGATAAAGGTCGATTACCGCATTTACCGCAGCGAGGACCTCTCAGCGCAACTGCCGGCACAGTTCTCCGCTAAGACCACCCCAGGCGACGTGATCTTCATGTGGGCATGGTTCATAGCCAAGCAGGGAGAGGCTGGCCACGCGCTGGACCTCACCGGCCTCATCAAGGACTCAGACTACCTGCCGGGTGCCCTGGACAGCCTCAAGGCGGGGGGCAGGCTCTATGGCATAGCGTACACTGGCAAGGTTAAACCCGGCTTCTGGTACCGCAAGTCGTTCTTCCAGAAGCACGGCTTGACCCCGCCCACTACATGGGAGGAGTTTGTGGCACTCCTCGATAAGATAGCAAAGATCCCTGGGGTCAAGGCGCCCATCGTGAGCGGCGATAGCGTTGGCTGGCCGCTCTCCGACGTGACCGAGCATTTCATCGCAACATTCGGCGGGCCGCAGCTGCATAAGGAGCTCACGGAGGGCAAGATCGCCTGGACCGATCCGGTCGTGAAAGGCATCTTCGAAGGAAGGATCGTGCCGCTCCTCAAGGCGAAGTACTTCAGCGAACCCATCGAGTGGACCCAGGCCGTCGAACTGTGGTGGCAGGGCGACTATGCGTTGTACTTCATGGGGAGCTGGATAACCAGCATGGTAAAGGACCCGAGCGACCTCGGCGTCTTCTCACTGCCCGGGGCGCGCGGCATAGTCTTCGGCCCGGACTACGCCTTCGTGCCCAAGTACACGAAGTACCCCGAGGAAGCGAAGAAACTCATCCAGTTCCTCGCCACTAAGGGGCAGGAGGTTCAGGTCGCCCAGGGTGGACACATCGCCACGTACGTCAAGGTACCTCTCGATGCGTACCCGCCTGTGGACAGGGGGGTGGCAGAGCTTCTCACCGGCCGCGTGGCGCTGGCCGACATGGACGACACCATAGGCGGGGAGTGGCAGGCCACATTCTGGGACCAGCTCAAGCTGTTGTGGGTAAGGCCGGAGAGGTATCTTGAAGTGCTCGACACTTTGGAGAAAAAAGCCCCGTGACACGGGCGCGCGTCCGACGAATCCTGCACCGGGGAGTTGGACGCCCGATTCGACCATGCCGGCCTGCGGCGGGGCGCGGCCGTCCGCCCGGCTGCGCCCCGCCGCCTCGATGCTGGCGGCACCCGCCCGAGGAAATCGCGGATGCGTGCAAAGCGTGCCCACCGTGCCGCGGGCGAGGAGAGGAGCGCTGAACATGCGAGAGAGGTTACTCCGCCTGGTTTTCTTTGTGCCAGCCCTGGTGTTGCTCGCGGCGTTCGTGGTGTATCCCGTGGTGAACACCGTCTGGCTGAGTTTCCTCTCACCAAAGGGCGATTTCGTTGGTCTCGACAACTATGCCGAGGTCCTGAGCCAGCCTGAGATGGTGGACCCAAGGGGCTTCCAGAGGGGGTTCCCCTACGGGGCGCTCATCCACAATTTCATGTGGCTCGTGATTCACCTTCCGTTGACGGTGCTTCTGGGCCTTGCGCTCGCGGTCGTCCTTAGGGGCGTGAGGGGCGGATCCATCATTAAGTCCATAGTGTTCCTAGGCATGGTCACACCAATGATAGTGGGCGGGATCATCCTGCGCTTCATGTTCGACGGCAGCATAGGGATAGTATCCGGCATCGTGCGGCTGTTCGGCGGCACTCCAGAGACGCTCACTGCATATCCGGAGACTGCCCTCCTGTCGCTCATCCTGGGATCCCTGTGGCTCTGGGTCCCGTTTGGCATGGTGCTGTATTCCGCGGGGTTGGAGACGATCCCTTCTGAGGTGTACGAGGCCGCAATGATCGACGGGGCGTCGCCCCTCTCCATGTTCTTCAGGATAACCTTCCCGCTCCTCCGCCCCATAACCGAGGTGGTCGTGACAATGACCTTCCTCTGGGACCTCAAGATCTTCGATGTGGTTTACGCCGCCACCATGGGCGGCCCGGGAGGAGCGTCCAACGTGCTCGCGCTTCAAATGTACTTCTATGCATTCCGCGAATTCAACTGGAATAACGCGGCTGTGGTGGCGTGCGTGCTCATGCTGCTGACGACCCTTGTAGCGGCCCCGATGATGATAAGGTCCGCCCGGGAAGCGAGGTGAGGAGAACGTGCGAGGGAACGTGCGAAGGAAAGCTCTCGCTGCGCTGTCCAGGGACGCGGTGGCATGGGCGATCGGGCTCGTCTGGATCATCCCGTTCCTCGGCGTGCTCATGGCCTCGATAAGGCCGCTTGGCGAGATAATCCACGGATGGTGGAGGTTCGAGTCGTTCACGCCCACGCTGCGCAACTTCGTCGGAGCGTGGAACCACCCCGCAGCCCCGCTTTCCCAGGGCGTGGTCAACTCGATGAAGATCGCGCTTCCGGGCACCGTCGTCCCGCTTTTCGTGGCAGCCACTGCGGCATACGGGTTCGCGAGGTTCAGGTTTGCGGTGAAAACCTACCTGTTTCTCGCCATCGTGATGCTCATGACCATCCCGCAGCAGATGATCGCCGTCCCGATCTTCCAGATAATGAAGAACCTCGGGCTCGTCGACACGCCTCTCGGGCTGGTTTTGGTCCACTCCGCGTGGGGGATCCCATGGATCCTGTTTTTCATGAGGAACTTCTTCTCCACGCTCCCGATCGAGGTCGAGGAGGCCGCACGCGTGGACGGGGCATCGGACTTCAGGGTGTTCTTCCAGGTAGTGTTGCCCATGTGCGTCCCTGCCCTGGTGTCCGCGGCCGTGCTTCAGTTCATGTGGGTCTGGAATGACTTCTTCCTGGCCCTCATCCTGATATACTCGCCCGAGAAGCTTCTCGCCACGCAGCGGATACCGCTTCTCCGGGGGGTCTACCACATCGATTGGGGGGTTCTCACCGCGGGCACCATCATCGTGATGCTCGCGCCCGTTCTCGTATTCGCTTTCCTGCAACGATATTACGTCAAGGGAATGGTTGGGTGGGTTTCTAGATAACCGGACAGCGGGCGCCTGTGAATACCTGCGAATGTGAAATGGAATTCAGCGGTTCTTTCAGATTTTGAATGCGTGAAAACACGTCAAGAGATTACGGAGACGATGCGGAATGGCAAAGACGATCAGAACTGCGACTAGGTCCCTGAACGATTACGCGAAGGTCGCGGGAGAAAGCGTGCTCGAGGAGATAAGAGCGCTTGCCGAGCCGCTCAGAGGAGCGGAGGTCCTTCACATCAACTCCACAGCCTACGGCGGAGGCGTGGCTGAGATCTTGAACACGATCGTGCCCCTGATGAAGGACATCGGCCTTGCGGCCACGTGGTCAGTGATCGAAGCCCCGCCCGAATTCTTCGAGTTCACCAAGGCCCTGCACAATGCGCTGCAAGGCATGGCAGGCCAGGACCTCGTGTCAGGGCTGGACACGTACCTGGGTGTAAACGAGCGGGAGGCTGCGTCATTCTCGAGGCTGGGCAACCCCGACTTCGTGATCGTACACGATCCCCAGCCAGCCCCTCTTGCGGCCCACCTTCGAGACAAGTTCGGACCGCGGACGAAGTGGATCTGGCGGTGCCACATCGACCTTTCGAGCCCCGCAGAAGAGGCGTGGAGCCTCCTGCGGCCGTTCGTGGAGCGCTATGACGCGGCGATATTCACGATGCCGGCGTACGCTAAGGAGGGCCTCCGCGTGCGCCGACTAGCCGTGATCCCGCCGTCCATCGACCCCCTAAGCCCCAAGAACGTGGAGATGCCGCTCCAGACCGCCAAGAGGATCGTCGCTGGATATGGTCTGGACCCGTCCAGGCCCATCGTCGTGCAGGTGTCGCGTTTCGATCCGTGGAAGGACCCGCTTGGGGTAATTGACGCGTACCGCATCGTGAAGCACGAGGTCCCCACGGTGCAGCTGGCCCTGATCGGATCCATGGCGGCGGACGATCCGGAGGGCATGGCATATTACCGCATGTCGGTGGAACACGCTGCGGGAGACCCAGACGTCCACGTGCTGTCCAACTTGAACGGCGTTGGCAATGCCGATGTGAACGCGTTCCAGACCGCCGCAGACGTAGTAGTCCAGAAATCGGTCCGAGAGGGCTTTGGTTTGACCGTCTCGGAAGGTCTCTGGAAGGCACGCCCAGTGGTGGCTGGCAATGTCGGCGGAATCCCGCTGCAGGTCGAGGACGGGAAGTCCGGCTTTCTCGTGGGTTCCGTGGAGGAATGCGCGCAGAGGATCTCGTACCTTCTCGCAAACCCCACCAAAGCCCAGGAAATGGGCGCGTGCGGGAAGGACCATGTGAGACGGCATTTCCTTTCCACCCGGCATCTCACAGATTACCTCACGCTCTTCAAGGCTCTTGCGGAAGGCTCGGATTCCGCGGCACGAGAGTCCGCCGTCTGAGCATGGCGCCCGCATCGCGCCCCGGGCGCCCGCCCGGGGCTGCCCGGCTCTCGGTTAAGGGGGAAGGCCTGACGTAGGGCACATGTGCCCTTGGACGGGTGCTGTGGGAGACGGGTGAGGAGGCGATTCGTTCTATCCGCCACGCGTCCGGCCAGAAGGCTGGTGTGTGGAACGCCTCGGGACGGGCGCGTGATGTACGTCAGCCGTCCCGGGTCGACAGGTGCGGTGTGAAATGCGGTGTGAAACCTCTTGAAGGTCCTCCACCGTCATGCGAGCTTGGATCGCCGTGGCAATGACGTCTATCCGCTTATCGACGCCCGCGCCGCCCACGATCTGCGCCCCCAACAGCCGTCCGGTGAACCTGTCCGCAACGAGCTTAATGGTCATCATACGCGCCCCGGGGTAGTATCCGGCGTGGTGTTGAGAGTGTGTATATGAAACATAATGCGGGATGCCTTCCGAGGACGCCTCTCTCTCGGAAAGGCCGGTCTTCGCTATGCTCAGGTCGCCTACCTTAACAACCATGGTACCAAGCGAGCCAGCGTAGCGCATGTTGCCACCAGCGGCGTTCGCCCCAGCAACCCTGGCTTGCTTGTTCGCCGGCCCGGCAAGCGGCACGCGGACCGGTTTTCCGGTCACGAGGTGCTTTATCTCACATATGTCCCCGGCCGCGTATATGCTCGGATCGCTCGTCTGCATCCTGTCATTCACAACGACGCCACCGGCTCGGCCGATAGCAAGTCCCGCCTGCCTAGCGAGGTCCAGCCGCGGCGTAACCCCGGCAGCGGACACCACGAAGTCGCATGCAACCGTGTCCCCGCTCGCCAACTCCAGCTGGAGGCCGCTCGCGCCCGCACCATCGCCGCCCGCGCCACCGCGTTGCGTCACTGCAGCGACCTTCTCCCCAAGCAGCACGCGGGCGCCCTTGTCCCTCAGGTGGGCAGCGAGGGGCTCGGCCATCTCCCTATCCACCGGCGGCAACAGCTGGTCCATCATCTCCACCAGCGTGACGTCGAGCCCCCGCTCGAGAAGCGCGTCCGCAGCCTCAAGGCCGATGAACCCGCCCCCGATCACCACTGCGTTGGTCGGTTTGCGCTCGTCAAGAAAGCCTCGAAGCCTGTCCCCGTCTTCCATCGATACGAGGGTGAACACCCTGGAACAGCCCTCCAGCCCGCGTATCGGCGGACGGGCGGGCTCGCTGCCGGTGGCTAGGATAAGGGCGTCGTAGGGCTCTTCCCACGCGTCTCCCGTCTCGAGGTTGCGGACAGACACCCTCCTGCGTGCCCTGTCGATCGCCAGGACCTCGTGACGCGTCCGGACCTCGATATTGAACCTTGAGGCCAGGCGCTCCGGGGTAACGACGAATAGGTCGTCTCGTTGCCGGATGATCCCCCTATGTAGTAGGGCAGGCCGCAATCCGCCCATGAGACGTAAGGCGTGCGCTCGAAGACCACTATGTCCGCGTCCTCGGACACTCGCCGCGCCTTCACAGCTGCGCCTGCCCCGCCGGCAACGCCACCCACCACAAAGATCCGCTTCCCCACGTTTCTCAATCCCCCGTGTAGATCCCACATGTGGACGTCTTCCGCGTCGACAGCACACAGCAGGCCGAAAGCCCGCAACTGCACATGCGCGGCCGCCATAGCCGAGCCGGTGCACGGTGAAGCCGCCAGTGCCCATCTCGACGCGTTTTACCGCTTCGTGCCCCCGAAAGCGAGCTCCTAATACTCCTCGTTAGAAGCGCTCATGCGCAGGGAGTCAGCGACGCTCATGGAGGCCCCGCAGACGGGACACGAAACCATCTCCTCCGTAGATGCCCCGTCGATTTCGAACATGTTTCCGCATTGTCTGCACTTGATGCTCTGCTCTGCATTATCTGGCAGCCTTGGATACTCTCTTCTGTCGTCTTTCTTCATTTGCGTGCTCCTTCCTTCTCAATCGGGTTCGCATTCCCCAGACCGCCGTTTCCCCTTCCCCGGAGCCCCCGTGGCGATCGCGCCCACGCCGTCCAGAAAGGGGACTTCCGCGTGCTTTCATGGGACCCGGGATGACCGCCGGAATGACGTCCCTTTGTGGTCGTCCGAGCGCGGTCCGAACGCAGTCCAAGCGCGGTCCCAACGCGGTCTAAGCTCCGATACGTCTCCGTGTCCGGGCGTATATACGCGGTCAGCTCTGTGCCATGCGGGGATGCACGGTCTGCACGCGGCGCGGACGACCACGGCTGTGCCGGCAGCGATCTCAGTATTCCCAATGAATGCATGGCTTACGCGCCCGGCACCGGCAGCCGCAGCTTGGGGATGGGACGAACCTTGGGAACGGGTCTCAAGGCCGCTGAGATGGAGACAGCTGGGGACGGGCGAGGAGTCTGGAGACCGACGGACGTTACGATGAAACGCAACACAACGACAAGCGAGTGCGCCCCTTCGCAATGAAGGGGCGCCTTTCCGTGACGCACTCACAAACTTGGACCGCTTACGTGGGCCGCCTACATCGGGAGAGGCTGGTTGTAGCCTGCCTGAGCCTGCCCGACGCCGTACCCGGTTTGGGTGGGCTGCTGACTAGTAGGCTGAGCGAGCCCGGCTTGGAACCCGGCCCTCACACCGGCCACCGTTCCCTCAACCAGGGACCGCTCGGCGGCCTCGATCATCCTGCGCACCATGTGTCCACCAACAGCCCCGCACTGAGCGGAAGGCAGCGTACCCCAGTAACCCGAGTTGATGATGTTGCTGGGCAGGTTCAGCTCGTTGGCTATCTCATACTTGAACCTGTCAAGCGCCGCGAGGGCGTTGGGGACAACTGGGCGATTCCTTCTGGCCGCGCCTCGTGCCATTCCTCTTCACCACCCTTCGCGCTTTCTGCTTATAGTCTTGCACCACGCGCAGAACGCATACGAGGGAATGCATGGAGAGGACATAACTTGGTTACTCTATAGAGACGCCCTCGCCAGACCGGGAAAACCTCTCCACCTTCGAACAAGGCGTCAAACGAGGCGCGCCGCAAGCGCGCCCGCCATGCCTCGTGCCTGGAGGATGGGGCATACAACCTTACACCCATCCTGAACGACCCGCCCTGCACGGCGCGGCAAGCCTGCGCAGCCCCACCCACAGGCTGACCTCGCAGCCCGCGCTGTGCGGGCGCGCACGCGCCGCGGGACTGGGATGCGCAGCTGCTTGTGGCTGCTTGCGGCTGGTTACGGTTGGTCACCGCTCCTTGCGGCTGGTTATGGCTGCTTACGTCGACCGCTTGTGGCAGCCTCCTTAGGCACCTCTTCAGACCTCGGGTGAGGTCTCCCCTTCGGCCTCGCGCACCCGGCTCGTGGTGCCGGGCTCAACGGCGTCGGTCACGCCGCCACCAGTCAGAGGTAGCCCCAGGCCGGACCGGAATCCGGCCACAGCCTCGGCTGCCACTTGCTCGGCGATGGCTTTCTCGGCTGCTTCGATCATTCTCTTGACCATGCGCCCCCCGACAGCACCGCATTCCCTGGACGAAAGATTGCCCCAGTAGCCATGCTGATAGACCTCTTGAGGAAGGTTCATCTCGCGCGCAACCTCGAACTTCAGCACGTCGAGCGGGCGTTTCGCGCCCTTCGCGGCAGGCCGATTCTTCCTGGCCGGCATCGCAAGTCCCCCCTTCTCACCTGGTACACATATGATTCCCGGCTTCGAAGCAGGCTATGAGAGGGTCGTGCTGGATGCCGGCCGCCGCTGCCCTATGCTGCCATTCGCTCGCAGCAAGAGGGTGCCCAACCACAATTACTCTAAACTGATAAATACTGGCTTTCTGCCGCGGAAAACAGTGACATACCGGAAACCGATGGACCTCGCGAGATCGACTGCGTAAGGTATGGCGAAACCGGCGTGCTGCACGCGGTGGGCGTCCGACCCGAACGTCACGAGCTCACCTCCCAGCCTGCGGTAGAGCCTGAGCGTCTCCACGCCCGGGAGAGTCTCATGAACCGGGCGCCTGAGGCCCGACGTGTTTATCTCCAACGCGGTCCCATTATCTATGAGCGCCTTCAGAATGGCCTCGATCTCGTCCGCGAACGCCTCGAGGGGAGCCTTGCCGTATCTTTCGAAAGCATATCTCTTGATGAAATCGAGGTGAGCGAGGGAATCGTACAACCCCGACCGGGCGAGCCCCAACACGTTTTGCAAATAGCGGCGGCAGGACTCTTCAAGTCCATAGCGATCGAAGACCTCCCCTGTCGCGGACAGGCTCTCGACCCAGTGGACGGACCCGAGAACAAAATCCAGGTTACGGCCTGAGAGAAACTCCCGGAGCTCGTTCGTGTACCAAACCTGGTAGTCGGCCTCGATTCCCATCCTCACCTCCAGGACGCCCTGCCATTTCGCCGCGGCTTCCTCCAAGGCCTTCCGGTATGCGTCAAAACGCAGGTAGCCGTGGCTAGCATCCCTCGGCTCGAAGTCGACGTGGTCCGTGAAGCAGATCGCATTCAGCCCAGCCTGCACCGCGGCCTCACACATCGCTTCCACGGTGTCTTCCGCGTCAGGAGAAAACGTGGAGTGAACATGGAAGTCTACGAACGGGGCTAAACTGGAATCAACCAACTTACTGCAAGACATACCGGTGACGCTCCTTCAACGGCCGACAAGGGCCAATTAGTGGCGGGGCCTCAACTCGTATCGCGTCGTGCCGAGTCATGTCGTGTCGCGTCGCCCATGTCGCTCGTGTCGCTCGTGTCGCGTGATGCACCGTGGACTTCACGGGACCTGGGTGTGAGCCCACGCTCACTTGACTTGACGCTCACCCGAGGCTCGGACACTTGCTCGATGTACAGTTGACATGCCTAGTGGACATGTTCGGTCGACCCTCACTCGATGCACAGCCGACGCCAAGTCCGCGCGATCCGCGCCAAATCAATGCTTGATCGACGCTCAGCGCTCAGCCCAATCGACGCTCAACCTACGCTCAAAGATAGATGACTATTCCAGCGACAGCAGCCAAGACTATCGCGAGAATGGGATTGAGGTCGAACTTGAACATGCCGACGAGGACGGCGACAGCGATCACCGGCCCCGCGACATCCACGAAAGCGGCTCTGATGAGGGAGATGGCAGCGGCAGCTATCAAAGCAGTCACCGCCGGGCGAAGCCCTTTGAACACCGCCTTCACTGCTGGCGCATCCTTGTATTTCAGGAAAAGTGTAGCAAACACCACGATGATCACAAACGACGGAAATACCACGCCGACCGTCGCCGCAGCGGCCCCAGCCACGCCTCCCAGTTTGTACCCAACGAACGTGGCTGAATTGACCGCGACCGGCCCCGGCGTCATTTCCGCTATGGCGATTATGTCCATGAACTCCTTCATAGTCAGCCACGCGTGGGCCTGGATGATCTCCTTCTGGATGAGCGGTATCATGGCATATCCACCGCCGAATGTAAAGAGGCCGATCTTAGCGAATGTTAGAAACAGCTGCAGAACTATCACTGCTTGTCAACCACCTTGTCCTGATCTCGGAGACCATCCTCGTTCCGGACACCAGCGCTTCCGCGACGCGAGGCGCCTCGGGCCCCGGGCGAGTCGTCGGCTTCGCCTTCGGGCCCCAGCCTGGGCACGCTCTGAGCCTTGGCATCGGCATTGGTATTGGCCTTGGCCTTGGCATCGGCCTCGGCATTGGGCTGGGCTCCGGCCTCAACCTCGAAGTCTCTTCGAAACACGAAATACCCGATGGCTGCCGATCCAACAATGACTGGAATCGGATGGATGTCGAAAACGGCTATGGCGACGAGCGCAAGTGCTCCGAGGATGACGCCGCGAACCTCGCGGATCGCGGTTTTGCCTATCTTATATGCAGCGCCCGCCACCAGCGCAACGACCGCTGGCCGCACACCTCCGAACGCGGCCTCGGCGGCCGGAAGATGCCTGATCTCCGAGAAGAAAATGGCCACGGCGAGAATGACTAGAAAAGACGGGAGGGTCGCGCCCAAAACCGCCACGATGGCCCCGACAAACCCGGCTGTCTTGTATCCCACGAAGACCGAGGTGTTCACCGCGACAGGTCCCGGTGCAGTCTGCGCCAGGCCGAGCATGTCGATGAACTCCTCGTTCCCGACCCACTTCCTCGCGTCAACAACCTCCTTTTGTATCAGAGGAACCATGGCATAGCCGCCGCCGAACGTGAACGCGCCGATTTTGAAGAAAGACCAAAACATCTGCAACAGCAATCGCACTGTGTTGAAACTACCTCCTTGTGAAGCGATTAGTGCACCGCGGCAGGACGCACCCCGGCCATGTTACTTCGCCACGAATTCCTGCAGGTCCTCCCTGATGTCCTCGTTTATCAGTATTCTCGCAGGTCGAGGCGGGGACTCGGTTTGCAACCTCAATGGAACATCATATGTAGCCGTGCCACACATTCGCTAACATACAGTCTTGCCCTAAGGCAATACTACCAGCAGAAAAGGAAAGTGAGGTGAAACTGAAATGGCACGCGGACAGAAGAGGAACCGCGCTCTCGTGGTTGAGGCAGGCAACGCCCTGGATCAGTGGAAGTACGAGATCGCGAACGAGATCAACTTCCCCGTCAACCAGATAGTCGGCGGGTACTGGGGCAACATCCCGTCCGCTCAGTGTGGTGCGGTCGGTGGCCACATGGTCAAGAGGATGATCGAGGCGGCTGAGAGATCGCTCGTCGAGCAGAGCGCGCTCAACGTGAGAGCGGGCTTCAGGGCCGGGCTCGGCGCCAGCGCCAACCTCGGCACGACCACCGGTGCGTATAACCTGCCCAGCGGAATGCCGGCGCAGCAGAACGTCGGGCAGCAGGCTGGGTTCACCACCACAGGACTCCAGCAGTAACACGGAGAGATAGATGCCCGCATCTCTGGGCAAATCTCGTAACCGCTTCCGAATAGAGAGCAGGGGGGAGCGCCTCCGCCCCTGCTCATGTTGTTTGACTCGAGTAAGACCTTAGCTTGACACCTCTCGAACGCAGTCGTAACATGGTCAGTGAAGAGGTGAACCGTCGATGGTAGACGACGGAAGTAGTAGTAACCTGTTAACCTACGCTGAACTTGCTTCGAATCGAGGAAGATCGTCGCCGTAGCAGGGCTGTGCTATGCCTTTCGCAGCCTGCCGGTCGTAGGTCGTAGGCGCTTCCCCGATCCGAAGGGAGGCGCTTATCATGTACTCCTACACTAGGAACGGGCGCAACAATCACTCGACCGAGGCAGCACAGAGGCACCTGCTGAACCTTCCCATAGAGGAGCTCCTCTCGCGTCTTGCGGCAACGAAAGACGGCCTCTCAAGCCAAGAAGCAGCCTCCCGCCTTGAGAAATACGGCACCAACGAGTTTCCACGGCCACGGGCGATTCCCGCTTGGCTTGCTTATCTCAGGCTTTTCGCCGACCCTCTCGTCGTGGTCCTTATCGTGGCCGGGGCCATTTCCGGTTTCTTTGGTGAACCACGCGGCGCCATCATCATCAGCGTGATGGTGTTGCTCAGCGTTACACTTCAGTTCTTCCAGGAACACCGCTCCGAGCAGACAGCCCAGAAGCTGGCGAGGCAGGTTGCGATCACCGCTACGGTGATCCGGGACGGCAACACGATCGAGGTGCCCATGAGAGAACTGGTGCCCGGAGACGTGATCCGCTTGGGTGTGGGAGACATCGTGCCGGCCGACGCAAGAGTCCTTTATGCAAGGGACTTCTTCGTCGATCAGGCTCTGCTTTCAGGGGAGTCGTTCCCGGTCGAGAAGACGCCGTGCGACGAGCCCGCGCTGCGCTTCTCCATTCCGGACATGAACCACGCGGTGTTTTTCGGGAGCAACGTTGTAAGTGGAACCGCGACCGCCCTCGTGGTGGGAACGAACGGTCAAACCGAACTCGGGCGGATGGCTAAGACGCTTTCGGTCGAGAGACCGGAGACCGAGTTCCAGCATGGCATCAGAAGGTTCACCTCGTTCCTCGTCAAGGTCATCGTGGTCCTGGTCTTGTTCATATTCGTGCTGAACGCAGGGCTTGGCCGTGGAGTGCTGCGATCCCTCCTGTTCGCCGTGGCGGTGTCGGTCGGAATCACGCCAGAGCTGCTGCCCATGATAATCACGATAACCCTTTCGGCCGGTGCAGCCGCGATGGCAAGGCGGAAAGTGATTGTGAAGCGCTTGCAGTCCATACAAAACCTCGGAAGCATGGATGTCCTTTGTACCGACAAGACCGGCACGCTGACCGAGGGCAAGCTTGTCCTGGCAAGCCATGTCGACCTGTGCGGCAAGCCCTCCGAGTGGACATTCCAGCTGGCCAGGCTCAACAGCGCCTTCCAGGCCAGCCTGCGCAATCCCATGGATGCAGCGATAGCTGCACATGAGGAAAGCAGCCTTGACGGATACACCAAGGTGGATGAGATCCCATTCGACTTCGTCCGCAAGCGCACGTCGGTGGTCGCCGAAAAAGACGCCGAGCGTATCCTGATAACCAAGGGCGCTCCCGAGAGTCTGCTGGATGTGTGTGCTCTAGCGGAAGTGGACGGAAAGCCGGTCGAGTTCGGCCCCGATCTCAAGCGTCTGGCATACGACCGCTTCACGGAGTTGAGCTGCGATGGCTACCGGGTGCTTGCAGTGGCCTACAAGCGCATCGACAGCAACCGAAACGTGTATTCCAGAGACGACGAGACCGACATGGTCTTCGCAGGATACGTCACGTTCATAGACCCTCCCAAGGCCAGCGCGGCAAAGTCGCTCGAGGAACTCGCCAGGCTCGGGGTGAACGTCAAGATCCTCACGGGTGACAATGAGCTCGTCACAGAGCAAATCTGTGAACGTGTCGGGCTCAAGGTCGGCGGAGTCCTCATGGGACACGAGATGGATGTCATGAGCGATGAGGACCTCGCCTCGCGGCTGGAGACCGCGACCATCTGCGCGCGCCTCAGCCCAGAGCAAAAGAGCCGCGTGATCACCGTCCTGAAGCAGAGTGGGCACGTCGTCGGCTACATGGGAGACGGCATCAACGACACGCTGTCGCTGCGCACGGCCGACGTGGGGATCTCCGTCAACAATGCCGCCGACGTGGCAAAGGAAGCTGCCGATATCGTCCTCATGGAGGAAGGCCTTGACATCCTAGAGAATGGCATAGTGGAGGGGCGCCGGACCTTCGCGAACACGATGAAATACATAATGATGGGAACCAGCTCCAATTTCGGGAACATGTTCAGCGTCCCCGCGGCATCGGTGCTCGTGCCCTTCCTACCCATGCTGCCGGTGCAAATACTGCTGAACAACCTGCTCTATGATTTCTCGCAGGTGAGCATCCCAACCGACCGCGTGGATAGTGACTACATTGCGCGGCCGCGGCGATGGAATGTCACGTTCATCAGGAACTTCATGCTCATCTTCGGCCCGATCAGCTCACTCTACGACATCCTGACCTATCTCGTCATGCTCCGGCTATTCCACGCGGGCGCTGCACTCTTTCAAACCGGGTGGTTCGTCGAGTCGCTAGCCACCCAGACCCTGGTCATCCACGTCATTCGTTCACGGCAAAGCGTCCTCAAAAGCAAAGCAAGCGCCGCACTGTGGTTCACGACGCTTGCAGCCGTCGGACTGGGTATAGCGATACCGTATACTCCGGTCGGCCAGTTCTTCGGGTTCACGCCTCTCCCACCGGCGTTCTTCCTCGTTCTCGCCGGAATGGTCTCGGCCTACCTTGTCATGGTCGAGCTCGTAAAGAGGTGGTTCCACGTGAGGTTCGGCTGGTAGGCACGCGCTAACCGCGGACCACTGCGGATCGCTCCTCTTGTGCTGTGGGTTGCGCGGCCGCCACGTCTGACCTCTGCCGGCATCTGGCACGCCGGCATGTGGCACGTTGTCGCTTCTACTCACCCTTCACGATCGCAACGCTAGCACTAGCGCCTATACGCGAAGCCCCCGCCTCTATCATCTTGCGCGCAGATTCAAGGTTTCTGATGCCGCCGGAGGCCTTCACCCCCATCTCTTTGCCGACCACTTTGCGCATGAGCCTCACGTCTTCGACAGTCGCGCCGCCGGGGCCAAAGCCGGTCGAAGTCTTCACAAAGTCCGCGCCCTCCGCCTTAGCGATGAGGCACGCCTTCACCTTTTGGTCGTCCGTCAAGAGCGCAGTCTCAAGAATCACCTTCACCAGCGCCCTCCCGCGGGCCGCCTCGACGACGGCACGGATGTCACGCCCCACGAGGTCATCGTCACCCGACTTAAGGGCACCAATGTTAATGACCATGTCTATCTCACGAGCGCCAGCAGCTATCGCGTCGCGGGCCTCCACAGCCTTGACAAGGGGCGTCGAAGCGCCGAGAGGGAAACCCACTACTGTACATACTTTCACAGGGGTATTCCTAAGAAGATCCGCTGCAAGGGACACATAGGTGGGGTTTATACACACTGACGCAAACCCAAACTCCACGGCTTCCTCACACAACTTGACGATCTGGTCTTTGGTGGCCTCGGGCTTGAGAAGGGTATGGTCGATCATTGCCGCCAAATCCCTCGCCGTTCCGCGCCATTCCATTGAGCGTCACCTCATCTGCTATTAAGGTATACTAACTATTGGACTTCGCCACAGACCTGCATCTTTCCTCGCATCATATCATGAACGGGATCGATCTTACCACATCGTCTGTGCCACGGGTAGCAGGCATGGACGTTCTAAGTATGGCGCCATAAGTTTTCGTCTCCTTTGTTGACGGCGCTAGGGTTGCCGGTGCTTGCACGACGGGGCGTGGAGAATTCGGCTGTCTTAGGCGCCGAATTCGAACGAGGCGCGCCGCAAGCGCGCCGTCCCCGGAGGGCAACACCGGCAACCCTGGGCAGCACCCCTCCGCCGAAAAGTAGCGCGAACTTTTGGCGACATACCTAGTGGTCGTGCGGCGAGCATCGTCCTGTCACCTGGCCCGTGCTCCTTTCATAGCCGCAGCGTATCAGGGGTGTAGCAAGCCTAGTGCTCTTTCGGCTGCCGCCATTGCGCCGATAAACGCCTCTCGGGCGGTAGCTTGATCCGCAAGCCGGCACGCGCTCCTTTGACGTCAGCGAGCAACTGAGATAGAATGGGGGCGAACGAACTAGGCGCGGGTGTACGCAGTCAAGTGAGGGCCCAAAACGCTTCTGACTATAGGACGCCCGCTACAGCATGTCACGGGCCGTCCTGTCACGGCCCGCTTTCGGCTTGGAGGGTGGTGCTTGCGGATGCAGGCATCGGATTCCTATCATGAGCACGAGCACGAGAAAGAGCGACCGAGCGCCGCGGCGGCGAGGGCAGCGGTACAGATCGCGATGTCAACGTCGCGGGACCAGGAACGGGACATGAAGCGCGCGTTCCTGGACGCCGGGATAAAGGCCGCGGCCGTGGACGTCGGCGGGCCCTTCATCCAAACCATCGCACGCACCGTCGAAAACGTCCTCGTGGCGGCGAAACGCGAGGGCGTCATCCAGCCGTCGCACCCACACGAGGGAGCTGTGACGGGCGCGGCACGCGAGGCGCTCGCCCAGCTCATGCCAAGGGCGGCAGGTTTCAACGTCGGGGGCAAGGTCGGCGTGGCCCGGTGCGGCGAGCACCTCTCGGTGGCGGTCTTCCTCGAGATCGGCCTCCTCCACCTCGACGACGTGGGGCTTGCGGTAGCGCACAGAGCCGTGCCGGCCGACGCGGGTTGAGGGCGAAAGGTCTTGCGCAGGCAAGAGAGAGGTGTTATACTTCGTTCTAACAAGCTCTAACAAGCTATCGAGCAGGCGCGGGCAGAACGGTGGGTTCGGAGGGTCCGGGCAAGCAGCAGCCCGTGGCGCCTGTCTCGTGAGACTCGCGGCGCAAGACACATCATGACAAGTACATACGTTTCGGCAGGACGGTAGTACGGTAGGGGAGATCATCGCACGTAGCGCGGCACCAGGAGTCGGTACGCGCACCGCGGCCGACTTGCTCTGGAGTCCGTGTCGGAAACTCAGCCTAAGTATGGCGCCATAAGTTTTCGTTTCCTTTCTTGACGGCGATAGGGTTGCCGGTGCTTGCACGACGGGGCGTGGAGAATTCGGCTGTCTTAGGCGCCGAATTCGAACGAGGCGCGCCGCGAGCGCGCCGTCCCCGGAGGGCAACACCGGCAACCCTGGGCAGGACCGCCCCGCCGAAAAGTAGCGCGAACTTCTGGCGACATACTTAGACAGGGCCCGATGTTATGCGAGGGCTACCCCTCACGGGGTAGCCCTTTTCGTATCGCGTGCTCCACAGGACTCGTTCCAAGACTCGCCCCCTGAACGTTGGAGCCCTGCTCGGTTAACGCTTCGTCCCCTCCCCTCCGGTCCCGATTTCGGCTTCCGTTTGAGTCTCCGGTCTGCGCTCGCGTCTTACGCCACGCCACACTCACGCTCATGCCCGTGTCAGAAGCTGCTAATGCGCAGGAGGGATGATGCGTTGGGCGCCGACATCTTCGCCATCCGCGGGGCCGTTGCCCCCGTCACGAACAGCAGGGACGGTATCTTTGAGGCGACGGCCAGGCTCCTCGAAGCCATCGTTAGCCGAAACCGCCTCGAGCTCGAGAGCGTTGCATTCGCGTTCTTCACCGTGACCCCGGACCTCGATGCTGCGTTTCCCGCCGCGGCCGCGAGGGCGGCGGGCTGGAGCTCGGTTCCCATGATGTGTGCAGTGGAGATCCCGGTGAAGGACGCGCTTCGAGCGTGCATAAGGGTGCTCCTGTTGTGTCGGGCTAACCGGTTACAAGGACCTCATGTCGCACCTCTCGCACCACCGTGCCCGTGCCGCGACGGTCGCCGTCTCGTGCCGCTGGCTGGCAGGCTCGCCGCTGCGCGCAGACGCCGTCGCCATCGCACAGACTCTCTTGCGCATGGCGTGACGAGGGTGGTGCCTTCACACCCAGTCCACGTGTACCTGGACGAAGCCGCGGCTCTCCGCCCCGACCTCGGTGGCCCGGAGGCTGCTGCGTGCTCCCCGGACCAAGGGCTCGGGCGAGAGTATCGCGTGGGTACGGCACAGTCTGGACGGTCTGGGAGGAGAGACAGATGGTAGTCGTCATGAGGCAGAACGCAACCGAAGATGAGATCCAGGGCGTCATGCGAGTAGCACAGAATGCGGGTCTCCAAGTTCATATCTCCAAAGGCGAGGAGCGCACGATAGTCGGGCTCATAGGTGACGTACGGCGCCTCGACCCGGACACGGTCGCATTTCTGCCAGGTGTGGAGCGGGTCGTGCGGATCCTGCAGCCGTTCAAGCTCGCGAGCAGGGAATTCATGCAGATGAGGAGCCGCGTCTCCGTCGGGGGAGTGGTTTTCGGCGGCGACAGTGAAGAGGTCCCCGTGATCGCCGGCCCGTGCGCCGTCGAAAGCGAGGAATCGATGCTCCGCATCGCGCGCCTCGTCGCTGACGCGGGCGCGACCGTCCTCCGCGGCGGAGCGTTCAAGCCGCGCACGTCGCCGTACTCCTTCCAAGGGCTCGGCGAACCCGGCCTCCGCATCCTGGCGAAGGCGCGCGAGCAAACCGGTTTGCCCGTGGTCACCGAGGTCGTATCGCCCCAGGACGTCGAGCTCGTGGGCGCATACGCAGACGCTCTCCAGATAGGTTCCAGGAACATGCACAACTACGCCCTCCTTCACGAGGTCGGAGGCCAGCCGAAACCCGTGGTCCTCAAGCGGGGGATGATGTCCTCGATCGACGAGTGGCTGATGGCCGCGGAATACATTCTCTCGGCGGGGAATAGCAACGTGATCCTATGCGAGCGCGGCATACGCACTTTCGAGACGTCCACCAGGAACACCCTTGACCTTTCAGCCGTCGCCGTGGTGAAGAAACTGAGCCACCTTCCTGTCATCGTGGACCCGAGCCACGCCACTGGGCGTGCCGACATGGTTGTCCCGATGGCGATGGCCGCCGTGGCGTGCGGTGCGGACGGGCTCATGGTCGAGGTGCACGACGACCCCGCGTCGGCTCTCTCGGACGGCCCGCAGTCGCTTACGCCCGGGGCGTTCGCCTCCATGATGCGCAGCCTCAAGCCTGTGGCCGAGGCCGTTGGGCGGCGGATCGCCTTGCCGCCTGCATGCGAGGCTTCACCTAGGCGCGAGGCAGCGGGCGAACCCTGAACGGCAGGCAAATGTCGACGAGCGTGGTTGTGCTCTGACGGGCGCACGTCGAGGGAGGTTCGGCGAATGGCATTTCCAAGGCAGCCGGATTCAACGAATTCCGTACGGGGGCGCGGGAGCGCTCCCACGTCTGGGCAGTGTTGGGGGATGGTACCGGCGGCTGAACGAGGGACGTCGAGATCCGGCAGCTCACCGCATGGGTCGGCTTTCGTCAGCTCTCCCCGTGCGCACGCCGGGCTCGAGTGCAAGAGCGGCAACGCGGCGGCTTCGGGAGACACGACGAGAGCCACGATGGATGGCTCGCCCTCGGACAGCGCAGCGGACGTGGAAAACCGGTCGGGCGGCACAAAGGCCAGGGCGTTCATTATAGGTGTTGGTCTTATGGGCGGCTCCCTCGCGATGGCGCTTCGGGCGTCGGGACGCTACGAGGTGAACGGGTTCGACGTCAACCCGGCTTCCCTCCGCCGCGCCGCCGCGCTCGGTGCGCTGGATCGGACCGCGGATTCGCTGAGCGACGCCCGCGAGGCTGACATCGTGGTCGTGGCGACGCCGCTTCTCGCGATGCCGCAGGTGTTCTCCGAGCTCGGTCGCTGCCTTAGGGATAGGGATGCGCGCCGGTCTCGAGACTTGCCGGTGGTCACGGACGTTGGCAGCGCAAAGTGTTACGTTCTTGCGCTCGCTCGCGAGCATCTCGCACCGGCCGTTCCGTTCGTAGGTGGCCATCCGATGACTGGAAGCGAAGTGAGCGGCGTGGAGCACGCCTCAGCAAACATGATGAGCGGTTGTCTTTACGTGCTTACTCCCGCCGAGTGGACTGGGGAGACTGCCGTGAGGACGGTTGTGAGGGCGTGCGAGACGGCGGGAGCCGTCCCGCGGATCATGGACCCGGCTGACCACGACGCGATGGTGGCCGCCACCAGCCACCTACCGCTCATCATCGCGGCTTGCCTGGCTCAGGTGGTCGAGGGGCGCTCCGTTGACCGCCCCTGCATCTGGGATCTCGCCGCCGGCGGCTTTCGCGATACGACCCGCCTTTCGTCGGGCGATCCGGACATGGGCACCGGCATGCTTACCGCCAATGCAACCCAGGTCCTCGAGGCGATGGACGAATTCCAGCGTAAGTTCGACGAAGTGCGCGGGCTCCTTGCTGCGAGTGCTCAGGCGCCGGCCGCACCGCGTGCCGCGGAGGTAAGACGGTTCCTGGTGCAGGCAAGGCGCGCCCGGCAAGCATGGCTTGAAAGGACACGCTTTCCCGTGGTTTGAATTCGAAAGCGTCACCGCGTCTGTCGAAAGTGAGCACGAGGATGCGAGCAGGAGGAGAGCACTAGGAATGACGGTGCAGCCAGGACGTAGTAGTAGGACGGTGCGACTACAACAGGAGGAGCCCGCGGGCGAAGAGCCGCGGTCGCTCGACCGCCCGCCAGCGGACCGCCTCGGAACGGGGTCTTCACTGCGCGAGCTTCGCGTCGAAGGAGGAGACGTCGTCCTGCGCGGCTCCTTCGAGCCTCCCGGCGACAAGTCGATCGCCCATCGCGCCGCCATGTTGGCCGCCGTTTGCGAAGGCACCTCGCGGGTGCGCAACTACCCTTCGGGCCTGGATTGCGCCTCCACGCTGAGATGCCTACGGTCGCTCGGTGTTGATGTGCGCCGCGAGGGTGATTCGCTCATCGTGTCCGGGCGAGGCCTCCGGGGTCTAGCGGAGCCCGCCGACGTCCTCGATGCAGGCAACTCAGGCACCACGATGAGGCTTCTCTCAGGCATCCTTGCGGGCCAGGACGGCCTCTTCGTTGTGACGGGGGATGAGTCCCTCAGGCGGCGGCCCATGGCAAGGATCGCGCGCCCGCTCCGCGCCATGGGCGCATGGGTGGATGGACGCGCCGGAGGCGCGCTTGCGCCGCTAGTCATAAGGGGCGCAGGAGACGCCGGTTTGCGTGCGCTCGAACATGTCTTGTCCGTCGCGAGCGCCCAGGTGAAATCGTGCATTCTCCTCGCGGGCCTTTACGCCGACGGCGAGACCACCGTGGTCGAGCCCGCAGAGTCCCGCGACCACACCGAGCGGCTATTGCAGTTCGCAGGCGTGCCGGTTAGGGCGCGGCAAAGGCCGAGCGGCGCCGTCGGCAGCAGCGGAGACCGAGGCGGCCATCGCGGGCAGGGCCAGGACGGCGGTTCTGGGGCCCGGGAGGTCTCCGTCTGCGGCGGTCACCCTCCCCATCCGTTCGAGCTCGCCGTACCTGGTGACCCGTCGTCCGCGGCATTTCTCTTGGCCGCAGCGGCGGCATTGCCCGGGTCGAGCGTCACCGCGATGAGTGTCTGCGCGAACCCGACACGCCTCGGGTTCATCCGGGTTCTAGCCGAGATGGGCGCGTCGGTGACCCTCGAGCCGCTGGACCTTGGCGGGCCTGAGCCCGTCGCGCACATCCGGGTCGAGCATAGCGGCCGCCTCGTGGGAGCACACGTTCCACACTCCGCGGTCCCAAGTATGATCGATGAAATCCCGGTCTTCGCCGTCCTGGCATGCGTTGCCAGCTCCCCGTCTTCCATCAGCGGCATCGCAGAGCTCAGGGTCAAGGAAACGGACAGGGTTGCCGCCGTGATCGGAGAGCTCTCGAAAATGGGCGCTCACATCACCGAGGACGAGGACTCGCTCCACATCCACCCTTCGCGCCTTCGTGGGGCGCGCGTCTCGGCTCGCGGCGACCACCGAATGGCAATGGCGCTCGCGGTTGCGGGGCTCTTGGCAAGCGGCACTACGGTCGTGGAGGGCTGGGAATCGGCACGCGTCTCATACCCGGGATTCCTTGACGCATTAGTCAGCCTGGGCGCGGGGGGTGCGGCGCGGGAAGACACGCCCGCGACCTGAGCAGGCCGCCAGGGGTCGCTACGAGACCGTCGAAATCCTCCGCGCCCGGTCGTCCAAGCGCCGGCAACCGTAGCGCTCTCGAAAAGGAGGCTTGACTCTTTTGAAGGACGTAGCTGACGTGGCAGTGGCGAACGTATCGGCGAACAGCAAGGTAGTAGTCCTTCTGGGCTGGCCCGCGCGGTCCAGTCTCTCACCGGCCATGCAGGAGGCGGGTTTCAGAGCCGTGGGGTTGGACTGGCGCTATGTACCGATCGACATTCCGCCCGGCCGCTTGGACATGGCACGCGCGGTCCTGGGGTCCCCATCGGTCGTCGGTGCGAACGTCACCATACCACATAAGGAGGCGGCCATCGCCCTGGTCGATGCCTTGACCCCCAGGGCACGTGCGGCCGGTGCGCTCAACACCATCGTCAAGCGCGAAGACCGCACCATGCTCGGCGACAACACCGACGGCGCGGGCCTCATCCGCGCTCTTGCGGCGAAGGGAGTGAGCCCGCAGGGCCGCAAAGTCGTGCTGTTCGGGGCGGGAGGCGCCGCGAGAGGCGTCGCCGCTGCGCTCGTTCAGGCGGGCGCCACTAGACTCGTCATATTCAACCGCAGCCTGGACCGGGCCGCCCGCGTGGCGGACATCGCGCTCGCGGCAAGCGGTGGGAAGCTCCGCGCCGAGGTTCGTCCGTGGTTTCGGGACTACGATGAGCCCAGCCTTCTTCTCGGCGCAATGGACGGGGCTGGGATCGTGGTGAACGCCACGCCCGTGACGAGCGCCCCAGGATCAAGCCCCGTGCCCAACGAGATCCTCCACATGCTCTCGCCGTGCCCGGACTGTGTTGTCTGCGACATGGTGTATAGACCCGCGATGACCGGCCTCCTCCGGCAAGGGGAGGCGCTTGGCCTTCGAGTCGTGTCGGGGCTTGAGATCCTCCTCCACCAGGGGATCCCGGCCTTTGAGGCGTGGACGGGGCACGCGGCTCCACGCGCGGTGATGGAGGCTGCGTTACAGGCGGCAGCCGCGGGCGCTGGAGGAGCTGCGGTCGCGGACGCAGCCGCAGCGGCGCGGACCGCAGCGGCGGACGCGGCCAGCCCGGGAGGTGAGCTGCTTGAGCGCAATTCGGTTCATGACGGGCGGTGAGTCACACGGTCCTTCGCTAACCGTGGTGCTGGACGGAGTGCCGGCGGGCCTTCGCGTCAGACCCGAGGACATCGAGCGCGACCTCGCGCGACGCCAGCAGGGCTATGGGCGCGGGAGGCGCATGAGGATCGAGCGCGACCGCGCGCGCGTCACGGCCGGTATCAGAGGTGGGCTAACCCTGGGCTCGCCCATCGTGATGGAGATCGCAAATCTGGATCACCCAAACTGGGTAGAGGTGATGAGCCCATTCGGCGACGTGCGCCGGGACCCGATCACCATGCCCCGGCCGGGTCACGCGGACCTCGCTGGCGCACTCAAGTTCGATCATGAGGACATGCGGAACGTGCTAGAGCGGGCGAGCGCGAGGGAGACCGCTGCGAGGGTGGCGGCCGGCGCTGTCGCAAGGTGCCTGCTCGCGGAGCTCGGCGTCACCATTGCTTCGCACGTCCTCTGTATCGGAGGGGAATGGGCACCGGCTCAGGAAAGCCTGCTTATGGGCGTGGCGGATTCAAGGATCCTCCATGCCATAGAATCGTCCCCCGTGCGGTGCGCGGACGACGCGGCGGCCGCCAGGATGATGCGCCGCATCGACCAGGCGGCGTCCGCAGGCGAGAGCGTGGGAGGGGTGTTCCAGGTCATCGCGTGGGGGCTTCCCCCTGGTCTCGGCACATACACCCAGTGGGACCTGCGTCTCGACGGACGACTGGCCCAGGCCGTGATGAGCATCCCAGGTGTCAAGGGCGTCGGGATCGGGGATGGTTTCCAGCTCGCGGAGCTGACGGGCAGGGCCGCCGCGGATGAGATGACTGCCTCGGGGTCCGGGATCCGCAGGCTTTCGAACCACGGTGGCGGCCTTGAGGGAGGCATGACGAACGGAATGCCGCTATGGCTCAATGCGGCGATGAAGCCCATAAACACGATGAGGGCACCACTGCGCTCGGTTGAGCTCGGCACGGGACGCGAGGGCCTGGCCCACTACGAGCGCGCCGACACGTGTGCCGTCCCCGCCTGTGCTGTAGTGGCCGAGGCTATGGTCGCGCTGGTCCTGGCGGACGCGTTTCTCTCGAAATTCGGTGGCGACAGCGTTGGTGAGGTGGCGGCCCGCGTCAAGGAGTATACGGAGAGAGTGGCGGCGAGGTGTTCCCAGGGCCAAGATGACGGACGCGGCCGCGGCATGTGACGCGGGACGTCAGTCAGTGAAAGGGAAACGGAGGCGAGGGTCCGGGTGAGATATGGGCGCGACTGGCATGGAAACATAATACTCACAGGGTTCATGGGTGTGGGCAAGTCCTCTGTGGGCGGACGCCTTGCCGCGATGCTTGGAATGGTCCACCTCGACACTGACGCCTTGATAGAGGCGGAAACACGGACCACGATCAGCGACATCTTCAACACGCGAGGAGAGGCGTGGTTCAGACGCATGGAGGCTCGCACGATAAGGCGGGCCTCGCGCCTGAACGGCACTGTCATCTCGATCGGCGGCGGGGCTCTCATGGACCAGCGCAATGTCGATGTCCTGAAGCGGGCAGGCATCCTGGTCTGGCTGCGCGCGACCCCTGAGAGCATCCTCGCCCGCCTGCACGCGCAAGGCGCGAGTTGCATTGCCGCCCGCCCGCTTCTTGCGGGAGGGGCGGGTCTCGACCGCGTGCGTTCTCTTATGGAGATGCGCGAGAAGGGGTACCGCCAGGCGGACCTTGTAGTGGACACCGACGGCAAGGGTCCTGACGAGATCGCCTGCGAGATCGCGCGCGAGATAGCCGCCAAGGACGCGGTCGCGGTCGCAGGGAAAGACCGGGGAGCACGAGGGTGGCGACCGCAGCTTACGGCCGCCTTCGCACACGAGAACGGCAACGTCGGCCCATCGTGCGCGTTCCGGCTCCAGGTCTCCGCGGGCGGATCGACTTATCAGTACCTTCTTGGACGCGGCATCATGGCCGCTCCCTGGGCGTACCCCCTGCTTAGGACGGGGCTTGCGGTGCAAAGCCGGCCCCGGTTGCAGGCCATGGCCGAGCCCATGGCCGAGCCCCCGTCCGAGGCCGGGGCGTGGGCCGAGGCCGAGGAGGGCGTGCCTTCCAAGGTGATCGTGGTGACCACGCCCATGCTACGCGTGATGTTCGGCCCACGGCTCGAGCAGGCATTCACCAGGAACGCCCCTCGCCGCGGCTCGTCGTCGCTTGTCTGGGCCATCGTCCCTGACGGTGAAAAGGCGAAGACAGTATCGACCTTGACGCGCCTCTATGAGGCGTGCGCGGCATCGGGCGCAGACCGCGATTCGGTGGTCGTAGCGCTCGGTGGCGGCACCGTAGGTGACGTGGCGGGATTCCTGGCCGCGACATACATGCGTGGGGTGAGGCTGGTGCAAATCCCCACCACGCTCCTGGCAATGGTGGATAGCTCGATAGGCGGAAAGACCGCCATAAACCTTCGGGCCGCAAAGAACCTGGTGGGCGCCTTCTGGCAGCCCGCGGCGGTCGTAGCCGACACCTGCGCCCTGGGGACCTTGCCCCTTCGCGAGCTCGCAAGCGGCCTCGCGGAAGTTGTGAAGGCTGCTGTCATCGGAGACCCGGACCTCTTCGAGACCTTGGAGCGTGTGGCCGGGACATCGGACTGCGACGGCGGTGGTCCACGCGCCGCGTTCCGTCTGCCAGGCGGCGACGGCGGCGGCCTTGCGCGGTCGTCGCGATTGCAGGCGCTGCGAGCAGCCGCCGAGCGAGACCCGGGTCTATGGCCGGACATCATTCGCAGGGCAGTCATGGTGAAAGCCTCGATTGTGGCGGCCGACGAGCGCGACGCGGGAGCCCGGATGCTCTTGAACCTTGGCCATACCCTCGGCCATGCCGTCGAACGTGCCGGGGGCTTCAGACGGTGGACTCACGGGGAGGCGGTGGCCATAGGCCTCGCCGCTGCGTGTCGTGCCTCGGTGCGCCTGGGCTACCTTCGCGAGGACACGGCAGAGAGAGTGATTCGTCTACTCGCGTCCCTGGGCTTGCCGACGTCTGTCCCACGCGGGGAGAACCGCTCCTTCCGGGAATCCGTGCTGGCGGCGATGGCTCTGGACAAGAAGGCGAGCGGCGGTAAGCTCCGGGTCGTGCTGCCGCTCGCCATAGGCAGGTGCTCGGTCTTCGAGGGCTCTGCGGCCGAAGCCCTGAGTGAGGCTGCAGGAATACCGTCATCTCTCGGGGAAGATGAGCCGCCGGTCACGGCGTCGCGCTAAGCGGAGGTGGGAAAGTGCTTCCGATTATTGGGATGGGTTGCCGGTGATTGCACGAGGGGTGTCAAAATCCGGCCACTGGCAGCGTCTCCGGGGGCGAGGAGCGAATAATGAAGAGGTTCTTCCATCACAAAGGTCGGGAGGGAACAGGCGTGACTGAGACTACTATCATGGTGATTCACGGGCCAAGTCTCGACCGGCTTGGCCTGCGGGAGCCCGAAGTGTACGGCGCTCAAACCCTCGCCAGCATCAATGCGCTCATAGAGGATGAGGCGCAGGCCCTCGGCGTGCGGGTGGAGATCCACCAGACGAACAGCGAAGGAGAGATCGCAAGCCTTGTGTGGGAGGCGGCGGACCGCTGCAAAGGCCTCATCATCAACCCGGCGGCGTACACACATTACAGCATCGCTATCCGCGACGCCATCGCAGGTAGTGGTGTTCCCACCATTGAGGTCCACCTGTCGAACATATACGCGCGCGAGGAATTCCGCCACCACTCGGCGATCGCGCCTGTGGCCCGGGGGCAGATCTCGGGGCTCGGCCCTCTCGGGTACACTCTGGCGCTCCGCGCGCTCGTGGCGATAATCCGAGGCGACGAAAGCCCGTCTCCACCCCCACGTCCCACCCGCGGGATCCAGTGAGGGCCCGAGTATGGCGCCACAGGTCTTCGTCTCCTCTTTCGTCTCTTCGCGGCGCTAGGGTTGCCGGTGCTCGCACGACGGGGCGCCTGGGATCTGGCTATCTCGCGTGCCGGATTCAAACGAGAACGAGGCGCGGCGCCGCAAGCGCGCTGTCCCCGGAGGGCAGGGCTGCCGGGCCTGCCTGCGCAGAACTCCGTGCCAAAACCAAAAGCAGCGCGAACGTCTGGCGATGTACCTAGACCGCCTGGTCGTCCGCATAGGCCCCGGCGAACTGGCTGTTGTAGAGATCGGCGTAGAACCCCCTCTTCGCCAAGAGCTCCTCGTGGGTGCCGGTCTCGATGATGCTGCCGTTGTTCATCACCAAGATCAGCTCCGCGTTCCGGATGGTGGAGAGCCGGTGAGCGATGACAAAACTCGTCCGGCCTTTCATCAGCTCCGCCATGGCCTTCTGGATGTATACCTCGGTCCTCGTATCGACGCTGCTGGTCGCCTCATCGAGAATGAGGATCGGGGGATCCGCCAGGAACGCGCGAGCGATGGTCAGGAGCTGCTTCTCGCCCTGGGATATGTTGGAGGCCTCTTCGTTCAAGACGGTATTGTACCCGTCCGGAAGGGCCCTGATGAAATGGTCGGCTTGCGCAGCCTTGGCGGCACGCACGATCTCAGCGTCAGTCGCACCTTCGCGCCCGTATGCGATGTTATCCCTGATCGTGCCGTTGAAAAGCCACGTGTCCTGAAGGACCATGCCGAAGAGCTTGCGCAGCTCGGCGCGCTTCAGATCCCTGATGTCCACGCTGTCCACGGTTATCCGGCCGTCATCTATCTCATAAAAGCGCATGAGCAGGTTGACAAGGGTAGTCTTGCCCGCGCCCGTCGGGCCCACGATCGCAATGGTCTGGCCGGGCTTGACCGCGATGTTAAGGTTTTCGATGAGCGGGACGTCTTTCTTGTAGCTGAACCTGACGTTCTCGAACCTCACCTCACCACGTGGTGCCGGGATGGTCGCCACGGCGGCGGTGTCTGGAACCTCCTCGGCCTCATCGAGGACCTCGAACACGCGCTCGGCGGAAGCCACGGTCGACTGAAGGATGTTCACGATGTTGGCCGTTTGTCCTATGGGCATGGTGAACATCCTCTGGTACTGTATGAATGCCGTGATGTCCCCGAGCTCGATCCTGCGCCTCGTGACCATGATCCCTCCCACAATGCAGATCAGCACGTAGCCGATGTTGTTCATGAGGTTCATGAGAGGGAAGATGATCCCGGAGACGAACTGGGCCCGCCACGCCGCGCTGTACAAGCGCTCGTTGATCCGGTTGAACTGGTCGATGGCCTTCCTCTCATGACCGAACGCTTTGACTATCTTATGGCCTGTGTACATCTCCTCCACGTGGCCGTTGAGCAACCCGAGCTCCATCTGCTGCGCCGCGAAGTTCTTCTGCGAAAGCCTCGCGATCGTGGCGGTCACGAAGAACGAAAGCGGCAACGTCAGGAGGCATATCAGCGTCAAGAGCCAGCTGATGGTGAACATCATAATGATTGCGCCGACGATTCCCACAAGCGAGGTGATGAGCTGCCCCAGGCTCTGCTGCAGCGTCATGCTGATGTTGTCGATGTCGTTGGTCATCCGGCTCATGATCTCGCCGTGCGTCCGCCCGTCAAAAAACCTCAGTGGCAGGCGCGCGAGCTTGTCATTCATGTCCCGGCGCATGTCACAAACGGTTCTCTGAGCGACTCCCGCCATGGTATATTGCGTAACGTAGTTGAGAAAAGCGCTCGCCACATACAGGCCCGCCAGCGATAGGACGACATGCCCGATATAGGGAAAGTCCACGCTCGCCGGAAAGCCCATGAGCTTCATTCCGAACGTCCGCCCCAGGCTGGTAATGGCCCGCCCCATGACCTTGGGGCTGATGACGTTGAGCGCGGTGCTGCCGATGGCAGCCACAAACACGACCAAGAGCCGCGGCCACATGGGCTTGAGGTAGATCACCAGCCTTTTCAGGGTGCCCTTGAAGTCTTTGGGCTTTTCCACCGGCCGTCCAAAGCCGTGCCCACCGCCGAAGCCACCCCTGCCCGGCCTGAAACCGCCAGGGAAGCCACGGGGCGCCGCAGGCCGCGAAGGCGATGCCGAGCTGGCCCAAGCCCTCTTCACGGCGCCACTTGTCGCGCTGTCTCTATTCACATTCATGCCCTCTCCACTCATGATATCCCTTCTCACGATGTGCCTCCCACTCATGCGCCCGTGCGAGCCGCGCCAGCCTCTCGCGCCCCGGCGCGGCGCCCGCCCCCCGCCCCAGCACGCCGGCGCGGGCCGCAGCGCCGGCCGCAACCGCCGGGCCCATCCTATCGCCCTCACGCGGTCTGTTCCTCGGGAAGCTGTGACGAGACGATCTCGCGGTAAACGTCGCAAGTCTTGAGCAGGTCCCTATGAGTGCCGATTCCGACGACCCTGCCCCGGTCCAAGACCACTATCCGGTCGGCGTCCATGACCGTGCTGACTCGCTGGGCTACGATCAAGACCGTGCTGCCCGCAGTCTCCTTCTTCAGCGCGGCCCGCAACCTGGCATCGGTCTTGAAATCAAGCGCCGAGAAACTGTCGTCGAACACGTAGATCTCCGGTCTCCTCACGAGTGCTCGGGCTATCGCCAGCCTCTGCCTCTGCCCGCCGGAAAGATTGGTGCCGCCCTGGGCCACCTCCGAATCGAACCCGTCCTTCATGTCGGAGATGAATTCCAAAGCCTGGGCGACTTCGGCCGCGCGCCTTACTTCCTCGTCAGTAGCGTCTTCCTTCCCGTACCTGATGTTGTCGGCAACCGTGCCCGAGAAGAGCACGGCCTTCTGGGGCACGAAACCGATCTTCGCCCTCAGCTCCTCCTGGGTCATCTCGCGCACGTCCACCCCGTCTATGAGCACGCTGCCCTCAGTAACGTCGTAGAACCTGGGAATGAGGTTTACGAGCGTCGACTTGCCCGAGCCGGTGCCGCCGATGATCGCTACCACTTCGCCGGGACGGGCGCAGAACGAAACGTTCTTGAGCACCGGTTCCTCCGCTCCGGGGTAGTTGAACGTCACGTCCCGGAACTCGAGATGCCCTCTCATGCCGTTCGTCTTTCTGGGTGACGGCGGATCGTTGATCTCGGGCTGGATTGCTAGCACCTCGTTGATCCTGTCGGCCGAGGCTTGAGCCCGGGGGATCATTATGAACAGCATCGACGCCATCAGGAGGGACATCATGATCTGCATGGCGTACTGGAAGAACGCCATCATGTTGCCGACCTCGAGAGTCCCGCGGTCTACGCGGATGGCACCGAACCAGATGATCGCGACGATGGTGGAGTTCATGATGAGCATCATGAGGGGCATCATAAGGGCCATCAGCCTGTTGACCCTGATGGATGTCTCGGTTAGGTCGAGGTTAGCCTCATGGAACCGAGCCCTCTCGTAGTCTGTGCGGTTGAAGGCACGGATCACCCTGATGCCCTCGAGGTTTTCGCGCACGATCAGGTTTATGCGGTCGATCTTCTTCTGGATCATCCTGAAGAGCGGAAGTCCTTTACGTGCGACGAAAACAACTATGGCCGCGATTATGGGCAGGACCACCGCCAGGATCCACGTCAGCCCCCTGTCCTTCGACAATGCCATGATGATGCCGCCCACACACATGATGGGCGCGCTGATCATCATCCGCATCATGACCATGATGACCATCTGCAGCTGGGTGACGTCATTGGTGTTCCTGGTAATAAGCGACGGCGTGCCGATCTTGTCGAACTCACGAAGCGAGAACTTCTCCACATGCTCGAAGATCCTGGCCCGCAGTATCTTGCCGAAACCCATCGCCGTGCGGGCGGACAGGAAGGCCGCACAAATGGAACAGGCCGTCCCACCTAAGGCGACGAGAAGCATTAGCCTGCCCACCCTCCAAATGTAGGCGACGTCGCCCCTCATGATCCCGGTGTTCACGATATCCGACATCAACGTCGGAAGGTACAGCTCAGAAAGCGTTTGAAGGAACACGAGACCGAGCACGAGCGTGATCTCGATCCGATACGGCTTTAGGAATCTAAACAGCTTGAACATAACCCACCGTGCCTCTTCGCAGCTTCACTGCGGCTTCATTTCGCGGTTTCGCGCCCTCGACCCCGCGGCTTCGCGCCTTCGGTCGATCGTCGCGGCTCGGGCCCTCACCTTGCGACCTCTTCGGACTTTGCGGCCTCTTCGCTCTTCAGTAAGGATCGCTCCCAGGTGCTCCCCCAGACTCTCTTTCAGGAGGACCGGTAAGGCGCGCGCTGCCAGCACCATTCTGCTTGCGGTCCTGATCATTGTGCCCAGCCGACATCCGAAACACCTTCTCGAGCACGTTCACGCGCTCGCTCAGCTTCGCCAAGAGGCTGCTCACCGCGTCGGCCTTGATCATCACCAGGCCATGGCCGTCAAAGCCGCCGCCCAGCACCAACATCTTGTCACCGGGCTTGATCCCATGGGCCTCTCTGGCCTGTTGGGGGATGACCACCTGCCCGCGTTCGCCCACGGTTACAGCGCCGTAGAACACCGGCTCACGCCCTTCCATCGCCCGCCCCCCTTTCCAGTATTCTAGCTCGGGCCCTCTTGCGGAACGCGGGGCCCGGGCGCCCCTGCACGGCCGCGCGCCGTTCACGAATCATATATACACGAACGGTATGATAACACGTACTCAGAGCTCTGACAAGAGGCGGCCCTTACAAAGGGCGATCCCTGCGAGGGGCTGCTCTCACACCTTTGCGGGTTGCAAGAAGAGGCCAAACGACCAAACGACGGTCGGATCTGTCTTAGGGGGCTTTCGGTCGGAGGGGCCCCAATGCTCCTGTGCGGTCGGAGTCAGATTACGCCGTACGCTGCCGTCAAGGCCCAGCCTGGGAACGGCGAGCTCTCAAGAGGCGGGCTCTCAAGAAAGGTCTGTCAGAGGCCGTTACACTCGTTTCCAGCACGTTCAGGGGATTCGTCGTAGGCTGAGGAGTCGAAGGGAAGTCAACACGAACACGGTACGGGGCGGTACGGGACGACGCGAACTAGCGATGCGTGGCCCGCCCACTCACGTGGGTCGGCGCAGCTCGCCCCGGATTACGGCACACACCCGGTGGCCGCTGCCCGCGTTGGCGAGGCGCGCTGGCACCGGGTGTGTGCTTGCGGCCCGCAGGTCGCACCCCTGGGTGCGGCCTACTGAACGGACATGGCCATCGGGCCCGCCCACCAGGATCAGCCGATCAGCCGTTCGTTGGGCTCGCCCATCAGGCCCAGTCACTGGGTCTAGTACCACACTTCCTTCAAGACGCGCAGGATGTTCAGCCCGAGCACTTTCTGAATGTCCTCGGTGGAGTAGTCGTGCTTAACGAGCCAGCGCAAGGGGTTCTTCGAAGCCTCGGTGGGGTTCTCCATGCCCTTCACGTACTCCACCTCGTCAAAGTGCTTCACGCCCTGTGTGCCCTTGGTTGAGAGGTGGGCTGCATAGGCGTGATGCAGGCCTACATGGTCGCCGTACAAAGTGTCCGGCCCAAACGCCACGTGGTCGATGCCAACGAGGTCTTTCACGTATTCGAAGTGCTCCATGTACGACTCGATGGTGTGCGTCCTGTTCTTCTCCGTGAGCGTCGTATGGGGCGCCGCCTCGATGCCGATGACGCCTCCCTTGTCAGCACAGGCCTTCAGCACGTCGTCGGGGAACAGCCTCTTGCTCTCCCACAACGCCCGCGCGCCCACGTGCGTGAGGAATATGGGCTTCTTGCTCGTCTTGATCACGTCCAGAGTGGTCTTCACGCCGCAGTGGGAGCAGTCGATGGCCATGCCGATCTTGTTCATCCTCTCGACCACTTGCCGCCCGAACTGGGTCAGGCCGCCGTCGTTGTCCTCGCGCAGCCCGGAGCCCAGCGCATTCGACTCGCTGTACGTGATCCCCATGAGCCGGACGCCGAACCCGTAGAGGATGTCCACCCGGTCGACCTCGTTCTCAAGCATCGCCGCGCCCTCGATGGCGGGCACCAGCGCGATCTTGCCCTCGGCGTGCGCGCGGTAGATGTCATCCACCCGCTCGCAGCGGATGATGAAGTCCTGGTGAGCGATGTCGGAGAGCCTCATCCCGAGGTCGTAAAGCACGTCGCGCCACTTCCAACCGGCTTTGGAGGTGATGGTGCATGTCCCGTCCATCATGTTATCGAACACGCAGTCAAGATAGGACTGGGACAGCCCCTCATACGCTGTCCGCTCCCTGCCCTCACGGGCGTACTCGAAGAGGTCACGCTCAAGGTCTTCCGGGAAGGCCACGGGGTGATCGTGAAGGGATATGACGATTGAGTCACGCGCTATCTCCTCCACGCGCCTCTCCTGCTCGGGGGTAAGGGGAACAAGGTACTCCGGGACGCGCCCGATCTCCTTACACAGGACGAAGTCTCTGTAGTCCACCCCAGGTTCGAGGTACTGGTACGCCTTGTAGCCGTTGTACCGCTTGTTCAAACCCATGCCGCATTCCTCCTTCTTCATATTGCTGCTTTCAACCTCGACCGTCGGGTCGAACGCTCTCCATCCAGACATTCTGATGCTGACGTCCATGCAACGTCCATTTAGATGTCTATGATGAGGTGTTCGATGTCGCGCGGATAGGACGTAAGCCTCTCCGGACCCGCCTCCGTGATGAGCACCGTGTCCGAGACGCGGTACCCGCCGCGGCCGGGCACGTATATCCCTGGCTCGCTCGACACGACCATGCCCGCCCTCAGAATGGTGCCGTCCCCGTCCTCGATCCACGGCGCCTCATGATTGGAGATGCCTATTCCGTGTCCCTGCCGATGTTTCACATACTCCCAGAGGCCCGCCCGGCGGAGCACATCGAGGCAGACCCTGTTGGCGTCCCTGCATCGGCTGCCTGGCCTGAGGGCCGTCGTGCCGACCTCCTGTGCCTCCCTCACCGCCTCGTACATCCTCCTCTGCTCGGCGGAGGGGCTGCCCACGAAGACAGTCCTTTCGCTTTCGGCGTTGTACCCGCCCACGATGCACCCGAAGCTGAGTATCAGGTTCTCACCGCGCTTTATCCGGCGCTTGCTCGGAAGCCCGTGCGGAAACGCGGAGCGCTCGCCTGAACATACCAGCCCGCTAGCGATGCCCGACACGTAGACTATTGGATCCAACTCGTCGAGCATCTTGTCCACTGTCCTCCTGACCACCTCTTCGAGGATCTCTATCTCTGAAACGAGCCCCCGCTCCTTGACGACCCGCACCCCTTCCTCCACCATGAAATCGGAATACAGGGCCGCCTTGCGGATGAGTTGGATCTCCTCCTCGTCTTTCACTAGCCGCATGCCGGCGATGATGTCCCCGGCTTCCCTCCAGTCAACGCCGGGCAGCGCCGCGCATAGCGCTTCTTTATGGCCCACAGGAATGTTGCCTTCGTACGCCAGCCGCTTGTTGCCGTAGCCCAAGTCTGCAAGACGGCCGCACATCCACGCCAACGGGTCGACAACGCCCGGGTACTCGAAATAAGTCTCGATGTTGGAGTCCCAGATCTCGCGTATCTGGTCCTCCTCGAGCTTCGGTATGAAGAACCTGGGGCTGTCCTCTTCGGTGCCTATGAAGACCCCGATGGGCCGCTCCGTCGGAAAGTGAAAGAGACCCGTGAGATACCAGATGCTCAGGTGGTTCAGGATGAATAAACCATCCAGGCGCCTATCCGCCAGCTCCTGCCTGCATCGCGCTATCTTGCGGAGATAGAAAGGTCTCGTCAGCCTCATTGCGTCGTCACCTCCTCTCGAATGACATCACAGACGAGCTCGGGCGGCCCTGGGTGACCCGCATCCTAACGCGTGACGGGTCGCCCCGGAAGCGCGTCGAGCTGCCGGCCCCCTGCCATGACGATCGTGCCGTTCACGATCACGTAATCCATGCCGGTTGCCCGCGTGTACGGGTTCGAGTAGTCGATCTCGTCCGCGGCCGGGTAAGCAAAGGCATCCGGGTCGAAGACTATCACGTCCGCGGCCTTGCCCTCTTCCAGGACGCCCCGGTCTTTTATGCGGAACTGCTTCGCTGGGAAGGAGGTCATCCGCCGGATGACCTCTTCGAGCCGCACGCCCGCGCGCCGGGCCTGCCTCATAAAGGTGACGTTGCATCCGGGCCGCATGAGCTCGTACCATCCTTGGGGATCCCAGTCCTCGACCATCAGGATATCGGTGCCGGGCGAAAGCCATGGATACCGGATGACCTCGTCCGGCGGGAAGTCCGGCGCCGAGTCCTGTCTGTCTTTGCCGAACCAGAAGGTGACTTCCTTCCCTCTCTCTAGCACGAGGTCAAAGATGAGGTCCTGGGGGCTCACCTGTCGCGCGCGCGCCACGTCAGCCACGGTCTTTCCTTCCAGCGAGGCGTCCCCTGTGTTCACGATGTACACGTCCGCGGGATCGTGCGTGAAGAAGGGCTCTTGATGGACGAAGAGGTTGCGGCCCTCTCGCGTCCGCATGGCGCTCAGCACCCCATCGACGCCCACGTCGAAGTACTCAGGAGACATCGTCATGATGAACTGGACGAGGCGGTCCCCACGAACGAGATGCCCTGTGCTCCTCGGGATCGTGTCGGCCGCCACGTCCTGTCCTTCGGCGACGGCGTCCGCGATAAGCCTGTATGCCCCGGGCGCCCCCATGTGAAGGTGCGAAACCTGGACCCTCGCGCCTGAACGCCTGCCGATCTCGATGGCTTCCGCGGTCGCAGCCTCGATCCCGAGCTGATATCGAATATGGGAGGCGTAGGTGGCGTCGTATTCCGCCAGCACTTCCGCGAGCTCGACTATCTCGTCCGTGTCCGCGTACTTACTGGGAATATACGCCAGCCCAGTGGACATACCGAGCGCACCCTGTTCGAGGCCCTCCCTTACGAGCCTCTTGAGCTCCTTGCGCTCGTCTTCGTTCGGCGGCCTGTTGATGGCCCCGCCCATGACCGCCCAGCGCAAAGTGCCGTGTCCTAGCAAGAACCCGTGGTTTATGGCAGTGCCGCCGGCTGCCGCGAGCCCGGCGATATACTCAGAGAACGAGTTCCATCGGAAGGGCGTGGGGGTTTCCCGGAACCTCTGTGTGATGAGGCCGTTTCTGTATTGATATTCCAGCACGCGATCGGTACCGTACGGGGTGACTGAATGGCCGCAGTTCCCGTTTATGGCGGTGGTGATGCCCTGGGCCACATACGCCTCGGTGCGCGGCTGGTGCAGGATCAGGAGCTCGAGGTGGGCGTGGGGATCCACAAAGCCCGGGCAGACCACCTTGCCTCCCGCGTCGATAACGGTCTTTGCCTCTGCAATGCCGGCCGCTCCTCTGGCGACGAATGCTATCTTGTCGCCCTTGATGCCGACCGCTCCCATGAAAGCGTCTTTCCCTGTTCCGTCTATTACCCTAGCGTTGGTGACGAGGATGTCCAGGGCCTGCAAAATACCTTACCTCCTCTTCAAACGCGGATTGAGGATCTCGTTGATCGCCATGCCGAGGAAGTTCGCCGACATGACCAAGAGCATTATCGCAAGGCTAGGGAAGAGAGTATGCCACCATGCGGTGACGAACGCCCCGCTGCGATGGGCGTTTTCGAGAATCCGTCCCCAGCTCCACTGTGTCGGGTCGCCCAGGCCGAGGAAGCTGAGGCCCGCCTCGGATATCACAGCCGTGGCGACGGTGAGCACCATGTTCACCATAATCGGCGGGAACACGTTCGGCAGGAGATGTTTCAGCAGAATACGCGCGTCGGTGGCGCCCATCGCCCTTGCAGCCTCCGTGAACTGCTGCTCAGCCACGGAGAGCGCTTGCGCCCGGACTACGCGTGCCGTAGACGGCCAGCTAAAGAAGCCGATCACGAGTATGATGTTCGTCAGGCTCGGCCCGAGCACGGCTCCCAGGAGTATCATCAAGGGGAGCACAGGCAGGCTCAGGAAGATGTCGATCACGCTGGTAGCGAAGGCGTCCACGCGCCCTCGGTAAAACCCGGCAAATAGCCCGACGGGGACGCCGATGGCGAGCGAAAGCATGGTCGCGGCGACCCCCACGAGCATCGATACTCTCGTTCCCCAAATCACCTGCGCCAGTATGTCGAGGCCCATGTCGTCTGTGCCGAAGGGATGGAGCCTGCTCGGAGGCAGGCTCATCTCATCCAGGTTCCCGTATCCCGACGGGTAAGGTGCCAGGGCCGGGGCAAAGATGGCCACCAAAGTCATCAATGCGAGAACCGTCAGGCCAATCGCACCCAACGGGTTCGAAATGAGCCGCCTCATAACGCCCGGCGCGTGAGCGCGGGCCCCGTTCTCGCGGGCATCGACGCGAGCTGCATCAACGTTTGCATCTGCATCTGCTGCTGCGGACATTGCCTTCACCTCGCTCATGCGTCAAGGCCCCTCATGCCTCGAACCTGACCTTGGGGTCTAGATAGGCGTAGGCGAGGTCCGTGAGAATGTTCGCCAGGATCACCGTAAAGGCAAGGATTATGAACGTGCCCTGCAACACGGGATAATCGTGCTGCGTGACAGATTCGTAAATGAGCCTCCCTACCCCCGGATAGGCGAAGACAGACTCCGTCAGCACCGCGCCACCAACCATGGACCCGAGCTGAAGACCTATCATCGTAACCGTCGGCAAGAACGCGTTTCGCAGGGCGTGCCTGAATATCACTCGGTTCTCGGGCACCCCTTTCGCCCTCGCGGTTCGGACGAAGTCCTCCCTCAGCGTCTCGACCATGCCCGTCCGAAGGAAGAGAACGTAGCTCGCGAGGTTGATTATGGTGAGCGTGGTCACGGGCAACACCAGGTGCCTCGCCACGCTGGACACGGCCTCCCATCCCGTGACCCCTATGTCGCACGCGCCCCCTATGGGAAACCACGGAAGCGTGTACCCCAAGAGGTAAAGCAGGGTGATCCCGAGCCACGGAACGAAGATCGAGTGCCCCGCGATGGCGAAGGCGTTGATGACGCGGTCGCAGGCCCCTCCACGCTTGACAGCAGCTACCACCCCGAGTGGCACCCCAATGAGAATGGTCAGGATGAAGCTCGTGCCCATGAGGAGCAGGGTCCAAGGAAGCCTCGACCAAATGACAGCCGCGACGGGCGTAAGCGAGCGGAACGACACCCCGAGGTTGCCCTTGAGTAGTTGCCCTACATACGTCAGGTACTGGACCCACAGCGGCTTGTCCAGGCCGAAGTCGTGTAGTATCTGCTGGCGTATCTCCTCGGTCATCCTGGGATCCATGAGCATCGTGGCTGGATCTCCGGGCATGACCCGCACTATGATGAACGTCAAGGTTACCGAGACCGCGGCCGTTAGAAGACCGCGCAGGACGCGCTTTAGCATGTATCGGCTCATCGGCATTCCCTCCGGTGGAGGATAACGGGTGGACCAACGAAGCCACCAAACCGTGGACTCAGGCTGTCCCCATCGGAAGTCTCGTCCCGGCCAGACACGACGCCTGAGTCCACGGCTATAGGCTCCTAGTGCAGTTTTCGAGGTAGTCCGTCGCGCGCACCGTCAACAACCGTCAACAATCAGCAGGTCGCGTGCATCGCCGATCGCCACCACGGGCGCCCCCGGTCACGAGCCTTCGGAGGCGAAGGCCATGGGCCACGCCACTAGCTGGCAGTGGCGAGCGGCGAGCGAGCAGCGAGCGTTACGCGAGCGTTATGCGGCGGTTGACCGTGCAGCGCATGCCCTCCTAGTTCGCCAGATGGACCACCGAGAGCGACTGAGGATCGACGAGCCCTCGCAGATCGCTCGGGAACAGGCGGTAACCCGTGAATCGGTCACGGTAAGCAAAGTAGTACTGCTCCACGTACAAGGTGACCTCTGGAATCAGCTCGTGCAAGCGTTCTTGAATCTTGAACACCCTGTCACGCGCCAGATTGACATCCCCGGTCTTCCTCGCTTCATCGAGCAGCTTGTCGAGCGTGGGATCGTTGGGACCGGACTCGTTGATTCCTCCCTGGCCATACGTATCAGAGTGGTACAGCAGGTAGAGGTAGTCGGCAGGCTCGTCCATGATGCCCCAGCGGCCCAGCATGAGGTCGAAGTCCAGCTCTTTCCTCTTCGCCAGGTACGCGTTGCGCTCCATGCCGTCGGGCACGACCTCTATCCCGATCTTCGCGAGGTCGTCCTTGAGTATCTGCATTACCTTGGGTTGCTGAGCATGTCCGGAATCGTAAAGGATCCGTACTCTGAGCTTTCCGACGCCTTTGGAAGCCGGGACCTCCCTGACCCCGTCGCCATTCGTGTCTTTGTACCCAGCCGCGTCCAGAATCCGTTTTGCCTGGTTGAGATCGTACGCGTAGTCCTTAACGTTGGGGTTGTGCCAGAAGTCGAGGACCGGGGACACGGCCGTTGCGATAGGAAGCCCGTTTCCCGCGAGGACCATCTTGTTGATTATGTCCTTGTTCACCGCATAGGCTATCGCCTTACGCACCTGCACGTCTGCCAGGAACGCAGCCTGCTTCGAGTGCAGGTTGAAGATCATGTATGCATACCCGAGGCTCGGGCCGGACACGACATTGATGCCCTTCGTCCTCTTGAGGTCGGGCACGGACGCGGGCGGTATGGACTCTGCGGACAGGTCCACTTCTCCTTTCTTTAACGCCAAGATCAAGGTGTTGATGTCGGGATAGATTTTGAAGATGACCTTGTCAACAAGCGGCGGGCCAGACTGGACAAAGAACCCTTGCTTCACCGGCGCGAGCTCGTAGTACTGGCCGCGCTGGTATTTCACAAGCGCGAAGGGGCCTGCACCTATGGGGTTATCGTTTGCGAACTGCTTCGGGTCCTGAACCTTTGCCCAGATGTGCTTGGGCACGACCCGGAGCCAGAAGCCCGCGCTCGGCGCAAAGCTCACGCTAGGCTCATTCAGATAGAATTGCACGGTGTGCGCGTCTGGGGTGACGATCTTCTCCACAGAGGAGAACAGCGAGGCGTTGAAACCTATGTTGTACTTCACCGTGATGTCGACCGTGTACTTCACATCCTCGGAAGTGATCGGCGTACCGTCCTGCCACTTCGCACCCTCTCTAAGCTTGAACCACGCCACGCGGCCGCCGTCGGAATAGCCCCATTCCTTCGCGAGGTAGGGTACCTTGTTGGCCTTTTCATCCATCGCAAGGAGGCTCGGGTACATCAGATCTAGAATCCATGACGAGGTGATGCTGTTGGACACCAAAACGTTGAAGGTATCTACGTCGGTCGTGGTGCCGATCACGAGAGTGCCTCCACGCTTTGGCGATTCGGCTGCGCTTGCTCCAGGTAGCACACACAATAACAACAGGCCTGCTGCAACTATGGTCGTCAAGAGCGACCGGCGGAAAGTTTGCTGCATGTCTTCCCCTCTCCTCCCATCTACTAAGTTGTTGGGAGGTAGTATAACACGATACTGGCCGCAAGACAATGGGGACAGGCTAAGTCGAAAAGTTGAGTTACATTAGCAACATATGTGTACAATCGCCCCTCCATCCGCGTCAGGATGAGCCCGCCGTCACCGGTTGGCAAGACTCGCCGTTGTACGAGGGGCGGCTGCCAGATCATGCCACAGGCAGAGGACCAGGCGCCGCCCGGTCGTCCGGCGCCCGGCTTGATCGTGGTAGGGATGCCGGTGGTTGCACGACGGGGCGTGGAGAATTCGGCTGCCTCGCGCGCCGAATTCGAACGAGGCGTGCCGCAAGCGCGCCGTCCCCGGAGGGCAACACCGGCATCCCCGCACGGGATCCCTCCACCGGAAAGCAGCGCGAACCTTTGGCACCATACCTGGTGGCGCAGGAGATCGACCGAGGCCTTGAGGTAGGAATACGGAGACCTCGCGTCCGGTTGACATTCTGGGGCTCCAGCATCAGAATGAAGCCAGGTAGGTAATGTCAAGACGGGCGGTGACACTCTTTGCCTCTGCCGACGTCACTCTTTGTCGTGGCCCGCAATCCCAAGCCCGACACGCGGCTGCCTTACCTCTTATACCTCCCCGTAGCCGGCGAAGAGCCGCTGGTGCTTGCAACGTCTGATGTATGGCCGCACGGCCGGGATCTTTTCTGCCTCCAGTTGGGGGCGGAGAGCTGGCCGGCGCAACTGGAGGTGCTCGATACAGCTCCCGTTCAGTCGTGCTGGCGGGCGGGCAAGGCAGTCCATTTGGTATTGAAACGACGCCAGAGACGTCGGTCCATGTTCATCTGGACGGAGAGTCGCGGGCGCACACTCGTGTTCTGGCGGACCCAGCAGACAATGCAGGCCGCCCGCCCGGGGATCAGGGTGCCGACTGCAAGGGGCTTGGAGAGGCGCACGCTCTCGGTCGCCGTGGACTACCGGGAACGTTATCCGTGGAAATTCCCGCGTCAGCACGCGAGCACAGAGCGAAGGGAGCTCCCGGTGGGAGATTACGGGGTGTTCTTCGGCAACCGGCTCGTAGCAGCGGTAGAACGCAAGTCGATAGGAGACTTGATGAGCGCCATCTCATCGGGCACCCTGCGCATGCAGCTGGCTGAGCTGAGCCGCCTGCCCAGAGGCATTCTGGTGGTGGAGGGACGGCTCAGCGCCTTGGTGAAGGCCGAGAGAGAGGTGGGCATCTCTCCCGGATGGCTGCTCAATGTGGTAGCCGCGCTGCAGGCGGAGTACCCCGCTGTGCAGTGGCTCTTCGCCGAGACGCGCAGCATAGCTCAGGATATCGCATACCGATGGCTTTCCGCGGCTGTGGTCGTGCTCCGCGAAAGATTCCAGGTCGAGGGCTGCTTCGGCGAGGAGGGCTTGCCGCAACCGCCCTCGACGTCGAGCTCGCAGTCTCCTGCCACGTCGCCGTCGCCTGCGTCATCCCTTTACGAGGTTTACAGGACCACGCCTGCCGTGAGGTCTTCCACGGCAGGCACCGGTGCCGAGGCTGCCACCGCCGTCTTCGACGGACGGGCTCCGATGGACGGATGGGCCGGGTGGAAGCCCGGACCTTGGGCCGGAGCGTCGTCCGCCGGTGCCACCGCTGGCGATGCCACTGCAATCTACGTCAGGGATCGCCTCGGACGCCGCCGCGAGGCCGCGTCCATGGCCTCTCAGGGTCGTGTCTGGACCGTGAGAGACTACTGCCAGCATTTTCAGGTCAGCACCGCAACGGCGTACAACGACCTTGAGGCCATGGTGCGAGACGGCGTTCTCGTCTGTGCTGGTTCAAGGCGGCCGAAATGCTACATTTACCCGAGTCGGGAGCCCGCGAAGGGGCCAGTAGGGCCTTAGGCAGCCGCGGAGCCGCAGAGCCACGGAGTCGCGGGGGCGCGCCGTTGTTGACATTGTGCCTCTCCGGTGTTACATTGGTGTCGTCTGGATCATGCTTCCGGAACGGAGGTGGGTTGTGTGAAGAGGGTCGTTGAACATGTATTTGTTGTTGGCACAATCTGCCTCACCCACCTTGCCGCCGGGGGCGCGAAGGGAAACCCAGGCATGAGCGGGAACCCCTGAAGAGAAGGCACCGGGTTCCAGCCTACGACTCGCCTGGCTTGAGTCTCGCGTTGTTTGAGCCTGTTTCCGTTCTGCATGCCCGCCGTGGCGGGCGTTTCTTTTTGCTCGGGGATCTCTCCGATCTGGCCGGCATACGTGCGTGCGCTGGCGAACGGCGACGCGCCCTCGCGCGGGCGCGGAGCTCGCGCGGAGCGGACCGAGAGTGCAGAGGTGACCCCTTTGGGCCGTGGGTGAGGCATCGCCCGCGGCCCTTTTGTGTACAACGCGGCCCTTTTGCGTACAAACCGAGACCCGGAGGGCCCGAGGACCGGAGAGCCCGAGGGCATCTGGCCGCAAGGCCGGCGGGAAGGGTCGAAGTGCCCGCGAGCCCGCATGCGAGCGCGCACGATGGTCATGGAGGTCATGTAGCGGTGGCAAATAGATTGACCAAGCACCAAGTATCAGGAGTGAAAAAGGACCTCGAGCAAAAACGCAATCGGACCAAGATGAAAGAACAGCTCAAGGCACGGCGTCAGGAGAAACGCGCAAGGCGCCACGAATCAGGGCGTCGCGACAGGGAAACCATTGAGCTCATCGAGGAGTTCCTCGACGACTTCGGCGAAGGCTTCGAAGGCGACGGCGACGGGGAGGCAGAGTCCGATGACTGAGAGCACGTTCCAGGGGGATCCGTCCCGTGCCTCGGTCCCGCTGGATACGCAGGAAAACCTCCGGCAAGGTCTAGTCCTTCAGATCGGAAACGACATCTACCATGTCCTTGTGGAAGGCAGGCCCATCCTTTGCACGATCCGGCGCAAGTTGGTGAGGGAGACGGGCAGAGCCACAAATCCGGTCGCCCCAGGCGACCTCGTCCACCTTGCCCTGCTCGACCACAACAGGGGTGTCATAGAGAGAATCGAGAGGCGGCGAAACTCGTTCGGACGGAAAGCGGCGGGCGAGCGTCCCGGAGAGCAAGTCATCGCGGCGAACGTGGACCAGATCGTCATAGTGTTCGCCGCGGCGGAACCCGTCTTCAGGGCGCGAGGTCTCGACCGTTACCTGGCCGTAGCCGAGCACTCCGGCATTCCCAGCATCGTGTGTCTCAACAAGATCGACCTCGTATCTCCCGAAGACGCCAGCAACATGGCAGCACCTTATGAAGAGATCGGGTACCGCGTTCTTCGCACGTGTGCCAGAACGGGCCAAGGCGTCGACGAGCTCAAGGCCGTCCTCGCCAGCGGGATCTCTCTTGTGGTGGGGCCTTCGGGGGTCGGAAAGTCGTCCCTGCTCAACGCGGTCGAGCCGGGCATCGGCCTCGCCACGGGCGAGGTCGGCAAGACCACGCACCGAGGCCGGCATACGACCACCGCCTCGCGGCTCATCCCGCTCACCGGCGGCGGTTTCGTGGCGGATACCGCCGGAATGAGGGAATTCGGGCTATGGGAGATCTCGGCCCGCGACCTTGCGTCGTGCTTCCGAGAAATGAGACCGTACATCGGAAAGTGCCGGTTCTCCGACTGCGCCCACATTTCAGAGCCGGGATGCGCCGTGCGCGAGGCCGTCGAGTCGGGGTCCATACGACGCTCGCGTTATGAACACTACGTGAAGCTGATGCGGGGTGGTTGATGAGGGTCCGCGGGCCCGCGGACCCTCCCAGCTGCCGGCTTTCTCCGCGCGCCGGCTCCCCAGGTGCGCTGACGCCCGTCGCCCTCGCCGCACCCCGCCGGCCTTGGCGGCGATCAGCGTCAGCACTCCGCGCGCTCCGGCACAAGGGTTACAAACGAACGTCCGTAGCGCCGATCTATGGCGCCGGCGAATGCCAGCGAGCCGCCGACGGGCCAGCCGCAGTCCCCGCGGCTCATTCCCGCGATCATGTTGAGGTGCGCGCCCGTCGGAGTCGCAGGCATGTCATACTGGACATAAGGGAACGCCCGCCGCAGAAAGGGGTCAGAGAACCGCTGAGCGAATTCAGCGAGGCTGGGCTTCATCCACTTGACCACCTTACCGGCGTGGGGCACCATCCGCAGGACGCCCCATGCTCCGGAGCCCGGCAGGCCAAGGAGGTCGAAACCCTGGAACGCGCGCACACCTTGGATGTATTCGTCGATGACCTCCTTGTCGCCCGGGGCCAAGTCCTTTAGATCTCGTTCAAGCCGGGCGATGTCCGGCCCGATGGTAAGGGACCTGCCGGAAAGATCCTCGACGCGGACCAGCTCTTTGTAGTGGTACACGGGGCAACCGCTTACGCCGATCCGGTCTGCCCTCGCGGGATGCGTGCTGGGCGCCAGATTCTGTGGTGGACCCTGTTCAGCTTCTGCCAGGGTGGTTTCAGCTGTGGCCTGTGGATGGGTCTGCGGTTGCAGGGCGCCCAGCTCCAGCCACATCCGGTAGTGCCGCGAGCTTGGCGCCGTCCCAGCAAGATTGTGGATGCAATAATCGAACGTGTAGCCCCCGCGCGTCCATGCCGTGCACATCCCGCCTGGCTTGTCGTGCATCTCGAAGATCTCCGTCGAGAAGCCGTTCATCTGGGCGTAGCATCCGGTGGAGAGCCCCGCTACGCCGGCCCCGATGATCAAAATGGAGGGACCCATGCCCAACACCCCTCTCACGTACAGCCTACCAGCGATCTGGACCCGAGCCAACAAGTCGCGGGACTGCTCTCAAGCCTTCTCGCAAGGTCGCAACGACAGTGGCGAAAGAGACACCAGCAAAAAAGATACTAGCGAAGATGTATTGCGATGCACTGATATTCCTCTATTATCAAGTCAAGTCCTGCCTACCACCGCTGAATTCTCTCTACCTCAGTCCGTCCAGGATGCGGCGCGAATTGCGCCCCACGCCTCGCGTCACGGTGCTGCCACGGACAGCGCCTGTGGGGAACGAGAGCGAAGCCATTCCAACACGGGGTCGCGTCCCTCTCGAATGTCCTGGACGGTCGTGGGGATATGGATGTCCGGATAAAGCGCATCCGCGGGATCACGAGCAGGATCGGGCCTGACGAACCAGGTGGTCGACACGGAGAAACGCCAGCCGGTGTTCGGCATGGAGAAACTCAGCGTGTCGCCGTACTCAGTAGGTGTGCCGCCCGTCGGGGCTCCAATCACCCTGGCAAGGCGGTTGTCTTGTAGAATCGCCGCGAAATCCACAGCGGCGCTGAAAGAATGCCACGAGGTCAGGACGTAAACCTCGCCACGGAAGAGCTCGCTCGCGCGCGCTCGAGGCTGGATCGGATGGGGGAGCCAGCGTCCGTTGAAGAACGTCTCGCCTAGCCACGTAAGTAAGCGAAGCCAAGGACCGCGCTGCCGGGCTAGCTGCGGCGAGCGGCGGGTGCTGCGGGACGGAGCGCGCAGGTCTCCGTACGTGTATGGCAAGTATTTGAGAAACGCGCCCGCCACCATGGAATCGCCCCCGCCGTTACGTCGCAGATCGACAGCGACCCTCTCGACACCGTCCTTTCGGACCGCAGCGAAGAACTCGTCCACGGCGCGGCGGTATTCTCTGGTGTTGCTACATTCATCCAGCCAGAACAGGCCGAATCCCGCGGACCCGTCGACGGTCCAGCCGAACCACGGCCGCTCCCTCTCTCCGGACACAGGCACGCCGCCGAGCGTCACGCCGATCACGTAGGCCGTCTCCGTAGACCCGGTGCGACCGGGGCCCTGTGCGAATCTGGGCATCGGACGGATGCTGAACTCGAGCCGCTCGCCCCTGCGCAGCACTTCCAGGGCCAGCGCCCGCCCCTCCTGACCGCATCTCTGGACCGCACGAGCGAGATCGTCCGCGGAGTGGACAGTGGCCCCGTCCGCCGCGAGCACCCTGTCGCCTGGTTTCACACCTGCTTCAGCGGCCGGCGAATCAGCCCCCCGGCCGGTTGCCGGGTCGGTACCGGACACGATCCCGGTGACTGTGAGTTCGTCCCATATCGGGACGTCCACGGCAAGCACCCCGCCGTTGCCTGCCGCGTCCGCCGCGCGACGAACTACCATCTGAACGATCTCTTCCCGCTGAACAACCTCTTCCCGCCCAGACGCCTCTTCAACTTCGCATCCCGGTGCCGCGCCCGCATGCCCCCGCGCAGATACAAGTCCCAAGCCCTTCAGGACCAGAGGACTTGCTAGGTACCTGCCAGCGAGAGCCTTGACCCAATAGAGGTTTCCGTGGGGAACCCAGGCGCAAAGCTCCTCCAGCAATTGCTGGGGCGTGCGGCCGCCCAGGGTCACGAGCTCGTCCCCGGGCCGCACGAGAAGGTCCGGATCGAAAACGCCGCTCACCACGACTCCGTCCTCGGCCCATGTGAGTTGTACGGGCAGTACCCCAGCAGTGCCTGGGAGCCACACGCATGTGTGGGCATCCCCCAGGGACGCCATGACCGCAGAGACGAGAGCAAAGAAGCGCCAGGAGGGCAAGGGCTCGCTCAGCTCCACCTTGGCCGCCTCCACTCGCGCCGCGAACTCCTCCGCAGCGGCACGACCCTGAAGGGATCGGCCGCTCATAGCGGGATGGACCTGCCGTACCACTGAGCTTAGGTACTCAAGGTCTTCCAGCATGTCTTCCGGCTCGAGCAGCGTCTCTCCGCCCCATCCCAGGGCAGGCACTTCATTCGAATTCTGAAGACCTGACCCCTTTGTAACCGCGCCTGTCGCAGCACCGGGCTCATCTGATAGCAGGGTAACGAGCCCCGCTGCCACCGATATGGCAACGAAAACTATGAAAAGGGCTGTGGCTCTGTTCCGATCTCTCCGGTCTCCTCGGTCTCTCCAGTCTCTCCGGTCCCTTCGGTCCCACCGGTCCCTCCGCTGGCTCAATTCTTCGCGCCCCTTCTGTCCCTTCTGTATGTCCCACATACACTCTCGTTTGACCATTCTCGCCAACGCTGGCGTCTAGTCCTCGCCTGCACCAGCGGTATCGGCGGCGTCTGCGGTGTCTCAGTGGCCCTTCCTAATCTATCCTTGTCTTCATCCTCATCCTCATCCTTGTCTATCCTTCTCCCAACCCCGGGAACGAGCCACCGCCTCCAACCAGCCGCTGTACAGCCGCTTGCGTTCTTTCTCCTCCATGGCCGGCTCGAACCGCCTCTCGGCACGCCAAAGTCCGGCCACCTCTGCCCTGTCCCTCCAGAACCCCGTCGCGAGGCCCGCGAGATACGCCGCGCCGAGCGCTGTGGTCTCCGTGACTTGAGGTCGCTCCACGGCGACGCCAAGAATATCAGCTTGGAATTGCATGAGCAGGTTGTTGCGCGCCGCGCCGCCGTCCGCGCGAAGCGACGCGAGTTGGATGCCGGAGTCCCTCGCCATGGCCTCCACGACATCCCGGGATTGGTAAGCTATGGACTCCAGAGTCGCGCGAATGAGGTGATCTCTGCTCGTGCCGCGCGTGAGCCCCACTATCGTGCCGCGGGCGTACATGTCCCAGTATGGCGCGCCGAGCCCCACAAAAGCGGGCACGACGTACACGCCGCCCGAGTCGGGCACGGCCGCGGCCCGCTCCTCAGACTCGGCCGCGGTCGCGATGAGCTTGAGTTCGTCCCTCAGCCACTGGACGGCAGCCCCCGCAATGAATACGCTCCCCTCCAGCGCGTACTCGACCTTGCCGCCGACGCCCCAGGCTACCGTGGTGAGAAGGCCGCCCTTCGAGCGCACGGGCTGATCACCCGTGTTCATCAACACGAAACAGCCTGTCCCGTATGTGTTCTTGACCATCCCTAGCTCGAAGCACGCCTGTCCGAAGAGGGCCGCCTGCTGGTCCCCCGCGTCCCCAGCGATCGGGACGCGGGCTGAGTGAGCGGAGGCCGTTGCTGCTGGGCCATCGCCGTCGGAGCACAGGATACCCGGCTCAGTCTCGCCGTACAAGTATGAGGAAGGCCTTACGTCGGGAAGCATGGCTCTGGGGATGTCAAGGTAAGCCAAGATCTCGTCGTCCCAATCAAGCGTGTGTATGTTGAACATCATGGTCCTGGAAGCGTTGGAATAGTCGGTCGCGTGCACACGTCCCCCCGTGAGGTTCCAGATGAGCCACGTGTCCACCGTGCCAAACAAGATCTCGCCCCGACGCGCCCGCTCGCGCAGCCCCGGGATATTGTCGAGGAGCCACTTCACCTTGGTCGCGGAGAAGTATGCGTCGATGACGAGACCGGTCTTCTCGGCCACCTTCGCGCTCCATCCGCCAGCCTTGAGGCCATCGCATATGGAAGCGCTCCGGCGACACTGCCAGACGATGGCGTTGTAGACCGGCTCGCCGGTCGCGCGGTCCCAAAGGATCGTGGTCTCGCGCTGGTTCGTGATGCCGATGGCAGCGATGTCCTCCACCTCGAGCCCCGCTCTGGTGATGGCCTCCCGTGCCACCTCTATCTGAGTGCGCCAGATGTCCATCGGGTCGTGTTCCACCCAGCCCGGCCGCGGATAAATCTGCGGAAACTCCTTGGCCGCGAAGGCCACGGGCCGTGCGTCGTGGTCGAAGATCATCGCCCGGGAGCTCGTCGTGCCCTGGTCGAGCGACATGACATAGTGCCCTCTCATCTGTCGGCCCTCCTCAACGTGAACGTGGTCTAGGGCGGCATCGTCTTCTGAGTACGTCGTCAAGAGTTCGTGCTACCGGGCCCGCAGGTCGGCTCCGTTTGGAGGTCGGCCCCGGCCGCCCGGGATCTCAGACGTTTCTCGAATTCCAAAAGCACGCAGCCGCGCCGGGAGCGCCGAAACCCTCTCAGGCGTCAGCGCGGTATTGTCCTGACGCGTGGTGTTCGACAACGGCGTTCGCACTTCCTTCCAACACCAGCGGGTCCTTCGTGAAGAGTTCCGTAAGTCACGCGTTCATGGTTCATGTGTGGTGTGCGTCATCCCTGCAGTTCGATCCGTGACTCAGGTCAAGAACCCTCTGCGATACGTGCCGTGCGTCAGTTGTCGAGGACGGACGCGTGGTGCAGATCACGCGTCCGTCCCGAGCAGTTCCTCACATCAAGTCTTGTGTGCCGTCGCGTGACGCACATCACGGACCTCTCCCGAACCATTCTGCACGGCATGGCTGCGGTGCGTCCGGTGATGCACATCACAAGCCCCGTCCGCATCAATTCCCCACGTCACCCGTCCAGGAGGACCGTTGCCGTCCGTCATCCTCTCCACCTTACCCGTTCCACACATGACGCACGAGACCACTGGACTTCCCCGGTGACTGCCAACCCGCGCGGCCCCATCGACGGCTTTGCGGGCTTCGGCCTTCAACTGGGCTAAGATGGCATATTCCGGCACAAACCAGCGGTCTCGTGGCGACATACTTAGTCAGCCGCTCGTGTCCTCGCGGCCGTCACCGCTTCCCCTGACCACGTCCCATGGCTTCAGTGCTGATTGCCCCCATGCCCGCAACCCAGGTCGGCCCGGCGGTTGGGCTGGCTCGGCCGGTCCGATCCACCAGAGCGATTGCGGTCAGGTCCATCGACACGGCCGCGCCCGCGGCCCCCTAGCGCATATGCGGGTGTGAAGCAGCAGTAGCCTATCTCATCGCACTTGTGCAGTATGTCATCCCACACCTTCGGATCGCGAATGGCTCGGAACGCGGCCGGATACAGTATCGTGTTCTCCTTGAAGATGTGGTCCCTCAGTCCGAGCATCTTCATCCGGCACCGTTCCGTCGTTTATCCCACGAAGCACACTTGCGAGTTCCCTGATCCTCGACACAGACGTTGACGACGTTGACGCCGACATCATTGTGACCCTCCTTCACTGTCACTGTTTCCTCTGCTTTCAATCAGCGCTGCAAGCGTCGTGCTCTCCATCACCCTGTCGACCTGTCTCTGAGCGTTCACCCATACCGGCCAGAGCGGGCATCGCTCTCTCCTAGGGCACGGGTAGCGCTCGTCCACGCACGGCTTGATCTGGAACCTCTCACCCGCAGTCTCGATCACGTCTTTAATGGTGATGTCTCTTGGGTCCGCAATCAGTCTGACCCCTCCCCCTGCACCCCGCGCGGAGGCTGCCCATCCCCTTTTGGTAAGGAGCGCCATGAGCTGGGGCATGTATTTGGGCGGGATGCCTTGTCTTTCCGCCACATCCCGGGAAAGTGTGTATCCTGACGCTCTGTTCGTTGCGAGGTCGACTAGTATCAGAAGGAGGTACTCAACCTTGCTCGTGATCACTACCATCGCCTACCAGATTACTTACTCTCTTACTTATAATGTAGGGCTTTGAAGTTGCTTTGTCAACCCTTTTGGAAGGTCTCTTGCCATTTCCATCTTGCACCGTCCAGGGCCACCCGGTCATCGCCCGTAAGTTGCCCGCACCCGCAGATGAAAGATCCCTCTTATTGACGTGTTGGCGTCGGCCCAGCACGTTCACCGCACGTCCGGGCATCTGGCTCCAGTTCCCCGACCCCGAGCACCTGTGTTCATCCGGCGACGGCTAACGCGCCGCGGCAGGGGCAACCGTGGACATGTGCTCGACAGGCCACCGCATGGATCACGTGCCTGAGTTTTGCCGCACTGAAGGGTTTTTCGCTCAGTTGCAGAAGTCTGTGTGTGGCATGTGTAGCCGACATGTGTGACCGACTGGATCTCTGTGCTGATCCGCGATTGCAAGTCCGCGACCGTTCCAAATTCGCAATACACAATACAAAGGAGGTCGTCTACTGTGAAATGGCGTTGCCAGGTGTGCGGATACGTTCATGATGGCAATGAGGCCCCGGAGCGATGCCCCAAGTGCGGAGCCCCGAAGGATAGATTCGTGGAGATCGATCCGGCTGCAGCGGAGTTGATCGAGCGGTCGAGGAAGGGCAACGGTCTCCTTTGCAAGTTGATCGCCATCAGTGAGGATCTCCTTGCCATAGCGGACATAGGCACAGAAGACAACCTCGATCCCACCTGCGTGCAGCTCTATAGGCAGCTGAGAGTGAAAGCGACCGAGCTTCGCCAGGCCGCAAAGGCCGAGATCGCCGCGCACATGTCAAAGGGCAAGTGGGGTTGAGGAGAAACGCGTCGCGTCACGTGATGCCCGTCGCGTCATGTGACGCACGTAAGTAATAAGTAAGATGGTAAGCCGGACGCGTACGAAATCAAGGTGGGAGGAGGATCGGCGGCACAGGTGCTAATGCACCGACAGGGGGCGCGCAAACGCACCTTTCCTGGAGTCTCAGTGCCAGGTCAGGGTGACGCGACAAGGGGCTTGTCCCCATGTGTTGCGAAGCCGGGCTGTTTCTGCGACTGGTGCCGCGGGAGACATGAAGAAATGGCGATGTAGAGTATGCGGATACATCCATGAGGGGCCGGAGCCCCCTGACGTGTGTCCGGTGTGCGGAGCGCCTAAGGAGGAGTTCGAGGAGGTCATCGAGGAGGCCGACGCCACCCAGAGGAGCGCGTCTGAATCCGATAAGTCGAGGCAGGACGTTACGTCGAGCAGTCGGCCCGGGGAGGATTCCTCCTCTGTGAGCACGGTAAGCACGGCGCGCCAAGGCCCGTCGTCATCGCCTGTCGCACCGACCGCCGCGGCCGGCGACAGCTTGAAGGGCGCTCTTTATTCCCTAAGCTACGGGCTCGTCGTCGTGACGTCGCGAAAGAACGACAGGTTCAACGGGCAGGCTTGCAACACAGTCATGCAGATCACGAGCGAGCCAGTACGGATCGCCCTCGCGATCAACAAGCGCAACCTCACGCACGAGTTCATCAATGAGAGCAAGGTCTTGGCAGTGACGGTCCTCGGCAAGGACAATCTTGACCTCGTGAGGCGGTTTGGATTCGCGTCCGGGCGAACTACCGACAAGCTCGCGGGGGTGGAGTACACTCTCGGCACCGAGACGGGCTGCCCAATTCTCAAGCAGGGGATCGCGTTCCTTGAGGCGCGCCTCGCGCCTGGCCTCTCGGTTGATGCGGGCACGCACACGCTGTTCCTGGCGGACGTGGTGGGAGGCGGAACGCTTCGCGATTCCGAGCCCATGACGTACCACGACTATCGGGAGCTCAAGAACAAGTCTCACTCACAAATGCACGCGGCAGAGGAACAAGACTCCGGACAGGGGCAGGGGCAACGGCCAGGAGATGCACAGAGCCAAACCCAAGGGCAAAGCGAGGATCGCGAGAGCGAGGACCACGACCGGCAAAACGTCATAGCCGCCTTGAATCTCGAATACGGGGCCAATAGGAGATACCAGTACCAGATCGAAAGGTTTACCGACCCTGGGCTCGTGTCGGCTCTGCGGGGCATCATGTTGACCGAGGGAGATCACATAGAGAACAACCTCGGATATCTTACCCGCAGTCTTGACGAGAATGGCTGGTCATGGGCGTTGCTCAACCTCAAGCTCAACCTCGAGTTCGAGGAGACAGCGCGAGATACGTACCGCAAGTTCGCGTCAGAAGCCAAGGACCCGGAGCTTGCCAAGATGTTCAAGAGCCAGGCCCAGTCAGAGCAGGGCCACGTGAACATCTTCCGTGAGCTGATAAGCGAGATCGAGGGAGGCAGCCGCCCCGTGCGGCTCTATTGCCCCTTATGTGGATGGGAGATGCATTTCGGAACCTCACCAGAGCCGGGCACGAAGATGCGCTGTCCCAAGTGCGGAGTGATAGTCGGGCTCGGCGTGGAAGATGGCCAGTGGGTCGCGGAGTTGGAAGGCCGAGGTTGACGGACTACGGTTCGCGTCGCAGGGGTGCGGTCCTTGGCGCGGTCCTTGGATGGCAGGGCCGCAAGGTTGGCAACTCTGGACGGCATGTGTGGCGCAGAGTAGAGTAATGGAGTGGAGTAGACTCCTCGCGACCTGCATATGGGCACAAGTCGGCTGAACACCAGGACGATCCTGCGCGGTTCCACTGGGCTACGTTGCTGTACCATGGTAACATCAGGGACTCCCATAACGGGGCCCGTAACGGGGCATGGTACCCGATCAGCAGATTATGGAGGTGCGGAAAGCATGGAACTCAAAGGCTCGAAGACAGAGGCCAACCTCAAGGCCGCGTTCGAGGGTGAATCACAGGCCAGGAACAAGTACACGTTCTTCGCGTCAGTCGCCCGCAAAGAGGGCTACGAGCAGATCGCCGCCATTTTCGAGGAGACAGCGGCCAACGAGAAGGAGCACGCGAAGCTTTGGGCAAAGGCTCTGGGAATGATCTCCGACACCGCGGCCAACCTTGAGGAGGCCGCAAATGGCGAGCATTATGAATGGACCACTATGTACCGGGAGTTCGCGCAGACCGCGCGCGAAGAGGGATTCGAGGATCTCGCCCGGGCCTTCCAGGAAGTCGCCGAAGTGGAAGAGGCCCACGAGAAACGTTATCGGGCTCTTCTGGAGCGCGTGCACAGCGGAACTGTCTTCCGTCGCGACCGGCCGATCAAGTGGCACTGCAGGAACTGCGGATACATTCACGAAGGCACTGAGCCGCCCGAGGTGTGCCCGGCCTGCGCCCATCCGAGGTCGTTCTATGAACCGCTTGCCGAGAACTACTGAGGCGCCGGTTCCAGCGCCCACCCGTCGTGCATGATCCGCTCCCCTGCGTGTGGACTCGCCTCTTGACGAGCGCACGCTGGCTTAACGAGGCGAAGCGCCGGTTAGTGTCCTCTTTTCGATAAATCGGGGGTGCCTGTGACGTGGGTTCTATCCAGGCCACCGGCATCCCCAGAGGCCTCGAGCGTTCGTGCTCTCTGCCCCCCTCGGGCCCGCCGGTCGCGCTTGCGACAGGTCGGCCGTGGGCCACGTGCGCGAGCCACTCCTGCGCGAGGATTTGCACGATTCCTTGTCTGTTGCGGAGGCGGATAGCAGTAAATCGTGCATCACCGATGTCATAACCCATGTCGCTGTGAGTCGCTGTGATGTGATTGATGTGATCTGGAGGGGTCCGCGGCGCGACCCCTCTTCCTCGACCTCGATGCCCCCGATTCTCATGGAACCGCAGAGTGCTCCGAAGGCCTCCAGCCGAGCATACCCCGAACTCGACGCCCTCTCTTCAGCATTCACCTGGACGCCCCGCGCGACGCCTGACTGCCTCCCTTAGCACGAGTACGGCGCCATAAGTCTTCGTCCCCTTTCTTGACGGCGTTAGGGTTGCCGGTGCTTGCACGACGGGGCGTGGAGAATTCGGCAGGCTTGCGCGCCGAATTCGAACGAGGCGCGCCGCAAGCGCGCCGTCCCCGGAGGGCAACACCGGCAACCCTGGGCAGGACTGCCCTGCCGAAAAGTAGCGCGAACTTTTGGCGACATACTTAGCATCACATGATTGCGCCGCGTAACGCCACGTACGTGCCGCGCCCTCAAACTAAGCCACGACCTAGGGCAGATGAGTTTCGCTCCGGAGGGACGGACACGGGAAGAAGGAAAAAGCCGCAACGCGTCGAATATGTGTAACCGGCTACAGATAGCGATGCAAGCAGCGACAAGGCATTTGCGTCGCGCGAGGGCCAGTATCTGAAACCCATTGCAGTCAGGAAGCGGGGATGGGAGCATCAGCACGATATACGAAGTCGCCAGACTCGCCGGGGTATCCGTGGCCACCGCATCGAGAGCCCTCAACAACACCGGCTATGTGAGTAAGGAAGCGAGAACCCGTGTGCTGGAGGCCGCGCGCCAGCTCAACTACCATATCAACGTGAACGCGCGCAGTCTCACCAGCGGCAAGACATACACCATAGCTTTGGTGCTGCCGGACGTAACGAACCCGTTCTTCCCAGCCGTCGCGCGTGGCGTGGAGGACGCGGCAAGCAGAAAAGGCTACAGTGTCATTCTCTGCAACACTGACGGGAGCGCGCGCAAGGAAGCCGATTACCTCAACATGCTCAGATCCCGGCGCGTCGACGGGATCATCTTCACCACGTCGGAGCTTTCGGGCGCGCGGATCAGCAGCATCATAGGGACCTCCACCGCCGTGGTGCTCGTGGACCGCGACCTCGGGGAGCCCTACGACATAGTGAAGACGGACAACGTCAAAGGCGGGTTTTTGGCCACGAATCACCTCATCAGCCTGGGTCATACGCGGATCGCCGTCATATCGGGTCCATTGAGCGTTACAACCGGGCTCGAGAGGGTGCAAGGTTACAAGAACGCCCTAGCTCAAGCCGGCATTCCCTTTGACGAATCCCTCGTTGTCGAGGGCGATTTTCGCCAGCAGGGGGGCCGGGCCGCAATGGAGCGTCTCATCGAGGAGTGCGGCGGCAAACCGTCCACGAAGTTCTCAGCCGTGTTTGCTTGCAACGATCTTATGGCTGTGGGAGCGCTAACGGCGCTCGAGGATCATGGGATCGCGGTGCCGTCGGAGGTCGCGGTGGTAGGCTACGATGATATAGCCTTCGCATCCGTGACGAGGCCGCGCCTGTCCACCGTAGCCCAACCGAAATACGAGATGGGGGTGCTCGCTGCGGAGATGCTCCTGAGGCGCATGGCCAATCCTGCTTTGCCCAGACAACAGGAGGTCCTCCAGCCGATGCTGGTGATCCGTGATTCCACACTCGAAAGGAGCTTGAAGTGTGGATGAGCATAGTAGTCGTCGGAAGCCTGAACATGGACTACGTCATGCAGGTCGATGAGCTGCCCCGCGTCGGCGAGACCGTGTTCTCCACGCGGTACACTTCCGCCCCAGGCGGCAAGGGTGCGAACCAGGCAGCGGCGGCCGCTCGTCTTGGAGCGAGCGTAAAGATGCTCGGCTGCACGGGTAACGATGCGGCCGGGCGGGCCCTGCTCGAAAGCCTGAAGGGAGTTGGGGTTGACGTTTCTGCGGTGCACTTCGAACCGTCACAGCCGACAGGGTCTGCCTTCATAACGGTATCCGCCTCGGGAGCCAACACCATAGTAGTGCACCGAGGGGCCAACTTCGCGCTGTCCCCCGAGCATTTGAAGGAGCACGAAAGCCTCATCGCCCAGGCGAACGTGCTCGTGACGCAGCTTGAGATCCCTTTAGAGGCGGTGCTCTCTGCTCTGAAGATAGCGCGACGTCACCACGTGGTGACAGTCCTCAACCCGGCCCCTTCTGTGCCGCTCCCACTCGAAGCGCTCGAACTCGCTGATTACCTCGTGCCCAACGAGACAGAAGCTACCTCGCTCCTCTCCCGACTGCCGAAAGAGGGTCACGGCGGCTCGGGGTCCGGAGCCTCGGGCGCACCCGACCTATCCGACCTATCAGACCCGCGGCGGGCGGGCGCCGTCGCGGCCAGTCTTGCGAAAGCGACGCGCGGCACGGTGGTCATAACCCTCGGCGAGAACGGGTGTGTGGCTTCCACGGCTTCCACGGCTTCCACGACCGGCCGCGCTTCAGGCGCTATCACCGCCGGAGCTTTCCTTACGAGCCTCGCGACCGAGGGTGTGACACAAGCTCAAGCCTTCTCGGAGGCTCAAGCCGAGCGCGGGTCGGCGAAGGCGCGCCCGGGAGCCTGCAAGCCGTGTGATGGTGAAGAGTACATCGCGTTACCGGCGTTCAAGGTGAAGGCCGTGGACACCACGGCCGCGGGCGACGCGTTCGTGGGCGCGCTGGCTTACAAGATCGACCGCGCACGTGCCCGAGGGGGCACAGGCATCGAAGCGTTCGACCTTGTGGACGCGCTCCGTTTCGCGTCGGCGGCCGGAGCCATCGCTACCACGAAGGTCGGGGCCCAGCCGTCCTTGCCCACGTTGAGCGAGGTAGCCGAGCTCATGAGAACGCGAACCAATTGAGCACGCGGAATAGAGTGCGGGGAATGGGGTGTGGCCTGGTGAACAACGACAGCGTGCAAACGGGTGGGCTCCCCGATGAAGGCGGCGGCAGGCCGCACGAAGCGGGCGGGACCGACAAGCCCATTCTCGAAATGGTCGGCATCACGAAGCGCTTTCCGGGTATCCTTGCCCTTGACTCGGTGGATTTCCGTTTGTTGCACGGCGAGGTCCACGCTATCGTCGGCGAAAACGGGGCGGGAAAGTCAACGCTCATAAAGATCCTCGCAGGCGCGCATCAGAAGGATTCTGGAGTGATATACCTCGAGGGTCGGCCGGTGAACATATCCTCCCCTGCAGACGCGGCACGTCTCGGCATCAGCGTAATACACCAAGAGTTTACGCTCATCCCCGCAATGACCGTAGCAGAGAACATACTCCTCTCGGATCTTCCTCTGCGCAGGGCAGGTGTGCTCGACAAGCGGGCCATGGTGGCACGTGCTGCAGAGGTACTCGATAACCTCGGCGTCGACATTCCTCCATCGGCGACCGTCCGGTCGCTCAGGGTCGCTGAACAACAGATAGTGGAAATAGCGAAGGCCCTGTCCCGCAAGGCCAGGATCATCGTGATGGACGAACCCACGGCTGCCCTGAGTGAGATGGAGGTCGCGAGGCTGTTCTCCGTCATTCGCTCGATGGTCGAGCAGGGTGTGTCCGTAATCTACATATCGCACAAGCTTGACGAGGTGTTCGAGATAGCCAACACGATCACCGTGCTCCGCGACGGCCGCAAGGTCCTGACCACCAGCGCTTCCCTCACAACGAAGGAGCAGGTGGTCCACGAGATGGTCGGCAGGGACATCGGAAACATGTTTCCGAAACAGCATGTGCCTCGCGGAGACGTAGTGCTCGAGGTCAAGGACATCCGTCTATCGGGAGGCCACTCTCCTATCTCGTTCAACGTCAGGGCGGGCGAGATCGTCGGCATCGTCGGCCTGATGGGCGCGGGACAGATCAGGCTCGCGAGGGCGCTTTTCGGCCTGGAGCGCATCGTCGCGGGCGAGGTGAGAGTCCGAGGGAAGACAGCCGATCTGAGGTCGCCTCTTGCGGCGGTGCGCGCGGGCATCGGGCTGGTTACGGAGAACCGAAAAGAGGAGGGCCTCGTGTTGCCGCTGTCCGTCGCCAAGAACATCACGCTCGGCAGCCTTGACCTTGTGTCACGCCTCGGTGTGATATCCCATGCGAAGGAGAAGGCTGTAGTGCACGGGAAAGTCACCGAGCTCGGCATCAAGACACCGTCCATCCGCCAGCTCGTCCGGAACCTGTCCGGCGGAAACCAGCAGAAAGTGGTGTTGGCCAAGTGGCTCACGGTCGGCCCGGACGTCATCATCCTTTGCGAACCTACGCGAGGAATAGACGTCGGCGCGAAAGTGGAGATCTACAGGCTGATGGGGCTCATAGCGTCGCAGGGCAAGGCCATTCTGCTGATCTCATCGGAGGTGCCCGAAGTAGTTGCCATGAGCGATAGGGTGTTAGTGATGCACTCCGGCAGGCTCGTGTGCGAGTTGCCCAGGGAGGAAGTCACGCAGGAACTGGTCATGCAGTATGCCACGGGAGGGAGCGCCCTTGGGTCGCACGCCGTTGGTTGAGATCGTTAGGCGGTTCGGGATGGCACTGATGCTCATAGTCATCATCGCGGTGGTGTCTATCCTGAACCCCAGGTTTTTCAGCGTTTCCAATTTCCTCATAATCATGCGCCAGGTCGCCATTAACGGCACCTTGGCTGCCGGCATGACCATGGTCATCATTTCGGGAGGCATAGACCTGTCCGTCGGTGGAAACGTGGCGCTCGCGGGATGTCTCGCCGCAGGAGCGTTGGGCGCGACGTCAAATCCGGCGGTGGCCATCCTCGTCGGACTGGGTGCCGGGGTGGTGGTTGGATTCATCAATGGGATGTTCGTCGCCTATCCCAAAATGCCCCCCTTCATTGTCACCCTGGCCACGCTCGCCCTGTGCCGTGGGCTGACCCTTGTCTACACGGGGGGACGACCGCTTCTGGTCGATTCAAAGGTATTCGACTTCCTGGGCGGCGGCTTCGTCTGGGGGATCCCGTTCCCGGTTCTGATCATGGCAGCGATCTACATCATCGTTTACTTCCTAATGACCAACACGAAGTTCGGCAGAATGGTGTATGCCATCGGCGGAAACGAACAAGCGTGTCGCCTCTCGGGTATCAATGTCGAGAAGTACAAGACGGCGGTGTACACGCTTAGCGGGCTTACAGCAGGTATAGCGGCGGTCATCCTCACCGCCCGCCTGATGTCCGCGCAGCCCACGGCGGGCACCGGGTACGAGCTGGACGCCATTGCCGCCGTGATCCTCGGTGGAACGAGCCTCTCGGGTGGAGAGGGAGGAATCACAGGCACTATCATAGGCGCGTTCATCATAGGCGTGCTCGCCAACGGCCTTAACCTTTTGAACGTGTCGCCGTTCTACCAGGAGGTTGCGAAGGGGCTCGTGATCCTTGCGGCGGTGCTCATGGATAAGCTCATTCACACCACCGCAAGCCAAGTGGAAAGCGGCCCTCCACGGATGGGCGAGAGGGTGGGTCGACAGGCAAGACAGTGACTCAAAACCAGAGGCACAGGAACGGCAAGCCAACGGGAAGCCGCGCGCCCAGTGGGCAGGGCGGCAGATGCATGGAGGTAGAGGGAACTTGAAAAAGTCAGGGATAATCAACCCGCACCTTTGTGAGGCCATCGCTAGCCTCGGACATACCGATTCGCTGACGATATGCGACGCGGGGTTGCCGATCCCGGCGGGAGTGAGGCGCATCGATGTCACCGTCTGCAGAGGGGTGCCCACGTTCGAGCAGGTCCTCATGGCGATCGCGCCAGAGCTGGAGGTCGAACGGGTGGTCATGGCCGAGGAGGCCCTGAAGGAGAACCCAGGTGTCGTGGACCTGGTCCGTAGGGCGTATCCCCGGGTCAATGTGGAATTCGTGCCTCACGAGCGCTTCAAGAAGCTGGTCGACCAAAGCAAAGCGGTGGTTCGGACGGCGGAGTTCAGACCGTACTCCAACGTGCTCCTCTACTCCGGAGTCGAAGGGCTCTTCGAGGATTCCGCTGGAGAAACCACAACGGACGGGAGGTGACGAATCGGGGATTCATAGTCTGAGATCGTTAGTGTAGCGGGAATGCGGTGGACCTCTCGGTTTCTCTCGGTCTCGTGCTCCAAAACCTCATGCGAAAGGCAGGTAAGTCACATGAAGGCGTCCAGAGTCCTAGCGGCCATTCTGTGTGTAGCCTTTTTCGCGACCCTGACTGGTTTGACAGCGGCGGCCGCGAAGCCGAAGGTGGGTCTCGCCATATCCACTCTCAACAATCCGTTCTTCGTGGACCTCAGGGACGGAGCGCTTGAGGCGGCCGGCAAGGTAGGAGTGGAAGTGAATGTTGCGGATGCGCAAAACGACCCCAACAAGCAGCTCAGCCAGGTTGAGAACTTCATCCAGGAGCGTGTTGACATAATCCTCATCAACCCGTGCGATTCTGCAGCCATCGTGCCCGCGATAAAGTCGGCGAACGCAGCGAAGATACCGGTGATCACGGTGGATAGGGGATCCGATGGCGGCGAGGTGGTGTGCCATATAGCGTCCGATAACGTCGAGGGAGGGCGCATGGCTGGCGAGTATCTCGCGAAGCTTCTCAACTACAAGGGCAAGGTCGTGGAGCTCGAAGGCATACCCGGTACCTCGGCCGCGAGGGACAGGGGCAAGGGCTTCAACGAGGTCATCAAGAAGTACCCCGGCATCCAGGTCGTTGCACGCCAGGAAGCCGGGTTTGACAGAGCCAAGGGCATGACCGTCATGGAGAACATCCTGCAGGCTCAGCCCGCCATCGACGGGCTCTTCTGCCACAACGACGAGATGGCTCTGGGTGCGCTGCGCGCGATCGAAGCCGCCGGGCGCCTGTCAGCCATCAAGATCGTTGGGTTCGACGCGACGGACGACGCCGTGAAAGCCGTAAAGGACGGCAAGATGGCCGCGACAGTCGCTCAGAAGCCACGAACGATGGGGGTCATGGCGGTGGAGACCGCCAAGAAAGTACTTGATGGCGCGAGTGTTGATAAGTTCATACCTGTCCCGCTCGAGCTTGTCACAAAGTAGACGAAGTAGACCCGGCCAGGCGCGGCCGACGCCGCCCGCCGCAAGGCACACTGCGAGACGGCGCGCCGGGGGTTGGAGGTGGGGCGAGGGTTGCACCCTCGCCCCACCGTGCGTCTCGGAGTGAGATGCGTCTTGAAGCGGGACACACTTCCATGTCGCGTACCGCAGCCCGTTCTCGGGAAAGACTATAACGCCACGAAAGAATATAGCGCTAAGGCGAAAAGGAAGAGGAACAAGTGGGAACGGGTGCGGTAAAAGGTCCAGTACACACCATTCGGCGCATTCTCAACGTGCTTTGGTTCTGGGCGGGTGCCACGCGCGCGGCCTTCTCGTCCGCGAGCATGGTGCCGGTGGCGCTGGGCGGCGCCGTGGCGGCCTCTCACGGCTTCTTCGCCACGGGGCCGTTCTTGTTGAGTGCCGCGGGCGTGCTCGCCATGCACCTGGGGGCCAACCTCGTCAACGATTATTACGACTTCGCCAGCGGCGCGGATGTGATCCGCGACGACCGGACGCCCTTCTATGGTGGTGGCACGATCCTCGTTGACGGGACGCTGGCACCGCGCCAGGTCTCGCGGGCATACAGGGCGCTCTTCGCCACGGCCATCCTCATAAGCGTCCTCCTCGCTGTGTCCCGAGGGCCCGCTGTAATCGCCCTGGGCCTTGCAGGCTTCTTCTGCGGCTACTTCTACACCGCGCCGCCCCTCCGTCTCTCCTACATCGGGCTCGGCGAGGCCACGATCGGCCTCTCGTTCGGCCCGCTCACAGTCATCAGCGTATACTACGTGCTGGCCCGGAGGCTGGACGCAAACGCACTCAAGGCCCTCGCCGCCTCGCTGCCGGTTGGGCTGCTCGTCGCAGCCATAGTCTTTGTGAACGAGTTCCCAGACCGCGCGGCCGACGGCGCGTGCGGCAAGCGCACGCTCGTCGTGCGCCTCCCTTTGCGGGCAGCCACGGCCGGTTACACCGCGCTCGTGCTCGCACCGTTTGCCATCATTGCTGCGGCAATCCGCCTCGGATGGCTCCCTCGGGCGACGGCGCTCGCACATCTCGCCGCACCCCTGGCCCTTCTCGGTGTCCACAACTTGCGCGCAGCTTACGGCCTCTCTGCGTCGCACCGCACCGCCGCGGCCGGCGCACGGTACGTTGCATCGCGCCAGGTGGCCGCGAGTCTCTCCACCATTCTCCTGCACCTGGCGGTCGGCCTTCTTCTCTCCCTGGGGTTCATCCTGGGGCCACCGGCCACGTAGCCGCCATTCATCGAGGAGGAGGCGCGAATCGTTGGCGATCCGCTTAGATCCCGATGATGCCCGCGACCCTGTCAGCGTACTCCTTCGCCCTACGGGCAGCACTCTCGGCAGCGGCGGCCTCGGAGTAAATGTGAACCAACGGCTCCGACGAGTCTGGCAGGACGAGCACCCAGCCATCATCAAAGAAGAGGCGCAGGCCATCGATGAATTCGCGCCGCATATCTCCCGTCTCCTCGGCCAGCACTCGCATAACCCGGCCCTTGTACTCCCATGGGCAGGCCACCGAACCGGTCACCATCGGCGGAATGGCGAGGCTATCCACAACGTAAGACAGCTTGACGCCTTGGCGCGCGAGGAACTCGAAGAGCTTTGCCAGCGAGAACATGGCGTCGAACGCCGGCTGGAACCTGGGGAAGATGAATCCGCCCTCGGTATCGCCGGCAAAGAGCACCTCCTGGCCGGCCCTGGAGGCGAACTCCATCAGAGACCGGGCGTCCTCCCTCGTCCGCACAGTTCTCGCGCCATGCTGCGCAGCGATCCGGTCCACGGCGCTCGTGGCGGCCACGGTCGCCGCAATGAGGAGACCGTTTCCGGTCGCGGCCGGGAAGCCACCCGCCGCGGTCGCGCTCGGGGAGCCGCCCGCCGTCCCCGGCGCGGGCGCGCCGCTGCTGGCGCCGGCGGCATCACGCGTCGCGAGCCAAGCCATGGCCGCAAGGAGCGTGTTGCCCTCCACAACCCTGCCCGTCTCGTCCACGAGCGCCAGGCGCTCCCCGTCGCTTTCCACCAGCACGCCGACGTCGGCCTTGAGCGTGCTCACGGTCTCCGACAGCTTTTTGAGATGGGCCTCTCGGTCTTCACGGGTCTTCGGGGCGCGTGAGTGGTCGGGGTACGCGTTCAGGGCGACCATCTCGCATCCCAGCCTCCCGAAGATGCTCGGGAGGAACATCGACAGCCTGCTGTAAGCGTAGTCCACAACCACGCTAATGCGCGACTCCGCGATGATACGCTCGTCCACGTAGTTGAAGAAAGCCTCCGTATAAGGCTCGAGCACCCGTCCCGGGAACTCCAGCTTGCCTACCTCGTCCGCGTCGGTCCGGCGGAAGTCCTCGCGGAAGAAAATGTTCTCGATCTTACGTTCGTGAGCCCTGGGCAAATTGATGCCCTGCCTGCCGAAGAGCTCGATCAAGGTGAGCTTGGGGTTGTCCGGGGACACCCGGATGTGCACCCCGCCGTCGACCCCGAGGGGCTTGATATTGTAGCGGCTCACGGGCAGGGGTGTGGACCGGAGGTCAAAGATGTTCACGCCCACCGTCATGAGCCCGCAGATAATGGACCTGAGGATCATCCTTGAGGCCGGATGGTCGTCGCGGCTGGTGGTGACCGTCGCCCCCTTGCCGATGGAGCTTCCGAACGATGCCCCAAGCTTCATGGCGAACTCGGGCGTGAGCTCGATATTCGTGAGGCCCGTGACGCCCCTGTCTTTGAAGATGGAGCCCGGCCACTTCGTGCCCCAGATGAGGCTCATGGTGACGCGCGACCCCGGCTCGATGATCTTGTTCGGCCACACCTTGATCTGGGGCTGAAGCATGGCGCCCTGCTCGATCCTGCACCTGTCGCCCACGACCACGCCTTCGTGGCATGTGACGAAGTCCTTGACGATCGCGTGCTGCCCGATTATGGCACCCCGCACCTCCGCGCCCTGGCCCACGAAGGTGTCGGGCCACAGGACGCTTCGCTGGATGACCGCGTCCCGCTCGATGATGCAGTTGTCACCCATAAAGGTGTACTCAAAGCAGCCTGCGCCGGGGCCTATCCGGCAGTTCCGGCCTATGACGAGCGGGCCGGATAGGCGGGCACCGGGGGCGATCTCCGTGCCTTCGCCAACCCAGATGTCGGCGCCCATCTTGTTGCCGGGGATCTCCACCTTCACCTTGCCCATCACCGCATCCACCTGGGCCTGCCTGTACTGCTGGATGTTTCCGACGTCGCACCAGTACCCGGATGCCACGTATGAGTACAGCCTCTTTCCATCGCGGAGAAGCGCAGGGAAGACGTCCTGGCTGAAATCGACGGGCCTCCCCGGATCGATATAGTCAAGCACCTCGGGCTCGAGGATGTATATCCCGGTATTGACCGTGTCGCTGAATACCTCACCCCAACTTGGCTTCTCCAGGAACCTGCGGATCCTGCCCTCATCATCGGTGACCACGATGCCGTACTCGAGAGGGTTGTCGACCCGTGTGGTGACTATGGTAGCGACAGCCGATTTCTCCTCGTGAAACCTCACCGCTTCCCGGAGGTCGATGTCGGTGAGCGCGTCACCGCTTATGACGAGCACCCGTTCCCTCCCGAAGACTTCGGCGGCCTTCTTCACGCTGCCAGCGGTGCCGAGGGGCACGTCCTCCACTGAATAAGAGAGATGGAGCCCGAGGTCCGCCCCGTCGCTGAAGAAGCTCTCGATCTCGTCGGCAAGATAATAGAGCGTGACGGCGATGTCCGTGATGCCGTGGTGCTTCAGGAGCTCGAAGATGTGCTGTATGATGGGCTTGTTGGCCACGGGCACCATCGGCTTCGGACGGTTGCACGTAAGCGGACGCAACCTGGTTCCCTCTCCACCCGCCATAACCACAGCCTTCATGTCAAGCCCCCCACCCGCATTGCCGCATTGACATTGGTGGTCCTGCCTTACTTCGGCGACAGCACCGAGAAATCGAGCCACGGGAACGGGTCATCCAGGTCGCTCACGGTTGCGAGGTAGCGCGCGACCTCCTCGCGGGCTTCGACCCCCGCCCCAACTCCCGACCCAGCCTCGATGCCGCCTCCGCCGGGCCCGGCGGCCTTGAGGACCTGCTCCGCGTAGTCCATGAGCCTGTCAAACCTCTCAGCATGTTCCCTGAAACGCCTCGCCCCGTACTCCGTCGCCTGCCTTTCCGTCACGAGGAACGGCCAGTCGCTCGACATGAGCAAAAAGAACTCTCTCAACGCCTGAGCCTTTATGCTGTCAAGCAAACCGGGGCAGGCACGATCGCCTCCATCCGATGGCCGGTCGTCCGCGGACCACCCGGCCCCAGCGCCGCGGTCGGGCTCGCACAAAGCCGCGAGCCTCTTCACCCGCGCTTCGGCTGCGTGGATGATCTCCCACATCCAGGCGGTCCCGTCGTTGAGCCACACATCGTGTTTCCCACCACGTCCCCACGACGACTCGGGGACATCAATGGCCTCCCTCGGCGGGTGCTCGTCGAGCACCTGCCCCGCTGACCTCGCGGCCACCAAGGCGCTCCCCGAGAGCCCATTGAGGACTTCGCCGAGCCACTCGATCCCCTCGTACCACCAATGTCCGAAGAGCTCAGTGTCGTATGGTGCAACGACCACTCCGTGCTCGCCTGTCTTCACCCACCAATCGTCCACAAGCTCGTGGACCAGCCCGACGAAGTGGGCTGCGTGTTCCCTGAGCTTGGCCGACGCCGCATCGACATCGTAAACCTCTTTCGCTCCCAGGTCCGTGTCCCTCGACGTGACGCGCCAGTATTGGAGGCCCGAGATATCGTCCTTCTTATGGAACTCCCGATACGCCCCATCACCGGGATAACCAAGCCACGACGACCACACCTGGGCCGTTACGCGCTCGTTCCTCCCGAAGCATGCCACACGCGACCCACTCACAAAGTAGGGCTTGAAAGTGGTTCGTCCCGACTCGCCGCCCCGGCCTGCTCGCGCCTGGCCGGCCAGGGTCTGGTCAGCTCGGGCGGGCCTGCTCCAAGCGGCACCGGCGCCCGCAGCCGTCGCGTGAACCGCGCCGCCGCCCGCTTCGGCCCGCGCCCCCGTGCCCGTTGGCCCATCACCGTGACCACTCGCTATGCCGATGGGCTCCCCGCCTTCGACAGCATGCCTGTCGACGAAGAAGTACTCCAGGCCCAGCGCCTGAAGATAGTCTTCCAAGCCGGGCCTGTAGGCGCACTCCGGCAACCATATCCCCCGCGGAGCCCTGCCGAAACGCCTCGTGTAACTCTCACATCCGGCGGCGAGCTGGGCTCGAATAGACGTGTCCTCGCGTAGGAGCGGCAGGTAGGCATGCGTAGCCGCCGACGTGATTATCTCGACCACCCCGCGCTCTTGGAGCTCGCCGAACGCCCCCGCGATGTCGCAGGCGTACTCGCTGCGGAACACGTTTATCGCGCGCCCGTACCTCTCACAGTAGGCCGCCGCCTGTCGTTCGCGGGCGCGATCGCCCGCAAGCCTGAACCGGCCCCGGTCGTTCTCTGCCCGCGCGAGGCGGGCCTCCGCCCATCTCAGAAAGCCCTCGCGCATGTAATCATCATCAAGCTGGTCCAGGAGGATCGGGGTGATGCCCAAAGTCACGCTCACGGACCCCTTGCGCTGCACGGCGGAGAGGTGCCCCGCTCTGGCAGGCTCATCTGCTCCCGAGCCGCCCCCCTCCCCCTGCGACCGCCGCGTCCGTGTGCGCTCCGCCCCTTGCGCCTCTGCCAGGGGTTCCCAAGGAACCGCCCGGAGGAGCTCCAAGAGCGGGATGTACGATTCGAGCATCGCCTCGTACAGCCATTCCTCTCCGAAAGGCCACATTCCCGCCTTACGACAATAGGGTATGTGGCTATGAAACACGAATACGAGAGATCCTCTGGGTCCGGTGTCGCCCGCCGGACGATCCGGCGAAAGACCCGCCTCGCGATGCACCTCGGTGGCCATCTTGTGTGCGCGGCTCCGCGCGCCCTGCCCCGCCCGCGCAGCCCGCAGCCCTCAGGCCCGCAGGCCGCAGGCCGGTCTGCAACGCCTATCGGCCCCCAGGCCCCAGGCCGATCCTCAACTCAGCGTCTACCGCGTCCGCCAAGAGTGGTGGTGCAACGGCCCGGTTCGGCTGAATGGCACGCCTCGCCGCTCCCTCCTTTCACGCGTGCGTCTTCACGTAACGTATCACTGTGCGGGGGCAGGCCCGCCCTGCCGCCCGCCCGTCATTCGTCCCCTGTTGGCCTGGCTGGGCTTTACGTGCTCTTTGCGTGCCCTGCATTGCGCATCCTCGTACCTGGCCTGCCCCCGCCGCCCCCGATGCGGCCGACCGCGCACCGCGCGCGCCGCGCACACAGCACCACACACATGCGCTCCGCCGCCTGCCCCGCCACGCCTACCACGCCACCCGGGCCGCCTCGGCGCGGACACGTTCGTACACAGAGTGCGTGGAGGCCGCGACCGCGTCCCACCCGAACCTTGAGAGCGCGTCCTCGCGGCCGCGCTGCGAAAGGAGGCTCCGAAAGCCGGCGTCGCAGAGCACCCGGCGGATCCCCCAGGCAAGAGAGTCGGCGCTCCCTGGGTAGACCTTGACGCCCGTCTCCTCGTGCCGGATGACCTCCGAAAGCCCGCCGACGTCCGACGCCACGACCGTCGTGCCCCTCGCCATCGCCTCCAGCGCCACGATGCCGAAAGGCTCGTAGAGGCTGGGGAACACCGCCACATCGGCCGCGGCGTAGAGCGCGTCGCGCTCCTCATCGCTGATGCGGCCCGCGAACGTCACTGCCTGGCCAAGTCCCATTTTCGCGGCCTTTTCCCGGAGGACGCTCGCGTAGTACCCGTCGCCGGCGATGACGAACCGCGTGTTCGGCACCTCCGCAAGCACCTGGGGGACGGCGTCGAGCAACACGTGAACTCCTTTCTCGTATACGAGCCTGCCCACGTAGAAAACCAGTCGATCCTCGGGACGGGCGAACCGAAGTCGCGTTTGCCTCACGAACTCCGCGTCCGGCGGCCGAGACATTTCGGGGTCCACGCCGTTGGGGATGACGTCTATCTTGTCCCCGGGCAGCGAGAATATCCTCCTGAGCTCGTCAGCCATGTAGTGGCTGCAACATATGACCCTCCACGCCTCATAGGTGATCATCCACTCGACCTCATGAATGTATTTCTGAAGGTCCGAGTGGATGCCTCTATTTCTACCGTATTCCGTGGAGTGAACCGTGAGGACGAGCGGTATGTGCAGGGCGTGTTTGAGGGACTTGGCGGCGAACCCGACCAGCCAGTCGTGAGCGTGCAGAACGTCGTATACATCGCAGCCGCGCGCCTCCGATACCGTTCGGCTGGTAAGCCCGAAGTTGGCTTCCATGACGGTATGAAGGAACGCCCCCCCGCCACCGCCGTAAGGATCACCGCTTGCCTGGATGATCGAGCGCGCGACCCGGGACACCTTCACGCCGTCTTGAACCGAAGACGCCGCGTCTCCTCCGGAGCTCGCGCATATCACATGCACCTCATCGCCGTGTCTTGTGAGAGATCTCGCGAGGCCCGAGACCGCGGCACCGAGCCCTCCGACCACCTCAGGCGGGTACTCGTACGAAAGCATCAAAACGCGCATGGATCCCGCCTCCTGTGTTGTCATGGTTCTACAGAACCTCCCGCGTATCCTTCCCCGCCGCCCACGCGCCCGCGGCCCACAGCCGGGCATGCGGGATCCCCCCGACCCAGGGCCCCGGCCGTGTCGAGCGGGCTCGAAACCCGCGATCCTTGGAACAAGGAATCCTCGAGTCAATGTAGTAAACAATAGGCGATGACAGGGGTGCCCGCGCGCCGCCCGTGCGCGAGCAGGCAACACCCGGCAAGATCTAGAGCGAACGCGGAGGGTCGAGCATGGATTTCATGGATGTCGTCAAGGAGCGACGAAGCGTGCGTGCTTACCAGAACCGGGACGTATCCGTTGACACCCTCGAAAGGGTGCTGGAGGCTGCGAGGCTCGCGCCGTCCGCGAGCAACCGTCAGATGTGGAAGTTCATCGTGGTGCGCGATCCGGAGAGGCGCCAGCGCCTGGCGGAGGCTGCCAACGGCCAGTCGTTCGTGGCTCAGGCGCCAGTGGTGATAGCTGGGGTCGCCCTGCGCACTAACCACGTGATGAGCTGTGAAGTCCCCAGTTACGCGGTGGACCTCGCTATCGCCATGGAGCACATCGCGCTCGCGGCCGCGTCCGAGGGGCTCGGCACGTGTTGGATCGGAGCGTTCTCGCAGCCGAAGGCCAGGGAGGTTCTGGGGGTTCCGGATCAGTACAAGATCGTTGCGCTGATGCCGCTGGGATACCCAGCCGACAGCCCGAGACCCAAGATAAGGAAATCCCTCAAAGACATCGTCTGTTACGAGAGATTCTCAGAGTGAGGGCTGCCTTCGCCGGCGCCCCGCCCCGCCGCGGACCGATCACAGGGCCGCTGCGCCCGGCCTAAACCTAAGAACGGATGGGGCGAGCGGACAGGCGCCCCGGGCGGTCAGGCCCGCTAGGCCCGCCAACGACTCGTGGACGGGCCGGGAAGTTCGCGGCGTCTGCCGGGTTCGGGGAGACGGGCGGAGATAGAGAGTGTCAGAAAACTCGTGGAAGGAGGAAAGCCCCTCCTCCTCCGTCCCTGGCTTGCGGGGCCCCGTGCAAGCCCGTGCAGACGGACGACGGGACGGAAATGGGGGAGTGGCGGAGTGTCATGGCACGCAAAGGAAACAGCGAGAATAACGCCCCAAAGAAACACCGCAACAACAGCAGGATACCTAGAAAAACCCCATGGACCGTCGACGAGGTCCGTGAGATGACCACCGACAAGATCCTCGCCACTCTCCATAGCCTCGGCATCTCCATATCTATGGACGACTTCCGGGAGGAAGTGAAGGAGTTCTGCTCCGCGGAGGACCTGAGCGAGCACTGGTTTGAGACCCAGCCCGTCACGGCCACCGGATGGGACGAAGACTTCCCGTGGTACGCGGCGTGGGTCCTTTGGGAGCGACTCGATGGCGACACCATCCCCTACGAAAGCATAACCGAGCTCATGGCAGAGGAGTACATGTTCGATATCCGCGTGCCCAGGAGCAAGGGCGATGAGGAAGAAGACGAGGACTACCCAGAGCTCGAGGAGGAAGATTACGACGAATTCGATGTCGAGGACGAGGACGACGAATACGAAGACGAAGACGAGGATGAGGACGAGGACGAAGGCCCGTTCAGCGAGTTCGACATGGTGGAATCCGCGTCGGAGTCGTCCGTGCGCTGGATGCAGTTGCGAGCCTGGGATTACATTAAGGCCCTTTTCGCAGGGAAGGCCGCCTCAATCGAGCAGGCCATGGAGATCTGCTCAGGTGCCTCATCGCTCGGTGAATGGTGCGTCACGCTAGCTGATAATCTCGGCTTCGAGGCCGCGTCCATACCGAGCCTTACCCGCGAAAGGCTGAGGTTCGCGAGGGAGTTCTGCGAGGTGTTCCCCGAGAGTGGTGAGGAATACATTCAGCTGATGCGGTCGGCCGAAGCCGAGGCACTGTTCGCCCTCGGCCGGGTAGACGAGGGCGATGAGGTGTTCAGGACGATCGTGCAGCAGTGGCCCAATTGGGTCTGGGGCTACATACGGTGGGGCGATATGTATGCTGATAGAGCCGACGCACATCCCGAGTACGCGGCGCGCGCGCGGGAGATCTTCAATGCTGCTCTTCAGCATGCTGACGAGTCTGACGCAGAAGTCATCCGCGAGCGTCTGGAGGATCTCGGAGACTCCTGAGAACCCTCCGGTAGGATAAGGGGGCGACTGCGTATGCAGGCGCTTTTTCTAGTACTCAACAAAACGGAACAGCTGGACGAGGTCCTCAAGACCCTTTACGATTGCGGGGTGCGTGGGGCAACCATTATAAACAGCACGGGGATGGGAAGGCAACTATCTCGGCACGTGCCGATTTTCGCTAGCTTCGGGTATATCGCCGGTGGAGACCGCCCGTACAACTACACCATTTTCGCTGTCATGAAGGACGACAAAGTGCCGCGGGTGATCGACATGTTGAACCGCCTACTGGGAGATCTTTCCCGTCCCGGCACAGGCATACTCTTCACTGTTCCGGTCGGGACGGTAGTGGGCCTCGCTCCGGATGACTCCGCGACCGAAGTCCGAACGGGCGAGGATCAAAAGGACAAGATGTAGGTCGGTCCTGACGGTGCAGGAGCCACCGGGGGCGTGGTCCCGAAGAGAGGCGAGACAGACGTGACGAGCATGAACATCGTGCTAAGTGGGGGGTTTTTGCTGCTGGTTGGGCTTATAGCGGGAAAGGCGGCCAACCTGCTTAAGTTCCCCGCTGTGACGGGTTATCTTGTGGCGGGAATCGTCGTTGGCCCACCGGTGCTGAATCTGCTTACGCAAGATCTTCTTTCAGCATCCGTGTGGATTAGCCATGGCGCACTGGCGCTTATAGCGTTCAGCATAGGGTCTGAATTCACAGTTGATAACATTAGGCGGCTCGGCCCAAGGGTGCTAGTGATCGCGACGCTCGAGGCACTCGGGGGCACCGTAGCCGTGTTCGCGGCAATGCGGCTGGTTTTCCATCAGTCGGTGGCGGTGTCACTCCTTTTCGGTGCCATAGCTGCGGCCACCGCCCCGGCGGCCACGATAATGGTGGTCCGTGAGCTTAGAGCACGCGGGCCCATGACGGATACCCTTCTTGCCGTGGTAGCGATAGATGATCCTGTATGCGTCATGGTCTTCGGTGTGGCATCCGGTATAGTGGTCATGCTCACGGGCGACGGATCGCTCTCCCTCACGTCCATGATCCTGCAACCTATCGCCGAAATCCTGAGCGCGATAGGCATGGGCGCAGCCGCGGGGATCCTGGTGACGCGTCTCATGGTTGGGCTGCGTGACCGCTCAGAGACGCAGGTGCTCATGCTGGGCTCGATCCTCGCCGCGGCGGGCCTGGCGATAGCGATCGGGTTGTCCCCGCTTCTTACTTGTATGGCTCTTGGATCAACGGTTGGCAATCTTTCCAAGCGATCAGGGATTGCGTTCGAAGCCATCAAGGCTCTGGATACTCCGATCTACGTGGTGTTCTTCGTGCTCTCAGGGGCCGGCCTCCACACCGAGCTCTTGAGAAGCGTCGGGATCCTTGGAATAGGCTATGTCCTCTTCCGCATCATAGGCAAGATAGCGGGTGCCGCAGTGGGTGGAGCGCTCACCAAGGCACCAGGCGTTGTGCAGAAATACCTGGGGCTGGGTCTGGTTCCGCAGGCTGGCGTGGCATTGGGCTTAAGTCTTCTTGTCAAGCAGCAATTCCCGGGCATCGGCGAGATGATATCCACGACTGTCGTAGCGTCAACGGTTGTCTATGAGCTGATAGGCCCGGTATTCTCAAAGATGGGGATCACGCTGGCCGGTGAAGTCGGGATGGCTAGAGACGAGAGCGTTTAGCCTGGCCGAAGCCAGGGGGCAGTAGGTGTCACTTGACGCAGAGGCGAATAGGATCAGAGTAGAAGCGAAACCGCGGGCTCGTTGCCCTCTCTTGCGCGAAGATTTGGAGACTCCGGCAAGGTCCGTCGCCTTCCGGGCGCCGGCGGACGGCGGACGCCTGTAGACGCCTGCAAATGCACGGTCGGGGGAGGCGTGTATCATGTATGCAGCGGCGTCGCTCAAGGTTCTGGCTGACGTGCTCACGCTGTCCAGGGGCATCATAGCCATCTTCCTGTTGCGCGCGAGGAGCCTCCAGGAGCCTGCCGATGTGGTGCGCTTTGTGGTGCTCCTCACCTTGTTAGGATGGACGACGGACGTCTGCGACGGCAACCTCGCGCGGGCCTCCGGACGCACGGGGGGTAGGATCGCGTCTGCGGACTTCCCACTGGACATACTCATGATGTGGAGCGGTGGGTACGTATTCGCGCGCGCCGGGATCATCCCGGCCGCCGTGTTCTCGGGCTACTCCGTGCTCATGGCGGTCGCGGCGCTCTTCTCGAGGTTCAACAGGGCCGTGCTGCTCGGGTTCTCGGCCCCGCTCGCGGCCCTGCCTCTCGTTGTGAGCTACGCGTGCGCGCCCCGCTACTTCGCCATATTCGTGCTGTGGATCGCCATCGTCCTGGTGGCGGATTGGAGACGCTTCACCCAAGTGGTCGACTCGTTCATCGACGCGCTTCCCGAGCCTGAGCGCCGCTTCATCAGAAGCGTCCTGGGCCGACTCGGGTTCCGCCACACCGGCCTCTCGCGGTAGCCGCCGTGGCGGGGCAGGGCCGCGCTAGTTAATGCGCCACGCCACCGGCGGCGGCGCCGGGCCGCCGGGACGGGAATGCCGCACTCACGGAGCCCCAGGGAAGCCCGCACGCAAGGACACGCAGGGCCCGCCGGGCAAGCCGGCAGGCCCCGGGGCTTGTAGGCTCTCAGCACTCTCAGCACTCGGCAGGACCCTCTTTGCGAGACCCGCTGCCGACACGAAGCGGACACCGAATCACGCCGGGCTCATGCCGGGTCAGGCCCTCCGCAGCTGCACGGCCTGCCACCGATTGCCGCAAGCCTCGCACTCCATCCAGTATGTGTAAAGAAACCCCTGTTGACACGCGGTTATCCCGATGGTGTACTCCCGGCCGGCTTCCCGGCCGCATTTCGGGCAAATCCGCAGCACCCGGACCTCCTCCCTCCGTTCTCTGTCTCGGCATCACATGATGCCGCATCGGGAGCCCGCGCTCCTTTCGTCGTCATTCGAACTCCCTGCTTGCGATCATATGCTGCGGCAGGCCGTCCCGGATACCGCGGGTACTTCGGATACCGTCGCAGGCCCGGAGGGCCACCATGAGGCACTCCTGCGCCGCCCGCACGACCCATGCCATGACTAGGGTCAATCTCCGGCTTTCGCGCTCCTATCCTGGTCTTCGAGGGCGATCCGTTTCATGGCCTCGAGCGCGATGGAGATGATCATGTCCTCGCCGCGCAGGAAATCCTCATCTGTGGCGTGGTTGGCAATGGGTATCGATACCTTGCCGGCCGACTTGATCACTTTGGTCTTCGGCCCGCCATCCATGACGAACAACGCGCCGCATCGGAACCGTCGGTAGTGCCCAAGGATGAACACTGTGTCGCTCTCCATCTCGACACATATGACCCCCGCGTCCACCAGCATCTTGTTGAACTCCGGGTTGGGCGGAGCGTAGAAAGCATCTCCGGCGGAGACTACGCCGATGTGGATGCGCGCCCCCAGCTCGCGCGCGACATCATAAAGCGTGCGGGTCACAAAAAAGTCGGCCACCGCAGGGAAGGGCCCGGGGAGGAACTTGTACGAGGTCCCCCCGTCGCGATACGTTGCCGTGGCGATCGCGATATCCCCCACGCCGATGTTATCCTGAAGCCCGCCGGCCGAGCCGACCCGGATGAACGTGTCCGCCCCCATCCTGCCTAGCTCCTCCATGGCGATAGCCACCTGGGGCCCGCCCATCCCCGTGGAACACACGGTCATCCGCACGCCACCATAATAGCCGGTATGAACGAACATCCCCCTCGTGGCGCTTACTTGCCTGACGTCTTCCAGCCGCTCGGCGATCTTTCTGCCGCGAATGTGGTCGCCCGGAATGAAACAATAACGCGCGATGTCCTCGTCCCGGGCCTTGATGTGGTGTTGGGTGTACTCCGGCCCGCCCACGTTCAGCACTTCGAGCTTGAGCTCGGGCTTCCCACGGCCACAAGCTGTCCCTGCCATCATCTCTCCTCCCCTTTCCCCATCTCGCGCACCTAAGTATGGCGCCATAAGTCTTCGTCCTCTTTCTTGGCGGCGTCAGGGTTGCCGGTGCTTGCACGAGGGGGCGTGGAGAATTCGGCCATCTCACGCGCCGAATTCGAACGAGGCGCGCCGCAAGCGCGCCGTCCCCGGAGGTCAACACCGATAGCCATAGGCAGGACCCCTCCGCCGAAAAGTAGCGCGAACTTCTGGTGACATACTTAGACTTCGAGCTCGGCCTTCGTGCCGCATGACTCAAGCACGCGAGCCCAGAGCCCGGCCATGCGCAATGCGGACCCAAGGCCCACCTCCCCGAGGGTCTTGCCATCAATGGCCCCTCAAAGGACCTGCTCCGAAAGGCCCTCCAAGAGGTGCACCTCAAGAGACGCACCTGGTGCAAATCGCCTTGAAGCTGTCTCCCGCGAGGTCTCCTGCGGGCACGCCCAGCCAGTCCGCGACCGTGCGACCGAGATCTGCAAACGTGTGACGCGTGCTGAGGAACGCGCCCGCCCGCACCGCGCTCCCGTACACGAGCAGCGGGACGTACTCACGCGAATGGTCCGTGCTCGGCGTGGTGGGGTCACACCCGTGATCGGCGGTGATGACGAGCACGTCGCCTTCGTGGAGCACGCCCGCAAGGTCCTCCATCATGCGGTCGAGCTCGGCGAGAGCCCTTCCGTAACCGTGGACATCGTTGCGATGTCCCCAGAGCATGTCGAAGTCTATGCAGTTCGCGAATATGAGCCCCCGGCCGCGCTCGGCGGCAAAGCGGATCACCGCTTTCATGGTGTCCTCGTTGTTACCGGTGTGGTCCGACCTCGTGAGGCCCCGGAAGGCGAAGATGTCCTCGATCTTGCCGACCCCGATGACATCCATCCCGGCCTCTTTCACGCAATCTAACACGGTGCGGCGCGGAGGCTCGATGGAAAAGTCCTTGCGGCGCTCGGTCCTCGTGAAGTTGCCCGGCGTCCCCACGAAAGGCCGCGCGATCACCCGTCCCACGCCGTGCTCTCCCACGAGAATGGACCTGGCGATCTTGCACATTTCGTAGAGCCGCTCAACCGGGATCACATCCTCGTGCGCGGCGATCTGGAACACGCTGTCGGCGGACGTATACACGATGGGGAACCCCGTTCTCATGTGCTCCTCGCCAAGCTCCTTGATGATCTCCGTGCCCGAAGCGGGCTTGTTACCGAGGACCTTCGTGCCGATCGCCTTTTCGAAGGCGTCGATGACCTCTCGCGGAAACCCGTGCGGATACACGGGAAACGGTCGGTCCAGCACCACGCCGGCGATCTCCCAATGGCCGGTGGTAGTGTCCTTTCCGGCGGACCTCTCAGCCATGCGCCCGTATGCGGCGAGCGGGGCCGGCACGGCAGGCACCCCCGCGAGCGGCTCCCCGAAGGCTTCTACGAGATTACCGAGGCCGAGACGCCCCAAGAAGGGCATGTCGAGCCCTCCCACCGCTTTCGCGGTGTTACGAAGCGTGTCGCTCCCGCTGTCCCCGTACGCGGCGGCGTCCGGCAGCGCTCCCATGCCGACGCTGTCCATTACGATGAGTATGACCCTGTCTACCGGTGCGGTCCTAACAATATCGCCTGTTCCCATGCCTCTTCCCACGTGGTATATGCCTCCATTATCCGAATGTCCAAAGATGCCCGGCTCGGGGGGCAATGCGCTCTCTCATCTTTCACCCTTCATCTTTGCGGGCGGCGGCGAGCACGGTGATGACGACCTTGGCGCCGTCCCTCACGCCTCTTAGGAGCTTCGGAATCTCCGCCCCGCCTTCGAGCCTTCCGAAAACGTTCACGGGGCTTGCGGGACGGATCTCATTGCCTCGGCTCACAGGCGTGGGCCCGAAGAATATGCAGAAAGCCCGGCCGGGCGGCCAGTAACCGAGGTCGCCGGCCTCCACGACGGCCTTCGCGTTCTCTTCCGAAAGCCTCACGGGAATCTCGAAGTAGATCTCGTCGCCCCATCTATTCGCAAGCCCGGTGATGGGAAGCGCGCCCCAGATAGCGTCGGCAGTGCGCGTCTCGTTGAGGACCGCCACCGCCTTGACGTCTCCAGCCGTTATTGAAATCCTCCTCGACATAACCTTCCCACCTTTCCGTCGTACATTTGTGGTTTCGCCCCGTCCGGCCAAATCCCTCCTAGGTCTAGGTGCACCCGGATGGCTCACAGGTGGCGGTGCGTCAGCCCCCGCCCGTCACAAGGGTACCAGGGTTGCGCGGGTCGGCGCCGCTGGTGGCGCGGCGGGTTTGATGCGCCTCGTTTGTTGTGCGCAGGAAGATCTCGGTTGCCGGCGAAACTTACGATGTGGACCCGCGGGGCCGGCGGGGCTGGCGGAGCCGGCTCGGCTCGGCTTGATTCGGGAAGGCCGAAACGCGGGCACGGTTGGTGGCAGGCGGAGCCGGTCGCGAAGGCATGGCCTGATGCGGATGGAGGTGGCAGGTGTGAGCCAGGTGGACATCATACGGGCGGTGCAATCCGTGGCAAACCCCGTGCTCGACGTGGTTTTCGGCGCCATCACTATGTTGGGCGCCGAGGGTTTCTTCGTGGCGATGGTGGCGGTGCTTTTCTGGACGGTGTCAAAGCGGCTCGCCGTGAGGACGGGAGTGCTCCTCATCCTGTCGTCGTTCGTGAATTCCGGGCTCAAAGACCTCTTCCGGATGCCCCGCCCGTCTCCCGAGGACGTGCGCGTCATAATGCCTGAGACGGGCGGAGGATACGGGTTCCCGAGCGGTCATGCACAAGCGTCGACGGTGTTTTGGGGCTATCTCGCCCATACCATCCGAAAGCGCTGGTTCACCGCCGTCGCTATCGTGCTCGTTTTCCTCATAGGCCTCTCCAGGATATACCTGGGGGTCCACTTTCCCGGCGACGTAGTCGGCGGCTTCTTGTTCGGCGGGATCATCCTCGCAGCGTACATCTGGGTCACCGGCCGCCCAGAGCTCGGCGCGGTCTCTTCCGCGCGCACCTGGTTGCTCGTCATTGTGGTCGCTGCGGCCCCGTTCGCTCTGCTCCTCGTTTACAGGTCACCCGAAGCGTTCAAGATGGTTGGATTCCTGGCGGGCGTCGGTGCGGGTTACGTGCTTGAGGAGAGGTTCGTGCGCTCAGAGGAGCGCGCGCCCATCGCCACTCAGGTCGCGAAGGTGGTCATCGGCCTCGGGGGAGTCTTCGCGCTCCGCGCGGGGCTCAAGGCGCTCTTTGCTCCTGAGCCGGTGGTGCTCTCTCTCGTGCGGTATGCGGCGATGGCCGTGTGGGCGAGCCTGGGCGCGCCTTTCGTATTCGCCCGGGTGCTCGGCATCCCCCGGGAGCCGTGAAAGATAGGGGCTTGAAGATTGCGCCCCGCGCCCCAAGCCCTTTTGTGTCCAGAAGACCAGATCGGGCCAGACCGGGCATTGAGCCCACATAGGGACTCGGATTCCGGACTCTGCGGTGTTTTGGTAAAGGCGGGAGGCACGGGCATAGGCACGGGCACGGGGACGGGGACGGGGAGTGGGACTGGGAGTGGGGGTGGAAGTGGGAGTGGGAGTCGGACGGGCATGGACAGGGGCAGGAGCGGGAGCGGGAGCAGGAGAGGAAAACGGGCAGGAAATCGCGCAGGCGGCGCGAATACAAGTCACTGCGCGCAAATACTGGTCTGCCTAGGAGCAAAGCCACGCCCCGCGTCTGCCGGGCTCCAGCGTCAGCAGGCGCGAGGGGCTGGTTCGGTGTCATGCCGTGACGTAGGGAACAGGGGGGCAGCAAGCATTACGCACATCGCGCTTCGCCTCGCACGCGCGATGCGCGGAACACATAAGGGGCGGAACAGTGATGCACATCACTGGACGGCTCTCAATGATGACGCAAGGAACGGCTGGGGAAGGACCCGCCACACGCGTCACCCGCCCCGCCTCGACGAGTGACGTAGGAGATGTAGGAAACGCTTTGTGAAGAACCCGTGATGTGGGGAATGGGTGAGGCCGCAAAGATGATGTGCGGCACCAGTCGGCCGCCAGGCAGGCGGGCCGGCGGGCAGATAGGCGGGTAACATGAACGAAAACTCGAGGAGGGTCCTGAGATGCAAAGCACGTTCGCCTCGCGCGCACGAAAGGTCCAGCGCTCCGAGCTTGCGGCTCTCTTCGCGCTAGCGGAAGAGCCTGCGGTGATATCGTTCGCGGGCGGCTTTCCCGACCCCGAGTGGTTCCTGCCGGAGATCATCGACATAAGCGAGGAGATAATGCGCACGAACCGCGGGGTTGCTCTCCAGTACGGCCCGACGCCCGGTTTCACGGCGCTCCGCGAGTTCATGGCGGCGCGGCTCACCCGTCAGGGGATGAAGTGCAGCGCAGCTGACGTCCTCATAACGAGCGGCTCGCTCCAGGGCCTGGACCTTGTTTGCAAGGTCTTCCTCGAGCCAGGCGACGTGGTGCTCACCGAGGCTCCCACATACATTGGGGCTCTCCAGACGTTCGCAGGCTACGAAGTGGACATCGTAAGCGTCCCGGTAGACGCCGAGGGCATGAGGATCGATGAGCTCGAGTCGCTGCTCGCGGACGTGCGCGCAGGCAAGCGGGCAGGCGGCCGCATGCCGAAGTTCATCTACACGATTCCATCGTTCCAGAACCCATCGGGGTGCACCCTGAGCCTCGAAAGGCGGCGGGCCCTTCTCAGCGTCGCGTCCAGGTTCGGCGTTCCTGTGGTGGAAGATCACGCGTACGCCGAACTGCGGTACGACGGAGAGGATATCCCCTCTCTGAAGGCCCTCGACGAAGACGACATCGTCGTCCACCTCGGGACATTCTCCAAGATCTTCTCGCCCGGCCTTCGCCTGGGCTGGATGGTCGGCCCAAGGCTGGTCATGGAGAAGGCTATCCTCTTCAAGCAAGGCACAGACCAGTGCTCCAACTCGCTGGGCCAGATGATGGCGCTCGAATACGGGAAGCGGGGCCTCATAGAGAAGCAGATAGAAGTCACCATCGCGAGCCTCCGGAGGAAGAAGGACGAGACACTGAAGGCTCTCCGCACGTGCTTTGGCGACAGCACAACCTATACCATTCCCCAGGGCGGATTCTACACATGGGTGACATTCCCTGAGGGCGTCGACACGGTGGCGCTTCTGCCGCGCGCTGTCAAGGAATACCGCGTCGCCTACGTTGCAGGCCCGTCGTTCTATGCCGATCGCTCCGGCGGGAACCAGGCCCGCCTTTGCTTCAGCCAGCCGAGGGTGGACCAGATCGAGGAGGGCATCCGTCGGTTGCACGAGTGTCTTAGCGCGCGCCTCGCGCAGTAGACCAACTGAACCAGCGACGCAGTATCAGACTCCTTCGGCGTGAAAAGGAATCCTTGTCCGGGTCCACCGTATTTGAGCCCACGCGGCACAAGAAACAGCGCAAGAAGTCGGGCGGCGCTGCCGTCCGCGCTCACCATCTCGGTCCTCGCCATGGCCCGTTGCCCTGGCGCCCGTTCCCGTTCGTACCGCCGATGCGGCCGAAGTTGGCCAGCTCGCGACGCAGGCGCGCCTCGATGCTCGCAGGCAAGCGGCGCACAGGAATGGGAATAGGCTCACCGGCATCGGACTCGCCGGCGCCCGGGTCGCCTGGGGCGCCGTCAAGTCTCGACCTGCCCGGCCCCGGCTCCGGCCCCGACCGCTGCCACGGGTGTGAGCGCTGCCATGGCTGCCACGGGTGGCGTGCCGGCCGCCCTTGGCCTCCGGCCTGAAACGGCCCGGAACCAAGCCGGGGCCCGCCGGTCTCGCCGGCTCCGTCCCCCTCGGCCTCACGTGTTTCTGTCGATGCCACAGAAGGCCCGGAAGCCTCGTGCCAGCCCGTCGCCTCTCGCCCCGGCACGACCGAGACTGCGGCAGGCCGCTCCACCGGCTTGGGCGTGTATGGCTCCATTTCCAGCAGATCGTGGAGGATGATGAGAGCGGCCTCCTTGTCCGGAACGCGGCCGCGCGGCGACAGATCGGGGTCGTTCTGTGCAAAGGGCGGAACCGGCGCCCCAACGCAGGACGGGCAGCCGTCCTCGCACTTGCACGCCTTCACGAGCTCCAGGCACGCCCTCAGCACGTCCTCAAGCGACCTGTACGCGCGCTCGGCGAATCCCACCCCGCCGGGATAGCGGTCGTACACAAACAGCGTCGGCGAGCCTGTATTGAGCGAGTCCACGACCGCCCCCACGTCCCTCGGGTCGCACATGGCGTAAAGCGGCACGACCTCCGTGATGACGTTGCCGATCCCGTAGAGCCCCTCGGATGGGTCCCTGCCCCATTTGCGCACCAGATTGAGCGTGGAGATCGGCGGCACCAGCCAAAAGGCGACGGTCCCCATGACCTGCGGCGGGAGGCTCACCTTCCCGAAACCGATGCTCTCCCGGCCGTGAAACTTGATCTTCTTGAACATGTACACGAGCGAGGTCACCGTGACGTCGCCGAACGCCGCGGTCGCCTGATGAAACGCCTTGTTCTCCTGCTCGTTCTCGATTTTCACCGTCGACTCAGAGATGGACTGCGTGAAGTAGTCGACGTCAGCCTTCTCCACAAAGGCGACCTTCTTCTCCACGTCGAGCTCTGATACGAAGTAGGTCTCCCCGTCGTGCAAATAGATCGCCTCTGGGTGGATTTGCTCGAAAGCCGAAGGCTCGTCCATGGTGCCGATCACGCGGTTCGCCGAGGTGTCCTTCACCGAAGGCGGGCGGCGGTCACGTCCCGCCCAGGCCGCCGTCCCCGCAGGGTCCTGCGTCGTATCCACTATGGTGTAGGTGTTGTCGGACGCGGTGCGCAGCTTGACCGCCTCCGACGGATAGGACGGGCAAGACCAGTACCACCTGTTCCCGCGCCTTACGACCTCCCGATGGTCCTCGAGGATCTCGAGGATGGCGGGCATGTACTCACCGAACCGTGCGATGTCCTTCGCCCCCAGGGGCAGCTCGAAAGCTGCGCAACGCAAGTGTCTCGCGAGAATGTACGGGTTATGAGGGTCAATTGCCGCTCCCTCGGTAGCGCGCCCGAAAAAGTACTCGGGATGGCTCATGAGATACTGGTCTATCGGGGTGGACTGGCCGATGAGCACCACGAGAGCCTCCTCCCGCCCCCGCCCCGCCCTTCCGGCCTGCTGCCAGGTGCTTGCAATCGTGCCAGGATAGCCCGTGAGAATAGCCGCGTCAAGGCTGCCGATGTCGATACCGAGCTCAAGGGCGTTCGTGGACGTGACCGCGACGAGTTCGCCCGAGAAGAGGCGTCGCTCTATCTCCCGCCGCTCTTCGGGGAGATAGCCCGCGCGGTAGGGCTTGATGGCGCGTGCCAGCGACGGGCTTATTTGCTGGAGGCGCTCCTGCGCGAACCTGTAGATCAGCTCAGCCACCACGCGCGCCTTCACGAAGGCGATGGTCTGAACCCTGTTCCGGACGAGTTCGACCAAGAGCCTTTCCGCCTCGACGCTCGAGCTTCCTCGCTCCACCCGCGCCGCGTCCACGAACGGAGGGTTCCAGAACACGAATTTCTTGGGTCCGCGCGGTGCGCCGTCGTCATCGATGAGCGTGACGGGGCGGTCTATGAGCTTCTCCGCAAGCTCTCTCGGATTTGCGATCGTCGCCGAGCAGCAGATGAACTGCGGCCTCGAACCGTAGTGTTCACAGATGCGCTCGAGGCGCCGGATGACGCACGCGACGTTGGAGCCAAAGACACCCCTATAGGTGTGCATCTCGTCGATGACCACAAAGGCGAGGTTCGCGAAGAACGGGCCCCACGACGGGTGGCGTGGCAGGATGCCCTGATGCAGCATGTCAGGGTTCGTGAGTATGATGTTCCCCTCGTCGCGCAGCTTGCGCCTGGCGTTGGGCGGCGTGTCGCCATCGTACGTGCCTGCCACGATCGGCATATCAGGATCGATCTCGCGGTAGCGGAGGAGGCCCCGGAGCTGGTCTTGAGCGAGCGCCTTCGTGGGAAACAGGTAGAGCGCTTTCACCCCAGGGTCCACAGCAAGCCTCTCGAGGACAGGCGCGTTGTAGCAAAGGGTCTTGCCGCTCGCCGTGGCCGTCACGATGGCGACGTCATGCCCTCCCCGGATCGCAGCTATAGCTTGGGCCTGATGCGTGTAGAGCCGTTCGATGCCTGCCTTTGCCAGGATCCCGGCCACGCGCGGGTGAAGCGGCGGGACAAGCTCGCCGTAACGCGCCTCCCGCGCGGGGATGTCCTCGACGTGCACGATTTGGCCCCGGTACTCCGGGGCAAGCTTCAGCCGCTCTATGAATCTTGCCGCGTCCATGTCCTTTGCCGCGCGACCTCACGGCACGGCGGGTGGCAGGCTCCCTGCCTGCTGGTGCGTTCGGTGCGTTGCCCCCTGTCCCATCCCGCTGCCGTCAGTTCGCCGCTCCTTCCGCTCCCTGTTCTTCCTCTAAGTGCAAGTGAGGATGCGTGACGCTGTTGATGTTTCCCACACTACAGCAACACGGCTCACCTAGGTCGCGCGAGACGGTCGCCCTGCGCGGCCCCGGCGACGGCCTCGTGGGCTTCAACTGGGCCGAGGCGACATAACGTGGGGAGAGTTCAACGCTCTCCTGCGCCCCCACTTAGGCCCTTCGTAGGTCCTTCGTTCGGATGGATGCCGCCCGGCCATGTTTCCATCACCGCCTGGCCGCGTTGCGGCCCGGCCGTGTTGCGACGGTAGCTCGCCTTCCGTCCGCGTTATCCCTATTCGATCATTACAAGCGAATACCAGTTCTGCTGCTGGCTTTCGTCGGCGAGCGTCTCTATCGGAAGCCCCTGCCTTCGCGCGGTGGCGTATACATCGATCCCCATACCCTGCATAGCCGGACGCGCCTTGTCCGGGAAGCGGCAGGGCTTGTCCTCCGGGAGGCTGCACTCGGCACACAGACCGCAATCACTCATGCTGAACGCGAAATAGTACCCATCCACGTACGCCCGGCTCTCCACGGCGAAGGAGATCCTTTGGGATGAGTCCTTGTCGTGCGTGTGGATGAGCAGGGCGCGCCTGTAGCGCGACAATACCTGCTCGGCCTCCCATGGCTTCAGCGCCCCAGGGGCTGACGGGCACACCCAGCATTTCCCCCAGGTGGAACAGCCGTACATGCACTTAAGGTAGGTCCTGGGGTCGAACACTATGTCCCGCGCATCGATCACAAGGGCGTCAACGGCACCTAGGCTTCTTGCTAGCTCAGCGTATTTCGCGTATTTGTCCTCCAATTCTGTCCCCTTCCCCCGCGTAGCGTTTCCTTGCTGCACCATTCCAATGATCTCCCACAAGGTTGTTGGCGCGCCCAAGGCGGCCTAGTGTTAGTTCGACAACGCGACCCGGCTGTCCTGCCGCCGCCCTGCTGGTTACTGCAACACGCAGGTATCCGCGCATATGCGGCATTCCGTGGGCTGGCAACGGTCTCCGTTGGAAGGGTGCTTTCATCGTGGACTCCTGCACGGCACGATTGGAGCTGACCCCGATGACCGAGAAGGTCCGCGCGCCGGTGCTGGACTGGGCGGGACGGGAACCGCCCTCTCCCCGCTCGATCCCCCTCCGCTCCCGGGTCGGCGCCGCGCTCGCGGCACGCGCGCCCCGCACGCGCGCGCCGCACGCAGGCATGGGTGATCCTCAGCCATCGAAGTTCCCTCGCGGCGGACGGCGTATGGGCAATCCTCAACCTTCGCATTCTCCTCGCGGACAGCGGCGGAGACTCACCGCGACCGCGCCGCGCTCGACTCATGGGATAACCAGCGTGTCTCCGACCTCGATGCGGTCAGGGTCCGGGATCGCGTTTGCTTGCGTGAGCGCCGCAACGGTTGTGCCGTACCGCCGGGCTATCTGGTATAGCGTCTCGCCCACTTGCACTACGTGCACGCGGCCCGACGTAGGTCCCTGCTCACCCGCGCTCGCGGTTGTCGGGTCGTTCACGCCCACCACGGCCGAGACCGTGTCGATCCGCGTGACCATCGCCCAGCCGCGCAGGCCTACTCTCACGTTTACGGCGCGTGCCTCAACGGGGACGGCCACGACCCTTGTGACGTCCACGTCGCACACGGCGTAGTATGCGGGCACAGCGCCCGGCACGCGTAGTGTCAGCGAGAAGGGCACCGTCTGGACGGTTGCGAATACCCTCTGGGACGGAAGATCCGAATAAAGCACAGTGATCCGTAAGGTGCCCTCGACCAGCACCACTCCGTCCAAGACCGTGACCCTTGTAACACGGGCTCGTGCCAACGGCTGGATCACGCGACCAACCGCGGGCAGCTCGGCCGGCACGACGATCCGCACGGGAATCGTGGAGCTGTCTTCCACCTGGCCGACGATCTCTTCCACAAGGAAATCCCGTCGCACAGCCACCAGCGGTCCCGGCAGGTTGTCGATGGCCGTGACGAGCGTGAGGTCTTTATCCACAGTGACGACCACAGACACGTGGAGCACAGCCCTCACTCGGAGCGTGCGCGCGTTCACGATCTCTGCGTCAGCCGTCTCGACCCGCACAGAGGCCAGCGCAAACATCCCGGGTTGCACACCCGGCAGGCTCACGATGGTGCTGAAGCTCAAGGCGCCGTCGACCGAGAAAACGGGCTGCCCGGCGCTTATGGCCACGTAAAGGACGCGCACGGACACGGTCCCGTTCACCACCACTTTGTCCCTCAGGACCTGGGCGGTGCTTACCGACGCCGCGGCGTCCGTTCGGATGATCTGGGACGCGCCCGGCTTGTCAGGCGGTATCGATATCGTCCCGGTCACAACGGTTTCAGACTCTCCCTGCAGCACAGCGCGCTCCACGGTAACCACGCGTCGTTTCACCACAGGGGTCACAGGAACCGCCACCGTCGGGATCACGATCGTGGGGGGCACACCGATCACTATCTCGCTTATCTCCTCCCTCAACACCCGCACGCGCAGAGATACCAACACATTCACGTCGACCGTCCTTGGATCGACGAGCCGCGATGTTGCAAAGACGTTCGTCACACGCACCTCGGGGATCATGCCTGTGAAAACCCCAGGCACGCTTACGCTTCCGAATAGGGGCAACGTGCCCTCAAAGGCATGCACGGGCTGCGACGGCGCAGTGGAGACGTAGAGGATATTCACGTTCACGTTACCTTGCACCACCACTGCCCCAGGGATCACGCTCACCTGAGAAATAGTCACTTGTGCCTGGGTATCGAGGATCGACGCGATGTCCGGTTTCGGAGCCGGCACGACGAGGCGACCGCTCGCCACGACGCTCGTCGTGACGTCGGCCACGACAACCTCGACCTTGACCTTTCGCCTGGGAAAACCGGTTACGGTCACATCTGAAGACACCTTGTTCCCTCCCTCCTACTAGCAACTTTACCAGGATATGATATGCCGCAGCGGTGTTCCGCGCTAACGCCGCCGCCAAGCCGCTGCGGTTGGCAGCTGCCGGGGAGGTGCAGAGGTACAGAGGTGCAGAGGTGCAGCGACCTTTGCGACGAGTTGCCGTCTCTTCTCTGGGTCTGGGCGCGTTTCCGCACTACAAACACCTTCTTAGCGGGACAGCACAATGGTCGCGAGCTACGGGACAGTCGAATGACCCCGGCGATTGCCCGTTGCCTCTCGTTGCCTCTTTACCACGTCATCTCTCGGTACGCGCGCGCCCCTGAGTGCAGGCGCCATAATGCCTCTGCTCAATGACAAGGGTTGCCAGTGATTGCACAAGGGGTGTCAAAACCCGGCCGCTGGCCAGGCGGGCCGCATTTGGCCGAAGCACGCGCCGCGCCCTGCGCCCTGCGCCCCGCGCCCCGCTTGGGGCGCCGTCCCCGAGTGCAATACCGGCAACCCGGCAGCTACTGGGCTACTACTGGAAGAGCGGCGAGGACTAACGCACCCTCGCCAAGGCATGGCGCCGCAAGTCTTCGCCACTCTCCTTGATGGTACTAGGGTTGCCGGTGCTTGCACGACGGGGCGTCGAGCATTCGGCGTGCCCCCGCGCCGAATTCGAACGAGGCGCGCCGCCCCTTGAAGGCAACACCGGCAACCCCGGGTATAGTCAGTTCATGTCCCGGAATTCATCAGGCACAAGCACATCGACGACCACGTGTTTCTGCACGGTCTTCGTGACCTTGACGAATAGCTCGACTATGGCGTCGACAAGCACGTCCCGCGTGCCGATCTCGGGCGGCGGGGTAACCCCTACCGGCAGGAGCTGAGCGCTGGCGAACTCCACCCTCGGCCGCACGAGGATGTTCATCCCGGCGGCCGCGCCTGGCAGGTCCACGAAAGTGGTGAACGGCACCTCCAGGTGCATGTGGTGAACCGGCTGATCTGGCAGCGCCGCGACGTATATCACCTGCAGGATGAGCCTGCCCTCGATGATCACCTTGCCGTCCAGGATGTCCGAGCGGGTTATCTCCACCGCCGAGCTGAAGACGCTGATGATCTTGGCGGCCGCGGGCTTCTCGGCAGGAACCGTGACTTGCTGGCGGACGTTGACCTGCTGGGTCGACTCGTTCACAACATCCTCGATGGCGACCAGCTGCCGCACGGCATTGATGGGTATTCTGTCGGACCTGACGTCGGTCACGACCCTCATCTGCTGGATCTCCGTGACCTTTGCGAATATGCTTATGACGATATCCTGCATGAGCGTCATCGGGTCTACGAGCGTCGCCTGGGCGAATTCCACAGTTGGGAAAAGCTCGACCATAAGGCCGGGCATGGCCCCGGGGATCCTGATGTTCACGAGGAAGTTGACGGTCTGGTGCATGTGATGCACCGGCTGGTCCGGCAAGTTCGCGACGTAGAGAATCTGGGTCCTGATCTGCCCCTGGATGATGACGAGGTCGGGGATCACCCTCACCTCAGTGGGCATCACCTCTGTGCTGATGATGCCGAGGATCTTCATCATCGGCGGCTTGCCGGCCGGCACGGTGAGCGTGTTGCTCAGTATCACCTGGCCGGTGTTTTCGCCAACCACGCGTTCGACTCGGACGAGGTTTTTCTCCACCTTGACCGGGATGCTCTTGAACATCACGTCGGTCACGACGTCAAGCTGCACAAGCTGAGTGACCTTCACAAGGAGCTCGATTATAAGCTCGATCTCGATTTCCCTTGGGTTCCTGATCACTATGTCCGAGAATGTAACCCTCGGCCTCACGAGCACGGTCATGCCCGGCTGTGACCCCGGAACGTCCGCGAACTGGACGAAGCTGATGGTATGCTCCATGTGGTGCACGGGCTGGTCAGCGGTCGCGGCAACGTAGATCGTCTGGACCGTCGCCGTGCCCTCCACGACCACTTTGTGTGGCAGCGGCGTGCCGGTGGCCGACACCGTCACGTTCACGATGCTCAAGATCTTCTGGACGTCGGGCTTCCCGTTGGGCACCGACTGCACGCTTCTCAACGTGACGCTGGTCAGCCGCTCGCCGACCACCTCGAAGAGCTTCAGCCGCTCCCTCCTTAGAACCATCTCGTTTCTCCCTCCCTTTCCCGCAATCGTGCTTTCCTGAACCCCGCAAAGAAGCGACCACCGGTCGCCTCACGCCGCCGGGCCAACGTTGCGTGCCTCTTTCGGGCAAAGGCCACGGGCACGGTCCCCGTGGCCTTTGCCCAGGCGCCCGACGCCCGGAACGGAAGTCATGACGGGCCTGAAACGCTGCTGCTTCGGCCAGCTCGGCTCAGCCCTTCGGCGCCGGGCAGGCGGGGATCTGGATCACCTGGCCCACCTGGAGATTCTCCGGCTGAATGCCCGGGTTAGCCTGGATTATCGCTGCCACAGTTGTGTTGTACTTGCGCGCCAAGGCCCAGAGAGTATCGCCAGGCTGGATAGTAACCATTACGATTGTTGGCTGCGCGCACGGCACCTCCGGCGGCGTGACGACCACGACGTTCACCACAACGTTTAGCTGGACGGGCTCGGTGACCTTCGCGAACACGCCGACGAGGACCTTCGCGGTGAAGTGCCTGTCATCAAGCACCTCGAAGTCAACGTGTTCTATCGCGATGCGCGTCTCGGCCAGGAACCCTTCCTGAGTCCCGGGCACCTCAACCACCTGAGTGAATTTCAGGCGATGGGACATGTGGTGCACCGGTTGGTCGCGCTCGGGGGTCTGGGCCACGTAAAGCGTCTGCAGTTCGACGACGCCCTCGACGATCACCTTGCCATCGATGATCCTGTAAGATGCCTCTTTGACCGAGCAGTCGATTCTGAGGACGCGCTCGATGTTCGGCTTCTCCCTTGGAACCTCGAGCGCCTCCTTGAGTATCGTCTGCACCGTGTCCTCGCCGATGACGTCTTCCACGCGGAGCAGCCTTTTCTCCACGTCGAGCACGGTGGTCTTGGAGGTCACTTCCGTGACGACCTCGAGCTGCCTGACGACCGTGACTTTCGCGGTCAACTTGAGGACCACGTCGACGCTCACCGTGCGAAAATCAAGTTCGGTAAAGGTCACCGCCTCTAGCACGAGCCTTACCTGCGCCCTCATGCCCACAGCCGCCCCAGGGACCTCGATGACCTGCGAGAACCGAAGCTGCGTCGAGAAGAAATGCACCGGCAACCTCGGCATGTAAGGATCGTGAGGCACCGCCGCGTACAGGACGTCAACATCGATGAGGCCTTCGGCCACAACCTGACCGTCGAGGACCTGGACGTCGGTGAGTCGGGGCTTCGCCTCCGCGCTGATGACCGACTCGATGTCCGGCTTCTCAGGCGGGACTGCAAGCCGGCTGCTCACAAGGGCCTGCGCGGTCGCCTCCCCTACCACATCCTCGACCTTCAAGAGCTCCCTAGCCACCTGGAGGTCCGGCGGGCCGGTGACCTCGGTCACCACCTCGATCTGCTCGGTCCTCGTAACCTTGACCATCGCGGACAGAACCAGACGCACGTCCAGGGTGCGGACGTCAACCAAGTCGAACGACACGTCGTGGATGTCCACATCGATGAAAGCGTTCATCGAGGGGTCCGTCCCCGGGATCTCGGCAATGACCTCGAAGGATACATCCTGCTCAAGGAGTTGCACCGGCTGGGTGCCGGCAGCCACCCGTGCTACGTACAGCGCCCGCACCCTGATGGTGCCCTCCACGAGCACCTTGCCCCTTATGAGCTGGAACGAACTTGTGAGGATGTCCGCGTCGACGCTGATGACCTTTTCGGCGGTAGGCAAGTTCTCAGGAATTGTGAGCATTTCGCGCAGGACCTTACGGGCCGTGGTTTCGCCGACGACCTGCTCGACCTTGAGGAGCTCCTCCTTGAGCTCGACACCCACAGCCATCTCCTCTCCCCCTTTCTCGTGACAGGCATGAGACCAGTACACTCGCTTTTCATTTCTACTATATGCGGGCAACTAACCAAAATGTGCGCACATTTCGATACGTGGAGCCTCTGCGGGAACGGGGCGAGGCCACAGCGCATCGCGGAAGAATGCGCAATCTCGATCTACTCCAGGAGAGGCGCCGCGAGCCCAGGATCGACACACGTCCACGCCCCGATCGAGCTCGAGGATGCCACGATCATCGAGTCCAAGCAGCATGCATCTCCAACCCTGACACCCGCCGCAAGCACGCACCTGCGGACCCTGGCACCCTTGCCCACATGGACGTTCTCGTGAAGCACCGACTCGGATACCTGCGCTCCCTCGGCCACGGTACACCCGTGCCCCAAAACGACCCGCGGGCCCACGTGCGCCCTCGCCTGGACCGAAACGTGGTGTCCCATGACGACGGGTCCGGTGAGACGCGCGGTCCGGTGGACCGCCGGGTTCTTGCCGGTCCATATCCCTCGTCCCACCTTGCGGCCTGGGATCATGACATCGATCCTGCCGTCGAGAACGTCCATATGAGCCTTCAAGTAGTTGCGCGGCGTCCCGATGTCCAGCCAGTAGCCGTGGGTCGAATGAGCCCGCACGGCGGCGCCTTTCGCGAGGAGCGCCGGGATCACCTCGCGCTCGAAGGAGACCTCGCGACCTTGCGGGAGCGCGGCGATGACCGAGGGCTCTATCACGTATATCCCCGCGTTTATCGTGTTCACCGCGGCCTCGTCCCAGCCGGGTTTCTCCAGGAACCCAGTGACGCGGCCTTCCCGGTCGGCGAGCACAAGGCCGTACGCAGCGGGGTCATCCACCGTGGCGGTCGTTATGGTCACAACGCTTCCGCTCTCCTCGTGCTCGGCGAGGAGCCTCGCGAGGTCGATATCTGTCAGGATGTCGCCGTTGAGCACGAGCGCGCGCTCCCCGCCCAGGAAGGCCTCGCAGTTCTTTATGGCCCCAGCCGTCCCGAGCGGCGTTTCCTCCACGGCGTATTCCACAGACACCCCCCACTTGGAGCCGTCCTGGACCAGCTTCGAGAACTCGGACGCCATGTAGTTCAGACAAAGCACGATCCTGTGTATGCCGTGGGTGCGGAGGAGCTCGATCTGGTACTCGATGAAAGGTCTGGTGACCATCGGGACCAGTCCCTTGGGTGTATCGTGCGTGAGGGGCCGCAACCTTGTTCCTCTCCCGCCGGCGAGCACCACCGCCTTCATGCTCGGTTCCCCCCGTCCCCGCCGCTTCCGCCATCTCTCCCGGTGACGCAGCCCTGGTCGGCGCCGCCGCCGTGATCCCGGCAGATCGTCTCGTGTGCGGCACACCGTGCTTTCACCTTGCCGCGCCAGTAGTCCAGCAGGTCGGCAAGGGTCTTCTCGAACGGGATAACCGGTTCCCAGCCGGTCCTCCGCCGGAACTTCGTCGCGTCGCCGAGCAGGATCGGGACGTCGGACGGCCTCATCCGCGAGGGGTCCTGCTCGATGCGTATCTCGGTGTTGGACATGGACAGCAACATGTTTGCGACCTCGGAGATCCGGTAGGCCCGGCCGCTCGCGATGACATATACCTCGCCCGGCTCCCCGCGCTCGAGCGCGAGCCAGTATGCGCGGACGACGTCGCGCACGTCGGTGAAGTCACGCCTCGCTTCGAGGTTCCCCATTTTGAGCACGGGTTCGGCCAACCCGTGCTCTATCTCGGCGATCTGCTTCGCGAAATTGGATGTCGCGAACACCTCGCCCCTCCTGGGCCCAGTGTGGTTGAAGGTGCGCGTGCGGACAATCCGTAGCCCATAGCTGCGAAAATACTGATAGCCCAGGAAGTCTTGGGCGATCTTGCTCACGGCGTAGGGGCTTTGCGGGCGGAGGGGGTTTTGCTCGTTTATGGGTACTTCGTCCTCATACACGAGCCCATACTCTTCCGAAGAGCACGCGATCTGGATGAGCGGGTCTATGCCGGCGCGTCGCACCGCCTCGAACAGGTTGAGTTCTCCGAGGATGTTGTTCATCAGGGTCTCGGCCGGGGCGAGCCAGGACGTAGGCACGAAGCTCTGCGCAGCGAGATGAAAGATGAGGTCCGGTCGCACATCGCGAATGACCGAGTCCACTGAGGTTGCATCCGAAAGATCGCACTCGACGAGCCTCACTCGGTCGCGGAAGGCGTCGATGTTCTCAGTCCTGCTTCTCCACCTCACCGTGCCGAATACTTCCACATCGTTGCGGCTCAACAGGTACTCAGCCAGGTGGCTCCCGGCAAAGCCGGTGATCCCGGTGACGAGGGCTCTCGGCATCTTACCTTGTCCTCCTTGGCCGTCGCCTCGGGGTGTCGCCCCGGGGTATCGCCTCAGGGCGGCACCCGTCAGGCTGGCAAAACGGACTCGCGGAGGGCTTTGAACCTGGTCCTGAAGGCGTCCCACACTAGGGGATCCTCGTCCCCCAGATCCGCCACGGCGAGCCCCGCCAAGTTGAACTTGATGGCGAGGTCGGCGTAGCTTCCGGCTGCCAGCGCGTCCGTGAAGAACACCGTGTGGTTGACGCGGAAAGACCTGTACCTGAACATGCAAGCGCCGCCGGGCTCCACCCGAACCACCGATGGCTTGTAGATGTCCAGGATGTCCTTCGTCTCGGAATGGGCCCGGCGCATGGGCAGGGCCCCGGGCGCGGCTGAAAAGTCCACACCGAAGAGCGGGATGCCCAGGATCATCTTCCACGGTGGGATGAAGCGCATCATATGCCTGATGACGGCCCGGGCGAGCGCGGGGGACGCGGGCGGGCCTGGCATCGCGAGTCGCTCCGGCTCTTCGTGCAGCCGCACGACGAGGTTTCTCGTAACCCGGGCCAGCTCTTCGTACTCCAGGGGGCGCTCCCCGGGGTCGCCCTCTTTGCCGACGCCGCCCGCGGCTATGCGCGGCGCGGGGATCTCTATGGTGAGGTCGCGCTTGTCGCGCTCGAGGGCGAACGCAAGCTCTCGTACGAAGGAGGTGAGCGCGTAAGCGTCCGCGGGGCTCGGGCTCGGAGCCCCCGCCACCGAGAGGATGATGCCGTTGGCACGGCTTCGCGCTGCTGCCGCTGTTATGCACTTTATGGCGGTTCGGCGCGCCGCGGCGTCCATCAACACCGCTTCGAGGGCGGAGCCTCCGTCTCTCGCCGCCGCCTCCTCCTGCGGGACTCGGGGCCCACCGTCGCTGCTCGCGCCGCTCTCGGTGACCGAACCACGGTCGCCAGGGCTAGGTTGATTGCGATCGCCGTCGTCCGTCGCACCGAGACCGCGGCGTCCTGGCGGTCCTGGCGCGACCACCGGAACGACGCGGATGTCGGCAAGGGAGGCGAGGGACACGACCCGCTTGGCCGGCTCGCCTGTGACCGTGCCGTCGGCCTCCAAAGTGAACCAGCGCGGGGCCACCGCGGAAATGTAGGCGAGGTGACGCTCGTAGGAGCTCCAGGACCTCTCGGCTGCATCGCCGCCTGCAAAGAACGCGAGGAGGCGCGAGACTGGGATGTCGAGCTGCTGGCCCTCATGCACCTCGGGGTCACGCAGACCGTTGGCGTGCAGGAGGAGCTCTATGGGGATGTTGTAGCGCCTTGCTATGTGGGCGCACGTTTCGCCGCGCGCGACACAGTGCCTGAGCACGGGCTTCGCAAGGCCGGAGCGGATCACCGCAAAGACTTCCTTGCCGGCGATCCCATCCACGCGGAGCCTGTGGGCCTTTTGCAGCTCCCTCACCGCTTCCTTAGTGAGGAAGCCGAAAACCCCGTCGATGTCGTAAGTGTAGTAACCCAGGCGCGACAGCTCTTCTTGAAGGAGGGCCACGTCGTGGCCCTTCATTCCAAACCGGAGCGTGCGCTTCCACCTGGTCGGCCTCTGGGACCCAGCCATCCTTCAGGATGCCCTCCACACAGCGAAGTCCATCTCCGCTGCAGGCTCATGCTGCATTGTATGCCCGGACACGCCGGGGTGTTACCCCGGCGGTGCGAAGGTGCACACGCTTCGGCCGCGCGCTCCCCCGGGGCGGCGCCCGTAGGTATGGCGCGCATCGTTCGGACGGGACAGCCGAATTCGGGCGTCATACCTATACGCGGGCCGCCCGCCACTTCCACTTGGCACGCGAGCGAAGCCCCTCCAGCACCCGCCGGACACACGCCCATGCCCCGCCTGGCAGAGCGGCCTCAACGCGTCCGTTCCCGCGAGCCCCTTCCTCACCACCGGGGAGCCTGGCAGGCTCGACGAGCTCGACGGGCCCGCCGCACTCGGCAGGCTCCACGGCTTCTACACACACGACGACCGGAAGCACCGCGGCCTCGAGCACGATGGCCTCGATGTGAACCGTCGTCACGACCAGTACCTGTCGGCCGCTCCGGGGGATCGCGGCTGCCGCGTGTGATTCCGCTCGGGTTTCGGGGGCAAAGGCAGAGTCCTCCTCCAGAACAACCAGCGCCTCTTGGGGCTCCGCGCTCACGCGGGCCTCGACGCGCATGCCGGGCTGCAGGGCAGCATCCTCCATTAGAACGCGAAGGTCCTCCGCCCAGGAGAGTGCGCGCATGAGCCCCCCTTCCGTCAGACAGTACGCCCATACAGTGATCGTCGCGGAAGCAAGGGCCGAGCCGCGGAAAACGTCCCACGACGGCCCCCTCACATCCACGGCGATGCCCACGGCTTGGCGCACGTCCTCTGGTGCCGGGTGGCGGGACTCGATGGTGACCTCGCGTGCGAGCCGGCACACGACCCGCTCGACACGGAGGGTCTCCGTTTTCACGCATAGGCCCTTGTGTGGGATCCGCGTGCTCATGCTCACTGTGAAATCCTCGTGCGCGCATCGCGCTTGCTTGTTGGTGCGGTGCATTGAAATGGCTATTCGCGGCTCGAGCCCTGTATTCGGCCTCGGGGCGCCGCGGCTCCCGGGCCCCATCGCCCGCGCCCAGACCCCGCCAAGACATGGGCATAAGCCTCGGCCGTCTCCCGCGCCGCGCGTTCCCAGGTGAAGCGGGTCCTCACAACAGCCGCCAACTCCCGCCGCCGCGGCGCCCGATAGGCGGCCGTCACCGCCTCCCTGATGGAGCCCACGTCGGCGGGATCGCAGTACCAGGCGAGATCCCCGAAGTATTCCCGGGCCGTCCCCCTGTCCGTCGATACGATGTTGCACCCGGCCAGCGCGGCTTCGAGACTGGCAAGGCCGGGCGTTTCAAACCAGCTCGGCAACACGTGGACCCGGGCCGCTGCATACGCGCTGCCCAGCTGCGTCTGGGGCATGAAGCCGAGGAAATGGTGGGACTGGTCAGCTTCTTTCCTGCAGGCCTCGAGGTAGAACGGGTCGTTCACCGGGCCTATGAAGACCACTGGGAATCCCAAGCCGCGCGTCGCTCTCACCAACGTGAGCTGGTTCTTCCTGGGCGAGATCCTGGCGCAGCAGAGCACGAAATCCGTCAGCCCGAACCTCGACAGGAACTCCCTCGCGTCCGCTCGCGCGAAGGCCGGGTCGGCCGCGTTCGGCACCACGCGGAACGGCGCTGTCACCCCAAGGTCTCTCTCGATGACGCGCATCTCGGCCTCGGCATTGGGCAGGAGCATCGCCGCAGACTGCACCACCCTGCGACGCAACGGGTCATCCTGGCGCCAGTACTTCAGCAGCGCCGCCTGCAACCGGGGACTCTCGTGGAGAATGTACTCCTCCGGGTTCCAGTAAATGGGCGATACCACCACCGGCTTGCCGCGTCGCACAGCGTTCTCGCACTGAGCGGCGGTTTCGGCCACCCTCGTCAGGTTGAACAGATGCACCAGGTCGTAGCCTTCGAGGTCCGGCGCGAGATCCCCGCTGTACTTGGCGTCCACCCCAAGCGCGCAAAGGGCCTTTTGGGTCTCGAGGACCTGGATCGTGTCGCCAGCCGGAAGGGTGAGAAGATCAGCCCTGCTCTGCAGAAGGACCCGCACGTCCCCGCCTCCTCCCCGTTTTTACCCTTTATACGTGGGAAAGGCAGGTACCATTCCCGATACCTGCCCGGTCTGCCCCTCGTGCAGTGCAGTCACCGCGCTCCTCGCGCATTCGCCGCATCCCCGGGCGCGCCCCCGCACGCGCCGTCAGCGCGTGCCCTCCCCGCGCGCCGCCATCGTGCGCCCCCGTCTTCTGCGCCCCAAGTTCGTCGCAGCATGGCGTAGCGCCCTGCGGACCCGCTGCCGAGCTGTCCTGCTGCGCTACGCCGCGGGCTTCGTTACGGGTCGATGACCACTCCGATCTGCCCGAATTGGGTAACCTTCACGTCTATCCGGATCACGATCTTCTCTGTGAAGCTGCCTGTCGCCGGGTCGAATTCCCAGACGATGTTCTCGATGAACGAGTGATCCTGCTCATCCATGCCCTCGCGCACGGGCACCTCCGGGTTTATCGGCGTGACCTCCACCATCTCGCTGAAGGGCAGGTCCTCCGCGAGGTGATGGACGAGGTCGTCGGTGCCAACGTAGAAGATCTGCTTGTGCACGATCCCCTGCACTATCACCTTGCCGTTCTTCACGATCGAGCTGATCTCGCTGATCCTGGCCTCCACGTCTACGATCTTCGTGGCTGCCAAGGTCTTCGTCTCCTCGATGAGCTTCTGCTTCGTGCCATGCCCTACCACGAGGTCAGCCGCAATCACCGTGCCGTACGGGTCGACGGCAACCGGTATCTGCTCCGTCTCGGTGACCTTCACGCCCAGGAGGAGTATTATCTTCTGCGTCAGAGTCCCTGTCGCCGGGTCGAACTCGAACACGAGGTTGTCGACGACGGAGTGGTCCTGCGAGTCCATGCCCTCCTGCACCGGGAAGTTGGGGTTCAACGGTGGCACCTCGACTAGGTCGCTGAACCCTATGTCCTCGGCGATGTGGTGAACGAGGTCATCGGTGCCCACGTAGAATATCTGCTTGTGAAGCGTGCCCTGCACTATGACCTTACCGTTCTTGACTATGTGCTTTATATTGGAAATGCGCGGGATGATCTCGATCACCTTGGTGGCAGGCAATGTCTTCGTCTCTTCGATGAACTTCTGCTTGGTCGCCTCCCCTACGACCACGGCAGCCTTGATGAAGGTGCCGTAGGGCGACAACGCGACCGCGAGTTGCTCTGTGTCCGTCACCTTCACCTGGAGCCTGAGCACGATCTTCTGGGTAAGAGTGCCGGTCGCCGGGTCGAACTCGAACACGTTGTTCTCGATGACGGACATGTCGCGCTGGTTCATGCCCTCAGTCACCGGACGCGCCGGGTCGAGCGGCACCACGTCGACGAGCTCGCTGAAATCGATGTCCTCTGCGAGATGGTGCTCGAGGTTATCCGTGCCGATGTAAAAGATCTGCTTATGAACGGTGCCCTGAACGATGACCTTCCCGTTCTTCACGATGGACCGGACGTTGGTGAGAACAGGAACGATCTCAACTATCTTGATGGCCGGCACGGTCTTCGTCTCCTCCAGCAGCACCTCCTTCGTGCCGTGGCCAATGACCCTCTCCACCTTGATCGTTGCTTTCTGGTCCACGATCTGCGTTATGTCAATCATCTGTGAGCCTCCTTTCAAGCTCCTCGTGGAGCTTTCTCTTGAAGACCTGAGGAAGGCGGGCCCAGCCTTCCTCCAGTCCCCCCTTTCTTTAGGCAGTCGTCTATATGGATCGGACGGGCCTCCGTGCCTCCGGGCTCGTTCATCCACGCGAACGTTGCTATGTGCATGAGACGCCTCGGCTCGCTCCAGGCGCGCCCCTGGCGCAGGCGGTGCCTCCGGCGCAGGCGGTGCCTCGGGTGAGACCGCAGGCGCGGCACCGGGCCCCTCGTTCGCGCACGCAAACGCGCCGGCATCAGGCGGTGCCGCGGCCGCGCGCGCCGCGGAATCAGCCGGCGTCGCCGCCGTAGCGGCCGGCGTCGCGGTAACTGCGGACGCTTCAGCCACGGGCGCGGCAACGCCGGGGCTGCACGTGGACTCCGGCGCGCGCGCAAGCTCCTCCTCCGGCTGGCGTGCTGCCGCCGCCGGCGGATCCGCCGCTCTGTCGCTTTTCCATGACACGCTAGCAGCGAGGAAAAGGTTTCTGCCCGTTCGAACGGGCGGGGTATTTGAGGGATTCTCTGGACGAGGCTCCGCGTTTCCGGCACATCCAGGCCCGGCGGGCCCTGTGGTATCGCGAAGCGCGTGATGCGGATCTGCGGTTCTCTGCGATGGCGGGCTTCCTTCGCCGCTCCGTGTGGAGCGCACCTTGTGGACGCCCGAGTCTGCGGGGGATGCACTCGATCTCGGCTGCTCGCCCGCGCCCCCGCCGTGGACGAGCCCGGGATCGAACCGTGACGAGGCAGCGAGGACAAACGAAGCCGGGCATGCCGCGGGCGCCGCGCGGCGAGCCCGCCTGCGGCGCGAGAACTCGACCGCGACCTCCAGCACGGCGAGCGCGATCGACAGGATGATAACTAGTTGCCAGGCTGCACCAAGCGCCACGGCCGGTCCCCTTTCGCTGCATTTCTCCATATATCGTATTGAGGTCCCCGCGCAAGTGTGATGAATCACGAGCTGAACGTCGCCCCCGTAACCACCGACACCGGCTCCGGGCCCACCGTGCCGTCCACGATCCTGATGAGGGGCAGCGTCTCACGTGTGACTGTTGCGACTCGCGGACCGGTGAGGTCGGTGACTATGTCGAGCGGACGCCGCACAACCGTGCTGTCCTCGATGACGTCCACGAGGAATCTTCCCTTCGTCACCACGACCCCGGGCCCGGTCACGTTCGTCACGACCTGGTGGACCTGCTGAGTAGAGGTGCCCACCGTGACCAGCAGTATCACGAGCTGATGAAAGGCCGCGCCGCCCTGCACGACCTTGACGATCACGTTCTCGACGCGCACCGACGCCGTGACGCTCGCGCCAGGCGCAAGCCCGGGAAACTCCACGAGCACGCTGAAAGGCAGCGTGTCTTGGACGTGGTGAACGATCTGGTCCGTGCCAACGAAGAATATCTGCTTTGTCACCACGCCCTCGACGAGGACTTTGTCCCCAAGGATGCGCGACGTCACACCCTCCGCGGCGGCGTCGACAGCCCGTATCTTGACCGCCGACACGGGCGCGGCGACCGTCGTCTCGAGAAGGGCCTGCCTCGAAACCTCCACGCCTTCTGATATCAAGATCCTGGCGAACTCGATGCTGATCGGGAGGACCCGCGCGATCACCTTCTCGGCGAGGACCTGAGCTGTCCCCTCGCCTATGACTTGCTGAACCTTGACTTGCGGCCCATACGGCTCTATAGCCACCGGGATCTGCGCCGTCTCGGTGACCGTCACGAAGATGTCCGCCACGATTTTCTCCGAGATGTTCGTGCCTGTCTGCGTCGGATCGAACAACACCGCCCGCACCTCGGGCCTCACGAACACATTCAGGCCGGGCCTCGAGCCGGGCACGTCCGCGAAATCGCTGAAGGGGATGGTGAACGTCTCCGTAGCCTGCGTGCCCGCGGCCGTCACATAGGTTACATCCTTGACGATGGTCCCCTGTAGGATGACCTTGTTCTCGATGGCACGCGCGCGCACGCTCTCGAACCGCGCCGTTATCCCCACGAGGCTCGCTGCGGGCTGCGCCAGCGTGACCGTGGCCTCCTCCATGAGCTCCGTGAACCCCTGGCCGAGCACCCGCTCGGTCTTGATGAGGGGTCCCTCACCCAGCGCGAGGACTAGCTCGGTAGTCTCGGTGACCTTCACGAACACATCGAGGACCACTTCCTGCGCCACAAGCATGCCTTGCGGCTCCAGCGAGAAAGCCACGTCCCTCACCATCGGGTGTACCTGCACGTTCATCCCCGGCTGGGCCCCGGGGATCGCTACGGTCACCGAGAAAGGCGCCGCCACTCCCTGGTGGCGATCGACCCCGTCCGTGCCCACAAAGAACAACTGCTTGAGGATGTTCCCGTTCACAATCACCTCACCGGGGTTCACGGTCACACCGGTGATCTCGGGAGTTGCGCGGATCTCCGTTACTTTGGTGGCGGGCACGGCCAAGGTCACCGTCCCCGTCTCCAGCACTTGCCCGGTAGCCTCTCCCACCACGGCCTCGGTGATGACCGGCGTGCCGTAGGGGTCCTCGGCCACATGGAGCTGAACGAAGTCGGTAACCACCACGTCCACGTCAACGATGACCTTCTGGAGAATCTGGTTTCCGTCGGGGCTGAGGAAGGCAATGACGTTGAAAATGCTCGGATGGACCTGCGCGAGCATCCCGGGACGCGCGCCCGGCACCTCGACCAGCGCGGAGAAGCGCATTTCCTCGGGGAAGTGGTGAACGATATCGTCCTCACCAACGAAGAAGACTTGCTTGGCGATGGTTCCCTGAACGATCACTTTGTCAGGTATTATCTCAACGCTGACGTTCGTCACGTCAGCACGGATATTCTTGATCTTGAGAGCCCTCATGGGCAGAGTGAACTGCACCTCGGGGCTGTTTCGCGTCCTCCCCACGGTCGTCGCCATTGACCTGCCCTCCCCTCGCGGCCGTCCCCGGAGCGCAAGCGCCGGCAGCCCCAGCACGCCCGCGTGCCACAGCGCAGCGCAGACCTCTGCGCCAAACTCACAGCGACACGTCTAGACATCTCTTCGCGAAGCCCAGCAGCCTTGCACCCTATTGTATGAACACGCGACCTCTCTTGCCATCAGGCCGCTCCTATCGTTGGGCCGTCGAGCCGACGGAGCCCGCGAGACCGCACGAGGTGGAGGTCTCCGGCACGGCTCATTCCCCGAGCCTACGGATGGCTTCGGCCGCCGCTGCGTCCCACGTGAACCGCTCGAGCACCCTGGCACGTGCCACGTGCGCCTTCGCCGCGGCCTCGTCCCTGTGGGTGAACACGTGACGCAGCAGGCTCACGAGGGCGTCCTCATCGGGCTCCGCCCACCCAGGCGGTCCGCAGGTCGGAAAGTCACCAACGCGCATCTCTGGGAACACCGCCTCTTTCGCGGGGATCAGGTAGCTTGAGTCGGGCTCGCAGAAATCGAGCGCCGCTCCGTGCCCAGTCACGATCACCGGCCGCTGGCAGGCCATTGCCTCGAGCGCCGGCAGGCAGAACCCTTCCGCCCTGTACGGGAGGACTAGGCAGTCGCACGCTGTGTAGTACCCGGGCATCGTCCAAGGGTCAGCATCTCCATAAACGTAGACCACCTCGGGCGCGGCGGGGTCCGCCTGCACAGCGGCGATCTCTCCCGTCACCGGGCCGTAAAAGTGATCCTTCACCACAAGGCACACATCATGGGACCGGCGGAACGCCCGAACGAACGCCCTCAGCAACACATCAAACCCTTTGCGGCTCGTGGCCGCGCCTCCGACAAAGAGAAACCTGTAGCCCCGGGTGGACGGGATGGGTACTGGCGATGCATGCGGAGTGAACAACGAGGGATCGACCCCTAATGGGACTACAGCCACCCTGGCCGCAGGAAGCCCGCTCCTTACGTAGCAGTCACGCACATAGCCCGAGTACGCCCACACCTCGTCCACCTCACTGGCTACCGGGCCGACCCACGCGGAAGGCAGGTAGCCATATTCCCACGGCAGGATCAGAACGAACTTGCTGCAGGCACTCGGCCGCCTGAAGTCGGGCGGCCACTGATGTCTCACGTGGACCGGACGGCGGTGGCCCCCGCCCGGGCGCGGGGCCCCTGCGGCTTTCCGGAGTGGCTCGTATCTGTCCCACGACAGGACCGGCGGCAAAGCCCCAGGAGCGGACGAGGCCGGGGCGGGCGCCTGCACCCGGGAAGCAACCGGGCTGATGCGCACGTCCATGCCTCTTCTAAGGAGCGCGAGCACAAGCTCCCTGTTTACGTGAGCGAAGCTGTGAAGGCTCTCGAAGTCTCCCTCCCACACCACGGGTGGAACGGTGGTCGCGAAGGCACGCGGCGCCCCTCGTGCCCCCCGCGACTCATCCGGGAGGGTTCGCCAGGCTGAGGCTGGCGAACCCGATGTGTCTGCGCGGCGCCACCCGCGAACGGCGCTCACGTCGCACCGCTCCTCCGCTTGATGTAGTTGGCGATGACCTCGGGATGCCCGCGGGTGAACGGCCGCACAGGGCGGTCGTCCAGGATGGTGTCAGGGCAAACGCCCTCGTACGCTCGATCGCCCTTGCCCTCGAGCATCGCGTACTTGACCCACCTCTTGAACACCTCGCGCTGGGGCTTGACGTAACCGTAGTGGACGAAGTGCAGCCCCGAGTCGGCGACGTTGGGCCCGGTGCCCTCCAAGCGCTCGTGCACCGCGCCGACCCATCGAAGCCCCGGCCGCCGTCTCACCAGGAAAAACTCCCGGCGATAGAGGGGATCGCAGTCGCTCTGGTTCTGCATTAGGTTCGGCTCCCGCATCAGGTGATAGAACCAGCAATAGTAGACGTCCACGTGGGGATTGCGGATGAGCCGCGGCACTGCCTCGTTGATGTCGCTGTAGAACACCATGTCCGCGTCCATCGGCATGAGCCAGTCGCCGGTGGCCGCCTCCAGGGCGAGGTTTCTGTTCACCGAGTAATCCGGGCTGTCACAGAAGAGCACCTTTCGCGTCTTTGCAAAGCTCCTGGCGATCTCAACCGTGCGGTCGGTGGACCCCCCGTCGACCACCACGATCTCGTCCACCACGTTGTATATGGACCGGATGGAAAACGGCAGGAACTCCTCCTCGTTCTTCACGATGTACATGGCGCTCACGGTAGCCTTGGCCATACACCCCATCACCCTCTCTTGCCGAATCGCCTCACCACTCGCTCCCACACCTCGTCGGGCACCGCCGCCACGCGGGGCTGGCCGTCTCCGGTCCAGGCAGCGTCGGCGGCCTCCACCCACCCTGCTGCCTGGGGATACCCCGCCTTGTCGTGCGCGTGCAGCCCGGGGTCCCACGGCTGCGTCCCCGAGGCCGTGGCTGCCAGATGCGCATAGAGCCTCGCGTGGCGCCCGGCGATCCGGGTCCAGTTGTTGGCCTCCACGTACCTGCGAATGCGGTAGACCATGTCCTCGCGCTTCGCCGGGTTCGCCATGAGGTAAAGTACCGCCTCTGCTATGTGCGCCGGGTCAGCGGACGGGATCTTGTACACCTCCCCATCAAGATCGTCGAAGTAGGGGATATCCGTCGTGATGATGGGCTTCCCCGCCGACATGAGCACGCGCACCGCCGATGACGTGCCCACGTATGCCATCTCTTTATAGGGCAGCACGTTTATGTCCATGGCGTGCAGGGCGTTTGCCACATCCTGCACCGGCAGATACTCCGTCCGCAGCACAAGTCCGTCGGCGAGCCCCACCCCCGCGAGACATGCGGCGAGCTCTGCCGCGTACCCGGTCCCGAAAAAGGCGGGAGCTGCGAATGCGAACACCTTCAGGTGGGGGTAAACGGTCTCTCTGAGGGCCTTTGCAGCCACGGCCAACTCGATAATGCCCTTTTGCGGCAACGCAAACCCAAAGTACCCGATGGCGGGGCCTGGCCCGACCCCGAGTGCCGCGCGCGTTGCGCCCTCGTCGCCCAGCACCACACGCGGGCATCCCATGGGAATGACGTGGATCCTCTCCAGCGGCACGCCGATTCTCGCAAGCTCTTCGCGCAAGCGGGCGCTGTGGACTATCACCGCGTCGAACTCGTCCTTTATCAGTCGATTCGCGGCGACCTGGCCGGGCAGGAAATCATGGACCGTGGCGATGACACAGAGCCCCCGCGCCTTGAGCTGGCGGATCAAGTGTCGGAGGCCCGTGGGCTTGAACAACTGGTACTCGAACTGCACGTGCACCACGCGAAAGCCTCCGCGGCGCACGAGATTATAGACTTCATCCTCCTGTCCCCTTGCCACCTCAGCGGCGAAGCCCTGGCCACGCAACTCGTCCACGAGGAACCTGGTATACTCCGCGACACCGCACCGCTGCCCCCATGAAGGAACCACCACGACTACCCCGGGGCGGCTTTCGCCCGGGGGCTTATCGGGATTTGAGTCGGCTCCTCGCCTCGCCCAGCCCCCCGGCGCGGCGCCACCGCCCCCGGCGCCAGCGCGCACGGCACCCGACGACGTGTCGTACGAGGAGATGAACGTTTGATCCCGTACTACGGCCGTGTGGCACGTCTTCGGGCCGTTCGGCCCACGGGAGTCCTTTGTGGCCGCGAAGCCGGTCTGTACACCGGGAGTCCACGTTGACCAGCAAGCCTTATGGTACACGCGACGACACCTCCGCCATGCCGCGAGGCGTGGCCTCCTGGAGGACCTGCTTGTACATGGCCGCGTGCCTCATCGCAGCGACGGACCAGTCGTTGCGTTCCAGGTACTCGTCCATCCGCTGCACGAGTTCGGCACGGAGCTCGGGGTCGCTGAGGACTCTTCTGAGCGCTTTCGCGATCTCGCCGGGATCCGCCGATGGGATTTTATACACCTCCGGCCCCAGGTCTGAGAAGAACGGCACGTCAGTAACGATCATCGGCTTCCTCGCGGCCATCACCGTCCGGGCGGCGGCTGACGTTCCGATGAGCCCGTGGTCGCGGTAGGGAAGCACGTTCACGTCCATCGCATGCAAGAATCTCACGACCTCGCGTTCCGGAAGGTAGTCGCCGATGAGCGTCACGCTTTCAGCAAGCCCAAGTCGATCCAAGGTTTCCGCAAGCGTGGCGGCGAACGCGCGTGAGCTGGGGTACGGCGCCACGGACGACAGCATGAAGCATCTTAAACCTGGATAACTGCGACGGACCTCCTGCGCCGCCGTGGCGAGCTCAATCATCCCCTTGTGAGGCAGGCAAAACCCGAAAAAGCCCACGGCGGGCCTACTACCGATGTCCGGAGCCTCCCCATCCAGCTCGTACCTCGTGCAGCCCATGGGGATGACTACGACCCGTGCCGGGTCTGCACCGGCCCCGCAGTATGCGTCATGCGCCTTTTGCGAGTGCACGATGATGCGGGAGAACAGCCTCGCGACCACCTCGTTGTAGCGCCAAAGGCCCGGCACGAAGTCGTGTGCCGTTGCCACCACCGGCACACCCGCGGCGCGCAGCGCCGCCACGGTGGACGTGAGCTCGTTGAAATCGTACAGGACGAACTCGTATTGAAAGTGAACGATGTCTATGCGGCCTCCCAGGTCTCCGCCATGCATGTGCCGGGAACGGTCGAGAGAACCGCCGGCAGCGGCCGACTTCGTGATGGATGCCAAGACGGCCTCCCTCCAGCCGGGGCCTGCGACGGTCGCGCTCACACCGCAACGGCGCAGGTGCTCCACGAGCGACACCGTGTAATCCGAGATGCCGCAGGGCTTTCCCAGGGACGGAGCCACCATGAGAACTGTGCCTGGCCGCCCCTCCCCGGAGCCCAGCCCAACCGAGACGCCGCGCGGGAGGCTCATCCCGCCGCCGGCGCCTGCGCGGCGCCTAGAGGCCACCGGGCCCAGCCTCGAAGCCGGTGTGGGGCCACCGGGCAATGCCGGACGCAACGCCGGACCCTGGCGATGCGGCCCGCCTGGCTCGTTTCCCTGGATCTCTTGAAGCCTCGAGAACATGCGCGTCGCCGCCTTCTCCCACGTAAACCTCTGGAGAACGTCCCTGCACCCCCGCATGCCGATCTCCTTGGCTTTGCTTCGGTTCTCGTAGACCCAGCGCATGAGCGCCCGAAGGTGGGCCACGCTCGGTCTGGCCCAGCGGGAGCCGGCGTATACCTTGTCGTTCGGTATCCCGAACGCGGGCACCGGCTCCAGGCATTCGACGTCCACGAGCAGGCTGGTTTCCCGCGTCATGAAATCAAGGTGCGACGACCAGCCGGTACATATCGTTGGAAGGCCGCACGCCATCGCCTCGATGGCGGTCATGTTCCAACCCTCGCCCCGGGTCGGCAGCACAAAGCAGTCAGCGGCTGCATAGAGCCGCGGGATGTCCGAGGCGCTCATAACCGAGGGGATGACGAGTATCGGCGGGCCCGCCTCCTTCCCCGCAGCGCGCTGGAACGCGAAGATCTCTGACTTTATGCGGGAACCGGCAGGGTCATACGCGGAGTTGTCGTGAACCCGCAGGATGAGACAGACGTCCTCATCCGGGCGGAACTCCTCAAGGTACGCGCGGAGCAGTATGTCGTAGCCTTTTCGCGGGATCCACTCGAACACCGAGAGGAACGCGAATCCTCTCCGCCCAGGGATGGGCATGGGCGAGACCCCCGGGTGGAACCTGTTCTTGTCAACGCCAAGCGGCATTACCCGCACCTTGGCCTCTTCAACACCGCTTGAGATGAAGGTCTCGCGGTTGAACGTGGACGGAACCCAGACCTCATCCATGAGGTTGCACCGTGCGACCCAGTCCTGCGGTATCCGGTCGGTCTCCAGCATAGTGAGACCGATGGAATAGCATCCCGGTTCGCGTTCGAAGAACCCCCCGAGGAAAACGAAGAGAGCAGGCGCTCGGGTGATGCGGACGTTCCGAACCATCTTTTCCAGAATGGCGCGCGTGGCCGGATCCAGGTCAACATGGACGGGCCCTAGCGGCTTTGGCTTCACGCGGATGTCGACGCCAAGCTTATGGAGGTGCAGCACGATATTCCTATTAACCTCAGCGTATCCTACGGCCTCGAATATCGGGCCGATATCTATCAGGTCCACGAGAGACATCACCACAGCTCTCGGGCATGGTCAAGACTCTGCGATATACTATGTCCATCGTCTGCGAGGAGTTCCGAAGGCATATAACTTGATGACAGAGGAGGCAGTCGCAGGCGGAGGGGGCTCCCGTATGGGAAGGGCCAGGAGGATCGTGCTAGTGGTGATCGTGAGGAAGGTCGTTGCCAGCGCTGCGGCTGGTATCCTCCTCCTCACGGCGCTGGCGGCGCTCGCAGGACGGGCCGTGCCGGTTGTTGCGCCTCCCGGAGCCGCGGTAGTCGGCAAGGTGATCGTGGTCGACCCCGGACACGGGGGCATCGACCCAGGCTCCCACGATGGCGAAGGTGCCATGGAGAAAGAGATAGTGCTGGAGATAGCGCGGGACGTCTGTTATTTGCTCGCGCGGGCAAGGGCCGTGCCGATCCTGACCCGCCACGGGGACTGGGAGATGAGCCCGATAATCGAGCACGAAACAACGCGCCACAGGCGCGACCTCGCCGCTCGCATCCACATCGCCCACCGGACGGGAGCTGACGCGTTCGTCAGCGTCCACGTGAACAAGGTGCGGTCCACGTCCACACGCGGGGCCATCGTCTTTTACAGCCGCAACAACTCAGAGAGCAAGCGCCTCGCCACTTGCATCCACACCGCCATCAAGGACATCGCGCCCCACGAGGGCTCCTCGGTCCTGGAGGGCGACTACTACGTGCTCAACGAGGCAAAGCTTCCCGCCGTCATCGTCGAGGTGGGTTTCCTGTCCAACCCGGAGGAAAAGGAGCTGCTTCTCGCCCCGTCGTACCGCGGCCAGCTCGCCGAGGCCATCTTTGGAGGGCTTGTCCTGTTCTTTGAGGGCGCGGGGGTCACGCCCGAACGAAAGGCTCCCTCATCGTCTCCCTCCCCGTCCTGAGGACGGAGAGGGAAGCGGAGGGAGCCCCGGTGCGGCACTTCTGGACTGAGCATGAATTCGGCGTGCGACCCCTCTTACGGACGGGCGTCAACGCTCGAGCTCACCAGGTGCCTATGAAGAGCTGGGTGAACATCTTTCCGTACGGACCGCCGGTTGCCACTCCCACGCCTATCTTGTTGTAGTTGGGATTGAGGATGTTTTGCCTGTGTCCCGCGCTGTTCATGAGGGCGGCGTGGGCCTGGTCGACCGTGGGCGCGCCTGCGATGTTCTCGCCGGCTGTGCGGTAGCTCACGCCCGCGTTGGTCATCATTGTGAAAGGATCCCCGTATGTGGGCGACGTGTGGCTGAAGTAGTTGTTGGCGACCATATCCTGGCTCTTCTTGCGGGCGAGATCGACGAGCGTCATGTCGACGGCAAGCGGTGCAAGGCCCGCTTTCGCCCTCTCCTGGTTGACGAGGTCGATCATGCGCTGCTCGTCAGCGCTGAGACCCGGAGTCGGGCTAGGCTGCGGCGCCGGTTGGGGCGTGGGCTGGGGGGTCGGTTGAGGCGAAGGCTGAGGCACCGGCCTCGATGGTGTGTACGAGCCGCTGCTATAGTAGTACCAGGTGTTTCCCGAGTTGGACCCGGAACTATAGTAGTATGTACCTCCGGAACCTGAGTAAGAGCCGCCGCTGTAATATGTGCCACCGTAGCTCCCGTAGTTCCCGCTGCTGCCGGTGCCGGCGTTGCCGCTGTAATAGTAGCCGGAGTTATTCGAGCCACTGAAGTAATAGGAGTTGCTGCTGCCGGAGTAGTAGGTCGTCCCGTAATACGTGGAGCCTTTCGTGGTTGTGTAGTACGTCGCCGCGAGTGTCTGTGCCGATGAGGCAAGGACCGCGATGCTCGCAAGTAGTACCACTACTGCTAGAAACGATTTTCGTCTCACGTGAACACCTCCCCTTACGTTTTATGGTAAGGGTCCAGGCACCCTTGTTCAACTGGGAATTGCGACCAATATGCCTTTGAGCTTGCATGTTGCCGGTGTCGCGCTCGCACCGGGGCGCACACGGGCGCATCGAAACGCACTGCAGCACCCCGCGCGTTCCCTACGACGCCCGCCGCCTCGTGCGAGAGAGGCGAAAGGACACGAACGGGAAAAACAGAGGCAGGGTGCCGTCCCCATCGGCACCCTGCCCTGCTTCGGATCGGAAACCTTGCTCGTTAGCCCGCGCAACCGATTCTTCTCTCGCGGTCCCTGTACCGCACCGATAGCTTCACCGTCTCTGTAAGCACGTCGGCGTAAGTGTACGAGACACGCTTGACTACTCCCGGCTTCTCAGACAACTTCACTACGAACACTCTCGGGTACGTGTTCTCAAGAACCCCCTCGGTCTCGAGGACCCGTTTGCGACCCTGGTTTGCTCGCAGCGTGATGGTCTTGCCGACGAATGATTCCAGGTCTCTCTTGATATCCTCAAGAGCGTTTCTGGCTGCCATTTTACCACCTTCCTTGGCGGGCCATACCTCTCTTATTTTAGCACACAAATGGGCATCCGTCAAGAAAGGCTAACTAGTATAACCAACCGGCCCCTATCTGTCAATCGCACTCTGACCTCATCCGGGCGATTCCGATAGCCGCCAATCGCCGAAACACGGCGAGGTTCCCCTCTGGCATCACGAATCTCAACCGTTCGCCTTACGGCTGGCTCGGTCCATCATCTCACGCGGATTCAGTCGTGACCCTCGACGAAGTATCCGGCAGGCTGAGCCGAAGCTTACCTTTGGTCTCTATCCCGCCGATGCCCTTGATACCGCTCACTGTGTTCTCGATGGCGTGACTCACATATACCACGCTGTCAAAGGGCGTGAACGCCACTTTCTCGGCCACGAGGATCGGGTCGTAGCAGTGGATGAACACCCTCTCGGGCGAGCTCGCGAAGTTGGCACCAGCCTCCAAGATGGCTTCGTAGTGGGACTGGCACGCCCCGGCTACTATGACCAGTGCGTCCTTGTCCGGCTCCACCTGGCGCGCGCGTTTCACTGCTTCCACGAAGAACCGCGACGTGCGGTAGTTCTCGAGCTTCGCCCTGTCACCCCTGCGCGCGATTAGCCCATCATGCCCGGTGAGCACGAGGATATCCGGCAAATAAGCCCGGATCAAGGGAACAACTCTGTCCGCTTGGGCCTCCTCGGGAACGTGCTCCCCCACGGCGGGCACCCCGAGCTCACGGTAATACCTCATGCAGTTCCCTAGGTAATCCCCGTCCCCGTCGAGGTGAAGGACACGGCCGGGCATCTTCCCGTAGTTAACGCCTGGGGGAAGTGCATCGGCTGCTCGTCCTCTGAAGCCAGTCGCGCTGATCTCCTCCGCCATCCGGCGCAGGAACACCTTCTCCAGGGACTCCCTGGAAATCCTGTGCACCTGCTCCCGGGCGGACTCTATGTCCCTCTCATGCACGCGCACGAGGTCCGCAAGCGGCGCGTCCGCCACAAGGCGTGCGTTCAGCCCCTTGAGGACCGCTATGGCGCGACGTGCAGGGCCTGTCAGGATCCTGATGACCGCGAATATGACGTCAGACCCGTGCGATTTCCGAGAGACCGCGTCTCCTACCTTGATAAGCTCCACGCTCTCCCCTCCATCAGCACCGTCTCGGTCGCTACCAACATACTATGAGGTGGACGAGAAAAGGTGCCAATGGAGGTTCAGCCTGCGGTTGCCTACTTCGTGTGCTTGTCCGCCACCTTTGACGCACCGTAGGAGTCGGGCTTGATCCTCGCCGCGAACCCCGTCCCGGTGACCATGCCGACGATCTCGCGGATGAGGTCCTTGGTCTCTCCGTTCTGCCCGATATCCAGGTGGATCTCCACGTCGAGATCGCCGTAACCGTTCTTCGCAAGCCTTTCGGCGAGTTTGCTCGCGACTCCGAGGCTCTTCGCCGTTTCGTAGAAGATCCTCTGCCTCAGGCTGCGCCCCATTCTCTCCCTTTCCTTGCTGTAGTAGTACCGGGCTCCCTTGCCCACCCTGTGGACAACTATGGCCGTGACGAAGCAGGCGTCCTCACGCAGCTGCGAGTCGGTCCCGATGATGAGCTTGTATGGGACGCCGGGGACCTCCTGCATGTAATCCATGATGTCTTTGAAAGTCTCGTTGAAGCTGAGCTTGCCCTTTGTCGGGCTTATAAAGACCACTTTCCTCACCTTGATCTCAGGAGGATGAAACCCCGTTGGGCTCTTGCCTGACCCTCATGGCAACTGCAAGGAGTGCGTCAGCTAGCCTGCCGAACTCATCGAGGCTCAGGGTCTCCGCCCGTCTCTCCGGCTGAACGGCTGCCATCTCCATGGCCTTCCGGATGACGCTCTCGTCCGCTCTCGGAAGGCCCAGGGCGCCAGGCCCCGCCATGACTAGCGCCCGTAGGAGCGTCTTGCGCCTCATGCCGAACCCCGCCCTCACCACGCGAAACAGCACATCCTCGCTGACCACCTTCACTGCCGGCTCGCGCCGCATGACAAGGCGCACCACCGCTGAGTCCACCTTCGGTGCAGGTCGGAACGCATCCGGAGGCACAATGGCAACGATCTCAGGAAGCGTGCGATACTGCACAACTACAGAAAACGCTCCGTACCTTTTCGAGCCCGGAGCGGCAACCATCCTTTCTGCTACCTCTTTTTGGACCAACACCACGACCCGCTCGAGGAACCTCGCCTCATCGAGGATCTTCAAGATGACGGGCGACGTGATGTAATACGGCAGGTTCGCAACGACCTTGCATTTCCTGTAAGCAAGTCTATCAAATTGCATTAACTCTGTCAAGCAAACGTCCAAAACGTCAGCATGAACGATGTCCACGTTCGGCCAGCCGCGAAAGTCCGTCCGGAGGCTCTCAACGAGCCTGTCATCGAGCTCCACCGCTATGATGTGCGCCGCCCGCTCGGCAAGGGCGCGCGTGAGAACGCCCGTGCCCGCCCCGATCTCGAGCACAGCATCAGCGCGGCCGAGATCGGCCGCGCTGATGATGACGTTCAGCCAAGAATGGTCCACGAGAAAGTTCTGGCCGAGGTTTTTCCTCGGCCGGATCGAGGGGTTGCCCCTCAGCCTGCGGGCGCAGGGTTTCACGGTTCTAGAACGTACACCTTCACCCATCGCTTTCCGTATCGCAGAGCCTCCTCCACGGTCTCGAAAAGCAAGTCGATCCTGTTGCCCTTGATGGCCGCCCCCACGTCGGCGGCGATGGCTGGGCCGTAGCCCTCGACGTAAAGCTTCGTTCCAAGGGGGATCACCCTGGGATCAACCGCCACGACGCCCGGCTCGGCCTTCATGCCTATGGCTGTGTACCCGTCCGCGTACCTCCCGCAGCTCGTCGGGCCCGGCTCGTACGCGGTGGCGAGCATTGTGTAGCACTCACGGTACCTGTACGCGCCGCGCGACGTATACAAGGTGCGCACGGGATTGCGGGTTCCCACCGCCAAGAGCTTCGACACGGGCTGCCGCACTACTTTGCTGGAGAGCACCTTCTCCTTGACCGGTCTTCCGTCCTCGTATGTAACGAGCACCTTTTGCTCCATGACGCCCTCTACGCCGGGCCGGAGCACCTTCGTCTTGCCCCGGTCCATGCTGGGATCGGACCTTTTCTCTATCCGGTAAGCCAGCCTCACCTGCTTGGTGACCACCTCAGATGTCACGCGGATGACCTTTATCTGCATCCCGGCGGTGAGGCCCGCCTCCATTCCGGGACTCACCTTATCGTCCGGCCTCAGCAAGACGCCCGCCTGCGCCAGGACGTGTTTCACCATCGGACCGGTCGTGACCATCTTGATCTCGCGACCGTCCACAGCCAGCGTGACCGGGACCGCGCGCGTGACCGTGATAGTGGCCGAACCGTACACACGTTCCGATACGCCGGGTGTTACCTCATCCCCCTCGTGGAGCTCGACCCCGGCCTGCCTCAGGATGTCACCTACCTTAAGGGCGGTTGTAGCCACCGATATGACTTGGTCATCCACGATGACCTTGACCTCCCTGGCGGCACCAGCAAGGCCCGTCACGAGAAGGACGGCGGTGCACACCACGAGCGCGATCTCCCTCTTTCGCTCGGTGAAAACGGACGGCCGCTCCCGCCTTTTATAAGGGCCAGACTTCATCTCCTCATCCTCCCTGCGGCGTCGCGCCAACTTTCCGTGACATCCCACGAACAAAGCCGGCCAGGGCGCGGGCGCCGCATTCTCCAACGTTAGGCTGTAAACCTTAAGTATGTCGCCAGAAGTTCGCGCTGCTCCTCGGCGGAGGGGTCCTGCCTAAGGCTATCGGCCTTGCCCTCCGGGGACGGCGTGCTTGCGGCGCGCCTCGTTTGGATTCGACGCTTAAGACGGCCGAAAGCACACCGGGTCGAAATACCTGTTCGCTCATATTCGCCTAAAATCAGCAAAATCCTCCTTCGATCGCAATATCGCGACACGCAGCCTGTACGCCCCATTATTAGGAAAGCACCCGACACCATTATCGGCAGGTACTTATTGTATTATTCATGCCTCCCCGCGGCCGTGCCTCCGGAGCACTCTCGGGCAGGCGTTCCGCGGATTGCGTCACGGCATGCGCTCTCGAAGGGGCTCATGTACACGTCGCCCTCTAGGGGCCATATTGCACCCGTCCTAGCACCCGTCTAACACGTGTCATATGTGCGAGTCGTAGTGCCTAACGCGAAACTCGGCTTTCAACTTGGACGCGATCCTCCGGCACCCCCATATGCTCACACCGGGCACCTGTACCACGCTGAGTACCACCCTGGGAATGTGTTTCTTGCATTCCCGGGCGAAGGATATCACCGCTTTAAAGGCTTGTCTACCGTATATGGGGTGGCACAGCGCATCATACGCCGCCGCGTTCGAGGCGTTGAGGCTTATGGACATGCAGTCCACAAGGCCAGCGAGCTCGGGCACTACGTTGCGGCCGTGTATGAGGTTCCCGTGGCCGTTAGTGTTCATTCTGACGTACATCCCGCGCTCCTTGAGCCATTTCGCTATCGCCTTCACCTCGTCCAGGCGCATCATCGGCTCACCGAAGCCGCAGAACACAACTTCCTTGAGATGGGCCGTGGGTGCCTTTTCAAGCTCCTCGATAACCTGCTCCACGCTAGGCTCCTGGTCCAGCCACAGCCGCTCGCCGCCCACCCCGTCGGAGGTGCGGCGGATACAAAACTCGCAGTCATTTGTGCAGCGGTTGGTGAGATTGATGTACAATGAATCCCCGAGCCTGTACACGATGGACGACTGCACTGGGAACCGCCTCCTGGCCGTCACGAGGCCACGCGGGCCGGCGCCCGCATACTGGCTATCACTTCGCCAAACCCGCCTCAATTCCTCTTCACCCGCTCCGGCGCAGGCGCCCCGCTGGCGAGAAGCCGCGCCACGTATGCGTCGAAATCGCGGGCGCGGAGGGTGCCCTCCCAGAACTCCGCCAGCGCTGGCGCGATCGCCCGCGTCCGGACGTCCTTCTCCATGAGAGCAAGGCGGGCGGACCTGTGACCGCACGGCGTTCCTGATGCGGCCGACAGGGTCAGGAATCGTTCGCTCGCTCCGTCCGGCCCGATCATCCCGAGCACCTCCTGCCTGTCGCCCAGATGGGCGGGGACGACGCACATCTCCTTTGCGAGCCACAACGCCTCCTTCCTCGCGAGTTGGCGCGCGAACTCCACCGCGAGTCGGGCAGCGTCTTCTCCGCCAGGGCCCGGACGCCTGAACGCCATTACCGAAGTCACGGATGTGCAGGAATTGGCCTCTCCGCCGGGCGGGTGTGGGATGGGGAGCAGGACGGGCTCCACACCCTCCCGCGCTGACGGGAACTCTCCCTTCGCGATCCGCTCCAGGCGTTCGCGGACGTGACGCGCGAAACCCGGGCCCACCGGTCCTATGACCGCCGCTCTGCCCGTCCAGAAAAGCTCGAGCATGCGCTCGCCCATTCGCGGGACGGGCTCGGGGAACGCGTCCTCGTCCCTTGCCTCCTCCAGAAACGATAGGGTCTCCGCTAGAGACGCCCCGTGCCAGGCCAGGCTGCCGTCGGCGTTGACTGCCAGAGCCTTCCCCGCGGCTCTCATCAGAGTGTCCAGAGTTGCCGTGGAGGTCGTCTCCAGGACAATCGGGTAAGTCCGGTAGCGCTCATCGACCCCGGCCTGTTGAGCGGCCAGGGCCCGCGCCATCGCGAGAACGTCGTCGTACGACCACCCGAAAGTCATGACCCGCTCAACGTCAACGCCAGCTTTCCTGAGGAGCTGGGCGTTTCCCGCCCAAGCCTGCACCGCGATCCACGAGGGCCACGCCCACACTCGGCCCTCGATGGTCAGCGCCTGCAGGGCGCGGGGCTCGAAGGCATCAGCCCCCGCGTCACCCGCGACGGTGCGGTCCATGAACGCGTCGATCGGCACCACGGCGCCGCTCTCGACGAGGGAGGGGTCGAACGGCGCCACGCAGACGTCCGGCTGCGTGTTGTTGTCGACGGCCTGCGTGATGGCGTCGCCGATCTCGTCGAGCTTCAGCAGCACGTACTCCACTTGGACGTTGGGGTAGAGCGCGCGGAAGTCGGCCCTGGTCTCGTCGATGAGGTCATCGTATCCGTACCCACCTCTGAATAGTGGCCAGCGCGTGCTCCACACCTTCAGCGTGTACGATTTCACCGGATCCACCCTGATCCATGGGTGAACACGGTAGCCGCGCAGCGCGTAGTAAATCCCGCGGGGGTGATACGGCCCCGGCGGCATGAGCTCGGGTCTGACGAAGACCGCGGTCACAGCGCCGGCGAACCCGATCGCGCCGAGGACCAGCAAAGCCAGGACGGCCGTGCGAAGCCATCGCATAGTGCAACCTCCGTTCGCTTGCGCGTTCGCTCGCGACAAGCCTCAGCCCGCAGCGATCCCCCGCTTGCGGCGGGCCTCACCTCAAGCCCAACAGATAGAGCTCGTTCGTCCCCACGCGGCCGGTCACGGGAACGCCGTAGAACTTCTGCATCTCCCTCACCGCCGCCTCGACACGCTCGCCGAACCTGCCGTCGAGAGGGCCTGCGTCGAACGCCTCGCGTCTTAGGTAGTACTGGAGCACCTGGACGTCCTGTCCGGTGGCCCCGGGACCAAGCTCGCGCGTAATATCCCCTTCGGGCTCGTAACCCACAATGAAGACCCTCGTTTTGATGGGGACGAGCTCGAAGAGCTCCTCCACGTCCTCGTTGAACATCCTGATACACCCCGCGCTCGCCGCGGTGCCTATGGACCACGGCCTGTTCGTGCCGTGAATGCCGTATCCGCCCCACGGGACATTGAGTCCCATCCAACGCGACCCGAAAGCTCCGCCGGGCGCGTAATCCTTCTCGATTATGGCGAACTCGCCGATCGGGGTCGGTGTATGCCATTTCCCGATAGCGATGGGGTACTGCTTTACGACTTTGTCACCTGCATAGAGAGTCAGCGTCAGTTTGGTGACGTCAACCACTATCCTCCGTTCGCCGCTGGGCATCTCGGCCTCCGTGAGGGCGGGAAGCGTTTGCGCACGGCCCGTGGCCATCTTGAGCCACGTGTCGGGGGTGACGACGCCGTCAGGCTCGAGGTCGACGGCCCGCTGGAACGCTCGGACCGCGGCATCGGTGGACAGGTCGAAGACGCCGTCGGGCTTGCCACTGAAAAAGCCGAGCGCTCGCAGGCGCTCCTGGAGCTCCAATACGTCATTGCCCTTGAGACGAGGTTTCGTAAGATACAGGCGGCGGTTCGTCTCGCCACACTTGGGGACGACCACCCTGTACGACCGTGGGCGGCTCGCTGACTCTTGGCTTACATGACTCGCACGGCTTGCAGGGCTTGCAGGACTGGCAGGAACGCGACGCGAGGTTTCTGCAATGGGTGCCGGCTGTGGTGCGGATGGGGAAGGCATCGGGCCCGGCGCCGCGGAGAGAACGACGCGCCGCGCGACTGCGGCAACCGCTGCCGCCGCTACGGCGACCGCCGCCACGACCGTCACCACGAGAAAGGCCAGCGCGAGCACGCGCGCCCCACGCGCCACCCCACGCGCCATTCGTCTCCTGCCCATCCAGAAAACACCCCCGACTATCTCGGGCGGATCCCTCATAGATGTCGTACCAAAGATATATGAGAGCGAGCGGCATATATGAGGAAGGGGCCTTTACGGTCCCCCTTGCGGTCCGAGCCTGAGGTCGGTTGGGCCAGCCTGCGTCGCTCTTTCGAGACCGCCCGAGCGACGGCCGGCGCGTGCCTGCGGCGGGTGCGCGAGGGCAACACCATGATAATCTGAAGGAATGACACAAGCAGGAAAACAAGATGCTCTGGAGAATCTTCGGATTGTCAGAATCAGCACAATCCAGCCGCGCGGGTTCACGCGCCGCCGGGTTGCGCAAGGGGCCTGGGCGAAGGCGGTCCGCGATGAGGAGGTGGTGGCAGGACACCGCGCCGAGATGCTCGCTTCTTTCCGCTTGCGTGTGATCCGTTCCGCTTCGGGTTCCACTTTCGTGCGTCATGACTGCGGTAGGCTCCTCGGTCTGCTTGGCAGAGGAACCAGGGATTCGAATCGGAGAGGCAAGGAGGGAGAAGAATGAACTCAGTTGTTGCCCTGGTTATCGGGTTCATAGTGGCCGCGATTGGGTATTACTGGTACGCGCGGTATTTTGACGAAAGGGTTATCCAGGTGGATCCCAAGAAGGCCACCCCGGCCAAAATGTACATGGACGGAGTGGACTTCATCCCCACGAGCAAGCACGTGCTCTTCGGGTATCAGTTCAAGTCCATCGCAGCACTCGGCCCAGTGCTGGGTCCGATCATCTCGCTGCAGTGGGGCTGGCTTCCGGGGCTCCTCTGGATCCTGCTGGGAGCATTCTTCATAGGGTGGATCCACGACTATTCCAGCGCTATCATCGGTCTCCGCAACGACGGCGAGACCTTCGGCGCCCTGAGCTACAAATTGATCTCCCCGAGAGGTCGCGTCATACTCCTGAGCTTCATGTACTTTTATCTACTGCTCATAGTGTCGGCCTTCGGCAGCATCGTCGCCAGCATGCTCCAGGGAACCCCCAGCGTGCCGCTGGCTATCTTGGCGCTGATGGCAGTCGGCTTACTATCCGGTTACCTCATTTATAAGAAGAAGATGGATATCCTCGCTGTGACCATCCTCATGGTCGTTCTTTCCATATTCGCTATCTGGCTTGGCACCGTGATCCCGATCAAGGGGTCGTACGGAGCCTGGGTCGTGTTCGGCCTGCTGTTCAGCTTCATAGGAGCGGTGTTGCCCATCTGGAGCTACACTCAACCCATCAACTACATCTCATTCTACCTCGTCGCCCTCGGCATGCTTGGCGCGGTTCTCGGCATACTGGTGGGTCACCCGAACTTCAGCGTGCCGGTCTTCACGACCTTCTCCATCAGCGTGGGCCCGCTCTGGCCGATCCTCTTCGTCACCATCGCGTGCGGCGCGATCTCGGGTTGGCATAGCCTCGTGTCGTCCAGCGGCACGGCGCGTCAGCTTGAGAACGAGACCGACACGCGCTACGTTGCCGGCGGCTCCATGTTCCTTGAGATGCTCCTCGGGCTCATCGCTCTCATAATCGGGGCGGCTTCCTTCGCGACGTTCGACGAGTACGGGGCGAACCTCAAGGCGCTCGGCCCCGCGGGCATCTTCGCTGCCGGCCTCGGTGCGCTCCTCAACAAGCTCGGGATCGGGGCGGAGTTCGGCAAGGCCTTCGCCGGCGCGATGCTTGTGGTCCTCGCCATCACGATCATGCAGCTCGCCGTGAGGTTCATGAGGATAGCGACGGCGGAGATAGTTGGCGAGGGTCTGCCCCTTCTGCGCAACACTTACGTGGGGGCCTTCGTAGCAGTGCTGCTCACGTACATACTGGTGATGACGGGCACGTGGAGCTACATCTGGACTCTGTTCGGCGGTGCTAACCAGCTCATGGCCGCGCTCGCCCTCATGCTCGTCTCCATATGGCTGGCGAAGGAGGGCAAGGCTTGGCAGTTCACGTACTACCCGATGCTGTTCATGCTCGTGACGACCATCGCCGCGCTTGTGCTTACCACGAGAAACCTCATCATCACGGCGTCGAAGCTCTCGGCAGGGATCGCGAGTCCGCCCGCCGGGCAGAGCGTGGGTGTGGCGATCGGCGGCAACATCATATCCGCCGCGATAGCCGTGTTCTTGATCATCGCCGCGCTCGTGCTCGCGTATGACGGTCTGAGGATGTTCGGCAAAGCCAGGGCCGGCAAGCTCGGCAAGGCACCCGCGGCGGCACCGACGGCCAAGGCATAGAGATCTCCGAGAGGACGCAGAGAGTTGTAAGAAGCGGTCGGCGGCGAATCTCACGCGCGGGCCTTCCCTTCCCTGGGCGGGGCGCGGGCCCTCCCTTCCCTCGGGCTCAGTCGGCCCACGCCCCGCGGCGCCTGCCATCACGGACGGGCGACAGGCGAAGCCCGCGCGTGAGACATGTCGTGCGGATGTCGGGTCGTGGGCTTCGATACAGGTGCCTACGCCCGGCGCCGGCCGAGCAGCGGATGCCGGGCGACAGATCCGTAAGGCACCGAGGCTGGGGAGAAGGACGGATCATGTTTGAGAGGGCGCTCCGTGCGGCGCGTGAGTTTCTCTACGGTCTCACTGGATTCGAGATAGCCGAGACGGCAAGGCGAAGGCGTGCCGCATGCGAGCAGGCCTTCATGTGTGCGGTCTTCGGATGCGCCCTCGGCGTGCCGATTCCGCGGTCGTACTATTCGCTGCGCCTTCTGCCATATCTCGCGGTAAGGATGCCCGGCTGGAAGCGCAGCGTGCTCAAGGAAAAGGATCTAACGGAGGTGTTTGCGCATGAACTCGCCTGAGATCCCACAGGGTCCCGCGACGGAATCAAACAAGGATGCGACGCCCCGCAGGCAGGGTGGGCTCTTCCAAGCCGCCAAAGAGTTCATCTACGGAATGGCGGCCCATGACATGACGAGGTTCGCCCTGAAGACCCGTTCGAGCATGGAGCATCTCTTCATCCTCATCACCATGGGCGACATGCTCGGAGTTCCCATCCTGCCGCCTTACTATTCGCTGCGGCTCTTGCCCTACGTAGTCCCGCAGATATCCACGTGGAAGCGGCGCATGCTCAGGGAGAAGGACCTGATGGATGCCATATTCTGAAACCCTGGAGCGCCCAGGTTCGCGGGAGCCCGCTGAAGGGCCCGCTGGAAGTTGGAGGTGAACGACTCCGTGTCGCTAGCGAAATTCTTCGAAGATTATCCGGAAGTTAGATACATCATGTACGGCGGTAAGGGCGGCCTGGGAAAGACGACCTTCTCCGCTGCCACCGCCTATTACCTGGCCAAGAAAGGGCACAAGGTCTTGGTGTTCTCCGTAGACCCACAGGCGTCCCTGTCGGACATCTTCGAGAGGAACATCTTCGGGCAGGGCGAGGTGGAGATACTGCCCAACCTCTACGCCTGCGAGATCGATGCCGACCGCCGCATCAAGGAGTACCAGGACGAGATCCGCCAGAAGATCCGTGACATGTACGGGTTCGAAGAGATCCCTGAGGAGATCGAGAACTACATGCAGGCGGCGTCTGCCGAGCCAGCCATGGAGGAAAGCGCCATATTCGACGAGGTCGTCAACATCGTGGTGAAAGGCGGGTATGACTATTACATTTACGACCTCGTGCCGCTCGGCCACGCGCTTTACTACCTCAGCATGGCCTCGGTGTACGACCAATGGATCAGCAAGATCACCCGCCTGCGCGAGCAGATGCGCGAGTACGACCGCGTGATGGCGACGGTGAGGCGTGAGAAAGAGCTTCAGGAGGATCAGATCCTGAATGAGCTGCAGTATATCAAGGGGCGCATCAACGCCTCGTCGGGTATACTCACAGACTCGCGGAAGACCGCGTTTTTCTTCGTGCTCACCCCGGAGGAAATGATCATCCTGGATACGAAGAAGGCCGCCGAGATGTTTGCGAAGTTCTCAGTGCCGATACGCGGGTACATCGTGAACCGGGTAGTCCCCCAGGAACTGCTCGGCCAGAATATCCCCACATACCTGCGCAACAGGATCACCATGCAGAAGGGGTTTCTCGAGGAGATCGAGAGATCGTTCGGCGAAAAGGTGCTCGGGCGCGTTCCGGAGCTCGAGAGCGACGTGAGGGGCATCCCGATGATCGAAAAGATGGCCCACGCGATGTTCGGGGGGTGGTGAAAGTGGCACAGGCAGTCAGCCCAGCGCAGCCGGCCATGTCCGGCTCGATGTCGGAGTTCCTCGCGGCGAAGCCTCATCTCAAATACGTGTTCTTCGGCGGCAAGGGCGGCGTCGGGAAGACCGTGATGGCCGGCGCCGCGGCGTGCTGGTTCGCAAAGCAGGGCCGCCGGACGCTCCTCGCGTCCACGAACCCCGTTCACTCGTTGAGCAGCCTCCTCGGGCAGGACGTCTTCGGGAGCCCGAAGCCGGTGGAGGGCGCACCGGGGCTTGAAGCGTACGAGATAGACACAAAGGACACTATCGAGAAGTCGAAGCGCGAGATAAGCGACAAGATCAGGATGTTCCTCAAGTTCGCCGACATCCCGACGAAGGCCGACGACTTCGTCCAGACCGCCACAATGAACCCGGCTTTCGAGGAGTCGGCCATGTTCGAGAACATGATTAACATCATGTTCGAGGACAAGTATGAGGTGTACGTCTTCGACACCGCGCCCACGGCCAACGCCAGGCGCCTCCTGGGCATGTCGCAGGTGTACTCGCTTTGGGTCAACAAGATGCTCAAGAGCCGTGAGGAGGCTACGGCCCTGCGCAAGGCGCTGTCCTTCCGGAGGAAGGAGGAGAAGGACCCGCTCCTCGACTACCTCCTGTCGTTCAGGGACCGCATCGGGCACGCCCGCGAGCTGCTCTGCGACTACGACAAGACGGCGTTCTTCTTCGTGACACTGCCGGAGGCGCTGCCCATCGCGGTCATCAAGAGGTTCATCGGTTGGTTCAACGACTTCGGCATCCCGGTGGGCGGGGTCATAGTGAACGGCGTGATAAAGGCGGAGGACTTGGACGAGGGTACCTCGCAGTTCGTGCTGAACCGTGTGGAGATGCAACAAAGCTATATGAAGCAGATATACGAGATGTTCCCGGACGTCCGCGCGGTAGTGCCGCTCTTCGAGACCGAGGTGCGCGGCGTGCCGATGATCATGCGGGTGGCGGAAGCGCTCTTCAAGGATGGATGCAGCCAGAAGGCGGGCCAGGCCGGATAGGCTGAGATTGGCTCCGCAGGCATAGGCAGAGAGAGCGGCTCCGCACCGTCTGACAGGAGCGGGCCGCTCTTCTTTCAATCAATACGGATAGGGGTCGACGTATGTGAAGATGTCGCTCCAGTGCGTGTCTCGCTCGAACTGGAGATTGTCAAGATATGATGGTTTAAATCTTCACCCCCTGCTCACGAAGGTATTGCCGGAGCTGACTAGTGCTGGGATAGAGCTTTCGCACCAGGTTGAGATGCTCCCTAATCAGGTAGAGGCTCCTTTGGAGTAACCTCGCCATGATCTCCGGAGGGACTTCAAAGAGCTGCAGGATGAGCACGCTTTGAAATGTGGATACGTAGTTGTCCACCGCCCGCGGAGAGTGGTAGGTGATCTTGGCAATCTCCTTGACGGTGTGGCCCTGAAGGTGCAGGTTGACGATGATGTCCTTGTGCGTCATGCTGCGCCCGGCGTCCAAGACGGTACCCGGGGTGGGGACCACGATGTTGTGTTCCCTCTGGAAGCTCCTGATGAGTTCGGAGATCCTGGCCGTGCTCGTCTGGAAGATCCACTGCAAGTCCATCAGACTTAAGAGCCCATTCTGGCGATATGCCTCGAAACAGACTCGTACGATCCGCCTCTTCAACTGTTCCAGACACTCGGGCACGTTTCGCGGTTGGGCTTGCAGTTCCTCAGGGGTCCAGACCGTGAGAATCACCGGCGCGTGCTGGCGAAAACGGGTGGCAACCTCCTCGGAAAGACTGGCATGCACGTGGGTGGCTAGGACGGGCATCTCGCCGTGCTTGAGCTGCTTGGTCATTGGACAGCAGATGTTGCGCAAGGTGATGAGCTCCTCTACCAGTTGACGAGCTACTACCGGGCCAAGCCCTGCCTCGGTCGCGACGAATTCCGTCAGGCTTGCGACCACTGAACGAGGCGCGGACGTGTCCAACACGCCCAAGCGACTGGTGGGCATCTTGGGTCGGATCCTGTCTAGTTCCTCCTTCCAGGCTGCCTGGTCCTGTTTGTCCAGAGCAGTGACGGAGCGCTGGAGGTTGTCCACGTACCGGTTAGGGCCCTTTCGGCGCACCAATGCCCACGGGTGGATGACGGCAAGCACTTGTTCCAGCTGAACCCGCCGAGAAGCTTGTTGAAGCCTCTGGGTACACGCTGAGAGCACCATCTTCCGCGCTTCGCTGAAGGTCCCGCCAGCAAGCATTGGCTTCAGGTATTCGGGTCGAAACAGAGGCAACAAAACGTCCTTGCCGTGCTGGTGCAGGAATAGTTCAAACGGCCTGGCTCGTCGTATCCCAAGGCAAGCCTCCACCTCGTCCATGCGACGGTTCACCTCGGCTACGATCAGAGCGGCAATCCGCGATTCCTTCCCGAAATCGTAGCGTCGAGCCAGGTGCTGAATCTGATAGTTTTCCAGGTTACGTTCCAACAGTGGCTGATAGAGTTGCTGCCGGTTCACGGGACGAGCCCCCTTTTTTTGACCTCGCCCTCGTGAGCCAGGAAGATCTGCCTTAGATGCTGGAGGCGTAGAGCATACTCCGGCCCAGAGTATTCACGGACCAGATCGAGGTAGGCCTTCACAAGCTTCAAAGACCTTCCCAGCACCCGCCGAATCAACGTGGGCCCCATACCTCGCTCAGCCATCACCAATACCGCAGCGAATTCCTTGATGTAGTTCTCTATCGACTCGTATGAGTGACCTGTGCGGGCCACGATCTCGCTTTCGGTATACATCTGCAGGTAAAGCTCGACGATCTCCTTGCGGTGGGTAACCCCTCTCCCAATATCGCACTCCTGCCCCCTCAACGGAACCACCAGCTTGGGATGCTGCCCGATCAGCCTGCGAATAGCTTCGGTGTGTATGCCCAGAAGGTATCCAAGGTCTGCGTAGGTCAGGTAGCCGCCCTGGAACTTGGCTTGCGTCGCGTAGCGCACGATCTTCCTAAACTTCATCCCACTTACCCTGTTGGGAGGCTCATCGGCCATATCCTGCGCATCAAGAAGAGTAAGCTTGACCGGCACCAGGCGACATGCCTCCAGCGGCTTTCCCGCCGGCTCAGTCGCACCAACCGCCCAGTAGACCACCTCAAGATCGCCTCGAAAGACAGATAGCTGGGCCTGTAACTCCTCTATGAGCTCCCGTATGGCTCGTACTTTGATCGGAGACAACCTAAAGTCCTTCGCCAGCTCTTCGTAGAAATCCGCCCACCCGCCAGTTGGAGCCGACGACCGGCAGGATTCCTCCATAACAAGCTCCAGGCTACGCCGAGGGACACGCCGAATGAGTTCCACCCATTCGGAGGTCTCCACGTCATCCGGCTTAAAGCCGCCGGCCAGCACGCATCTTGCTACCGCACCAAACCGATGGGAGATCTCGCGCCACCGTTCCCTGGATATCACCGCTTCCCGGCGGATCTCACCCGGCGCTTGTCCCGCCAGGTACCTCGCCATCGCCCAGGTGGACCTGAGCATACCACCCTGTTCACGAGCCCGCCGGGATAACCCCTGGATCGGGACCCAGATTCCGAGTCTCCTGACCTCTTGTAGCCGATTCCGCAAAGATGTCGGCGTCAGGTTGCATATCATGCCGACCTGCTTGGCGCTTAAGAGCGCATCCTGGGCGTAGGCCTCCTCAATCAGCCGGAGCACTCGGCCAAGTTGCATGGCAGCCAGGCCCATCTCCAGTTCCAACTCGAGATCCTCAGGGCTAAAGGCTGTCAATTTGACCTTCTTGGTCGCGCCACGTCCATTGCGCATAAAGCTATCGCGTCCGTCAACTGCCTCGACTATGATTTGCTCGGGTCCGCGCACCTCCGGCCTGGAGAGCAGCCAGCGACTTATCCTGGAAGCCAATAGCCTGGCTTCGGTTTCGCTCATCCCGAGATTGTTCTTAAGCTCGACGGCCACCTGATTTTCCAGGGTCTTCTTCTTTGCCGAGGCCACCTGGTATTTCAGACGTTGCCGGTATTCCTTCTCGCGTCCCATACCTACCTCCGGTTACCTACAGACTGTCCCCTTCCTGACCACTGTCAACCGATCTATGCGCTTCTTGCCAAGGCCCCTTCGTGGTTGCTGAGCCGCCGGCCTGGTGGCACGAGGCTTCTCTCGCAGGGCGGCCAGGCCGGGCGGGCTCCACGAATGGCCCGCCTCCGGCCTTGCCGCAGCGGTCGTTGCGTGCCACCTTAAAGACAGCTCCAATGCTGACCCGGTGACTCCTCCTTCGTGCGCTTCGCCTTCATTACGGCATACCTGTCTTATAAGGACACCCCTACTTCCACCCGCGCAGCTTCCGGAAATATCCCTTCCCCTGCGCGCGACCGGATGCTTCCTCAACCTCCGCGATCACCACCGGAGCTCTTTCCAACGGACGGTACTCCCTGACCAATTCGCGCACCGTCTCCACTGTCGCCTGATCGTCACACCGCCTCAGATTGAGAAGCACTCGATGCCTGCTTACCCCTGCCTTCCTGTAACTCTCCACGATTTGCAAGTAACCAATACCTCTCGTCCAAGTTACCCGAACAAACATGGCTTCTTTACCATCATATCACGGTAGAAGAAGGTAATCGTATTTGGAATAGGGGCTCCAGGAATAACGATCCGGCAGATAGATTGAAAGCCCGTTCCCCCAGGCACGCGCATAGGGCGCCCCAGCATACATCCACGACCCCGAAAGCGCTGCCACGAGCGCGTCGGCCTTGGCGCAGATGGCCTCGCGGGCAGGGGCCGATATGCCGGATGCCGGGTCCGCCACGCGGGCGCGCAGCTTCGACGCGAAGTCCGCTATGTCGAAGTGCGCGCAGTTCCAGTACTGGATGGCATCGAGCCTTGCGATGCTAATGGCCTGCGCGATCTTGGCCGCGTCGGAGCCGCCAGAGTTCGCCTGTATACGGCGTAGGAGCTCGTCTCTGAGAGCTTTGACCGCGGCCGCCACCTCGTCGGCGTGCTCGAGGCGGAACGCAGACTGGGTGACGCCCCACGAGAGGCTCGCGCCGTATGATGCGAGGTACGTGTCTACGAAAGCTCTCGCCAGATCCCAAGGCGACGTGCCGTACGGATCTGCCACGAGGCCTGCCAGGGCGGCGCCATAGTCCCAGCCTTCCTCGGGCTCAATCTCTTCCGAACCCACGGCGATGTCCGCAACGCCGCGCATCTCGTACGCCACCTCGATCATCTGCATGAGGCACGCGTCGAAGCCAATGATATCGAGGCGAGGCAGGCCCTGGAGCGCCGCGCGCACCTGATCCACGTCGAGGGCGGCGGGCTCGCTCCCGCCGTTGTCAACACAAATCGCCCGCGGCTCGACGCGCGCGGTCCGCCAGATGGTCCAGCCGTCGCCGTGGTCCCAGAGGATAAGCACGTAATGCTGGGCGGGGTAGTGCGTCACGCACCAAGTGACGAAATCGCGGAGCTCCGCGGGGTCCGCCATGTTTACCTCAGTCCTGTCGTCGTAATTCCCGTCCCATGGCGCGAGGGGAGACACGATGGTATCGTAACCGAGCGAGCCTGGGTCTTTGGTTATGTAGTAGCGACGCGTCCCGGTCCAGTCATCGTTGCTCGTGTCAAACCCCTCGGCCCTGTCGATCTGGACCAGGATACTCACCTCGTCCGTGGAGCCGACCTCCTCCAGCTCGTTCATGTCGGCTATCGCCGCGGACTCGAGGTTGTTGTCGGCGCACATGTACACCATAACGGTCCACTTCCCGAGCAGGTTGCCGTAGGTCTCGTTCACTGTGGTGACCTGCCCGCTGCGGACGAGGACCTTCACGTCCAGCCGGTAAGGCTCGTACACGACGCTAACCGTCTGCGTCCCGGGCGAGACCCCGTCTTTCCTGAAGTAACCCGCAGCGTCAGTCACCGCCAGCCCGCTGGACCCGGTCACTCTTACCACAGCACCCGCGCACGGCTCGTATCCCTCAGGCACGGCCGGTGCTGGCGCGCCGCGCGCCCCGGCCGGGAGGACTTTCAGCCCTGGGGCGGGGGCTGGTTCGGCAACAAGGGCCGCGCTCTGGGCCGGGCGGACGGTGGTGGTCGCCGCGACGGCGCTGTACCCTGCTGGTTTGAACACATACCCATCCACCGAGCCAGGCCGCGGAGAATCACTCCCAAAGCAGCCCGCAATGAGCACGCTCGTCGCCAGAGCCGCGGCTGCGTACATGGCCACCCGGAGCCTCCGCCGCATCATCAGTCTCCCCATTGATGACGTTCGCTCCTCCCGTTACGTCCGTTGTAACCGCTCCAGGCTCTATACTACCATCTGCCAAATCCAGGTCAAGTCTGCCTGAGGCTGCCAACCTCGACCGTGTCCAACTACGCCCGTACCGCAGCCGCCGAGCCCGTGCGGCGTTTTTGGTTGCACACCAACGGTTTGGGCTTCATTGGACTCCGCACGTGCGGCAACGGACTCCTCCAGCCGGGTAGAGGGAGCGCAAGAGGAACTGAGCCGGTGGAAAGCCTTCAAAGGCTTCAGGTGGAAACGGCTGGTGATTACGTCGATCCTCACGACGCCAACGCGGCCGCCTAAGCTTATGGGCGGCCGCGTTGGCGCGGGCTCACGAGCGCGAGCCCCCTGGGAGACGCCACGCGCTACTGCACGCGGTAGATCGGCACGTCACGAAGGGCATCGGGCGAGGCGAAGAGCTGAGGGGTCTGCACTGCACCCGGCCCGAATTCCGCCGAGACATATTCCTGCACTCGGGGCGCGGCGTAGCTGAGAGCCTCATAGGCGCTTATGAGCCCGTCCTCGTTCGAGTCCGCCACCCCGTTGGCTAACCCTTCACAGAAAAATTCCGTGAACACTCCGTTCTGGAGGTCCGAGGATTCGTACGAGACCTCTGTATCATCGCACGCGGTGATCACCACGTACCCCGCGTCGCTGAGGTTCCGGGCCATGCGCGACAAGCCAGATCTAAAGCTCTTGCTCCCATCCGCCGTCGAAGCAGCGCCGCTGCTGCTGGCGCCGCCGACCCCCTTGAACATCCCCCCGCTCCGGCAACTATCGAAGATGAATGTGCAGTATCTGGTCCCGGTCACCGGCGACGCCGGTATGTAATGGGCCACGCACTGCCTCAGCTCGTAGTCGTAGATGGCCTGACCATCTGAGGCAACAAGACACTCGTACGGAGGGTCCCCGGGGTCTGGGCTGGGTTCACCGTCCGATGCGCCGTGCCCTGAGAAGGTCATGACGAAGTAATCCTGGCCGTCCGGGCTCATCTCATCCCCTATGGCCGCTATGGCGTTCAAAATGCCTGCCTTGGTCGCCTGCTGGTCGGTTAGCTTCACTACCTTTCCCGCATACCCATTGGTGCCCCAGAGCGTAGATTCCAACAAATCCGCATCGGCAACAGCATAGTGCAGGTCGTTCGCTTCGTCGGGGTAATCGTTTATCCCGATAATGAGATAGAAGAACGAGCCCAGCTTGGCCTCGCCAAGGTGAGTCGTCTGGCCCGCGACCACCCGCACGCCTGGATACGTCAGGCCGTTTATGAACCTCTCGTGTGTTATCGAAACGTCATACGTCCCTGGGCTCAGCGTCGTTAAGATGAAGTAACCTGAGGAATTGGAGTACGTCCACCTGCCAGCCTGGACCGCAAGGATCCTCGCTCCCGATAAGGGCAGGTAGCCCGGTGGCGCCGTCGACAGCCGCGAGACGATCACCTCCGGCTGCTGCGCTGCCTCGCCAGCGGCACTGCCCCTGGCATCGGCGTGGTAGTAAACGTACCCGTCTATGCTGCCATAGACCGAGATGCCTCCTCCGCCGCCCCCGAAGCAGCCGCCGAGCGCGAGTGTCCCTGCAAGAAGCACGAGGGCCGCCGCTACACGGAGTATGGCGCCCGCCCGGCCCGGTGTGCAGCCTGGCCTATACATCTGCTCAAACCCCCTTCACGTTTTTGGTCGAGCCTGAGCTCCCGGAGCCCGCCCCCTCGCCCCGCTGAGTGAGGGGGCGTTGATCCTCGTCCGTCTGCCGGTAGTCGCCGGGTTGCCGGTGTTGCACCCGGGGACGGCGCCCCGCTCGCGGCGCGTTTCGCCAAAACCTGGCCCGTCAGGCTAGGCAGCCGGATTCTGACACCCCTCGTGCAATCACTGGCAACCCCCTTCCAAAAGTCGGGAGCACTTCTGCAGCCGCACTTAGCCGTCAGCACAGCGGCGGCCGCGGGAGCCAGGAAGAACATGTTAAGCGCATGTCCGCACAACAAGATATGCCGCGAGGTAACCACCTATGAACCATGAAAGGCGGCCGCCGGGGGCATGCCCCTATCTTGGCAACTCAGTCTAGCTCATCCAAGCCCGGAATGCAACACTACTAACTATGACAAGGGGGTCAAACTGGGCCATCGGCGTTGCGGGTAGGTTTCAGTGAACCACGCCCTGGAGTCCCACGCGTCCTCACGTGCCACTACCGCGGTAATGTGATATCATGCGGGTGAGGTGATGGCCAATGGCGAAGTACAAGCTCACGAATGTTCGGTTTACGGAGGAGGAACACGAGGCGCTGCGGTATCTCGCTCTTTCGGAAGGCAGAAGCATGGCCGACATACAGGCAGGTTTTGTTTGTAGGCCCGGGTGACGCGGCTTGCGCGATCGACTCAGTGCGCGGCGTAGTTTCGTGGCGTGCCACGCCTGTGCCGTCCGTCCCCATCCGGGCGGGTTCGTGGACGCCGCTACGGCCTCGTCGCGTACGGATGGCGATAGCAGCACAAGAGGCTGTCCTGCCATGAGCGAGGCAAGGAATGCGCCGTGGAGGTGCGAGGGACGGAAAAGAGATGTCCTGCACACCCGCAGTCACTCGCCCCGAAGCGAGGTATAAGCCGAGTCACGCCCGACACCTTGCACAGGGAATCCGCCAGCTCGCACTCTGAAAGGGTCGGCAATGAGACCACCGATGAGGCTTCCACCTCGCGAGACACAATTGGGACGACATCGATTCCCACGGGTCTCGCCACCGCCCGGAGCCAGTCCACATGCCAGCGGCGGCTTCCGCCGCCCGTCCAGTGGCGGCGGAGGCGATGGGGGAGACCCTTGGCGCCGGAGCCGACGTAGGCGTACAACCCCCTGTCGAGCGAGTGCTCGCCCAGGCTTCCGATACGGACCACGCTGGGCTCAGGCACGTAGAGCCACAGAACGTAAAGGCCTCTCTGAGGCAGGGCGCCCCATTCAGGGGTGACGTCCGCGTCCGGAGTAGCGCGGGTGACACGGGTAAGGGAGTCCCCGCAGTTCTCTTTGCAGCTGTCTTGCCCGATGTCCTTCTCCATTGTGGCGACGGTGAGGGGTTTTTCGGTGTGCGGCGCGATGGCGGTCACCCTGAAACCACGCTGCTGATAGTATGGGACGAGGAGACGTTCCACAACGCAGTAGAGCACGAGCCGCCTCACCCCGGCGTCTCTCGCCTGCTTTTCGATGGAGCTGAGAAGGAGCGTTCCCGCCCCGCGTCCCCGGACTTCGGGGAGCACGCCGAACCGGCTCAAAACCCATGCGTCCGGGGGACGAGGTGTGACGCGGACGATGCCTGCGGGCCCTAAGCCGTTTCCGTCTTGCCCTGTGCCGGGACCGAGATAGAGCACAAAAACGCGCGTGCCCGCTCTCAACTCCTTCACGATTCCTTCGCGGGTCTCGTGCGTCGCGCCCGGCGCCGGCAGACCGGGACTAGGAACGTGCGGCGTTGAGAAAGCTCTGCGAGTGAGGTCGGCAATCAAGGACAGATCTGCCTCGTTGAGCTCTCGTATTCCGAATCCTGACGCTCCCAATCGTGATCTCTCGTCGGACGGCATCATGATGCCCTCCCACGGCGCAACGCTGTGTATAGCCGCAGGTTAGGTAGCCATCGAGTAGCCGGGACGCCTTGTTTGAACCGGCCGGCTGCGCCGCCGCCTCACCGCACAAGGCAGCTCTCTGTCGACGGAAGGGTGGACACGCGTTCGATGAGGCCAGCCGGCAACCCCGCACGCCGCGCCGCGCACGGTTTCTTCGAGGCAGCCTAGCAGCGTCCCCCGCCCTCCACGAAGAAGCGCTCGAGCCTGCGGAGCCCCTCCTCGATGTTCTCAAGGGAGTTCGCATAAGAGAAGCGCAGGTAGCCCTCGGCATTCGGGCCGAAGTCTATCCCAGGCGCGGTGGCCACGCCGCACTCCTCGAGCATCCTGAACGCCAGGTTGTAGGAGTCGTTGGAGTATCTCCTGGCGTCCGCGAGCACGTAGAAGGCGCCTGTCGGCTCCCCCGCCACCGGGAGGCCGATCTCTCTGAGCCTCGGGACGATATACCGTCGGCGCTCGTCATACGTGCGAACCATCTCGTCTACGTAAGGCCTACACTCGTCAGAGAACGCTGCCACCGCAGCGCGCTGCGTGAAGGACCCGGCGCAGATCAGCAGGTTCTGCTGCAGCTTCTGCACGGGTCGCACAAACTCCTCAGGAAGGATGGCGTAACCCAGTCGCCACCCCGTCATAGCCCAGGTCTTCGAAAAGCCGTTTATCACGAACGCGTTGTCGGTGAACTCGAGGATCGAGTGGGCGCGCCCTTCGTACACCAGCCCGTGGTATATTTCGTCGGACACGATGGGAACGCCGATGTCGGCGAGGGCCCGAAGGTCCTCAGCGCTTAGGAGATTGCCGGTGGGGTTCGCCGGCGAGTTGATCAGGATGGCTTTCGTTCTCGGAGTGACGCGAGATCGCACCTCATCCGGGACGAACCGGAACCCGTTCTCCGCCGGCACCTTCACACGCACGGGGACCCCTTCGGCCGCCCGGATGTAGTTCGGGTAGCATGAATAGCACGGATCGGAGATGATGACCTCGTCCCCGGGGTCCAAGAGAGCCTCGAAAACCAGGAGAAGTGCGGGAGAGCTCCCGGGCGTCACGATCACGCGCCGGGCGGGCACATCGATGCCGTACCTCTCGGAGTAGTACCTGGCTACCGCTTCGCGTAGCTCGGGAATGCCGAGGCTCGACGTATACCCCGTCTCGCCCGCGGCAAGCGCCCTGCGACACGCCTCCCGTATGGGCTCGGGCGTCCGGAAGTCCGGCTCGCCCACCTCAAGATGGATGATGCTCCTCCCCGACCGCTCGAGCTCCTTTGCCCTCTCGAGCACGTCCATGACTATGAAGGGCGGGATCTCACACGCCCTGCGTGATTGGGGAATGCCTGCTCTTATGACTTCAACCCTTCTCGCCATCGCCTCGTGGCTGCACCCCTTTCACATAAGTAAATAGGTTAGGAGTATTGGAACGACGGTACGCCTCGCGGGAGACCGTTGAGCTTTCCTTCGCTGCGCCACGTCCCACCTCGGCCAGCCGAGGGCCCGGAAGTCAGTCGCTGGTCAGTCGCTGGGGTCGCTTGAACCAGGGGGTTGAAGGGAAGCTCAACCGCCTTGTCCGCCTCGACTTAATTCAACAAGCAATCCGGTAGTCCTGCCTTGCGGGATGCGGCAAGGCGGAACGCGGCAGATGGTCAGGGAGACAGCGAGGCAGGGAAGCAGCGGTTCATGGCCTCAAGGCCGTCGGGCACGCGTCCGTCTGCCTTACCCTTGCCTGCGCCTAGCCTCTGTCTCCACCTACACTTTCAGCAGGAAAAGCCCTTATTGCGCCCCGGCTCAGGCCGGGCTTTCTCGTGCCCCGTCAACCGTGAGCGAGGCCGCGGGCAAAGCTTTTGTTGCGCCCGTAGGCGCGGGATGGTATAATACGAGACAACAGCAGGCTTTCAAGCACAAGATGCCCGTGAAAGGGCAACTACGACAACGCAAAGGCGAATAACGCAAAAGGCGATGAACGGGAGCAGTAGGCTCACGGAGCGTTTGAAGAGAGCCGCCGGACGGTGCGAGGCGGCAACCTCGGCGCAGCCGAACTCGCCCGGGAGTCTCACGCCGAACGGCTCGTTGATCCGACGGCACGCCGTGCCCGTGCCGTGTCAATGTCGGCGCCAGTAGGCGAAGACGGACCCGCCGTTATCCGGGAGGGCACACGCTGGCCATTTGCGTGCGCCCAGTTGAGGGGGCCTGAGCCGCTATAGAAGACGCCGCTTCGGGCGAAGCCGTTCGAGTTCAACGCGTCCTGTTCCGAAGGGCGGGCGGCATCCGGCCAAGTAGAGTGGTACCGCGAGGGTGATGAGCTGATTACCCCCGTCTCTTCATGGAGACGGGGTGTTTTTTTGGATGGGTTCCTTAATCCTTGAGAAGGACTGCTGCCGGGGCTTGCACCCGTGCCCGTGCTCGTGCCCGTGTCCGCGCCGGAGCGTGCGTTTTCGCCCGCACCGGCGGCCGCATCCGCACCTGCACCCGTGGCCGTGTTCGTAGCCGTGCCTGGCGCACGGCTCGCGCCCCGCACACCGCACGAGGAGGTTTGAGAGTTCAAGATGGCTACTGAGCGAGCACCTGAGCGCATCGAAAGATACGACCATCAGGCTATAGAGAAGAAATGGCGCGATATCTGGGAGGAGACTGGCGCCCACCGCACCGACGAGAACCCCGACAAGCCCAAATACTACTGCCTGGACATGTTCCCGTACCCGTCCGGCTCGGGCCTGCACGTCGGCCACTGGCGCGGCTACGTCCTGAGCGACGCGTGGAGCCGCTACAAGAAGATGCAGGGCTACGCGGTGCTCCATCCGATGGGCTGGGACGCGTTCGGGCTCCCCGCAGAGAACGACGCGATCAAGAAGGGGATCCACCCCGAGGTGTCCACGGCGCGCAACATCGCCACCTTCAAGCGCCAGCTCCACGACATCGGCGCAATGTACGACTGGAGCCGCGAGATCAATACGAGCTCCCCGGAGTATTACAAGTGGACGCAGTGGATCTTCCTCAAGATGTTCGAGAAGGGCCTCGCCTATCGCAAGGAGATGCCCATCAACTGGTGTCCGAGCTGCAAGACGGGCATCGCCAATGAGGAGGTCGTGGCAGGCGAGTGCGAGCGCTGCGGCACCAAGGTCACGAAGAAGAACCTGGTCCAGTGGATGCTCAGGATCACGGCGTATGCCGACAGGCTCCTCGAGGACCTCGACAAGCTCGACTGGCCTGAAAAGGTCAAGAAGATGCAGGCAGACTGGATCGGCCGCAGCTACGGCTCGGAGATCACCTTCGACGTGGAGGGCACGCAGGACACTATCACGGTGTTCACGACCAGGGCCGACACGCTCTTCGGTGCAACATACATGGTCCTCGCGCCGGAGCATCCCCTTGTCGCGAAAGTCACCACGCCCGAGATGCGCCCGGCAGTCGACGACTACATCGAGCGCACCCTCGCCAAGTCATCGGTGGACCGGATGACCGCGACGAAGGAGAAGACCGGTGTCTTCACGGGGGGCTACGCCATCAATCCCATCAACGGCCGCCGTATCCCCATCTGGATCGCCGATTACGTCCTCATGGACTACGGCACGGGCGCGGTCATGGGCGTGCCGGGCCACGACGAGCGAGACTTTGACTTCGCCACGGCTTTTGGACTCCCCATCATAAGGGTGATCGCTCCGACGGAGATCGCGCGCCGGGACATAGCGGGCGCTGCCGCGATGCCCCTTGACCACGCCGAGACGGAATACGGCGTCATGGTCAACTCGGGCGAGTTTGACGGAATGACGTCCGAGGAAGGCAAGAAGGCCGTTACTGAGAAGTTGGCGAAGGCCGGCAAGGCACGCTTCACGGTCAACTACAAGATGCGCGACTGGGTCTTCTCGCGCCAGCGCTACTGGGGCGAGCCCATTCCCATCGTGCACTGCGAGAAGTGCGGCGAGGTCCCCGTGCCGGAGGACCAGCTTCCCGTGCTGCTGCCGCGCGTCGAGCGCTACGAGCCCACCGGAACCGGTGAATCGCCCCTCGCAGCGATAGCCGAATGGGTGAACACCACTTGCCCGAAGTGCGGAGGGCCCGCGAAGCGTGAGACCAACACCATGCCGCAGTGGGCAGGGTCGTGCTGGTACTTCATTCGCTACGTCGATCCGAAGAACGATAAACAGCTTTGCGACCCGGCAAAGGCCAACGCGTGGCTGCCTGTGGACCTTTACGTCGGCGGCATAGAGCATGCCGTGCTGCACCTGCTCTACTCCCGGTTCTACGTAAAGTTCCTGTACGACATCGGAGCCATCGGGTTCGACGAGCCCTTCGCCAGGCTCTTCAACCAAGGCATGATCTACAAAGACGGCGCCAAAATGAGCAAGTCCAAGGGCAACGTCGTAAGCCCTGATGACATGGTCGAGCGGTACGGTGCGGACTCGCTCAGGCTTTACGAGCTTTTCATCGGCCCGCCCGAGCTCGACTCGGAATGGAACGACAGCGGCATTGAGGGGATGTACCGCTTCCTCAACAGGGTGTGGCATCTCGTGAACTCCCACCACTGCCGCGAAGGCGTGGAGGGGGCGACTCGCAGGGGGACAGCGGCCGCGCCCGCGACGGGGGCTGAGGCTGCCGTGAGAGCGACAGGTGCTGTGGGGCCACGGGTTGCCGGCCAAATCCCTGCGGCCCTTGAACGCGAGCGACACCGCGCCGCCATGGAAGTCACCCAGCGCCTGGAGGCCTTCAAGCTCAACACTGCGGTCAGCGCGCTGATGTCTTACGTGAACTTCCTGAACGACTGGGCGCACGAGAACGGCGCGGTAGATAGGGACAGCCTCGAGACGCTCGTGAGGCTCCTTGCCCCGTTCGCGCCGCACATCGCGGAGGAGCTGTGGCAGCGGCTCGGCCACAACGAGAGCGTGTTCACGGCGAGCTGGCCCGAGTACGACCCCGCGAAAGTCGAGGAAGACCTCGTGACCTTGCCTGTGCAGGTCAACGGCAAGCTTCGCGGCACCATCCAGGTGCATAAGGATGCGCCGGAGGCGGAGGTCCTCGCGGCCGCCCGGGAGGCCGGCACCGTGGCGCGCCACATCGCCGGGAAGCAGATCGTTAAGGAGATATACGCTCCAGGGAAGATCGTCAACATCGTCGTGCGGTGAAAGCACAATTCCGCCCGAAGCAACTTCAAGTCCGCAAGAGGCCTGGCATTGCCAGGCCTCTGCTGTGCTCAGTGCGGTGATGCCATCACGTCGCGACAGCGTATAATCACCGATTTCCTTATCGGCGGGCATGCTCTCACCCGTGCAGACCGGCTGCTGTCAAGAGACCGCGGATTCTACAAGACGTACTTTCCATCTCTGAAAGTCAAGGCTCAGCCCGGCCCCGACTGACTTGTGTCCGGTTCACGGTCTGTACAGGCCCTATCGGCCACAGCCCGAACCCTCAAGCCCGAGTCCTCAGGCTGAAGCGAGAAGACACAATAGAACGACAGAACGACGCTAACCAGACAGCGTGCGCCCTGGGTTCTGGCCGCCAGCGCGCAATCGGGCCGTCAGGGCTTGAGGCCCGGAAGCGTGAACGGCACTTTGTCTGTAACAAGTCGAGGTTTCGTGAGGACCTCGGCGTGAACATCGTACTCGCCCGGCGCGACCGGGGCGCCGGTCGAATCGGTGCCTTCCCAAACGACCGAGTAAATAGCCAGCTCCCCTGGGGCTATGTTTCGCTCGGTCAGCATCATGATGGCTGCCTTGCCCGACGACCAGCGCCACACCTCCGTGCCGTCCTTCGCCGTCACCACGAAGTCGAACTGCATCCCGCTTGAAAACTGCAGGCGGACGGGGTCCCCACCCGTATTGAGAGCAGCGATGGTGAACACCTTCAGCGCGCGGCCGTCGACCCGGACATCACTCACGCCCACCTGGATCTTGAGGTTTTCGAAGGCCCTTGCAGAACAACCCGAAAAGAGCGCCGACATGAGCACTACCATCACCACGCCCGTGATCGACCGAATACTTCGTGATCTCAGCGCTTGCAGCACGGGAATCGTTTGCAGCACGGGAATCACCTTCCCTTTCCCGCGGTAGAGCTAGTCCCGGCAGAGCCCTTGGGCGTCAGGCGCACAAGGCGCACGCCGCCGTCCCCGTCCGCCACGTCCGCCCCTGCACCAGGCCCTCTAGACAGCCCTCCTCGCGACTCTGGCGAGCTTGCCCCCGCCAGTTTCGCTGTTGGCACCGAGCCAGCGTTGATCCGCACGTACAGGTCCACCCCGGTGATCGTGTCCCCGTTCGACGTGATCCTTCCCGGGGTGCGCCCGTAATAGTCACCGTCATCGATCATGCCGTTGTGGTTGACGTCGATCCAACCGTAAATGTACCAGGAGCCAGCCTCGACGTCGTCCACCTCATATAGCCCGCCGGGAGCGGGGCTTGCCACCGCACTGTGGTAGGTGAGCGTAGTCCCGTCGTCCTCGCCCGCGAAGACCTTCATAGTCGTTATGGACGAACCGGTTACTGCAGCGTGGCCGTTGACGAGGCCCCACCCGTACTCGCTGTCCTGCCCTGGGGACCCGAGGTCCATGGCCGTCTCGTGAAGCGCCTTCGCCACCGCGGCCGGTCCCCTGACCCCCGAGGCGATCATCAGGGCGGCGAGGCCCGCCACGTGCGGCGTGGCCATCGAGGTCCCCGAGGCGTTCGCAAAAGAATTGGTGGGCCACGTACTCAGGATGTCAGAGCCCGGGGCGACCACGTCCACCTCGCTGCCGTAGTTGCTCCACGAGGCACGGACGAGGTCGGGGCCCACTGCGCCTACGGCGATGACCCTTGGGTCACGCGCGGGGTACGCGACCCACGGCTTCCCGTCGTTGCCCGCGGCCGCGACCATGGTCACACCCTTACTGTAGGCGTATTCGATGGCCTGGTCCATGAAGGGGTCCTCGCCCGTCGTGGCGTCGCCTATCTGGAAGCTCATGTTCACGACGTCCGCGCCGTGGTCGGCGGCATACCGCAGGGCCTCGATGATCATCGAAAGGTCGAGGTAGCCGGAGCCGGAGTCGTCCGTCACCTTGAGCGGCATGATGCGCACGTTCCAGTTGATGCCCGCTATGCCGATGGCGTTGTTTGTCACGGCCCCTATGATTCCTGCCACGTGAGTTCCGTGGCCGTTGATGTCCCGCACATACGTGGTACGGTTGTAGAAATCGTAGCCCGTGGTGATGTGCCCCGCGAGGTCTGGGTGGTCGGTCTGCACACCCGTGTCTATGACCGCTACCGTGACGGATGAGCTGCCCTTGGTGAATTCCCATGCATAAGGCAGGCTCATCGCCTCCGGTCCCCATTGCCGCGGGTAATATGGGTCGTTGGGGACGACGCGCGCCGTCTTGGCCGTGCCAAGCGCGCTCGCCAGCATCGTCGGAGCCGCCGCTCCGCCCACACGGGCCGTGTAGTTGGGCTGCGCGTGCTCCACGAGCGGGTCCTCCCTGAACTCCTCAGCGGCACTGGCGGGATCGATGCCGTGTGGCACGGCGATGACGTATATGCCCGTGCCCTCGATGATACGCTTTATGCTGTAGCCGTGTCGCTCCGCTGCAGCGCGGATCTGGTCGGACGTGGTGCCCGGACGGAAGCTAGCCAGGAAATCAGAAGGCGAGTAGGCCGGACCGCCTGGAGTCGAGAGAGGTTTGCTCCGCGTTGCACCCTGAACCACCACGCCTGGCACGGCGGTCGTCGAGGTCGTAAGGCTCGACGCGTACGCGTTTTCCATCACCACGTGCCCGAGGACCCGCCCGTACACGCGCGGCTCCTCGGAAGGCGGCTGAGTACCTCCGCCTCCTCCAGGGTCGGACGGCGATGAGGGCGGCAAGGGGGATGTTCCGAAGCTGCCAGGTGAACACCCGGCAAGGGCGATGACCAAGAGCGTGACGAGCGCGGCCGCGCGCGTGAGCCTTGACGCTGCCGCAAGCAGATGCGCGGATGCGCGTGCGCCTTCGTATGCGCGGTAGGCGCGGCGGTTTGTCGGCATGGGACCTTCGGGTGCGCCGGCACGGCCACGCCTAAGTACGGCGCCATGAGTTTTCGTCTCCTTTCTTGACGGCGCTGGGGTTGCCGGTGCTTGCACAACGGGGCGTGGAGAATCCGGCTGTCTTAAGCGCTGAATTCGCCTGGCAGGTTCGAGCAGAGAGCGTGTTCCGAAGCGTGTTCCCTTGTTCATGGTTTTCCTCCTTCTGATGCACTGACCCACCGCCCTCGCGCCAGCCGCCGCTTGGCAGTAGATGGCAGTGGGCGCGCCCACCCCCGCCCCGGCATCGGACGGCGAAAGTGGTTGCCCGGAGAGTGGGAAACGAAAGTGGGGAACGTGGGCGGCCAGCGCAGGTCCCCGGAACTCGGCGGCATCGAGACCGCAAGCCTCCATAGTTGGAAAGCAGCAGTGCTGTTTCAATTAGCCGAGAGGCCCTCCAGATCCTGCAGGCACCGGTTGTAGCTCGGCAGGGAATTGGTGGCAGAGCGGGCCCACATCAGGAAACGGTGTATCCGTGCACGGTCGCCCGCGAGCGCGGCATAGTTATGACGGGACGGCCTCCCGCGGCGTGGAGGAAACCACCCAACGATGGCGAACAGGGAGATGAGTGTGGTGCAAAGGAGGGGCACGATGGAGCGTCGCGACGGGCTTGCCCTTGAAGTAGACCGGCTTGAAAAGGTGTTCCGCGAACGGGGCGCACGTGAGGTTCGGGCGGTCGATGGAATCAGCTTCAGGGTGGCACCCGGGGAAGTGGTCGGCCTCCTCGGCCCGAACGGTGCAGGCAAGACCACCACCATCAAGTGCATCCTCGGCCTCGTCCAACCAACATCGGGCAGGGTGACCATCTTCGGACGCGACCTCGCCTCGCACTACCCCGGCATTCTCAGCCAGGTGAGCGCGGTCCTCGAAGGAAGCCGCAACCTTTACTGGAGGATGACCGTGTGGGAGAACATCGAGTTTTTCACCGGCATCCATGGGTTGCCGCGACGGCAACACCTCCGCTACTTCGACCATCTCGTCGAGCGGTTCGGCCTCGCCGAGAAGCGGAACGTAGAGGTCCGCAAGCTGTCTCAGGGGATGAAGCAGAAGACCGCGGTGGTCTGCGCGCTGGCAAAGCGCACACCCCTCGTCTTCCTCGACGAGCCCACGCTCGGCCTTGATGTGGAGACTTCGTACGAGCTCCGCGAGACCCTGAAAGACCTCGCGAGGGAGGAAAACCGCACGGTGGTCCTGAGCAGCCACGACATGGACGTGGTCCAGGATGTGTGCCAGCGCGTCATCATAATGGCTGCGGGGCGCGTGGTCGCCGACGACTCCATCGAGCACCTCATGGGGCTCTTCAGGACCAAGGCGTACCGGCTCGCCCTGCGGGGTCCCGCGCCGGACGAGCTTGAGGCCAGCCTCGCCGCGCGTTTCCCCGGGCTGGAGTTGCAGAGATCGGCCTACTTGACCCAGATACGGTTGCGGCTTCCGGAGCCGGACGACATCTACACGCTAATGGACCTCTTGCGCGACGCGGGCGCCACCATCGAGGGGCTCTCGCAGGAAGAGCCGGACCTCGAGAAGGTCTTCCTCGAGATCGTCCGAAAGGAGAGGGAGAATCAGTGCAACTCGCACACGCCCTGACAGCGGTGATCCGGCGCAACATAACCATGATGAAGCGGTACCTGTTCAACACGGTGTCCGCTCTCGTATCCATCTATATCGTCTTCTGCCTCGCGTTCTTCGGCCTGAAGGCGTTCGCTGCCGTATCGGCGTCGGGTGCCCTGGATGGAACGTTCGAAGGGGCGATCGTGGGCTTTTTCGTGTGGACCCTCGCGATCTTTGGGTACTCGAGTGCCTCGTGGGACCTCATCAACGAGGCGCAAACGGGCACGCTCGAGCAGCTCTATCTTTCCCCCGCTGGCTTCAAGTGGATATGCACATTCAGCCTGGTGGTGGACTTCCTTGTCAACATGGTTGCAGCCGTCGCCTTTCTCTTCGCCATGATGGCGACCACCGGCCGGTGGCTCAACCTCGACGTCGTGAGCATCGCGCCGCTCATCATCGTGACGGTGCTGGGGGCGTACGGCACGGGCTTCGCCCTGGGCGGGCTCGCGCTCGTGTTCAAAAGGATACAAGCATTCTTCCAGGTCATCCAGTTCGCGTTCGTCGGGTGCCTCGTCGTCCCATCGCGCATACCGTGGGCAAAGCTTCTTCCGCTCACTACGGGAAACGCCCTTATCTATAGGGTCATGGCTGAAGGGAAGCGCCTGTGGGAACTGCCGGCGGCAGATGTACTGGCCGCCCTTGCGGTTGGAGTAGCCTACCTCGCGGCGGGGCTCGCTATCTTCTCGGCGTGCGAAAGGGCCGCGAAGGCGCGCGGCCTCCTCGGGCATTATTAATGTGAAGACGCGGTCTTCCTGAGGCCCTGCTAAGTCGGCCGTCCTCTCGCAGAGGTAAGTCTCCAGCACATAACGGAAGTCAGCAGCTTTCCTGGCGACCATCTCTTCGTACTCGCCGCGGAAGCGCGCCGATGCCTCATACACGCATATGCCCTTAACGGCCTCGAACTGAAATACGGAATGGCCCTCCTGAAGGAGGACAAGATCGAGGTCATACGGGACGAAGAGATCGGCCATCGACCCGTAAAGCTGCGCGTGTAGGACGTGGAGCTGTCCCGCCCGGGCCAGGCGGTCGAAGTCAAGCAGAACCACGCCAACGTCTATGTCCGTCAGGGGATCGTCGATCTGAGCCCGCCCACCTAGAAGCATCCGGTAGGCGTTCTCGGCCTGCGACCCGAAGAGATAGCACAGGCCCACCCCGTTCCTCTCGCATATCTGCCTGAGGGCCTGCATCTTTCGTGACCCACGGGTCAGAGACCGTGACTCGTCGCTCATCCCGCTTAGGCAAACTCCTTCCCTCGGCAATCTGGAAAAGGAGGCGTCCGCCGGACTCCGCCCCCGAAGCCATTATACCACGCCTGGTGAGCCCTGCCATCCTGTACCTGCCTGCCGTTGCCCGTGATCCTGCCCCCTCCGACCTCCGAACCGAGCCACCCAGTCGCCGCCGAAGCGCGATGCGAGTTCATCCCAGGTGAGGCCGGCCGCCTCGAAGATCTCTGCCTCGAGAGCCTTCGTCGGGGGAAGCGACGCCCTGAGGAGGTCCGCTATGTCTTGCCGCCTCTCGTGCAGGTCGGCGAACCGCTCCTCCACAGTGACAAGCCGGCGCGTGACGATCTTGTCCGCGTAAAAAACAACTTTCTCCTCCCAATTGCGCGGGTAGTCCTCCCTGCTGATGATGGAGTCCAGGATGTGCCGGGCGACTATCCCCGCAACCTCCGGCATCCCTTCGTCCAGCACGATCTCCGCGGACGCCTCGGCATGGTTGCGCGCGCCACGCCGCACGTGCCGCTGGGATTTCCCCACGTCGTGGAGGAGCGCCCCTTTCACCACGAGCTCCAAGTCGATGCGTTCGCCGCGCTCCGCGAGCCGCGCGGCAATGAAACTCGCCACTTCGGCCACCTTGACGGAGTGCTCGATCACGCCGTCAGGCAGCGCGTAGCGGCGGAGGATCTCCACACACTGAGAGACCAGCCTCACGTGACTTCCACCCTCTCCCACGTCTCCCTCGATGCCCCCCTCATCCTCTCGTCCCGCCCTGTTCGAACTGGGCGCGCGATGGCTAGATTCTCCAGATACCGGTAAAGAGAAAAGGTCTCATGGCACCCTATTTGGGGCAGGCGTGCCCACCGTGCCCAGGGTGCCAGCCAAGACACAACACAAGTATATCATGTCCCTTGCTTCGCAGTGCGTCCTCGAAGCCACGATGCCACCAGCATCACGAGGGGAAGGACTATCTGCACCACGGGGGCGTATATCGGGAAGGCGCGCGCGGCGAACTCGACCATCTCGGGGAGGTTGTTATATCCCGCGATGCACAGAACCGAGATGAGGAACGCCAGGGGCACGGCCACGGGGCGCGGATCTTCGAGCGAGAACACCTCGACGGCGCCCAGCACGGCGGCATAGTGCGTCAGCGCGAGCTTGACAAACGACCCCGCGGTCCATTGGAGGATGCCGAGCACTTCGATGCGCTGCAGGAACTGTCCGAGCATGATCTCGCGGATCGTCGTGAGGCTCGGGAAACTCAATCTCACAAGCTCGTTCGGGCCGACCGTTACCAAGTTCCTGATGAAAACGAAGACCAATGCCGCCGCGCCCGCGACCACGGCCACTGCCAGTAGTCTACCGGCGCGCTCGGGATGGGCCGTGGCCGGCGCTATGAAAAGGAACACGACAAGCTCTCCGAAGGGAAAGGCCAGTAGACACAGAGCCTGGCGCAACACAGGCGTCATCCCTCGTTCGAGCACGGGCAAGAGAAACTCGAAGTGGGTAAGGCCTGGCGTGGCGAACGCCAGCGCGATCAGAACAGGCATGCCGATGCCGAGGAAAGGCACAAGAAGCTCGCCCGTACGGGCTAGCGGCTCTAGACCGGCCCGCACTATCCAGGCAGACAGAAGCGCCATTGTTCCGACGAAGACGACGGGCGGCGTCCGAGTAAGTATGGATGTGGCGTACATCTCTGTCACGTTTCTCAAAACGAGAGACGAAAGGTGCGTGAAATACAGCAAGTACACAACGCCTATAAGCGTGCCGAACACGGGGCCGAAGATATCCTTGGCGTATCCGAAAGGCGTCTTGCCAGGGAATCTTCCACCAAGGCTGAACCACACCACAAGTGCCAACAAGGCCGCGGCGGCGGCGATCAGAATTGAAAGCCACGTGTCCTGGCGCCCATAGTTCGCTGGTAGCAAGAGCGTGGAGGTACCTACCGTGTACCAGAATGCCAACGTCACAAACTGAAACCCTGAGATGCGGGGCTGCGCCATCTCTTCACGACGCCCTTTCCCTTCATCCTCCTCAGCCTCGCTGTCCTCGCATAACTCCAAGCCTTCGTCGCCAGGTCGCCGGGCGGCCAGCACCACGCCGCCCGCGCGGCCGGAAGGTCTTGCGCCCACGCGTTCTGCCGGCCGCCCTGGCCTCGGCAGCCGGCTTGTCGCGCCAAGCGCCCGCGGCTCCGCGACTATGCTTTCCCAGAAGTGAAATACTAATTCGCGGAGGTTCTACCACGTCTATGAATGCTTTCGGACGCGCAGGCAGGGTCCTGCGAAGGTTGGCAAGGCTTCTCGCTCCCCGGTGGGGCGCGCGATCGGCTGCCCAGGAACGAGGAGGCCAGGCGAATACACCGATCTACCCGGGCATCGACGAAAACCTCGCTGCGATCAGGAAGGCACTTGAGCCGGCCGCTGACCTCGTCCTGAGGAAAGTCGGGTCTGGCAAGGCTTCCTTCGGCGTCGCGATGATCGACGGCCTTGTAAGCCGAGACGGGGTCGATCGCGACGTTGTGAGGGCTCTTATCGACAGGTTCACCGAGGCTTCCCACGGCACAACAGGGGTACCGATCGGCGAGGCCGCGAAACGTCTCGCTGAAGCCAGCATCGCCACGATGAACGTGCAGAAGGCGGCCTCCATCGAGGAGGCGATCTCATCCATGCTGGATGGGCAAGTCGCGATCTTCGGAGAAGGCTGGAACATGGCCCTCACCGCGTCCGTGCAGCAGTGGCGGATGCGAGCCGTATCCGAACCAGACGTGGAGTCGGTGGTCCGCGGGCCGCGAGAAGGATTCACCGAGGACCTGCGCACCAACACGTCCCTTCTGAGAAGGCGGCTCCGAACCCCGAGCCTGCGCATGGAAGAAGTGCAGATAGGCAGGGTCTCTCCTACAAAGATCGCTATCGTTTACATACGTGGCCTTACGCCCGAGCATCTTGTGGAGACCATACGGAACAGGCTCTCTGCCATTGACGCGGACAGCATCATCGAGAGTGGGCAGCTGGAGGAGCTCATCGAGGATCAGCCGCTCTCCATATTCCCGACGATCGGCCACACTGAAAGGCCCGACCGCGTGGCGATGCGGCTCCTCGGAGGTGCCGCCGCCATTCTCATAGACGGCACGCCGTTCGCCCTCCTCGTCCCCTTGACCTTCTCCTTGCTGCTTCAGTCGTCGGAAGACTATTACTCACGATGGCCCGTAGTCGTGGGAATACGCCTCTTCCGTTGGTTGAGCCTGATTATCTCGATGGTGGCGCCCGCCTTCTATGTGGTGCTCACATCGTACCACCAGGAGCTCATCCCGACCGGGCTTGCGGTAGCCATCGCCCAGCAACGGGAGCGCGTGCCGTACCCGGCTATCTTTGAGGCATTGGTGATGATATTCGCCTTCGAGATAATGGTCGAGGCCGGCGTGAGGCTGCCGCGCCCCATCGGCTCCGCCGTGACGATCGTGGGGGCTCTGGTCATAGGAGAGGCGGCAGTCAGAGCGGGGCTCGTGTCCGAGGCCATGGTCATCACGATTGCGCTCACAGCCCTTGCAACCTTTGTGCTTCCCTCATATGACCTCGCCCTCGTGGCGAGGATGCTGCGGCTGCCCCTCACCGTGATTTCAGGAATCCTCGGGCTTTTTGGGATCCTGGCGAGTTTCCTGGCGATCCTCATCCACACCTCCACCCTGAAATCGTTCGGCGTCCCCTTCACGAGCGGCCTTGCGCCGTTCGTGCTCTCCGATCAGCTCGACCAGGTGTTCAGGGCACCGTGGTGGGCGATGAGCTTGCGCCCACGGCTCATAGGCTACAAGAACCCTCATCGCATGGAGCCGAGGCTCGACTTCCCGCGCATCGCCGCACGGTGGCGACAGCAGGCCACCACAGAGCGCGTGCTCGAGGAGTCCGCGCCCGCACCGGCACGCGCCAAGGCCCGCCTCCAAATCCAGGGGAAGATGCCGCACAGGCTCAAAGGACTTGCCGTGGCCGTGGGCTCGGGGCCCGGCGGACCTCGCGGCGCCGACGGCAGGGGCAAGGGCCGCGACGAAGGCCAGGACGCCCAGGGTGCGGCAGGTGCCCCGGTCAACAGGCTGTGGTGAGAGCAGGTCGCATCACATGGCTCGCCTGACGTTCCCGTTCCGACACGAAGGTGCTCAAGCACGCCCGGCGCGAAGTTCGCACGGTCGGCGCGCCAAACCCCCCCTCCCCGCGCCGGCCTCCGACGTCTTGTTGGCGGCCGCGCGCATCGCGCGCATGGCGTCCGCCCTGGCAGTCTGCGGGGCTGTCTGCGGGCTCGTCGCCGGGTGCTGGGACCGGCGCGAGATCAACCAGCTTGCGATGGTCTCGGTCGGAGCGGTGGATATCGTACCTTCCGACGAAGGCCCCATGGCAACGGCGGCCGAGACGAAGTTAGGAACGGCGAAGCCGCGGTTCCGGGTCACGGCTGAATTCTACCGGCCACGGGGCGGAGCTACGGCAGGCGGCGATGGCGGCGACGACACCGGAGGCCGACGGGTGTCGGTTGGGGTGGGCACGGGTTGGACGATCGCTGGTGCCGTGGAGGAGTTGGACGTTAAGATGCCCCGTCACCCTTACTGGGCCCACCAGACGGCCTCCATCATTGGCGAGGATCTGGCGCGACACGGCACGCTCGAGCTCCTCGATCTGTGGGACCGGGATCCCGAGATCCGGCGGAGCACGCTCGTCCTCCTGAGCCGGGGGCCTGCCGGCGAGATCGTAACGCGCGCCCAGAGTGTACTCGAAAAATCTCTGGCAGAGGAGATCCTCGGGATCTCCAGGGTCGCTCCGAGGAGCGGGTACGGTGCCGTCCCAACGGTCCATTCGGTCCTTCTGGACATCACCGGGGACACAGCGTGCACGGTGATCCCTTTCATCACGCTGGGCCCGGTTCCTGAGCCCGCTGAGCCTGGCCCCGTGCCGCAGGGACAGGAGCCCAAAGTCTGGACACCAGCGGTGATGCCCACCGCAAGGCTCACCGGCGCAGGGGTGCTCTACCGGGACAAGCTGGTCGGTGAGCTCAGCCCGCGGGAAACCCGCGGGGTCATGTGGATGAGGAACAAAGTCCCGGGCGCGGTGGTGGAGGTCGAGTGCCCGGGCTCCAGAAGTCCGGTCGCCCTCGAGGTGACGAGGTCCTCCGCTCAGGTAGGTGTGCGGGTCAAGAAAGGTGCTCTCGAAGGCACCGTGAAGGTACAGCTTGAGGGCAACGTGGCCGAACAAGGCGGCGACACCGACCTCTCAACGGAGCGCGCCCTCGCGTCCCTGGAGAGCCGCTTGGCAGAGGCGGTGCGAAACGAGATCTCCGAGGCCCTGGCTAAGACGAAATCATACGGCACGGACCTAGCGGGATTCGGGCCCGCGCTCCACCGGGCCAACCCGGCGCTATGGCGCTCGATGAAAGCACGCTGGCCAGATGAGTACCGGAGGCTCCCGGTGACGATCGAGGTCAAAGCAAGGCTGCGAAGGACGGGATTGACGCTCAAACCGCCGGAATTGCGCTGAGCTGGGCGCGCAGAAGGAGCGCGCAGAAGCGGAAACGCGCAGGCCCAGGCCCTCAGAGGAAGGAGGGTCAGAGAAAGGAGGGAAGGAGGCGTGACATCCAATGTTTGTCATCGTTGTTGAGCTGGTGTTGGTATGTATCGCTGTATTCCTCATGGATGGCCCATCGCTCATACGGCGCCGCCGGTGGCGGGAATTCGCCGTCTATATGGGGATCTACCTCATAACCGTCGCGTTTGCTCTCTACTGGGGCATCGTGCGCCCTCCCGTCTCCATCAACCGTCACATAATGAGGGTGCTCGAGCCTATCGCGGCCAGGATCCTCGGCCCACCGGGCACCCAGTGAGAAGGACCGCGCTCGTATATCTGTATGCTTTATGCTTTCTTGCGTGCGCGCGTGCGTCCCTTGACACTGGCGCGGAGAGAGCGTATGCTGCTAATTGAAAATGATGTTCAACTAACTAGGTCGCCATGAGTTTGCGCTACTCTTCGGCACGCACGCCCTACCCGCTGTTGCCGGCCTTGGCCCCTGGCGACGGAACGCTTGCAGGGCGCCCCGTTCGATTCAGCGCGCGAGCTGGGGAAATTCTCGACGCCCCTCGTGCAAGCACCGGCAGCCTCAGCATCCGCAAGAAGAGAGGCGAGGAAGGGACTCGTGGCGCCACATTGGGGAGAGCAGGCCACATGATAAGCCTGGAAAGCCTGGAACAGCAGCTTAGAGCCCGCGGCTGCAAGCTGACTCGCCAGCGGCGCGCCGTGTTGCGCGTGGTCACCGCTACCGAGGGGCGACTTGACGCCGCGACGGTCTGCGAGGACGCGAAAGCCGAATGTCCCGAGATCGGCCTCACGACGGTGTACCGCACCCTCGACATCCTTGCAGACATGGGTGTCCTGAGGCGCCTGCACCTGCCTGACGGGTGCAGTACTTACGCACCTGCGTCCCCAGGCCACCGCCATCACGTCATATGCGTAGAGTGCGGTAGGGCCGTGGAGTTCGAGGGGTGCGACCTTACAGCTCTGCTCGATTCCGTGGCTTCCAAAACCGGTTTCAAGGTTGAGGATCACTGGCTACAGCTCTTAGGAAGGTGCCCGGCATGTCAAGGAAAGCCATGTCAAGGAAAGCGCTGATCACCTCTGCCATCACGGCCATCATCGTGGTAGCAGCCGGGGTCTTTGCCGCGCTCGGCGGGGGCTCGGGTGAGATGCCGGCCCCGGTGTGCCGGGCGGCCTCATCAGGCGGCGGTAGCGGTGCGGCGCCAGGGGGCGTCGCAGGCGGCGACGCGAAGGTGAAGGTTGCTGTGAGCATCCTGCCGCAGGCCTATTTCGTGGAGCGCATCGGCGGCGAGAGGGTGTCCGTATTGGTCATGGTCCCACCGGGGGCGAGCCCCCACACGTATGAGCCGACCGCGAGCCAAATGCGCGAGCTGGCCCGCGCCCAAATGTACGTGCGGGTCCACGTGGACTTTGAGGAGGCGTGGATGCCGCGCATCGCTGCCGCTAACAAGAACATGTTAGTGGTGGATTCCACGTCCGGGATAGAGCTCTCGAGCGACAAAGACCCCCACGTGTGGCTGTCCCCCAGGCTCGTGCGGATTCAAGCCGAGCACATCTACGAGGGTCTCGCGAAGATCGACCCGGACGGCCGGAAGGTCTACGAGCGCAACGAAGAGGCATTCCTGCGCGAGCTTGACGCCCTGGACGAGGAGATCTCGACGATCCTCGCGCCTGTGAGGGGCGGGCGTTTCATGGTGCTCCACCCCGCGTGGGGCTATTTCGCCAGGGACTATGGCCTCGAGGAAGTACCGATAGAGGTCGAAGGCAAGGAACCGAGCGCGCGGGAGTTGGCCGCGCTCGTCGAGGCGGCGAAGGCCGACAGGGTTCGCGTCATCTTCGTGCAGCCTCAGATGAACCCGAGGACGGCCGAGGTGCTGGCGCAGCAAATCGGGGCCCGCGTCGTAACCCTCGACCCGCTCGCACGGGATTGGCCCGCCAACCTTCGCGCCGCGGCGCGCGCCATTGCGGAGGCCCTTGGCGCGGGCGGCGGGGGCACAGCTCACAAGGCCAGGCCCTGAACCCCTGAACGCGGCGCTGTCTTGCATCACCGGCCGCGTCCCGGCGCGTCGTGGCGATGAGTGATGGGCCGTGGCCAAGAATGGCCAAGACAGGCCTGCGACATGACCGGCCACCCTGGGAGCGTGATCTTAAGGATGGAGGTTATACGCCTCGAAAACGTCTGGGTAGAGTACGACGGCGCCACCGTGTTGGAGGACGTCACGTTTGCCGTGCGCGAGCGCGACTTCATTGGGGTTATCGGCCCCAACGGCGGCGGCAAGACTACTCTCCTCAAGACCATCCTCGGCCTTACGAAGCCTAGACGCGGAAGGGTGACGGTGCTCGGAACAACACCGCTGAAAGGGCGCAGGTTCCTCGGGTACGTGCCGCAATACTCCCTCTTCGACCGGGACTTCCCTGTAAGCGTCTGGGATGTCGTGCTCATGGGGCGGCTGGGGCACAGGGGGCTCTTCCGAGGGTACACCGGCGCAGACCAGGCGATCGCCGCAAGGGCGCTCGAGGCCGTCGACATGTTCCAACTCAAAGACCGCCAGATAGGACAGCTTTCGTGGGGCCAGAGGCAGCGGGTGCTGATAGCGAGGGCGCTCGCCGCAGAGCCCAAGGTCCTTCTCCTCGACGAGCCCGCGGCGGCCCTCGACAGCCGCGTCGAGGCGGGGTTATATGATCTCCTGCGTGCTCTGAACGAGACAGTGGCGATAGTGATGGTGTCGCACGACATCGGCGTCATTTCCTCTTACGTGAAGTCCATCGCCTGCCTGAACCGCAGGCTCGTTTACCATGATTCCAGGGAGATCACCAGGGACATGCTGGACGTCGCATACGAGTGTCCAGTGGATCTCATCGCGCACGGGCTCGCCCACCGCGTCCTGGACACGCACAACGAGATGACGACCGACGTCTCCGGGGAGGTCCATGATCGATGCTGAACGCGCTCCAATACGAGTTCATGAGAAACGCGCTTGCGGCAGGCATCCTGGTCAGCGTGGCGTGCGGGATAATCGGCACTTACGTAGTGGTGAACCGCATCGTGTTCCTGGCGGGGGGCATCTCGCACGCAGCATACGGCGGCATCGGCCTTGGAATCTTCCTCGGCGCAAGCCCGGTCGCAGGTGCGGTATCATTCAGCCTTGGCGCGGCCCTCGCCATGGGCGTCGTCAGCAGGCGGGCGCGGCAGGGCGTGGACATCGCCATTGGCATCATGTGGGCTATGGGCATGGCCCTTGGGATAATCCTCATCGACATGACACCCGGTTATTCCGCGGACCTCATGAGCTACCTGTTCGGCAGCATACTCGCGGTTCCCGCGAGCGACATCACGCTCATGGCCGTGCTTGACGCCGTTATCATCCTGACCCCGGTCGCCCTCTACAAGGAGTTCCTTGCCGTATCGTTCGACGAGGAGTTCGCACTGGTTGCAGGCGCTCCCGTGGAGGCCTTGTACCTCGTTCTCCTCGGCCTCGTCGCGCTCACGGCCGTCATGGCCATGCGCGTCGTCGGCCTCATCCTGACCATAGCCCTCCTCACGATCCCCGCGGCCGTGAGCCGACAATTCACCGCCCACCTCGGCAGGATGATGGCCCTCTCGAGCTTCCTCGGCGCGGTCTTCACCCTGACGGGCCTGTGGCTGTCTTACGCGTTCGACCTCACCCCGGGCGCCGCCATCGTCATGGTCTCCGGGGTGGCCTTCGCGCTCTCATCGGTCTGGCGCGCTCTCCGGCACCGAAGGACGGCCGCGTCGGCGCTCACGCCCTCTCCGCCGCCGTCGCGCCCCGCATAGCTTCGCCTACTCGGGGCTTCGGGCCTCGCTCGGGCCTCGAGCCGCCGGTCTTGACAGGGGCGAGGTTGTTGTGGTAGCATACGAAATGCCGCCGGAAGTGCCGGTGGATCACGAACCGCAGTCTCTATGGAGAATAGAGCTCGCGCTCCCATCGTCTAGGGGCCTAGGACACCGCCCTTTCAAGGCGGCGACGCGGATTCGAATTCCGCTGGGAGCGCCATTTGTTTTGTACGTGATCGATGGCAATGTGGACGGCAAGGGAGGGGCCGCCGCCGGGCACACCCGCGCAGGCGACGCTCAAGGCTCGAAGCCCCTCTTGCCTTTCATGGCGTCTTGGGGTATAATGACAGTGCGCCGACAGAGTCGACGGCACGGTCATGTGGTTGAAGTGGTCGCTTAGCTCAGTTGGTTAGAGCGCTACGCTCACATCGTAGAGGTCGCTGGTTCGAGTCCAGCAGCGACCACCACTTTTGGCTCGTTCCTAGCCCTGCACGCGCGCCACGGCTTCGTTGAGTGGTGAGTTGACTCGGGCAGGCGGGCGACGTATACTAAGGATGGGCGGCAGGATGTCGCCTAACGACAAGTAAAATTCGCAACTCTTACGAGCGGATGTGGCTCAGCGGTAGAGCATCGGCTTCCCAAGCCGAGGATCGCGGGTTCGAATCCCGTCATCCGCTCCATTTTTGTACCCCAGATGTTCGTTCGCGCGCTAGATGCCGTCCCGTTTGGCTATGGTGCCGTGAGGTCTCTGAGCTTCGTCTCTGAGCTTCCTCAGCGGCCGCCAGTGTCGGCGACTCCGGCCTTTAAAAGGTCGCATATCCTGCGTGCCGCGAACTGCACAGCCGGGCAGCACCTTTCTGAGTGGGCGTATTCCTTGTATTTCCTCTGCCCCTCCTCGGTCAGGAAGTCCACGCCCGAGATATCCCTGCACATGAGGGTCCCGAACTCCTTAACGAAGTCGTCGACGAAACGCCCTACGGTGTTGTACGAAGGGTCCTTTGGGTCTTGCGCGCGCATGCGGCCCATCATCAAGCCGACAGCCACCGCTGCGCCGCTCACGGCCCCGCACGTGTAGCCCCTGCGACCTATCCCGCCTCCGAAAGCCGTCGCCATGGCCGGGATCCGCTCGTGGTCCAGCCCGAGGGCCTCGCACACAGCCTTGAGCGTGGCCTCTGCGCAATTGAACCCACCGTCGAAGTACGACACGGCAAGCCTGCCGACGTCAACACCAGCACCTGCCCCAGCACCTGCCATCGTGGCTCCTCCTCCCATGGATCGTTGCGTTGCTCGCCTCGAACGCATCTATTTGACTTGGCGCGGCCTATTCCTTCTTGCTACGGCCCGCACTTCGGCGAGGAGGAGCCTCTCGTCGGCACCCATGGATCGGGCACGATCTTCTTTACCGGATGCAATCTCCGCTGCGTCTTCTGCCAGAACTGGGACATAAGCCAGATGCGCTTAGGGCGCACTGTCTCAATATCGGAGCTTGCAGACATGATGATAGAGCTGCAAGACATGAGGTGCCACAATATCAACCTCGTGACGCCCACGCACTACATGCCACATATTCTGGCGGCCCTCGTCGCCGCATGTGAGCGCGGCCTCGAGGTTCCGCTCGTGTACAACTGCGGCGGCTACGAATCGGTCTCCGCTCTCAGGCTCATCGATGGGGTCGTCGACATCTACATGCCCGACGTGAAATACGCCGATCCCGATATAGGCCTGCGGTATTCGCACGTGCCGGACTACCCCAAGGTGGTCAAGGCGGCCCTCAAGGAAATGCACCGCCAGGTAGGAGATCTGCGGATCGACGAGGACGGCATTGCCTGGCGGGGTCTTCTCGTGCGCCACCTGGTCCTCCCGGGAGGGCTCGCGGGGACCGCCGAGATCGTCAAGTTCATTGCGGACGAGATCTCGCGCGACACGTACATCAACATCATGTCGCAATATCGCCCCGAGTACCGCGCCCGCGAGCATCCTCCGCTGGACCGCCCGATAACGGCGCGGGAGTATGAGGAGGCCGTGCGGCTCGCCCGGAAGGCGGGCCTCCATCGTTTCGCGCGTTAGCCCGATCCGGAAATGCGCCGATCCTTTCTGGTATGCCCGTGAGGCTGCCTCGCCCCGCCTTCAGCCAGCTACACCCATAGCCCTCAGGATCATGACGCAGCCCACGCCAACCACGACGGGAAGCAGCAGGCCCTTGGTGCGTGCCGCCACGATTATCGTGGGCACCGAGGCGATGAGGTACACGTTCTCCTTGCCGAGCGCGAGCTTGCCACCGCTCACAAGGATGCTCTGCGCGGCGAGCGCCGCGAGCACCGCTGGCCCCACGTACACGAGCCACGTCTTGAGCCGCAGCGGCATCTGCCTGCGAGATAACGTCACGAGCGGCAGGGCGCGGGACAGATACGTCACCGCGAACATCCCGACCACGATCGCCAGTACGGAGATCCTCACGCTCAAGTCGTCCTCACCGCCTAATCGCGCAGCCGCCCGGCTGCGCGCCCTGGCCCTGCGCTCGGTCGCCCGTCCCCTTGTGAGGGGTTACCGCTTGCACCGCCTCGGCCCGTCGCCTCCAGGACCGTTCCAACAGAGGCAGCAACCACGGTCGCGATCACCGTGGCCCACCGGTCGAACGGGCTTGCCGCCACGGCGACGGCGACCACGCCCGCTACCCCGGCCACGAGCACCGCTATGCGGTTCCTCAGCTGCATCACGAGGAGGCCGATGAACATCGCCGGAAGGGCGAAATCCATCCCCAGCCTCGCACCGTCCCCCACCCTTTCTCCGAGCACCGCTCCGCCGAGCGACGTCGCAACCCAGGCAGCGTATGAGACCAAATTGAGCCCGGCGACCTCCCTCCAGTCCGCACGCTCGTCCGGGGGAAAGGCGCCGATCGCGACCCCGTAGGTTTCATCCGTTATCCCGAACGCCACCAGCGCCAGCAAACTCTGGGACAAATGCCTCACCCTAGGCAGAAGGGACATGCTGTAGAGCACGTGCCGCAGGTTCACGAGAAGAGTCGTGCCCACCACCCCGGCCGCCGCAGCTCCCGACGATATCAGGCCGCACGCGATGAACTGCGCGGATCCTGCATACACCAGAACCGACATGAGCACCGCTTCCGCGGGCGACAGCCCTGACTGGCGTGCTATCACCCCGTACGCGAGGCCAACGGGCGCGTACCCCATGACCACGGGAACCGCAAGCCTCGCCCCTCGCGCGAACGCAGCAAGCGACCGGTTGCCCCCTCCCTGGCCCTTTTCTCGAGTGCGTGCCATGCTACCTGCTCAGCTCCTCATTTGGCACCATGTCTTCGCCGTAGCGACCCGTTTTCCTCCCACAGCGCCGTCGAAAGCCCGCCTACGACCGTGCCGTGGCGTGGAGTCGACCGGTACAGTATCGGCTGCCGGTGCATAGAGTGTGTTGATGGAGCCACGCCAAGATGACGCTCAGGACGCATCGGGAGGTGAGTCACATGACCGGGGAGCGCGAGGATCGCGCGTATCTCCAGCCACCCTACAGGATCCCGGCGCGGGACCGGGACGAGATCATAGCCGGGCTCAACCTGGACCTCATGTGGGAATACGCCGCCATGATCCAGTACATCCAACACGCAAGCATGCTGACCGGGCCAGAATACGTGGCGGTGATTCAGGAAGAGTTGCAACACGCCCAGGACGAGCACGAGCATAGCGTGATCGTGTCAGACCTCGTCCAGTATCTCGGGGGCGTGCCTACTGTCGAGGTCGCCGACCGCGCGACGTCGCCCGACAACGCGACCATGATCACCCAAGATCTCCAGGCCGAATACGACGCCATAGGGCGGTACCTCACCCGCATCCAGCAGCTTGAAGCTGTCGGCCTGTACGACGCCGCTCAAAAGATCCGCAACATCGTCTTGGTGGAGCAGAACCACGCCATAGACCTGGAGAAGGCCCTCGGGATCAGACGGGCGAGCCAGCTGTAGGCGAGCGCAGACAAGAGCGGGCACTTGACAGCCGTCGAGCGCGGGGCGCCTGCGGCGGCCGCCAGCGACCTTGGCTGGCGCCGGCGGCCACTGCGCTCTCGCTCATTTATCGTCTCGCTTATCAGAAGATCTCCCCGAGAACGAGTGTCTCGGTCCTCTCCCTGCCCGTGGAGACGATGAGCACCGGCACACCCACCAGCTCTGTTACGCGCGTCAGGTAGGCTTTGGCTGCCGCAGGGAGGTCTTCGTATCGTTGGACGGTGCACGAGCCTTCAGGCCAGCCGGGCAGGTCTTCGTACACAGGCTCACACTCGGCGAAGACGCTCTGGTTCGCGGGGAAATCGCGCAGGACGTCGCCGCGATACCTGTACGCCGTGCATATCCGCACTTTGGGAAAGCCGGAGAGCGTGTCGAGGTGCGTGACGGCGATGCCGTCGAGGCCGTTCACACGTGCCGCGTAGCGCACGATGACAGCGTCGAGCCACCCACACCGCCTCGGACGCCCTGTGACCGTGCCGTACTCCTGGCCGCGCTCGCGCAGCCTGTCCCCTGTCTCATCCTTGAGCTCAGTCGGCATTGGGCCCGCACCGACACGGCTGGTGTAGGCCTTCGTGACGCCGATGACCTTTGTGATCTTTCTCGGGCCGACTCCGGTGCCCGGCGCGATGCCGCCAGCGGTGGGCGACGACGAGGTCACGAATGGATACGTGCCGTGATCCACATCGAGCATCGTGCCCTGCGCGCCCTCGAAAAGCACGTTCTTGCCGCTGTCAATGGCGTCGTTCAGCAGGGCGGAGGTGTCGGTGACGTGCGGCTTTATGCGCGCAGCAGGCTTCAAAGCCCACTCCATGAGCTCATCCTTGTCGAAGCCCTTTGCACCGTATACCCGCTCGATCACCTTGTTCTTGATGGGAAGGACGACATCCAGCCTCCGAGAAAGAGCATCCCTGTCCACGAGGTCCACGATCCTTATGCCGAGCCTCGCAACCTTGTCCGTGTATGCCGGCCCTATGCCCCTCCCGGTGGACCCGATGCGGGCGGCGCCCTTCTCCTCTTCCTCCAGCTTTTCTATGAGGATATGGTACGGCATGATGACATGAGCCTTCTCACTGATCCTGAGGCCCGCGAGGCTGATACCCTTCCCTTCCAGGTAGTCCATCTCCTCCACGAGCCAGGCGGGATCGACTACCACCCCGTTGCCGATGACGTTTATCTTGCCGGGATAGAAGATACCGGAAGGGATCAGCTTCAACCTGAAGATCTCGCCATCTATCTGCACCGTGTGGCCGGCGTTGTTGCCTCCCGAATAGCGCGCGACCACATCCGCGCGGCCGGCCAGAAGGTCGGTCACTTTTCCTTTTCCTTCATCGCCCCACTGGGCTCCCACGACGGCTACTGCGGGCACGAGGGCCCACCTCCCTTGATCGCTCTCCCTGGGCCGCCCCAAGGCCGCGGCTGCTCAGGCCTCGCCCCGCGCGGCCCCACGCCTGTTTTGTTAGGTTCCCCCTGGCGCACGGCGCGTATGACGCTAAAGCTTGGGCCAAGGCGACCCAAGGCGACGCGGTTGTGTCAAATATGTCAGGCGGACGTCGGACGCCCGACGCGTTCGAGGTTCTCGAAGCGCGTGTACTCTTTGTGCCACATGAGTTCGACTGAGCCGGTCGGCCCGTTCCGTTGCTTAGCAACGATGATCTCGGCTATGTTCTTCTTCTGCGTGTTCTTGTTGTAGTAATCCTCCCGGTAGATGAACGCCACCACGTCCGCGGAAGTTTCGATCTCGCCGCTCTCCTTGAGATGGCTCAGCAAGGGCCGGCGCTCCGCCGCAGCCTCTACCGCCCGGCTGAGCTGGGCAAGTGCAACCACGGGCACCTTCAGCTCACGGGCGAGAGACTTTAGGGAACGCGTGATCTCGGCTATCTCCTGCTGCCTGCTCTCCGCGCGCCCGCGCCCTTGGACGAGCTGCAGGTAGTCTATGACCACGAGCCCCAATCCGTGCTCCGCCTTGAGCCGCCGCGCCTTCGCCCTGATGTCGAGGGCGGTCATGGAGGGGCTGTCGTCGATGAAGATGGGAGCCTCGCTCAACCGTCCGAGACCGTATGAAAGCCGCTTCCAGTCCTCGTCCACGAGCTGGCCCCTGCGCAGTCTCTGCCCGTCCACTTTCGCCTCGGCGGAGAGCAGACGCATCGCCAGCTGCTCCCGGGACATCTCGAGGCTGAAGATGATCACGGGTATCTTCTCGTTCAGTGCGGCATGGGCGGCGATGTTCAGGGCGAAGCTCGTCTTCCCCATGGACGGCCTCGCTGCGATGATGATGAGGTCCGACGGCTGCAACCCCGTGAGCATCGCATCGAGATCCGTAAACCCCGTCGGGACGCCCGTGATCTTGCCCTTGCTTTCATACAGCTTCTCGATGCGCTCGAACGTATCAACTAGGACGGCCTTTATGTCCGCCACGCCCTGCCTGCCGCGCTGCTGCGAGAGGGAGAAGATCATCTGCTCCGCCTGGTCCAGCGCGAGCTCGACGTCCTCAGTTCCCTCGTAGCCGAGGGACGCTATCGTCGTCCCCGCCCTGACGAGGGCGCGGTAAAGGGACTTTTCCTTAACTATCCTGGCGTAGTACTCAACGTTCGCCGCAGTGGGCACCACGCCCGCGAGCGTCGTTATGTACGATACGCCCCCGACCTTCTCGAGCGCCCCGTGTTTGCGGAGCTCCTCCGTGACCGTCACCAGGTCGATGGGTTCGCCTCTATCATACATGTTGACGATGGTCTCGAAGATGACCCTGTGGGCATCCTTGTAAAAGTCTTCTGCGCCCACGATGTCGAGCGCCTTGACGATTGCGTCTCTCTCGAGAAGCATGGAGCCAATAGTTGCCTGTTCCGCCTCGGTGTTCTGAGGCGGCACGCGCTCCAGCCCAACTGCTGCCTCCATGCGGTTCTTACCTCCTGTGCAAATAACCCGCGTGTCCCGTGCTACCGGCCGCACTATTGGCCGCGCACGGACAACCGTCCTGGGAAGGGGTGGTCCCCTCTCCCAACCTTCCCAAGTAGTATTATTGCCACAATTCAGGCGCCGATATGGCCAAGCCCTAGTGCGCGCAACGGCGCGCAGCCCCAGCCCGACAGCTCCCCATTACCCGAGCGGAGCGCGCCGGGACCCGCGGGCGCGCTCAGAATCGCGCACCCCACGCTCGCGCCCTGTGCCTGCGCCGTCCACCCCGCCGTGCCCGCGCGCCGCGCCCCCACCGCTCACCACCCGGGCCCGAGCAGGACGCGCCCGCCCGTCAGAAGCAGGCTCGCGCCAGCAGGACCTCTCGACCGCCGACGCGGCGCTCAATGCGTCTCGCCGTCGCCCGTCGCTAGACTGCCTGCGCGGGCGATGCCGCGTGCCCCTCCTCGCTGGAGCTGGAGCCCTGGACGGTCGCTGCGCTCCGGGAAAACGGCGCGTCCCGGCCCTCCCACTCCTCGGGAGGCTTCAGCGCGCCGCCCTCGAAAACGTGGGCGATCACGTCCTCGATTCGCTCGACTGGCACTACCTCTATACCCCGCAGGTCCGGCGGAACGTCTTTCGCGTTCTCCTGCGGGACGATAACCTTTTTCATGCCCGCTTGGCGTGCGCCATAGATCTTCTCGAAGACGCCCCCAACGCCCTTCACCTTGCCCTGGATGGATATCTCACCCGTGATCGCCACATCCTGCCTTACAGGCGTCCCGGTGACGGCGCTGAGGATGGCCACGAGTATCGCGCTCCCAGCGGACGGACCGTCTATGAGCCCCCCGCCCACCACGTTCACGTGCACGTCGTAGTCTGCGAGGTCGCGCCCGGTCACCTTCCTGAAGACCGACGCCGCATTGAACACGGAGTCCTTGGCCATGCTCCCCGCGGTGTCGTTGAACCTGATGGTGCCCTTGCCGCCCTCGCGGGCAGGGAAGGCTATGGCCTCCATCTCGATGACCGTGCCCACAAAGTCGCTCACGCCGAGGCCGAACACGTGCCCGACCTCCGCGCGATCCTGGGCCTTCACGAGAACGAAGGGCGTCATTCGGGCGCTCCTTATGACCTCCAGCACATGTTCCACCGTGACCGTGAGCTTGCGAGGCCTCTCGCCGGCCCGGTACACCGCGAGACCCATCGCGTCTGCCAGTATGGCAGTCGCCTTTCGCCCCTCGATGGTATAGTCGCTGATTATATCGGCGACGCCGGGCTCAAGCGTGACTTTCATGCGGCGTGCCGCGTCCTCCACGATCTGCTTGATGTGCGCGCATGTCAGTGGCTCGAAGTACACCTCGGCCGTCCTCGACCTGATGGCCGGGTTTATGGTCGAGGGATCTCGAGTCGTCGCCCCGATCAGGACAAAATCGGCCGGAGCGCCGTCCTCGAAGAGCTTCTTGATGTACTTCGGCACGTGCGGGTCCTGCGGGTCATAGTACGACGAGTCGAAGTACACCCTCTTGTCCTCCAGCACCTTGAGGAGCTTGTTGAGGAGGATGGGATCCATTTCTCCTATCTCGTCGATGAAGAGGACTCCCCCGTGCGCCTCCGTCACGAGGCCGAGCTTCGGCTCGGGCACTCCAGTCTCCGCCAGGTCGCGCCTTGCCCCTTGGTAGATGGGGTCGTGCACCGATCCCAGGAGGGGGTTCGTGACTTCGCGAGGGTCCCAGCGGAGCGTCGCACCGTCGACTTCCACGAACTTCGCGTTCCTTGCAAAAGGCGTGAACTTGAGCCTCTTCGCCTCTTCCAGGACCAGCCGCGCCACTGTGGTCTTGCCGACCCCCGGCGGCCCGTAAAGTATCACGTGTTGCGGGAAGGGCGATGCGATCTTGGAGAGGAGGGCCTGGATCGCACGTTCCTGGCCGACCACCTCGCTGAGGCGTCGCGGCTTCAGGAGCTCGATAGCGGACTTCGCGAGCTTCCTCGTCTCGAGCTTCTCGAGCTCCGCGTACTTTTTCAACGTGTGCGCGTTGTCGGCAGGTCCCTCTTCCTTGAGAACCTGCATCTTGACCTCGCGCACGTACTCTTCTTGTTTCTTGCGCATCCGCTCCGCGATGCGCTTCTCGAGCCTGCCCTCCACCTCGCGCCTGGCAAGGATGTCCGCGATCTCGTCCTCGACTTCGCTTATCACGTCGTGTATGTCTTTCCCTTGGGGGATCTCCTCGATAGTGGGGTCGTCGAACACGAGCCGCTGCAGGGCGATGACCCGATCGCGCAGGGCCGCAGACTTCATGAGCTCCAGCGCTTCCAGCTTCCCCGCCTTGAGCACCAGCTTGTCGGCGCCGTAAATGTGGGCGAGAACGCCCATGAGCGCCGAAACCTGCCTCTGAAGCTCGTCCTCAGCAGCGCCCCGCGGTGCTGCCTGCTGCGCGCCGGATCCCTTGAATATCCTCGCTATGATGCCATTCATCCATCCTGGTCCCCTTCCGACTGCGGCTGCACATCGATCATTACTCGTGCCGGCACCTGTGGGTGGAGCCTCACCGGGACTGTATAGGAGCCCACCGCCTTGATGGGCTCGGAAAGCTCGATCTTCCTCCTGTCGACCTCCACGCCGAGCACCTCTTTGATGGCGTCGGCGATGTCCCTGGCGGTGACCGACCCGAAGAGGCGGCCTCCCTCGCCGCTCTTGCGGCGTATCGTAATGCCGCCGGACGCAAACTCCTGGGCGAGCTTGCGTGCAAGCGCAAGTTCCTTGTCGGCCTTCCTCTCCATGGCTGCCTTCTCCGCCTGGAGGATTCTGAGGTTGCGGCTAGACGCCTCGATCGCAAGCCCACGGGGGATAAGGAAATTGCGAGCGTACCCGTCGGCCACCTTTACGGTATCGCCCTCGCGCCCGAGCCCCTTGACATCTTGCTTCAGAATCACTTTCACGTTCTCTTCCCCCCGCCTCCCCAAGAAAGCTTGCGGAAATCAAACCATGCGTCGAACAATCCCACCCAAGATACTATCTGTAGGACGGTCGGATTCAAGGCCGCGAACACTCCAAGGAGGATCCTCACCGCCGTGTTCAGCTGGTAGCGGTTCATGAGATACCAGGCCAGCGCAAGCCCTTGTACAAGGAAAAGCGTGCTGAAGAGCGACAGGAGGTTGGCCCCGGCCTTCCATAGGATGGGGATGCCCGTTGCCTGGCCGGCCATGGAAAGGACCAGCGCAGCGATATACCCCCATCCAAAGGGCCACGAAACCCTCCACTTGGCGAACGGCGGTATCTCCTCCATCTTGTATCCCAGCCGGCCCAGGACGAGCCGCGCGATAAGATAGTTGACCCCGGCAATCCCCACGATCGCCATGGTGATCGACGCGGGGAGGATGATCTTGGCGGTCTCGACGAGCTGCGATAACTGCGTCTGCACCTGCTGAAGCTGCGCTTCAGACATCCCAAGCCTTCTGTAGAAGTCCACGGCTGAGCTCAGGCTCTTGCGGAACATCTCCTCGACCGCCGCGAGGCTGAACCCGCCCAGCCAAGCGCCAAGCCCGAGTATGAGTGCCATCGCGACCGCCACCGCGACGCATGTCAGAAGCAGCGTTCGCAAGGGCGGGAGCCGTCGCCTGATGCACCAGGCGAGCGTGATGCCTATGATGCCGACCTTCGCCAGAACCGTCAAGCCCTGCGCAAACCCCACAAACATGCTCGTAGCCGCGATCGTGACCGCGGTGGCCCACACTCCCGCTTCCACGCCGTGCCTCACCACCAGCACGACGATGGGCAGCGGGTACACCAGGGCGAAAACCGGCACGTAGGCGTCAAGCACACAGAATATCGTGGCCATCGCCACGAGAAGGGCGCTTTCTACTAGAGTCCTCGTGGCTATCGAACGGCGGGGCATTCCTTCACATCTTCCTCTCGGCAAGGTGCCTCTTCAAGGCCGTGAAATCGCCATACCAAGCTTCGATCTCGTGGTTTTGCTCGATGTTGGCGTTGATCTTCTCCCTTATCTTGGCGTCAAGCGCTGAGTGAGGAAGGCCAAGGCGCTTGCCGAGAAGGTAGCACCCCACCACGATGTTGGCGAGCGAATCCGCGCTGCCCTCATCGCTCGTCTTCAACATGCTTTTGAAGAGGGACGCGATATTCGACACAAGCTCCGTCTTGAGCCATTCGATGGTCTTCAGGTTGCGGGCGATGTCCGCCCGGGAGATGGTCTCCTGCTCCCTGGCCCCGACGCCTTCCAGAAAAGCCATATGGTGTCCTGCCTCCCTCCGCCCGACGCGGCCCTCGCGTTCGCCTGACTTATTCTCTAATTTTACGCCCTTCTCCTTCAGGCCGCATCCAAACAATTGCTGGCACGACTGGGAAGATGGCCGTCACGACGGCCACCAGTCCACTTCCACCCGGCGCCCTGGGGTTCGTGCCGCGGACGCTGGAATCTGCGTGCGGGCGCCCGCCGCGGGCCTCCGTCCATCGCCTCGCCTCGCATAGTCGCGCAGGCGCCGAAGGGGATCGCGCCGAAGGGGATCGCCCCAAAAGCGGGAGGGGGTTATCCCCCCTCCCGCCGGATGAAACGCCCGAAACACCTAAGATTCCGGTGCACGCCCGTGCGTGTGCTCCGTCGCCCCAGCGCCTCGGCGGTGTCCGCCGCCTACTGCTCCGCTGTGAAGGGCAGCAGCGCCACGAGCCGGGCCCTCTTGATGGCTGTCGTGACTTGGCGCTGGTGCCTTGCGCAGTTCCCCGATATACGGCGCGGGATGATCTTGCCCCTTTCCGTGATGAACCTGCGCAGCCGCGCCACGTCCTTGTAATCAACGGCGTCTATCTTGTCCACGCAGAAGCTGCAAACTCGCTTCTTGGATTTGCGCCCTTTTTCACGTCTCATTTCGACTCCTGGCTCAGGAGCTCGGCATCCCTTGGCGCAGACCGCACAGATCGGGTCTGCGAGCCGACCTCTCGCTTACCAGGCTTTCGCTCCTTTCGGACTGGACTTCGCCGCCCGCTTCGAGCGGCCTCCGCAATAGGGAAACCTCGACCCGGGCCTTCACCCGTGGCCCCCACCGTAGCCTTGCGAATCAGAACGGCACATCATCGCCGGAGCCGACCGCGTCATCCGGAAAACCTTGGCCCGGCACGTCTTGCCCGCCCTGAGCGCCCTCCTTACCACGGTCGAGAAACTCCACCCTGTCGGCGACAACCTCGGCTACGCGCCGCTTCTGCCCCTCGGCAGTCTCGTACGATCGGATCTGCAGCCGCCCCTCCACGCCCACAAGTCTTCCCTTGGCAAGGTAATTGGCGCAGTTCTCCGCCTGGGTACGCCAGACCACGACGTCAATGAAGTCGGCCTCGCGTTCCCCCTGCTGGTTGGTGAACGGGCGGCTCACCGCCACCGTGAACCTAGCAACGGCGACCCCGTTCTGGGTGTAACGGAGCTCCGGTTGCTGTGCCAGCCTTCCCACAAGAAGGACCTTATTCACCGTCGCACACCACCCTGCCCAGGGCATCGCCCAGGCGTATCGCTAATCGGCAGCTAGTCGCCCTTCCTCACGATGAGATGCCTGATCACCTCGTCGGTGATGCGAAACACCCGTTCCAGCTCGCGAGCGACGCCAGGTTCCGCGGAGAACTCCATGACCACGTATATGCCCTCCGTGTAGCCCGCGATCTCGTACGCGAGCCTCCTCTTGCCCCACCTGTCAACGTTGCTCACGGTTCCGCCCCCGCCGGTCACCAGGTCTTGGAACTTCGTGACCGCCGCGTTGACGGCTTCCTCCTCCAGGTCGGGCTTGAGGATAAACATGGTCTCATAATCCCGCATCTCTTTCACCTCCCTCTGGACTTATGGCCCCACGCCACGCGTGGAGCAGGGATGACGCTTTGGCGTTTTCGGGACAATCGCCGTCCCTATTATAGCATCGTCGCCGGCGCGGAGCAACGACACGTACGGGTGACTTGCGCGCCTCGCCGGGGGGCCTCCATCCTTAGTGGGCCGACTCGGTGAACCTGAAGAGGATTATGTCTCCGTCCTGCACCACGTAGTCCCGGCCTTCGAGCCTCAGGAGCCCCCTCTCTCTCGCCTGCGCGAACGAGCCCGCGGCCACCAATTCATCGTAACCGACCACCTCTGCTTTGATAAACCCCCGCTGGATATCGGTATGGATCTTGCCCGCCGCTTCGTAAGCGGTGCTTCCCCTGCGCAGAGTCCACGCCCTCGTCTCCGGCCCCTTGGTCGTGTAGAAGGTTATGAGATCGAGGACGCGGTACGCCGCCAGCACAACCCTGTCGAGCCCCGACGACTCAATTCCCAACTCGCGCAGATATTCCGCGGCCTCGCCCGGCTCGAGGCTCAGGAGCTCCGACTCGATCTTCGCCGATATCGCAACCACGGGCGCCCGGTCCGCACGGGCCGCCGCCCATGCCGTGAGGGCGCGCACGCGTCCTGCCGCGTCCTTGGGATCGTCCTCGCCGACATTGGCGACGTACACGACCGGCTTCATCGTCAAGAGGAACAGCCCCTCGATGATCTCCCTCTCCTCGGGAGAGACGGGGACGAGCCTGGCGGGCTTGCCCGCTTCGAGCTCGCTCTTCAGCCTGTCCATGAGCGCTGTTTCCTCTGCGTACCGCTTGTTGCCGCCCTTGCACATCCTCGCGGTCTTTTCCCATCTCTTCTCCACGGTTTCGAGGTCCGCCAGGATGAGCTCGATCTCGACGGCCTCGGCGTCGCTTACCGGGTCTAGCCTTCCAGCCACGTGCGGCACGTCGGGGTCCTCAAAGCACCTCACCACGTGCGCGATGGCGTCGACCTCCCTTATGTGCCCGAGGAAGCGGTTGCCAAGCCCTTCTCCCCGGCTCGCGCCCTTCACGAGCCCCGCGATGTCCACGAACTCGACTGTGGTGGGGGTAAGCTTCTCCGGCCTTGTGAGCCTAGCGATGGTATCGAGCCTTTCGTCTGGCACCGGGACGACCCCAACGTTCGGGTCGATAGTAGTAAACGGGTAGCTCGCCACGAGCGCCGAGCCCCGTGTGAGAGCGTTGAAGAGCGTGGATTTGCCCGCGTTGGGAAGCCCCACGATGCCGATGCGCACCATCACGCCTCACCCTCCCCGGCCCCCGGCCGCGACACTATCTGCTTGACGCTCCTTTCGAACTTCGACCGGCTGATCATCACCACGCGCCCGCATCCCAGGCACTTGATGCGGAAATCGGCCCCGACGCGCATCACTTCCCATTCGTAGGAGCCGCACGGGTGCTCCTTCTTCAGCCTAACCACATCTCCTATGTAGAATTTCAAGAGCCCTTGCCTCCTCCTCCGCTCTCCCATCGAGTGCCCCCGTGGTGCACGTAGTGCAGCGCCCGGCCGGAAGCTGCACCTCGCGGCCTCACGGGGCGAACGTGAGTGCGGGCGGCAACCCGTTGGACCGATCACGCCGTCGCGGCGCCTCGGCCTTCGGCCTTCCCGTCCCGGCCATCTGACGGCTCGTCCTCGCTTCTCTTCAGGAGAACTTGCATGTACGGGTACGGGATGATGATGCCCTCCCGATCGAAGACCTCCTTGATGCGCTTCTTGAGGGCGCGCTCGACGCGCCACTGCTCCATGGGCCTCGTCTTGGCTATGACGAGAAGCTCCACGCCGGACTCGCCCAACGCGTTTACACCGAGAACGGTCGGGCCCTCAACTATGTCGGGGATCTCCGTCTTCGCCTTCTCGAAGTCGCGGGTAAGCACCTCCATCGCATGGTCGATGTCGGTGCGATAGTCTACTGTGACTCCGAACAGGACGCGCATCGCACTGCCCATGTGGTTGATGACCTTGGAGATCTGACCATTCGGCACGATCTGCAGTTCCCCGCTGAAAGCCCTTATGCTGGTGGTCCGAAGACCTATGGACTCCACTATTCCCTCGGCATCGCCGACCGTAACGTAATCCCCGACGGCGAACTGGTCCTCGAATAGGATGAAGAAGCCGTTGATCACGTCACGCACGAGGTTCTGCGCACCGAAGCCTATCGCGAGGCCGGCGAGCCCAGCCCCCGCGAGCAGGCTCGTGGTGTCCACCCCGAGCTCGTTGAGGATGGATATCCCGGCGAAAAGGTATATGGCATACTTGAGAAGGCTCTTGAGAAGGGACCGGAGGGTTTTGGCCTTGCGCTCGTCCATGAACCTGCGTCCCTCTCCCTCCGCCGATCTCTGCGTCACGAGCCTGTCGATAAGCGCGTTCGAGGCCTTGACCAGAACGAAGGCAAGGATGAGCGTAAGCACGATGCGGATGATGGTCCCGCCCGCGCCGACCACGAGGTCAATGAGTTTGTCAACCGGCACCCCGCCGGAAAAGGTCTGTCCCATCACGTCCAACAATCCCTTCACGTATGCTTTCCTCCTCGTTCTCCGGCCAACCCGCCAGGCGGGAGTGCAAAGATGCTCCCGGCTTTCCGGAGGAGACTGCCGGTGATTGCACAAGGCCGCTCAGAACCCCGTTGCCTAGCCAGGCGGGCTGGGCTTTGGCGAGGCGCGCCTCGCCTGGGACGCCGCGCCGAGTTCAAGGCCGACAACCTTGTAACTGCTCGAAAGGAGGCGAGAACTAATCCGCACCCAATTGGGGCAGTCGAATGATGTTTCGTCAGCGGTGGCGTGATATCCTCCCATGCCGTCCGGCCCAGGCCGCTTCCTGGCGCGGGATGGCGGGGGATGCGTTCGGCGGGCGCGTCTTGCGGGGCGGCACGCGCGCTCGCGCACGCGGCGCGGCAGGCGGGGTGGAGCAAGCGAAAATCCCCGTCCGGGACGGGCGGGGAACTCGCGAGTCGAGGCTTTCGGCCGTGCGCATGGCCTTGTACTCAATGTGTCGGCTCTGTGCCGGATTATCTCAAAGTGGTCGGGATGAACGTGTCCACGAGCCCTATAATGAACGCGGCTATCAGGGCGCCGAGGACCGTGACGCGCATCGCCGGAACAACGTACTGCGATACGTAGATGACCGCGGCTGACACAAGGAATCCCACTACCCCCCGACCAAACGGAGAAACGCTCCTTCCCACGGCAGCCTCGATGATGTATCCGAGCGCCGTTATCACCGCTGCTGCGATCAGGGCGTTGACGAAGCTCAAGGTGCTGAAGCCCGGCACTATGAGCCCGATGAACATGAGCACCAGAGCCGACACGATGAATCTCACGATGTGGCGCAGCCAGTCGCCCACTTGCTTTCACCCCCTGCGCTGAGATTGGCTTGATGCTAACCATAGAGTAACCATATCCTGCTGCAATATGCGCATTAAGGCGGGACGCGCCCAGCCGTCTCGCGTTCCGGTTTGAGTCTTGCGCCACGTGTTCTTGTCGCCCTTGGTCGCCGCCCCATTCGTCGCCCTTATTGGCTGCCGTCTTTCGGGATTCGCGGCGTTGATGTGTCGTTGATGTGTTGACGCCTATGTCTAGCGAGCCTTCTCATACCGCGACCTCAGGATTATCGCGACAAGGTTCACGCCCAGGACGAGCGCGAGAAGCACGAGCGCCGTGCCGAAAGCGATGGGCACCTGAGCCTCGGGATGCGTGCCCTCCGTAACGAGCGCGTATATGTGATACGCCAACGCCTGGACTTCCTCGAATATGGACCCGGGGAGACGTGCAGTATAGAACGTGGCGGCCGTGAACATGATCGGAGCGGTTTCTCCTGCGATCCTCCCGATACCGAGGATGCAGCCTGTAAGGATGCCGGGCATGGCCGACGGGAGCACCGCGTAGCGCACCGTCTGCCACCTCGTGGCGCCCAGCGCGAGGGACGCCTCCCGGTACGAGGCCGGGACCGCTCGAATCGCCTCCTCAGACGCCCGTATGATCGTGGGCAGCACGACTATCGCGAGCGTCAGGGCGCCTGAGACGATCGATACGCCGAGCCCGAGCGTTTTCACGAACACCGCGAGACCGAACAAGCCAAACACCACCGACGGGACCCCCGCGAGGTTATTGACGCCGATCCTGATCACCCGCACGAGCGGTCCCTGGTGCGCGTATTCCGTGAGGAACACGGCGGACGCGACGCCGAGCGGCGCGGCGACCACCATCGCTCCGGCGACAAGGTAGAGGGTCCCGAGGATCGCCGGGAGTATGCCTCCTTCGGTCATGGCGTTGCGCGGCATCTCGCTGATGAATTCCCAGCTTATGACGCCTGCGCCTCGAGCGACAACGAAGCCCACCAGCAACGCGAGAAACCCGAGGGTGACGAGCAGGGTGCTCGTGATGAGCGCCAACATCACCGTCTGACGCCGCCGCCGTCTCTTCCAAAGGTCGCCGCTCGCCTGAGTCGCGTGACTTGCCGTTCGAACATCCTTCGTTTTCAGGGCGGCGCCGCTCACCGCCACCAGATCTCGCGAAGCATCTCGCGAAGCATCTCGCGAACCGCTCATGCGCCAGCCACCCTCCTCCGGAACCTCAGGGTGTACACCTCGGCCACCATGTTGAACGCGAGCGTCACAACGAAGAGCACGAGAGCGATGGCGAAGAGCGCGTGATAATGGCTTCCCCCCACGGGCGCCTCGCCCATCTCAGCGGCGATCGTGGCCGTCATGGGCCGGACCGGTTGGAGGAAGGAGGTCGGCACCACGGCGGCTCCGCCTGCGACCATCAGGACCGTCATGGTCTCGCCTATGGCCCTCCCCATCCCAAGCAGCACGGCAGTGAGGATGCCCGAGGAGGCAGCCGGGACGATAACCCGGCTCATGGTCTCCCACTTAGTGGCGCCGAGCGCGTAGGAGGCCTCGCTGTACGTGCCGGGGACGGCGGATATCGCGTCCTCCGCGATGCTCACCACAGTCGGGAGGGCCATGATCCCCAGAACGATGGAGGCGGTCAGCGCCGTGAGGCCCGTGGGAAGACCGAACGCGTCCATCACGAGCGGTGCCATCACCTGCATCCCAAAGAGCCCGTATACCACCGAGGGCACGCCCGCGAGAAGCTCCACGACCGGCTTGACCACCGTTCGGGCACGTGTCGGAAGGACTTGCGAGATCGCGATCGCCGAGCCCACGCCGACCGGAACGGCGATGACCATGGCACCTGCCGTCACCAGAAACGACGCAGCGATAAGCGGGAGCGTCCCGAAGGAAGGAGGGTCGTACGTCGGGTACCAGTCACGCCCGAATATGAACGCGCCAAGCCCGGTCTCTCGGAATATGGGAAGACCCTCCCTGAAGAGGACGAGCACGATGCCGACGAGAAACGCCAACGACGAGAACGCAACCACGGTGAGAACGATCGATATGAGGGTCTCGCGTATTCGAACTCGGTTCCGCAATTCCATCCCTCCCGCTTCCGCGCCAGGGTCTCCGTGACGCGCCTGTGGAAGGTCGTCGCGGCCTTCCTTCCGTCCCTCCGTCCTTCCGCGGCCCGCGTGCCTTCCGCGCTGTCCGCGCCTTGCGCTACGACCAACGGCCCAAGAGAGCTGATGAGCCACATGCGGCCGGCTGACGCGGCGGGTTAACGGAGGGGGACGAAGCCCTCCTCCTGCGCTATCCTTTGGCCCTCCGCGCTCAACACGAAGTCTATGAACTTCGCCTCATCGCCGGTGGGCCAGCCGTCTGTGAACATGTAAAGCGCTCTCGCGAGCGGGTACTGCCCTGCCTGCACCGTCGCCACTTGCGGGTCCACGTAAGCCTTGTCAGTCGTGCCGATCCTGAGAGCCTTCACTTTGCCGGATAAGTATCCGAGGCCGACGTAACCCACCGCTCCCGGGGTCCTGGTCACTACATCCGCCACCGCGCCGTTGGAGGCTTGCAACAGGGCGCTGGCAGCGACCCTCGCCCCTTGAAGCACGAGCTCTTGGAATGTCTCGAACGTTCCCGAGCTCGAGTCGCGGGACACGACCACGATCTTCAGGTCGCGCCCGCCGACCTGTTTCCAGTTAGTGATCTCGCCCGCGAATATCTTTTTCAGTTGACCGACGGTGAGCTTGTCCACGGGGTTCTGAGGGTTCACGATCACGGCGATGCCGTCCAAGGCAACCCGGTGCGGGACCGGGTACACCCCGTTTGCTACCGCCTTCTTGACCTCGTCAAACTTGATGAAGCGAGAGGCGGTCGCGATCTGGACGGCCTTATCGACAAGCGCGGCTATGCCGTTGCCAGAGCCACCGCCCCTGACGGAGATGGATACCTCCGGATGCTTCGCCATGAAGACCTCGGCCGCCCTCTGGGCGATGGGAAGGACTGTCGTGGAGCCCTGGATGGTTATCTGGCTCCTCGCTTCAACCCGCCCTACGGAGAGGCTTACACACAGCACGAGAGCGAGGATGAGAGCAGGCGCCGCTTTCATGAAGCTCTCGCTCTTTGTGTCCAACTTCATGCTCCAAAAACCTCCTTCGGATGAACTTGCATCCCAGCGTTCCCGTCTGCCGGGTCGGCGCGTGGTGATGGAGCGGGGCGGCGACCCCCACCTACCGCCACGGCCCGGCTCGGCAGTAGCCCCGGTTGAGACGGGTCGCGCGTTTCCTCCGGCGAGCGCGTGGAGCTGGACGCTGGCTCATGTTCGGCTCGAGCCGCTCGAGCCACGGCTATTATTGCATACCGAGTTTACCCGCATGTGACGCCCATGTTAACGATTGTGACACGCTGGTTAAGGGGAGATGGACGGTCAGCGCCCGCCGGAGTGGGGCGCGGGCGGGGACGGGCGCCGCGGACGCGACAAGGTCTCTCCCACGCCCTGCCGTACGGCCACCTGCGGCCACCACTGCCGACCTCAGCCGCCTCTTGAGAAAAGACGAGGAGTCTCGGCGCCATGCTTGGAGGAATCTTGGCACGCGTGATGAATGTAGAACGACAACTTGCGGAGCGGACGGTGAAAGAGACGATGAACATCGCAGCCATATTCGCCAGCGCTTTTGTCGTGGGCCTCTCCGGCGCGATGATGCCGGGAAGCCTCCTCGTGGTCAACATCAGCGAGACGTCGAGACGGGGGCTCCGCGGGGGCATGCTCGCGGTAACCGCGCACGGAGTGTTGGAGCTCATGGTGGTTGTCGGTTTCGCCTTCGGGCTCGGCGGGATCCTTTCGAGGCGGCCTGTGGCTGGGGCCATAGGGCTTGCCGGGAGCGTCATGCTCGCGTGGACGGCGTACGGCACCATCAAGACGGCATGGAGCGCTGCCCCGATGCCCGTGGCTGTCAGGGGGCAGCAGCGAGCGCCAGCGCCTGAGGCGGGGCCGCATCTTCGGGCCTCGGGCAAGCTGTCGGCCGCGCGCGGAGACGTCGCTTCCTTTGCGGCCGGCGCGCTGGCAACCGTCTCCAACCCCTACTGGACACTCTGGTGGGCCACCATCGGCGCGACCTCGGTCGGGCTTGCCCTTCAGCAAGGACGCGCGGCCTCCGCGGCCTTCTACGCTGGCCACATCTCCTCCGACTTCGCGTGGTACTTCCTGGTTTCGTTGATAGTGGTGACCGGAAGGAGACTGCTCAACGACGCCGTATACAGGGCCGTCCTTCTGGTGTGCGGATGCTTCCTCGTGGTGCTCGCGGTGTACTTCGCCTTGGCCGGGATAATCATGCTTTCAGGATAGTGATCCACGGCGGCGACCTGCCGCCGCCATCGAGCCGCCGAGCCCGGGCTCTGCTGGGCGCACCCCGCGACTACCTTACGAGGACCGCGATGATGTCCATGACGTTGGTGCGCGTGGGGCCTGTGATAACGAGGTCGCCCAGCGCGTCAAAGAAATGATACGAATCGTTGTCCCGGAGATACGCTCGGGGGTCAAGCCCGGCCTGGCGCGCCCGCGCCACCGTGTCGCCGAAGGCGATAGCGCCCGCCGCATCCGTCGGGCCGTCCGTGCCGTCAGTGCCCACAGCCATCACGAGCACGCCGTCGAGACCTTCGATGTCGAGCGCGGCCGCCAGCGCGAGCTCTTGGTTGCGTCCTCCGAGCCCGGCACCCTTGAGCGTCACCGTGGTCTCACCTCCCGCCAACACGCAGGCGGGCCTAGGCACGGGGCGGTCGCTCGCACGGATCTCACGTGCGATGGCGGCGAGCACGCGCCCCACCTCTCTGGCCTCGCCTTGAACGCGCGACGACAGCACGAGGGGATTGTAACCCAGCCGAGTGGCGCTCCGGGCCGCGGCGTCAACTGCCAGGGCATTACTGGCGACGATGATGTTGGCCACCTTCTCGAAGAGCGGATCTCCAGGCTTCGGCGTCTCGGGAACCTCGCCCCGCACCCCCGCCTCAAGGCGATGCCTGACCGCTGCCGGGACGGTCTCGAGCGCGCCGTAACGATCCAGCACCTCGAAGGCCCGGGCGAACGTGCTCGTATCCGGGACCGTGGGGCCCGAGGCGATTACATCGAGGTCGTCCCCGATCACGTCCGAAAGGATGAGCGAGACCACATGGGCCGGCGCGGCCGCCCGGGCAAGGCCGCCGCCTTTCACGAGGGAGATGTGTTTCCTGACCGCGTTCATCTCATGGATCGTGGCGCCGCACCTCAGAAGGGCCTGCGTCGTCGCCTGCTTGTCCGAAAGCCCGATGCCGGGCGCCGGAAGCGGCAGGAGGCTCGACCCGCCGCCCGAGATGAGGCAGATGATGAGATCGTCCTCCCCGGCCGCGCTCGCGAGGTCCAGCATTTCGCGCGCACCCTCGAGCCCTGCGGCATCGGGAACCGGGTGCCCCGCCTCCCGAACGCGGACCTTGCTCAACGCCTCGGAGTGACCGTACTTTACGTTCACGAGCCCCGCTGTCACCCGGTCCCCCAGGACCTCTTCCACCGCAAGCGCCATGCGCGCACTCGCCTTGCCAGCACCCACCACATAGACGTGGGCGATCTTCGCAAGGTCGTAACGCCGTCCCCCTATCGTGAGGATATCCCCTTCGAGCGACAGCTGACGTTTCACCGCCTCGTAGGGATCCACGGCCGCCAACGCCGCTCTCATGATGGCAAGCGCGTCGCGCCGCAGAGGCTCCCGCGCGGCGCTCCCCCGGGCGTCGGTCTCATCTGACACCATTCCGCAAGCCTCCTCTCCGCTGCGCCAAGTATGTCGCCAAAAGTTCGCGCCACCCTTCGGCGGGGCCGCACTGCGCGCGGGCGCTCCCTCACGCTCACACGCGCACGGCGCCCGCTCCGCGCGAAGGCACGTTTTCCGCGACATGCCAGTCCATTTCAGTCCCTTGTGTCAAGCCTCCGCCTTACGGTGCACGGTCCAGGAAGGCGAGCCGTATTTCCGGGAAATAAGGGTATTTGCCAGGGCGGTTTCCTCGGCAGAGAGCTCTCCCTCGACCAGCTCTATCGGAGATATGTGGGAGCGCATTCCGGCGATCACCGCGTCCTCGACCTCCCGGAAGCTCACCCGGCGCCCGAGGATCTCCGAGATCGAGGTGGCGTGGGACCGCAAGTGTCTCACAGCCGCGGCCCTTTCGTCCTCCGAGTCGAACCTGAGCAGGGAACAGAGCTTCTCCGCATCGAGCTCGATGAGGATCGATCCGTGCTGGAGGAAGACGCCCATCAGCCGAGCTTGAGCGCTTCCCACGAGCTTCCGCCCACCTGAAACCACCTCATACCAGGACGGCGAGTCGAAGCACGCCCCGGTGCGCACCGGACCAGCCGCGCCCCCGGCCTCGGCCGACGCACCGGCAACGTGACCCGATCCGTCGCCCTCGTCGCGCCCGCGGATCTCCGCCTCGACCCCCAGGAGCCTGAGCCCCTTTATGATGCCCTGGGTCGCAAGGCTGAACGACTCTCCCAGCCCCGCCGGGAGCACGGGATCATTCTGGCTCATGATCAGGCTGTACGTGACCTCCACATCGTGCAGGACGGCCCTGCCGCCGGTGGGCCGGCGCACGACGTCAACCCCGAGCCTCCTGCATGCCTCTGCATCCACATCCCTCTGGAAAGACTGCACCCGGCCCAGCGACAGGCTCGGCGGGTCCCACTCGAAGAGCCTGAACGTAGGAGGCGAAGCGCCCGCCGCCACCTGCACCATAACGGCCTCGTCCACCGCCATGTTCCATGCGCCCGGCCTGTGCCCCGTTCGGAGAAGCCTCCATTTCATGTCCATGGCTGAATCCTCCACTAAGTTGGTCACCGCGAGTGCAAGATGCTCATGAGCGCGCGACTGCTGTGCAGGGTCGTCAGTGTTGCCGCTGGAGGACGGCAAGCTTGAAAACTTGTTGCGCCATGCTTAGACGCTCTCCGCCGACAGGCGCGCCTCAAAGACGGCCCTCTCCGCCTCGGCAGGGGTGAGGGGCCTAGGGTAGTTGTACATGATCGCGCCAGGCCGCTCGTTGTAATAGGGCCTGTTGCAGCCCGGGCAGCCAGACGTCCGGAACGGCGCCCCGCTGCGGGCGATCTCGAGGACTCTCAGCGGCTCCATCCCGAAGCCCACGATGCGCCCGCTGCTGAACTTGAACCCCTGCTCGCCCTCGAGCCCGTTCACGATGATGTGCCGTGCCAGCTGCACCCGGCGGTAAGCATCGATGGGCGGCTGCGGCACTCGCTCCATGGCGGTGCCCTTCACCGGCGTGAATGCGAAGAGGCCGATCGTGATGCCCGCCGCGGCGAGACGCCGCATGACCCGCACCATGTGCTCTTCCGTCTCGCCGAGGCCCACGATCAGGTGCGTGCTCACGCGCCCCGGGAAAAGGCTGGCAGCCTCCTCGAGAAGCGACATCGTGCCCGCCCACGAGCCCGGTTTGGTCCTCGCGTGAACCTCCGGACACGCCGCGTCCAGGGCGATCCCGATCCTGTCGGCGCCTAGGGCGAGCACCTCGCCCGCCTCGGCCGCCGTGGCGGGATGGTAGCAGACGGATATCTCGAAGCGCGCAGCGTCTCCCCGCCTGAGCGCGTGCAACGCCGGAAGGAGCCGGCGCAGGGCCGCACGCCCGCCCGGCGTGCGGGTGACCTGGACGCACACGCGTTTCGCGCCCGCGGGCCGGCGTCCATCGAGCGCCTCGAGGACGCGATCCACCTCAAACTCGGGCCAGCTGACGCGGGACAGCAGGTCGTCGGGCGAGCTGCTCGTCCTCGCCTGCGGACAGAACGCGCACGTGGCGGCGCACCGGCCGCCCGTCAGGAGATAGATGGTGGTCGGCGCGTCGTCGAGGCGGGCGTCCAAAAGGCCCAGGACCGCCGCGCTTCCCGTTGATACCCTGATCTTTTCGCTCACAACGCGCAGCACTCCTCTCGCCACTTTGCGGAGAGGCCCAGCGACTCGGCCTCCCCACGCGCCCGGGGCGACGGTACCACTATCCTGTTGACACCCGCCCGGACTGCCAGTGCGTCCAGGGCCTCCCGGTAAGCACCGCGAGGGCGCATGCATCCGAGGTATATCGGGGTCTCGGGAAACATCAGCCGGGCGCGGGCAATCACTTCGACCGCTTTTTCGAGGGCAGGCGGCTTCCGGGACGCGTAACGCGTGCCCGGGGTTGGAACGAAGACGATGAAGATGATCGCGTCAGCTCCGAGTCGCGCGAGCGCCTGGAGCGCTTCAAGCTCGCCTGATGGTTCCCCACCCCGGAGCCCGATGCACACGTGCGGCACGACACGCACATAACGCCTCAAAAGGCTGTAGGTCGAGACGAAGTCGGCAGCCGGCCTGTCCAGCCCGTACACCTCTCGGACCGTGGCGTCGTCCGCCACGAGGTCGAACGAGACCACCGGACGCAGCGCGGCAAGTCGCGCCACGTCCGCCTCGTCGGCGAGCCCGAGGTGAAGGTTCAGCCGGAACCTCGCCGCGAGCTCCGTCAAAGCGTCCATGTGCGCCGCCACGGGCACCCTGCCCCGCAGGTCGCACCCGCCGCTCACGAGGCAGCTCTTCACACCCTCATCCGCGGCCACTTCGGGCCACCTATCGATCGGAATCATGTGTTTGAGGTAGTGGCCTCCGCAATGGGCGCACCCGAGCGCACACGCGGTCCCCGTCACGCTCAGAACCGCTGTGCGCACAGGGTTCACCCACTCGATGGCGTCGCCGAAGGCCGCTCGCCGGGCCTCCCAGGCCTTGTCCAGGAGCGCCTGCAGGGCCGGTGGCAGATCGGCGTCGGGCGCCTCCGACGCCGGGCGCGCGTCCGCGCGGGGCGCCCAGACCCGTCCATGTCCGAGGCACTCGTGTCCGTCCCGGACCTCGCCAGGAACGGCGCCAGGAACGGGACGGACACGCGCACACAGGTCACGGCTGCACGCGGCCGTGGCAGAGCGATCTCCAGTCTCCCCGACACCTGACCCGCGGACACTCATCAATTCCCGCAATCTCCGCTCGCCTGCTCTCCTTGCCTCCAGCGCAGCACGGGCCTGCGTGCCGCGGTGACGTCGTCCAGCCTCCCCACAACCATCTTGTGGGGTGCAGAGTGCAGAACCTCCGGGTTCGTCTCCGCCAGGCGGGCGATCTCGACCATCGCGGCTGCGAACGCGTCCAACGTGCCCTTGGACTCTGTCTCCGTGGGCTCCACCATGATGGCTTCCCTCACAATGAGGGGGAAGTACACCGTGGGGGCATGGAACCCGTAGTCCAGGAGCATCTTCGCGATGTCTGCGGTGTGGACCCCGCACGCGAGCTGATGTGCCGCTGAGAGGACGAACTCATGCTTGCAGTGTCGATCATACGGCAGGTGATAGTAGGGCGCAAGCTTTCTCATCAGGTAGTTCGCGTTGAGAACCGCGTTCTCGCTTGCCTCGCGCAGGCCTCTCGCGCCGAGGGCCCTGATGTACGCGTACGCCTTGACCATCACATTGAAGTTGCCGTAGAAGGCCTTCACCTTACCGATGGATTGCGGCCTGTCATAGTCCAACACGAATCGCCCGTCCTTTTTGTCCACGACTGGGACCGGCAAGAACGGAGCGAGCGCTTTCTTCACGGCCACGGGCCCCGATCCCGGGCCGCCGCCGCCGTGAGGCGTGGAGAACGTCTTGTGAAGGTTGAAGTGGAGCACGTCAAACCCCATGTCCCCAGGCCGAGCGATGCCCATGATGGCGTTCATGTTCGCGCCGTCGTAGTACAAAAGGCCCCCAGCCTCGTGCACTATCTTGGCGATCTCCACGATATTCTCGTCGAAGAGCCCCAGCGTGTTGGGGTTTGTGAGCATGAGCGCGGCTACCTCGTCGGACATCACCGCCCTGAGCGAGTCGAGGTCCACACCACCGCGCGCGTCGGATTTCACCTCCACCACCTTGTACCCGCAAAACGCCGCGCTTGCGGGGTTCGTGCCGTGGGCGGAATCGGGGACGATCACCTTCGTGCGTTTCGCGCCGTCCCCGCGGCTCTCGTGATAGGCTCTTATGATCATGAGCCCCGTGAGCTCGCCGTGGGCGCCCGCCGCAGGCTGCAGCGTGATCTCGTCCATGCCGCCGATCTCGCAGAGGTAGCGCCCCAATTCATACATGAGCTCCAGAGCGCCCTGGACGAGGTCCTCGGGCTCGTACGGGTGGAGGTTGGTGAACCCCGGCAACGCGGCAGCATCCTCGTTCACCTTGGGGTTATACTTCATCGTGCATGAGCCGAGAGGGTAGAACCCCACGTCAACCCCGTGGTTGCGCTGGGAAAGCTTGGTATAGTGTCGGACCAGGTCTACCTCGCCCACCTCCGGCAGGGCTGGAGGGGTCTTCCGGAGCGCCCAACCGGGCAGCAGCTCGGTGACGTCCTTCTTCGGGACGTCGCACGGAGGCAGGGAATATGCCTTCCTGCCGGCCTCGCTTCGCTCGAAGATGAGCGGCATGGTCATGCCAATCCCTCCAGTGCACGGCAGAATGAGTCTATCTCTTCTTTCGTCCGCTTTTCGGTGACAGCTATGAGCATGGCATCGCCGAGGTCCGGGTAGAATCGACCGAGCGGCACTCCGGCAAGGATGTTCGAACGCGCCAGGGCCTTGCCGGCCTCTTCCGGCGGAACGGGCATCCGCACCGCGAACTCCTTGAAGAATGGCGCGGAGCTTGCGGGCCGGAACCCGGGGATCGCCGTGATCCTGTCGAAGGCGTAGTGCGCCTTCTGGAGGCACAGCTCGCCGACCTCTCTTATCCCGCTCTTCCCTAGCCACGAGAGGTATACCGCCGCGGCCAAGGCCGATAGGGCCTCGTTGGAGCAGATGTTGGACGTGGCGCGCTCCCTCCTGATGTGCTGCTCCCTGGCCTGGAGTGTGAGAATGTAGCCCCTCCGCCCCTCGGGATCGCGGGTTTCACCCGCTACACGGCCCGGCATGTTTCTCACCAACTCCTGCCTGCACGCGAGGAAGCCCAGGTATGGGCCGCCATAGCTCATGGGGCTTCCGAGGCCCTGCCCTTCGCCGACCGCGATGTCAGCCCCGTACTCCCCAGGAGGAGCGAGGACACCCAGGGAGATCGGATCCACGGACGCCACGAAGAGCGCGCCGCTCGCGTGGGCGATCTCGGCAGCTGCGTCCATGTGTTCCACGCACCCGAGGAAGTTCGGGTTCTGCAGGATCACGCACGCGGTCGCCGGGGACGTGACCCGGTCCAGGTCCTCGAGGTCGGTGACCCCGTCGGATAAGGCGGCCTCGACCACCTCTATCCCGAGGTTTCGCGCGTAGGTCTTGAGCGTGGCCCGGTACTCAGGGTGTACCCCCCTGGAGACCACCACTCGCTGGCGCCGGGCTTGGCGGCATGCCATCGTAGCCGCCTCCGCGACCGCCGTCGCGCCGTCGTAGAGCGACGCGTTGCTCACGTCCATGGCGACGAGCTCGCACATCAGTGTCTGGTACTCGAAGATGGCCTGGAGCATACCCTGGCTTATCTCGGCCTGGTAAGGCGTGTAAGCCGTGTAGAACTCCGACCGCGACACGATGTGCCGCACCACGCTTGGCACGAAGTGGTCGTACGACCCGGCCCCGAGGAACGATACCAGGTCGTCCGTCGTGGCGTTCCTTTTCGCAAGCGCGGCCATGTGCCGGGCGAGCTCATACTCGGACATCGGCTCCGGGAGGCGAAGGGCCCGCTTGAGCCTGACCTCCGCGGGCACGTCGGAGAAGAGCTCGTCGATGCTGGAGACCCCGATTTGGGCGAGCATTTCACTACGGTCCCGGTCGGTATGGGGGACGTAGTTCATTCTCCGCTCGCCTCCTTGGCTACAAAGGCTTCGTACTCGTCAGCGGTCATAAGGTCGTCAAGCTCGCTGGGACGGGCCATCTCGATGACCGCGACCCATCCGTCCCCATACGGGTCATCGTTGATGAACTCCGGGTGCTCCTCAAGGGCCCGGTTGACCTTTACCACCTTGCCGCTCACCGGGGCGAAGACTTGGTCAGCGGTTTTCATGGAGTCTAGGTCGGCCAGGGGCTCGCCTTGATCCAACTCAACGCCTTCGTCGGGGAGGCCTACTCCAACAATGGCACCCAGCTGCTCCTGGGCGAAAGACGTGACACCCACCGTTGCAAGCCCACCTTCCACACGAACCCACTCGTGCTTGACCGTATACTTGAGATCCCGGGGGTACATGCGCTCCATCCTCCTTCTAACCTGATTGGCTAACCTGATTGGGTTTGTGACGTGGCCGCCGGCTGTCTTTCCCGAGTACGAGCGGATCTCTCCGCTCTCGTCCGCGCTTGAGCACGCCGTCGTTTCCGGGCGACGGCTGTCCTGCTCACCCTGCGTCGGCGCCCTGCAGCCCGCGCCGAGCTTGCCCGCGCCGAACCCACCAGTCTGTTTAGAGTATTCGCCCGCGGCTACGCCTCAAACCAACGGGCGGCGAGCGGAAGGCGCCTCAAGCTGCTCGGTGTGGAGGGCCAGGCGGCTCATATGGTCTCTAGCTCGGCAAACGCACCCAAGAATGTATTCTTGTTCCACGTGAAACAGCGTCTCGCGGGCGCGCGCCCGGGCGCCCAGCGAATTCCCAGCCCCAAGCTCCCACGCTCTGGTTCTTCACTTCGCCTTGCGCACGCGAGGCTTCACGAACGGCGGCCTCACGGCTTCCGCTGCCACCCCCTTGCCCCTTATGATGACATCGAAGCGCGTCCCAGGCTTCGCCGCGTCCGGCGTCAGGTAACACATGCCGATTCCCACGCCAAGGGACGGGGACAGCGACGCGCTCGTAGCCTCTCCGATCACTGTGCCGTCTTTCGTGATCTCGCAGTGCGCCCTCGGCACGCCTCGTTCGAGCAGCTTGAAGCCTGTGAGCCGCCGGGAAAGCCCCCTCTCTTTCGCCGCGGCGAGCGCGTCCCTGCCGATGAACTCGCCCTTGTCCATCGCTACGACCCAGCCCAGCCCCGCCTCGAGCGGGTTCGTGCTTGGATCCAACTCGTGACCATACAGGGCGTACCCCATCTCCAATCTGAGCGTGTCGCGCGCCCCCAGCCCGACGGGCTCGATGTCGAACGTGCGCCCCGCCTCCAGGAGGGCGTCCCACATGTGCCGGGCATGGCGCGGATGGAAGAAGAGCTCGAAGCCGTCCTCACCGGTGTATCCAGTGCGCGAGACGATGCAGTCTACCCCGGCCACCTTGCCTTCCGCAAAATGGTAGTAGTAGAGACCGTCCAAGTGGACGTCGCTCAGCCTGGCCAGCACCGCCGCAGACTCGGGCCCTTGGATCGCAAGAAGGGCGGTTTCGTCCGAGAGGTCTGTCACGGTGACATCGGCGCCAGCGTGAGTCCTCAGCCAGTCCAGGTCCTTCGCTGCGTTGGAGGCATTCACCACTAGATAGAACCTATCCGCCATCCTGCAGACAAGGATGTCGTCCACGGCGCCACCATCCGGATAGCACATGACTGAGTACTGCACCTGGCCGACGTTTAGGCGCGACGCGTCATTGGTGGTCATCTTCTGGATGAATTCGAGCGCCCCCGGACCTTTGACCTCGATCTCGCCCATGTGTGACAGGTCGAACAATCCAACCTTCTCCCTGACCTTCCTGTGCTCCTCGATGATTCCACGGTAATAAACGGGCATCTCCCAGCCGCCGAACTCGATCATCCTCGCGCCGTGACTCACGTGGAGGTCATAGAACGGCGTCTTCCTCATCTCGACCCCTCCAGAGCTCACTTGCCCCACCTCCAGGATCTCAGTCTCTCGTTGGCACAGAACCCGGGCCCCCGTCGAGTCCCGGTCTCAAGTCCCCGTCCGCGCGCCGCCGGCGGCCACGCCGCATTCGGCGCGAGGGCGCCCGCGAGGACCCGCACCGTCGTGCTTGAGAAAACCCTTGGAAAACATAAAACGGGCAAACGTGTTGCCCGTTTCTCTGTCCTGACGCCTGAGAGATTCCCGCACCGGCCGCGCCCGCACCAAGCAGCAAGCAAAGCACGGCAGGCGGGTTACTCCGTCGGCGGCACCTCATCGGTACGATCAGGCCTCGTGCGCAGCGTCTAGTAAAATACGCCTGCAGCTCAGGGGTGCCTCTCCAGAGCGCCGTCAGTGAAGGTGCTTTTGCCTGAGAGTTTGGACGCCTGCGTGGCAAACAAGCGTCTTGCTCCTTCGGCTCTCGCGCCGCCGCCCGTGCGCCCCGCCATGCCGGCGGTTGCACATCGCCTCCCGCGGCAGCCGAGCATCTCCCTCCAGCTTCATCCGGCCGCTATTCTCTTGTTGCATTATATCATATTAGCGTTGAGACCCGGAATTCCTCCCGGACCGCACTCTTTCAATCTGGTTTCTGAGGAATTCCGCCGCGCTCTCTGGCGTTGTGACGTTGATGTATACGCCCATCCCGAACTCGAATCCCGCAGCCACAGTGAGTTTCGGGAAGATCTCGATGTGCCAGTGGTAAGAGCTCCCACACCGTTCGTGGGTGGGCGAGGTGTGCAGGATGTAGTTGTACGGCGGATCGTGCAGCCCCGCCCCGATGGTGCCCAGCACGTCCACGAGGACCTCCGCGAGTTCGCGGTAGGTGGACGGGGCGAGCTGTTGAAAGAACGGCGCGTGCTCTTTTGGCAGGATCCACGTCTCGAAAGGCATTTTCGACGCATATGGCTCCAGCGCGATGAACCCGGGCGTCTCCAGAACGACGCGGGCCCCCGCTTCGAGTTCCTGGCGGATCATCTCACAGAACACACACCGCCCCGTGGTCTCGTAGTACCGGCTCGCGCCCGCGAGCTCCTCGATGACCACCGGCGGAACGAGCGGCACTGCGGCGATCTGCGAGTGCGGGTGCTCCAGGGACGCCCCGGCGTCCCTTCCGTGGTTCCTGAAGATCAGCACGTACTCGATGCCTGGGGCGTCCGCGAGCGCGCAATACCGATGGACATAGGCCCGCACCACGTGTGTCATGTCCTCGTACGACATGGTCGCCGGGCTCGCGTTGTGGAGCGGGGACTCGATGATCACCTCGTGCGCGCCAACGGCCGGCCTAACGCTGAAGATGCCAGATGTCGAAGCCTCCACCGTCGGCTCGGGCGTGAGCGCGGGGTACTTGTTCGGAACACCCCGCACCTGCCAGCCTGGCTCGTTCGGACGCGTGCCGCAGCGCCGGAACGAGAATACCTCCGGCGGCGTCGCGCTCTCGTTGCCGGGACAGAACGGGCACGTTTCGCTTCGTTCTGGCCGCGCCTGGTGGGACGCGGCGTCTTGACGGGCGAAGTCCTTCGGTCTCTTCGCACGCTCGGTGGCAACCACCACCCAACGTCCTGTCACGGGATCAAGCCTCAGCTCAGGCACGCATCGCCCCTCCCAACGCAGCTTTGCGACCCGCTCCGGCAGGCTCCGCGCACGGCACGGCTCTGCGCTTAATCCGGCTTCGCCCCGGGCACACCAGCCCGGGCCCTGGAGCAGTGCCCTCCCACCCCACCAGCGCAGGCCTACGGCCTCGCGCGACCTCGCGGGCCGCAGGCCGCACCCCGTGGCCGGGGCCGGCCTGCGGTCGTCGCGCCGCAAACATTTTACCTCCCATGGCGTCACAGTTCAAGCGCGAGGGCGATATTATGGTGGTACGGAGCTCCCGAGCGCCCCGAGCCGGGGTCGCGCGATCAGCGCTCGTCGATCATCCATCGGGAAAGGAGGGTCCCCGGTGTATCGCTTGCTCGAAAGGGTCATTGGCCCGTTGTTCAAGTGGCGGAAGAAGACCTGCATCCTGGTGGTGAAGCGCCGGGCCTGACCTCTCGCGCCGCGCTTCCCCGCACGCCTGGCGCCCGCGAGAACGGCGCCTACCACGTTCTGGGTTTGCAGAGGATCTCCTCAACCTTGAGGCCGAAGACGTTGTTGGAATGCTCTGGCACGATGATCGCCGCGGTGTCGGCACCGCTACCCGTTCCGCCCACGGCCACGACGCGCTCGCCATACGGAACTAGCCCGGCGTCCAGGGCCATGATGGAGATCTCCACGCACACCTTTACGCCCTGGCCCAACATGCGGAGGGCCGCAGCGATTATCTCGGGAGGGTACACGCCTCCGAACTTCAGCCTGAGGGAGCGGTCCACCCCGGCCAGCACATGCGTGGTTGTGAGGACCTTGACTCCCCGCGCGACGAGCTCCTGCCTCGTCGCAGGTGGCATCTCGTCCACCCCGGGACCATCGAAGCCGACGTGATGCGTGACACAAACGACCATGAGACCCTGTGTCCCTATCTCCAGGGCTTTTTTCGCCGTTGCTCCGGAGTTCGACGCGACCACGAGGTTTCTTATGCCTTCGCGCCTTGCCGCGTCAATGGCGATCTTGAGCGTCTCAACGGTGTTCTCAGGGCCAGCCTTCGCCCACATCATCGCAACCACCTCCAGAATTATGATGGCCAACATGGCCAAACCCGCCCCTCAGGCCTTGAGCACCAGCCGCGCCAGTGCAAGGGCCACAACTATCGCCGGGAGCATGTTCGCCACATGGACCTTCCTGATACCGAGCATATCGATGGCGATCCCCATGATGAGCAGGCCGCCCGTGGCCGTCATCTCACGGACTGCGGCGTCCGTAAGAAACGCCTTTATGGCTGCCGCGGCTAACGTGAGGGCGCCTTGATATACGAGGATGGCACCCGCGGACAGCCCAACCCCGGCACCGAGGGTGGCCGCGAAAGCGATGGAACAGAACCCGTCCATCACCGCCTTTGTCACAAGGATGCGGTAATCCCCCGTAAGGCCGTCCTGGATGGACCCAAGGACAGCCATCGGGCCTACGCAGAACAAGAGGCTCGCTGCGACGAATCCTCTCGCGAGCCTGCCCTCCTCACCGCGCGCAAAGCGGGCTTCCACGCGCGCCGCCGTCCGCTCGAGCCACCCCTCGACATCCATGGCTGTTCCGATCACCGATCCTATGGCCACGCTGAAGAGCACCACAAGCACGCTCTTCGTCTCGAGGGCCATGCTAACTCCGATGAAGAGCGTGAAGAGCCCGATGCTCTGGACTACTGTGTTGGATATCCTCTCCGGCATCCTCTGTCGTAAAGTGAGCCCCACAGCGGTGCCTGCTATCACCGCCCCAACGTTTATTACCGTGCCCGTCAAGTGCTGCAACCCCCTGCTTCTGGCCGCATATGGTGCGCCCGCTATTGCGTATTTCTGGTGGACGTGTGCCTCCCGCCGCATGTGGCGGGCGCACCGCCCCGCCCGGCTGGCGCAACGGCCGGCATCCGCACCACCCACGGCTGTGAGACTAGCTTTTCTACGGGCTCCCCGTGTTTACCTGCTTGCCGCGGGGGCTTTCGTCGGGAAACCGCCTCCCGCCAGCCGCAGCGCGCGGCTGGTACGCGGGGTGTGCGGCGCGTGTTGCCTTTGCGCTAGGGATATGCTATAGTGGAGACATCCGAATTCTGCCCAAGATCGGCCAAGATCGGCGATGAAGGGGCCGCCGCGAGCGCACGGCGTCAAGAGAGCGGGTCCTGGGCTGTGAGACCTGTCGCACGTGCTCGACGGCACCCCACCCTGGAGCTGCGAACGATGAGTTCGACGCCTTTCCCCCGTTACCGGGAAGCCTGCGACGCGCGCCTTCGTGTGCGCGCCGCAGGGGCGAGCGGGTGGCTGGGTACTCCCGTGTGACGACCCGGTCCCAAGCGAGGTGGCACCGCGGAGGTTCGAGCCTTCGTCCTCGATGAGGACGAAGGCTTTTCTCATATTCTTAGAAGCTGGCGAGCCCATCGCGAAGAACGGCCAGCCGGGGGCCAAGTGAAAGCGCAGGAGCGCTCCGGATCTTTAGGGGGATTGGTGCGACGACTGCACGAGGGAGGTCCAGCTCCTGCTGCCCTGCTACTCGCCGGAGAGGCTGGCTTTCCGGAAAGCGCGCACGGGTCGAGGCATGCGGTTTGGGAGACAAGGGAGATAGCCCTAAGTGACGCGGTACACATGCCAAGTATGGCGCCACGAGTCTTCGTCTCCTCTGTTGACAGTGCTAGCGTTGCCGGTGCTTGCACGACGGGGCATGGAGAATTCGGCTCGCTCGCGCGCCATGTTGCAACGAGACGTGCCGCAAGCGCGCCGTCGCCTGGAGGGCAAGGCCGGCAAGCCTGGGCGAGGCCTCTGGGCCCAAAGGTAGCGCGGACTTTTGAGACGTACTTGGTGCCTATCAGGGCTTGAGAATCAATGCTTACAGAATACGTGTAAGGAGGGTGAATGGCGCTGAGGCGGGCCTGCCGCCCTCGCCGCCCGCCACACGCCGACACACAGCCCGTCATCGCATGGTGCGTCGGCGCGTGATGGTGCGGCGGGAGACGCTGCCCGCGCTTGCAGGGAGGCGGTTGACGCGGGATATTGTCTGCAGGCGCGCGGCGTGCGCGGGGGGCTGGTTCATACGCGCCGGGTGAAATGCCGGAGAAGCAGGAAGGTTTTGTGGAGCACATAGCCTCCAAGACAGACGATTTCTCACAATGGTACACGGATGTGATCCTAAAGAGCGAGCTCGCCGATTACGCCCCGGTCCGCGGGTGCATGGTCATACGGCCGTATGGATACGCTCTTTGGGAGAACATGCAGGCCAAGCTCGACGCCCGCATCAAGGCCACGGGGCACAAGAACGCGTACTTCCCGCTTTTCATCCCAGAGAGCTTTCTTCGACGCGAGGCCCAGCACGTAGAGGGCTTCGCCCCAGAGGTCGCGTGGGTCACGCGGGCGGGCAGTGAGGACCTGGTCGAGCCGCTGGTGGTCAGGCCTACGTCAGAGACCGTCATCGGCTACATGTATTCGAAATGGATCAAATCCTGGCGGGACTTGCCTGTGCTCATCAACCAGTGGGCGAACGTTGTCAGATGGGAGAAAACCACGCGGCTCTTCCTGAGGACATCGGAGTTTCTCTGGCAGGAAGGCCACACGTGCCACCGCACCGCGGAGGAAGCCGAGGAGGAGACCCGGAGAATGCTCGAGGTCTACCGGAGTTTCCTCACGGAAGACCTAGCCATTCCCGTCATCGCGGGAAGGAAGACTGAGAGGGAGAAATTCGCAGGCGCGGTGCGGACTTACTCGGTGGAGGCCCTCATGACCGACGGCAGGGCGCTCCAGGCGGGCACGTCGCACAACCTCGGCCAGAACTTCGCAAAGGTCTTCGACATCACGTTTCTCGACGAAGACGACCAGCTCAAGCACGTCTGGCAGACGTCGTGGGGCGTCTCCACGCGCCTCATCGGCGGGATAATCATGGTCCATGGGGATGAGCGCGGGCTCGCGCTCCCTCCACAGGTCGCTCCGATCCAGGTCGTCATCGTGCCTATCATGCCGCCCGCAATGCGCGAGACGGTCGTCGCCGCCGCGCGCGACCTCGAGGCGAGGCTCGCAAGGGTGTGCCGGGTTGAGCTGGACGCACGCGATGAGTACTCGCCTGGCTGGAAGTTCAACGAGTGGGAGCTCAAGGGCGTCCCGCTCAGGCTGGAGATCGGACCTCGAGACATCAAAGCAGGCCACGTGGTGCTCGTGAGGCGCGACACCGGGGAGAAAACGAACGTACCGATGGACGGCCTCGAACGCGCCGTTCAGGACCAGCTGGCCTCGGTGCAACGCGGGCTGTACGAGCGCGCCAAGCGGTTCATGGACGAAAATACTCGCCGGGTTCAGGACTATGAGGATTTCAAGGCCATCATGGATACGAAGAGAGGCTTCGTGTACGCGCCATGGTGCGGTGACTCGCAGTGCGAGGCCACCATCAAGGACGAGACCGGCGCCACCATCAGGTGCATCCCGCTCGAGGATTCTCCGGGCCCCGCAAGGTGCATGCGCTGCGGATCCGAGACGAGCACGTGGGTCTACTTCGCCAAGGCGTACTGAAGCATACCGAAGGGCGTGTAGCTCCTCCGCCAGCGCCCTCGCCCCTACACCAGAGGCGCGGGCGGGAACGGGGCCACGCGGGGCAACCAAACGGCATAGCGCACGACGCACGAGATGTGTGGGCGGGCCGCTGCACTTACTGTGCGACGGCCCGCCCGCGTGTGTCTTCCGATGAGGCTAGGGAGCCGCAACTCAATGCGGGTTCGCCTTGAGGTGGCGCAACGCGATCTCCCTCACGACGTCAAGCACGTAGAGGACGTTTTCCCGGGAAATATGCCTGTGAGTCACCATCCTGACCCCCGTGGGCGGGCGGTCGGACGCCCTCACGTTATACTCGGCGAGCTCCTTCAAGAACGAGTACGTGTCGAGGCCGAGGCCCGCCACGTCGAAATAGACCATGTTCGTCTGGACGGTCTCAAGCTCGACGGAGATCCCCGGGATGTCCGCAAGCCCCTCCCCAAGCACGCGCGCGTTCTCGTGATCCTCCCTGAGCCGGTCCACCATCTTCTCCAGCGCAACTATACCCGCCGCCGCGATCACGCCCGCCTGGCGCATTCCGCCCCCGATCAGCTTGCGACACTTGCGAGCCTTCTCAATGAAATCCCGCGTCCCCACGAGCACGGAGCCGACCGGAGCAGAAAGCCCCTTCGACAGACAGAACATGACCGAGTCGAAAGGCCTCGCGATCTCGCGGGCGTCCACTCCCAGGGCGATGGCTGCGTTGAAGATCCGCGCGCCGTCCAGGTGGGTCGCAAGCCCCCTCGACCGCGCGACGGTGCAGATGGCGGTGAGGACGTTCAGCGGCGTGACGGTGCCGCCTCCGCGATTGTGGGTGTTCTCAACCGCAACAAGGCGGGTGGTTGGATAGTGTATGTTGGCGCCCCTGATGGCACGGGCCACGTCGTCCGGGTCGAGCACCCCGTGTCTCCCTGGCACCAGCCTTGGCATCACACCCGCGACCGCTGCCAGGCCGCCCACCTCGTAATAGTACATGTGGCACTCGGACTCCATGACGACCTCGTCTCCACGTTGCGTGTGGGCGAGCACCGCGACGAGGTTCCCCATGGTGCCGCTCGCCACGAACAAGCCCGCTTCCTTCCCGAGCCTCTCGGCCGCAAGTGCCTCCAGCTTGTTCACTGTGGGGTCCTCGCGTGCGACGTCGTCCCCAAGGGGCGCTGTCGCCATGGCCTGCAGCATTTCCTGCGTGGGAAGAGTAACCGTGTCACTCATAAGGTTAACCGTCTCCCGCATGATCCCGGAACCTCCCTAGACCATAAGTGTTCTCCGTGTCGCTCGGGAAACAAAGGGTCGCCCCCGCGACGTAGCGCGAGGACCCTTCACGAGCCCGGACAAGGCACTGAGCATGTCGCCAAGAGCGCGTTGAACTCTACCACACGGTGTCGCCTCGGCCCAATTGAAGCCCACAAAGCAGTCGCTGCGGTCGCGCAGATCGGCAGCTACTGGGGAAGCCCAACAGTCTCCGCCAAGACTTCGCGCTGTGCGTGCTACGCGCGCTGCGCGCCACTTTTCGGCGGAGGGGTCCTGCCTAGGGTTGCCGGTGCTTGCACGACGGGGCGTGGAGAATTCGGCAGGCTTGCGCGCCGAATTCGAACGAGGCGCGCCGCAAGCGCGCCGTCCCCGGAGGGCAACACCGGCAACCTTAGAGCCGTCAAGAAAGGAGACGAAAACTCATGGCGCCGTACTTAGGCGCTGCCGCCGGGGACACCTCCGCCCTTACCCTTAAGAAGCATCATGAAGAAGCGTCATCGGGACCGGACTTGACAAGAGCCCGCTCGCTCAGGCGTCAGAGAATCGAGCTGATGAAGGTTCTCGCCTCGGGCGTTTTCGGGTTTTCGAAAAGCTCAGCCGGCGTCCCTTCCTCTATGAACGATCCCTCGTGCATGAAGAGCGCTCTCTGCGCGACGCGTCGCGCAAAGCCCATCTCGTGTGTTACGACGATCATCGTCATGCCCGCCTTCGCAAGATCCTCCATTGCGGCGAGCACCTCGCCGATGAGCTCGGGGTCGAGGGCCGAGGTAGGCTCGTCGAACAACATCACCTTAGGGTTCATGGCCATCGACCGCGCTATCGCCACGCGCTGCTGCTGGCCCCCTGAGAGCTGGTCCGGGTAAGCGTCGGCCTTCGCGGCGAGTCCCACCTTCGCGAGCATGGCCATGCCGATCTCCTTCGCCTGTGCCTCCGGCACCTTCTTCACCACGCGTAGGGCAAGGGTAACGTTGTCGAGGGCGGTCCGGTGGGGGAAGAGGTTGAAGTGTTGAAACACGAAGCCCATTTCCTCGCGCAACGCCTGCAGGTTAGTCCTTCGCGGGTCGATGCGCTGGCCGTCGATCCACACCTCGCCGCTGTCCGGGGGCTCGAGATAATTCAGGCATCTGAGAAGCGTGCTCTTTCCGGAGCCGCTGCGCCCAAGGATGACCACGACTTCGCCCCTGGCGACTTGGAAGCTCACGTCGCGCAGGACGTGCAACCGTCCGAAGCGTTTGTTCAGCCCGACCACTCTGATCATCGGCTCCGCAATCACGGGATTCTCCTCCCACGTAGCGCCCTTCCCGCCTGCGACCACGGCCAGGGCCCGCCGCCGGACCCGCCTGGCCCTGCTCTGGATCGCCGCACCCCTTCACTCTACCCCTTCGCTCTTTGCCCGGCTCCTCCTGGACCGCGCAAGCCTGGGCCATGTGGGGTACTAGGTGCAGGGCTGGGGGCCTACAAGCAAGGCACAGGCCGCTAGCGCCCGAGTGCATCGCCAGGAGCTCACGCGGCGTTTCAGTGCGGAGACTCTGCCTCCTGAGGCTGTCGGCCCTACGCTGCGGGGAAGGCGCACCTTGCGGCCTGCGGCGCCGCGCCTCGTCCGGATTTGGCGTGCGAGAATAGCCGGATTCTCCGCACACGTCGTGCAAACTCCGGCGAGCCTGGCACCCTCAGGAAAACAGACGAAAACCCATGGCACCGTGCTCAGAGACTAGCGACCTTGCGACCGTGGCCGGGGGTGATGTCCTGCCATCCGGGACTGGCGCAAGTCTAGTTTAGAAAAGAATAGCACGTACATGATGGCGGATGCAAGGTACAACGTAGCTGTAATCAGAAACGGCACGGCATAACCGAAGCGCTCGATCATGACCCCGCCCGCTACGCTACCTCCCGCCCAACTGATGTTCCAAGCCATCCCCCGCAGGCTGCTGAGGATCGCCCGGTCCCGTGCCGAGACCGCTTCCATACTGAAACTGGAGTCCACGGGGCCAGACATGTTCATCAGTGCTGAGCGCAGCAACATGGCCGGCACGATCACCGCGGTGTCCCGGGCAAGCGCCATGGCGACGAGGAAGGGCACCGATGCGATCTGGGTCACCGCAACCGTTTTCACGCTGCCCCATCGCTCCGCCAGGAGCGGTGCAAGGAGAGTGCCCGCCATCGTCATGACCATGGAGCCGGCAAACACGAGCCCGATGACGGGCGGCGACGCGCCCTTGTCCGCCAGGAAGACGGGAAGGAATGGGATCATCAGGCCCGCGCCCAGCGACGTCACGACGGAGGTCGTAACGAACCGCCCCATCACGATGAGATGCGCCTTGGTGTCGCTGCAGCTCACGTCCGGTAGGCGCGAAGCGGCCTCGCGGACCCGGTGGAAGCTCGATTCCTTGAGCGCCACCAGCGGGGCTGCCGAGGCTGCCACGAAGGCCACTCCGACCAGCATGGTCGCGCGGAGCGGCCCCATTCCAGATGGGTTCCAACCAGGCGCAAGTCTGCCAAAGACCTCAGGCAGCGCGCCGCCGAGGGAGTTCCCCACCACCGCAACAGCCAGCAACATCGTGCTGTTCACGCTGAAAAGATAGGCCCTCTCCGCGTCACCGCTGTTCTCGGCGAGGAAGGGCGCGGTGTTCACGAAGGTGAACGCGGTGCCGGCGCCGAGGCATGCTTCAAAGAACAGGAGGACATCCCGTGACGAAAAGACAGCGATGCCAAGCGCACCGAGGGACGACAGGATTGCGCCCGCCAGAAGGGCCCTCCGATGCCCGGTCGCGTGCGCGACCGCGGCGGCCGGAAGGCTCACGATGCCGGTGACGAGCGCGCCGAACCCGGTTATGACCCCGAGGAAATCGCGGGCGTGGCCGAGGGCCACGATGTACAGCGCCAGGACAACTTGGAATATCCCCGATTGGACCGAGGCCAGCGCGCTGCTGAGGAGAAACAGCTTCGCATTGGGGGAAAACGATCGGATCTTGTCGAGGTACGAGTGCAGGACCGTCGGCACACTTCCGCGCACGCCTACGTCTCCTCACTGGGCAGGTTCCAGCTCTTGCTCAGGTACCATTCTTCCTTTCTCGGGTCGAAGTAGATATCCAGCGTCTGGCCGCTGTCAACCGCAACCCGATAGAACGTCCGCCCGTGCTGGTCCCACCAGCTCCTGGAACGGCCGCGCCCCGAGGCGGGGCCGGCGAACGCCGCGTCCTGCCACACCTTTTTGATCTGCGTGATCTTGTATTCCTTGTCCCTCCACTTGAGGGCAACGGGATCGAGGCTCTCGCCCGAGCGAGTTACCTCGATCTTCTCGTGGTGGAAACCGATCATCGAACCACGGCCTCCTTCGCCTCAGGCCCGTTCGCTCCGGGCGCCTCCGGCTCTCCCTCTCCTGCGAGCGGCATGTTGAGCGGCAGCTCACCGGCGGCCGGCCGGCGCCTCTTGCGGCCGGACAGCGCCTTCGTGGTGAGGAGCGGCTTCACCAGCGCCACTATGTCGCGGTGGACCTCGCGCATAGGCCTGTTGCCGTCAATGATCTCCACCCTCTGGCCTCGCCTGCGCAGCTCGCTAATGGCCTCAAGATAGTTCTCCGCAACTTTCTCGAGTTTAGGAGTCTCCTCGTAGAGCTCCACGTGCCAGCGCGCCTGGTTCCGGCGCCGCTCGGCCACGAGCGGCGGCACCTGCAGGTAGATGGTGAGATCGGGCGTGATGGCCTTGGCGTTTATCTGCTCGAGCCACCGCCTATCCACGTTGAGGGACTGATAAGCGAGGGACGAAAGGATGTACCTGTCGCATATGACCACGACGCCGCCCTCCAGCTTCGGGCGAATGTCTACCTCGAGGTGATCGACGCGGTCGGCTGCGAAGAGAAGGGCCAGACACCTCGGATCAATGCTCTCAAACTTGCCGTTGCGAGAGGGTCCGCCCACCCTTTTCGCCAGAATCGTCCGGATAAGCCCTCCGACCGGGCCATCCGTGGGCTCTTTCGTGAGATGGACGGGGAGGTTGAGCTTGGTTGCTACGTATTCCTTGAGCTTGACGGCTTCCGTCGTGACCCCTGACCCGTCTATCCCTTCGATAACGATGAATTTACCCTTTTCCATCGGCGACTCCTCTTCAAACTCGTTCCTGCCTGCTTCGGTTATATTATACCTTTGCGTGGAACGGCTAGCAACGAAAGCACAACGAAACCACCGCGTGACACGGGGTCAGCACGTCAAGTCTTGGACGCAAGCCGCCTCGCAAGCAGGTCCAGGCCAGCCTCGAGGGTGTTCGTGTCGCCCCCGAAGCCGATGCGCAGATAGCCCTCGGTCTCGAAGCATGAGCCCGGGACCACCAGTACACCGTCCTGGGTTACGAGCTCGGTCGCGATATCGATGGACGGCACGTCGGCTGCGTACTTTACGAAGGCGACCACGCCCTCCCTGGGAGGGACGTAACGCACGAGATCCGCGTTCGCTCGAGCCCACTCGTCGAGGACCGCGAAGTTCCTGCGCGCAATCGATCGGCTCCTGGCCAACACCTTCTCGGAGTTCCGGAGGGCGGCAAGCGCGAGAAGCTGTGAGGGCCCGGCGGGGCATATGGACGTGTAATCGCGAAGCGCCCAGCACTTCTCGATAACCTCCTCGGGCCCCACTATCCACCCGATCCGCAGCCCCGACAGGCCGTAGGCTTTCGACATGCTGCCCACGCTTACAGCGTCGTCCGAAAACCTCTGTGCCGATGGCGAGGCCACCCCGTCGGAGAGCGACAGTCCTCGGTAAACCTCGTCCGAGAGGAGCACCGCGCCGCACAGCTCAGCGATCTCGCATACCGCAGCCATGCTCCCCGCGTCTATCGGAGCACCTGTGGGGTTGTGAGGATGGTTGATAACGATCATCTTGGCGCCGCGTCCCACGAGGTCCTCGAGCTCCGATATGTCGGGCCTGAAGCCCTTCTCCTCCGTGAGGCGCCAAAGTCTCACATCCGCCCCTTGGGAACGCGGGACCTCATAAAGTTGCTGATACGCTGGGAATTCCGAGATCACCGTGTCCCCCGGCCCGAGGAGCGCCGCGAAGACGAGGAAGTTCGCCTCGATCGCCCCCGTGGTTACAAGCACGTTTTCCGGACCGCGCCCGGGGTACATCCTCGCGATCTCCTCGCGGAGCTCCGGGAGACCCCGGCTGTCCGTGTACCCGAGATCTACAGGCACGTCCCCGTGGAGCGCGTCGGCCCCGCAAACTTCCGTGAGCTCTGAAAGGGTGAAGGCCTTCACGCAGCTCTCGGCGATATTGTACCTAGCAGTGAATTCGTAGCGGCCGAACCATCTCTCGATGGAGAACGGCTCGATCCTCATCCTTCGACCTCCTTCACTGGCCTCCACTGGCCCCGTTTGCCTTACTCCCCTATTTTCTCCGGAGTGGAGGCAGATCCCTGCCCGCCCCCATTCTGGTATTTCGCGACCTTGAGCCTATTGAGGGCCTTCTGTAGCGACGCCCGCGCGCGCGTCAGCACCACATGCTCCTTGCTGGTAGCGAGAATCTCCTCTGCTTGGCGCTTAGCCTCCAGGGCCCGCTGGACGTCGATCTCCCCGGGCATCTCGGCGGCCTCGGCCAGGATGATCACCTTCGTGGGCGAGACCTCCATGTATCCCTCGCTTACGGCCAGCATAAGGCGCGAATCGCCCGTTCGCGCGGTGAGCACCCCCACGGCAAGCCTCGCTATCAGGGGTATGTGCCCCGGAAGGATGCCGATATACCCCGAAACGGTTGGCGCGATGACCGATTCCACGTCGCCCGAGAACTCGAGCCTGTCGGGCGTGACCACCTCAAGGCGCAGAGTCTTGGACACGGCTCACGATGCCTCCCGGCGTGCCATAGCCTCGGCCTTCTTCACGGCTTCGTCTATGGTGCCAACCATATAGAACGCCTGTTCGGGCAGATCGTCGTGCTTCCCCTCAAGAATCTCCGCGAATCCACGCACGGTTTCCTCTACGGGCACGAACCGCCCGGGAATCCCCGTGAACTGCTCGGACACAAAGAACGGCTGTGAGAGGAACCTCTGAATCCGCCGCGCCCTGGCCACGATCCGCCGGTCCTCGGGGGACAGCTCGTCGACCCCTAAGATCGCTATCACGTCTTGGAGGTCCTTGTACCGCTGGAGAATGGCCTGGACCCCGCGTGCGGTGTTGTAGTGGCGTTCTCCGACCACCCTCGGATCGAGCAGCCTCGATGTGGACGCGAGGGGGTCCACAGCTGGGTAGATGCCCATCTCCGCGATGCTTCGTTCGAGGTTGGTGGTGGCGTCGAGATGGCTGAACGTCGTCGCGGGTGCCGGGTCCGTATAGTCGTCAGCCGGCACGTATATGGCCTGGATCGAAGTGATGGCCCCGCGCCGCGTGGACGTGATCCTCTCCTGCAAGCTGCCGAGCTCCGAGGCAAGTGTCGGCTGGTAGCCGACGGCCGACGGGATCCGGCCGAGCAGGGCGGACACCTCCGCTCCCGCCTGAACGAATCTGAATATGTTGTCTATGAACAGCAGCACGTCCTGACCCTTCTCGTCGCGGAACGCCTCTGCCATGGTCAGACCGGTGTACGCAGCCCGGAGACGCGCGCCCGGGGGCTCGTTCATCTGGCCGAAGACAAGCACCGCCTTGTTCAGCACGCCCGACCTCTTCATGGAAAGCCATAGCTCGTTGCCTTCACGCGTTCGCTCGCCTACGCCGGCGAAAACCGACACGCCCCCGTGCTCCGCCGCGACGTGCCTGATGAGCTCCATGATGAGCACGGTCTTGCCCACGCCCGCGCCTCCGAAGAGCCCGACCTTTCCACCGCGAGGATACGGCGCGAGCAGGTCAATCGCCTTGATGCCCGTCTCCAGCATCCGTAGGTTGGTGTCTTGCTCCTCGAAGGACGGCGCCCGGCGGTGTATCGGCCTGCGCGGCGCGTCCACACTAGAGAGCGGCGGCCCGCCATCGATTGGCTCGCCGAAGACGTTCAACACGCGCCCCAGCACGGCCTCCCCCGTCGGCACGGCAAGCGGCCTGCCGTCTGTCAGCGCCTCCATGCCTCGGCGGAGACCCTCGGTGGGGGACAACGCCACGCACCGAACGACCCCGGCTCCCACGTGGCTTTCAACCTCAGCGACCACGGCCCCGCGAGCCTCTGCCGGCACACTCTCGCTGGCTCGCCCACTTGCTCCATGTGCGTCCGCGTCCTCGGAGCGTGCGCCCACTCCAGCGCCTGCGCTCCGCGGCCCGCCCGGCCGCCCCGCGTTTGCCTCAGTTTTCGGAATGAACACCGCGGAGTGTATCGGTGGGAGCTCCTCCTCACCCTCGAAACTGATATCGATAACGGCACCTTTGACCCTTACTACATGACCCTTCATGTTACGCCCCCTCGCTTTCAACCCTCGTGGAGGGCACACGTCCGTCGAAGATCTGCCCCCCTGGCGCCGGGGACCCCTCAGCACCGGCGCCAAGCGCCTCGGCACCCCCGACTATGTCGGCGATCTCCCGGGTGATCTGGGCTTGGCGCGACCTGTGGAACGCGAGCGTCAGTCGCTCGATCATCTCCGAAGCGTTGTCGGAGGCAGCGCTCATGGCAGTCATCCTTGCGCCGCGCTCCCCCGCCTCGGCCTCGAGGAGGGCGCGGTATACCTCTACCTCCACGTATCTCACGACCAGGTGATCCACGACCTCCTTCGGCGACGGCTCGAAAAGACACGTGCCAGCCGGAACATGATCGGACCGGCCGCTGCCCAGCGGCACAATCGGGATCAGCCGAAAGACCCGAGGGCGCTGCTGCATCGCCGAGTAGAAGCGGGAGTAGACCAGGTATACGTGGTCGACCTCCCCGGCGTCGAACGCCTTGAGTATACGCGCCGCTATGGTTCTTGCGAGCGCGAACGTGGGGCGCTTTGACGCAAGGCTCCTCTCCCCCAGTATAGGCACTCCCTGCTCGCGCAGGGCTCTCGCGCCCACGCGGCCCACGGCGATCACCCGCGCGTTCGCGCGGCCGCATGCTCGATCTATGAGGTCGAGCGCCGCCTTGATGATGTCGTCGTTGTATTTCCCGCACATGCCCCGGTCGGACGTGACCACCATCACGCCCACGGTGCGCGGCGGGCGCGCGGCCATGAGCGGGTGTACGTACCCGGCGAACGACGATATGTCAAGCAGGACCTCGCTGATCTTCTTGGCGAAAGGCCTCGCCGCCTCGACCCTCGCCTGGGCATCCCGCAGCTTCGCCGCAGCCACGAGCTTCATGGCTCTCGTGAGGTGCCTGATCTCGCGAATGGTTCGGATGTGACGCCTGACCTCACGCGGACTCTGCATGGCGCTCCACCATCCTTGCGAAATCCCTCTTGAACTCGTCTAGCGCCCGGGCGAGGTCCGCCCTCACCTCGTCGATGCGGCCTGTGTCTCGGATCCGGCGCATGATGGACGGGTACGCGTCCTTCACATGGACGAGGAATTCCTTCACAAACCACCTCGTCTGGTCCACGGGGATGTCGTCCAGCGTCTCACCGGTCAGCGTAAACAGCATGACCACCTGTTCCTCGACTGTGAGCACCTCGTGGTTTGGCTGCTTCAGCACCTCCACTATCCGCTCGCCCCGGCGAAGCTGCGCCTGGGTGGCCTTGTCCAGGTCGGAGCCAAACTGGGCGAACGCTGAGAGCTCTCGGTACTGCGCGAGGTCAAGGCGTAGGTGGGACGAGAGCTCGCGCATGGCCGGCACTTGCGCGTCCCCGCCCACGCGCGACACGGAGAGCCCGACGTTCACCGCCGGCCGGACGCCCGAGAAGAACAGGTCGCTCTCGAGATAGATCTGACCGTCCGTGATCGATATGGTGTTGGTGGGGATGTACGCCGAGACATCGCCCGCTAGCGTCTCCACTATCGGTAGAGCGGTCATCGACCCGCCGCCGCGTTCTTTCGAGAGCTTGGCCGCACGTTCCAGGAGGCGGCCATGGATGTAGAAGACATCCCCTGGATAAGCCTCGCGGCCCGGCGGCCTGCGCAGCAGCAGCGCGACTTCCCGGTGAGCGGCTGCGTGCTTGGACAGGTCGTCATACACTATAAGGACGTCCCTGCCGCTGTACATGAAGTGTTCAGCCATGGCGCAGCCCGCGTATGGCGCGATGTACTGAAGCGGCGCTGGATCGCTCGCGGACGCCGCCACGACCGTGGTATATGGGAGCGCCCCGTGCTCCTCGAGCACGCTGACGGTTTGGGCTATGCTCGAGGCCTTCTGGCCTATGGCCACGTAGATGCATAGCACCCCCGTATCCTTCTGGCTGATTATGGCATCCACAGCGATCGACGTTTTTCCGGTTTGGCGGTCACCGATGATGAGCTCGCGCTGGCCGCGCCCGATCGGCACCATCGCGTCCACCGCCAGAATCCCGGTCTGCAGCGGCACGCTCACAGGCTCGCGTTCCGCCACGCCCGGTGCGGGGCTCTCGATATAGCGCCTCGCCCGCGCCAGGATCGGCCCCTTGCCGTCCAGCGGCTCGCCGAGAGGGTTCACGACCCGCCCAAGGAGCTCCTCGCCCACAGGCACGTCCGCGACCCTTCCCGTGCATCGCACGACGGATCCCTCGGTGATCCTCTCCGCGCCCGTGAAGACGATGCACCCCACGGCGTCCACGTCAAGGTCGAGGACCATACCCTCACCGCCGCCGTCGAACACTACGAGCTCTCCGGCCATCGCCGACGGAAGGCCGCTTATCCTCGCTACGCCGTCTCCCACGGAGATGACGGTGCCGACCTCTTCTACCACCGGGGCGGGCGTATGCTTCTTCACGAGCTCGATGGCTGTTCTGAGCATCTCTGACGTGAGCTTCGGGCCCTTCCAGTCGCCCTCAGGCTCGCCGCCGGGTACCCCCGGAGCCGTGCCCAGCGCCGCCAGGTGGAAGTACTCCGCGAGTTTCGCCCGAATCTCCTCCAGGCTCCGGCTCAGGCTCGCGTCCACGACGGTGTTACCGATTTGAAGCGTGATCCCGCCCAGAAGAGAGGGATCCTCCTCGAAGAAGAGGAGGATCGGCCTGCCCAGCCCCTCCGACACACGCGTCCGGATCGTCTCCCCGAGCTCGGGTGACAGTGGGCGGGCCGTTCTCACGATGACGCGCACCGGCCGCTCGGCCGGCGGCTGTGTCCTCTTTCTGATGGGTCTCATAGTTCCCGCTCCCCCGCGCCACTCAGCCAACCTTCCTCGATGAGGCGCTTCACGACTGCTTCATCGTCGGCGAGGTTGACTTTCTTTGCCGTGACTGCGCTGGCCGTGGCCACGACCAGGTCGACGATATCGTCGAGCAGGGCTTCAAACGCCACTTGCCGTTCGCGTGCAGCCTCGGCCCTGGCTTGTTCGAGAATGGTCTTCGCCTCTTTCCGCGCCGCTTCCAGTATCTCGGTCTGGGCGCGTTCCCCCTGGACGACGGCCTTCTCGATGATTTCCTGCGCCTCGCGGCTCGCCTGCGCGAGGCGGGCCTCGTACTCTTGCTTCATTTTCGCGCTCTCAGCGCGGTTTCGTGCTGCTTCCTCAAGGGACTGCTTTATCCGGTCCTGCCGGTCCATCATGAACTTCCGGATCGGTCGGTAAAGGAAGAACGTGAGGAGCGCCACTAGCAGCAGGAAGTTGAGCACGCTTGCAAAGAACGTCATGTCGATCTGGATCAACGTAGATTCCCCCCTCTGCACGCCTCCTCCGGGCGACAATGGGACTCCTGCCGCGCGGGTTCGAGGGCGGATGACCTTGTCGCGCCGCCCGCGCCCGGCAGCCTCGCCTCTTTACCTCGCGGTCACCCCAGGAATGGGTTGGCGTAGAGGAGGATGAGCGCAACAACCAGTGCTATGATAGGCGTTGCCTCGACCAAGCCGATACCTATGAGCATGGTCGAGAAGATCGATGCCTTCGCCTCCGGCTGACGGGCGATGCCGTCCACAGCCTTCCCGGCCACGTGGGCGTCGCCCAAGCCGGCCACGAGCGCTGCAACGCACACGATGATGCAGATGGCAGCAACTGAGATGAGCTTAAGAAGCATTACCTCTGTCATGGTAACCCCTCTCCCTTACGTAAGTTTGTCGTTCGTCGGAGGACGCGCGGCGCACAGGCGGTCACGAGAGACCGCCCACCTCGCACCTGTGCGGCCACACGGCCGCGCGCGTCGACGACGCGTCGGGGGACGCCCGTCCTCTGGGTTCGGACGCCCTTCAGTCCTCGGCCGCCACCGTGACATACGCGATGGACAGCATCACGAAGAGATACGCCTGGAGCACCCCCACGAATACGTGGAAGGCCTGGCCCACCGTGGGCACGGCGTAGGCCACCAGCTTGCCAAGGATGATCACTAGGACGTCACCAGCGAATATGTTGCCGAACAGACGTAGGGCCAGTGTGATCGCCCTGGTGCACAGCTCGATCAGATTCAGGGGCAGGAAGAATGGGTTCGGCTTCACAAATCCCACGATGTACCCCCACACCCCTTTCACGGACGCCCCGGCATAGATCGTGAGCCCTAGCACCACCGCGGCCAGCGCCAGCGTCACGTTGATATCCGCCGTCGGGGATTTCATGCCCGGAACCAGCCCTATGAGGTTCGCCACCAGTATGAACAGGAACAGAGTCGCGATGACGGGGAAACAGCCCCGGGCTCGCGGCGGCACATTATCCACCACGAGACCCCATAGAGCCTCCACACCGTACTCCACCATGTTCTGGAAGCCGCCTGGCACATCCTTCATCCTGCGCGTCGCGATCACGGCCACCGCCACGAGCAGGGCCATTACGATCCACGTCATGATGATGGTGTCCAGGTGACACGTGAACATCCCAATGCGCAACACGATGTGCGCACCGATTTCGCTGGAAGCGTTCGACATCTTCTCGCCTCCGATCAGCCCGCTGAGAAAGGAGCCGTCACGGCTCGCCGTTCACCCTCGCTCTGCTCTGTCGGCACGCAGGGACGCTCCCGCGTCCACGCCGGTGCGCCGCCAGGCGGCGCGGCTCCTCGCAGCAATCACGAACAGCCCGCCCAGGCGAACGACGATGTAAGCGGCCGCCATGCACAGGAACGATGTCTGACCGAGAACCATCGCCCCCAGCGCCAGCGCCCCGAACACGAGGGCCATCCGTCCGAGCGCAACCCAGCGCACAAGCGCCGATGCGCGGTTCGGGTTGAGGGCCGCGGCTTTCTTCGCCATTTGGACCATCGTCAAAAGATCAAGCGCCCCGAGAAGGGCGCCGGCGAGTGACCCTGCTGCCATGCAGAGCTATCCCCCTTCAGTGGATGTCAACGTTTTGGTCTCGGTGGTCTGTCGCGGAACTCGGACATGACGAGCTTGTAAACGCCCCAGAACCCCGCGAGGGCGCCAAGAAGGAAGCCCGTCACGGCGAACCACGGGCGTGTCCCGAGCCTTGTGTCGAGGGCGTGCCCCGCGGCAAAGCCTATGGCCATCGAGCCCGCGATGTTGAAGCTGATGGTGCCGTAGAACTTGAACGCCCTCACGAGCTCCGGGTCGAACTTGCCTTCTCCCAAGTTCCCACCTCCAGACCACCGGAGCGCCGGCCTCACCCGCAGTGGGCCGGGCGCGCACGCACCGGACCTATGCGGGTTCAGTGGTTCGGTTGACGGCCGGTGGCCGAAGCCTCCGTGTCTGGCGCCCGGGGCGCCCCTACGCCGACCAGAATCCGCCTTGCCCTCGGCCGGTATCGGTCGCGTGACAGAAGCTCTCTGCTCGTCTCCACGCCGTTTACCTTGATTATGCGGTAGACACTAACTACGTAGCCCCAGGTCCCCTCATCCTCGATCACTTCCTGGCCCGCAGCGAGGGACATATCCTCGCGCCTGACCACGCCCGGGGGAATCCTCTCCTCGATCTCCGTTTCGATGATCACTTTCCGGTCGGACGGCGCATTCCCATACACCTTGACGGTGACGGAGTCCTTGCCGACTTGCGAGGCCAGCATCACATGGCTGGAACCGTCGTTCCTGAACCGGAGGTCGATGTAGTCGTAAGCCACTGTGGCGTCGCGGCCTACCGGCACGTACGCCGGTGCCACCGAATGATTCGCCCGTGCCACGATATCCAGGCCGGCGAGGAGCACGGCGTTGTAGAGGGTCGTCGAGACCTGGCATATGCCCCCGCCCACACCCGGAACGAGCTCGTCCTCGACCACGACTGGTGCCTCGAGGTAGCCCGCTTCCTTGCTGCGCGGGCCAACCACAGTGTTGAACGAGAATACCTCGCCCGGCGCCACCAGGACGCCGTTGATGGCGTCCGCAGCGGCGCGGATGTTGTGGACCCTCGCCTCGTCCGCCGGGTTGAACTTCGTGGTGTAGGCGCCTATACACCTTTTGATGTTCATCGCCTGCAGCTGTTCCGTGGTCACCTGGGGAACGACCGGCTCCACGCTCAGCCGCACAATCCTCCCTGTGCGCTGGGGAAGGACCGCCTTGATCGCCGCGCCTAGGCCGCTTACGTCGAGGCGCCTGCCGTTGGCCGAGGGCCGGAGGCTCACCGTGTCGTCCGGAGCGATGGTGAAGCCCGCGTTTTCCGCCGGCCTGTCGATCTCCGCCGCAAGCTCGAACACGACGTCTCTGAAGAGGTCCTCGTTTACCGTGATGATGAGCGGCACGTCACGGCCGTGCGCAGCTACGGCGCGCCTCTCCCGCCACCTTGCGAGCCACGGCCCAGTTCGTCCCACGGCCATGGCCTGCTCCACGGTAGCCGATACGTGTGCTTCCACGCCTATGTCGACGGGGTTGAGCTGCCACGACTGGTTCTCCCACACAAGGGTGATAGGGGCCGCAACCACCTCGGATGCGAACCGCTCCAACACGCGGCTGGCCTCCTCGGGCGTAAGGCCGCCAAGGGCAATGTCGGCCACCCGCACCCCGTCGATGATGCGGGGCGCTTGCGGGGCAGCGGCATGGGCCGCACCGCCCGCCAAAACCAGCACCGCAACGGCGATGGCCATCGCCGCCGTCATGGCAGTGCTCGCCGGCTTGCGGGCACTCTGATTTGGAGTCTGTATCGCCAAGACCCACGTAAGGAGGAAGTTCACACCATCACCCCGCGTCCGGCCCTCTTCCACGCTTGGAGGGACATCCCGGAAACGCGCCTCACTTCCTGAACCCAAGGACGTAAACCAGGATGAAGGCCGCAACAACAAGTAACCAGAGGTACCGGCCACCCATGACCCCCGTCCGGCCTTCTCCGACGAAACCGCGCACCTGAAGCCTGTGTGCCTGCTTGAAATGGGCGACTGCACGGTCGATCATTCCCATTTGTCGGTACACCACGCCAAGGTTGTGATGGGCCGTGGCGTGGTCGGGATCGATCGACAACGCCATATTATAGCACTGTATGGCCCTGTCAAGCATGTTCTTTTCTTTGTATATGTTGCCGAGGTTGCTCATGGCTGCGGCGTGCCGCGGGTTGAGCGCGAGGGCCCTTTCAAAGCTGGTCTCGGCCTCGTCGAGCCGCCCCTTGCGCGCCAGCACGACTCCCAGTTTGTTGTGGGCTTCCGCGTTCTCCGGGTCCAGGCCTACGGCCGCTTCGAGCACTGCCTGCGCCTCGTCGAGTTTGCCGAGACGCAGGAGGTCGCAGGCGTCCTTCAGCCGCTGCGCTGCATCCGCCCGTTGGGTCGTGGCGTCCGTCCCCGCGTGCGGGTGATCGTTCGACTCGGTATGAGGTTTGGCCGGCACGGGTTTCCAAGGAGCGAATCTCAAGCACACCGCCTCCATACTCCGTAGCGTCCGCACCCATCCCTCACCGCAATTATATATCAAGAGTCAACGTGGTGTCTTGCCCCGTGTCTTACCTCGCCCGGCGCGCGACGGGCGAAGCTGTGCGGAAGCTGTGCGCCACGACGTCTAGGACATCTCACTGGGTTCGTGGCACATCGCACCAGGAAGGGCCCCGCCTGCGGTCGCCCGCGCTCCCCTGCGAGGCCGGCACGCCCCCACGACGCGCCTCGTCCGCGACCTAGCGCGCACGCTCCGCAAGTCGGCGTGCTCGGTCACGTAAGGAAAATCAACGCGAACCGGCTCCTGAGCCAAGCTCGCACTAGGCCGAGCACAAGAGGGAGGCCGAGGTAGCCGAAGACCGGATATACCCGGCTCACCAGGTCTCCGAACCCGACCTGCGCAAGCAGAGCGGAGGCGAGCACGGTCGACACGGCGAGCGCGCGCTCCACCGATCTGTTGCGTCTCCCGAGCCTCCGGCAGAACGCAAAGCATGCCGCTGCGGCTGTCGTGACCATTGCCACCCAGAGGGCTGCGAAGTACACCACACGGAGGCCCAAGCCGAAGCGCGAGGCCGCTAGGAGCATCGGCACTTCTGCGCGCCAGATGGCGGGTCCGTGAAGCTCGAGCGAGATGTGAATCGCCGCCATGAACACGAGAAGCGCAACTCCCCCGAGGGCGGCACCGCGTCGCGCGGCCCTCGGGTCGTCCAGATCCCTTCCCATGGACGCGAACGCTGCCACGACAAGGATGAGGTTGTATGAGACGTACAGGACGCTCGCTACCGGCCACGCTGGAATGAACGCATTCCCGCTTGCACCTTCGGGCCAGGGCGGGCCCGGGCACGGTGATGAGCGCGCTATCGCTCGTATCAGCGAGAGAGATGCGACCGTCACGGGAGCACCCAGCAGAACAGGGGCGATCACGGTGTTCAGAGAGAGAAGCCCTTCGACCCCTTTGACGACCGCAGCCACCGTGACCAGCGCCGTGAGGCTCATCCCCAGGCTTGAGGGGAGATACGCGTGCTCTTTGAAGAGCGCGGCGCTCCCCGCCATCATGACACAGAGCGAGCAGAACGTGAACACCGTGAGAACCGCATCCATCGCACGCGCGGCCACCGGACCGCCGAGGAGCTCCAGGAGATCCTCAGCCGAGGACGTGGCATGCCTTGAGGCAAGGTCGGCAAGCATCACCCCCAGGGTGATGAACAGAAGGCCGGAAAGTGCCACCCCGAGGTCTCCCCCCCGCGAGAACCTGGCGAAGAAGTGCAGGTGTTCCTGACCTGAAGCGAAGCCCGCGCCGACCACGGTGCCGAGGTACGTGGCGGCGAGTCTGACGTTCATGGCGGGAACGGTGCGGTTGGAGGTAGGTCTCACCTCGTCACCTCCGCGGCCGGCGTCGCCTTGTCGCCCCGGGCCCGGTGCAACGTTCCGAGCTCGCCGCGACGTTCGCTGAAACGGGCGTTGAGACGAGAGCTTGAACTGGCGCGGCCCGGGGCAGCGACCGGCCTACATCGGGATTTATATTCAGCCTGGCTGCCTGTACAGCACCATAGCCGGCGCGTTGCGGTCCGGGTCGTTCACGGCACCCGTCGGAGGCAAGACGCACCACGACGGCGGAGACCCCGGTCTCCGGGCCCTCCCCCTGCGGCCGTTGGTGCGGTGCCTTTCGGTCACGTGGGATGCCTCTGGATGGGGCGAGGGCTGAGGGCCCAGGGTGTCTGCAGAGTAGAGCGCGTCCGGGCGCCGCGCCCGTTAGGCGCAGGCGGGCGGCGCAGCCGGCGGTTAGTGAGGGTGCGCCGTCGGTTCGCTTCCCGCTAGAAGGCTGGCATGGACAGGAATACCTGTGAGTCGCGGTTCATATACTGCAAGTGACGTTCCGTCCAGGGTGTGCACGTCAGGGCCATCATTTCTTTAGGGAGGGCGCCCCTTTGGGCTTTTTCGGAGGCAACAGAGAGCCTGTATGCCGCGCTCATGTGGACGATCCCGACGCGCCAGCCGTGCTCGCGGAGTCGCTTCGATCGATCTTCTTGCGGGACGTGCCGGACCCGGCGCGTAGACCCCTTCTCTTCTTTTGCATCGGCACCGACCGGTCGACCGGCGACTCGCTCGGGCCCCTCACAGGCACGCGCCTCGTGAGCCTCGGGATCGATAGCTCCCGCGTCTGGGGCACGCTAGACAGCCCAGTTCACGCCGCGAATCTTCAGGAGTCTATTAACAGGGCACTTGCGGCGTTCGCAAACCCTTACATTGTTGCGGTGGACGCGTGTCTGGGCAGGCTTGAGAGCGTGGGGACCATCACCGCCACTAGAGGGCCTCTCAGGCCTGGCACGGGCGTCAGCAAGACTCTGCCACAGGTGGGGCATGCTCACATCACGGGGATCGTGAACGTCGGAGGGTACATGGAATACATGGTCCTGCAAAACACCAGACTCCATCTGGTGATGAGGATGGCTGAGGTTATCGGATGCGCGCTCGCGTCCGCCGCGCGCGAGCTCCTGGGGGTGTCCCCCGCTCTCGAGATGGCGCAGCGCGTCGCCGCGACCAGATGGGACTCGCCTACATGAGCCGACGAGCCGGAGAGGACGAGGCGGCGAGCGCTGCTGGCTACCTCTACCTCTACCTCTCGTCGCTCACAGAAGCTCTAGGCGCTCTTCGAGCGTTCTTAGCACTTCATCCGGCCGTCTCCCGGTTACGTCGAGCACGGGTACCTCCGTGTCGATGGCTGAGATGCCTGAGTGGTCTCGGTCCATCCCGGAGATCAGCACTGCGTCGGCGATGTCGAGGCCTTCTTCGAGGCTTACCACCTCGTAGCCCTCTTCCTCGAGCATGTCTCGATAATCGGACAGACTGTCGGAAACCGCTATGATCCCTTTCATTCCGGGTTCACCTCGGGTGACGAATGAGCGCGCGGGAGCATTCAAGTTTGATCGGCACACCTCCTCCGTCTGGGGAGGGCGGGCCGCTGCTAGCGCGCCGCTCTTTATCATCCCCCGCTCCTTCGAGGGCTATTCGGGCCGTCTCAGAGGGCCGTCGTTAGGAGAGCTGTCGTCAGCGGGGCCCGGCGGGCGGACGGGGACGCGCGCCTCGGCAAGGATGGCTTGGACCTCTTCGTCGGTCACTTGCGAGAAGTCCTGGTAGAATTGGCCCACAGCAAAGAAGTGAGATGGTGTGGACAGCGCCACGACTTCATCCGCTTCGGCCTCGAGCTTCGCAATGGAGTCGGGAGGTGCCACGGGCACAGCGGCCACGAGCATCGCCGGCCCTTCCTGTCTCACGCCCCGCAGAGCAGCGAGCATGGTGTAGCCGGTGGCTATGCCATCGTCCACCACGATCACCGTCCTGCCCTTGACGCGTGGCGCGGGCTGCCTCCCTCGGTAAAGCAGCGACCTGCGCCGGATCTCCACCCGCTCGCGCGCTGCCGCTTCGCGGATGTATGCCTCGGGGACCCCGAGGACGCGAACGAGCTCCTCGTTCAGGATGACAGCCCCGTTTCCCGAGACTGCACCTATGGCGAGCTCGGGGTCGCCGGGCGCGCCTATCTTGCGCGGGATCACCACATCGAGTTCGGCCTTGAGCGCGCGCGCGATCTCGGCTCCCACCGGGACCCCGCCTCGGGGCAACGCTAGCACAAGAACGTCGGGCTCAGCGTATCGCGCGAGCTCTCTGGCGAGGAGTTGCCCTGCGTGGGCGCGATCCTCGAAGATCATTCCGCGGCATCCCCCGATTCTGCGGTCCCCTCCGGGAGCGCGGGCGGGGACACCTTCCCTGTCAGGAGCCTGCCCTGTGGTTCGGCTGCGATCATCTCGCATGCTCCTTTGAAGATGGCCCCGTCCTCTATGGCGAGGATCGCGGTCTTCACATCGCCGTAGAGCTTTCCCGTGGGAAGGAGCTCCAGCCTTCCTTCGGCGTGGACGTCACCCTGGACCTCACCCGCTATGGTGACGTTGCGCGCGTGTATCGACGCGACCAGCCGTCCAGGCTCGCCGATGACAACGTCGCCATCAGCTTCTATCTCGCCGTCGATGGAACCGTCTACGCGTATGGTGCCAGACGCTTGCACCCTCCCGGTCACTCGGGTCTCCTTGCCGATAATGGTGTCGACCTTGCGTGGCTGGGCCGGCTCGCTGGGACGCTTGCCAAACATGGCAGTCCTGCCTCCTTTGTGAAAGGATCATCGATACCGCGTATGCTGAAGGGTCCCTGGGGCGCATCGTCCGGCCAACCCCTCCGTGTACGCCATAGGAGCGGCCCTGCGCCTCCGCAAACGTGCGGCTCTACGGACATCCCGACGGGCATCGCTGGCAGGGGAGCCGTGCCCTGAGGCCGGCGTTCGCGAATCTACGCTCTTGCACTGTGCCTTTGACAGGCCGGGAGAGGTTATATCCCCTGAAGAGAGGCTCGGAGCTGTGGCCGTGTGCTCCATCGATAGGAACCGAACGCTACATGTAGTTTCGCGGATTCGCAGGCTTGCCCGAGACGCGTACCTCATAGTGGACGTGCGGGCCGGTGCTGGTGCCAGTGCTTCCCACATACGCTATGACCTGCCCCCGCTTTACCCGCTGCCCCGCACGGACAACGTTCCGTGAGTTATGGGCGTACACGGTCTGGAACCCATACCCGTGCTCTATTATGACCATGAGGCCGTACCCTGACTGCGTCCCCGCGAACCGGACCGTGCCGTCCGCGGTCGCCCTGATGGGAGTGCCTACCGGCGCCGCGATGTCGACGCCGTCATGGGGCTGGACGTTCCTGGTGATCGGATGGCGCCGCCTCCCGAAGCTTGAAGTGATCCTTCCCCTCGCAGGCCATCCGTCAGGGGTATGGTCGAGCTTTTCTCTATATGATACCGCGGACCGGCGAAGCGACGAGAGGTCCGCGGCCATGTCATCCGCAGCGCGCGCGAGGTCCGCAAGGCGCGAGTCGGTTTCGACTGCGAGCTGGGCCAGTCCAGCCGCTGGGTCCGATTCAAGGTCGACCTCCCTGTCCTCGCCCGGCGCTGCACCGCGCTGGTAGTCTCCCCGGCTGGCCAAGGTCGTGGTGCTGGTCGCGGTGCTCGACACCTTCTTACCTTTTATTATGCTCGTGATCTCCTTACTCAGCGCGTCGAGACGCGCAAGTTCCTTTTCGAGCTCAGCCGTCCGCTTGGCGAACGTCTCAAGTTGCTTCTTGTTATCAGCGTTGATTTGCTCTAGCTCCGCGTTCTTCTTGGTCAGCTCCTCGATGTGGGCATCCTTGGCGACCTGGTCGTGGTAAAACCGCGCGACCGTCGCTGTCATGCCGAAATAGGAGAGCACGAGAAAGGCAATGACCGCTACGGCGACCGCGGAACCCATGTACACGAGAAGGAGCGGGATGCTGATGCTTCGGATGGTGCCGTCTGTCGCAGGTATGGCCATGATAGTGAGCGCGCCGCGGCGACGTCTTGCGAGCTTGCGCCTGAGCACCTTGCGCCACATCATGGTTCTCCCCTTCCAGGTGATAGTTGCGCCCGTCACTCTGCCACCGGTTGTCTTGGGAAGCACGCGGGAAGCACGCGCCCCGGTCCGAAACAAAGGCTGGTCCACTATTGAAGTATATGAAGATCTGCCGGAAATATGATGGAGCAGGTACTATTCACCAGAAAACACAGAGCGACCCAAAAGGCAGGTCTAAACTTCGACGTCACTGCCGGTTTTCCTGCCTGGAACGGGAAGAATGCGCCGGGATTTTTGCGGAGGCGTTCCGGGCCCGCGCCCGCTCCATGTGCCTCGTCGCCTCCGCCGCCCGGACCTCAGCAGACGGCTCAGCCCCGGCCCGCCGTCCGCCCCCCCGCGTCACGGGCGTACGCGGGTAGTTTGCCGCGCACGGCGCCGGGATTTCGCCGGTTGGGGCGAGGCGCGCGTTCGTCGTGGGCGGCCGCCTTCACAGCGCCTTCAGCGCGTGAGGTTGGCGCTAACGCTTGCCGCGCAGAGCTGCATCGACGGCTCTTTGCTCCTCAGCGGTTAGGGCATAGGTTGACGAGCCCCGTTCCACCGGTTTCGCGTACACGCGTGACTCGTCCCGTCCATACAGGCTGCTCAGCACGACGCCGTCCCCGGCACCGTCCAACATGGCGAGCGCGAAGCTCTGATCCCCGCCGATGTCTTGAAAGGCGTTGAATCTCACGATGCCCAGTCCCTGCAAGTGGCGTCGCGACGCATGGTGCATGTCCTCTACGAACTTCCTCAGCTCCTCGAGGTCCCCTTCGAGCTGCCTCGTGCGCCTTACGCAGTCTTCTATTATGCCGTCCAGGCTTTCCCCAGAGGAGCCCTGCACGAGCGCCCGGTATCTCCGCAACAGCCGTCCAAGCCGCCAGTCCAGGACTGCCAACGCCACGGTACCTGCCGCTAGAAGGACGACCAGGACGAGTGTCAGCGTCCCCAGGTGGGCGGAAATCAGATCCTCGACTAAAGTGAACACTCCCACACGTTCCCCTCCTCCCAACCCGGTTCTCTACATTCGACAGGAGTGAGGGCTTTCCTGCTCCAAGCTGCTATGATCCGGGAAACCTCCTTTGATGCGGCTGACCCGGCCCCGTCTCGCGCGAGGACTTGCCCCGACGGCCTCGTGCATGCGGAGCGGTCGTCCTCTCCTGGGACGCGCGACGGCGCTCCAATCGTACCCTCGCACGCATCGCCTTCCACCATGCGTCCACCACGCCGGGGGACGCTCGATGAGTATTTCCCGGGAAATACCCGCTCCCGAGAGGCACGGCACGCTGCCGTGCCGCGCTGGTCGCATGGCCCTCGTCACACAGTCGTCACGCTCACGCGGGAGGTGCCGTAGCGCGGACCGTGCTTGCGCGAGCTGCTAACGCGTCGCCTGCGATTGCCCCGCCTGCAATTGCCCGAGCAAGTTGAGTACTGGCGGACGGCGGCCCAGCCGGCGGTCAGGCGCTCTCCGCAGCAGCCGGGCACACGGCGCAAGGTTCGGCTCGCGCCGCACCGTGGCGCATGCGTCCTGCCGGTCTCGCCAGTGATGTCCTCCCGCAACCACTCAACGGGCGAGCAGGCAAGGCGTTCGCGGCGCTAGTCTCTTACTCAAGACTGGTTGAGAGGCCGCTGCATCCTCTTGTGCCGTGGCGCTCGCTCGGGGTGGACGTCGCAGGCTCCCCCGCGACAGGGACTCGGGTGCCGCCTACCGCTTATACGTGGCTGGTGTTTCCATAGAGGGGCGTGAAGGGCCGCACCTTCTGAGTGGATGTGCAAGAATGCTTCCGGTCATTGAGATGGGTTGGCGGTGGTTGCACGGGGCGTGTGAGAGGCCCGGCACTGGCCTGAGGGACCGGGTTGCGGCGGAGCGTGGCCCGCTCGGGGGGTTGGGGCCGTTCCCGAGTATGATGCCGGTAACCCGGCAGGTGCTGGCAATGGGACGGCAGCTAACGCACCCTGCATAACGCACCCCAGCCCAGGGGCGTTCACCGTGGGCAAACGAAAATGTTCCACGTGGAACACTCTCTTTGGACTAAGGGCGTTTGCCTATACAGAAACCGAACGGCTGTTCGCCACGTCAGACCGGATGGGCCACGGCCACCCAAGTGGGATTACCCCGGCCTCCGCGATCTCGCCGCCTCCGGCCAACCTGCGACTGCACCCTGAACCCACGCCCGCACCTGCGCAAACCTCCGTTCCCGGTTCGCCCGGAACGCAGGGCTCTCCCACACTGAGCCCTGCCCACGTGGCGCGCCCGGGCCAAGAGAGACCGCCCTGCATGGCGGGCGGGCCACCTGGGACAGGCGGGCGCCCTCAACGGAGGCTCATTCGCACCCGGGCGCGTCCCGTCGCGCGCGAACGACACACCATTGCCTCTCAACGCCAGAGGGAGGTGCCACACACCTCTCGTTTTCCCGATATCACGCCGTCTCGGCCCGTTTGAAGTCGGCAAAACCCTCGCTGTGGCCGCGCAGGTGGCCGGTTACCGCGAGGTTCAACGGTTCAACATTCTCGTGCGAAAGTGCTTCAGATCGTCGGAGGGGAGCCGGTGACAGCATGGGGCGTGTCAACATCCGGCCACTAGCCACTAAGTATGGCGCCGTGGGAGCGTCGAACCCTCCCACATTATTCCGCCTCGGCCCAGTTGAAGCCCACCAAGCCGTCGCCAAGGCTGCACAGATTGGCAACCACTGGGGAGTTCAACACTCTCCGCCATGACTTTTCGTCCCCGTTCTTGACGGCGCCAGGGTTGCCGGTGCCTGCGGGACGGGGCGGGGGGAGAATTCGGCCGCCTTAAGCTCCGAATTCGAACGAGACGCGCAGCAGGCGCGCCGTCCCCGGAGGGCAACGCCGGCAACCCCGGGAAGGACCGCCCCCTCCCGAAGAGTCGCGCGGACTTTTCCCAACGTACCTAGCCTCGTACTTAGCCTCACGGGCTGGATTCTGTCTAGGCGCCCCGCTCTGCGCGCCGTCCCCGCGTCCCCGAGCGCAACGGCGCAACATCGCCCACGCGGCACAACACCCGCCATCTGGTAACTGCCGGCAACGGGGCAAAGACTAACGCACTCTCATTCACGGCCCGGCCGTCTTGCCACGATGCCCGTGACTTCGACGGTCTCGTGGGGATGTCCTTGAGATGCAAAGGGCCGGGCGCGCTCTCCACCAACATCGCGCCCGGCCTCCATCAAAGCCAAGCCTCCCCGTCGCCTTCACGCAAGCCCGGCCAGCCGACCCTGCCACGCCTGTCCGATGCGCGGCCCCGAGGCCGGGCCCGGCCGTGCTCACAACACTAGGGCGAGTATCCTCTCGAGGTCCTCGTCGCTATAGTATTCTATCTCGATCTTGCCTTTTTTCTTGCCCGGTATGATCCTCACTTGCGTCCCGAACGCCCGTCGCAACCTCTCCTCAAGGGAAGCTATCTCCGGATCCTTTGGACGCTCGTCCTTCTTTCCTTTCTCGCCGATCCTGCCGGCCGCCAGCACCCGGCGCACCAGCTCCTCCGTTTCGCGCACGGAGAGCTCCTCTCGAACCACGTGATCGCACGTCTCCACCTGGAACGCCGGGTCTTGAATAGCCAGGAGCGCCCTCGCGTGCCCCATGGAGATTGTTCCACGTGAAACAACTTCCTGCACTTCTGGCTGAAGATTGAGAAGCCGCAGCGTGTTAGCGATGGACGGCCTGCTCCGCCCGAGGACTCCCGCGAGCTCCTCTTGACTCATCCCAAAGTCCTCAACCAACCGCCGGTATGACTCGGCCTCCTCCATCGGATTGAGGTCTTCCCGCTGCAGGTTCTCGATCAGCGCGACCTGGATCATCTCCGAGTCGTCCAGCTCGGTCACCACCGCGGGAACTTCCGCGAGCCCGGCCATCCGAGCCGCCAAAAGGCGCCGCTGTCCCACCACGAGCTGGTATCCATCATCCACCTTCCGCACCACCACAGGTTGCACGATGCCGTGGGCCTTGATGGAGTCCGCGAGCTCAGCAAGCTTCGCATCGTCGAAGCGCTTCCTCGGCTGATACGGGTTGGGCTGGATTTGATCTATCGGCAGCTCCCTAACTCGCTCAGAGTCTTCGGGCTGCATATCTGGAATGAGCGCGCTCAGCCCCTTACCCAGCCCCTTCCTAGGCACTGGCCATCACTTCCTTCGCCAGTTGTCTGTATGCCTCGGCGCCCTTGGACCTATCATCGTACAGGATGATCGGCTTCCCATAGCTTGGGGCTTCGCTGAGGCGGATGTTCCTCGGAATCACTGTTGCGTACACCTTTTCCTTGAAGAACCCCCTGACCTCGTCTATCACTTGCTGAGACAGGTTCGTGCGGGGGTCGTACATGGTGAGGACCACGCCCTCCAGCTTCAACGCCGGGTTCAAGTGCTTCTGGACAAGCTGGATGGTATTCAGCAATTGGCTCAGGCCCTCAAGCGCGTAGTACTCGCACTGGATCGGCACGATGACCGAGTCTGCCGCGGTGAGCGCGTTCAACGTCAGAAGGCCTAGCGACGGCGGGCAATCGATTATCACGTATCTATACCTGTCGCGCACGCGTTCGAGCGCTCTCCGCAGCCTTACCTCGCGTGACATGGTGGACACGAGCTCGATCTCCGCTCCGGCCAACTGTATGCTTGCAGGCACCACTTTCAGGTCGGGGATGGCAGTTCCGAGGGTGAGGCTTTCCAGCGGCTCGTCATTGATGATAGCGTCGTACACGCAGCGCTTGGTCGATCCCTTGTCGACGCCGACCCCGCTGCTCGCGTTGCCCTGCGGATCCACGTCCACGAGCAGGACCGGCAGTCCCTGCGCCGCGATGCACGCGCTGAGATTCACAGCCGTCGTGCTCTTCCCAACTCCGCCCTTCTGGTTCACCACAGCCATCACTTTGCCCATCGTCACACGCCCCCGCAGATGTTGTGCCGGGAACCCTAACCTTCGGCTCTCTCCGCCGCACCTGCCCCGCAGCCCGCCCGGCCCGCCGCGGCCGCGTCGCAGCCACCCACGACCGCGCCCCGATCGCGCCTGCGCCCTTGCGCGTTCCTGCGCTTTCCTGCGCTTTCACCCTTCGGCAGCCTTCGGCCCTTGAGACTCGCCACTCTCATCGCGACCCGACTTCGCGATTCTGATCCTGAGCTCGAGGACGTCACCATCGTCCTTCTCCTCGAAACCCACGCTCACGCCCGTTGCCTTTAGCTGCCGGACCACATCCCTCACAGAGTTCAGAAACACCCGTATGTCCTTGAACGCGCGCACGGCTCCGGCTTCCTGTCCCCGCACCTTTCGTCTCACTCGTTTGCGCCGGATCTCCTTCAGCCTCTCGTCGATGAGCGCCTCAGTTTGCCCCACCGTCAGGCCCTGGGCGTGAATCCTTCGCAACACCATCACTTGCTCCTGCTCTGATGGAAGCCTGAGAAGAGCCCTTGCATGCCGCTCGGATATGATCTCACTTGCCAGCGCATCGAGCACGGGCTTCGGTAGTTTCAACAACCTCAGCTTGTTCGCGATCGTCGACTGGCTTTTGCCTACGCGCTTCGCCAACTCCTGCTGCGTCAGCCCGAACTCACCCAGCAGTTTCTGATAGCCAGTAGCCTCCTCCAGCACGTTCAGGTCCTTGCGCTGAAGGTTCTCGACGAGCGAGACCTCGGCGCTCTCGCCAGGCGACATATCCCGGACAATGGCCGGCACGGTCTGCAGCCCCGCCAGCCGACAGGCTCGCAGCCGCCTCTCCCCCGCGATGACCTCGTACTTCTCGCCTAGCTGCCGCACTATCACGGGCTGGATCAAGCCGTGCTCCCTTATGGAGTCGGCTAGCTCTCTGAGGCTTTCCTCGTCGAAGGCTTCCCGCGGCTGATAGGGATTTGGCCCAATGAGGTCCAACGGGATCTCCCTCACGGTTTCCTTTGCCCCTGTCTCGCCTTTCCTGCGCAACCCTATGAGGCGCGCAAGCTCATCCTTCATTGCCGAGCCGCCTCTCCCCCAGAACCGGTAACATAGTATTTCGTCGCCGGGAACCTAGATCCTCCCCACAGGTCCCTCAAGAACACCCACCCGAACCGCGCCCGCTCCCCGCCAGCCTCGCAGCTCTCCGCCTCACGACAGCGCCGGCCTACCCCACCGGCCCCACCGGCCCGCCCGCACCCACGCACCCACCCACGCACGCATCCACGCACGCACGGGCGGCGCCGTTCATCACCGCGCGCCGCCCCCGCCCCGCCCCCGGCAGCTTCAACCCCGTGTCAGCTCCGGCTCTCTGGCTCTCTTAATGGGTCTCTTTTCGGGGATTCCGGGACGTCTCGGATAACGGGCAGGGGTCGTGGATTCCTTTCTTACTACCACGATGCTCCTTCCGCCGTATCCAAAGGGCAGGCACACCGGTACTACGCGGTCCACCACGCCTCCCATCGTCTCCACGGCCTCAGCCGACGCCTCCATCTCTTCACGCGCGTCCGGCCCCTTCTGGGCGACAAACATGCCCCCCACTCTGACGAAGGGTAAGCACAGCTCCGCCAGGACTGCCATTTCGCCAACAGCCCGTGCGGTCACCACGTCGTACGATTCCCGGTGTACCGACGTTCGTCCCAGCCGCTCCGCACGGTCCCACAATACCTCGACATCGCTGAGCCCCAACATGTCCACGAGATCTCTCAGGAAATCCGCCCTCTTCCGCGACGCCTCCACCAGCGCAAGCCTGATCCCGCCACGGGCCACTTTCAGGACCACACCGGGGAAACCCGCGCCGCTCCCTACGTCCACTACCTTGCACCCTTCCGGCAGATCAACGGCGAGGAGGCACGTTAAGGAATCCAGGAAATGCTTCACCGCCGCCTCCTCCTCGCCCTCAATCGAAGTGAGGTTCACCCGCCGGTTGCAGTCCACGAGCACACGGTAATGGCGCTCGAAAACACCGATCGCCCGGGAGTCGAGCCGTATTCCGAGCTCACTCGCACCTCGCTCCAAGACGTCCCTGAAACCCGCAGCCGCCACCCCCAGTCTGGACCGTCACGCGCCACGCAAGCCGCCGATGGTTGCTCGACGCCGCCCGGATTCGACGTAAACCAGGAGCGCCATGATGTCAGCGGGAGATACCCCAGATATGCGCGCCGCCTGTCCTATCGACCGCGGGCGGATCTCCGAGAGCTTTTCCACGGCCTCGCGAGAAAGCCCAGCTATCATCCGGTAGTCAGTGTCGGGCGGCAGGAGCCGCGCTTCGAGGCGCCTCGCCCGCTCAATCTGCGCCTTCTGTTTCCTTATATAGCCGGCGTACTTCAGCTCTATCTCCACCACCTGCACGACGTCCTGCGGCAGCGCGGGCCTCCCCTCGTCCACTGCCGCCAGTCTGTCGTAACTCACCTCGGGTCTCGCCAAGAGATCCGCGAGCGACGTCTCCGACTGAAGGGGCGCGGTGCCGATGGCCGCCAGCAGGCGCGCGGTCCTCGCATCCCCCGGCACGACCGTCCGGCCGAGCCGCTTCATCTCGTCCTCGATCATCCGCCGTCTTGCGAGAAACCTCTCGTACCGCTCCTCCGGAACCAGCCCGACCTGGTGGCCCTTTTCCGTAAGCCTCAAGTCTGCATTGTCTTGTCTCAGAGTGAGGCGATACTCCGCCCGCGAGGTCATCATCCTGTACGGCTCGCAGGTCCCTTTCGTCACCAAGTCATCGATGAGGACGCCGATGTACGCCTCCGAACGCTCCAGCACCAGCGGCTCCTTGCCACGGATCTTCAGGACCGCGTTGATGCCCGCCATGAGCCCCTGGCTTGCGGCCTCTTCATAGCCGGACGTCCCGTTGATCTGCCCTGCAGCAAACAGCCCAGAGATCTTCTTTGTCTCCAGCGAGGGCAGGAGCTCCGTGGGGACCAGGCAATCGTACTCTATGGCGTAACCGGGACGGAGTATCTCGGCCTCCTCCAACCCAGGGACGCTGTGGACCATCTCCTCCTGCACGTCCGCCGGGAGGCTCGTGGACAGCCCTCCCAGGTACATGACATCGCCGTCCCGCGTCTCGGGCTCCAAGAACACCTGGTGACGTTCCCTGGCAGGAAACTGCACCACCTTGGTCTCGATGGACGGGCAGTAGCGCGGTCCGCGTCCGGTGATGGCCCCAGTATAGAGAGGAGCTCTGCCGAGATTAGCCCGGATTATCTCGTGGGTCCGAGGGGTTGTGTACGTCAGCCAGCAGAGTTCCTGATCGGGACGGGTGCCTTCCGTATCGAACGAGAAGCCGAACGGGAGCACCTCCCCGTGCTGCTCCTGCATCTTTGCCACGTCCACGCTGTCCCTCCTGACCCTTGGAGACGTACCAGTCTTGAACCTCGCAAGCCGCAGGCCCAGCGCGGCCAACGCGCGTCCGAGCTCTTGCGCGCTAGGCTGCCCCTGAGGCCCCGAGGACCAAGAACGCTCACCCACATGGACCGTTCCCCCGAGATATGTGCCGGTCGCGATGATCACAGCCGCCGCTCGTAGGAGACCGCGCTCGCGCGTCACAACACCCGACACGGCGCCGTCCGCGCCCACCTCGATCCCCACGACATGTGCGACCTCCACCGATAGGTTCGGCTCCCGCCGCAGCACTTCGCGCATCCTCTCGGCGTACGCGGTCTTGTCCGCCTGGGCTCGTAGGGAGCGTACAGCCGGCCCCTTGCCTGTGTTGAGCAACCTCATTTGAAGATAGGTCGCGTCTATGTTCCGGCCCATCTCTCCCCCAAGCGCGTCTATCTCCCGCACGAGCTGAGCCTTGCCGGGTCCGCCGATGGACGGGTTGCACGGCATTGCGGCCACCGCGTCCCAGCCGAGGGTCAGCAGAAGCACGCCCGCGCCCATGCGCGCGCACGCGAGCGCGGCCTCGCATCCGGCGTGGCCTCCGCCAACCACGATGACGTCCGCCTCACGTTCTTTCACCTCTGCCAACACCCCCTTTCGCCAGCTCACTTGCCCACACAGAACTCGGAGAAGATCTTGTCCAACACATCATCCGAAGCCGACCGCCCCGTGACTTGATCGAGCCAGAACAGAGCCTCCCGCACGTCTATCGCCGCGAGATCAACGGGTGCGCCTTGGTCCACAGCGGATGCCGCGTCCTCCAGCGCCGCCGCCGCGCGCTCCAGGGCCTCCTGCTGCCGCGCCGTCGCCATCACCGTCCCCTCGCTCACGCCAGCGACTGCGCCCACGGCGAGTCTCGCAACAGCCTCCTCGATGTCCGCTATGCCCGTGCCGCACTTCGCGCTCACACGCACTATCGGCATGCCGCGTGCAAGCTGGGCGATATCGCTTTCCGACACCTTGCACTCGAGATCGCTCTTGTTAAGCGCCACCACGCAGCCCTTTTCGCCTCTCTCACCAGCCAGGCCCAAGGCTCGGACGTCGTCCTCCTGCAACGGCTCGCTCCCGTCGATCACGATGATGACGAGGTCGGCATCGGTGAGATGCTCCAGCGCCCGGTCGACCCCCATGCGCTCCACCGGGTCGTCCGTATGCCGCAGGCCCGCGGTGTCCACGAGCCTCACGGGCACGCCGCGCATGCTCGTCCAATCCTCCACAGCGTCGCGCGTCGTGCCCGGCACATCCGTCACGATCGCCCTCGCCCTTCCGAGGAGAGCGTTGAGGAGGCTGGACTTCCCAACGTTGGGCCGCCCGACGATGGCCACGCTCACACCTTCTCTGTACACGCGCCCACGCCGTGTCCTCGCCGCAAGGCCCCGCAGCCTCGCGACGCCCTCGCGCGCCGCGCTCGCCACCGCGGCCCGTCCCAACTCCTCAACATCGTCCTCTGGGAAATCCACAACCGCCTCGAGATGGGCCAACAGCGCCACCACGTCTTCCCGGATAGACGCCACCGATGAGGACAGCTCCCCTCTTAGGTTTGCCAGCGCCAGCCTCCGTGCGGAATCCGTGCGCGCGCGTATGATCTCGATGACCGCCTCTGCCTGCGCCAGGTCGATCCTTCCCGAAAGGAACGCGCGCCTCGTGAACTCGCCGGGCTGCGCCAGACGCGCGCCGCATTTCAGCACCACATCCAGTACACGGGAGAGAGGCCCCACCCCGCCGTGACAACTGAACTCCACCACGTCCTCCCGGGTGAAGCTGTGGGGAGCCGGCATCGCGCTTGCGAGCGCCTCGTCTATCACCTCGCCCGTGTTCGGGTCCACGACCACGCCGTACCTCAGCCCCCATGGCCTCAGGCTGCGACGCCGCTTTCCCGACGGGTCCCGGAACACCTTGGAGGCGATCTCGAAAGCGTGCGGCCCGCTCACCCGCACGATCCCGATCCCGCCCTCTCCTAGAGCCGTGGATATGGCCGCTATCGTATCCTCGCTCGAAGCAACCCAGCGTCCTTCCATAGTGCTCTCTTCCCTGCACGCTCCCTGCGCATGTGTCCCGCGTCGCCGCACGGCCGCGTCGTTGCCGCCCGCCCACCCGGACTTCTAGGCCAGGGCGCCAATTTAAAATGCGTGCCTGCACGACACGCATTCACGCCAAAACGCTCGGTCAACCACCCATTCGCCTTCCGCGAACTTCCACGAAGCGGGCCCCCGGCCCGCGCCCGCACCAGGGCGCCTCCTGTGACTCACGTGGTCTCCCCATCCTCCGTTCCCCCGTTCTTCGCAGGCGCTATGACCACCCGCCTGTAGGGTTCCTCTCCCTCGCTGAACGACGTGACCCCGTCGCAACCCTGAACAGCGAGGTGGATTATGCGCCGCTCCATGGGGTTCATGGGCTCCAAAGTCGCACTGCGCCCCTCCCTGCGCACGCGCTCTGCCACCGCCTGGGCCAGTCGCTCCAAGGATTTCGCTCTCTTCGCCCGGTAGCCTTCGGCATCCACTATTATACGGAGCCTCTCCTCGTCCGCTGCGCCACGCCGCCCCGTCGCCCGCGCGTAACGACCCGCGACCAGGTTGACCAGGTACTGCACGGCGTCAAGGGTGGCACCACGTCTCCCGATGAGCCCGCCCAGGCCCTTCCCCTCCACGTCGAGCCTGAGCACTCCGTCGGCCTCCCGGGCGTTTACTGACACGTCGGTGAACCCCATATGCATCAGCAGTTCCTTCAGGAATTCAACGGCCTTTCCCGAGACCTCGATCGTGCCAGCCGCGCCCGCCTCGGCCGTCTCCTTGGCGGTCACCTTCACTCGTGCCGGCCTCTGGCCTACCAGCCCAAGGATGCCCCTCGCGGGCTCCTCGAGCACCTCGACCTCCACCTCGTCGCGCATCAGGCCTAGCGCTTTGAGGGCCTCCTGGACTGCCTCGTCAACCGTCCGGCCGGTCTTTTCAACGCTTTGTGCCATGCCCGGATTCCCCCTCCGCTTCCTGAGGCTGCGATGAAACAGCCTTTGGGACGCTGCCTTTCCTCGGCCGCGTCACCGTCTCGACAACGAGCCCCGTCCGCGCAACCTGCTTTCCCATCCACCATTGTTGCACTGCGGCGAGAAGCGTCGTGACCACCCAGTAGAGAGTCACGCCCGCAGGGAAACTCAAACTGATCCAGATGATGAACGCCGGCATTATCAGGTTCATCATCTTCTGGCTCGGATCCGTGCTTATCATCACCGACTGAAGGTACGTGGCCACACCGGCCAGCACCGCGAGCGCCACGTCGGGCTTTCCAAGGTTCGGCATCCACAGGAACCGCTGTTCGAATGGGTAGCTCCTAAGTGCGGTGAAGAGGGCCCAAATGATGGGTAGCTGGATTAGCGTGGGCCAACAGCCTCCGAGAGGGTTGATTCTGTGCTCACGGTACAGCTCCATCAGCCTCTTCTGCATTTCCTCGGGTTGCTCTTTGTACTTGTCCTGTATCTCCTTCACCTTGGGTTGAAGGAGCTTCATCTCCTCCATGGCTTTGGTCTGCTTTACCGTAAGCGGGTACGTGACGAGCCTCAAGAGGACGGTCAAGGCGATGATAGCCAGTCCGTCGCTGCCCGTCACATCCCGGAGGAAATGAACTATGGAGTTGATAATGCCTGTGAGAGTCAATACACGCACCCTCCCGTCGCTTCTCCATCCCCGTTTCGCCTACGGGACCGGGTCGTACCCTCCGGGATGGAACGGATGGCACTTCACGATCCGCCTCGCGGCTAGATAGCCGCCCTTGAGCACCCCATACTTTTCTATTGCCTGATACGCGTACGCCGAGCAGCTAGGGTAGAACCTGCACGTGGGCCTCGTCTTCAGCCTCGTCAGCCATTTTCTGTAAACCCAGATACATAGGAGAGCAAGACCCTTGGCTGTTCTGGACACAGCAAGTCTGCCGCGCGCCCACGCGTTATGCCAAGCCGCTCCCCTTTTCGTCGTGATGCCCACCTTTTTCACTTTTCGTCGTCGCCCTTTCGTAAGGCACCGCACGTCGAAAGAAGCCCGAGAAGCTCCTCTTTCACTTCCTGAAAAGAGGCGGTCTTCGCTTTCGACCTGGGTAGCAATACAATGTCCAGGCCATCCCGAAGTGCCGCCTCGCTCGTCCGATACGCTTCCTTAACGATCCTCTTCAGGCGGTTTCTCTCAACCGCTCCGCCGAGACGCTTGCTCACAGCAACCCCGACGCGGTTGAACGGCAGGCCGTTTTCCAAGTAGTATACCACAACCCGCCTGCCTGGAAGGGACTTTCCTTCCTCGAAAACCCTCGTGAAATCACTGCTCTTGCGCAGCCGCTCGCTTCTCGGCATCCACCGCACCCCATAGGCCCCACGGCGCGCCCATTTCACGCCGACATCACGCGGTCAGCCGCTTTCTACCCTTGGCGCGCCTCCTTTTCAGCACGAGGCGGCCGCCACGCGTCGACATCCTTTTCATGAAACCGTGCACTTTGCTCCGGTGCCTTACATTAGGTTGATAAGTTCGCTTCATGATAACCGCGCGCCTCCTGTATCTCGTCCGTTCCGTGGCGCGTGTACGCCAGCCAAATTATAGCCAACGCTTTCCTGCATGTCAAGTGCGGCAACCGCTTCGCAACACCCACGCCCATCCCACACCAGCACCCAAGCTGGGCACCCAAGCTGGGGAGCGCCGCCCCCAGCCCGCCGTGACAGACCACCCCGCGACCTACGCACCGCGGCGGCACAACCTCCGGCCCCTCATTCCACGCCTCCTCGCGGCCCGCTCACCACCTCCCGCCTCACTTCGACTCCCGCGTCGTCCTCCTTCCGGCGTCCCCGCAACCCGTCCCTTTCATCCCAATACTCTCTCGCACTCCCCCGTGCTTTTCCGGGCCCTCCCCCTCGCGTTTCCCCTCGTCCCATCGTCCCTTGATACCCTGGAAAAGCTCTGCTAATATGATTTCGGAGGCTTTTCCAGGCTTTCCATGTCGCCTGGTCAGAAGTATAGAGTTCCCAGTTTCCCACAGACTTATTCACAGCCTGTGGATAACTCTGTGGGTAACCTGTTGATGTTTCTGATCACGGCGCCACAAGCCTTTCAACGCTTTCCGGAATCGCCTGTGGATATCACCGACGGCCAGCTAGACGGCCTTTCGATATTGGAAACCCCTCTCTGGCCTCAGCATGTGTTATCCACAGTTTTTGTGGATAACTTGTGGACAACCTATGGATTTCCTGTGCACGTTCCTTTCCCCCAGGGTTTTTCACAGCTGTGGAAAACTCTGTGGAAAACTCCGGCTGAAAGGCGGGCCGCAGACAGTATGCCAGGCGTCTTTTCATGGCTTTTCCGCAAGGGCTCAGAGAGCCACTCCCTCCAGCCTAGCTCGCAGGGCGATCATCTCACCCAGCGGAAGAGGCAGTCGGAGCGAGAGGTGCGCATAGCCGTGTACGACTCGCTGAGCACGGTCCCCAGGATCGTGGACGTACGCGGAAAGGACTTCTCAGAGCTCCTGAACGAGCTGGCCTCGAAGACGTACTCGTTCGCTCACGAAAAGGGGGGCCAGCTCCCGTACGTCGCCATCAAGGAGGTCGTCGAAAACCTCCTTCACGCCGACTTCCAGGACGCGGTGATAAGCATCCTGCCGGACGGAAACACTATCAGGGTGTCAGACCAGGGTCCTGGAATACTTGAAAAGGAGAAGGCATTCCTTCCTGGTTTCACCACGGCGACCACCGAAATGCGCAAGATAATCCGAGGTGTGGGCTCCGGCCTTCCCATCGTGCGGGACTCCATGCGCGCGATCGGGGGCTTTGTCTCGATCGAGGACAACCTGAAGCGCGGGTGCGTCGTGACCCTTTCGTCGTTTTCTAGGCCGCCCGAGTCCGTGTCCGGCGCTCCGGAAAGGCCTTCCACCGTGGAAAAGGTCGCTGAACCCGGCTTGCGCGAGGCCCGCCCGGAGCCTTCCGCGGCGCCGCGCAAGGGCGTCGTTGACGAGGGAGCGGCCGTTTCAGATGCCCGGGATGAAAAGGGTCTTTTCGAAAGGCTCGATGCCACCCTTTCAGACCGGCAGAGAAAGGTTTTCCGGGTGCTCGCTGAAAAGGGCGAGGCGGGGCCCTCCACCATTGTGAAAGAGCTTGACATAAGCCTTAGCACGGCCTACCGCGATCTCGTTTCCCTTGAGGAGCACGGGCTTGTCGAGCCCGCCGACGGAAGCGGAAAGCGCCGCCTTACGGCGCGAGGCATGACGTACCTCGCTCGCCTTGCGAGGTAAATGGTGGGGGATAGCGGGACATCTGGTGGGCCTTCTTGTGGGAGGTAAGCAGTTATGGCTGAAAGCGCGAACGCACTCTGGGCGAAGGTCCTCGAGGTAATGCAGGGCCAGGTACCGAAGCCCAGTTTCGAGACGTGGCTTCGCGGTACCGAGGGGATCGGTATGAACGGGAACACGCTCGTAGTGCGGACTCTGCACGACATAGGCAGGAAGTTCTTGACCGATAACTACCGCGAGCCCATCCGTCGCACGCTGAAAGCGCTCACGAACGAGGACCTCGACGTGTCCTTCGTATGCTCCGTGCCCTCCGAACGAGCGGACGAGTTTGCCGGAGATGACGCGGGCCATGCGGGGTCGCTGATGAACGATGAGCTTTACACGACTCGCCTGAACCCGAAGTACACATTCGAGACGTTCGTGGTCGGGAACAGCAACCGCTTCGCGCACGCTGCCTGCCTCGCTGTCGCCGAGGCTCCTGGCCGGGCGTATAACCCTCTGTTTATCTACGGAGGCGTCGGCCTAGGCAAGACCCACCTCATGCAGGCAATCGGCCATTTCGTGCTCCAGCACAGCCCGTCCACACGGGTGGTGTATGCGCCTTGCGAGAAGTTCACGAACGACCTCATCAACGCGATTCGGGATGACAAAACCGTGGAGTTCCGGGAGAGATATCGGAACGTCGACGTCCTTCTCATCGACGACGTCCAGTTTCTGGCCCAAAAGGAGCGAACGCAGGAGGAGTTCTTCCATACTTTCAACACTCTACACGAGGCAGGCAAGCAGATCGTGATCTCTAGCGACCGTCCTCCAAAAGAGATCCCCACGCTTGAGGATAGGCTCAGGTCGAGGTTCGAGTGGGGGCTCATCTCCGACATCCAAGCACCAGACCTCGAGACCCGTATAGCGATTCTCAAGAAGAAGGCTCAGCTCGAGCAGCTCGACATGCCGCTCGAAGTCCTTGCGTACATCGCGAACCAGATCCGGTCGAACATCCGGGAGCTGGAGGGCGCCCTCACCCGCGTGGCAGCGCATTGTTCCATACATAACAAGCCCGTCACCGTCGCCACGGCGGCGGAGTGCCTCAAGGACATGATCCCGTCTCAAAAGCCGAAGCAGGTCTCGATTTACCACATCCAGCAGGCTGTTGCCGAGTTCTACCAGATCCCTCCGGACGAGATGAAAGCGAAGAAGAGAACCAGGACCATCTCCTACCCGCGGCAGGTCGCGATGTACCTCTGCCGGGAGCTCACCGAGGAGTCCCTTCCGACGATCGGCGTCGCCTTCGGCGGCAGAGACCACACCACAGTCCTCCACGCCTGCTCGAAGATACGGGCGGACATGGAGGAGGACGAGGCCCTCGCCGGCGCGATCCGGACCATCATCGCCCGCTTGAAGGAGATGACCTGACGTTGACCTTGACGTTGACGCCCATTAATGCCGCCGCCGCACATGCCCGAGCCGCCTGTGAGCATCCTGTGGACAAGCGGTTGATAGCCTGTGGAGCCACTGTGGGTAACGTGTCGAATCAGGACGACCTGTTTATAATGTGGACAGATCGTGCCGAAAATCCACAGGTTTGTCCACACCTAGACGCCGCGTCGCGCAACGGATCGCGGGGCTTATCCACAAATCCACAGGCCCTACTACTGGTACTAGAAAACTGTACATGTACTAAGAATGAGATCCGGAGTACGGTCCTGTGGAAAACCGCCTCACGTGATCGGCCTCTCATACCCAACCACAGCGACACGGGAATGCTGGGTTCTGCCGCATCCTGTGAGGTCAGCCCGGGGGAAAAAGCCAACAAAGCCGTCGCGGGGTTGCGGAGACTCGACGACCGCCGCGAATGAGAGGGGGACCTGACAAGCGTGGATAACCTTGATCAGATGGAGCAGTCAACTATCGAGACAGCAGGTTCAGAAGAGGGGAGACCGGTCGGATACCCGATTCGCCTTTCGTGTGACCGGGACGATTTGGCCTCGGCAGTGGCCACGGTGCAGCGCGCCGTGTCCGCCCGGACTACCCTGCCCATACTCTCGGGCGTGCTGATGGAGACCACGTCCGAAGGCCTTCGTCTCGTGGGGACCGACCTTGAGCTTTCCGTGGAGACGTACATGCCTGTGAGCGTCACGTCCGCGGCTGCGATGGTGCTCCCGGCCCGCTACTTGGGAGAGATAGTGAAGCGCCTTCCCGCTAGTGAGGTTACGATCGATTTCGATCCAGGCAACCGGGTTGCAACGATCTCCAGCGGCAAAGCGGTGTACAGCATCAACTCCATGGACCCTGCCGAGTTTCCCCTGTTTCCTCAGGTCGAGGGGGACGTATGCTGGAGCGTTCCGGGAAGGGATCTCGCCGAGTTCGTGAGGCAGACGTCGTTCGCAGCGGCCGTGGACGAGAATCGTCCCTTCCTGACCGGTGTGCTCGTGTCGATCGGGGCCGGCGAGGCGAGGCTCGTTGCGACTGACACATTCAGGCTTGCCCTCCGTAAAGTGGGGTTGGACGGCGGACAGACCGGCACCGCCGCGGGTTACCCCGAACGCGGCGCGGTCCAGATGATCGTCCCTGCCAGGGCCTTCGGCGAGGTCGGCAGGATCGTCCAGGGCGAGGCCGCACAGGTGGAGGTGCACGCCTCCGCCAACCAGGTGGCCTTCAGGTGCCGCACGACGACCATCGTTAGCCGGCTCATCGACGGGCAATTCCCCAACTACGAGCGGGTGATTCCAAAGGTGTGGAAGAGTCGTCTGCTCTTGAAGAGGGCAAGTCTCCTGGAGGCTGTCGAACGCGTCGCGGTGCTCGGGAAGGACGAATTCGGCACTGTCAAGCTAGGGTATGGGGGAGAGACCCTCACGATCACCGCCAACGCGCCCGAGGTAGGCACGGCTTTCGAGGAGATAGCGGTCTCGAGGAGCGAGGGAGAGGCAGGCGAGACTACTCTCCGCGCGCGGTACCTTCTGGACGTGCTGCGAGCCGTGGGCGATGACGAGCTTGTCCTCGAGGTCACGGGGCCCGTGAGCCCGGTGGTCGTAAAGCAACCGCAACCTGAGGGGGCCGGCAGTGAGTACCTGTACCTCATAATGCCGGTGACGGTGAACGCATGACAGTCGCGAAAGAGCCGACGAGAGTCCACATCTCTGGTGACACGATCAGGCTCGACCAGTTTCTAAAGTGGGCCGGCGTAGCCCAGACCGGGGGCCAAGCGAAAGCCATGGTCCTGGACGGCCGGGTTTGCGTGAACGGCGAGCAGGAGCTGCGCCGCGGAAGAAAGCTCCACCCCGGCGACATCGTTGCTGTGACCGTCACAGAAAATGACGGGACGGTTGATGGCCAGGGAAGGCGTCCGGTGAAAACCTTCGAGGTCGTGGGCGCGCGAGAGGGCGTTGTGGGCGCGGGAGAGGGCAGCGATGGTCCTTGAGAGGCTGAAGCTCAGGCATTTCCGGAATTACGTCACGGCAGACCTGGAGCTATTTCCCGGGAAAAACGTGCTATCGGGCAACAACGGGCAGGGCAAGACCAACGTCCTGGAGGCCGTGTATCTCTGCGGCACCGGGTCGTCCTACCGGACGGTGCGTGACGCTGACCTCATCACGTGGGGCGAGAGCGCCTTCTACGCGGCATGTCGCTTCATCCGTAGAAAGGAGCCTCTCGTCGTGGAGGTAGGTTGCACGCGTGAAGCCGGTAAGACCGTGAAGATAAACGGCGTTCCGCAGGACTCGGCCTTTGAGAACATCTGCGCGGCGAACATCGTAGTGTTCGGCCCGGACGACCTTCGGATGATCAAAGGCGGCCCGATGGAACGGCGCCGCTTCCTCGACACGGAGATAGGTGCGGTGAGCGAGTCGTATCGCAGAGACCTCTCGGCGTACCGTAGGATCCTGGCACAGAGAAACGCCTATCTCAAGGAGAGGCGCTACGACTCCCCGCCAGCCGGCAAGCCTGACCCCGCCCTGGACGTGTGGGACGAGCAGCTCGCTGCCGCGGGCACCCGTGTCATGCTGAAGAGAGCCGAGGCGATAAGAAAGCTCTCGGTGCTCGCCAAGGTCGCGTATCGGCACATATCCCCGGACGGCACCCTTGAAATGGTCTATCGGCCCTCCGTCTTCGTGAACGTGGGAGCTGCTGCAAAAACGCGGGGCGAGGAAGGAGACACGGCGCGCAGGTGGGAGGAGGCTTTCCACCGCGAGCTCGAGAAGGCCCGTCCCGAGGAACTGGCGAGAGGTGTCACGCTCGTGGGCCCTCACCGGGACGAGGTGGCTTTCGTCGTCGACGGCGTGGACATGAGGGTCTTCGGCTCTCAGGGTCAGCAGCGCTCGGTCCTGCTTGCGGTGAGGCTGGGCGAGCTCGAATTCGTGAAGAGCGAGGTCGGGGAGGACGCCATCCTGCTGCTGGATGATGTTTCCAGCGAGCTGGACCCGGGAAAGAGACAACGACTCTGGGAGTACCTCAATGACCGCGTGCAGACTATCGTCACAACCACCGACGAGAAGCTGCTGGGTGACATGGGTGGGCCGCTCAAGCGATTCCGGGTGGAGGCAGGGCGAGTGGAAGAGGTGAGCTGAGGTGGTGCGGCTGCAGCAGGCGCTTGATGGAGGCCTGAAACGCCTCGGCATTATGAGACAGGTGAGGCGAGCGCGGGCCGTCGATGTCTGGACAGAGGTCGTGGGGCCTGCTGCCGCTCAAGCGTCGAGAGCTTTGAGTTGCCGGGACGGTGTTCTTTTCGTGGCCGTGAAGAGCTCGGTCTGGGCGAACGAGCTCTCGCTCTTGAAGGCGGACATCATCAAGAAGCTCAACCGACAGCTCGGACGCGGCACGATCGTGGACATCCGGTTTCAGGCGAGGAGCCTGGGAAGGGACCGACGTTGCGACGAGAACGCAGCCCGGTGCGACGCAAGCGAGAGCAGCGGGCCCGGCGCAGGCGCGCCGAACGGCCGGCGCGGGTGCGGGGAGTCTCGCACGGACGCGCTCGCCAGCGCCGAAATGAAGGAGATCCAGGCTCTTGCTGCGGCGATCGCCGACCCTGAAGTGAGGGCGGCCTTCACCCGAGCTGCAATGGCGGCCGCGCTCAGGGCACGCCAAGACATGGACCTCGGCGGGCCGGCGAACGTGGGGTGAGTTCGGGATGACTGGGTAGCGATCGGGCTCGAGGTGAAGCGAATGGGCCTAGACTCCGTGCGTGGTGTGACAAGGGCGAGACGCACCGATACATGAGGGGCTGATGCAGTTGTTTCTACACATAGGAGGACAGGTAAGCGTGGCCGTCAAGGATCTCGTGGCCATGCTGGATATCGATATTGCGAGGAAATCTCCTCTTTTGGCGGAATTCTTGGCTAAGAGCGGCGCCGGGCAGAGGTTTTCGCCTATGGACGGGCAAGAGGCCAAGTGCGCCGTGATCACGCCGTCTGCCGTGTACTTGTCGCCGATATCACTCGCAACCCTACGCCGGCGCCTCGAAGCTGGTTACACGGATCCCCAGGCAGCTGCCGGGGGTGACGCGGGTGCCGAGGGTGAGGAGTGAGCGAGACCGCCCGGCCTTGCCCGGCCTTGTCCAACCCCGCACTCCGGACTCCGGCCTCGGCCTGGTCTCGTTGACAAGGGTCCGGCGGTATAATAACATAAATGCAGCGCGCTGCGGCGGGTTGACATCGAACCTACGTTTGGTATAATAGTGCGGGGGTGCTCTGTTGCGGGAACCGTGATGATGACATCACGGTTCTTGACGGTTCAAAGACAAGCTCTAGCTATAAGTAGGGGCGGTGGGGCCGTTGAGCGGCGCCAGCCCAACCGGTCTGTGCCACCCTGGCGCGGTTGAAGCCGACGAGGCCGTCGCCGGGATTGTCCGAATTGGCACCTGATTGGGACCTGCTGGGGAAGTTGAACAGTCTCGTGCAGGAGCGCTCCCGGCTGTTCCCGACTGTTAGGAAGGGCTGCCGGTGATTGGGTGATTGCACGATGGATGTCAGTTGCCCGTCACTGGCCTCGAGGGCCGGATTCCGACGAGGCGCGTCCCGCTTGAGGTGTCGGCCGTCGGCCCCTAGTGCGATGTCCGCAGCCCGGCGACCACCCGAAGTGAGACAGGTGCTGGCATAGTCTCAGATAACGTGCTCCCAACCAACAACCTCGTAATGGAAAGTGCGGCGGTATCATGAGTAATGTCATCGGCAGTGGAGGGAACAATCAAGCCCGCTACGGGGCCGCGCCAGGCGCCCATCCAGATAGAGCGCATGTTGACGCGCCGTACGGCGCGGAGCAGATCCAGGTGCTCGAAGGCCTCGAGGCCGTTCGGAAAAGGCCGAGCATGTATATCGGCAGCACCGGCGTGCGCGGGCTGCACCAGCTTGCCTACGAGGTCGTCGACAACAGCATCGACGAGGCCCTCGCGGGTTACTGCGACGCCATAGATGTGACCATCGGGAAGGACGGCTCTCTCCGAGTGGTCGACAACGGCAGGGGCATCCCGGTTGATATTCATCCGAAAACCGGGAGGCCAGCCGTTGAGGTGGTCCTCACGGTGCTTCACGCCGGAGGGAAGTTCGACGGCGGTGCGTATCGGGTCTCCGGTGGGCTCCACGGCGTGGGCGTATCGGTGGTGAACGCCCTTTCCGAGTGGCTCGAGGTTGAGGTGCGCTCTGGCGGTAAAGTATACTACCAGCGCTACCAGCGAGGAAAGCCGGTCACCGATCTCAAGGTGAAAGGAACCGCTGACAGCACGGGCACGACGATTACGTTCCTACCCGACCGCAAGATCTTCGAGACGATAGAGTTCAATTTCGACATCCTTGTCCATCGTCTGCGCGAGCTAGCGTTCCTCAGCCGTGGCGTGAAGATCAGCCTCTCGGATGAGCGGGACGGAAAAAGAGTCGAGTTCCAGTACGACGGGGGCATCGTTTCCTTCGTCGAGCACCTGAACAAGAACAGGGATCCCATTCACCCTGAGATATTCTACGTGTCGCGTGACGTCGGCGATGCCACGGTGGAGGTCGCCCTTCAGTACAACGATGGGTACGTGGACAACACGTTCTCATTCGCCAACTTCATCAACACTACCGAAGGCGGCACGCATTTGAGCGGCTTCCGCTCGGCGCTCACGCGTACCATCAACGACTACGCCAGAAAGACGGGGATGCTGAAGGAGAACGAGGAAAACCTCACCGGCGATGACGTGAGGGAGGGCCTTACCGCGGTCGTGAGCGTGAAACTGCTCGCGCCGCAGTTCGAAGGGCAGACAAAGACGAAGCTCGGCAACACCGAGATTCGGGGGATCGTCGACTCGGTGGTGGCCGAGGCTCTTGCGGAATTCTTCGAGGAGAGGCCGGCGAGCGCCAGGGCCATCGTGGAGAAATGCCTATCGGCCGCGCGCGCAAGGGAGGCTGCCCGGAAAGCCAAGGAGCTGACTCGACGCAAGACCGCGCTCGAAGTGTCATCGCTCCCCGGGAAGCTCGCTGACTGTTCGATGCGCGAGCCTGAGCTGTGCGAACTGTTCCTGGTGGAGGGGGAGTCCGCGGGAGGCAGCGCCAAGCAAGGCCGCGACAGGCGCTTTCAGGCCATCATGCCGCTGCGCGGCAAGATCCTGAACGTTGAGAAGGCGCGCCTCGACAAGATCCTCGCCAATGAGGAGATCAGGGCGATGATAACGGCCCTTGGAACGGGCGTCGGCGACGACTTTGACCCGTCCAAGTTGCGTTACCGCAAGATCGTGGCGATGACCGATGCGGACGTGGACGGTGCGCACATTCGAACGCTGCTCCTGACGTTCTTCTATCGATACATGAGGCCGCTCATAGAGAACGGGAACGTGTATATCGCCCAGCCCCCGCTCTTCCGGGTGCGCCAGGGCAAGAAGGATTTTTACGCATACAGCGAGAGGGAGCTCGAAGCCATCCTGCAGAAAGTGGGCAGGCAGGGCGTGACCGTGCAGAGGTACAAGGGTCTCGGTGAGATGAACGCGGAGCAGCTCTGGGAGACAACGATGAACCCGGAGACGCGCACGATTCTTCAGGTTTCGCTCGAGGACGCGATGGCCGCGGACGAGATCTTTACCACGCTGATGGGCGACAAGGTGGAGCCGCGACGCGAGTTCATCCAGCAACACGCCAAGGAGGTCACTGACCTGGACATATAGCTTGAGGTGCTATGCCACGGCCCGTGGCGGTGCTGTGGGCGCGACGGTTTCAGATGAGCGCAAAGAGCGCGTAGGGAGGTCCTGACGCTTGGTTGAACCTAGGGACGGGAAGGTTATCCCCATAAACATAGAAGACGAGATGAAGCGGTCCTACCTCCTGTACTCGATGAGCGTGATAGTGGGCAGGGCGCTTCCCGACGTGCGGGACGGGCTCAAGCCCATCCACCGGCGTATCCTGTACGCCATGAACGAGCTCGGGCTCACGTCAGACAAGCCCCACCGCAAGTCGGCGACGATCGTGGGCGAGGTGATGGGCAAGTACCATCCACACGGTGACGCCGCGATATACGAGACGCTCGTAAGGATGGCGCAGGATTTTTCGCACAGGTACCCGCTCATAGACGGTCACGGGAACTTTGGTTCCATCGACGGGGATCCGCCGGCTGCCATGCGCTACACAGAAGCGCGCATGGCAAGGATCACTTCGAAGCTCCTTGCCGACATCGACAAGGACACGGTGGACTTCGTTCCCAACTTCGACGAATCTTTGAAGGAGCCCACTGTGCTCCCTGCGCGATTCCCGAACCTCCTTGTCAACGGCTCGTCCGGCATCGCGGTGGGAATGGCCACGAACATCCCTCCTCACAATCTCGGCGAGGTCATAGATGCCGTGGTCATGCTCATAGACAACCCCGATGCGTCCGTCAAAGAGCTTATGACGGTCATAAAGGGGCCGGATTTTCCCACGGGCGCTCTCATAATGGGCAGGGACGGCATACGAGATGCCTACTCCACGGGCCGCGGATCCATCACGATCAGGGCACGTGCGAGGATCGAGACTTCCTCAAGTGGAAAGACCAGGATCCTCGTGACGGAGATCCCGTTCCAGGTGAATAAGGCGAGGCTCATAGAGAGCATAGCAGAGCTTGTGCGGGATAAGAAGATCGACGGCATCACGGACCTTCGCGACGAGAGCGACAGGGAGGGGATGCGCATAGTCATCGAGCTCCGCCGCGAGGCCAACCCGAACGTCGTCCTCAACCAGTTGTACAAGCACACGCAGATGGAGTCCACGTTCGGCGTCATCATGCTCGTGCTCGTGGACGGGCAGCCTAGGGTGCTCAACCTGAAGGAGACCCTCCATTACTACATCGAGCATCAGAGAGAGGTCGTCACGAGGCGGACCAAGTTCGAGTTGGCGAAGGCCGAGGAAAGGGCACACATCCTGGAAGGCCTGAAAATAGCCCTCGATAATCTCGACGCCATAATCACGCTCATCCGCGAGTCGCGGACGCCTGAGATAGCCAAGGAAGGACTCATGAAGACCTTCATGTTGTCCGACAAACAGGCCCAGGCCATCCTCGACATGAGGTTGCAGCGCCTAACGGGCCTTGAGCGCCAGAAGATCGAGGACGAGTATATCGACATCATCAAGCTCATAGCCAAGCTCAAGGGCATCCTTGCCGATGAGAAGAAGGTTCTTGAGGTCATCAAGGAGGAGCTGTTGGCCCTGAAGGCCGAGTATGCCGACCCGCGCCGTACCGAGATCGCGGCAGCCGCGGGCAAGCTCGACGTCGAGGACCTCATCGCGGAGGAAGACATCGTGGTGACCCTGACCCATCAGGGCTACATCAAGAGACTGCCCTTGACGACCTACCGCAGCCAGCGGAGGGGCGGGCGTGGCGTGACCGGCATGAGCACGAAAGAGGAAGACTCCGTGGAGCATCTCTTCGTGACGACGACCCATGAGTACATCCTCTTCTTCACGAACAAGGGGAAGGTATACTCGGTCAAGGCGTATGAGGTGCCGGAGGCGAGCCGCCAGGCGCGGGGCACGGCGGTCGTGAACCTCATCGCCCTTTCTCCGGGGGAGAGCATCCGGGCGGTCATACCCATCCGGGATTTCGCTGACGACAAGTACCTTGTGATGGCCACGAGCCACGGTGTCATCAAGAAGACGGCGCTTTCGATGTATGATAACGTCAGGCGCTCCGGCGTCATCGCTATCGACCTTTCTGAGGGCGATGACCTCGTGAGCGTCAAGCTGACCTCAGGCGACCAGGAGCTCATCATCGTGACCGCCCAGGGCCAGTCGATCCGATTCAGGGAGAACGAGGTGCGGCCGCTCGGCCGGGTCGCGCGCGGTGTCAAGGCCATCTCGCTCTCCAAGGGCGACGCGGTGGTCGGCATGGACGTCGTGAGGCAAGGCTGCGACTTATTGGTCGTCACGGCGAACGGCTTCGGGAAGCGTACGCCCCTTGCGGAATACAGGCTCCAGTCTCGGGGAGGCAGGGGCATCAAGACTCTCAAGGTGACGCCCAAGACGGGGCCGGCTGCCGACGTCAAGGTTCTTACCAGCGACGACGAGCTGATGCTCATCTCGGCGGAAGGCATAATAATTAGGATGAACGCCGCCGACATCCCGCAACAGGGGCGATCTACCCAGGGCGTGCGCGTGATGAAGCTCGAGCCTGGTGACAAGGTCGTATCCCTCGCCCAGGTGGTGGGCAAGAACGGCGGCTGACGCTCGGGATGGTGGATGCTGCAGTGCCCAACTCGTACGAGATCCTGGAGCATACCGCCGACATCGGCGTCCGCGCCTGGGGGCGCACGCTCGGGGAGGCGTTCGCGAATATGGCGATGGGCATGATGTCGCTCATCATCCCCGAGCACAGGCTCGTCCTCGAAAGAGACAAGAGGCGGGTCAGGGCATCCGCGACCGACTTGGAAGGTCTGCTCGTGGCCTGGCTTGAAGAGCTGGTTTACTTGGTCGACGCAGAGAGGTTTCTCGTCGCAAGGGTGGAGGAGATCTCGATAGTAGCCCCGGAGGGAGCGGGGCCAGGGCTTCAGCCGGGACATGCGGCCCGGCTCGCGACCGGCGGCGACTCCCCCAACACCCTGGACCTGGGCGCTGGTAGACCCGGGTCCAAGTGGTGCGCGGAGGGAGCCACTGAGAGCGCAGGCACCTGGGAGGTAAGCGCGCTGGTATGGGGCGAGAGTATAGACCCGGCGCGACATCCTCTGGAGATCGAGATAAAGGGCGTTAGTTACCACATGCTCAAGGTTGAGAGAATCGCCGAGCCGCCAGGAGAACGTGCCGGAGCGCCGGCGGCGGCAGCACGAGGCGCGCGAGGGGTAGCCTGCCGCCCGGCCCGGGAAGGTCGCAGCGATGCGTGGATGGCGCAGGCCATATTCGACGTCTAGGTGTGGCGCCATGAGTTTTCGTCTCCTTGCTTGACGGCGCCAGGGTTGCCGGTGGTTGCACGAGCGCGACGGGGCTTGGAGAATTCAGGTGCCTCGCGCGCCGAATTCGGACCAGGCGCGCCGCGCGCCGCAAGCGCGGCGCCCCGGCAGGACAAGGCTGGCAACGCTGGGCGAGACACGCGCGCCGAAGAGCGGCGGGGACTTCAGCCGATGTATTCGGATCCGCATATTCGGATCCAGATGGCAAGGCCGCCAATCCAAGACGGGACTTCGGGGCTGGAAACGGGCGTGACGATGCTGTCACGGTGTGCTTGGATCGGGCAGATCCAGGACTATCCGGGAACTCAGGAGGCGCATTGCGATGGCTGACGGATGGAAAGGCCCTCTTGAGCGGGTGGACGAGTTTCGCTGGCGCATCCCAGTGACCTACAAGGCGGGCATGAGGGTGCCCGGCATGATCTACGCGGACGAACGGCACGTGGACCATATCCGCGAGGATCAGGCTCCCGAGCAGGTTGCTAACGCTGCTTTTCTGCCGGGCATGGTGGGCATGTCCCTTGCTATGCCCGACATTCATTGGGGTTACGGATTCGCGATAGGCGGCGTGGGGGCGACCCTCGCTGACGAAGGGGTCATCTCACCAGGCGGCGTCGGATTCGACATAAACTGCGGCGTGCGGCTCCTCCGAACCAACCTCTTCGAGGACGAGGTGCGTGCGTGCCTCGAGCCTCTGGTGAACCAGCTCTTTCGGGATATTCCGTCGGGCGTCGGTTCGACCGGCGTGATCAAGCTGGGGAAGAACGACACGGCCGAGGTCCTCGAGAAGGGCGCGCTCTGGGCGGTGGAGAACGGATACGGTTGGCCGCGGGACCTCGATCACACAGAAGAACGCGGCGCCATGAAGGGCGCTGACGCAGGCAAGGTAAGCGACAAAGCCATAAAGCGAGGCATGCCACAGCTCGGCACGCTCGGCTCGGGCAACCACTTTCTAGAGGTCCAGGTGGTGGACCAGGTCTTCGATAGCGCGTTGGCCGAGAGGTTCGGGCTTTCCGTTGGACAAGTCGTGGTGATGATCCATTCTGGTTCGCGCGGCCTCGGCCACCAAGTATGCACCGATTACCTCGCCAGGATGGAGCAAGCCATAAAGAAGTACGGGATCACCATTCCCGATCGGCAGCTCGCCTGTGCTCCCTTGAGTTCGCCGGAGGGACGAGACTATTTCGCGGCCATGGCGTGCGCCGCCAACTATGCCTGGGCGAACCGTCAGTGCATCATGCACTGGACGCGCGAGGCTTTCGCGAAGGTGTTCAGGCGCTCGCCGGAAGACCTTGGCATGGAGCTTATCTACGACGTGGCGCACAACATCGCAAAGATCGAGGATCATGTGGTAGACGGAAAGAGGCGTCGTGTGTGCGTCCACCGCAAGGGCGCGACCAGGGCGTTTCCGGCGGGCCATCCCGACGTGCCCGCGGACTATCGCGAGACCGGGCAGCCCGTGCTAGTTCCGGGTGACATGGGCCGCAACTCTTACCTCCTCGTCGGGACGCAGCGCGCGATGGAGGAGACGTTTGGTTCGACCTGCCACGGTGCCGGACGCGTCATGAGCAGGGCGGCGGCGAAAAAGGCGGTGAGCGGCGCTGCGCTCCAGGCTGAGTTACGGGAGCGCGGGATCATCGTCAAGGCCGCCAGCAGGGGTGCGCTTGCGGAGGAGACGCCCGAAGCGTACAAAGACGTGAACGAGGTGGTGCATGTCTGTCACGGGGCAGGCATCTCCCACAAAGTCGCACGAATGAAGCCGCTTGGGGTCGTCAAGGGATAGCTCTCAGTCGGAGGATAGCGGATACCTCTCATCCGTCTCATTCGTCGGCTCCGCCGGAGCGGCGAGGTAATCCAAGGGTAATGCAAGACAATGAGACAACATAAGCGCCGGCGGCCTGCCGCTCACCTCGCGTTTCACGTTCGCGTGAGTCCGCGGCCAGGCCCCGGCGCATCTTGTTCCCGCGTTTCCCCCATGTCTATCCTGAAGTCGTCCCGCGGGTAGGGGCCACCTTGAACTTGCGTGCCGTCGTCTTGAGCTCCGCTAGATCCTGCCTGGCACCGGCTTCATTCTTCGCTCGGATGTTTGCTCTGAGCCTGTCCAGGCGCGTGTCGAACGTCGTGACGTCCTTCGTCGTGTTGGTGCTGGTCACACGGGGACGAAGCGATTCCCAGGTGGTGCGAAGCCTCGAAGACTCCTTGTCCGCGGCCGTCCAGTCCTTGCGCCGCACAGCGTCCTCGACCCTGTTCAGGTCGCGCTCCAGGTCCGTGACGGTCGGAGCCGAACGCGTCGGCGATGGAGTAGGCGTAGTAGGTGCGGGCCTCGTGGGCGCAGGGCGTGTCGGCGCGGGGGTTCTCGCGTACCTCAGTCCGGCGAACACAGCTATGACCACCACGAGCGCACCGATTATCCAGGCGCTCGTGTTCACCCGTCCTCGTCTATTGTTGCCGTTTCCGGCGCCTCTGGTTGAGCCGTTGCCGTTCGCTCCGCCCCCAGCCGAGACCTGCTCGGCGCTGTTACCACCTGCTCTGTCATCTGAAGATAGACGGTCGTCCACGTGATCACCTCCTCGAACAGTATTATCTGCCGGGCATCTACGGATAATGCGCTGCGACCGGTGAGTAGCGACGGGGCAGAGAGAGTCGATGCCTGGGCGATGTTTCGCGGCGCCTCGTCCGAATTCACGTTCACGCCGCAGTCTCCCCAAGTTCCGGTCGCCTCGCCGGGCGAGGACCAGGCAGCCGCCCAAGCACTGTCCAAGAAAGGAGACCAAAGCTCAGGGCACTATGGTTAGAGGTGTGCTTGTCCACGCCCTGAGCTCGTGCGCGTCAGCGATGCGAGGTTTACATAATGCGCCGAACGTGGTATTATTGCTGCGTTCTACGTATGGCGCCACAAGTCTTCGTCTCCGTTCTTGACGGCACGGCGTTAGGGTTGCCGGTACTTGCACGACGGGGCGTGGAGAATTCGGCTGTCTTAAGCGCCTGATTCCAACGAGGCGCGCCGCAACCACTCCGTCCCCGGAGGGCAAGGCCGATAAGCCTTGGGCAGGACCCCTCCGCCGAAAAGTAGCGCGAACTCTTGGCGGCATACCTAGTTACAGTGGGAGGGAGAGACTGACACGTGTCCGCTCGGGTTGTAAGCGCACGCCAGGCCGGGTGTGCCCTGAGGAATATCAAAGTGACAAGCAAGGTGCGGGAATGGTCGGCAGGCCGCGCGAAGAGACTCGGGATCATTGCGGCGCTGCTTCTCACAGCCGTCTTGACAGTCCTAGCGGTGGCGTGGGCCCGCTCTTCTTGGGCGACCGCCGTGCCTGCGGAGTCTAGCGGGCTCACGCTGGGTCGACCCGGGCGGGAGGCCGGAGCGGCGGCTGAGCGCGGCACAATCGTCCCAGCGCCGGTGGCAGGCTGCGGCTTTTGGGAAAGCCGCAGCGGCGGGAGCGCCGAGGACGTTGCTGGCGCGCAGGACATCGGGACCGCTGGGGCCGTCGAGGGCGACCGCGAGGCCCGAGAGACGCCGTTCGCGGGGACTGCGCCCGCAACGGCGCAGAGCCCGGTGAACGATCCGGCGATCGGGCAGGGCGCGGGGTTTCTGGACTGGTTCGAGCGGGACGTAAAGTACCTGCGGACCCTGGGCCAGACCTTGGGCGCGCTCTCGGGGCGCGGGTATGCCGGTCTGGACGACCGTGCGGTCCTCCTGAGCCGGATATCTTGCGAGATCGCGCGACTTCGCGAAGCCATCGCGTATCTCGATGAGCGCCCTTCGTACCGTGACCCGGACCTGGGGTTCTCGGTATACGACACCCAAGCAACCGGCTGGTTGCACGTCCTGGATGTGGCGCTCCGCACACGAGAGGACCTCTTGTCTGCGCTTCGGTCCCCGTTGACAGGATGGCTGAGCGCAGCGCGCGAGCGTGCAGTCTGCGACGCGGCAGCTCAAGAGGCGGCTTCGCTGTACCGCCTGAGCGACGGCACTCCCCTATATGACGCGGACCCGTCGAGGCTTCCACAGGTGGACGAGGTCGTGAGAACGCTGCGGGCCATGGACCTGCCTCGTCCTGCGTTCGATGGTTACCGGGTGTACCTGCTCCCGCTTTCAATGGGCGACGTGAGCGGCCTCGGGGCGGAAGGGTACACGCTCATCGGAGCGGCGGCCGCGGGACGTGAGGTCATAGCGAACCAGGTCGCGGTCACGGTTGCGCACGAGTTCGGTCACCATATACAGCTCAGCGCGCTCGGCCCGACATATGCTGCCAATCCGACGACCTGGAGCCGCTACATGTCGCTGCGCGGCATACGCGGCTGGGCGGCGGACGGCAAAGTGAACACCGAAGCCTGGGCGTCGTCGCCGGAGGAGACGTTTGCCGAGGACGTACGGGTGCTCTTCGGTCCGCCGGAGGCGTCACGAGAGCCATTCGGAACGGCATATGCTGATCCCAGGAGCGACCCCGAGCTCGCCGCAAAAGCGCGCGAGTTCATTGCAGCGCAGGCGGCCGCGGTGCGATCCGGCGATTCCGGGACACCGTTTGGAGGCGGTGCGCTGGCGGGCGGGGCATCGGGTGACATCGGGTCTAGCTTGGCAATTGTCAAGGCGCTGTTGAGAAGTTGTTACGAGAGAATTGCCGCCGGGCCTTGACACAGGCTTAGGTCCATGGTAATATCAAAAAGCGGCAGAGGTACAGCTCTGCCGCCGAAGTTGGCTTTGCTCCTTGAAAACTAAACAGTGAGCTAAGGCAAGGTGCGGTTTTGATTTAGAG